>ENA-ORXM01000168-ORXM01000168.1-marine-metagenome-genome-assembly--contig:-NODE-168-length-130332-cov-5.682799_pt1 | contig 130332 bp, 84 predicted proteins | sample MGYA00237867_ERZ511480 | MGnify/ENA primary metagenome ERZ511480 (study PRJEB26309, sample SAMN06266103) | marine metagenome | isolation source: Algal blade | place: United Kingdom:Sidmouth, United...
TTGCATTTTAGAATATGGATTGTCAAAACTATTTAATCAAAAATAAAAGGTCTTTCCTTGTATACTTGTTAATAGTACGTTAATTATACATGCTTTCTTAAAAAAACCAAAATTTAGTACCATTTATTAAAGATATGTTTGCATTAAAAAACTGAAGTGCAAGGGTAGCATATAAATTAAAGATGAATTATATTTCAGGTTCTGAATCCATTTTTCTACTTTTGCGGCAAATTTAACTTTTCAATTTTTATAATCATGCTATCAGTTTCTAATCTTTCCGTTCAATTTGGTAAACGTATACTTTTTGATGAGGTAAATACATCCTTTACACAAGGTAATTGTTATGGTATTATTGGTGCTAATGGTGTAGGTAAGTCGACGATGTTTAGAATGATCATGGGCGAGGAAAAACCGGATAGTGGAGAAATAAAAATTGGGTCTACAGTTGCATTATCCTATGTGGACCAATCTCATAAAGATCTTTTACCCGAAAAAACAGTTTTTGAAATTATAGGTGCAGGAAATGAAGTCATTACAATTGGAAATAAAGAATTGAATGCACGTGCTTATATAAGTAAATTCAATTTTACAGGATCTGACCAACAAAAAAAATTAGAAGTTCTTTCTGGAGGTGAACGTAACAGAGTACACTTGGCGATAACTTTGCGTGAAGGTGGCAATGTCTTACTTCTGGACGAACCGACAAATGATATTGATGTCAATACTTTAAGAGCACTGGAAGAAGCTATTGAAAATTTTGCGGGTTGTGTTTTAGTCATTAGTCACGACCGTTGGTTTATCGATAGATTAGCCACGCATATTATCGCATTTGAAGACGATGCGCATGTTAGATTTTTTGAAGGTAACTTCTCTGCTTACGAGGCTAAGAAAAAAGAAGAATTAGGTGATGTGACTCCTAAGAGACCAAGGTTCAAAAGTTTGATTGCAACATAGGGTCGAGATGTCATGGGTCCAGGTTTCGCGGTGTCATGGGTGTAGGTATCAAGGTATCATAGGTTCAGGTATCGAGGGTATCATGGGTCCAGGTGTCAAGGTTTTAGGGCATCAATGGAAACAGTATTATCTTATGTTCTGAGATAAGATGCGCCATTAAGATCAAGTATAGCTCCTGTAGACCAAATGCTTTTAGGGTCTGCGAAAAATAAAATGGCATGCGCCACTTCTTCGGGCTTGGCTACTCTATTCATGGGTGATTGCGACTTTATGGCTTTTCCATTTTCACCTTCCAAAACTTCTTTAGTAAGATCCGTTTCTACAAAACCTGGTGCAACAACTCCAATATGAATATTGTAAGCTGCTAATTTTTGTGCTAAACTTTGTGCCATAGCATTAATAGCGGCTTTACTTGCCCCATAAGCTGGCATTTCTGGTTCGCCACGAAAGGCGCCTCTAGATGAAATAAAAATAATTTTACCAGATTTCCTTTCCATCATTTTTTGCGCTGTGCAATAGGTCAAATTGGATGTACCTATTACATTTACATTTATTGTCTTCTGCCATTCCGCTTGCCATTCATTATAAGTAGATTTATCAATGGGATGATATTTATGTACAGCAGCATTATTTACCAATACATCAATTTGTCCGTAGTCCTTATGTATCTGTTCTATTGTTGTTTTGACAGCATGTGCATCTGAAATATCACATTGATAAGCTCTATGTCCACTGCCATTTAACAATGCCAGTGTGTTATTTGCAGAAGCATTATCTGATCTATAAATTAAAGCTAAAGTGGCTCCTTCTTTTGCAAATTCCACGGCAGTTGCTTTACCTATTCCCCTTGTACCTCCTGATATTAAAACAATTTTGGAATCAAACTTCATCTTGTTGGCAGGATTTAAATTTTGGAATTGAGCGCAATCTTAAGTTAGTGAAGTTGACGGTTTAGGCTTGCGCCAATTAAGATTAATGGATCTGACATATTTGTAATAATCTCTGATTGTTTTGACAGCAGCTATAGACGCCATCGGCTCATATCCTCTTGCTTTTTGAATAATAGAAATTTCATAGATTGATTTCCAAAGAGAGAAAAAGGATTTATACTTTTCATGCATAGGCACTTTCTCATCATAAACATGAATGGGTTCGCTGGCCACCCCGTTCATTTCAAGAATCTTTAAATCTTTTCCTTTAAGCAAACTTTCCCAATCTTTATACTTGATATCAAATCTTCCATAATACACATCTTTCATTGAGCTGTTGATCTTATCAAATAATACATTTAATTGTTCATTTCTAAGGTAGTTACCATCTATAAATGTGGTTCCTCGATTATGGTTGCCTATCGGTTCTAAGTTTACGACGGCATCTTTTTCAAAAATTTTATTAAGGAATTTAGGTTGGTCATTTTGAAACCGCTTCACTTGGAGTTTTGCTCTGGGATCTAAGTTCATTAATTCTTCTAGAGTTGAGATGCCATCCCCTTTTATAGAGAGAAAACTCTTTAATCCTATTGAAACAATTTCTCCGTGGATTTGAGAGGGTTTTCTGATATAGAAGATCCCACATTCTTCAGGCAAATCAATATACTCTTGAATAATTATATCGATATCGTTAGCAGAGAGATAATCCTTTAACTCTGATTGATCTTTTATTAATTCTACTAGCAAGCCACGCTCACCTACATCAGGCTTTACAATGACTGGATAAGATAATTGGTATTTGGTAATTTCTTCTATAGCATATTGATATCGATTTACCCCTTTCTTTGAAAGTATACTTATAGGGGTAAATTCATCTGGAATTTGATTAAGGATTTGAAACTTTGAAGCACCTAGAAACGCTCCTGTTTTTAAACTAGGGTTTACATTGGAGAAGAAAAAAAAACGTCTTGAGCGCAAAACATAATAGAGGAATACTGGTACTATCGGAAGGTATGAAAGCCATATGGGCCAAAATTCCCATTTGGTTAATTTCAAAATAAAACTGTTATGTGTAAGTTTTACTGACATGATCTATTAGAGTACGTCTAATATACCATAGTTGTAGAGAATTCAGCGCAGAGTACAAATAAAAAAAGGGGTCCAAATAATGGTCCCCTTTCTAAAAAATATTCATTCTTTGATATTATTTACCTCCATTTAACAAATCTTGCAACTTTTTGAGTTGATCCCATTTTCCATTTGCTGCCAGATCAGCCTGTTTAGGCCAAGATCCTGGTGTGTGCATTTGAAATTTCGGACCTCCTTTTGAAAGAATAGCTTGAATAGAGGAAATTTTCATATCTGATAATTCTTTGAAGGTTTTAATGCCAGCACCATGCAATAATTTTTGGATTGCTGGACCTATGCCTTCAATTTTAGTTAAATCGTCGCCTTTAGTCTTTTTAACAGACTTAGAAGCTGTTGTAGTTGATGTTTTAGAAACAACAGAAGGTTTTGCTTGAACTTTCGTTCTGTTACCATCTTTTACTTCTCTTCTTTCTACAACTTTACCCGTTCCTCTTGTTCGAGATTCGCCAACAACTGTTTTAGATACTTCCACGGTTTTAACACCTTTCATCATTTTCTGTAAAGCGGCAAAATCAAGAGACTTTACCACTTCCACTTCTTTGATGATTTCTACAGGAACTTCTTTAATTACCTCAACTTCTTTGATAATAGTTTTAGGCTTTTCTTTAAGTTGTTTTTTTGCGTCAGCTAATCGGGCTTCAAGTTTGGCATATTTTGCACTCAAAGCATTTAAAGCTTTCTCATCGGCTTTGTAAACAATTTTTTCAACAGGTACTTTTACCTCTTTTATGACTTGCACCTTTTTTATAACAGGTACTTTCACTTCTTTGATTACTTCAACTTTTTGAACAACAGGTACTCTAACTTCTTTAATGACTACGACTTCCTTAGTAACTTTAATAGGTACTTCTTTGATAACCTTCACCTCTTTGATAACAGGTTTAGTAACAATAAAAGGTACTTTCTTAATTACTTCTACAGTCTTTACAACTTGTTCTGTAACAACTTTAGCATTAGATTTTGAAACATTAACAGTTCTAGATATCTCACGTCCTTTTAAAGCTGCGTAAGCCATCTTAGCTTGTCTGGTTGTGATACCAGCTCTACTAGACATGGCTTTTACTATGTTATTAACAGAATACCTATCTAGCGTTTTTTTTTAGCTGCTGCCTTTCTTTTAGGAGCTGCTTTTTTGGCTGTAGTCTTTTTAGCTGCAGTTCTTTTCTTAGGAGCTGCTTTTTTAGCTGTAGTCTTTTTAGCTGCAGTTCTTTTCTTAGGAGCTGCTTTTTTGGCTGTAGTCTTTTTAGCCGCAGTTCTTTTCTTAGGAGCTGCTTTTTTAGCTGTAGTCTTTTTAGCTACAGTTCTTTTCTTAGGAGCTGCTTTTTTAGCTGTAGTCTTTTTAGCAGCTGGCTTCTTTTTAGCAGTTGCTTTTTTAGTTGCAGGCTTTTTCTTCGCGACTGCTTTTTTAGCAGTTGCAGATTTAGAAACCTTTTTTGTTGTTGTTTTTTTCATTACAAAAAATTAGTGACAAAAAATTAAAATCATTTTAGTTTATAAAACAAGCTATAAAGTTATATTAATTTTAACTCTAATACAAAAAATGCTTGAATTTTAATAATTATCCAAAAAATATTCCAAAAAAAAAGGAAGCATTTCTGCTTCCTTTTTTTGCATAATTTTTTTTAATTATTTGCCACCATCTAACTCATCTTGAAGTTTGTTTAGTTCATCCCATTTTCCATGAGCTGCTAAATCGGATTGACGTGGCCATGAACCAGGATCATGCATTTGATATCTTGGACCCGCAGCTTCTAATATCTTTTTGATATCACTTGATTCCGTTTTACTTAATTGTTCAAATGAAAAGATCTTTGCATCATTGAGAAGCCCTGCTATTTTAGGACCTATCCCTTCAATTTTTGTAAGGTCATCTTTCTTATTAGAAACCTTTACTGCTGCTGCCTTTGACGTTTTAATGTTTAAACCCCAGCTTACAAGCCTACCTGCATCTCCTTTAAGAGAATCCGAAACGATCAATGACCATTTACCTTTAGCAGATTCTCCAATCATGTCTTTCAAATCTTCGTTTGAATATGACTTCATCAAGTTCTTTTCTGCGCCACCAGTTTTGTTATGCAGCTCAACTGTTTTACCAGAAGGACTCTTTAATTTAACAGTTAAATCGCCTATATGAGAATGCTCAATATTCACCTTTCCTGTCATTGCAACAATTTTATGTCCTTGATGACAGACTTGAACGCTTTTTAAGTCTTCATGATCATCTACAAAAATTTCTGTTTTTTTAGAGTTGGCTAATTCAAGATCTAGACTCCAGTCTTCTAATTGACCATCGTCACGCGCGCCTGAATCAATTATTTTCAATATCCATTCACCTTTAGATTTGCCTTCTGCAAATGCACTCATCTCTTCTCCTGAAAATGTCTTCTGAATATTTTTTCCTGGCACTCTAGTTGGACTATGAATTGTTTTCTTCTGCCCGGTAGGACCTGTCAATTCTATTGATATATCTCCATTGTAAGGATGCTTGATGTTAACATTAACACTCACACCTTTTACCGTAAGGTCCCTAGTGACATTGATAATATCGACCAAGCCATTAGGATCGTTGTCCGGTATCGCCTTCTTTAAAACTCTTTTTTTTGTGTACTTCATTTATTCTTCGATTTTTTTTTATTTACTACTTACCCCCATCTAATTTATCTTGCAATTTCTTCAAAGCATCCCATTTGCCATCAGCAGCTAAAGCAGACTGCTTAGGCCATGTTCCTGGATTATGCATTTGATATCTTGGTCCTGCCTTCTCTAAAATTCCCTTTATTACAGAAACTTTTGTTTTTGACAAGGCCTTAAAAGTATGGATACCATCTTTATGCAATAATCCTGAAATCTTAGGTCCTATACCTTCTATTTTCGTTAAGTCATCTTTTTTAGCTACAGCTTTTTTTGTAGTCTTTTTAGCTGCTGTCTTTTTAGTTTCTTTTGCGTTTGTCGTGGATTTTGCTTTTGCAGTAGACTTTGTTTTGGCCTTAGCACCTGTTGTAGATTTTTTGGCTTTGGCTTTAGCTTTAACTGTTTTAGCTTCTCCTCTAGTAGTCGTCTCACCAGTAACTTGACGTGATACTTCTACTGTCTCCATTCCTGCCATCATGGCAGCTAACGATTCAAAGTCTATCTCTTTGACAACTTCAACTTCTTTGATAATTTCTACAGGCACCTCTTTTATGACTTCAATCTCTTTGATCACCTCTACCTCTTTGATGACCTCTACCGGTTTCTCTACTATCTTCTCAACAATTTTTTCAACCTCTTTAACTACTTCTATCTCTTTTATCACTTCTACCGGAACCTCAACTATCTTTTCTACTTCTTTGATCACTTCCACTTCTTTAATTACCTCAACAGGCTTCTCAACGATCTTCTCTACTTCTTTAATTACTTCTACCTCCTTAATAATCTCGTTTACGATTTCAATTTCCTTTATCACTTCTACTGGCTTCTCGACCTCTTTGATCACTTCGACCTCTTTTATCACTTCTACCTCTTTGATCACCTCAACAGGCTTCTCAACAATCTTCTCTACTTCTTTGATCACTTCAATCTCTTTAATCACTTCCACTGGTTTCTCGACGATCTTCTCTACTTCTTTAATCACTTCTACCTCCTTAATAACCTCATTAACTATCTCGATTTCCTTAATGACTTCGATTGGCTTTTCAACAATCTTCTCTACTTCTTTGATCACTTCGACTTCCTTAATCACCTCTACCTCCTTAACCACTTCCACTTCTTTGATAACCTCATTAACAATCTCGATTTCTTTAATAACCTCTACAGGCTTTTCAACAATCTTCTCTACCTCCTTAATCACTTCAACCTCTTTAATCACTTCGACTTCTTTAATCACTTCCACCGGTTTCTCAACGATCTTCTCTACTTCCTTGATAACTTCTATCTCTTTAATAACCTCTACAGGCTTTTCAACAATCTTCTCTACCTCTTTAATCACTTCTACTGGTTTTTCAACCTCTTTTATAACCTCCACTTCTTTGATGACTTCTACTTCTTTAAGCACCTCCACTTCTTTAATCACTTCTACCTCTTTGATCACCTCTACTTCTTTGACAACTTCTATCTCTTTGAGAACTTCTACTTCAGATGGTCTTCTTTCAAGCTGCGATACAAAACCCAAACGTTCTGATTCCCATGTTGACCTTTCGTTTTCTATATTACCAATTTGTGAGTTTAAAGTATTGTATTTTGAAGTGAATCCATCGTAATCCGTTCTAAGTGAAGAATACTTTGATCGAGAACTCGCTAATTCAGACCTGAGTCTAGCAACTGTTTCTCTTAACCAACTCCAACCTAAAATCCAACCCAAAATTCCTGCTACAATTGAAAAAATCGCAGGCAACAAAACACATAATGGACAACCTAAAAAAGATTCCAAAAAAAACAAGTTTATATAATTTGATATCATGATGACTTATTTATCTAATTTAAAATGAATAATATTTAAGAACCAAACATAAATCTGGCACCTCTCTGCAATGTGTTACCATCGTAGCAATTTTCATTATACTCAACACCAGCTGTTTTTAACTGCTTATTGTCAACTCCCGCTTGTATAAAATGCTGCTTAATATCATCTGCCCTAGATTCTCCAAGATTAGAGAAGGCAGAATTAGAATTTGATTCTGAATTGGAATAGTAACCTACTATAGTTAATACTCTGCTATTATTATTCTTAAGATAATCACTTACAGCATCAAGAGCATTATCAACTTCTGTTTCTGAAATAAAGTCATCGCTAGACTTTAGAAATTTAATGTTACTTTCTGCATCATGCGAAAATCTGTCTTTATCCTGTATTTTCCATAAAGCACATCCATCGCCCGATGCTACTGCTCCACCTGCACCACATATCTTTGTCCAACAACACCATGACCCGAATAATATCCATACGATTAATAGGATTAACCAAAGTAATCTATTCATTTTGTTTTAGTTATAAATTGAAAAAAATAATATATAAAAGTAAGAAGGAATTTCTGGAATCAGATTTTCGGCGATCAGACTGTACGAATGTAATTATTTTGACCTTTAGAGACAAATAAAACAAGGAAAATAGGGTGTCTATCGTGGTTTATAGATCACATTACAAGCGAATTTAGCTTGCAATCATTAAAATTAGAGTATTATGCTCACTTTTAGCCAAAAGAATTTCTTGAGTATCTTTAAATTTTATAATCACACAAATGTCATCAAGAAGAGAATTTATAGCAGGTGTATCTATAATCGGATTAAGCGGTCCATTAAAATGTAGTTCTTCTACACCCGTATTAGAAAATGATGAATTTGATTGGTCTAAAATTAGATCTGAATTTTTAGTCAACCCAAACGAAAAAATAAATCTGAATAATGGGAGCGGCACAATAACACCAATACCTATTCTAGACAAATACTATGCGTATCTCAAAGAGATAAATGCTTTTGCCCCTTATGAGGTCCATTCTAGATGGTCTAACTTAGAAAAAGAAGGCCTCACAAAACTATCAAATCTCATTGGAGCGGAAAATGGATCTTTAACAATTGTCTTAAACACAACTACAGCATTAAATTCGATTATCTCTGGACTACCCTTTAATGCAGGAGATAGAATAATTATGAATTCTTCTGATTACCCCAATGCCATTAATGCCATTAAAAACCGAGCTCTAAGAGACAATTTAATTATTGATAAACTCAATTTAGATTTTAAAAACCTGAGCAATGAAGAAATTGTTGATGCTTATAAAAATGCCATCCAAGCCAACACCAAGCTTCTTTATCTGACCCACATTACACACGCCAAAGGTCACATTTATCCTATAAAAGAAATATGTGATGCAGCTAAAGCAAAAGGGGTAGAAGTTTTAGTAGATGGTGCACATGCAGTAGGTCAAATTCCACTCTCTTTAAGTGATATAGATTGTGACTACTTTGCCAGTAGTTTACATAAATGGACCAATGCACCATTAGGTACTGGACTACTTTATGTAAAAAAAGATAAAATTGAAAAAGTAAACCCCATTCAAGCCTTTCCAAATAATCTAAAATCCGATGGTCTTAAGTTTGAATATCTTGGTACAAGGCCTTTTCAAAACTTAGCTATTATTAATGATGTAATGGATTATTTAAATAACATCGGCATTGAAAAAAAACAGGAACGATTTATCGAATTGAAGCAATATTGGCTAGACAAAATAAAAGACCATGAAGAAATAATTATTGCCTCCGACCCTAATCGCACATGTGGCATTGCCAGTTTTGAATTAAAAAATATTTTTGGCTCTAAAGCCATAAAGGTTTTCGAAAACAAATATGGCATTCACCTTAAACTCACTAAAAACGTTATCGATAAACATACTATTTTTAGAGTCTCGCCAGACATCTATAATAACTTTAGCGAACTAGACGTTTTTACAAATGCCGTTATCGAAATTGCTGAATCTTAAAAACGTGATCCCATCAGTTTAATAAATCGAAAGTATTATCTATTAGTGGGTCTCTTAAGCTATTATCTACTCACAATTCTTCCACATGAAGAAGTTGGCAAGTCCATCACGTATATTTTTAGCGCTTTCACCAGAGACACTTATAATCTTATTATTGCCGTGCTTGTCGCGTCGACATTAATCTTGTTGAGCTATTACCTATTTCCTAAAGTCAAGATTCACAAAGAACGTCCTACCATTTTAATTTTTACAGGGATAACATTAATTTTTATTTTACTGTGTTTCAATATATTATTTGTCAACAATATTGAAGCTATTCATTTTTTGCAATACGCGATCTTTTCAATTATTTGCTTTAAGCTCACTAAAAATTATACGAGAACCATACTAATAGGCGCCTTGGCTGGTTTTTTTGATGAGTTGTACCAATACATGGTATTAGCTCCAGATACATCAGACTATTTTGATTTTAATGATGTGGTAATAAATATTATTGGCACAGGAATAGGATTGATAATTTGTAAAATATTGACCTTTAAAACTGTGACCTATTCTAAAAAAGAATGTTTATTTATGCCTGAATTATGGATACTGATCGCAATGGTAATATTTTACTTTTATGGATCTCACTCTGGTATTATTTCAGTTTTGCAAAATCCTGACAACCCATCATCGTTTTCATTCCTAAAACATTTACCTGAAAGCTTTTGGACTACCCTTCCAAGACAAAACATAAAATATCATATTCTTTTTCCTATGCCTGGACTTTTAATTTCTTGCATATTGTGTTTGTTCTACGCCACATTGGGCATTAACAAAACATAAAACCTTGATGGGGAAATTTTAGTTAAATGTAAGTGAGAATTTGGAACATATTAAAATAATTGCTAATATGTGTATTCAACTAAAAATCGAAAAATTATGGCAGTAGTAAAAGTAATTGAAATTATGTCTAGCTCACCTAAAAGCTGGGAGGACGCAACTAAAACAGCAATCGCAAAGGCAGCTGAATCTGTAAAGAATATTAAATCTGCATATGTTCAGAGTCAAAGTGTTACTGTAAACAAAAACAAGGTTAAGGAGTTTAGAGTCAATCTAAAGGTTTCTTTCCAAATAAAATAAACTATCGGAGATGTCTATAAATTACATGGGCATCTCCGAATTTTTTTCCAAGAACATTTTAATTTGTTCTTCACTCCAATAATATTTTTTTCCAAATTTAACAAAGCCTACATGGCCTCCATTTTTTGGGCTTAAAATAGACATCAACTTATTATTTCTGACTTCCTCAAACGGATAAAATGCATTTGGCAAAAATGGATCATCCAACGCATTAATAATCAGACCCGGATTTTTTATACTTTCGATAAATTGTGCGCTACTGCATTTCTGATAATAATCATCAGCATTTTTAAAGCCATGAATTGGCGCTGTATAATAATCATCAAATTCATATACTGTTTTAATTTCATTCAGTTTTTCGACTTTATATATCTCAGGATATTGTGCATGCTTCAACCGTATTTTTTCTTTAAGTGTAGCCAAAAACTTTTTAGTATATAATAAATTTGAAGGCTTATTGAGTTGTAGAGAACCTGCTTTTAAATTTGTAGGTGTAGAAATAGCAACCACAGACCTTATCGTTTGACTTCTATCGGCTTCTCCACAATATTTGAGTACTAAATTTCCACCTAAACTAAATCCGACGAGATGAATTTCTCGGTAAGCGTCTTTAAAAAGATTCACAACTAACTCCAAGTCGTCAGTAGCGCCACTGTGATACATTCTGACTTGATTATTAATATTACCGCTGCATCCTCTGTAGTTTACTGCGACAATATCCCAATTGTTTTTAGACAAAATTGAGCTCGTTGCCAAAATGTATTTCGATCCGCTGGTGCCTTCAAGACCATGACAGAGAATCGCTAAACGTCTATTGTTTTTAAATAAAGTATCTAAGTCTAGAAAGTCATCATCCGGCGTGTATAGTTTTTCTCTCTTAAAACTAAGCACATGAGCCGGTCGACACAAAGACGCATAAATGGTATTTATATGACCATTCTTGAGAAATAGTGTTGGTTCATACTCAGTAAATTCCACGGTTAAAATGCTAAGACTTCTATATCAAAAATCAATACGCTGTTTTCAGGAATTCCTGAACCCGCCGGAGGATTAGAACCATAACCTAACTTAGAAGGAATCAACAAAACGCCGCTTCCACCAACACCATAAAAAGGGATTCCTTCTTGCCATCCTTTAATCACGTTATTTAACGGAAAGACAACACCCAATTCGTCACTCATGTCAAAGACATTTCCATTCGGCAGATAGCCTCGATAAACGGCCAAAACTTCGTTGCATAAGCCAGGTTTTTGCTCGCCACCTTCCTCATTGATAATGTAAAACAAATTATCATCCGTACGCTGCGCTTCTAAATTATTATCAAATAAATATTGCTCAATTGTAGCTATGTTGGAGGCTTCGACATTGAGATTAAAATTAATTGGTGATACATAGGTAGGACAAACTGGGTCATCCCCACAACTAACTAAGCATCCGAAACAAATAAATATTAAAATATAACGTAGATTCATCTTTTCAATTTTCCTCAAAAATATCATCTTAAATAACATTAACTACAACAATTAACAATGAAGCTTACAAATAAAACGGTTTTTATAACAGGAGCGACCAAGGGCATAGGTTTAGGTATTGCAGAAGCATGTCTCAATGAAGGCATGAAAGTTCTTATTAATAGCAGATCAGAGGATTCTGTTAATAAAACCGTAGAAAGCCTTAATAAACAATTTCCTGATAAAGTCATTGGATTTGCTGGTAATGTGACAGAATTAACTGAAATGTCAAGCGCAGTAGAATTGATTAACAAGACTTGGGGGCAATTGGATGTGGTCATTGCGAATGCAGGTGTGGGTCATTTTGCTTCTATTGAATCGTTAACGTCAGAGCAATGGAATGAAGTCATAGATGTCAACCTCACAGGTGTTTTTAATACCATTAAGGCGTCTGTCGAAAGCTTAAAAACCTCTAAAGGCTACTTTATAACAATTGCCAGCTTAGCAGGAACTAACTTTTTTGCAAAAGGGGCTGCTTATAATGCCAGTAAATTTGGCTTAGTAGGCTTTACACAAGCTGTAATGATGGACTTAAGACAGCATGACATTAAGTGCACTACCATAATGCCAGGATCGGTGTCTACACATTTTAATAATAACACACCGTCGGATTCTGATGCCTGGAAGATACAACCAGAAGATATTGGACAAGTTACAGTTGATCTGTTAAAAATTCCTGCGCGTACATTGCCAAGTAAAGTAGAAATTAGACCAAGTAAGCCTCCTCAGAAATAACAGGTTGTTTTATTTTGCATGATTATCAAATGTGGTTACTATTTCTGACGGATAACTTAAAAACTGAGTTTAAAATTCAGGCTTAAGGTTCTATCTAACAATCCAGATTTAGCACCAATAATTAATGGCTTATCATTATTCATACTATTCATAGGATTTTTTTCCTGAGCTTGACTCAAAGAAATAAAGAAAAAAAACAGCTACAAGTAAACAATAATGTTTTTCAAGCAGATAGATTATTTTACAATCTCATATCTATCTATTGATAGTTTGTTCTGCTTAAGATTTAAAGTCCAAAGCACAGATTCGAAAGATTTATCCAAATCTCCTGTTTCAAAATATCCTGTATAGGGAATTTGAGCTAAGCTATCTGCCACTTGAATATTTATATTATACTGTCTTTCGATTTCATCTAATACAAAAGAAAGCGGAACTTCTTTAAATTCGAAAGTACCCTTCACCCAATTTGATCTATTGGATGCTGTCTGCTTAAATTCTTTGTTGGAGGCCATGCATGATTCTCCAGCAGTTAAGATCATGTTTTTATTTCCAGCTTTATTGACGACTCTAATTTTCCCTTCTGTACAACTGACCTCAAATCCATCTTCTCTAGCATAAACATTAAAAATAGTTCCCAGTACTTCAATTGAACCATAATCCGTCTCAATGACAAAAGGCTCTCCTTTCGTCACATTAAAGTGTGCCTCACCTCTAAGGAACAATTTACGTGGTCGCTTTGTGTTTTTGACATTATGCGTTAGATAGGACCCCGCATTAATATTTATAATTGTATTATCAGGAAGAACTTCTTGCTGAGCATTAGCAAAATCGGTTTTTAAATTGATCGTTTCGTAATTACCAAACCAAGAGTAGACAAAAAAGGCAATCATCGCAGCTACTGCACCAGAGCTTAGCCATTTAATAAGAGGAATTACTTTTGATTGAGATTTTTCCTTTGGATTCTTATCTTCGAAAACATCTTCAGACTTTGCGCTTTCTGCTTCTACTATTTCATTATCGATGGAAGCATTGATGCGATCAAGTAATGCTGAAGACCGAGCAGCTTCGTAGGGGTATGTTTCAAAATATATATTTTGAACTAAAGATATAGCCTGATCAAAATCACTTAAATCATATGCTGCTTTTTGAGCAGTCCAGAAGGTATCATTGTGTTCAAAGCCTGTTTTTACCCATTCGATAAAATCATTATTAGCGGCCAAATCATACACATTCTCTGGTATATCTTTTTTCATAATTAAATAAAAACTACTGCAGAAATAACTCGTCTAAATAGGCCTCTCTATTTGCGTCAGTCAATCTGAAATTACAAGCTTGAGGACTACTATGCATAATGCTCAGACACACACCATTACCATTACTTCCATCAAGATGACCTCTATCTAAAAAGCAATGTCCTAATTCATGGAAAATAATAAATTCCTTCTCTGAGAAATCTGCATTATTCCAATAATTGACGTCGATGATGACTTTACGCGGCTTCTCTTCATTATAAAAACACTGCCCTTGAACAGTGGGTGACGAGATATCTTGTATCAACCCTTCTATACGCGCCGCTTCATAATCAACAGTAAATCCTCTTTTCTCACCTTCATCTGCAAAAATCTGAAAGTAAGGAATCAGCTCAGCATCTGTTTCCAAAATATCTTCTGATTCGCATGCAATAATGCAAGCGCAGATCAACATTAACAATATAAATAAACCTTTGGACATAACACTTGAATAAGTGGTAGCAGCTGTTTTTGTACTCATGTTTAAAAAATTATTTTTCAGAAAAAGCAATTTGGAGCTTTTTAAGCCCCGAAATGATCAGATTTCTTGCCGATTGATTATTTATATTCATAATTTGACAAATATCTTTATAGTCCATTCTTTCATGGTATTTTAAAAATATGGCTTCTTTCTGTCTTTTGCTCAAATTCGCATAACTCTCTTGAAGCCTTAATTGTCTTTCACGACTTATTTCTTTACTTATAATAAGATCTTCGCTTGATGGTTCATTATTTTCAAAAAAAGCAAAACTATCTTCTTGATATGAAACTTTGTTTTTCTTTTTTAAATTGCTGATTAACTTGTTTTTAAACGACACCAAAAGGTATCTTCTGATTGAATCTGTATCAGAAAGTTTAGCTTTATTTATCCATATATAGATAAACATATCATAAACGGCGTCCTCGATCAGTTCAATTTGTTGGGTAAGCTTTCTGCCATAATTTATTAAATGGCTGATTTCTCTTTGATAAATAAAATTATAAGCAGACCTGTCACCTCCTTTAAGAAGCGCCCAAATTTCAAGATCCGTACCTATTTTTTCCAAAATAAATATCTTATAAATAATTTAACCAATATATTTTGAGTACAAATATCGCATACCCAACTTAGGAAAGTGTAAAATAATTGTAAAACTAAAATTTAAAGTATGTTCACGAAACTGTTTAAAATACATTACACTCTTACTTTGCTTTTCATTATGTTGATGATGTCATGCGGGAGAGACGAAGAAAATGTCTTGTGCTCTAACTTTGCAGATGAAAGTATAGCTGGTCTACAAAAATCCTATATTATTGGAAAGAGGGGCTATTTAGAAATTGTTTTTCCATTCAATTTTGATTTGCCTGCCGAAACTACACCAACAGGAGAATCCTTTGAAGAAGCGAAAGCATTAATACAAGCATGGAAAGAAGCTAATTAGATATTGAAGGGAGACCGAACATTCATTTTCCTGTTGAAGTCATCAATGAAGAAGGAGAAATCAGTTCCATAGAAAACAAGGAAGCCTTGCGTTCATTCTTAAAAGAATGCAAGGGCAACCAGAGGGGTTCAAACTCAAAAGAATGCTTTAGTATTGTCTATCCATTAAGCATTTTATTTCCTGACGGCACAATTGTAGAAGTTGATGACAGAAAAGAAATTAAGAGCGCTTTAAGCGCCTGAAAACAAGAAAATCCAGATGCAGAAGAAAGACTGGTATTTGTTTAACCAATAAACTGTCACTCTAGAAGATGGTATTACAATGACAATTAATAGTGTAGAAGAACTATCTGAATTTAAAAAAGATTGCAAAGAATAATAATGATTGGCTCATATGTTCTGAGAGACTGAGGGCTCCTTTTTAAAAAGGGGTCCTTTTTTTGTTTATGAAATTTGATTTTCTTTGTAAAGAATAAAAGCACTACATCACACGTTTTCAATTGGAATGAAAATTGTACATATTTATCATTATCTTAATGTGTTGTCTATGAAACATCAATTATTAATACCTGTTTTACTTGTTTGTCTATTTGCAGGTTGCAAAAGCACAAAGACAATAGAAACAAAAGAAGTCATTGATACTTATGAAACAGGTTTTACTTTTGATTTTATACAAAAAGAAAGTCTCCTAGATGTTGTAGATAAAGCAGCGGCAGAAAACAAATTGGTCTTTGTAGATATTTATACGGACTGGTGCCTGCCTTGCAAAATCATGGAAGAAGAGGTCTTTACAAATGAAAAACTGGGGGATTTCTTTAATGAAAATTTTATCTCCTATAAAGTTAATGCAGAGAAAGCCAATGGACCTGATCTTATGGTACTATATGATGTAAAGGCTTATCCTACTCTATTATTTTTGGATATCAAAGGAAGAGTACTTGAATCTAAAAAAGGAATCGCATATAGCAGAGAATTAAGAGAAATGGCCAAATATGCTATAGATCAGAATTTACAAAACGCTTCAACCGACTAAGGCAATGTGTCGGGGTTCCTAGGCAACACGGAATCGAGGAAAGGTTTTAGAAATCTAGTGTTGCGGCTACAATAATTATTTTCGGTTTTCTCGTTTTCTTAATCTCTCATCTTCTCGATCTCTCGAATTCCCGAATTCCCGAATTCTCAGTTTCCCAATCTCTCGTTTTTCCGATCTCTCGTTTTCCCAATCTCACGAAATCCTGTAATCACATAAAAAAGAAGCCCGAATAATATCCGAGCTTCTCAAAAATTGATCAAGACCACATGTCTTTTCTTTATGGCTTCGTCTCTTTTCTTACTTTTTCAAAGTCTCCTGCTCTTACATAAACCATTTTATCAGGATGAATATGCTTGCCCATGGCAGCATTAACTTGCTCAACAGTTAAGTTAGAGATTTTCTCTTCTAATTCTGCACTCCAGCTCATGTCTCTATCTAATCTCAAATTATTAGCCAATTGACTCATCAATCTGCCATCTTGAGATCTACTGACGGTTTGAGATTGTAACCATCCAGATTTTGCTGCTTCTAACTCTTCCGCTGTAAAACCATCTGAAATCATTTTCATAATTTCTTCTTTGAATGCTACTTGAACTTTCGCTGTATTTTCTGGAGCAGATATCGCATACGCTCCGAAAGATCCACCATCATCCATAGACGAACCATTAAACCAAGAACCCACACCATAACTTAATCCTTCTTCTTGTCTAATCCTTGTAGCCAATCTAGAATTCAAAAAGCCACCACCTAGCATATAATTACCTATCATCATTGCAGCGTAATCTTCATGACTATCATTGACTTTTACAGGCATGCCTGCAAAAAACATAGAATTAGATTTATCTGGTGTATTGATTTCAACTTCTTCAGATTTTATCTCAACATAAGGATCAGTAATTCTTTGATATTTAGCTGGAGAGTTCCACGATCCAAAATGTTCTTTTACAGTTTTACCAATCAAGTCTTCATCAAAATCACCGACAACAGAAATAGTGGCTTCAGATGCACCAAAGTTATTCTTATAAAATTCTTTAACATCTTGCAGAGTTAATTTTTCAATATCTTCTATCTGCTCTTCCATAGTTCTGACGTAACGCGCATCATTTTTATCATATGGATTCAGCAATCGACCAAAGGCATTATTAGCCAAAGCTTGTGGATCAGATAGTTGTTCTTCTATACCAGCTAACTTTTCTTCCTTAAGTTTATCAAATTCTTCTTGAGTGTAAGCAGGATTCTGCAATATTTCTGCAGCTAAATCCACAACTTCTTTCAAGTTTTCATTGGTCGTTTCTATTCTTACAGTTGTACCTGTAGCCCCACCATAAAAATTAACGCGCGCTTCTAATGCATCCAATTTATCTTGGATTTGCTGGCGATTCATTGTAGCTGATCCTTTGTCTAATAAGCCTACTGCAAAACTACCTACAGCATCTTTTCCAACAGATGACTTCGGTGTTCCATATCTAAGTCTCAAATTAGCCACAACAGCGTCGCCTCTATTTTCTTTGCTTAACATCGCATACTCTAGTCCAGAATCCATCTGTCCTTTATGAGTTCTAGAATCAATGTTTGCGCACGAAGGATCAAATTCTTCTCCAGTAGAAACCTCAGCATTCCCTTTATAATTAGCAACTAGTGCCGCCACATTTGGTGGATCTGGAATCTCAGCGCGTACAGGGTTTTCGTCAGGTAAAAACAATCCAATTGTTCTGTTAGAAGGTATAAAGTATTTTTGGGCGACACGCAGAACATCTTCTTTTGTTACACCTTCAATTCTGTCTCTAAATAAGAAAAACAATCTCCAATCTCCCGCAGCAATAGATTCACTCATACGCATTCCTACTCTATCTGAGCTGTTATAAGCCAAATTCCAATTTTTTAAAATTCTTGCTTTAGCTCTATCAACTTCTTCTTGTGTTGGCGGTGTATTTTTAATATCATCTAATGTTTCCATCATTACCTTTTTAGCCGCTTCTACATCTCCATCTTTTCTTACATCTGCATTAAAGTAAATGAAGCCACCTTCTTTTAATCCTGGCGCAAAACCCCATTGTGAAGAGGCCAATTTTGGTTCAACCAAAGCCTTATACAATCTTCCACCTGGTTCGTTCGTCATTAATTCTTCGATCACTGCAACAGCTGCGTAATCCGTATGCGGCCCAGGTGGCGTGTGATATGTCATAGCAATAGACTGCACATCTCCTACTCTTTTTAGCGTCACAAGTTTTTCACCATCTTGCGTAGGCTCTTTTGTGTATGTAGGAATCAATTCTCTTTTAGGTCTTGGTATATCTCCGAAGTAACCATTGATCAATTCTAAAGTTTTAGCCTCATCAATTTTACCAGCTACTGTTAGAATGGCATTATCAGGTTGATAATATTTTCTGTAAAATCCTTGCAATCTTTCAATAGGCACATTTTCTAAATCTGATCTTGCCCCTATCGTCGTCTTACCGTAATTATGCCATTGAAAAGAAGCACTCATCACACGTTTCATCAATACACTAGAGGGAAAATTTTCACCTCTTTCAAACTCATTTCTCACAACAGTCATTTCGCTATCTAAATCTTCTTTAGCAATAAATGAATTGACCATTCTGTCTGCCTCCATGTCTAAAGCCCAGTTTAGATTCTCATCTGTTGCACTAAAAGTTTCATAGTAATTTGTTCTGTCATACCATGTCGTTCCGTTAGGACGTGCTCCATGCTCGGTTAATTCTTGCGGAATATTTGGATGATCTGGCGTACCTTTAAAAACCAAATGCTCTAAAAGGTGAGCCATTCCCGTTTCACCATAAGCCTCATGTCTGGATCCGACCATGTAGGTAATATTAACAGTAATTGTAGGTTTTGATTGGTCAGGAAAAAGTAACACCTTAAGACCATTTTCTAATTGGTATTCTGTGATACCTTCTACAGAAGCATTTTTCTTTACGCCTTCTGGCAAAGGTTTGGGTTTCTGTGCAATTGATTCTCCTATAATAAAAAGAGAAAAAACCATGAGAAAAGTGAGGGTTTTTTTCATAATTAGGTTGATTTTTTAAATGAATAATTGAAATTGCTACTATAAAAAAATAAGATAACTAAAAGAAGTTAATGCCTTTAGCTCATTCGATTTATTAACAAACTATTAGCATTTTATACTTAGAGAAAGATAGTTAATTGATTTTAGATTATATGTGGTTTTTCGATAAATGGATTTAAAAATTAGACATTCGAAAGATAGTTTTGATGAAACTCAGGCTATAATTAGATTATTCCATTCTTAATCTTGATTTATTGTTTTACATATGCTTTTTTGTAAACATCTAAAGATTATGACTAACAACATTCAAGCATTCGACAAGTTTGAGATTACTCAAAAATCCTTAACATCTTAAATCCATATCCTCTCTCTATTTTATTTATATTGGCAGTATAAATTCTTCCATTGGTTCGATTAAAGTATAAACTGTTGATCTTTTCATGTTTGCTCTACGCTAAGATGCAAGGACAATATAAACTGGTTGGGCAAGCTGAAGCACTAGGAGACAATTGCTATTTATTGACACCTGATCAAGAATCTTCTTTTGGAGCAATATGGAGTGAAGAAAAAATTGACCTTCGTTTTGACTTTCGATTAAATGCACAAGTTTCTTTAGGTGACAACAAAGGAGGTGCAGATGGAATCACCTTTGCCTTCCAACAGCAAAGCAATTCATCAGGCGGCGCAGGTGGAGGCTTAGGCATTTCGGGTGTTCAACCCTCAATAATCTTTGAAATGGATACCTATCAGAATGAGCTTTTGGACGATCCAAAAGATGATCACATTGCTCTTTTCAAACATGGAGACCTCAAACATCAATCATCCAACGCCTTAGGAATCCCACAGAACGCTTTGTCAGGAGGTGACAATATTGACAATGGGGAATTTTATGAATTAGATATTGAATGGTTAGCTGATGCTCAAAGATTTAAAATCATATTTAACTGTGGAGAGGAGGAAAGTCTACCTCTCATTTATGAAGGAGATTTGATTAAAGAAATTTTCAATAATGATTCAGAAGTTTTTTGGGGATTTACAGCAGCTACAGGTGGTAAATCTAACGAACAAAAAGTTTGTTTTAATACACTCATTTTTGATCAACAAGAAACACAACATACAATTTGCGCAGGCGGACAAGTCACTCTACATGCTACAGAAGGATCCAGTTACCTCTGGACCAACAGTGCTTCCTTAAGTGCAAATAACATTGCTAATCCCATTGCCTCGCCTGATACAAATACTATTTATGAAGTTTTTATTGAAAATGGCTGTACGCAATACAAACAAAGCTTCGAAGTCTTTGTCACAGACAAGATTATTGAATACGATTTAGGCAATGATACAACAGTATGTATCAGCAGTAATTTAATAATTGGATATGCACTTATTAATGCTACATATCAATGGTCTACTGGCGATACAGATCCATTTCTTTCTCCATTAAATTCTGGCACTTATTCAGTAACACTAAACTTAGATGAAACCTGCAAAACAGAAGACAAGATATCTGTAAGACTTATAGAAGAACCAAAAATAGACATAGGTAGAGATACACTTGTTTGTGAGCAGAGTCTCCCTTTTTTAATATCTAACAATGAAGACAAAGGGAATTTCATCTGGAATACTGGCGCAATAACGTCCAATCTTGAAATTACAAAGCCTGGATTATATGCGCTTAGCATGAGTAACATCTGCGGAGAAGCCAGTGGAGAAATAAAAATAGAAATTGAAAACTGCCGCAATGTATACATACCCAATATCATCAATTTAAATAATTTAGAAAACAATGCTTTTACAATATTCAGTGATGATGATATATTTAGCATAAAAATCTTAAACATTTATGACAGATGGGGTAACCTTATTTTTCAAAACAAAAACTTTAAACCTAATGAATTATCTTCTGGATGGAACTTGAGTCTACATTCATCAGAACCACAAACTGGTGTCTTTGTTTATAACGCTGCTGTCATATTTAAAGATGGGAAGGAAGAAAGCTTAAGTGGGAATTTAACAGTTATAAAGTAAGGAGACCATTCATTTTTTGTCTTGTAAAAAGAATTTAAGCAGATAAGGAATTTAAGATTCACATAGAGCATCTAAGTTTATTAGTTTTATACAAACTATTTACAAATGCTATTTAGATTCACTCTTTGCTTGGTTTTAATTTCTGTAGCGCTTTCCGCGCAAAGGAGAGAACCTTTAGACATAACTATTGATTTTGAATCCTATGATCCCCCTTCGACATTAGTCGTTCCAGAGCATCCCACAAATCATGCTAAGTTTCCTTTTGTCGATGTCCATAGCCATCACTGGAAGATGGCAGAAATGGATCTCGATTACTTAATCGCGCAGATGGACAGCCTTAACATGCAAGTAGTTGTTAACTTAAGCGGAAGAGGTGGTATGGCACTCAAAGGCATTACAGACAATATCAAAAAATATGGACATGAAGATCGCATCGTTGTTTTTACAAATATAAATATCCGCTCGATATTAGAACCTGACTGGTCAGTAGAAACAGTCAAACAAATAGAATTTGATTTTGCCAATGGCGCAAGAGGATTAAAAATTTATAAAAGCCAAGGTATGACTAATGAAGACAGTCTTGGCAATCGCGTAAAAATTAATGATCCACGCATTGATCCAGTTTGGGCAAAGTGTGGGGAAATCGGTATTCCAGTCCTCATACATTCAGCAGATCCAAAATCATTTTGGGCTCCGCATGATAGCTTAAACGAAAGATGGTTAGAACTAAAGCTTAAGCCTAACAGGAAAAGATCTGCTGACAATCCTGCATCGTGGGAGACAATAATTTCAGAACAACATGATGTCTTTAAAAAACATCCTAACACCACTTTTATAAATGCACACATGGGTTGGTTTCCCAATGACCTAGGTCACTTAGGAGAGCTGTTGGATGAAATGCCTAATATGTATGTTGAGATAGGCGCTGTTATTTCAGAACTCGGCAGACAACCACGTATGGCTAATCGCTTTTTTGAAAAATATCAGGATCGCGTACTTTTTGGAAAAGATTCCTACAAACCTAAAGAGTACCCAACCTATTTTAGAGTATTAGAGTCTGATGACGAATACTTCCCATACTACAAACGCTATCATGCCTTCTGGAAAATGTATGGACTTGATCTTCCTGATGAAATTCTTAAGAAACTGTACTATAAAAACGCATTAAAAATAATCCCAGGATTGGACCCAAAAATGTGGGAGTAACAAGTGGATTCATTCGGTAGATTACAATTCTGAGTTTTTAAGCAAGAAATATATTTTATAGGTTATCGGATAAAATATTATTTATAAATATCTGTTCAAAACACTTAGCATGAATTTGCTAAGGTCATATTTGTGTAAAGAAGTTTGCACTCAAAAAAAATCTTTCGTTAATTTTAATTGCAATCCATATCTAGAAAATTTAATGGTGACAAAAAAGATTTTACTTTTCAGTTTTCGTTTTTAAAATTCATTGTTTTTTATACTTGATTTTTTATTTATAAGCTAAATCTTATCCCTTCTTTACATATTTAAGAATGGTTGTTTTCTTATCGTCACTCAAATTAATATAGTACAAACCTTCTGGCATAGCAGTCAAAATACCAACACCACTGCTTAGCTCATTCTTTTCCATATTTTGGTTGACAACCACTTGTCCTAATTGATCTACAATTGAAATTCTAATTTGATTACTCCAATCTGACAGATCAGAAATAAAGAAATTTCCAGCTCCAGGATTAGGAAAAACTTTTACATCATGGATTTCTGTTAAATTTTCGTTTGAACTTAGAATACCTGCTGAAAAATTATAATCCACAAACATTCCAAAATCTGTAGCAATCGCTTTTTGTGCGCCACCCATTTCACTGATCCGTAAATAACCAGAACCATCATTGTTAGCCCACCAGCTGAGTCCATCTTGATCAGTGTCTTCAACTAAAATTCTATAGCAACCATTTAAGCCAGAAAGCGTATCTCTGTAAATAGTATTGGCATTTAAATTACCACCTCTATATAATAATTGTGTGCCGCCCACATCATAAACTCTGTAGCTGGTTTCTAGCGGTCTTGAATTAGTTCTGAATTCTAAAACAACATCTCCATCGTAATTATCTGGAAGTTTAATTTCACTTGTAAACTCATTATTGGTAGTATAAATATCTGAAGTACCATTGACTGACTCTAAAATAGCAAAGAAAAGATCATTTTCATCTGTTGTCAAAAGTGCAGGTAAAAAGCCTAGCGTTACTTCTTCAGTACCAGAGAAACTAAGATTACCATTCCAGTAAAAAGTTTTTTCAACTTTACCAGCGATACCATATTTGATAACTGCTGATTCTATTTGTGCTTCACCGTGATTCTTCAAAAGAATTCTTGGTGCCTGACAAGTTGGATTAAATCTCGTATGCTCAACTTTAGCAGAAGGATAGATAACATCTTCAATAGCCAAATCCGTGCTCTTGTTGAGCTTACCATATTTTACCAATTGAGAATTAACTATATAATTACTCGTTCCAGATGCCACAGGCACATTATAATCCACCATTGGCGTTTCAAAAAATGAGAAAAATTGCGTGACATCATATTCTCTAACATCTGACGGGGCACCTGGACACCAACCTGCCCTATCATACACCCATGTGCCACCTTGTGGATAAATAGCATTATCTGAACACTCCGTCCAAACTTGCCAAGTATCTGGAAATTCTACACCATCTTTCATGATATTTATTTCATGGTTTCTTGGAATAAATTCTCCTTCTTGACCATGACCTGTGATGGTTGTTTTAATCATGTATGTTTCCACACTAGGATCATAAACAAATTGTCTTGGCTCAAATCTCACATCATTTTTAATGTTGACATAACCTTGACTTTCCACGCGCCAAATTTGATCGATGTCTATCACTTCACGATCAGGCGTCCCTTCAATAAACTCAAAACTGATATCCATTTCTTCTTGCCACTGTCCTCCGCGTGACATGAAAATTCTCTTATCCCCTTTAAGAATAGGGCCATAGTCCGTAACATCAAAAGTCCAACTGTGACCATCTAATCCGAAATCAATACCTATACCGTAAGGTGTTACAAATGACATTATTTCAAATGCCATTGGAAATTTTGCATAGTAGCTTAATTCACCTTTAGCAATAGTCCCATCAGGGTCAATAGTTATTACACCTACAGCTACCCCATCTGGGCCATAAATTATTCTTTCACCTGCTGGATAATAAAAATCTGTACTCAATAATTCTAAATCAGTTCCATTCAAACCAAATTGATCCACTCGTTGTTGAATAGCTGGTATAGAATCTAAGACAACAATTTCATTGACTTCTGCAAGCACAATATCTTGTCTCATGGCATGATTAGGAATAGTCGACACTTGTACACCACCCAATGACGTTGCGTTAGCCGCCCAAGCTTCTGTTGTTAATGCTCCACTCACAGTTCCATTTGAAGCATTGGGTGCTAAGTTTACAATGTCTTGTCCTACAACTTCATTAAAATCATAATAGAGCAAAAGATTGTTAAAATCAGGATGACTTGAGTCAATTTTTTTGTTCATCCAGTTTTCTATTTCGGCTTGCGCCAATTCCTTATTCCAAATTCTCACTTCATCTAGGCCACCATAATACGACAGCGATTCATTGATAATACCACCTCCAACATTTAAGGCTTTGACATCAATCGCTTTAAACTTATCTGTACCTGAATGCCATAACAAACCATTAAGATAAATTTTCATTGATCCTGTAACAGCATTTTTAGTAAATGCCCAGTGATTCCAATTGTTTTTATAATCGGATGGGTCGGCTGCTTTATTTATTCTATCATATCCTCCACCATCGTTTCCACAGTCCCAATATATTTGTCCATTTCCCCAAGGGTGATGAATATTAACTTGACGCAAATTACTATCATCCCTACCTTCGACAATCGTTGTTGCTGTAGGAAGATTGTTTGCCCCAGACGACCAAAACGAAACTGTAATTTCATTACTAATCATGTCTAATCCATTGGGTGATGCATTTATTTTTGTTGCGGGATTACAACGCATATATTGCTCCTTTAATAAATCCGAATAGTAAACTGCTGAAGACGATTGGCCTTGAAGATTTAAATCATCACCAACTGCATCATCATAAGAAACATTCACTGCAATATTTGAAATACCATCATACTCAAACTCCTCATAAAACTTAATCAAGTTATCGTCTTTACTTAAAGTTGTATTGTGATTACAAACTTCTATCCATGCCCCATTTATAATTTCATCATTGACCTCTAACAAATCGGTTGAAAGCATTTTGACGCGTAAGTTTTTAAAACTCATGCTTCCATCTTCTATCGGTAAAGTCATACCATTTATTCCATCAGCTTCTACACCGGATGCCATCAAATCATTTGCCGTTAAAATATACGTCAAATTCATCTGAGACCCCGCTTGACCAAAATCATGATCAAGGTTATCTGTTCCTTCAACCACATCATACTCTTTATCAAAAATCAAATTGACATAAGTAACCTCTTTCTGTTCGACCTGGAAATAATCAAATGTTGGTTCATTTGAATATAGAAATACATCTCCTGCATATCCAGGTATATTAAATTCATCAGCTGTAGTAAATATAGAATCTACTTTAGTGGAATCGACAATGTAAGTGTTACAACTATAATCCCATTCACCACATCCCTTATTTCTTTCCGCACCAGTAGAAACCAAACCATCTTTGCAACGCATAGCATAATGCATTAATATTTTTTCATATTTGTTATGGTCGCCTTCGGGAAAACTGATTACAGTATCTCGAGTTGTAGATTCATAATTAAATGACTGAACTACTGCATTTTGAGAGATGAGAAATGAAGAACTTGTTAAGAATAAAATAACTATTGTTGTAATGCGCATATTAGTTGATTATGTTCAACTAATATAAGAAATGCATTTAAGTATAATAGCAGCTTTTTTAAGGAATAAGATCAAACGTCTTCTATTTTAAAATTTTGCGCGGCGTTTTGCATTTTGCTCAAATTGGTCTTTCAGCTTTTTCTTCCTATTCAAGCTGGCTTTTATAATTTCCGTTTCGCTGAGCTTAGAACTGACTGAATAATTTCCCCAAAATGTTTCATCATACTTATACTTTAGCCGGCGTACATTAACATCTCGCTTGAGTTTATTTTTCAACCTTTGAAATTGGGCTTTATCCTCAAGCAATTTATAAAAAATGAGCGTCCTTGCATTAAAATGAGTTTTAGATTGATTATTGAATTTATAATGGGTAACCGATCTTATAATTGAGGGATAATACAAATCGTTTATCTTTCTGAACTGAACCTCTTTTATATCTTTTTCTGTGTCCCAAATTGAACCAAATTGAATGCGTAGAAAAGCCATGTCAGTTAAATTGATAGAGATGTTAGTAAACAACATACTTCGATCCGATCCTGACACGACCTTCACAAACATGGGATCGCTCATCTTTATAGTTATAATCGTATCTCCATCTTGAATTGTTTGATTCACTATCTCTAAGCTTTTGGACTTATCTATTTCTTTTAATAGTATGTTGTAATCTTTAGCCTGCGATATATTTTTTAAATATGAAAATGATTTACACTCCAAAGGATTCAATTCATAGGTTAAATGAATACCACTTATTCCTCCTTTCAAGCGATCAGGTAAATTTCTATTGTCGTCACTTTTCCGAATCTGATTCAAGTAGCATTTGTACGTATCTTTATTTTTCAAATATCCATTTGACTTAAAGCTTACATCCGCTTCAATGAATTCAGAATACTTACCATCAGAAATGGTATAGTCCTGATAGTAGGCTTTTAATTGATGCTCTTTGGTAGGATAGTTTTGAGGAATTTTCTTTACAGCTTCTTTAAGGAGATATCTCAAATAAGAATCAGAAAAAATTGTTACCTCTTCTAGTAGAAATTGATTACGCACTAAAATGATTGTTAGTTCTGAACTGTCTTTATTGCTTAAATTGGCAAGTGGTAAATAATAAGTTTCAAAGCCTAAAATACTTACAACCAAAGTATCTGACAAAAACGCTTCTTCAAGCTTAAAAGAAAATCGACCTACTTCATTTGTAACTGTTCCATAATTCTGATAATTCTTCAAAAAAACATGTGCATAAGTAACTGGCTCGTCATTAGAATCCAGTACTACCCCACCGATTGACTTTTGAGAATGGGCATTGATAGCTATCAGTATACTCAAACTATAAGTCAGCATGAGTTTAAATAAGTTTAGTTGGCTCATAAATTACAAACGATTAATTCTACAATACATTATATCAATGTCGTAATAAGTATGCAAAAAACTGATCAATCCCAAAAACAAATACATATACTACTAAAGTCGCAAGCCATTGTTTTAATGAATGTGTTTGCGCTTCTTTCGATTGTAATCGAATAGTAGTGAGCATAAGAAAGGCATTGGTGATTTTTTCTCTATTAAAGTACAGTATATAACTTAGCATGAAAAAATAAATAAATGCATTAACCAAAGCATCCTTAACATCAAAAGAATAAATCAAAAATTAAAATATTAATCATTATCGGAAATAAAAACATTACACCTAAGAGTTTGGTTTTATTCCACATCAATAACCAAGCTCCTATGATTTGAGACACACCAATAAATAAAATGTAAAAAAATGAAAATCCCATAAAACTTCACGCCAATTCATATGCACAGAAAATCGATAAGCAACTCATTTCAATAGACGGCATAAAAAAAGAGCAGCACTGTTTAAGTACTGCTCTTGTATTTTTTATCTGACTTTCGTCGAATGTCTTATTATAAGAATGGTGCAATCACCAAAGCTACAACTGACATAAGTTTCAATAAGATATTTAGTGATGGACCAGAAGTATCTTTGAAAGGATCTCCAACAGTATCACCTACTACGGTTGCTTTATGCGGATCAGAACCTTTGTAATACATTTGACCTTTAATCTCGACACCTTCTTCAAACATCTTTTTAGCATTATCCCAAGCACCACCTGCGTTAGATTGGAATATCGCCATCAATACACCACAAACAGTTACACCAGCTAAAAGACCACCAAGCATTTCAGCACCACCAGTAAATCCAACTAATGCTGGAGTGATTACTGCAATTAAACCAGGAAGAATCATTTCACGAATAGAAGCTTTTGTTGAAATCTCTACACACTTATCATACTCTGCTTTACCATCTGCAGCTTCAAAAGTAGACACGTCTTCTTTAGACCATTCACTTTGTTCTTTACCATCATATTTTCTCATTACAGCTAAAGCCTTTTTTAATTCGGGAATATCTTTGAATTGTCTTCTTACTTCTGTAATCATATCCATGGCAGCACGTCCTACAGCATTCATTGATAAAGCTGAGAACAAGAACGGCAACATACCTCCTACTAATAAACCTGCCATAACTTTAGGATTGGCGATATTAATAGAATTGATACCAGCTGTAGCCATAAATGCAGCAAATAATGCTAAAGCCGTTAAAGCCGCAGAACCAATTGCAAACCCTTTTCCAATAGCTGCTGTCGTATTTCCAACTGCATCTAATTTATCAGTTCTTTGTCTTACCTCTTTTGGCAACTCAGCCATTTCAGCAATACCACCTGCGTTATCAGAAATAGGACCGTAAGCATCAACAGCTAATTGTATACCTGTGTTTGATAACATCCCTACGGCAGCAATAGCAATACCATATAGTCCAGCAAAATGATGTGCACCTATTATAGCCGCCGCTAGAATTAAAATTGGAATGGCAGTTGATTGCATACCCACACCTAATCCTGCAATGATATTTGTAGCCGCACCTGTTACGGATTGATCAACAATTGACTGTACAGGTTTCGTACCCGTTCCAGTATAATACTCTGTTACCTTACCAATAGCTAGACCCGAAAACAATCCAATTAAGATTGCAAAGAAAACACCCATTGAAGTGTATTCAAATCCACCTACAGCCCAAGTAGCAGGAAGAATGGATGTTACGAGGAAATATGTAGCTACCAGCATTAAACCAGCAGACAAAAACTCTCCTGTGTTCAAAGCTTTATGAGGACTTCCACCGTCTTTTACTTTTACAAAGAAAGTACCTATAATTGAAGTCAAGATTCCAACTGCTGCTAATACCAATGGCAACAAAACAGCATTCATTCCTCCAAAAGAATTTGATGTTGCAAATTCAGTAGCAGTCATAAATGTAGCTCCCAATACCATTGTACCAATTATTGAACCTACATAAGATTCAAATAAATCGGCACCCATACCAGCAACATCTCCTACGTTGTCACCAACATTATCCGCAATTGTTGCTGGATTAAGTGGGTGATCTTCAGGAATTCCTGCCTCAACTTTTCCCACAAGATCCGCTCCTACATCAGCAGCCTTCGTATAGATACCACCACCTACTCTTGCAAATAATGCAATTGATGATGCTCCAAAAGAGAAACCAGTTAAAACTGTAATTACTCTAGTTACTTGCGCTTGATCAGCCACGCCAAACATGTTTGAATAAATAAGAAATAGTGAACCTAATCCTAACACTCCTAATCCAACAACACCCAAACCCATCACAGATCCACCTGCAAAAGCTACTTCTAGTGCTTTGCCTAAGCTTGTTCGAGCAGCATTAGTCGTTCTAACATTAGCTTTAGTTGCGACTTTCATCCCAATAAATCCAGCTAATCCTGAACAAATTGCACCTAAAACAAACGATAATGCAACCAATGGCGAAGAAGCTTCGCTCATTCCACTCCATCCCATTAATACAGCAACAATAACTACGAAAATCGCAAGGATCTTGTATTCTGCCTTAAGGAATGCCATTGCGCCATCTGAGATGTTCTTCGCAATTCGAGCCATTTTTTCTGAACCTACTTCTTGTTTTCCAACCCAAGCAGATTTCCAAAATGTATATAATAATGCCACTACTCCCATTGCTGGTACGGCATAAATCAAATTCTGTCCCATGTAAGTAAAGTTTTTTTGTTTTTTGAATTCAGCGTGCAAAAGTAATGGGAATTTAGCGGTTTACAAACTATATAGCATATGCTAAAAGAAAATGTTTTACATAACAGCCAAAGTCTTTTTTAAACCATTTTGAAAAATATTTTTAGGCTAATCTAAAAATTATATTAATTTTGCCTGAGAATTACAAAAAATGATCACACAAACGGAAGAAAATTACATCAAAGCGATCTTCAAAATCACTGAAAAAAACCAAGGATCAGCCAATACCAATTCAATCGCCAGACACCTTTCAACATCTGCGGCTTCAGTTACAGATATGCTTAAAAGACTTTCTGAAAAAGAATACTTTCATTACGAAAAATATAAAGGCGTATATCTCACCTCAAAAGGAATAAACATAGCTACGAATCTTATCAGGAAGCACAGACTATGGGAAGTCTTTCTTGTAGATAAATTAAAATTTTCTTGGGATGAGGTGCATGACATGGCTGAAGAACTAGAACATGTACAATCCAATGAACTGATAAATCGTCTGGATGACTATTTAGGTAATCCAAAATATGATCCACACGGTGACCCTATTCCGAATGTTGATGGAAAATTCACAATCCGCAATCAAGTGTCTCTACTCAATCTTACCAAAGGAGAAAATGGTATAGTTGTAGGTGTTAAAGAACACGACACACCTTTTCTGCAATACTTAAATAGAATTCAGATTAGCTTAGGCACAAAAATTAAAGTTTTGAGTTCAATCGAATTTGATCATTCTAAGGAAGTCGTACTAGACGGTGATGTCAATATTATCCTGTCGCAAAAAGTTTGTAACAACTTGTACGTTAAAAAAACAATATCATAATTATGAGAAAGCTAAGTATCGGAATTTATTTCTTAGTCTGTTCTTTTATCCAACTCTCCGCTCAAGAAAAAATCACAGTCGTTTCCTCTGCATCTATGCTCTACGATATGGTTGAAAATATTGCCGGCGATGCCATAGTTAATGAGCTCATTGTCCCTATTGGAGGTGATCCTCATCTTTACGAACCTACTCCGCGAGATGCACAAAAGATATCCAAAGCTGATCTCATCTTTGTTAATGGACTCACATTTGAAGGATGGATTATTGAGCTCATAGAAAATTCAGGAACATCAGCATCATTAGATACAGTTACAAATAAGGTTACACCAATGGGGAGCACAGTTTATAAGGACTCTTACGATCCCCATGCTTGGATGGATGTCAGCAATGGTTTAAAATACATTACAAGCATAAAAAATAGTTTGGTTAGAGTTGATCCTAAAAACAAGGAGCTGTACGAAAAGAACTACAAAACTTATTACGAGGAATTGGAAGAATTAGATGCATACATTATGAAACGCATTCAAGAGATCCCAAAAGAAAAAAGAGTTTTAATTACAACACATGATGCTTTCTCTTATTATGGCAAAAGATATGGCCTAGAGCTGGAAGCTGTTGTCGGTATCTCTACAGAAGCCGAAGCTCAAACTTCAGACATACAAAGAATTATTAAAGCGATTGAAAGCTCTGGAGTACCCGCTATTTTTATCGAAAGTACAATCGACCCAAAATTGATGAAGCAAATTGCAAAGGATAATAAAGTTTCTATTGGTGGAGAATTGTATGCTGATTCTATTGGTGGAAAAGATTCAGAAGGCAACTCTTACTACAACATGTTGAAGCACAATACTGACGCCATCGTTTCCGCTTTAAGCGGAAAAGGCAATATGTCCATTAAAGAGGATCAATCTGGTTCTTCAAAAACACTCTACATAACTTTGGCTTCTATATTCTTGCTAGGTATGCTTCTTTTGATTTTCAAATTAAATAAATCATGACCCATAAGACGCACATAAAAGTAAAAGGACTTTCTGTTTCTTATGGCGCTAAGCGTGTATTAACCAATGTGCATTTAGATATCGAAGCCGGAAATGTCTATGGCGTCATTGGACCGAATGGCGCAGGTAAGTCCACGCTATTTAAATCCATATTGGGATTAATAGATTACAATGCTGGCGCTATTGAAGTTTTAGGTGATGAGATTCAAGATGTCAGAAAACAAATTGCTTATGTCCCTCAAAAAGATGAAGTAGATTGGCAATTTCCAGCTACAGTAGTTGACATTGTCTTGATGGGACGATATCCATACAAGAAAATATTTGACAGATTAAATAAAGAAGACTATCGCATCGCCAATGACGCTATGGAGCAATTAGGCATTGCGGATTTAGCTAAAAGACAAATTGGTAAACTTTCAGGAGGACAACAACAAAGAGTATTCTTAGCTAGAGCCTTATGCCAAGGCGCAGAAATTTTCTTCTTGGATGAGCCATTTGTAGGAGTCGACATCACAACTGAAGAACGTATAATAGAAATTTTGAAAGGCTTGTCAGCAAAAGGAAAAACTATATTAGTTGTACATCATGATCTTGCCACAGTAGACAAATACTTCAATAAAGTTATTTTATTAAATCAAAGGCTGATCGCCTATGGAGATACGCAAACGACCTTTACACAAGAAAACATTGCCAAAGCCTATGGTGGTCAATTAACCATCTTGCATAAAACTGGATTAAAAGTCAAATAGAAAAAGCTAAAATCATTTCTATTTTATCGTATCACGGTAAGCGTACCTACGTCATTAATCTCACGTCCATCTAATACATAGTTCATGTAATAAACATATATTCCAGTATTAACTTCTTCGCCATTAAATTGACCATCCCAAGCTACATTGTTATGTGATAAATCAAAGTCCTTTTGTTCGTAAACGAGGTTGCCCCATCTATCACAAATATCAAAACTGTTAATTAATATATCAGCATTGCGTGGTCCTTGGATTAAAAACAAATCATTGTTATTGTCATTGTATGGAGAAAGTATAAGTCCTAGATCAGTAAATTCATCTGCCCAACTAAAACCATAATCTTCATTGGTATAAAACCCTTCAATCAAAAGCACTTCTATCTACCCGAAAAATCATCGATACAAGTAACGGGATTACTTATAAATTCTAAATTTAAATCTTGGTAAGGAAAAGGAGAAGATATAATACTAGCCGATCGAAACTCTGTACATGCTGTGGCCATAGAATTTCTAATCCATAGTTCATAATCTCCTTCTTGAAGGATTATAAAATCAATCACTGTTTGCCAATTCAATCCTTGAACTATGACCCATTGGAGAACAAATAAATGGCTGTCTCTACTGATTCAGGTTCATCGATTTCTGAACAGATATTACTGGAAAATAATAAAAACGGAGTAGAAGCAGTCCCTTCCCAACCAACTGGCAAGCAACCCCACATTCCGCTCCTTCAATCTCTGCATAACTAGCACAATCTTGGCCCAATGCGAACCGAGCATTTACTAACAAAGTAAGACTAATAAGACAAAGTATTTAGAGTGTATTTGTCACATGCAAAGAATTGGGGTAACAATTGCAAATATAATTTCTTAATAATTTTGTGGAAAAATCAATAAAAAGAGAAAATCTAAGGTAGAGTTTAGCTTTTTCAATATTCAAACCATCAAAAATCAATCATATATTAAAATGTCTAAATATGAATTTAGATTAGTCAAAATCTAATTACTTTTGCAGCATGTCAAAATTTAGAAAAGGCAGTAAAAAAAATAACTCCATCTTTCGGTGGTTGTACATTGTCCTATTCTCTTTGGTTGTCATTTGGCTATTGAGTGCTATCATCTTAGGAAAAAGTCCTACTGAAGTGCTCTCTAGTGCTTTTTCAAAAATTCCAAATCCTACCGCTCAGGCTATTACGCTAGAAGTCGAAAAGAAAGACTCTACAATCGTAGCCCTTCAAGAACAACTTGACAAATGCATGGGATCAGGAGGATTAAAAAGAGGCTTGGTCATTATTGACAGCCCAACTTTAAATATGCGTAATGAACCTTCTCTATCCGCAGGTGTAGAAATGAGAATTCCTGCAAACTCTGAAGTGAGGATATTATTTTATGATACTGAGACCTATTACTTAGAAGGTATAGCTGGAAAATGGGTGAAAATTAAATACGCTGGTACAGAAGGATGGGTATGGGGTAATTTCATAAGGGAGATTTAATCAAGAATCAAGAATGTCATTTAAATCATGGATTATCCAAAAATATGCGCTCCGTGTAAAAGCTGCTACAGAACACATGGCCAAAAATGCCATTCAAGATCAAAATAACATCTTTAATGATCTTATAAAAAAAGCGAGCAGAACTCAATTTGGACAAGATCATGATTTCAAGAATATCTCAAACCACTCTACATTTTTAGAGCACGTCCCGATTAGAAATTATGAGGACCTAAAACCCTACATCGAAAAAATACTTTTAGGTAAAGAAAATATTCTCTGGCCAGGCAAACCAAAATATTTAGCTAAAACTTCTGGTACAACATCTGGCGTTAAATATATTCCTATCAGCAATGCCAGTATCAAGTATCATATAAGTACAGCGCGTAATGCCATTTTAAATTATGTTGCACAAACAAAAAAGAATGTATTCGGTGGTAAAATGATTTTTCTTTCTGGTTCACCTGTTTTAGACTATAAATCAAATATTGCAACTGGCCGACTATCTGGAATCGTCAACCATGAGATTCCGCAATGGGTAAAGCCCAACCAGCTCCCCACCTATGAAACAAATTGTATAGCAGAATGGGAGTCAAAATTAAAAGCTATTGTCAAAGAAACATTTGATCAAGATATGACTTTGATCAGCGGCATTCCACCATGGGTGCAAATGTATTTTGAACAGATCTTAGCGCAATCAGGTAAATCCACAATTAAAGGCGTATTTCCAAATCTGAATTTATTTATTCATGGTGGCGTAAATTATCAACCTTATAAATTGGGCATAGACAAACTGATAGGTCAACATGTAGACACATTAGAGACCTATCCTGCTTCAGAAGGTTTTATTGCTTATCAGAATGATGTTAATGATGATAGCTTATTGCTGAATACAAAAGCAGGAATGTTTTTTGAATTTGTTGATGCATCAGAAATTTTTGCGGAAGCGCCAAAGCGCCTAACATTAGAAGACGTAAAATTAAATAAAGATTATGTCATCCTTATTTCAAGTAATGCCGGTTTATGGGCCTACAATATTGGAGACACCATTCGATTCACTTCAAAAGCACCTTTTAAAATTAAAGTGAGTGGCCGTATAAAACATTTTATCTCGGCATTTGGCGAACATGTTATTGCGAAAGAAGTAGAGGAAGCTATTCAAAATATTTCTAATGAAATGAATCTTAATCTTACAGAATTTACTGTAGCGCCCGAGGTTAATCCCGAAGAGGGTCAGCTGCCTTACCACGAATGGTTTATAGAATTCGAAAATGTACCAGAGAATTTAGATCTTATTGAAATTAAATTAAATGAAGAAATTCTGAGGCAAAATATCTACTACCGTGACTTAATAGAAGGAAGCATTTTGCAAACACTTAAGATAACAACACTGCAAAAAGGGGCATTCAGGAATTACATGAAATCTAAAGGCAAACTTGGTGGTCAAAATAAAGTACCTAGGCTCACTAACGATAGGATCATAGCCGATGCTCTTAAAACATACAAGATTTGACAAGGTTTATTTTTTTACAAAAATACCGAACAACTCAGTACCCTGCCTTGGAGGTATAGAATTATAGCACTTTTCAAAAATTATCGTTTCAAAATAAGGGTCAAAGTAACTTTTATACTCGTCAATAGTTCCACCAAAAGGACGCTTGAGCATGTCAGTTGTTAGTGGAACATCGAACCAAAGACCAACAAGCTTACCACCAGGTTTCAGCAGCTCAAATGCTTTTTTCGCATACGCATTTCTATTATCAGCAGTAGGTGGAAATGAACAAAAGAACGTTTGCTCCAAAATTAAATCATACGCTCCTTGATGCTCAAAGAAATCACCTTGAATAACTTTTTTTTGAGGAAACAAGGGTACTCGTTTTTTAAAAGCTTCCAAAGGCGCATTAGAAATATCAATTACCTTACACTTAGAGAATTTATTTTTAAAAAGATACTCCGCTTCATAGGCATTACCTGCGCCTGGTATAAGAATTGCAATTGTTTTATCACCCAATTGATCTATGTAATTTTTTATTGGTGTTGTGGGATATCCTACATCCCACCCCGTTGACTTATTCCGATATCTTTGCGTCCAATAGTTTTCAATGTTGTCCATTTTTGAAATTATGCATATAAGGTAGCATCAAATTATTAAATTTACTAATATTTAAATCTTTGGGTGAAATTTTCAAAATATTATTCTGCTTATGCATTGGCCTCAATCTGCACGGACAGTACTCGAGCAAAGCTGCCATACGGTATTCAGTAGATGACGGTCTGCCGTCAAGCACATGTTATGATGTAGCTCAAGACAGCAAAGGATATATTTGGATCGCCACGGAAGGCGGATTAGCTAAATTTAATGGAATTTCTTTTGAGCATTTTGGCATCAAAGATGGACTCATTGACAATGAAGTTGTTAGAATTATTATTGATGATCAAGACAGAATATGGCTGAATTCAGCTGGGCCCGTTACTTATCTCCAAGACGGCAAACTCAAGGTTCTCAAAACAGAGATGAATTTAAATTTAGATATGAATTTTGATGTCCATACTACTTCTGAGAATTTAATTTGGCTATCCCACAAAGAACAACTTAGATTATTTAGCACTAAAACTCAAAAAGAAGTTCCTCTGCCAAATACGTTTGAAAATTTAATTGGACATAAAAAAATAATTGGGGTTTTAAATGATACTGTTTGGGTATCTGGTGACAAGCAAGTTTATAAACTTTTCGATGGTGAAGTACTAGACACATATAATTTTAAAAGAATACAAAATAGCAACAAGATCAAACCGATATGTGCAGAATTAGATTGGCCCTACATTATATTTAATAATGATACCGGTATAATTTCTTACAATATACTCACAAGAGAAGAAAAACAAATATATAAGGACGATGCACTCATCAAGCAGATAATACTTCGTGATAATAAAATTTATGTATTAAATCGCTCCAAATTATACATTTTAAATTCTAATGAAAAATACGAATATATTGATCATATTGAACTCCTAGATTCAATAATAACATCTTTGATATATATTGATAAGGATGGCAATATTTGGGTCGCGGCATATAAAGACGGTTTATACTTTATACCAAAAACAAATCAAAATATCATAAATTTTGATTGTTCAGAATTTGGTTCCAATCACATTGAATCAATCTTATTAGAAGATGGTAATTTATTAGCGGGTACAGATAATAACAAGTTAATAAGAATTGAAGATGATTTAATGACTGCGGAAACACTAAATCTACCTGTAAGAAGTGAAATCAACAGAGTCCTCGACATAATCAAAATTAAGAAAAATGATTATTTGTTATCAACAGATGCTGGAATTGCGCACTTAGAGAATGATAAACTAACCCACGTTGTGCAAACAAGTTCGAAAAGGCTTTTTGTAAATGACTCGCTCTTTGTTTCAACAAATTACAATCGTGCTTATTACGGAAAACTAGAAGCAATTTTAGATGCAAATCAACATGCACCTTTAACTCAAATCAAAACTAAATTTGGCATGAAGCCCTTAAATTCTAACAGAACTTATTCTGTTATTTGTGATTCACAAGGCAGTTTTTGGATAGGCGATATAGTTTTGGGATTAACAAAAATTAATAATACCGACACCACCTACTTTAAAGACTTTTCTAAAATATTTAATGCTTCGATAACGCGAATTTTAGAAATCGATGATAATCAAATTGCCATTTCTACCAATGGAGAAGGTGTAATAATTATTAAAGGCGATGAAATTTTTCAAATCGATTCAAAAAATGGACTATCCAGTAATATTTGCTATAATCTCTCCTACAAACATAAAACACTCTTTGCATCTACGAATAGAGGCCTAACCATAATTGAAAATTTTGACTTTGAAAATAAATCTTTTGATTCTAAAGTATATACAAAAGATGATGGCCTGCCCACTAATGAAATACTTGACGCCGACTTTGATGGACACAAACTTGCATTAGCAACCAATGCTGGTATCTCTATAATCAAAACAAAATCAACAACATCAACAACAAATGACATCTCTGACCCTGTACTTATTGAAAGTATTGAAGTTAATACCGAAAAAATCCCTATAATAGAAAACACTGTTTTTCAATCTAACGAAAACAATATTAGAATAAGGTACGTGTCTCCTACTTATAAAAAGTCTAAGAAAAAATACTACTCTTATAAATTAGAAGGCGTAGATAGTGATTGGATAAAAACTGATGCCTTAGAGACACATTACAGTAACCTACCACCTGGCAATTACAAATTCAATGTTAAACAAGACAAATCATCCAAAACAACAAGCTACGCATTTGAGATTAAGCCGCAGTTTACTCAAACATTATTGTTTAAATGGTTACTAGCTTTAGCGTCACTTATATTTCTTTTTGCTTTTCTAATATTTAACATCAATAACAGACAAAGGAAAAAATTCAAAACGCTTTTTGAGAACAGGACAAAAGAATTAAAAGACAATTTAAAAGCTTTAGGTGTAGCCAATAAAAAACTTCAGACCTCTAACCAAGAGATAGAACAATTTGCCTATATAGCCTCGCATGACTTGCAAGAGCCTTTAAATACTATTTCTGGCTTTTCTAAAATTCTTGGGAAAAAGTATCAAGATTCCGAAGAAGAAGAATACAAAAACTTCACTTCTATGATTATCCAATCTTCTGAAAGAATGAAGGAACTCATACAAGATATTCTAAAGTATTCTAAGATAGGAACCAATAAAAACAAAGTCTCTGTTAATTTAAATCTATTACTGAAAGAAATCGTAAATGATTTGAGTAGTAAAATTCTTGCTACAGGTACAATAATTCAGTATGAAAACCTACCGACGATAATTGGATATAAATTGGAATTGAGACTTTTGTTTCAAAATCTTATTACAAATGCAATAAAATTTCAAAAGAAAGACTCGATACCACACATAAAAATTTTATATAAAGAAGAAAAAAATAAATTTACATTTGAGGTGATTGACAACGGCATTGGAATTAAAAAGGAGTACCAAGAACAAATATTTAATATTTTTCAGAGATTACATAATAAATCAGAATACAAAGGCACAGGTATAGGCCTAGCACATTGTAAAAAAATAGTTGATCTTCATGATGGTACTATTTGGGTAAAGTCCATCTTTGGAAAAGGATCAAATTTTAAATTTACAATCTCAAAAAATATTACCTAAAAAATGGATAGAGTGAAAAGAATAAAGAATATACTATTGATAGATGATGACTATCCAACAAATTATCTCCATAAAATTATCCTTATGGACACGGGACATATAGACAACATCCACGACTGTACTTCTGTAGATGATGGGATCAATTTTTTGAAGGAAAAATTTGAAGAAAACCAATCCCCAGAACTCATATTCATTGATATTAATCTTCCAGCAAAAAATGGTTTCGATTTTATTGAAGAATTTGATGCCTTGGATTCAGAATTAAAATCAAAATCTATAGTCATTATGTTTAGCACCTCAGAAAACCCTAGAGATCTCGAAAAGTCTAAACAATACTCAACAATTCAGGACATGCTTTTAAAACCACTCAATGAAGAAATTATCTTCTACCTCATAGAAAAATTCTTTTGATTAAATTTCTCTTCTTATTTTAAGAGAAATTTACTTCAAGTGCGTTCAAATAATATTTTTCTCTTACTATTTATTTTAATTGGGATAGCGGCATGGATGCTAGAAAGACCTATCGACGTTAAACCCAAAACAACCAATGGCTTCTCAGCGCTCAACGCCAAAACACACTTAGACATCATGGCCTCAGAAACTCATTTTATGGGTACTGCAGCCAATAGAAAAGTTAAAAATTATATTAGAAGTGAATTTGACAAACTCAATATCCCAACAGAATTATTTATTGGAACAACACACTTGGATAACCAGAGGTCATACAAACGTATAGGTCAAACTGAAAATATAATTGCCACTATAAAAGGCGAAAACTCAGAAAAGGCCGTTGTTTTATGTGCACATTATGATAGTGTAGCTGAAGGACCAGGAGCAGCTGATGACGTTCACGCCGTCGCATGTATGCTAGAAATTGCACGCTTACTTCAAATTCAAAAATTTAAAAATGACATCATTTTTTTAATTACCGATGGTGAAGAAAATGGTTTATTTGGTGCGCGTGCATACTCAGAAACTAAAGATTTAAGTAACATTGGACTCATCCTCAACTATGAAGCGCGTGGCAATAGCGGCCCCAGCATTTCGTTTGAATGGTCAGACGAGAATGGCTATTTGGTTAGGCAACTTAAAAAAGTAGCCCATAGACCTGTTGCGAGTTCAATGTCATATGAAGTTTACAAGTTACTACCCAACGACACCGATTATTCAAATTTTAAACCTAAAGGTATACCTGGCATCAATCATGCCTTCATAGATGGATTTACTTATTATCATAATCCTGATGATACACCTAAAACTATCAGTCTCAAAAGTGTTCAACATACTGGTGAGAATATGTTTTTAATGACAAAGCATTTTGCAGATTTAGATTTGACCAACCTAAAAGCCCCCAATGCCTCTTTTTTCAATTTGCTTGGTCAGTTAATTGTTTATCCTTCAAGCGCAGATATATATCTTATTGCTTTGGCATTGATTCTTTTATTGATACTCGTTGTACTGAGAATCAAAAACAAGACAATAAAAAGTGGAAACTTAATCGGTGGTATACTTTATATTTTCATCATGCTTTTAGTAAGCTTGGCCATAGCTTACCTCATAGGATACCTTGTTTTAAAATTTTATCCAAATTACAATGTTTTCTATTCAGGACAATACTATAATCACACATGGTATCTCGGCGTTACCGCAGGCAGTACGATTCTGGTCTTCTGGTCAATGATTACACTTATAAAAAACAAAATTGATCAAAGTACTTTAGGTTTGTCTGCAATTATTTTTATATCCTTACTTATTCCTATTACATTATATTTTACACCCACTGGCGTATATATTATTCTGATTCCTTTACTTTGCCTGACACTTTCTCTTTTACTACGAGACTTTTTTAAATCTTCAAACAAAAAGGAACTCAGGAGTTTCTGCAGTTTGCTTTTCAACATCGCACCTATTGCATTATGGGTACCTATTACACATTCGATATTTTTGGCTTTTAGCCTAATGGTGCTTCCTGCTCCAGCCTTTACAATATTTTTACTTTGCCTTAGTCTTTTGATCAGTTGTCCAAATTTTTATCAGAACAAATTGATAGGCATTTTAGGAGGAATAATTTTCCTAGGCTGCTTTGTTATTGCGCATTTAAAATCTAAGCCCACAGAAAAACATCCACTTCCCTCAAGATTAAACTATGTTTATAAAGCAGATACGGACCAAGCTTTTATAGCTACTGAAAACAGCACATTAAACATTGGTAATCAAGAAAAACTACAGGGTGCCCAAGAAATCCAATTGGTAGAAAGCAGACCTTACACAAGCTTAGCTGTGTCCACTGAAATAAAACCACATATTCCGATTAGCAGAATTGAAAACGATACGACTAATAATTTACTAAAAGTTGTTAGGCCTGAAGAATCATATCACACAAGACTCATAATTCCAAATTCTGAAAACATTTCTAAATTATTTATAAACTATTATGAGCTGGATTTTAAAGGACAAGGTTCTTCCCAAACCATCGACATTTATGGAATGACACAAGACACCATGCGGATTAGTGTTTTAAAAATTGATGAGACTATTAAAGATGAATTTATCTTGAGCAATCGATATCAATCGTTGCCATTTGAAGACAAAGTGCCTAAGGGTGTAAGAAGAGCTGATCCTTACTCTGATATTATGCAAAATGTATCGATATAATTTTACAACCAATCTTTCTTCATGCGGTAATTCCATGCATCAATACCTTGATGCCCGCCGGTATGAATACATAAAATTTTAGCATTCATTTTAAAAAAGCGCTCCTTACACAATTGATGGACCGCATACATCATTTTTGAATTATAAATAGGATCTAATTTAATATTGTATTTTATGTAAAAGTCTTGTGCAAATTTTTGCAATGCCAGATTGGTTTTAGCAAATCCACCTTGATGATAATCATTGAGTACTTTCCAATTAGAAAATTCACCATCTAACTGACCTGCTATAGCTTCCTGTAAAGATTCATTTTTTAATGTATTGATGATCACAACTTTTGAAGTATTATTCATACCATTGATTAAGCCCGCAGATGTAGTCCCAGTTCCTCCTGAAATAATAATATAATCAAGTTGTGTTTTTGCTTCTCTAATTTCAATAGCAGTTTCTGATGCACCTTGTACAGCCAAATTGTTACCTCCACCCTCTGGAACCACCCAAGCGTCAGAATAATTTGTGAGAATATTCTTAAAGCTTTCAGATTCTTCCTTTAGTTTATATTCATATTTTGAAACATGGTAAATTTTCATTCCGCTGGCATGGGCTGCAATCAAAGAAGGATTGGTAGTGTCAACATAATCTCCTCTTATGATCCCAATGCTTGGAATACCATAATATTTACAAGCACGGGCTGTTGCCACTATATGATTTGAAAATGGACCACCGAAAGTAATTAAGCACTTATAATTATCTCTTTTTACCTTTTCAATATTGAATTTTAGTTTACGCCATTTATTACCACCGAAGTCAGGATGGATCAAATCCTCTCGCTTAATAGAGACATTATAATGATCTGAAAATCCATCAAGATCTTCAATTGGACTAGGTAGGTTTAGCTGTGGCAATGCAATAGAGTATTAATGTAGCTCAAAATAAAAAAAGGCCGCGATAAATCGCAGCCTTTTTTTTATTCTGAGAATGAACTATTGATTAATTGAACTTTAAATTTGAGAACTGGATATTATTCCCACCTTGAACAATAAATCCAACTTTATAAATACCTTGCTTGAAAACTTTTCTTGAAATTTTTAATTTATTAGACATTACTGGCAATTGATATAACAGCTTACCATTTTGCTCAAATATTTGTAAATATTTAATATCATCTTTCGTCACAAATTCTAAATTGTTTGTCTCCGTATTGAAATCTGCATGTGTAAAAAATGCTCTTTGAGATGCTGTCGTTAGATAAAATTCTACCTCAGCAGTTTTAAAAACATTTAATGACTCTGATAAGACTCCTGGACCCACTGGACCATTGCTTGCAAAAGACATCGTTAATGTTGACACTGCGATTACGAAACTTAATATTAATTTTTTCATGACTTTAACCTTTAATTCTGATATAAATATAAAGGCAATTAAAGCCCAATAATAGTTTAAACACCCTACGGAACTCTCCGTCGTAAGCACAATCACCCTACAAAGTCTTTTTATAGCTTGTTTTTAGTAAGATACATGACAATTGCCTATGCAAGCCGATAGCAAAACCTACAATGCAATTACATTTTAACTTCAATCACGAATAAATAAATTTGACTTTACGCCCTAGTGTTTCATCATAATTACGAATTATCGTTAATTTAAAGCTCCTTAGTCATCCCGCACTTTTATTAATCTTAAACTATAATCACTATGCACCTCAAAGCATACCTCATTATATATGTAACTATCGCTGCTTCTATCAATGTTTATGCAAAAACATTCCGTATAGGAACCAATGAAACATATCTTTCTCCAAATGCTTTATACTTGGCTGATACTCTAAACGATGGAGATACAATTATTATCGAAGCTAAAGACTACAAGGGTAATGAGGCTTTAGCCGTTTGGAAAAACAACAACCTATTTATCCAAGGAGAAGGCCAAGGACCGCATTTAATAGCTGATGGCGAATACATTAGGGGCAAAGGGATTTGGGTATTTGCTGGCAATGACATTACAGTGAGCAATATTGAGTTTTCTGGCGCAGTTGTCCCGGATATGAATGGTGCAGGCATCAGACTTGATGGCATTGGGATGACTGCCATAGACTGTTTTTTTCATGATAACGAAAACGGCATTTTGACTTCCAATCCTGATGCCGGAATTATTACTATAGAGTCTTGCGAATTTGATAACAATGGATTTGGTGATGGCTTTAGCCATAACTTATATATTGGTCGTGTAGACAAATTAATATTTAAGTACAATTATTCTCATCACACAAAAATTGGACACAATCTTAAATCAAGAGCCAAAGTAAACATAATCCTATATAATAGAATTATGGATGAAGCTTCTGGCAACTCCAGCCGACTTATTGATTTGTCAAATGGTGGCTTTGCGCTTATCATGGGCAACGTACTTATGCAAGGCCCAATGGCTGAAAATGGAAATCTTATTGGCTACGGACTAGAAGGTCTTAACAATAGCGGACCCCATGAATTCTACTGCATCAATAATACTATGGTGAACAAAAGAGGCGGTAACGTAATTTTTTTCGATTTAAATCCCGATGCAGACTTTACTAACGTCTCCAATAATTTAATAGGAGGTAATGGCGCTCTAAATTTAGAAAACACAGTAATTGCAAATAATAATCTCCTTGACAATGTTATCGAAAATTTTAATTTTGAAAATGACGTAGATTATAATTACAAGGTAACAGAGAACTCACTTGGGATTGATTCTGGGACAGCATTGGATTCGATATATGGCTACACACTTACACCTCAATACAATTACTTGCATCCTGCTAGTTTTGAAGAAAGAAACATATATAATGGTCGTATTGATGTAGGTGCCTATGAATATGAGAATACGAATGATATAAAGCAAGAAGAGTCAAACTTCATATCAATTTTCCCTAACCCTACTTCGGGTCCTTTATACATTAAAACAGCAGATAAAGAAATTGATTGGATAGCTATCTTTGATTCCTACGGCCGCAGGGTATCTGCAAGGTTTAAAAACAATGTAAGCCATTTACCAAGTGGATATTACATGATTTTATTTGAGTATGAAAACAATAATTACACTTATCCAATTTTCATTCAAAAGGATTAAATATTCTATTTGAAGGTAGGCAAAAAAAAAGACCGTGAAAAAATCACGGTCTTTATATATTAGAATTGAATTAACTCTTAATTAAATTTCAAGTTTGAAAATTGGATATTTTTTCCGCCATCTACGATAAACCCAACTTTATATATTCCTTGCTTAAATACCTTCTTTGATATCTTTAATTTATTTGACATCACTGGCAATTGATATAATAATTTACCATTCTGTTCAAATATTTGTAAGTACTGAATGTCTTCTTTAGTAACAAACTCTAAGTTTTCAGTTTCTGTATTAAAATTAGCAAGTGTAAAAAAATCTTTTTGTGCTTCTGAAGTCAAATAGAATTCTACCTCAGCAGTTTTATACACACTTAATGACTCTGATAATACAACTGGACCTACAGGACCATTGCTTGCAAAAGACATAGTTAATGTTGATACTGCGATTACGAAACTTAATATTAATTTTTTCATGACTTTAACTTTTAATTCTGATATAAATATACATGCAAACCAAGGCCAGATGAAAGTTTATGTACCCTACATAGCTATTAAACTGTGACACAATCCTACTACAAGGAGTCAATAGGCTATGATTTAAGTAAAGCAGGTGACAATTTATTAATTCAATAATTGCTTATTTAAGATTATACTTGACATGTATTAAGAAAGAAGTGCCTTCATTGGGTCTTGAATCTATTTCCATAGATCCTTTTAGATAGTTAACACGTGATTTGATATTTTCTAAACCCATGCTTTTAAATTTTTGATTGGTATCAAAGCCAATCCCGTCATCTTCGATATGAATAGCAATCTCACTATCTTCTTTAATTAATTGCACTAGTATTTCTTTTGCCTTAGAATGGCGAATAGCATTTGTCAATATCTCTTGTACAATCCTATAAATCCCCAAGGCAACCATCTGATCTAATTTAGGAGGAATGTCAAAATGCTGAAAGACAATTTCAGGACCATGATCGATATCATATCTATTAATAAGATCATTTAATGCGGGCAACAAACCCAAACTGCTTAAAGCTCCGGGTTGTAAATTTTGCGAAATGGCTCTAACCTCTGAGACTGCAACATCCAATAAACGCGTTGCCTTCTTGTATTCTGGAGCCATGTTTGAGTTGGTGTCTTTATTTTGGATATTATCAACTTGTAATTTTATGGTCGACAAAAGACCTCCTAAACTGTCATGTAAATCTTTTGCAATTCTTTCTCTTTCGATTTCTTGACCTGTCAACATAGATTGCATAGAGTTGATTTGTATCTCATCCTTGAGCTCCTTAATCTTTTGTTTGCTTATTTTATCATTTTGCTTTTCAATAATGTTAGCCGTCTTTATCTTCTCTCGATAAAAACTCACTATATAATATAGACCCAAGAGCAAAACAGCAAATGCAATTCCTAATATAGTAATCGCACGTTTTTGTTGTTGGTTGCTTTGCTGAGCGTAAGCTTTATCTTTTTCTAATAGCTTTATTTCTGCGCTCTTCTTTTCATTCTGATGTTTATAGGTCAAGTTGTTCAAAGCAATAATTCTATTTTCATTTAGAATACTGTCTTGTAAAACTGAGTGTTGGTTCAAAAAGAAATTTGCATTTTTATACAATGAGAGTGAAGAGTAACAAAAGGCCAAATTTTTAAAAACCTCTAATTTTAAGGTACTGTATGGAATCTTTTTAAGCTCGGGCAGAATGGCTAGATAATCTCTAATAGCACCCTGAAAATTATTCAATTTCATTTGAATATCTCCCCTTCGCGCCAAACATACAGTTTTATCTAATTGGCTTGTATTAAATTTTGAAAGTTCAACACATTCATTCGCCATCACAAGAGCAGTGTCTAATTCTTGGACATACTCATAGTATTTTATTTGATTGATCAAATAACGAATTTCAAGATCAGAATTTTGAATCGAATCTAAATATACTTTGGTGAGGTCTAAGGACTGTTTGGCTTTCGCAATATCAAAATCTTCCAAATTGAGATTAAACAAATTTAATTCTACCAGAGCAGACAGCCGTTCGTTTTTATTAGAATTGTAATGTTCTTTTAACTGCTCATATTCATTGCGCGCGTCATCTAACATATTATTTTTAAAGAGATGATTGGCTATGTGATATCTAGTAGAAAATTCGCCAGTGGTGTCGTTTAAAAACTTATAATATTCTAAGGCGCGGGATAAAAATTCGAAAGATTTTTCAGAATTCCTGTTTCTTTCTTCTTCAAAAATGCCTATTTGATAATATGCATCAGCTAACCTTTCAAAGTCTTTCGATTCTCTGGCTTGGTTTAACTGCTCTAGATAGTAGTTATAATCTTTTTCTTGCGCAAAGAGAGCGCTTTGTGACAAGATAACAATGCCAAATAATATGTATATATATTTTTTCAATGAGATGGTAAAGGTCAATTAATTTGAATCAAATATAAAAAAGAAAAGCTCTCATCTTTATGAGAGCTCATTCAATTTTGCAATAGTCAATCCCAATGAGTTATATTTTTGGGTTTTTGGAAATTTAATTTTTTAATTAAAAGAAGAGGGATTAAATAATTTTTCTTTAACAATTATTCTTGGGAGGTAATCACTAAAGATACTTTACTTTAAAAAAATGATTCAACCCCTCTATTAAAAACTAACTAACTTGATCCTTATAAAAATCTAACGATTTAACTAATTCTAAGCCATAAACAGAATCTAGCCTTATAAGAACAGTATAAAGATGAGATCATTCTCACTTCTAAACCTCATTGGTTTCCCCCAATTGTCGATTAGGGGGATACCCCTAATTTTTCCAATATAAATGAATCTAACTTTACATCATTGTTTTAATTAATGCTTACTTTCAATTATAAAGCTTCAGGATGACTAAAATTTTAATTGCTGATGACCATGCTATGTTTGCAGATGGAATTGCCTCTATTCTGAAGGCAGAACCATCTATAAAAGTTGTTGGGCGCTGTTTAGAAGGGCCATGTGTCATTGATTTTTTAAAAAACAACCCTGTAGATATATTACTACTAGATGTAAATCTGCCAGGTATGAGTGGTATTGATGTGTGCAAAGAAGTCACTACTAAGTTTAAAAACACAAAAGTCCTTGCCATATCTATGTTTAATGAGGAGAGTTTTGTAACAGAAATTCTTAATAATGGCGCAATGGGCTACATTCTGAAAAATACTGGAAGAGAAGAATTACTTAAAGCCATTGACACCGTTCTCTCTGGACAATCTTACTTCAGCGCAGATGTTACCCAAACTATAATGAAAGGCTTAATGAAGCAAAGGACAGCTTCGAAGCAATCAGAAAAAGTGTTGCCTAAAATATCTAGACGAGAAAAAGAAGTGCTTGCATTAATAATTGAAGAACATACAACTCAGGAAATAGCCAATAAACTTTTCATATCACTTAAAACAGTAGAATCACACAGAAGCAACTTGCTTGCCAAGTTAAATGCAAGGAATACTGCTGGTTTGGTCAGAATCGCATTGGAAAACAAATTACTGGAAGAGACAGAAAAAAAGTAAAGGCCAAATTCTTAAAAAAGAATTCAGCCTTTATGGATCTAACTAACTTAAAGTTTATTGACTACTATGTGGTCTATAGCTCTATAGCTTGACAATGCATATGTCAATACATAAAATTTTATTTCGTCTCGTTTTTAGTATTATGAGCCATAATTGCCTCAATCTTAAGGTTATAGATTAACGACCTTGATTGCTCAGAAGTGAGCAAATGATAAAGGGTGATTAAATGTTCATACTTACAAGTTCCTGACACAAATTATTTGTAATCAGAGTACGAAATTATACTATTATAGAACGGCAGACAATATCAACTCTGCGCTAAGGAAAGGAGTGTAAGATAGGTGGCACTTTTTTTAAAATTTGATCTACACTACTTAATTTCAATCCATAATTTTAGTTAGTAGTTGACTACAGCCTGCGATTGTGCGTATCCATAGCTCTGCTATGTAAAATCATAAAGCAGAAGCTTTAAGTTCTTAGATTCCACAGCTGGAGCTGTCAAGCAAAAAAGCACTTAATTATACAATTCAAGTTTTTCCATAATTTCCTTATTCACTTTTTTTCTTAACAGAATGATGTACCTTTTTCTTTAGCAAAGCTCCGCTCTCAATCAAGCGACTGAGTTTTTCTATATCAATAGTTTCTATGGCTTCCTTTTGGTTAAGTGAATTCTTAAACTGCTTTTTCAAAGACTTTAGCTTAAGCTTGTACTTTCTTATTTTCTTTGTAAGTGCTTTTATCTTCTTTTTGGATTTCTCAGATTCACCCTTCCCTTCATTATCTGATCCTTTGAAAGATTCTCTCTTGGCTTCCATGATAAGGACATCTTGTTTTTTAATTTTTTCTTCAGCTTTTTTTAAATCAGCGATTAAGGCGTTATATGCTTTTTCGCTTGGACCCTCTTTAGTTTTTGCCAATTCAGTTTGCAAAAAACTCATTTCAGATTGTAAGGATTCGATTTTCTCTTTCAACTTGGATTTATCCAGAGAGGACTTTTCGAGTCTCGACTCTAAAGCCCTTGTCAAATCAGAAACTTGCTGTTCTAAAACGGCGGCTTTATCTTTCCACTTAGATTTCTGTTTAGGCGCTTCTTTGGAATTATCTTTCAATTGCAATTTCAATTTGTCTACTTCATTTTCTAAAGCTTCAGTTTTGCTTTTCCACTTTGATTTTTCAGTAGATGAGCTTATCATATTGCTTTGTGGCCTAGACAAAGTGGTATTTAATCGCTGGAGCTTACCGATCTCATCATCCTTTTTAGACAACAGCTCAGCACATTCATTCTTGAGATTATTATAATCCTTAACAATATCGTTCAGGGCTGATTTATCTCTTCTTGATTGTGCCAAAGCGGCTTCTAATTCGGCTTTATTGTCAGACTTAAAAAGTCGCCCAAGAATAAAACCTAATATTCCAGAACCTAAAAAGAACAAAAGACATATTAAACTAAAATCTCCCATACGATAGTTTTTATTCAAGATAGAAAAAATATGAACCACTACATTCACTAAATAAAAAAAAGCGTCCATCCTAGACAAACTTATAACAATGACATTGCCCTCCACAGCAAAGCAAAAAAACCAAGGCATAATTAAAGCTAATAGATACAGGCACTTCACTCAAAGTCAGCTTTTTCTTTTAACTAAATGCATTACCATTTAAGTTAAAATGACAGCTATTTGTCATTTAATTTATTTACTTATAATTTAGAAATATCTTTTAGCTTGTAACCTTTTTTTAATCTGTAGAGTAATAAAACCAAACGCGCGTAACTATTCTTGATGTTGACTGATGAACAAATCATGCTTAAGGTCTCGGAAGGAGATATTGGTCTTCTGTCAACTTTATTTGACCGATATAATATTAAAATATTCAATTACTTTTTGAGATGCACTTATAACAAGTCATTGAGCCAAGATTTAACACAAATTGTTTTTGAAAAATTAATAAAATATAGAGAGAGTTATAAGCAAGACTACACCTTTCAAGCATGGCTTTATAGAGTAGCTGGTAACATCAAAAACGATCACTACCGTAAAGAAAAATCTTACAAAAGTAGAAATCACATATATTTCGATCAGACAGAACAAGTATATGATCCCAATAATACAATAGAAAAAAAAGAATCAATAAAACTTTTGCATGCAGCTCTTAAAAAACTTCCAGCAGATCAAAGAGAGGTTATCTGGATGACAAAATTTGAAAAAATGAAATATGCTGATGTCGCTAAAATCCTGGAACTGTCCGAATCAGCCATTAAAGTAAAAGTACATCGTGCAATTAAAAGATTAAGAACTGAATATATACAATTAGAAAAATCATGACTCATCTAGAAAATAAAATAATTGATCATCTTAATGGTGAATTGAATGCTCAGGAGTGGGAAAACATAATTTCCGAAAGCAAAAAAAATCCTGAAACTAAAATACTCATTGAGCAGTACAAACATTTATTCGATCAAATCGACAATATTAATATTGTACTCCCAGACAACAGATTAAAGGATAATTTTAATCATGCATTAAATACTGAAATTGCCGAAGCTAAAACACCACAGATAACAAAGTCTAACTTGTTTAAATACATGTCTCAAGCTGCAATTTTGATTTTGCTTTTAGCTGTAGGTCTTTTGATCGGTCTTAATATTAAAAGCAATCAAATCATTAACAACTATGCCGATAGATTTCAGCATCAGCAATCCGACATGCTCGCATTATTACAAGAAGAATCAAGCAGCGAAAGAATCAAGGCCGTAAACATGAGCTACGGAATAGAAGAACCCAACAAACAAATTGTGAATGCTTTAATCCAAACTTTATTAAATGACAAAAGCGATAACGTAAGGTTAGCATCCGCAGAAGCTTTATCAAAATTTAAAAGTAATTCAAACGTAAGAAATGCATTGATAAAATCTTTAGAACAAGAATCTGATGAAGCGATTCAAATAGCACTCATAAATATCCTGGCTCTAATGAATGAACAAAGAGCACTTAAATCTTTTGAAAAAATTATAGCAGATGATAACGCAGTAAATTTTGTCCGCGACGAAGCCTATTCTGGAAAATTAAAATTAATTGAAACATATTAAACCCATATATATGAAAATCTCTACGTTCATTGTTCTATTTAGTAGCCTAACAATTGCAGCTAATGCACAAACATTTACTATAATGCCTGTTGGCAATAAAATATCTTTTTCAAATGTCAACCAAGTGAATATTATTGGTTATGAAGGCAAAGAGGTCATGTTCGAAAATAAAGATTATGATCACGAATATTTTAATAGAGCCTCCGGTTTGAAACTTATTAATTCAGAGATTTTCGACAACACCAAAATAGGTCTTTCTGTACAAAACCAAGGAGATGTTTTAATTGTGAAGCAAGTAGGCAATAATGACGCTTGTAACGAGGCCTTTAAATATATCATTAAAGTTCCTTCAAACATCAACATTGAATACAAACATTCTTCATGGGATGGTGATGATCTAAATATAAATAATATTTCAGGTGAGATAGAAGTATCAACAAATTACAATGACATTTACCTGAAAGCAGTCACAGGTCCAATGGCGATAAAAACTGTCTATGGTTCAATAGAAGTTGAATTTGAAGAATTAGCGCAAATAGGTTCCGTGTCTCTATACTCTGTTTATGAATATATTGATATTACATTGCCAGAAAATGCACAGTCATCTATTAATTTAAAAACAAATCATGGCAATATATATAGTGACATGGATATCAATATATTGAACGAAGAGAATACTAATATCTTGTCAAATGGCGATAAAATTGAAGGTAATCTTAATGGAGGAGGTGTCGATCTAATAATTAATGCCAATTATGACAATATTTATTTAAGAAAAGCAAAATAATTTACTCTATAGAATCATCATCTTTATCGAAATAAATATAAGCACTCATAGATAAACCTTAGATTCAACACTACGATTAAAAAAATGAAACTCACATTTTTAATATTAATAATTTTCACTTTCATAGCTTCAGGCTTTAGTCAAAAAACACTTGAAGCTCTGCGCATGAATAAGCCGATCAAAATAGATGGTCTTATCGATGAATCCATCTGGAAAGATGCAGCTATTGCCAATGGCTTTACCACTATCTCCCCAGAATATGGTAAAACGCCAGAACAAAAAACGCTAGTGAGAATCCTTTATGATGATGATGCCATATATATTGCCGCAGTCATGGAGGAAATTTCAAGAGATTCTATAATGACCGAACTTTCTCAAAGAGATGATTTTGGAAATACAGATTCCTTTGGTGTAATGCTGGATACATATGGCAATGGCAATGATGGTGTCTTTTTTGCAGTCGGCTCGACTGGTGTTCAATATGATGCGCTTAAAGCAAATAATGGAAATGAAGATAATGATTGGGATGCGGTATGGATGAGCGATGTCAACTTAACAGACGATGGATGGACTTGCGAAATTATGTTGCCTTATTCAGCTTTAAGATTTCCTAAAGATGAAATGCAAGAATGGACAATTAATTTTACAAGAAGACAAGCCCGAAAAAACGAAAATGTAACATGGAGTCCTTTTGATCCGAAAATCAATGGTGTATTTAATCAAAGTGGTAAACTGATTAATCTTAAAGATATAAAACCGCCGATCAGACTTTCTTTCTCCCCTTACTTTTCTGCATACGCCCTGCATAATCACGATAAAAACAACACTCCGATTAACAGCACAGGATACACCTACACTGGAGGCATGGACGTCAAGTATGGTATCAATGATGCTTTCACTTTAGACATGACTTTAATCCCCGATTTTGGTCAAGTAGAATCTGATGACAATGTCATCAACCTATCACCCTTCGAAGTGAGGTTTGCTGAAAAAAGACCATTCTTCACCGAAGGCGTTGAGATGTTTGAAAAAGCCAATATTTTTTACACGAGAAGAGTGGGCGGTACGCCTGTAAATTTCTATGATGCCTATGGAGATTTAGGAGATTCCGAAATCATAAAAAACAACCCACAAATTCCTCAATTATTTAATGCCACTAAAGTTTCTGGTAGAAATTCTAAAGGATTAGGCATCGGTGTCTTTAATGCTGTTGAGGCGCCAACTTATGCTGAAATCGAAAATACTGAAACTGGAGAAATACGTAAATACAAAACCCAGCCTCTTACCAATTATAACGTAATTGTTTTTGATCAAAATTTAAAAAACAATTCATCCATTTCGTTTATTAATACCAATGTATGGAGACAGGGCTTAGAATTTTATGATGCCAATGTAACTGGATATGAAATAAATTTAAAAGACAAAGAGCAAAAGTATTCTTTATCATCGCAGGCTGCTTATAGTTTACAGTCCTATAACAACACAGACAATATAACGGGTCATAAATTCGAAATTGAGTTTGAAAAAATATCTGGAAATTTTAATTATTGGGTAGGCTATTCAGAAGAAAGTCCAGACTACAATCCTAATGATCTTGGTTTTTTAAGAGCCGCAAATGAAAGAAACTTTTTTGCTGGCGCGTCATACAGCATTTTTGAGCCTTTCGGCAAATTTAACAGAGCCAACTTCTGGACCAACTTCGATTACAATAGAATTATTGATCCTAATGCCTATACAGGGATAGGGACAAACTTAGGATTTTGGATGCAAAGTACAGGTTTTTGGGAGTTCAATATGTGGGCCAATTACAGCCCTGAAAATTACGATTATTTTGAGCCGCGTACACCTGGTAGATATTTAACCACACCTACAATTTATAATACTGGCATTTATATTTCAAGTGATAGTAGAAAAAAGTTTAGGCTTACATTTAATGCATTCATTTATAATGTTGACGAAAAAGAAAGATGGGGATATGAATATGAAATGAATCCAAGGTTTAGATTTAGTGACAAATTAAGTATGAATTTTTCTGCCAGCATTTCTAATCAATTTGATGATACAGGATTTGTAGACGATGGAGATAGTGGAGAAATAATTATGGGACAACGTGATAGATTTAGAGTACGCAATCTCTTAGCTATCAATTATAATTTTACAGAAAAAATAGGTCTAAACTTAAGAACAAGACATTATTGGGAAAGAGGCGTCTACAGTTCATACCATGATCTTTCCAATGAAGGACATTTGGGACAAACAAACTATGATTTAAACAATGATTACGAAGGCAGTTTCTTCAACGTTGATTTAAATTTCAATTGGCGTTTTGCTCCAGGGAGTGACATATTTATAAATTGGAAAAATTCAATATCAGGTGGCACAGACAATACAATGACATCAATTGGAGATATTGGATATTTTGACGGTTTAAATAATTTAAGGCAATATCCTCAAAACAATAGCATTTCTGTTAGAGTAGTCTACTACTTGGATTATTACATGAATATAAAAAAATGGATCAAAAAATAAGATAGACTAATTTATTATCGGTTTACTATAAGAGCGGCCTATGGTTGCTCTTTTTTAATGTAAAGAATTGTTCAAAGGCTTATCTTTGCTTTCTATGGCAGATAAAACATTTTGGACAGGATCAGATAAGTACCTATGCGACAAAGAACTAGCTCAAGCTTTTCATATGTCACGTGTATTAGGTATGCCACTATTAATAGAAGGAGAACCGGGTACTGGAAAAACAGAACTTCCCTTGCAATATGCGCAAGATTTGAATTTAGACTTGTTTGTTTATCCCGTGGGATCAAAAAGCAATATAGATCAATTTGTTGCGCGATTTGATCATGTTAAATATCTCAGAGATTCACAAATAGAAATATTAAATGCGCAACGTCAACAAAAAGGTCTAGAGACAAAATTATCTACAGGCGGTAGAAATTCTGAAGTGTTAAATGATTACGTTTTAAAAGGTCCCGCAGCCCAATCTTTTTTATCTCCAAATTCTGTTTTATTGATCGATGAGATTGACAAAGCCCCTAGGGAATTTCCAAATGATTTACTCTACGCTTTAAGCCATCGAAAATTTGTAATGCCCGAATCTGGCGACATCATAGAAGTCAGTGAAGAAAATATGCCAGCTATTGTCATAACTTCTAATAGGGAACAAGAATTGCCTACGGCTTTCAAAGGCAGATGCATTTACCATTACATACATTTTCCTGATTCTGATGTGATGCGCGATATAATTGCTAAGCACTACCCTACCGTTTCCAACAAAATTGTCAATGTCGCTTTAGATGTATTTTATCATTTACGCAACATAGGCTTAGAACGTGCACCCACGACGAGGGAAATATTAAATTGGCTTAAGTATGTTAAACAATATACAGAGAAAGAAGCCATTGAAAAAATAGAAAACCTTGAAGGCATTGGCGCACTCGTAAAAACACAAACTGATTTAGAAAAGATACAGCAAGTTCTATTAAGAAATCCCGATGATTTTAAAAGACGATCAACGCCTAATTAATTATGCTCGAAACGCTTCCAGAAAAATTTAGATCATATAATCTAAAAGCAGATGTGCGTACCATTTTGCTTTTGCAAAAAGCCATGGAAAAAGGCTTGGTTAAGACTCTAGGTGATATTTACAATGTCTTGAAAGGTATTGTTGTGAAAGACCCTGAGATGATGGGTCCCTACACACGTGCTTATTATGATTATTTTCTTAATATTGATATCCAAAATGGTGAGCGTCTTAATGATGCTATCTTGAGATCTGAGACTTTTAAAAACTGGAAAGAAGATCTTTTCAAACGAGAAAAGCTTGACAAAGAATATGATCTCGATGATTTAGTCAACCGTTTTTTAGATGACGTGCACCTTACAAGCTATGATATTAAAGAAATAATTTCTGGGAAAGATTTATTTGACAATGACAATCCACACTTAACTGATGAAGACAATCCTGCTGATGAAAACGAAATGAGTGAACGCCATTTGGATAAGATGGCAGATTACTCTGATCTCAGTTTAGAAGAGCTCATGCAAAGATTAGAAGAGATAAGAAAACAACAAAAAACAAAACATTCTGGTGGCAGTCATTGGATAGGAACGGGAGGCATTTCGCCTTATGGGCATGGCGGTGCAGCTAAAGATGGTATTCGTGTTGGCGGCACAGGTGGTGGAAAAATGGCCAGACGTGTTTTAAATGATCGTAAGTACTTCCCTGTTGATATTGACTCCATTATTAATGACAATAATGTGGATGCCGCATTAGCTGCCCTCAAAGGTATTACAGAAGAAAGTGCCCAAGAGAAATTAGATGTCAATCACACTATAAAAGAAGGACTCAAAAGAGGCGGGCTCTTTATTCCTGAAATCAAAAACATTAGCAATGAAAAATTACAAGTTATTTTGCTCATTGATAATGGTGGTTACTCCATGGATCCTTATGTCCATACGATAAGAGAACTTTTTAAAAAAATGAAAACAAGATTTGCACACGATCTTGAAACTTACTATTTCCACAATACAATTTACGATCGCGTATTCTCAGATGCCAAAAGGCACAAACCTGTATTTATAGATCGTTTCTTAAACAAAGATCCCAATTATCGCATCTTTATAATTGGAGACGCAGCCATGGCACCTTACGAATTAAACAAAATGAGTTTAAGGACTTATAAAAAAATCTGTAAGAAATATAAAAAAACAGTATGGTTAAATCCAGAACCCAAAAGATATTGGCATCATACATTTTCTATAAATCTGATCAAACAAATGGTTGACATGTACCCATTGACACCGAGAGGTATAGAAGATGCTGTAAGGGAAATGAATAGAAAAAAATAACATTTTGAATTCGAAAATTAGCATCCTTATGCCTGTAAAAAATGCAGGCTTGTATCTTGAAGAATGTTTGGATTCTATAATTAATCAAGATTATAAAGATTGGCAACTCATAGCCATCAATGATGGTGCGTCGGACAACTCCCAAGATATTCTATTAAAATATGCAGAGAAGCATGCAAACATATTCTTATATCCCAATCAAGGCCAAGGTATTATTCCAGCATTAAACTTAGCCTTTGAAAAAAGTGATGGCAACTTCATTACCAGAATGGATGCTGATGATAAAATGACTCATGATAAGTTAAACTTGCATTATAATAATTTAAAAAATAACGGTAAAGGATATATTTCTGTCGGACTAGTTCAATACTTTAGCACCACCGAGCTCGGAGAGGGTTATAAAAAATATGCCACATGGTTAAACAACTTAACCTTGAAGGAAAATAACTTTTCTGAAATTTACAAAGAATGTGTAATTCCTTCACCCAATTGGATGTTGCACAGAAAAGATTTAATAAACTGCGGTGCTTTTAAAAACAACATCTATCCTGAAGATTACGACCTTTGTTTTAGAATGCGTAACAGTGGTCTAAAAATTAAATCCGTTAATGCCATTACCCATTATTGGCGTGACCATAATCTAAGATCTTCAAGAACCAGTGACAATTATAAAGACAATCGCTTCTTAGATTTAAAATTATATCACTTCCTTAAAACTGATTTTAATACAGAAAAGAATCTTGTTTTATGGGGTGCCGGTAAAAAAGGAAAAGCCATCGCCAAAAAATTATTGAATAAAAATATAGACTTCACATGGATAAGCAATAACTCTAAAAAGCATGGGGTCAATATTTACAATCAAATAATTCAAGCTGACAAATATTTAAAAAAAATACAACAAGCCCAATGTATTATTCCCATAGCCGCCAAATACACTAATGAAGAAATTAAAAATCAATTATTAAATTTAGACATTAGAGATTACTACTTTTTCTGCTAGCTTACACTTATGGATTACAATAAAAAAATAGACGCCATCACAATTCAATTTCAAGAAATGTTTTCTGAAGTTTCTTATGAAACACTTAATAAGAAACCCAATGAAAAACAATGGAGTATTTCTCAAAACATAGAACACCTTATGAAATTCAATCAAAGTTACTTTCCAATATTTACAACCATAGAAAAAGGAAAATTATCCATTCCACTCATTGGTAACTTTAGATTTTACGCCAACTATATAGGAGGAACAATTTTAAAATCTGTCCATCCCAATAATTCTAAAAAAATAAAAACGAGTCCTACTTGGCGACCAATCAAAGCCGATGGTGACAAACAAATACTTGACAATTTTGTGGTGCACCAAGAGACACTAAAAAATCACATCACAAAAATGGAAAAGTGGATCAAGAGAAATATTGTGATTTATTCCCCTGTCAGTAAAGCGCTTGTTTATACTTTACGTACAGCTTTAGAAATAATAATTACGCATGAAGAGCGACATTTAAATCAAGCCAAAAAAGTGCTAGATACAATTGTTAAGAGAGAGGCTAGTAATTAATAATTGACCACACCTTCTACAATTGAATTTTCATAAGTCCCTATCTCGATAAGGTCTACCAAAGCAACCATAGATTTATATGGACCTTTTGTAGAAAACAACTTTACAAGCCAAGAAGGAAGATTGACGCCAGGATCAGCTTTTAGTATATATACAATTTCCACCATTTCTTTGCTTAAAGCTTTGACCTCATATGTTGTTGTGAAGTATTTTATACGCTCGTAATCTTCTGATAGATTTTGCCGATGTCTTATTGTACGTGATTTGGTATAAACAATCTTAGAATCTAAATCCTGATGACGTTTATATTGAATAATCGCATCACGGTTCTTAACTGGAAATGGCATTTCCATGCAATAGTGATATATAAAATGTCCGTTGTCTATTGCTTCAATCAGTTCAACTTTTTCAGTAGAATATACCCAATTGACCTGATTTTTTAAATCTTCCAAAGCGGCAACAACCTCTGAGATACTGGCATTTGTTTGAGCTACAACTTTAACTTGATCATAAGTATCGCCGAGATCTTTTTTGGTATACATTTGAATATTTGAAGTTTTCTTTTCTAATATCCAACCGTCAGAAACTTGAAAACAAAGTAAAAACGTAACAAAGCTGTTTAAAATCAGTAACATACCTTCAATAACGTAAGGAAGCTCAAAGAGATTTCACAAACAAGAAAAAAGCCAATGAAAATTTTCATTGGCTTATACCCTTTTTTTAAAAATCTATTTTTCAAATTATGAGAAATTTATCAGCTATACTTAATGAACACGTTATAAAGTGGCTAGATTAGACATACAACTTTATTCCTTATAATTGCTACTACCCTTAAGTGTAAAGAGACGGAATATCTTTTCAAGAGCGTTCAAAATAGTTCTACAAAAGCCATACGTGACCCTACATGAAGACTACATTTGGCGTATTTTACTGCTTAAACCCAGATTATACTGTATATAAAAGAAAAAGTCAATGCAAAATATTGCATTGACTTTTAAACACCTTTAATATTCTATCCTACTTTACTTTAATTTCAGTAAAGTGTATTTTTTCTGTACCTGACAACATGAAACCTAATTTATATTTTCCTTTAGCAAATAAGCTAGAACCAATTGTCAGTTTATTTGACATGACAGGCAATTGATAGAGCAACTTTTCTTCTCCGTCAAAGATTTGAACGAATGAAATATTTCCATTTAATTCAAATGATAAGTTTTCTGATTCGCCATCAAATAGCGTTTTTAAGAATACAGATTTGGAGCTTAAGTTTGAAACCGAAATATCATATTTCGTAGATTCAAGTAAAAAATTTGCTTTGGTTGGATTTCCGTTTGCTGTTGCTGCGATTGTTATCATCAGAGCGCAAGCGATGTTTATAATTGTCTTCATAGGTTTATAGTTTAACACTTACTAAATAGACAGAATTATAGAGTCCTTCCACTATGCGAAAAACTGAATTATCTTCTACACATCCTCTACAAACAATTTATAACTACCAATTTTGGTCAAAATATTTACATTTTAAATAAAATAAAATTTAAAAAAAAGTGACCCATAGATAAAACTATAGTCAAAATGGGTTGTATCAACAGCTCCTATTTACAAAGCTTAGGCTTCAAAGCTTATATATGAAACCGTCCTCTGGCCCTTTTTCTAATCCGCTCTAGGTGGTAAATCAAATGATTGCATTTAAAATCAATATAATAATAATCCCTGTTATACGATTTCAAAAAATATATTCTTACTTTTTTTTGTTGGTAGGGTTAAATTCATCAGTAAAATGTTCCATACGCTGACCTTCACCAAAAGACTTTTTGTTGTAAGATTCAGAAGTACCTTTAGCAATAGACAAACTATTCCAGTTGTCAACGCAGCTTCTGCCAATGTAAACCAGCTGACCAATATGATAAGCATAGTGCGCTAATTGCCTATTAATAGCTTCCAAAACAGTATGTCCCTTGGAGCGTATATATATAGTATTACTTAGATTTTCAGAATCAACTAGGTTTAAAGCCGCAAACAAGCATTGCCAACCGTCTTCCCATTTTTGAATGCATGCTGCTTTATCCTCAAGGTATAATTCAAATTCTTGATCTCTGTCTCTCCATTCCTTTTCACCATCACTTTCCAAAAAATCTGTCCACCTTGACAACATGTTTCCAGCAATATGTTGAATGATTATTGCAATAGAATTACTGCGATCATCAGTGCTATAGAAAAAATCTGCATCTTTCATTTGGGCAAAAGTATTGTCGCCCAAAGACTTATAATACGTAAAGAGTTTTAATGTGTTTTGGATATAATTATCTTCTGTCGTCATTTTAATTTAATAGTTATGTGACACTCCAATAAAGTCAAAGTTACTTACAATATGCCTACCTTTGTATATAGGATCAAAACAATTATAAACAGACATTATCAAGAAACTAAAAAGCATATTAAATTATACTTGTCCGAGATGCAGACAAGGCAAATTGTACATCGAACCTTTGGATCTTAAGGACCCACTCGAGATGCATGAGTCATGCACAAACTGTAATCAAAATTTTGAACCAGAACCCGGATTTTATTATGGCGCTATGTTTATCTCATATGCGATATCCGTTATTTTACTTTTACCCACTACCCTGCTTCTGGTTTTTAAGTTCAGCTGGTCTTTTAATGCAGCTATGGGCTTAGTAGCTGTTCTGACGCTCATTTTATTTATAAAAATATTGCGCCTTTCTAGATCCATATGGATACACGTTATGGTTCAATATAATGGAAGCTTGTAAAAACAATCCTATAAAAAAATTTAGAAGTATTGTTGGTTCATTCTATCTAAGAGATGACGTTTACTCATTACACTTCCTGTAAGTCGCCATAGCATTATTATATGATCCTGTAAAGTGCTTTGTAAAACTTGTCTCTCTTTTATTGTTAGCAATATTTACTTTGAAATCCTGAAATGGGGAAACCTCATATTTCGCAAATAGCTTTCCTTCATATTTAGGCATCATCTTTAAATAATTATTGGCTCTTTCACAAGGTTTAGTTTTGGACCTTCCTTGCATCATATATTTTGTACCAAAAGCATAAACACTATTATAATAAAAGATGGCTTGATCTTCTGGCGTTTGTAAATTTAAATCATCAAAATTAAAATTGACATTCGCATAGTTTTTAGATTGAAATTGCGTGAGAATTTTATTAAATAATATCCCATAGTATGCATTCAATAACTCCTCATTTGTCACTGTATTAAAATCGATTTGCGCCATAAGAAGCTTTGGTTTAAAATCTGTTGTCATAGAGTTCCACGATAAGTGTCTAATTAGATAAACAGCTTCTAAGGATGCTTGATCTGGTTTTTTAAGAAATTTATTTGATACAATATCGTGTTTGGGCTGTACCCATTCATTAACAAATTCTGCGGTAAATTTCAATTCCGCTGTCTGAATCCCTCCCATTTTTTGAGCAATCGCTTCAAGGTCTTTGTTAGGTGCGTTGACATTCTTGTACACTTGAAAAATCTCAATGAGATCCTCCTCATAGGAACTTTTATTTTTTTGCGAATTACAAAAGCATAGACTAAGTAATAACCAAAATGAGATAAAAGGCATAATAATCTTCATAGGATGTTATCTTTGAATTCGAAATTAATAAAAGCTCATGAAAGATACAGTTATCATCTTAGGAAGTGCTAGAAGTGAGGGTGATACAAAAAAGATTATCACACAACTCCAAGAATATATTCCAGCAGATATCATTGATCTCAAATCAAAAAACATTATGCATTTTGATTATGAGTTCAAAAATGCACACGATGATTTTCTTCCAACTATGACTGAAGTTATCGAGAATTACAACTTAATAATATTTGCCACACCTGTATATTGGTACACCATGAGTGGCATAATGAAAGTATTCTTTGATAGAATAACTGATCTTATGAAAACTCAAAAAGAATTGGGAAGAAAACTGAAAGGAAAATCAATGGCTGTTGTAAGTTGCGGTAGCGATGAAATTCTAGCAAATGGTTTTCATATGCCTTTTGTCGAATCAGCAATGTATTTGGATATGACTTATAGAGGAAGCTGTCACAGTTGGATCGAAAATGGTGAAGTGCCAGCAGAGGTTAGAGGTCGTTTGCAGGTTTTTGGCAATCGACTCAATAAGTAAAGTTTACTTTCGCAGTAATTCAGTCGCCGATTTTAGTTGGATCTTTTTTAATATTTCTAGATCAACATTAAACAATGGTTTTGTACCCGATACGGCAGTTACTTTAATATAACCAACAGAGGCTGTCCAAGCGGCCAAGGTCGCCAACATTGGATCAATATCTTCACGCACACTCCCGTCTATTTTACCCCTCTCGATTTCCTTCACAGTTAAAGTAAAAGGTAGATTCTGAATATCTTGTATTTTCCTGAAATACACACTCTCCTTTAAAGCCTCCGTCAGCTTCTCCTTATTAGCGCCAAAAGAAGTAGATCGGTTTAATTCAAAATAAGAAAGCAATGCTTCTGAATACAAAAAGTTCTCCTCACTAAATTCAATAAACAATTTGAAAATTGAAATTGTACTTTCTAATCCACTGTTCTCTTTATTCTCATTCATACAACTATAATACTTATCAATTAATAGCTGTAAGGCCTTGTGCGTTACTGCCAATTGTAAGTTTTCTTTGCTTTGAAAATAAGAATACAATGTCACCTTTGTAATTCCTGCAGCAGCGGCAATATCTTCCATTTTTGCATTTGTAAAACCCACCCTTTCAAGCACAGATTCTGCAGCCTCAATTATTTTTTGTTCCTTTAAACTCTTTTTAGAGTCTTTCATAATCTAATGTTAATACGATATTACTTTTTATATTCACTCAAAAGTAACGATATTAATAAAAATGAAGTGGTCATTATTAATTAGCGGAATTATTGAGGTGATAGGCGGATTAATCGTCTTTTTTGCACCCTATTTCATATATGAATTTGAAGGTTTGTATCATATTGCATTCAAACTCTATGGTTTTACCATGTTCATTTTAGGTATTATCAATGTATTCGCCTATTTCGCTTATCAAGTCAATAAATTTTTCAAACAGATTTTCCTGTCTATGATGGGATTTCATGGGGCCCTTGCCATGTTGTGTTACAGCGCTCCAGAGTTTCAATTCCCTTTGCACATTCAAGGAGCTATCACCCATGGTGTTATTTTTAGTATTTTTCTCATCGCTTATTTAAAGGAAAACTAGTTATAAATAAAAATCTTTTTTTTAATTTCTGCATGACAAACATACTATCCTACTAAAAATAATAGTTAAGTAACAAATCGAAAATTATACGTCAGACAAATACATTCATCTATTTCAAAATTAAATTCACAGCTTATGAATGTATCACAAATCTCTTATTTCTTTGCATTTATCCTATTTGCTTCTTGCGGCCCTGACTCCTTATTTATTGAAGACCCAAACACACCCACTGTAGTGGAAGATCCATATATTGATGTTGATGCCAGGTTAGAACCTTTCTTTCAAGACTTTGAAGCAGAAGCTAAAAGCAGAGGTTACAACATTGACTTAAACGCATTAGGCATTACTGGAGTGATTGATCAAATTTCTGAAGAAGGTGTGGCGGGTACTTGTCAATATGGTCAACACATTCACCATGTAACTGTTGACCTCAATTTTTGGAATAATTCCTCAAATACCTACAAAGAATTTGTTGTTTTTCACGAGTTGGGTCACTGCGTTCTCGATAGAGGACATAGAGAAGACGCTTTCGCGAATGGGCTATGTAAAAGCATTATGAGATCTGGTTTAGGCGATTGCAGAGACGCTTATATAAATCAAAATCGCACATACTATATTGATGAATTATTTAATGAAGATAACACTTTCCAAGAGATCAATGGGTTGCCAATTCTTTAGCTTAAAAAATGAATCATAAATTATAAGGAGATTATAATTTGAGTAATTCATAATTCATTTTTAAATTTCCTTCTTTCTTCATAACTTTTGCCATGTTTCAAGAGTTTTCTGCATATGTCAATTTAGGTATTGAACATATACTAGATATTAATGGCTTTGACCATGTGCTTTTTTTAATTGTTTTAGCGATTCCGTTTACAATTAAAAATTGGAAAACAGTTATAGTTTTGGCTACGGCATTTACAATTGGCCATAGCCTTACTCTATTTTTATCTGGCATGGATCTTATTAGAATAAAATCAGAACCTGTCGAAATTTTGATTGCAATATCTATTCTCCTTACTGCGATTTTTAATATTCTAAAAGCAGGAAAAGCCCAAAATAATATAAGCCGATATAGTATTGCACTTTTTTTTGGGTTAATACATGGGCTGGGTTTTTCTAATTTTTTCAAATCTATACTTGGAAATGATGCTATATTATTTCCATTATTTAGTTTTAATATAGGCGTAGAATTGGCGCAAGTCATTATTGTTATAGTGATTCTTATAATCAACAAACTTATTATAGATATTTTAAACTTTTCTCAAAATTATTGGATTCGATTTGTTTCAATAGCAATAGGTCTTTGGTCTATCCAATTAATTTTTGATAGAATATGAAACAGACATTTTAAAATAAAAAATTTAGCTTCAAATGCAAAAAGCACTATCCAATATCTAAGATCTGTTTTGATATCGATGTAAATACATCTTTTTTATGGCATCGATGTTTGTAAACATCGAGGAGCGGAATAAAAAACACAATCGCAACAAAAGCTTTGATCAAGGTATTCATCTCATCCCTACAATAATCAAGATTATAATTTCTATCTTTTGCTATGAAAAAAAACATCATCTTATATCTCCGATTTTGTAAGCATCGACGATCTATCTCTTGTCTTTTTTGTATGGCATTGCAGACAAAAAAAAGCAGTTTTGCGCTGCAAATACAATATCCAATATCTGCAAATCAATAATTGAAAAGCCCGGTTACATATAACCAGGCCTTTCAGAAACCAACTTAAATTTTTAAACTAATAGATGAAATCATTCTAAATGATCGATGTGATTTTTAACTCTCATACCAGTTAAGTTTTAAGGTGTCGTAAATAATTATAAAAGAAGATTTCCGACATTCTAATATTTAAATGATATTAAATCCTTTCGGCAGTTTTTCTATTATATATATGTCATTAAGGACCAAAACGTTGCACTATACTTAAAATAAAGTATTTAAGTTTTTGTTAAAACCTTATTTTATTGGATAATCAATTTTAAAATTTCCCTTTGCCTTTCGTTTATCAACTCAACAAAATAAAGTCCACTTATTAGTCCAGGACATGAAATCAATGATGAACCTTTATCTAATACACTTTTTTGAATCAATTTTCCCTCAGCAGATAAAATTTTTATAGCTACAGCTCCAGTGTAAGAATGCTTAATGTAAAAATGATCTGAACTGGGATTAGGCAGAAGCACAGATTTATTATTTAAATCCTCTATTTGCTCAGATGATGTTGTAGAACAAGAAGAAGACAGTAAATCTAAAACGCAATCAAATTCAGTTTCTGCTTGATAAGTTTGCTGTGTAGTCCCATCATAATAACACACTAATTCTGATCCAAAATCAGGAGCCAAAAGTGGTGTCAATGGATACAGGTATCCATGTAAAACACTGCCTATCCCTTCAACCCAAATATCATCTATATCAAATTCTTCACTTCTAAAAAATATCCGTTTACGCGCTTCATTAAAAACGAAAACAGAATCTATCTTTGTCACTAAGTAATGCGCATTAATGGAATCACCTACATTGACGTCAAAGTCATACAATAGCGTTTCATTTGATTCTGGTGTGTACTTTAAATAGACTTTATTACCCTCAATTCGGCGGAAAGCCTGTAAATATTTGTATTCCAATTCATAAGTATTAAAATCATAGGTATTTAAATATATCTTATCGTAGGTCTCATTACCCAAAAGGGTATCTCCACAAATTTCATCCATCCCTAGATTTGACCCTGCGATTGTGACATAATAATGCATCCATTTATCTTGTGCGCTTCCAGAAAAACAAAACAATAAAGCTAAGCAGAGAGATAAAGTTGTATTCATAATATTTATTTTTCTTGATCGATATTTAAATATGAGTTGTTATTCTCTTTAATATCTATATAGACGCAATATCCAAAGCGTTGCGTTGGTTATCCAGGTTAATTTAATAAAAAAGAGCCCACTTCAAATGAAGCGAGCTCTATATATTACTCAATCTTATCTAAAAAACTTTATTCAATAATTATAAACTTTTCTGTGGTCACTCTAACGCCTGCTTTAGCTCTAAGGAAATATACACCGCCTCTCATATTAGAAATATCAACAGTTTCTATACCTTTCTTAATGTCCTTTCTTACATAAACAAGTCTACCATCGCTATCAAAAATGTTTATCTCACCTTCAACTGCAGGCATTTTCAACATTTCTACATTCATAGATTCTGAAGCTGGGTTAGGGAATATTTTAATCGCTAAGTCAATATCTTCTTCTTCTGGTGCAAAAGTATTTTCAGAGCATATTGAAGTTGCACCTGCGTTCCAATCACTGGCCAAAATTCCATCGCCATCATAGAGTAATGAATTTGTTGATAACAATGCAGTAGAATCTATCGCTTGACCTGTCTCCCATACCCCCGCACCAATCGCAAGGTTTGTTCTGGAATGTAGCGTGTCTCCCCATTGCACATAAGATTCTAAAAATTGATTGCTTCCAAAAGAATCTTCACTGTAAAGCGCCATCTCACCATCTAACGTATCTATTTCTGCATTTACTAAGGTGAAGGTTACAAATTCATCTGGTGCTAACATAAGATCGCCACATATTGCAACAAGATCTTCTAAAGCATCACAAGCATCATTAGGAAGAGTACCATCATTACATATGTAATAACCCGTTAAATCAACAGTATCCAATCCTACGTTTTTAATTTCAACTCTGCTTGTTCCTGATACTTCGTTTATTATTACAATGCCTGGACAATCCAATTTAATAACTGTAATCACATTTGTAGAAAGATCTACACAACCTCCTAAATCATCTACACCAATTGTATCTCCTTGCATAGCCTTAAGCATGCCTTGAAATGAAATAGCCCAAACTTTACATGTATCTATAGCCGCATTTTCAAAATCAAAACTGTTGCCCGATAATATCGTATCAATAACATTGTCATTATTTGTCAATACATATACTATGCTATCCGCCATCGATGTATTTTCAAAACTTAAAACATCAGGCGTCCCATCTATACAAATAGATGCTTCTGTTCCACCTCCTGTCAAACTTAATTCTCCTCCAAATACCCAATTTCTTGTGACTGTAATTGCATTAGAGAATAAAAAGCACCCTTGAAGGTTATCTACGCTTGATCCTACAGTCAAACCAATGATGGAGCCTGTTGAGGATAGATTGTATACTTCACAAACACCAGGACCACTTCCATCAAAATCAACATCAAAATCAGTGCCTGGTAATGCTAAAATAATTCCACTTGAATCGGTAACTACCCAAACTTGATCATCACCTAAATTTTCTGATATAGTTATATCAAAAGTATCAGGAATACTGTCGCCTACACAAAACTCAATTTCCGTAAGGCCATTAATTGTTTCTATTAAACCACCATTAAGTTCTTTTTTGACAATATTTATATTTGCTGTCAAATCAAAACATCCTGTCAGATCAGTTAAGTTATTTCCAACTACCACACCAGGCGCACCAACAGGTCCTGCATAATGATAAATTCGGCAAGTACCAGGATCTTCATCTTCAAATGTAAATGGTGGATCTTCACCAACTCTTAAAATTGAATCCGTAGTTGTTGTAATGATATACAAGGATGTATCTCCGACTATATTACCCATTAAATTTACAAATATCGAATCCGTAATACCTTCACCTATTATCACAGTAGCTAACGATGTATTATCTGGAAATCTTAATTGACCAGCACTTGGAGTTTCCTCCACTACTATGATTGGATTGGATAAATCAAAAATACCATCTAAGTTTGCAATAGGACCAGATATAGGCATATTGGTTAATGAATCCCATGACAAATGATACAGTTTTGCTGTAGGTCCATCTTGTAAATTAAATGGCGGTCCAAGTGGTGTCCCAATAATAAAATCATCTTCTGTTGTTATTAGCCAGGTAGAATTAATTCCAGATGTGTCTGTAAGTATAACATCAAATAACTCTACTGCTGTTGTTTCACAAACATTTGCTTCAGTGGTACCATCTAAGAGCGTCAAAACACCTCCATTGATACCATCTTTTATAACAACCACTGGATTAGACAATGCAAAACAGCCATCCAAATCAGTAACATTATTCCCAACTTCTAGACCAACCAAACCAGTGAGATAACTCACGTTCCAAATATTACAAGTACTTCCTGCTTGATCTGGAAAGACAACTTGAGTAGTGTCTGATAGACTTAATATAAAACCTTGCTCATCTGTAACTAAAATCGTAGAAGTGTCTCCTACGGCACCCATAAGATTAAGGTTAATTGTATCAGGCATCATATCATCAACTTGAATCATCAATGTATCTAATCCAGATGCCGACATTAATACACCGCCATCAACCAATGTTTGGGTAATAGCAATTGAATTTGAAAAATCAAACATTCCATCAAAACCAGAAACATTTTCACCTACATTCAATCCAATTAAACCTGGTTCATACGCTAAATTTCTAAGTATGAAAAAGCCATCGCCTAAGCCTGAAATATCTATAGGCACAATAGAAGGTAATGCTAATATATCATCATTAACGTTTGTGATTATATAGGTTTGTGCTGAACCAGAATTTCCAGTAAGCACAACATCTATTGAATCGATAGCCCCACCGTTAAGACAAATACTTGTAGCTAAGGCACCATCTGCTAATATTAAATTTCCACCTTCTAATCCAATTCGATTTACAAAAATAGGATTTGAAAAATTATAACAACCTATGATTTGATCAATCGTATCTCCTATGGCTACTCCATTGAGCATACCATTTGAACTTAAATTATAGATACGACAAACTCCAATCCCAGCATTTTCAAATGTAAAAGGTGGTGCCATTGGCAATTCTAATATTGCACCCATTTGATCAGTGATCACCCAAATAGAAGTATCACCTTCTTCTCCAGACAAGATAACATCTATCGAATCAATCACACCATCTCCAACCATAATTGTAACACTGGTCAATGAATCAGTGGTCATTAAATCTCCACCATCTACCGGTAATCGCGTAACCGTAATAGGATTTGAAATATCAAAAGTACCTTCAAGACTATCTATACTCATTCCTACTGTCAGTCCCATTAATCCATTAGTAGAAGACACGTGATAGATTTCTGAGATACCTCCACCAGCAATATCTAAATCAATAGTGGTCATCATGCCACCTCCAGGAGGTAATCCTTGAATAATTCCAGATGTATCTGTGACAACATAATTGCCATTAGGTCCCTGAAATCCGTCTAATAGTATATCTAAAGGATCAGGATTTCCATCGCCTGCACATATCGTCACTGCCACAAGACCGTCAGAGGTCATAATTGATCCAGCTGCTATTACTAATGGTTGTCTTACAACGGTAATTGGATTTGAAAGTGCAAAACATCCCATGAAATTTGATACATTTTCATCAACCGCTAGGCCCGTTAAGTTATCACCATAACTCAGGTTCCAAATTTGACAAACACCTTCTGGAGCATTTTCAAAATTGAATGGTGCTTGTGCGTCCACTTCAATAATGTTTCCTAAAGTATCCGTAATTATAAATTCGATATTATTTCCAACTGCGCCTGTTAACGTTACTCCGATTAATTCCGGCTCGCCATCACCTAATGTGATTGTGTCTTGAGTGGCTCCGGAAATAGTATTCAAAACACCGCCTATGTTTTCTGATCTTGACACTGTTATAGGATTTGAGAAATTATGGTTGCCCATAAGATCGCTTACGTTATTCATCAATTCTAGTCCAGTCAAAGAAGCTTCATGAGCCAAATTCCATATTTGACATACGCCTGGGCCAGCAGGATTTAAATCAAAAGGTGGACCCATTGGCAAGTCTAATATTGTGCCTAATGTATCTGTAATAAGCCAAGTAAATACTGGGCCGATTGTATCTGTTAATATAACATCAATAGGATCCGGAATCGTATCAATACAAATTTCTAAACTTGTTAATCCATCAGAAGTCATAAGTACGCCTCCCATAATGCCCATACGGTTAACCGTTATAGGATTTGACAAATCAAAACAACCATCCAGTTGAGAAACGTTATTCATTATTTCTAATCCTGTCAAGCCAAAGTTATAACTCAAGTTCCAAATTTGACAAACACCTCCTCCTGCATCTTCAAATGTAAAAGGCGGTCCTGTTGGTAATTCTAAAATATTGCCTAGTGTATCTGTAATAATCCATGAAGTGGTATCTCCTACAATATTTTCTAACACTACGTCTATGGAATCTATAATGCCATCACCAACCATAATACTTACTGATGTCATCATATCATCGGTCATTAGATCACCTCCCAACACTTCAATTTTGTTAACAACTATGCTGTCTGAAACGTCAAATGATCCTGTGAGGTTTGATAAATTTTGACCCTCATCTAGAAACATAATGTTGTCTTCATAACTGATGTGTCTGATATGACAAATGCCCGCAGCCTCATTTGAAAAGTCATATGGCATTGTATCTAACAGCGCTAGAATCAAACCAGAAGTATCTGATATGATCCAAGAAAAATTTGTTCCAGTATTTCCAGTGACTTCAGCATCTACAAGGTTATCCTCATCCGTATTAAGACAAAGATCTAAATTGTCCATAGTACTGATTTGTCCTGAATTTATTTCTGTTCTGATAACAGTGATTGAATTTGATAAATCTAGACAGCCAGAAACTGCACTTAAATCGCTACCCACATCTAAGCCATCTAATACTCCAGCATAACTTAAGTTATAAATCAGGCATGATCCTAAACCAGCTCCCTCTAAATCGAAAGGTGGTCCATCTGGTAAAGCTAAAATTTCTCCAATATCATTTGTGATAACCCAAATCATGCTGTCTCCGCTATTGCCATCAAGCAAAACATCAAAAGCATCTGATATACCATCGCCTGCTATTATAGTTGTTGTAGTTGTGCTGTCCGTCAATAATAAATTACCACCAGCAACAAATTGTCTGATAACAGTAATTGGATTTGATAAATCAAAACAACCCGCAAGGTCATTTGTAGATACGCCTAATTCAAGACCAATAAGTCCAGGATTAGATGACAAATGATATATCAAACATGTTCCTTGTGCTACACCTTCAAAATCTATTGGTGCATCATCTAAAATTTCCAAAATCATATTGTCAACATCTGTAACGACCCAATTAGAATTTATCCCCAATTCATCAGTTAAACTTAAACCTAATAAATCCTCTAAGCCATCTCCTGAACATATTGTCAATGAATCTAATCCACTGGCAGTTGTTACGAGACCACCATCAACTGCTGATCTTTCTACTGTTATATTATTAGAGAAATTAAATGATCCAGATAAGTTATTTACGCTTTCACCAACTGCTAATCCAGTTAAACCATTATCAAAGGCTAAATGCCAAATCTGACATGTTCCTGCACCCGCATTTTCAAATTCAAACGGAGGTCCAGATGGCAATTCTAAAATCTCTCCAGTATTACTCGTAATGACCCATGCAAAATTTGGTCCTTCATTATTTTCCAAACTTATATCAAATGACTCAACAATATTATCTCCCAAGCAAACAGAAATCATAGTGAGACTATCATTGAATGCTATGGTTCCGCCACTTATACCAGTTCGTTTTACAGTGATTGGATTTGATAAATTAAAGCAACCTGACAATCCTGAAACATTAGAATCTATATCTAGACCCATCAAACCATCAGTAAAAGAAATACTCCATATTAAACATGTGCCTACTCCTGCATTTTCAAAATTAAATGGAGGGCCACTTGGTAGGTCTAAAATATTTCCATCTTGATCTGTTACTAAATAAGCTTGATTTTCACCTATATTATCAATTAAATCTACGGGTATATTATCATTTAAGCCATCCCCTACTATTATACAAATTTCTGTAGAATCATTTGAACTGATCATACCTCCATTTACTTCATCTCTAGTAACTTCAATAGCATTTGAAAGATCAAAACAGCCTTCTAATTCATTGACATTGAGTTCAGCGCTATTTAAAATCGAATCTGAAGCGGCTACGTTATAAATTAAACAAACGCCACTTGCTAACCCCTCAAAATCAAAACTATTTCCATCTGGTATTCTGAGAATTGTTCCTCCTGCATCAGTGATTATCAAAGATTGGAAAGGCGCATCCGCTCCCATAATATCTATGTTGATCACATCTGGTAAACCATCACCTGAACAAACATTTAAAGTAGTTTGAATTCCTGAATTGATTTCCCCAGCATCAACTTCTCCTTTTGTAACACTTACACTATTTGATAAAGCAAAACAACCATCTAATTGTCCTAAGTTATTGCCTACTTCTATACCAGTAGTGCCAGCATTAAAACTTATATTTCTAATGACACAAACACCTGCTTCGGCATCTGTAAAATCAATTATATTAGAATTAGTTATATCTGTAATATTTCCATTAGGATCCAAAAGCAACCAACTGCTGTTTTCTCCTTCTTCATCTGACAAATCAACAGTAACTGTTTTATCATCATCTGAATTGAGGCAGATAAAAACATCTGTTTGATTGTCGACATCAATTGTTCCACCAAAAACGCCTTCATTAGTAACAGTTATCACATTCGATACATCAAAGCAACCTTCTATATCATTAATGTTTTCATCTACTTCATTCCCTATTATTCTACCTAAGAAACTTATCAAACGAATTTCTAAAGTTTCATCTGTTAGATTTGAAACATTTATTGGTAGAGTTGGAAAGATATTGAGTATTTGACCTTGCGTGTTGGTGACAATCCAATTAAGGTTTGAACCCAAAACATCAGGAGCATCTGGATTTAATGACATCGCTTCACCTCCACATAAATCTAGTTCTGTAACCCCATTTATTGAAATGGCACCTGCTCGAACAAATTGCTTGATGACTCTAAAAGTATTTGACAAGGCAAAGCATCCTTTTAAATCAGAAATGTTCGCTCCAATTACTCCATTAAATAGCTGCCCATTATGTGTTGCGGCCGTGATGAAATATTGACCATCCCCATAACTAGAAAAATCAAAATTACTTAGTTGTTGAATGTCAATTATAGTACCATTGGTATTATGTATAAAGAATACAGTATTGAAACCCATTGCACCAGACAAAACTGTTTGAACTTGACTCGACAAAGAATCATTTGTGCATATATAAAAGTCTGAAAATCCGATCGGATCTGCTAATGATCCCCCCTCTAAGTCTGAGACCAAAATAGATACGCCATTAGATATATCAAAACATCCTGTAAAGTCATTAATATTTGAGCCTTGAGATAAACCTTGTAACCCCGATTCAAAAGCAATATGATATACGGTAAAATTCCCGTTAGGAAAAGATCTGAAATCTACTATTGATCCTGAAGGTATTTGAACAATATCCCCCATGTCATCAGTAACAAACCAAGCAAAATTACCACCAATCGGTGATTGAACATCAAAATCAATAACACCTTGTGTTAGATCAGATGTACAAACTTCAGTTGGGGAAGTTGTAGAAACAATACCGCCATTAATATTATTACATCCGCCTGAAACAACTAACTCATCAATATCAAATGCTTGAACAAATGAGCCATTTCCTATTAAACAATAAGGTAATATTTCAAAATTAAAAACTGTCTGTTGTGTCACTGTAAATTGACCAAGTTGAGAAAAATCAAAAGACACATAATTCCAATCGCGTGATGTAGGAATATCAATTTGTCTATAAATTTCATTTCCGTTTACAAGCACACGAATACCATATAATGTTGGATAATCATTCACCCCAGAGTTACCTTCTAAAAATTGAAAAAACTCTGGTCCTTTTTCATAAAAAGACACATGCTCTATTGAGCCAAAGCCATCTTGAGCAGGAGTTACTTTAATATTAAACTTTAAAGACTTTGGGTTTCCTGCATCATAGAAACATTGATTATAAGCAGTAACGCACATGGCTACACTATTGCCTACGCCGTTTGTACATGAGTGTGGATTATTTTGTGGATCGCTTCTGTAAACATATCCTGGTGCAGCCAGTTCTAATTCGCTACAGGCCGGATTTGTAATTTGTTGTCCAGTAAATTCTGAATAATCAAAATTCGGTCCTCCTACAAATGACTGGCAAGCATCAAAGTTAACTCTGACTGCTGGCATGGTTTCATTTACAAGATCTTCAATTGGAGTAGCATACATAATGATGCTCACTAAGAATAGGGACATAGTAATTAAACTACGTACATAGGTTTTTGGTAACATGTCTTAAGCTTTAAAAGTACTTAACTTAAATAGATTGATAAAAATACAGAGCATTAACTGCCTCATTTCCAATATTTTATAAACTGTCGTGCATTTGGCAATAATAACGAGACCAATTACACAGGAACATTAATTTCCAATATATTGAACTGAATTTTTGGACGGGACCGTAAATATGATGATTTTTTATAATATGTAAAAATAGATCGCAATCAAAAATCAAATTAAATAATTGGGGATTTACACAATTGAAACGTGTGTCATGTCTGAAATGTGAACCAGTTCTCAAGAGGTGTAGGGTTTATGTTATTATAAAAAAAACTATACGTCTCGTAATCCATTCAATTCCAAACAGAAACATATTATAAAAATAAATTTTAAAATATTATGTAGGGGTTGCTAGTATTAATTTCTGTCTTACTTGTATTCGGAAAAGACCGAATATTCCTTTTCAAACCAAAAGTCTTTTAGTAATACCCCATTTTTAGTAATACCCCATTTACTAATTAAAAACAAACTAAAATGAAACGGTGTTTAGTCGTACTAGCATTGCTATGCTTTGCTGCAATTTCTTACTCTCAAACTTGTTCGGGTCCATTATCCGTAACAATAGTTGGTTCGTCCTCTGCAAATCCTTTGGATGCCGATGGAGAATCTACTGATTCTGCTTGTAATGAATCTACAGGTGGATTAACTGGTTCAGTTACATTAGAAATATCTGGTGGATCTGAGCCTTACTCATATGAATGGACTCAGGATGGGTCCGATATGGGATTACCTACTACAACTGATGGATTATCTCAGTTAGGAGCAGGTACATATGCTGCAACAATTACCGATGTTGAAGGTTGTTATGCAGAATTATCATTTGTGGTGGCAGAGCCAGATCCAATTGATGTTCCTGGAACACCATCAAACCCTACATGTGAAGCTGCAAATGGAGCACCTACAGGATCAATTACTGTAACACCGACTGGTGGAACAGGCGTTTTTGATTTTGCATGGACAGGTCCTAATGGTTATACTTCAAGTACAACAGATGCGGCATCTGATTTAATTCAAGATTTAGCTGGTGGTGAATACACTGTTGTCGTTACTGACGAAAATGGATGTACCAATTCAAATTCATTCACACTTGATGAGCCAGAAGCAATTGCTGTACAAGAAACACTTACTGATCTAGATTGTGATCCTTCAAATGGTTTACCTTCAGGTCAAATCTCTGTTACTGCATCAGGAGGTACTTCACCTTATGATTTTGCATGGACAGGACCTAATGGTTTCACTTCAAGCACAGACAATGCAGCATCTGATCAAATTTCAGACTTAGCAGCTGGTGATTATACAGTGGTGGTAACTGATGCTAATAACTGTACAACTGAAGCAACTTATACACTTTCAGATCCAGAGCCAATTACGGTTCTTGCAGTTACTCAAGACTTATCTTGTCACTCTTTAAGTGGTCTACCTGATGGATTAATTACGGTGACACCTTCAGGTGGAACAGCTCCATATAACTTTAATTGGTCAACTGGTACACAAGAAGGTCCAGGAGCTTCATCTACAATTGATGAATTAATTGCTGGTACTTATCAGATTACAGTTGTGGATGCAAAAGGTTGTACATACGAAGCAACATGGAACTTAACACAACCAGATCCAGTTTCAGCAACTTATACTTTTGAAGATCCTACTTGTAACAATGCTAGTGGTGCGCCAACTGGTTCAATCACAATGCAATCAACTATTGGTGGTACAGGAGCAGGAACTTATGATTATGAATGGGCAACTGGTGAAACAACTGCTGATTTATCAAATCTAGGAGCTGGAACATATACTGTCACAATAACTGACGATAACGAATGTACATATACAGAATCATTCACTCTTGCAGAACCAGATGCAGTAACTTGCTCTGTAGATCCTGATGTAGATGGAAATTGTGGAACGAATATCTCTTGTAATGCGGGTACTGCTGACGTAACTGTAACTGCAGGTGGTGGAACTGGAACATACACTTACTCAGTGGATGGTACAAACTTCCAAGCTAGTAATGTCTTCAATTTAGGTGCAGGTACGCATACTATTACTACTCAAGATAGTGAAGGTTGTGAATCTACATGTGAAGTAACATTAACAGAGCCAGAAGCATTAACAGGTTTCACATGTGTTGAAAATGATGAATGTCAAGTTGGAGAAGGAGAGATCAAAGTTGAAGCGTTTGGTGGATGTGCTCCTTATACTGTGACTTGGTCTGCTGCAGGTGCAGGTACACTTAGTTCAGCTAGTGAAACTATCAACTCTGATGGTGGAGAAGCTATATTCACAGGTGCACTTGGAGGCGAGACATATACTTTCACAATCATTGACGCCAACGGTTGTCAAATAGGTGGATAAGAAAAGCTAGACTTAGCTTATAATGAAAGGAATAATACTAGTACTATTTATGATAACATATTCAATAGGTTCGGGGCAAGAATGCTCCGGACCTTTGAATATAACTTTGGAGGGTTCACCAACTGGTTTACCATTATCTATAAATCCAAGAGTGGGACATGTTTTCTGTAATGATGCAGATGAAGGTTCAATAAGCTTAGAGATTTCTGGAGGAACTCCAAATTACACATGCATCTGGAGTACAGGTGAAACAAATGAGTCACTGTATAATTTACCTACAGGAAACTATACAGTAACCGTTACGGACCACACCAATTGTACAGAAGTTTCAAGCATTAATATTATTCAACAACACCCATTAAATCAAGAACTTTATCTAGCAGATTATAATTGCTGCGGAGAATGCCATCTAAGAGATGGTGAAATTACTTACCTCTATCAAGGATCGGATTATTTCATGCATGTCAAAGATGTCAAAGACAATATTGATGTGGGTCAAATAAAAGGTTGTTTGACACAAAATCCTTATCCAACTTCTTTCCAAAATTACAATCTACTCGAAAGACAATGGGAGCTATTCCCTATAAACTCATTCACGAAAGTGAGATTGTTTTTTACTGAATATGAATTATTACAATTAGCCAACGAATCCAATTATAAAGAAATAGATGATAGAGTTTTTGAAAACCTATCTGTATTACATTTTACTGGCGGAAATAATAGTTCAGAATCTTTTCAAAATATAAAATCATACACACATCTCTCTTTTGAAAAATTTGGAGATGATGATATATGGTATGTAGAATTTACACCTTCAGAAATGCAAAGTGAAAGATCGGGATATGCTTTAGCCTTAGGCAAAGTGGATCGATTAGAATATGCTGAAGAAAACGTCGCACTTAGTGAGCAAGATGAAGAAAAGAAAATTCTTCACAGACTCTTAAAAAATCCAGTTGTAGATGAGATAGAATTGCTGGCACTTGATCCTAATGCAAAGTACTATGGTAAAATTTCAATATTAAATAGAAACGGAATTGAGATTGATAGCGAACTGTTTTTTGACGAATCAATCCATCATCATAAAATAAATGTCAAAGAAATCCCGGCTGGGTTATTTTTTGTAGTTGTCTGGGTCTTTGATGAAGATCATCAAGACGTCATAAAATTTATAAAGTTGAGATAAAAAAATAAAGTTAAGATAAATTGTATACCCCAAATTACATAAAATCTTTTACGATCATATTCATTTTTCTGGCATGGACGACATGTTCATATGCTCAAAATTTATTGAGTAATCCTGAGTTTGAAAATGGCACAACTAATTGGAGTGTTCAGGCACCTGCTAGTGCATCTACGGACACTCCTTCGTGTGGAACTTATGGTGCATACCTGGGTGATGGTGGTTCTATGAATCAAGCTACTTTTTCAGTAACACCAGGTTGTACATACACATTAACTTTTGATGGTAGAAGACAAGCCGTGGGTACCGGTTGGGCATATATTTCCATGAGTGCTTATGATGATTCTGGTTCTTCTTGGGTTCTTCTTGAAGATGTTGGGATGGACATCGTTGATGGAGTGTGGAATACTTATACTTTTGAGATAATCGCACCAGCAAACACTACTTTAATAGACTGTTGGATGGGAGCTGGAAGTGGAGGAGAAATGAGAATTGATTGCATGTCACTCACACAAACATGTGGACCTTCATGTAGCAGCTCTACTTCTGTTACTTCTACTTTAAACGCATCTAGTGATGATGCTGAAGAAAATGGATCTGGAGTAGTCAATTTAACGAGTTCAGATTTAGAATTAGTTTACGATGGTTCTAATCAAGTAGTAGGAATAAGGTTTACAAACTTAACCATTCCTCAAGGTTCAACTATTTCATCAGCCAGAATAGAATTTGAAGTAGATGAATCAAATTGGGATGTTACAAATTTGACATTTTATGGTCAAGATATTGACGATGCTCCTACGTTTACTACAGCCACTTCAAACATTTCAAACAGAATCAAAACATCAGCTTCTGTTCCATGGCATAATTTAATGAACTGGGATACAGTAGATGAAAAGTGGACATCACCAGAACTATATTTGATAGCACAAGAAATTATTGATAGATCAGGATGGTCTAGTGGTAATGACATGGTATTTATTATTGAAGGTACAGGAGAGAGAACCGCCGAATCTTTTGATGGGGAAGCTACAGCTGCGCCTAGTATTACGATTACATATTGTTCTAACAATGCCCCTCCGCCTTGTACAAATGGCTTACTAACCAATCAAGGTTTTGAAAACGGATTGACCGATTGGGGTAATTCTTCGAATGCAAGTACAACTTCTGATGCACATTCTGGATCAACAGCAGCATTGCTTTCAAGTGGCAATGGTGGAATTTGGCAAAATATTACAACCTCAGCTGGGGAGACCCATTCTGTTGAAGCTTATATAAAAAGATCTGGTAATAATGACGATGCTACTTTAGGAATAGATTTTTACGACAGTTCAAATAATTTTCTAAATGGATATTATACACCTATAACAGCAACAAGCTATCAAGCACATTATGTTTCTGCTACAGCGCCTCCTAATGCGGCTTATGCAAATGCAGTGGTTTGGAAACACGCAGGAAATGATCAAATTTTTATAGACGATGTTTGTGCTCAAGACTGGATCATTAATCCTGCTACATGCAACAATACAACTTGTGAATTGGAGCCGTCATATAGTAATTACATATGGTCTATTGATGACGAAGGCGGCCAAACATATTGGATGGACTACGATAGAAGCGACATGATTATTTGTGACAATGGAAACGGTACTCTTACGATAGAAGGAAATATTATAAATGGTAGAGATGCCGAATGGGGTTCTGATTATAATGAGCCATGTGGAGCACAAGATGGATGGCATGTTGAGATTCAATTATTTGACAAACAAACTTGGGAAGAATTTCAAGGTAATTACGTAGTACATAGCAATTGCCCAGATGCTTATCTTGATCTAGAATATTGGGATTGTTCAGGCACTTACACAGGGATAGGTTGTAACACAGGAAGAGTTATTAATATCTTAGGGCCCTCAGCAGGATACAGGTTTCAAATAGGGACAGGAGGAAATAACCACAATTGTGGATATGGGATGTCTACTTGGTTTCAATCTGTGGAAAACGGCTCTTCTGTAAACTCTGACATTTATTCCAATATTGATTCTGTATGCTACAACAATATCATTCCACCAGAAATTTGTGGTAATAACATAGATGACGATTATGATGGTTACGTGGATGCTGCAGATTTGGACTGCATGGACTGTTGTGTTAACATGATTGAAAATGCAGGATTTGAAAACTATCCATCTGCCTATACCTTTCCGTATACTTTCCATACTATTCCTGCAGAAGGAATTGATGCTAGTAACTTTTTAACAACAAATTGGATCGCGGCATCATCTGCAGGCAACAGATTATGGTTAATAAATGATAATCAAAATCAAGTCAACAATCCAGAAGGAGATATATTTGCTTATATCGATGGGCAATATGATTGCGCCCAATTATGTGGTATAGCCTCAAACAACTGCGACATTTCACCTTTACTTTGCGAAGCTTGGGGAAATGGAGATTCATATCAATTGTGTTTTGATGCAGCCGCATGGAATGAAACAATTACTAACGCTGTACCTATGGGTGCAGGCACACAAACTGGCTCACAAGCTATTGTGGATCTAGGTCGATCAAATGGCACCACACAATTAGGTTTAACAACTTTGCCCGCCTCCTCTTCATTTACAAATTTGAACTGGGTGCACATTTGTGTCAACTTTACTTACAGTGCATCGAATCCTATAGAAACAATATATTTATCTCAAGAAGGTGCTGGCGGAATGGTTGTAGATAATTTGACTATGATTAATACTTCTACTTGTACCCTACCAACAGAAATATGTAACAACAATATAGATGATGATGGCGATGGAAAAATCGATTGTTTAGATGGAGATTGTGATGGCAGCCCTCTATGCTCGCCAGTAAGTGGTCAAAGCTGTGGCTCAAGAGTAACAGATGGACTTCAAGTACTTTATGATTTTAATGAAGGTAGTGGATCTATTGCATATGATGTTTCGGGTGTAGGCTCTCCATTAGACTTAACAATTGCAAATACTTCAAATACAAATTGGACTACTGGTGGTTTATCTATAAACACAGCCACAATTTTAGAATCTGCCGGTGCTGCTAATAAAGTTTCAAATGCAGTTATCACCAGTAATGAGATTACTTTGGAAGCATGGGTTAAACCACACAATTCTACGCAGAGTGGTCCTGCCAGAATAATGACAATATCTGAAAGTTCGGCTCTTAGAAATTTTACGCTGGGCCAAGAAACTAATCAATATGCAGTAAGGCTGAAAACCACAACTACAGGAACTAATGGTTTACCAACCATTAATGGGACACCTTTGACAACATCAAATGAACAGCATGTAGTTTATACTTGGGATGGAAGCACTAATGTTGAAAAATTATATATCGACGGTATAGAAGCTTATTCTGGCACTCGAACTGGGAATACATCCAATTGGGTATCATCTTATAAATTTGCCATCGCTAATGAATTAACCAATGACAGAGCTTGGTTAGGTGAAATCAAATTAGCTGCTGTTTATAACGAGGCCTTAAGTGCAGCTGAAGTATTGATTAATTTTAACGAAGGTTCAGAATGCTTGGATGAAATTTGTGATAATAATATTGATGATGACGGTGATGGATTAATTGATTGTCTCGATGATGATTGTGACAGCAGTCCATCATGCGATTCAACAAATGGATCAAGTTGTGGGAGTAGAGTAACAGATGGACTTCAAGTATTATATGATTTTGAAGAAGGAAGTGGATCAGTAGCCAATGATGTTTCAGGAGTTGGAGCACCTGTTGATTTAACAATCGCTAATACAGGAAATACCAGTTGGACTAGTGGAGGCTTATCTCTAAACTCAGCAACAATTTTAGAATCTGCTAGTGCTGCAAATAAAGTATCAAATGCTATAATTGCCAGTAATGAAATAACACTTGAAGCTTGGGTCAAACCAGATAATATAACCCAGTCTGGTCCAGCTAGAATACTAACACTTTCAAAAGATTCACAAAATAGAAATTTTACCCTTGGTCAGGAAGGCTCTGATTATGCTGTAAGAATGAAAACATCGACCACTGGAAACAATGGCTATCCTACAATATATATCAATCCACTTTCTAATACAACAGTTCAACATATTGTTTACACCTGGGATGGAAATACTGGAATAGAAAAGTTCTACATAAACGGAGTTCAACAATTTTCAGGAACAAGAACAGGTAACACTTCCACTTGGGATGCATCTAATAAGCTTGCAATAGGAAATGAGTTAGATGGAAACAGAGATTGGCTAGGCGAAATTAAATTAGCAGCCGTTTATAGCAAGTCTCTCAGCATTGCAGAAATTTTAACCAATTACAATGAAGGTCCAGAATGCGCAGGTGCACCAAGTACTACAACTTACGACTGCTCTTCTGGAGTAACAATAGATCACTACGGTGCGAGTTGTGACAGCGGTTCTGTTACAGTTAATGTTCCAAACACATCCAATGTGAACCAGACAATAATGGAAATTGTCTATAAAGGTTGTTATCCAGGAAGTTCCGTTACAGCTACTTCTTCAACTGGAAATATAACTTTAAATGAAGTTGTTATAAGTGGCGGAAGCTCCAGTGTATATGTTTATAGAGCTACAGTTTCAGGCGGAGTAACCAACATCAGTCACGCTATAGCTTGTGGTTCTTGTAGTTCAAGCAATGGATTACAGTCATTGGTTGTCATGGCTGAAAGAAATGTTGCTTACGGAAGTGCATACAATACAGTACTGACTGAAAATAGTGGATACTGTGGTATTGAAACTATAACTATTCCGATTTCAACAGATACAGAGCCAAGAGATATTGAAGTCATATTACCATTTTCTGAATTAACGGATGATGGTAGATACCTTACAGTTACAGCTACCTCAAATACAGGAAGTGCTTCTGCTTCTGAAACGATTTATGGACCAGACCTTTCACTAGGCTCTTGTTGTTTTGCATTTGTAGAATTAAAAATTCTAAATGTGCCAGCAAATAGTACATATATAACAATAGAAATAATCACTGATGTTGCCAATAGTCCTACAGGATCTTGTGGCCAATCTTGGGTAGTTTCAGGAACAGTATTTACAGAAATAGAATGCCCGTGTGTGGATGTCGTAGCCAATGCTGGTCCAAACCAAACATTATGTGTAGGAAATGCAACTTATGAAAAGCAATTGCTTGGAGCGGCCACAGCAGGTACTGCACCTTACACTTATTTATGGTCTCCAGCTACTGGCTTAAGCAATCCTAACATTGCACAACCCATGGCCTCTCCTAATGTACAAACAACTTATACATTAACTGTAACGGGTAGTGATGGTTGTTCTGATACAGATGAAGTTATTGTAAACGTAAATAACAATTTTACTGATGGTGGCACAATAGGATCCGACGAATCACAATGTAACTCATACGATCCTGCAGTAATTACAAGTACGACATTACCGTCAGGCGGAAATGGGGGTACGAATACAATATATTTATGGCAACATAGAACTTATAATTGCACTACTGAAACTTGGTCTTCTTGGACAAATATTAGTGGTGCAACTAATGAAACTTATGATCCCTCAACAATCACGCAGACTACTCAATACAGGAGATTAGCAAGAAGATCTTACTGTTTTACATGGGCATATTCTAATATAGTACTTAAAGAAGTTGTAGAAAACTTTTCTGACGCAGGAAGCATCTCTGGTGCAGAATCATCATGTGGCGCTTTTGATCCAGCTGAAATTATAAATAGCGCTGATCCTTCTGGAGGCTGCGGTGGAACCGTTCAGCACCTATGGAGAAAGAGAGAGTTCGACTGTATTAATGATACGTGGGGAGCTTGGTCAACGATTGGTGGCGCTTCGGCAGCTACTTATGATCCTGCAACAATTACCGTAACGACACAATTTAGAAGACAGTCTAGAAGAACAACTGGTTGTACACCAGGATGGCTTTATGCCACACCAATAGTGAAAACAGTTGTTGAAAATATAACTGATACGGGCGCTATTGATGGCACTGAATCTCAATGCGGTGCATATGACCCTACGATTATAACTTTGAGTACTTTACCTTCAGGTGGTTGTGGTGCAGATATCGAATACAGATGGTACGAGAGAACTCAAGACTGCGGCACAGGAACATGGAACCCTTGGATACTTCAACCCAATTCGAATACCTCAACTTGGGACCCAGGTCAAATTACGCAAACGACTCACTACGCATTTCATACGAGAAGGGGCGATTGCGATTGGGTACCAGGACCAGGAATAATTAAGACAGTAACAGAAAACTTTACAGATGCTGGAGAAATTGCAGGAGATGAAACAGTATGTGGTTCTTTTGATCCAACAGAAATTACATCTGTCTCAGATCCTTCAGGAGGATGCGGAACATTCTGGGGTATATGGCAAAGTAGGACATTCGATTGTGCTTCCGAAACATGGAGTGCTTGGATAAATATAACTGGTAGTGAAAATCTTATGTCCTATGATCCACCAACAATTACTTCAACAACAGAATACAGGAGACTTTATACGAGAACGGGATGTAATCCAAATTATGTCATCACTAATACTGTACTTAAAGAAGTACTTGTTCATTATACTAATGGAGGAACAATTGGAAGTAATGAATCTTTTTGTGGTGCTTTTGACCCCCAAGAAATTACGAGTATTTCTGACCCAGTAGGCGGATGTGGCGGTACAATGGATGTGCGATGGTATCAATGGGAAAGAGACTGTAATACTGGTAATTGGATAACGCCTGCTACCCTAGTTTCAGGAGCAAATACCTTATCTTATGATCCTCCAACAATTTCTGTTTCTACTAGGTATAGAAGATATGCAAGAAGAGGATCAGAGTGCAATGGCACCAATGGGACTTGGATGGTTTCAAACTATATTTACAAATATGTAGACAATGATATAAGTTCAAGTGGTACGATATCACCTGATCAAGAAGCTTGTGGTTCTTTTGATCCTACTCTATTAACGGGAACAGAACCTTCAGGACAATGCTCAAGCCAAACGATTACATATCAATGGCAAGAAAGAAATGGCTATGGTGGGGCATTCACTGATATTGTTGGAGAAACTAATCAAGATTTTGATCCACCTTTGTTAAGTGTCAATAAAGAATACAGACGTGTAGCTACAACTGGTAGTTGTGGAAACTTGTATTCAAATATTGTTACAATGACAATAAACAACACACCAACAATTGATTTAAATAATGAAGTTTTATGTGAAGGCGAATCAGTCGATCTTGAACCTGAAATATGTGTTACTTTCCCAGATTTATCTGTACTCAGACCTTTAGAAACTTCTGGTTGGGGAACACAATTTAACTCAGGTGGAAATAAATTAGTAGGTGATGGGAGTTTATGTTTTGAACTAACAAATGCTCCAAATACGTCCTATCAAATGATGGGTCTGACTTCTGATCCTAATGCAAATGGCAGCTACAATACAATCGACTATGCAATTTATGTATTACCTAATGCCTCAAACAATAGACTTAATATTTATGAAAATGGTTCTAACAAAGGTCAACACTTTAATAGCGGAACGACATCAATGGTCGGTTCTACAATTTGTGTTAGACGTACAGGAACTACAATAGAATACTTAAAAGATGATGTTGTTATTTATACGAGTTTAGTGGCATCAAATGCTGACCTATATTATGACAATTCTTTTCACTCTAGCGGTGCACAAAATGTTACTCTAGAAAATATAAAACTTTGTGGGGACATAGATGCGACTTTCGATTGGAGCACAGGGGCAAGTACAAAAGATATTACAGTATCAAGTTCTGATGATTATACTATTACCGTAACTGATATTAATGGCTGCTCTAGTAGCTTGACGCAAACAACATCAGTAAACGATACTACCGCAATTTATTGTCAAAGATATAGGATTGGTTATGATGGCACTTGGGGATCTTGGATAAATTTTAATGGAGATTGTACAATTGAAATATGTGAAGATGATGGCCTATGGGATTTTCAATTTGATGGTGGTCCAGATAATGATACTGGATGGGTCTGGTCAGACGAAAGCGGAAACGTAGACTCTGAAGTAGATGAGATTGTACTATTCTCTAACATTGGATCAGATGATGCTGGTATTTACACCGGAGTATTCACAAATGCAAATACTTGCGTCTCTACTCTAAATTTTGAAGTAATAGTCAACCCTAGTCCAACAGCTGATGCCGGAGATGATCAAACTGTTTGTGAAGGTGCAAGCATTACACTGACAGCTACTGGTGGTGATACATATGAATGGAGTACAGGAGATCAAGCTGCTCAAACAACTGTCACCGTTAATACAACAACTACCTACGAAGTGACTGTCACTAATTCTGACGGTTGTGAAAGCTCAGATCAAGTAACTATAACAACTGAATCAACACCAACTGCAACTGCAACAGGCGAAACAATTTGTTCTGGAGAAACGGCAACACTTATAGGCTCTGTTTCTGGCGGTTTAGGTACAGCCACTTACCAATGGCAATCTTCAAACAATGAATCAATATGGACTGATATTCCAGGAGCAACTAATATAAATTATACAACAACTGCGCTACAAGCGACTACTTACTTCAGACTTGTCGCCACTTATTCAGGTACTGGATGTGGTAGTGTAAATTCAAATTCTGCAGAAGTAGTTGTGGAATTAAATTCAATGGCATTAGCCATCACAGCAACGGAGGAAGAAATTTGTATAAATACATCTACAACACTTGTCGTAAATGAAAACACTGCAACTGGTGGATTAGTAGATTATAGTGGATGGACTACAGGAACTGGATCTAATGGAGATTACAATGCCAATGGAGCCGTAGATGAAAATCATAGAATATTAGATACTGACCCATGGGGTAATGAAACTGTCGTTTGGGAAGCCAGACCAGAAGCTGCCTCAAATGCTGATGGCGGTTGGAATCATGATAGATTTGATATTGATCATACAAAACTATATCGTGTATCTGTTTGGGTCAACCGAAAAGTGATGGGTACTAATGGGAGATTCTATATGGGAGCAAGAGGATATGGGTCCACTAATGGCTTAGAAAGAATCACTAATGGAGCCGTTACAACCAATCCTTATTTCTATGTATCTACAACACCTCCAAGCGATTTTGGAGTAGATGAATGGGTTTTAGTAGTAGGTCACATTTTCCCAAGTGATCACAATGGATCATCAAATCACAGCGATTCTGGAAGATATACTATTGATTCTGGAAAATATGGAAACATAAGTTATGATTACAAATGGTTACCAGAAAGCACAGAAAGTTTACATAGGTCATATTTATACTATTGTACAGATGTGAGCGTAAGACAACAGTGGGTATATCCAAGATTTGATGTAGTAGATGGAACAGAACCAAGCATCGATAATTTATTAAATGGCTTTGACGTAAATGGCGGATTAGGTGAAGGTGCTGATTGGGAATGGTACACAGGAAGTTGCGGTGGCACTTCTATTGGCACAGGGCCATCAATCATCGTTAATCCTAATACAACTACTACATACTACGTGAGAGGTGAAGGTGAATGTGGAAATTCTGATTGTGAGGAAATTACAATCATAGTCAATGACCCCCCAGTAGCAAGTGCATCTAATAATGGCCCATTGACTTGTGGAACAACAACAGTTACTCTGACAGCATCGCCTTCAGGATTAACGTACGAATGGTCAGATGCAAGTACACAAGAAACATTGGATGTCAACGCAATAGGTACATACAATGTAACTGTTACAGATAACAACGGTTGTTCTGCAACTGCAAGTACAACAGTAACAGAGGATTTAACTGAGCCAACGGCAGGAGTCAATAGTCCTTCAATTTGTATTGGAGATGATGCAACCATAACTGCTACAGGTGGTGTAAGTTATTTATGGAACACAAATGATTCTACACCTTCAATTTCTGTAAACCCAGCAACAACATCTACATACACAGTCACAGTTACAGGAGCTAATGGCTGTACTGCTGAGGCAACATCGACAGTAACTGTAAATCCATTACCTCATAATGCGATTACTAAATTAAGAGACATAAACTGTAGTCATTCTTTAGGGTATGTATACGCTACTGAATATCTAGGTGGCGCGTTGAGTTATTCTGATAATACCGAATATATATCTGGTGGTGGTTCATGTGGCAACAACTATATTTCAACAACTGGCGTTACACCTTATTCTATTCTTGCACACAATTTGGCAAACTCTGTGACTGCAGGAAACACATATGAATTTAGTTTTAAATATAAATCTTCAGGTAGTGGGAGCAAGTATGCTAGAATTTTATTCTATGATGCTTCTTGGACATATATTTCAGGAGTAACAGAATATATAAATGTAAACAACCCTAATTGGACAGATCATATCGTAAGTGGTGTGGCTCCAGTTAATGCTGCAAATGTTCAAATAGGGATCATTATTTCTGGACCAAATACTGTGGATACGGATTGCTGGGACATTAGAGAACAAGGAAGTGCTAATGCTATTTATGAAAACAGTTTTGAAAATGATAGTCCATATCAATGGACGGGACCAAACGGAATTGCTGGATCAGCAAGAGGTATTTACATCAGTACCCCGGGCACCTATACAGTTACAATGACTGATTTAAATACAGGATGTAGCAATACAAATTCTGTGAATGTAATTGAAGATCTAGATCCACCTCATGCAGATGCATCAAATAACGGACCTTTGACTTGCGCCAATACAACAGTTGATTTAACTGCATCAAGTAATACAGCTTCAGTAAATTATGCATGGAGCAATGGTGCTAATACAGCTACCACTTCTATAACGGATCCGGGAGTATATACAGTAACCGTTACTGACCCATCTAATGGTTGTACAGAAACAGCAACTACTACAGTAGCTGCAGACACCACTGCCACTCCTGTCTTTTGCCAAAGATACAGATTGGGCTACGATGGTGTTTGGGGTGCATGGACTAATTTTGCAGGAAACTGCACAGTAGAACTATGTGAAGAAGATGGTCTTTGGGATATCCAATTGGATGGTGGGCCTGATATTAATACGGGATGGGTATGGACCGATGAAGACGGAAACGTTGACAGTGAAGTTGACGAAGCAGTTGTCTTTTCTAATATTGGAAGTAATGATGCTGGTACTTATACAGGAATTTTGACTAATGAATTTGGTTGCACAAGTGAAGTTAATTTCGAAGTTGTTGTCCACACTAATCCAATTGCTGATGCTGGTAGTGATCAATCAATTTGTATCGGCACATCAGCAACATTGACTGCAAGTGGCGGCAGCGATTATTTATGGGATGATGCTAATAATAGTACATCAGCATCCATAACAGTCAGTCCAAATACAACAACAACATACACTGTTACCGTTACAGACAATAACTTATGTTCGTCGACAGACGCAGTAACAATAACTGTAGATTCTATTACAAATATGGCGCTTACTGTTAGCGATAGTCTTTCATGTAACTTGAGCACGGTACAATTAACTGCTACCCCATCTGGATTAAATTACAACTGGACTGGACCAAATGGTTTCAATTCATCAATATCAAATCCTAATGCAACAGAAGCTGGTATGTATTATGTGACAATCACAGACACCAATACCAGTTGTTTTGAAAATGATTCTATTGAAGTCATTCTAAAAAGTAACATCACAATCAATTCTTTAAGTCAAGATTGTAATGACAACGATATAACCCTTAGCTATACAGCGACGGGAACCAGTACACAAGGATGGGTAGGTATTTACAATCCTGCTGATGCAAATACAGAATTTCTTGTTTGGCAATGGCTACCTACGATACCTGGATCAGGCAGTGTAACATTTCAGAACCATAATCTTACTGAAGGCACTTATGAAATGAGAATTTTTAGCGGTTCAGGATATGAATTATGTCAAACACTTGGTTTTGATTATGCACCATTACCTACAGCAGATGCAGGAGATGATCATGAAATTTGTTTCGGCGATCCTGCTGTTACTTTAGGTACTGCATCACAGAACAACATAACATATCAATGGAGCACAGGAGGTTCAAATATTACTGGAGCAACAGCTTCTACTTACAATGTTACACCAGCTGCATCGACAGATTATACACTAACTGTGACAGCAACTGATGGTTGTACTGCAACAGATGAGGTTACAGTTGTAGTTAAAATAAATCCTACAGATCCAGGAAGTATCCAAGGAGATGAAATACAATGCGAAAGCTATGATCCTACAATAATCACAAGCACTGCACCCGCTACTGGATCATCAGGGGCATCTATTAATTACATATGGCAGATAAGCGAATTTGATTGCGACACAGAAACATGGAGCGCTTGGGTTAATATTCCTAATTCAAATACAGAAGATTACGACCCACCTTTTATTTCTGTGACTAGCAAATATAGAAGAGCAGTCGGCATAAATGGGTGTACAGGTTGGACAAGTACAAATGAAGTCATCAAAGAAGTTGTTGTCAAAGATACTGTCAACGGAACTATTGATGGAGATGAATCAAGTTGTGAAGCTTATGATCCAACATTGATAACGAGTATTTCTGAAGCTTCTGGAGGTTGTGGCGGCACACAAAATATTACATGGATTAAAAGATCTTATGATTGTGCAACTGAAACATGGTCTGGCTGGACAACCATTATTGGTGCTAACGATTGGACATATGATCCAGAACCCATTACAGTAACACATGAATACATCAGAAGAGTTTCAAGATACTCTGGTTGTTCACCTGTATATAATTTTTCAAATATAGTCACAAAGGAAGTGGTTATAAATTACAATGATGCAGGTCAAATCGCTGGAGACCAAGAAGCATGTGGCGCCTATGATCCCTCTAACATTACAAGTGCTGTAGATCCCTCGGGGGGCTGTGGAGGTTCACCAATGTACATTTGGCAATCTAGGACTTACGATTGTACAAACAGCGATTATGGCGACTGGGTAATAATTAATGGGGTAAATTCATTAGCATATAATCCTTCTACTATTTCAGTGACAACACAATACCAAAGATTATCGATTAGATTATTTAGTTGCGCATCAAGCTACCAATATTCTAATATTGTCACTAAAACTGTTGCAGAGTCTTTGACCGATGGAGGAGAAATTAGTGGAAACGAATCTAAATGTACAGACTATAATTCTACAGAAATAATTAGTCTTTCAGAACCATCAGGCGGTTGCGACGGAACACTTATTTACGAGTGGAGAAAAAGAGAAAGAGATTGCGCCAATAATACTTGGGGAAGCTTTGAATATATTGCCAACTCAAATAGCGCAAGTTATAATCCTGGATTAGTAACAGTAACAACTGAATTCCAAAGAAGAGCGAGAAGAGGAAATTGTCCTTGGGTTTATTCCACTAGAGTTTACAAAGAAGTTGTCGATAATTCAAACTTTCAAATAGATGCTGGTGATGACATGACTATGTGTGAAGCACCTGTTTATGCAACGGTAAACACGTCACTTGAAGGCTCATGTATAGTACCCACTTCCAAGCCAATGGCTTTGTGGAATACTGGTGATGAAACATTTACAATTGAAATTACAAGTCCTGGCACTTACACTGTAACAGTAACAATAGGAGACTGCTCTTTAACAGATAGCGTTACAGTAACCGAAGATGACTCTATCAGTGTAGACGCAGGCGAAGATGTTGAAATTTGTGATGGCACAAGCGTTACATTAACTGCTACTGAAACTGGAGCAAGTACTGATTGTTCTGTATGTTGTGTCAATACAATTACAGATGATACACATTGTACAACAGGCTTATCTTATGCTTTTGGTATAAATGACATGGATCCTAACACACCAGTAATCTGGTTCAGTACAACTAGTCTTGTTTTTGAAGAATGCGCAGATGGTACAGCCACACTTTCAGGTGCTGCACTTAATCAAACTACTGGAACAACTGTGACATTAGATATTGCCTTCTCTGGTAAAACGACTACACCGCCACTGGGAAGTCCACGTTTACCAAACACATGTAATAATAATCAATCTGCTACCGGATGGATTTATTATCCTGGATTTATAGGTACAATATCTGAAAACGGCAATGACTATGTTATCTCAAAAAGAGGAGATGCCGTACAAATAGGAAATGGTGCCAATAACATAAGCAGCAACTATGGAATCGGTGGTTGGTTTACAATATACGACCACCCTACTTGGGCAATAGGAGATTTTCATTCTGTTATAGATCCAAATGCATGTACAGAATCAAGTAACGCTTCGCAAGCTATAAGCTATGAGTGGTCAAACGGAGAAACAACAGAAAGCATTACAACGTCAACTGCGGGCGACTACATCGTCACTGTAACCGATTGTAATGGTTGTAGTGCAACAGATCTTGTAAGTGTAACAATCACAGAAGCAGACGCTGAAATAATTCTACCTGCTTTCAGCTGTGCAGAATCTAGTTCGACAATTGAAGCTACCGTAATAGCCGGCGCTTCTTACAGTTGGGATTTTTCTGGTGGTGTGACAGCAGACGGTGATGAAGATGACGCTATAGAAGAAGTCAGCTGGCCAGATATATATGTAGACACGACATTGACTATAACATTAACTGTTACGAGTAGCAATGGTTGCATAAGTACTGCAACTGAAACCTTGATATTATCAGAATTACCTGAAGATGACATCCAAGGTGACATGATGGTCATAGAAAATCACACAAATGGATTGTATGAAGGACCTGATGCAGATACATATGCTTGGTCAATCATTGAAGGTGATGCAAGCATTACGGGATCATCAACTTCACAAACTGTGCTTGTAGATTTTCTTACAAATAATACTATTTTACAACTCATTGTAAATGCAGGAACATGTCCTGATACGTTGTATCAAAATATAAATATCCTTACAGCTAATGATTGTTACTACTATGATAATTTTGATCAATCAGCATACAACAATAGTCACGGTTCACAGGATTGGAGTTCAACGCCTTGGGTAGAATTTAATGACAATGACAATGCATCATCTGGAAACGTAAAAGTTAGCGGCAAAAGACTATTTATGGTTAATCCAAACAGTGGTCCTACAGTATACATTGAAAGGGCAGTTAACTTACTTCAAATTGAAAATCCAATTTTGACTTTTGATTTAAAACAAAAGAATAGTGTTTCTAATGTCGACGTTTTTGAAGTAGATATTTTTGATGGGGCAAACTGGAACAACATCTATAGTCTCAATGGTCAAAAACCAAGTGGATTTAATCCTTCATTTGATATCTCAGTTTATGCCAATGCCAACACAAAAATCAGATTTGCTTTACCGCAAGGATATGAAGGCAATTCAAAAAGAATAGATATAGATGATGTCGCGATTTCAGGAGAATGTATCTTATGTGCACTAGAAAGCGTGAGCATGTCTAATGAAAATACATGTGAAGGCTATTGCGAAGGAAGCATCACCGTAGATGTCAATTTTGCAATCACGGGCCCTTTCAATATAACATACACATTCGAAGGTGTTGAAATAACATCTGGACCATATTCATCTGAGGATCCTGTTGAGATCACAGGACTTTGCGAAGGGACATACAGTGATATTACAATCACCAGAACAGACAATGCCTGCTTTGAAATATGGCCTGCATCAATGACAATATCAGAAACAGGAGCAGAATGGGAGCATGTAACATTGGCTGATAATATTGACAACTGTGATGGTGTATGTAACGGAAGTTTTATAGTTGATGCCAATCATGGACTAACAGGAGAATTTGAAGTGTCCTATACTTTTGAAGGTGTAGTTACCACTTTAGGACCATATGATTTTGCTGGTGATATTTTAATAGATGATTTATGCGCAGGAACATATTCAGACATAACAATTACAGGAACGGAGACAGGCTGTTCTGATGTTTGGCCTGAAGATATTGTTATAGAAATAGAAAGACCTGAAGCCTCAATTGTAAGTTTTGAAAACGACGAGTGTCAAGAAAGCATGGGTGCTGCCATAATTGCTATCAGTGGTGGCAATGGACCTTACGTTGTAGATTGGCATTCTGAAGACGGGACACATTCAGGCTCAGAAAATGTAACAAGCGCAGGACAAATTGAAATTAACGGATTGATAGGTGGGAACACTTATTGCTTTACAGTAACCGATATTAATGGTTGCGAGAATGATTAAATACCTTTTAAATAACCTTTTAAAAATGATAAGTGTATAACTAAGAAAAACGCAAGTTAAAAACGCAAGGTATGTTAAAGTTTAAATTTTTACTCATGGGCATTTTACTGGCTTTAAGCACAGGATTAATTGCTCAAGAGATTTGTGACAATGGCATCGACGATGATAATGATGGACTCATTGATCTCAACGATGAAGATTGTAATTGCATTGGACCTATCCCCTTTACCAGTATCACTGGTTCCGTTTGTCAGAGCAGCTTATTCCTAATTTTAGATGACCCAGATGCTATTGCTTATCAATGGTACAAAGATGGTATTGCAATTCCAGATAAGAATGACTTAGAAATAAATATCCGCAGAGGGGTTAATAGCGATGGCGTTTATAACGTTGTGGTATTTAAAGCTGATGGCTGCTATATTAGCGAAGACCATGTGGTAATGCAACCTATTTATTACACTGTCTTAGATTCAATTAACATTTGTAAAGGAGATACAGTTTTACTAGGTGCTTTCGAATTGACACCCAGCAACTCTGCCGATCTCACAATTAGTTTCTATGCTGAAGATGGTTGTGATAGTATTGTTATATTACCAGTATATGTAGACTACCCTCAAAACTTTTCAAGGGAAATTACTATCTGTAAAGAAACTACTTATGATTTCTACGGCTCTATTTTAAATCAGTCTGGTGAATATCAAGCTAAGGCGCCAACACAATTTGGATGTGACAGTATCATCAATTTAACTTTAAAAATGAGTGATATTATTGAATACGATATGACCGCTGAAATATGTGAAGGCGAATCGTTTATTTATAATGATATCAATACCAGTCAAGCTGGAATACACGAAACACTTGTCAGTAACTCTTTGGGTTGCGATAGCATGATAAGCGTAGACCTAAAAGTGATCAGTAAAACTGAAAGTTATGAATTTGTACAAATATGCAAAGGAGATGTCTTTTCACATCTTGACATAGAAGAAACTGAAACAGGGTTATATGAAAGCAAGCTTATTAATGCAGCGGGTTGCGACAGTATTGTCAAGGTCGATCTTGAAGTTTTAGAACATTCAGAAGTATTTTTAAACGAAAATATTTGCGAAGGCAATACTTACACATACCTAGACATAGAAGAGTCTACTGCAGGTTTATATGAAACAATTATTACTGCGGCCAATGGATGTGATAGTATAATAATGGTAGAATTAAGCGTAGGCACAGAAGTCAATATATTAATGGAGGAAAAGATATGTGCAGGAGAAACTTTTATTTTTCGAGACATTGAAAAAACTCAAGAAGGCATATACGAAACTGTTATTCCCGGGCCAATGGGTTGTGACAGTTTTTTCACTGTTGACCTCGCTGTGTTATCACCTTCAAGTGAAGAGCAGTTTGTTAATATTTGTGAAGGAGAAACTTTCGTAATGCATGATTTATCAGAGTCCAATTCTGGTGATTATGAAATCAAGTTGATTAACAACGCGGGTTGCGACAGTACTTTATTTATACATTTAGATGTAGAACCCCTTTCAAAAACTACTGTACAAGAAACTTTCTGTGAAGGAGACCTGTTTGCTTATAACGAAATAGAAACTTTTGAATCCGGTGTATTTGAATCTAAAATGAAATCACTAAATGGCTGTGATTCAATTATAATTGTAGAATTAGAAATGCTTCCTTTAAATAGAGAAACAAGACAAGTACAAATTTGCGCAGGCGAAACTTTCGAGTACGAAGACGTCGTCTCAACAGAATCTGGCACTTTCGAAACTTATAAAACAAATCAATTTGGTTGTGACAGTTTGATCACTTTCGAGTTAGATGTTAAAGAGCCAGGAGACGGCTTTCAATTGCCAGAAGTCATCGATTTAACTTTAGGAAATTCTATTGATATTATTCCTGACTATAATGACAACAGTTTGATTGATTTTAATTGGACCCAAGACAGTCATGACTCGTCTATTGGTACGGCCTCTACCCTATACGAATTTGGACCCATCGAAGACACATGGGTATATCTTGAAGCCCATGACGAAAATGGTTGTGAAGCTAGAGGAAGTGTTTTAGTGCAAGTCAATTTGGATTTCGATGTTTACATTCCTAACGTAATGTTTGGAGACAATAGAGAGGACGATATAAATGGTCGTTTTGTTATAGGGGCAAGTAAAGCCATAAAAGGTATTAAAGATTTACACATTTTTGACAGATTCGGCGAAATGGTTTTTACTGATCAAAATATAAAAGACATTGCTGGCTATCAAGGATGGGATGGGAAATTTAATGGCAAGCACGTTGAGCAAGGCGTATATACTTATGTCATTACATTTAGTGTCATTGACGGATCAGAATCCGTAAAAGCAGGCTCGATTACAGTATTATAAAAGAAGAAAATAAAGAATAACTTTTACATGCGTTTTTAAAAAAAGTGCGGCTTTTGCGGGCCGCACTTTTGTGTTTAATATCCTAAGAGGTTACACCGCTCTTTTATAAGCAAGGTCTTATATAACATTCTCGAATCTTCGTCAACTTTTACATTCAAATTAGGCCCAGGAAATAAATTTTGAATAATCACATCTTGACATTTCAAAGGAATATAACCTACATCCCAATTACTTGCATCATGCCAATCGCCATCAATTTCTATCCACTTGTTTACAAGTGAAGCTTGTATAATGGATATCGAATCCTCACAATTTATATTTCCATTATTGAATACAACTGAATAGTCACCAACCCCAGAACTGGTGATATATCTTTTGTTACCTGTAACACCATCTTGCCACACAAATGTATTATTGATTAAATGTGGATATCCGTCAGCAATCATCAAATTATTTATTTTGTAGCCATGGTTTTGATTTGGAGATGAATCTTGGAAAATGTTATCCTTTTGCACATCCATGGTATGATATAATGCCAAATTAGCATAATACGGATGCGCATTGGTTACTGTTTGATCTTTCCATTCTTGAATGCTTTGTTGATCTAAAGCTTCGTTCCATATTCTAACTTCATCAATATTTCCTCTATACCCTTTCACATAACCATCGCCAATAAGCACATCATTTAAACTGGCTCCTGCAGAACCAAAACCATAGGTTCCTGATTTATCTAATACACCATTTACATACCAACGCAAAGTTCCGTTGTCATAATCACGCACTAAAGCGATATGTGTCCAAGCATTTAAAGGTAAACTCGTAGCTGTTGCAAATGAAGAATAAGGTTGTGAATTGTTTCCAGATGTTCCATGATACAATCTCATGATTCCTGACTTTTCATGTGTCAAAGTAAACTCACCACCAAAAGCTTTGTTTATTGGGTTTCTTCTTTGACTATAGTTTTCAGGCTTCAACCACATTTCAATAGTTAGATCTTCAGTGATTTGCAAACTCTGATCATTTGGTATCCTGATGTATCTAAGATCTGCATGTACATTCAAAGATTTATTTGTAATATCATTTATTTCTATCTCAATTGAATCATTCGCACAAGTTGCCTTTAATTCATCTCTAAATATTTGAAGTGGGGTTATGGATACAGAATCTTCACAATAGTAATTAGGAGTTGTTAATGAAGCCGTGACAACAGTGTCTGAACTAACCATAACATTCGTTGTCAAACCAGCATCACCAGTTGACCAATTTACATTACTATCTTCAATCTTAAATATACTCACTCTAAAGTGCCCGCAATTATTTGTATAACATTGACAAGATGAATTGTACCCAGAATCAGAAAATTTTATCTGTATATCGTTTCCATTTCCATCAACTTTATAATAATATTCATGCTCAGTATTGTACACATCAAGTAAAGGTCTAATTCCTGCAAAAGCACCTGAGAATAAAGAACGATTTGTTACCGCACTAAAATTAATGTGATGGGCGGGATCTTTATACTTTCTCCTCAGTTCTAAATATTCGCATCCATGCCAAACCGTATACACTCCTGATGCTAAAACCAAATAAGTTTCACCCTGAGTTGTTGTCCACTTAAAATCAAACGGTTTAGTATAATCCAAAACTGTATCAATTTGATGGGTTAATTCCAATTGATCAAATGAACTGCTTATTTCTAAAGGATAATCTATGCTTATGTTTACCATTTCATCTTGACAAGTGAGAATTTCATCTTCTCCAATATCCATATCTATAGATTCTACAAATGCATTGAAAGTTGTCACACAACCTTGATCATCAGTAGCCGTCACATAGATAGGACCTGCAGGTAAATTATTTGCAACAGCATCTTCAGTATGAAAGAGCTTTTTAATTTTCACATTATCTAATTCGCCATCAAGACATTGAGACAATTCAAAACCACCTCCAACATTATCTTGTTCTTGGCCAAGTACTACAAAATCAGCATCTATTAAATTAGAATTAGAAGTTTGCTCACCTAGCAGTACACCATCTAAATAAACTTTAAATATATCTCCAATACGTTCAGCTCTAATATTATACCAAGAGTTAGTTTGTATTCCTAAGCTGGAACCAAAAACGTATTGAAAATCTTGAAAATGTAGAATAAATCTATCATTAGGGTGATAGGCTAATAAAAATTCATTAGCGTGAGCAGTATTAGCTATGCTAACAATACTATTGATAGAACTATTAATTTGATTTAACTTAAAATCGGATTCAAAAGAAAAATCTCCTAGCCCATTAAAACTAGAATTTTGCAATTTCAAATAATCGCTTGTATTTAATCCAACACTTAAAACATTATCGGTCGTAGCATTCCCATATGCCACACCAAAATCACTGTTATGTAAATTGGGTACTAATTTATTTTGTGCATTTGAAAAGTCAAACTCTAATAAATCTTCCTCTCCATTTCTACTCCATTCATACGTGTAAGTCTTTGTTAGATCAGCAGGAATTATCTCTGCACTACCTGTTGTACCACAAACACTAGGCGTTGTTATTACATCTGCCTGCATCTCAAGGCCTTGAAATCCATCAATAAAAACTGACTTAATCTCACTACAACTATTTGCATCAGTAACCGTAACAGCATAAGAGCCCTGCTCTAGTCCAGAATGCGTGTCTGCACTTCCTGCACTATAATTCCATTTATAATTATAAGGCGTGGTGCCTCCAACTGCAACTACTGTAGCTGATCCATCTTTGGCTCCACAAACTGTTTCATCTGTTTTGGCAAATTGAACAATCAAAGGATTGGGTTCAGTCAAATTAAAATCTATCACTTCTTCACAACCACTGACTTCTGTTACTGTTACTGAATAATTCCCTGCTGAATTGATAACTGGATCAGACCAAGCATTTGTATAATTAGTGGATGCAGGATCGACACTTAATGTGACACTGCCATCAGTCAGTCCATAACAGCTTGGATCAACTACATTGACCGTGGGCGTAAAACCTAAGTCTGTTGTAACTAAAATATCATCACTACAATTGGAATTACCATCACTGTAAGTCACTGAATAAGTAGTTGTGTTTTCTGGAGCTACTGTTATACTATAACCTTTCTGACCATTGGACCAAGTAAAATCTGATCCAGAGTGCCACGGCGATTCTTCTACAATTTGTGGAGCGTCATTTGGAATCAGATCAAATCCATAAGTGCTGTGATCGGTGATCAAACTTTGGTCATCTTCAAAAGTAAAGTAGTATCTGAGTGCTGAGAAGGAAGTATGACTGTTGTCCAAAGTTTTGTTCATCCATTCCGTTATCTCCAGTGGCGTCAGCACTTTATTCCATATACGTACTTCATCAAAACTAACAACTGCTGTTCCAAACACATCGCCTATTTCAAAAGGAGATGTAGGTGCTTTAGATTTAAGCCATAAGGTAGGTATGTGTGCTACATCTAATTTTCCATTAAAATAAAATTTAATTCTTTTTGGAGACAAGTCTTTGACTATGGCAACGTGTGTCCATTCTCCCATAGGAATTGGGCTATCCGAAGCGTAAGTCACTACAATACCATTTGGATTTTCAATTTCAAAAACCAATTGACCTGTGGACCCTTCATGCATTACTTTAAAATTTTCTGCTTTAGAAATGACAATAGCGTCACCAGCAAATGAAGTGGGCTTTATCCAAAATTCTAGGGTAAGATCGTTTTGGATGTTCATACCTGGAGTATGATTTCTATAGTAGTAATGTGCGTCCTGAATAGTCTGGGGATTGGCGAACATGGATTTTGAAGTGTTAGGAATATTTAGCTCAAGATTTTGTCCTGGACAGATGGTAGTGTCTGGGAGATCTGGCATGGCACCTTGGATATTTACAGATTCAACAATTTCACAGCCAGTTGGATCCGATATACTTACACTATATGTGCCCACAGCTAAGTTACTTACCGCACTTTCGGTAGACCCTGTTGACCAAGAATAATTAAATGGTCCAGCACCTTGAGTATTAATTGTGGCAATTGAACTGGTATACAAATAACAAGCAGATTCTTCAGTGATGACATCAAACTCAAAATCATTATCAGGTACAGAAATAGATACAATTTCAGAGCAAGATCCATTATCAGAAACAGTTACTGTATAGCTACCTCCATCTAAATTTTCTGCAGCATTTCCAGACGAACCGTTAGACCAAGAATAAAAATATGGCTCATTACCATCAGATGTATTCAAACTGATTGATCCATTATTTCCACATTCATCTGCTTGAATATTATAAGTGACAGATAAAGATGGTAGAATATCAATATAAGCACTGTCAATATATTCACAACTATTGGAATCTGTCAATGTTACGAAAGCCCAACCTGAGGAATTGAATAAAGTACTTGGTGTTTGATCCCCATTTGACCAATTATAACTATTATATATTGGGTCGACCGAAAGTTCATATTGTCCACAAACTGAAATCGAGTCTGGAAGATGTGGCAGAAGAGCAGGGTCTCCAATAATTATTTGCGTTGTAAATGTATCAAAACACATTTCTTTCCTTTGTACAAGTTGAAGTGAATGTGTGTCTATTTCACTTACTTCAAGATCCAGATGTGTACTGTCTCCCACTAAGCAACCGTTCAATAACCACCAATAACTATCTTCAGCATTAATATCATCAGAAACAAAACTCAATATATCTCCTGGACATTGAATTGATAAATTATTTTGATAAGATGCAAAACCAGTAACGTCACAAGTTGGACAATAAGTTGCATTATGATATGCTTGTTGAGTTGGTGTAATATTTAAGTTAGTTACTGTGACATCATTGTTATGCACAGAAACACCACTTTCATAATCTGAAGTAAGCGTAGTAGTCACAAAATCATTTTGAAAAGTACTGGTGTAATCTAAATTCCCACATCCTATTTGATCTAAGCTGTCAAATTTCATAACTACTCCCGATTGATTTGGAAAGTTGAGAAAACCAAAATAGCCACCATCATATGCTTCCTTGTATCTAGCATTATTGTATTGAGTGTATGGCAATTGAATATAACGATTCGCTCTTATCAGATCTCCATTTGACACATCAATGGAAGCGGAATGGGTTTTGGCTGCTGCATGTTCAAACATCATAACCTTTAACTCATTATTAATGTATTGACAGTCCATGTAATACAAACCAATAGTCTTTTCTTTGATCCACACATCATCCCCATTAGATTTATTATGGCACATAATGATGTCCCTATCTACATTCGATATTTCTAAAGAACCGACAGTATAAATATGAGTTGGAGAAATAGCTAAGCCTTTGGCTTCACTTCCATCACTTGAATGGTTACCGCCATACTCACGCTTCCAAACCATCTGCCCCGTATTGACATGAATTTTCATTAAGGCATACAAGTATTCATCACCTCCCATCTGATATGAACCCGTCAAATATGCGTAGTTTGTTCCAACATCGTATTCCATATCAGTTAAGTAACAATCATCACCAGCAAGCAATGATTTTGAAAAAGCAACATTGCCTAAAGTATCTACCGTGGAATAGTTAATAATCCTATCACCATTAAGATAAGCATTTAGTCCAATTACATATTTATTAGGGTTGACCTCAACAATTGAAACTGCCTTTATACTCACATGTGGATCATTATTCCTTTCAAACAATATCTCTTTGTGCATCAACAAATTTCCGTTATCATCTATGTGAATCAGCTCCACTTCCCAATCTGTTTTTGAAGCAATAATAAGAATATCACCTAAAGAGTTTAAGATCATTTTAGATGAAGTGTAATTACTGGCTTTAAAATTAAGTCTCCATTCTTGCTGGTTCAAATAATTATATCTGGCAACATTTAAACCATGAACCCAATCTATGGCCTGAATAAAGTCTCCATTTGGAAGCGCAACTAAATCAAAAACTTCTTTCGTCTCTAAAGTATATTTTGAAGTAAAACTTGTATCCTGGTCGATCTCATGGTCAACACTTATATTATGGAAGATCTCAGTACAAGCTTCATTATAAGTCACTGAAAGATTATAATTTCCCTTTTTTAAGTTGGCAATATCTTGTGTAGTTTCATCTGTAGACCATTGATATGAAACTTGACTAGGATTAGAAATTAAACTGGCATCAATTTCACCGTTTGCCGAATACAAACCTTGCGTAGGCGTTACATCAAAATCCATTTCAAACGGAACAAGTTCAGGATGTACTTCTATAAAGATTGTATCAAATACAGTACAGAAGGAGTTTGAAGCTTCAACAATAAGCTCATGTGTACCTACGGAATTGATATCAAAGTAAACTTGATTGTAATATACTTCAGATTGTTCTACCCCATCCAAATACCATTTAATATTTTGAGTATGCTGGTGCATGCACTCAAACTGCAAACTTGCCCCTTCACAAACATCTTTATCATCTTGAATAATTTCAACACTAGTAAGGCATTCATCAATAGGACAATACTCTACTTGTTCATATTCATCAACTAATGGCGTATAAGTTGGACTACTAATAATAAACTGAGAAGGATTGATCACTGTTTTAGCAAAAGCTGAGGGCAATACAAATGCATTCATCCAATTATTGACTTCAAAAGTATTCAAAGTGTAATCTTGATTGTAACAAGTTTCATTCAGAATTGTATCCAAAGTAAAACTAAGTGGTCTATTATTGCCTTCAAAACTATTAAACCCCGTAAAATAAATATTGGATTCATGAACATCAAAATCTGATATTCGAGCTGAACCATACAAGCCATGAGATTTTAAAGTGACAGGGAGCGTATTTTCATCTAACCTCAACACATGATTATTCCCTGAAAAAATATATTCATTAGATGGTAGTTGGTGCACCTCCATGCCATGATACGCATCTTCAATTAGTCTGGCTTTTGAAACATTTCCGGTCGTCCCCATTCTTGTCAGTAATCCATTGTAGTATACATTACTGATGCCTCCAAACATTTCGTCATCCAAAACATTTCCTACCGCTGTATAATAAGGTAAGGAACTGGAATTGATTGTTGCTTCAATTACTTTGGTATACTGTAGATGATAAGCCCCACCAGAAGTATCATAATGCCCTTTTTTATGCACAATATCTCCTGCAGAGTCTAAAGCCAAAAACAAACCAGATTTTCTATTGGGCCCTCCAATCACATTGCTTACATAACCCGTAATGACATATTCAAAACTGTTAGTCAAATTAGCAACAGTGATACCGTATCCTGCATCATTCCAGCTGCGTCCATATGTATTAGACCATAAAATATTTCCTGTTTTGTCTATATTCAGAACCCATACATCATAGCCACCATTTCCATATGATTTGGTTCTCCCAGCACAGATCAAATCTCCTGACTCTGTAAAATCAAAAGCATAGAGTCTGTCCTCATCTGCACCACCAATAGTTTTAGACCATATGATATCTCCACAATAAGACAACTCCCCTACCCATCCATCATAAATATCTACACTAGAAGAAGTGGTTAAGCCTACAAAAAATATCCTTCCGGAACTATCTTGTTTGATATCATAAATTAAATTTTTTCCATTAGATAAAAAATGTTTATTTGATACCAAATCTCCTCTTTCATCAAGTTTTAATATACTGAAATTTGATCCTTGTGCAGTAGTAGGATACATGGGCATCAACAAGGAATTATCATCCAAATGAAAAATAGTAGTTGGTAAAACAACACTATCATTTCCATAATAAACATTATAATAATTTTCGGAAAAAGCATTCTGAGTTTGTACAGAGCAATTATAGGATTGTCCACCTGTATTCGTATTTATTATTAAGCACAAAGAATCTGCGCCACAACTATTATCTGCATTCAAACAAACGGTATACTCTCCTAATACTCCATAATCATGTGTAGGGTTTTCATCCGTAGAAGTAATAACATCGCCAAAATTCCAGGAATAGTTATCCCCATTAGAAGTTTGGTTATTAAAAATAACAGCTGTGCCATCCAGTGTATAATTAAAAGAAACAGAAGGCAAACCTCCATTGTTAATTACTTCTGCGGAACTTACCTCTTCACAACCATTTGCATCGTTTATAGTAATATAATATGTTCCAGAAAGTAAATTACTAGCAATACTTTGATTTAAATTTCCTTCATGACTCCAGGTATAATTGTAAGGTGACTGGCCAGTTAAATTAATGATACTTACACTCCCATTATTTTGATAGCAAGTGCTCGGAACAATGGTTAAGTCAAAACTAAATCCACTTCCATTATTAATATCTAATCCTGTACTAATTACATTATTGATTTCACTTATTTCTGTTACCAAATCTGTGGCATCTACTTTTACAAATAAAAAATAAGAACCCGGATTGGTACCTGTGGGAACATCTAAAGTTTTAACTGCTGTTTGAATTCCCCCTGCAGCTAATCCAGTAGAATACAACTGACCTAAAAGAAGATCAGACCCTTCGTCTAAATTATTATCAGTGGATAAATAATATTTGGTGAAGTATCCACTAGACGTACCTGTCCCTAAATTATCTTCAGTATAGGCGATAGTAAAACTGGCATTTTGACATAAGTCTACACTCGAAAGGTTAGGGTTATGGATATAGAGATCTGGTTCTAGGATATTGTTACTGGTGATGTTGTAACAGGTTCTGTTTCCTAGTTCGTCGTAGCAGTATTCCATGGCTGTAGAGTCTGAGTAGATGACTTCTATCAATCTACCTAGATTATCCAAAGAAAACGATTGAGATACCAAACCTTCAGATATAATTAAACTGATCACAAGTACTAGTGATTTTTTCATTATTCTTTTACTTTTTAAAAAATTCTAGTGCTGCTTCGAATTCCAAATAAGCCAGTCTTCATAATAACTTATTTGACTGTCTAATTCCTCTTTTGAGTATTTAACTCTCTCTACAAAATTTTGAGCTGTTAAATCTACTTTTTCTATTGTCATATTAGCAAGTGTTTTAGCATGCTTAAAATTTTGCTTATGGTCAGATTCGGCTAAATCTCGAAGACCATTCGAACCAACTTTCTTTAAAACATAATTTAATCCTTCATTGGAGGAAATTTTTATGGGTATTGCCGCAGTAGCCGCCATCAAAGCTTTGCCTTTTAACCGATCAAGAATCAATTGCTCTACTTTCTCAAAGTCATCTTGATCTGCTGCTTTGTCTATCTCATAAATAAATTTATATGTGCCATATGTGTACAAAACTGCAACAGCAAGTCCAATTGCCAAAGGGAATTCTCCCTTCGGATCAAAATATGCAGAAGGATTATTCAATCCATATGAATATAAATTATTAGACCAAACAGGATCCTCACTCAAAAACCTTCCTATATCTGGATCATAATATCGCGCCCTCATAAAATGCAAACCATTAAAATCTTCTTGTACTCCGTGCAACCCAACAAACTTGAAAATATTTTCATCCTCCTCGACTGCATGCATTGTTTTTCCAAAAGCATCATATTGATAGGAATGCGTGACATTTTGAGCTGCATCAGTAATAGCTACTGTACTGCCTCTAAAATCTCCATGATAATATCTGGTCGTACCGTCAGGTTTTATTCTAGAAATTAACCCTAGCCCATAGACATAATAATTTTGCGGATTATTTGAAAAATCTGTTTCCATTAAAACTTGACTCATCCCCAAAACATCCAACACAAACTTCCTACTTTGATCTTCAATCGTAGCAGTACGACGATTTCCCAATCCATCATATTTATAGACCGCATTAATATCACCTGAAATACTGGTTAACATATCGTGTTTGTCCCAAGAATAATCTCTTCCTGTTTGAGTATCTATGTTTCCATTATCGTCATGATTATAAGTAATGCCATTCCAATCTAGTATTTGATTTTTATTATCATAATTGGCAGTACTTGCTAGATCTGTATAACTTGAAGTAATCAAATCAACATTGGTTTTTTCTTCAATGTGATTACCCACTAAATCTAAAACAAAATCATACCGAACTATTGTATCTGTTGAACTCTTAAGTGTATACGTTTTAGTCATCCGACCTGCATTGTCATAAACATAAAAGCTTTTAACACCATTTGGATATTCGATTTGATCTAAGCGATCATCTTGCAAATAGGTGTATGAAGTAATATTATTATTCCAGTCTTCTACAATGATTAACCGATCTTTATCATCATAATCATATTCCACTTCCTTATTGCCTGGGTAAATAATTTTTTTCACATTACTATTAACATCGTAGGTATAATCTACATTTACATTGTCATAAGTTGTTCTTGTAATTCTGTGTAAATCATCGTACTGATACGATAAAACTTTACCGTCTTTAGTTACTGTTTTTAACCTGTTCTTTGAATCATAGGTGAAAGTAGCATATCCATTTCCAAGCCTATTTCCATTAACGTCGTAATTATAGTTCAACTTATAACCATCGGGTTTAGTAACTTCAATTAATTTTCCTTCCTGATCATAATCAAATTCTTTAGTTAATCCACCAAACGAAATGGATTCCATCCAATCAAAATAACCATACGACATCTCAGTCTTAATCCCTTTGGCATTTTCTACCCATTTCAGATTACCATTACCATCATAATCGTATTCGGTTTCATATTGTAAAGGATCAGTAATCTTAACTAAGAAATCTCTATCGTCATAATCATAGGCAGTGATTTGAGAATTTGGATTTTTTGAAGTGAGCACTCTTCCTAGGATATCATAGGTAGCCTCATTTGTAATTCCTTCAGGACCTATCACTTTTTTTACATTTCCATAGTTATCATAATTTATATTTGTTATCAATCCTTCAGGGTTGGAAATTTTATCGACCTGCCCATAATTATTATAATCGAATGAAGTTGAACCAATAGGTGCATTAATAACATCTAAATTTCCAGAACCTTCATAAGTGAAACTGGTTATTTTATTTCTTGGATTGGTGTAAGTGGTGATATCATTAATAGAATTATATGTAAAAGAATGATTGACTCCAAGAACTTGATTAACCGTCAATACATTACCCATATTATCATAAGCATAAGTCGTTGTTATACCATCTATAGTAACCGAAGTAGGCAAAGTAGGATTAGAAAAATCTTCATACAAAGCATCTTCAAGATCATTAGTCGGTGTAGACAATTCTTTTATCCTCCCATTTTTATCATGTGTATAATCATAGGTATACTCATTTGTCCCATCATGAGTTTTTACCGTAGAATATGTCTGAGCCTGTGGTGTAGATCCTAACTCCCAGTCAATATCTTGAGTGGATACATTTCCTCCAGAACTATTGGTTGTTGAAGAAGTGAGCTTACGTTGTTCATAGGAGTTATTGACAAAGTTTCCATTAGGCATCGTAATTACCGTGAGCAAATGTTCTTTGCCAGCTTCTAAGCTGTAGTTATAAGTCGTGTTATAATTTTCAGCGTCACTGTAATTCATTAAATCATCACCATTGGCTCCACCATAAGAAAAGTTAATTATCCTGCTTGCTGGATCCACAACTGAAGAAATCTTTGTACTATTTGAATTATAATTGAAAGTCAATTTTCTACCTGCTGTACCTGTGACTTGTTTTAACCTGATACCACCTCCTGAAAAATTCTCATAATCCAAACTCACTTCATTGCCATTCCTATCTTCAATTTTTGTTAAGACATATGGCCACGCATCAGTGATAGTATTCTCTTTATCATAAGTATACACCATTTGATTCTTCTTGGTAATACTAAAGGTCTGTGAACTGATATCATAACTGATGTCATCATAGTTTCCTTTAGTCACTTTCGATAAATTACTGGCATTACCTTCATACACATCCATAGTACCATTTGGCCAAAACACAACATAGCTATCAGCCTTGTACAATCCATAGGCAGGATAACTGTATCCTGGAATTTTTAAAATGTAACTATTATAACTGTGACTCCATCCATTTCCTAAAGGCCTAAACGAAATCCAATCATTGGCACTATTGTACACACAAAACAATTCATCCTGTAATTCAGTTAAGTAGGAATTATAACTATGTTCAAAAACAAGAGGAATATTTCTACCAGGAATAGAAAAACTTGACTTTGCGTATTGATCAAAATTAGCATCAGCTACCCCTGGATGATTTCCTAAATTATAAGGTGTATAGTTTCCTGGATTATAAAAATCTGCATCAACCGGATCTGGAATTATGCAATTTGGACAATTATTTAAGAGACGATAAAGCATGATAAATACCTCCTGTCTCGTAGCGTAATCATCAGGCCTGAAATTAGCTTGACTGCTTGAGGCGATTCCTAAGTCAGCCAATTTAGCGATATGTAAAAATTCTGGATGTGCTGTTGGTACATCACTGAAAGGTACAATAAAAACATCTTTACTAAAATCGAAAGCTTCTACTATGACTTTCGCTACCTGTCCACGTGTAACCTTTGACCCCGGTCTGTAATTATAAAATCGGCGGTTAAAAGGAGAAACGCCATCTCCATATTCCAAGAAGGAGAGCACTTTACCATAGCGGGCATAAGCTTGATTGGCTTGATCTTGCATATCGCCGAAGGGCACTGGAAAATCATCCGCATCTGTCGGTGCGCCTTCGTCAAAGTCGTAAAGTGAAATAAAAATTACTTTTGCCAAATCCTCTTTTATAATATCTGCGGTCGGATTAACATTGCCATCCGTAGGTTGCTGAATTACTCCAAAGCCACACAAGTACTGCACTGCATCATAAGCCTCTGTGTTTCCTGCAGCAGGATTGGTTATATAACAAGTTCCTGAAGGATCTAAAACATTTAAATCTCGAGGATTTAAAAAATTATTTTGGTCGACCGGAAACCAATTTTCACCACCTAGCACGGGAACAGGATTATACTCAATTGTGACAATATGGTTTCCTGCGATACTGCTGGAAAAATCTGTAACTGCAGAAATGGTATGGGTCTCATTTAAATTTAAACTTATATTATTGTCTTGAGTCAAAGTGTCCAAAACCCCATCCGGATTTTCAATAATTATTCTAAATGATCCTGTATAGTTTGTATTGGCCGTGTTTTTAATTTCAGCAGTTAAGCTAGTAGGTGTTCCTAAAATTACAGGAGAAGGGTTGGCGTCAATAGCTTGAGAGAGCGTTAAAGAATACGAACTCGGATTACTAATTGTTATTGGCCCAATAAAATCATGTACTGGTCCATCAGGATGTTTATATATTTTCAATTGATAATCGCCTGGAGGAAAATCGGCAGGAACGGTATATGCAGTATTGTAAGCACCACTGTTAGGAATATCCTCTGCAATATGTTCCAAAAAAGATCCTCCTGAGGCATGTAAGTCAATAGTGACATTTTGTATTCCTCCTGTTGAAGCCCAAGTAAAGCCAGAAATATCTGTTCCTGCTTGATAGGTAGAATTTGCTGTAGGTGTTAACCAAGTTAAAGAATTACCTATGATGTCTATTTGTCTAGGATTGCTATGATTATTTAATGACCCCATAGAATAGCTGCTACCTTGCCCATTTGTTTGGTAAAAAAGCTCAGCATCTACCTGCGTACCAACATGGTCAAAAGTTGGTGTAAATGGATAGGCTATGAGTTGCGATCCACCTGCTGCAATGGTATAGTAACCCAAGAATTCAGAAATGGGACTGTTGTTTACTTTAAGATAAAGACTACCAGACCAATCTGCTGTTCCAAGATTTTTAATACGGGTATCAAAAGTAAAAGTCTCACCCTCATTCAAGGAAGCCACTAGGTTACCTTGCGCATTTAAAAATTTCAAAGGGAAATCGAGATCTAAGCCAAATGCTCCTATGCTAAAAATATTTGGTGGAGATTCTGCTACTTCGCCGCCTGAGTTAGCCCTTACCACCCACCTGTATACATTTCCATTGATGAGTGCACTACTATTGGTAAATTCATAACTATCATTATCACCTACATTATGGTAATCTAACAAAACTACATCTAGTGTTGTATCGCGTAACCTTATTTCATAATCTGCCGTAGCGTTGTTTTTATCCCATTCAAAATTAATATTGCTAGGATAACTATTTATTACAGCATTATGATTTGGATCACTTAGTGTGGGAGCAACAACTGAGGTCCCAACGCTAATCGGCCCAATGACATCTTTAACCGTATTTCCATTTGCATCTTTTTCAACATATTCAACATGAACATACACATTGGTGCTGTTAAGGTTAGTTGGATTTAAAGGCCATTGCACATGGCCATCATCACTGATTCCATACTCTATCTCTTTCATCATCCCACTTTGACCTTCACTATAGTAAACATCAACGAGACAATCATCATATTGCAAACTGCCGTTCCATGTCACATTTGTAAATCCGCCAGTATATGCCGCTCCAGCTTGTGGGTTAGTTATATTTACGCTTGCACCATCTGAACAAGGAGGTAAAACCTGGATATCTTTAAAATGGGTTACTGTTCCAGAAGAAGAGGTCATAGACGGACTACATCCATTTGCATGAACAAAATCATCTGAAGCTGTTCCCGTTCCGTTAGCGTATATAAATAGTTTATAATCACCAGGCGGCATTGTAACTTGTTTTGACAAATCAAAATTCTCTACAACACCTAGTTCAAAAGTTCTTACATTATTTGAAAGCAATTGATAATTACTAGAATTGTTTGGATCTGCTAAAAGGACTTGGATGAAATATTGTAATCCACTATTTTGAACTTCTATATCAAATTCATATTCTAAATTGGACCCCATTTCAACTTGAGCAGTGGTATTTATACAACTTGCAAACTCCATATAAGAAGGAGGTGTACTTGCAGTAACACTGACACTCCCACCATGGAACTTTTGGCCGTTATCAGAATTCAAAGTAAAATAATAATATTTCGTGCCAGAGGTAAATCCTGATGGAATAGGAATACTTACCGTACTCGTGTTGTCTCCAATATTTATATTATCACTGCCTTCTACTGTACCACAGACTCCACCTTCCTTGACATACCCTGTTCCACCTTGAGAAAAAGATCCGCCACCACATTTGATTGCACGAAAAACAAAATTACTAGTAGTAATATCATGAAGTTTAAATTTTATAGTATTACCCAAGAAAGTACCAGAAGGGCAACTAGATGATATATCTGTCGTTGGACAAGAAGCATAACTCCCTTGCGATGGATTACTCGTATAAGTAGTTTGTGAATACGAAAGTGTAAAATTCAGGGATAAAAGAATGATCAATACTTGGCGTACACACATAATCTCAACTTAGTTTTTTGGTATTTAGATTTTCAATTGCAAAGTATGAAAATAGAAATTTCTTATGATTTTTTAAAACAATAAGTAAACGCAATTCATGAACTGTAAACTAATCAATCATGAGCTTAATAAACGTTCAATCATGTTGAATGACTAGTTTTTCTTGTTAAATAAACTCAAATTCCATTTCGACAACTGAAGTCATTTAAAACTTAGAAAAAATGTTTGTTCTATTTAAATGGTTTTTATCTTTAGTTAAAAACCTCAAATTTTGAAAATACTTCTAGTAGAAGATGATCTCACTATCGCTGATGCTGTTATTCAACAGCTTCAAGACATAGGTTATAAAAATGTAATTAAGGCAAACAATAGTGAAAAGGCTATCGAGGTTTTCAAAAACGAAGAGGTAGATTTTCTCATTTTAGACATAGGACTTAAGAACAGTAAAACTGATGGCATTGATCTAGCCAAAGAAATCACTAATATTAAAACAACACCCATAATATTTTTATCATCCTATTCTGACAAGCGTACTTTGGACCGCGTGAAAGAAGTTGAACATGCCAATTATCTGGTAAAACCTTGTTCTACAAGACAAATGTTTGTTTCAATCGATAGTACCATTGATAGATTTACCATCAACCCTCTTGAGTCTACATTGAAAAATCCTCGATGTCCCTTTAACCAAGAAGCAGATCATTTCTTTTTGAAAGGAAAAGATAAAGCTTACCATAAAATTTACATTTATAATATTCTCTGGATTGAAGCTGTTAGAGGAGGTATAGAAATAAATCTATCAGATGGTAAAAAAGAAATTTTGACTGCATCAATGCAAAGTTTCTTATTACAATTTCAACACGCTAATCTTGTACGAGTACACAGAAGTTTCATTATAAATCAAACAAAAGTTTCGTCCATCCTAGATAAATCATTTACAATTAAAACAACGAGAATTTCTAAAGTAATACCCTGCAGTTCTGCCTATTGGACTAAAGTAAAATCATTATTTAAAACACTTAAATCAGATTGAGTATCAATGCAATACCTTAACAAAAAAAAGTTGCTCATAAGCATCTTTCTCATTTTTGGTCTTTCGTCATCAATAATATGTCAAGACTGGAGAGAAGATTTTAATAAACTTAAAGACAAGAACTATCTCATCAAGGAGCAATTTTTGGATTCAATCAAAACAAGTGGCACTTTAAAAAATGATACAGATACTACAATTTGGAGGCTTTCAAATTTAAGTGCACTAAGCGCAGATTACCAATTTGAAAAATTTGACTCTTTATTAATCATCGTCAACAAAATTCAAGATATTATAAAGTCAGATTGTAATTTAAATGCAGCATATTCAATTACAGTAGCCAATACTTGTTTTAGGAGAAGAAAATTAGAACAAGCCAAGGAATCATATTTAAAAATATATGACTGTCAAGATACCAGTAATTCAAAATGGGTTAGTAACTTCATCAATGTCAATCTTAATTTAGGAATCCTCGAACAGAAACTAGACAATTCATATGAGGCCCTTGACCGATTATTCAAAATAGAATCTCTTATGTTGGACAAAGGTACATCAAGGCAAAAATTCATATACTATCAAAACATAGGCTTAATTTTTGACGACCTTTTAGATTATCAAAAAGGTTTAGAATACATGAATAAAGCGCTTAGTGTAGAAGACAATTCTGAAAAAATAAAAATGAATGCTTATTATAACAAGATGAATATTTTTGAAGTCACACAACAGCGTGATTCATGTAATGCGATGAAAAAAATCTTACTTAATAACTTAAATTCAGTAAATCGCAATCAAAAGTTTAATATTCTTGGCGCTCATGTTGGACACCTTATAACAGACAACAAATTAGATTCAGCACAATATTATTTAAACATATTGGAAAAGCATTATAGAAAAAATAAGCTATATCACAACAAAGCACCTTTGCATACAAAAAAAGGCTACCTAAACTATAAGCAAGGAAAATTGCAAGCTGCGATTGACAACTACGACATCGCTTTAGAAGCAAACAAAGAAGATAAAATACCTATAGATGAGCAATATAGAGACTTATATCAACATAGGCTGAAAGCTAAAATCAAATTAAATATAGACACCCAAACTGTAAGTGAATTTGTCAAGTTGACAAAAATGAATGACATTCTCCTTCAAAATGTAATTGAAAAAGAATCACATAAAAGTGAAGAAAAATTTGAAGCAGAAAAAAAAGAAATTAAGAACAAGCTTCTTATAAAAGAAGCTGAACTTAAGAATGTGACAATAATAAAACAACGCGGTTTCATTGCTACACTTTTAATTGCATTACTCAGTTTCTTTTTAATGATTTGGAATTACAACAAAAGTGCCAAAGAAAGAAAACTAAATATTGTAAAACTTGAAAATAAAAATAAAAATATTGAGGCACTCAATAAAGAAATAAAACACAGAACTACCAATCACTTTGCACTTGCAGCAGCACTGATTTCAAAACACAAATCTACCGCTAAGGATGAAAAAGTCATTTCTGTACTTACCGAAAACGAAAACAGATTAAGAACTTTAACCTTACTCAATCAAAAACTATCAAACAAAGAAACAGATCTGAAAATTAATTTAAAACATTATTTAGAAGACCTCATAGCAGATTTAACTTTTAGCTTAAAAGATTCAAGGACTGAACAAATAAACATCAGCTTCAATGCATACGATAATTTTATCGATTCTGAAAAAGCCTTAAGAATTGGATTGATAACAAATGAACTGGTAACCAATTCTGTTAAGCATGCCGAAACAGGAAAAAATTCATTGGACATCGCAATTCAAATAAATAAATCATCAAAAGGCTTAAGCTACAATTACCAAGATAATGGAATCAGCGCAAAAGATTCAGATACCATAGCTTCTTCTCAAGGATTAAAATTAATTTCAAGTCTCGTCAATCAACTGGAAGGAAACTATTCGCAAACCTTAAATGGTAATTTTAAATTTGAAATGGAATTCCAACCTTAAGTTAAAAGTATGATATATTTCAATCTAAAAAAAAGGTTTATATAGTATATAAAAAATGAACCCCTATTTATGATTTAATTCTTTACCACCATCTAACAGATTCCCACAACCATCAATAAAGGCATTAAAGCTCACGCCTAAAATCACTTCAAATCCTATCAACAAATTAATCTCCACCGCTGAATCATAATCAACGACAGCATTCCCATTTATAATCTGATCAGAATCAATTATACCATCTGTCTCAAAATCATCTGACACAGATTGTGTACCTGTCAGTTTATTTATACCTGCATAATCATTGGGGCAACCGCCACCTGAACTAGAACCAAATTCATCTGCACCACAATCCATGATTGTGTTATTTATTCTTACATGCCCATCTAAATCCACTTCGGTTGCATCAGGCACATACGTAGGATCACCATTGTCGATAGCTGCACTCCCTATTTGTAAATGTAAATCTGGATTTAGGATATTCTCATCTAAAAAGAGCGGATCTCCAAAAATTGAATTTGCATCATTTCCTGTACCATTGAGATAATTCGCATATCCAAAATAAAAAGTCCCATTCCAACTTACTTCAAAATTGGCAGCACCCGTATCTAAGAAGATATTATTATAATCCACTACAATATTTGGCTGAGACAATTCAGTGTAAGCAAAAGTGTTGTTACTATTCAAATAAATAATATTGCTTGTGATAATACAATTTTCAGAATAACTGAGGTAGAATTCTCCCAAAAAAGAATTACTAGAATCATTTTGATAAAAAGTATTTCCGGTTACAGAACAATCGACAACTTTTCCCGAATTGGGATAATCAAATCCACCAAGGGATAAGCCTGCCGTTACGTTATTATAAATAAGATTATTTCTTATGATAATATTACTCGTCGTTTTACCACTGTTCTCACAACCTACCTCAATCCCATAACCATTTTTATAAGTCACATTATTTTCAATAATTAAATCCTTTCCACCGTCAACATATATGCCTCCTGAAGTCGCATAAGAAGAAACACAATCATGCACAATATTATCTTTGATTAATCCATTACGCGCTTGATCATTAGCAGGTGCCTCGCCTTCATGTCCGATTATGTCAATACCAATATTTGTATTGTCATGTACATAATTATCCAAAACTTCAAATCCGTCTACATTGCCATTAACCGCCAGTGCTTCACTATATCCCAACATGCAATCAAAGACTTCATTGCCATTTATTTTAAGATCCGACAAAGAATTAGACCCATTTGTGCCATACACTATTATACCCTGCGCATTGGTTGAAGGCGTAGCAGGAGAGTTAGGGGTAGACGAAAAGTTTATTTCAGATATCTTATTATCCAATAAGTAAATGCCATCACAATTACCCGAGACCAATATCCCTTGAGCATCCAACATTACATTATTGGTAAAGTGGATTCCTTGAATAGTAATGTGATTTTGATTAAGGATTCTTAAAAGAAAAACTACAGAAGTGTTTCCTGTACCGTCAATTTTAACAATTTCATTTTGATAGTTACTAATTGTTATTCTATTTCCAGAAGCCCCACTTACATTTAGATCAATCTTCTCAAAATAAGTTCCTGCTCTCAGATACAAATTATCACCTGCGACTAATTGATCCGTAGCAAATTGAATTGTTTTCCATGGAGAGCCAATGCTACCTGAATTAGAATCATTCCCGGAAGGGGAAACGTAATAATCAGTTGCCCATAAGGAAAAAGTCGAAATTGTAAAACACACGGCAATTAGTATACGCATATTGGGTTTTAAGGTACAAATTTAGTTTTATAATTTATTCGATGTCCATCATCATCAATTTCGGTTGAAAATGTCCTGCCAAGTAACTCAATAAATACAGTAATACAAGATTCTTTCGGGTTCATCTGGGTCGGGACTACTGAAGGTTTAGCAAGATATGATGGCTTCAAATCATTTAAAATTTTTGACTCTAACAATACACCTGCGTTAAAATCTAGTGTAATATCCGCATTGGCTGTAGACCAAGATTCTAGATTGTGGCTTGGCACAAAACTCGGTGGACTTATCAGTTATAATCAATCAACAAATCATTGGAAAGCCTTCTTACAATCCGAAAAGGAAAACACACTGTCTAGCATTGAGGTTCTAGCAATTCATGTAGACTCAAAAAACAACATATGGGTTGGTACAGAGAACTTATGACCGCTGGGACAACTTGGTTTTTACTTCAAAGCAAATGGACCAACAATGTAAAGGGTTTTTCAATAATAAAATGGGGTCGCAAGGTGTATTCACTTATGTTTTCAACTATAGTTATTTAAATGCTGAAAATCGCGCCAGAAAAAATGGATATGTTGCATTATTAAGATAAATAAAACTTCAATTTTTTTCTAACACAAAAGCTCAAAATCACATAGTACTTATCACCATTAATTAGAACCGAAATTCATAAGCAGTTTATAGCTACATCAATGCGCCATCCCATCTTTCTTTATTAATTGCGGAAACTTCTTCTGAAATCTTTTTAATCGCGGAACAGAAACGCCCCTTATATATCCTTGATTAGGATGCAGTCTTTCATAATTTTGATGATAATCCTCCCCTACCCAAAACTTTTCAAAAGGCATCACCTCGGCAGCTACTTTATCAGGTGCAATCTCTTCGTTGAGGGCCTCAATTTTTTCATTTATAATGCGTAATTCTTCAGCATTCTGATAAAATATTATAGAACGATATTGAGAACCTCTATCTGGACCTTGACCATTAACTTGAGATATATTTTGTGAACCAAAATATACATCTACTAAAGTGGGAAAATCAACAACTGTACTATCATAAAAAATTTCTACCGCTTCTGCATGTCCAGTTTTACCTGTATTAGATGACGCATATGTCGGATTCTTTGTATGACCACCTGCATAACCAGAGATGGACTCTTCTACACCCTTTACACTTTCATAGACAGCCTCCACACACCAAAAACAACCCGATGCAAAATAGGCTTTATGCAAACCTTCTAAATCAACTTCTTTAATTTGAGTCGACGTTGCTTCTTGCGCTTTTGTTTTTTCGCCGTTGGACTTAACTTGACAAGCTAAAAAGAATACAGTCAAGCTAAAAAAGCTAAATAATAAATTAGTCTTCATTGTTGTAGTGTTATTTTCTGTTAATGTATGTTGAACGCTTAAAGCGCTAAGATTGTTTTCAGCTATTGATTATTGGGAAAATAATTACTAGTCATACAAAATGCGCTATTCTTTCTTTTATTCTATTTTCAAGCTTGCGCCAATATAAAAATACCTGCCTGCCGCAGCCTCATAGTATCTGCCCCCAAATGCATTAATTCTAATATTATCAAAATAAAATGTTTCAAATAGGTTATTCACACCACCATAAATGGAAACTAAAAAACGATCTGACTTAAATGAATTATGCAAATTAAGATCCGAAATCAAAACTTTCTTCACAAGCACCTCATTGTTATCGTCTGCAAAAAAATCCCCTACATATTTGTTTTGAAATGAAAGTATGAAATTTTCAAATAAATGGTAATTAAGATTCAAAGCAAGCAAATGTGTAGGAATTCCTGGCAATATATTACCACTTAAATTACTCTCATTAACTATGTAATCTTCAAACATAAATTTTGACCAAGTGTAACTCAATCCTACAGAAAGTAAATTAGGCTTCTCAAAATTGACAGACAATTCTGTGCCTACCCTACTTGTTGATCCCGCATTCCTAAAAAAGTCTCGATTTGGAAAGGCCTCCAACTCGAAAGGCAATATTTCATTTGTACTTTCAATATAGAATAAGCTAGACTGATAACTGAGAAAATTGGTTAAATTTCCTTTCAAACCAATCTCATAATTATAAGACTCAATGGGATCCAAATTTTCTCGGAAGCCTCCACCTTGTGGATTAGCAGACAGCTCACTTAAGGTAGGCATTTCAAAACTAGAAGCTATCCTAGCGTAAGGAATTAATCCATTGCGATATTTATAACTTGCGCCCAAGCCAAAATTAAAACTCTCAAAAACCTTATCCGATGAATCATCACCATCAGAAAGAAATTCATCTTCATTGCCCACATGATTGATGTCTAATCGTGTATCTACATTTAAATTGATTTTGCTCCCTAAATTTATACGATCAGTGATATACAAAGCATAATTGTAAAATTTTTCTTTTTGATTTAAAGTCTCCACGCCTCGATTACCATTTAAATTTTGATAACGCATTCTCTTATCATTCTGAAAATAGAGATCATAGCCTATTTGTAAAGTATTTTTGAAAGCATTCAAATTGTTTTCAAACTGAACATAACTTGAATGGCCATAGTAATGTCTCGAAAGGTCAATCATCCCACCAAATTCGAATGGTAAGCGGCCATCAAATTGTCTGTTGTGATAAAAAATAGAAGAATGAAAACTTTTATTTTTACCTTGTATCTCAATTGATCCACCCAGTTTAAAATGTTCAATTTCCTCTCCCGATTTAAAGTCAATATTTCTTTGTCGCGCTTGTTTAGGGTCCGTCGTTACATCAATAAAAATTATTCCTCCCGGATCCTCCGCAATCGGACTGTTGGTATAATTAGCAACCAATTTCACTTTTGTCTTTTCAGAAATTTGCGAATTTACCTTTGCAGAAAATATACTGGTTTCTGTTTTAGAGTAATTCCTGTAAGATGCAGATTCAAAATGATTGGCACTTAAAATTATTTGGCTTTTAGCCAAATGCATTCCTGCTGTCAATTGCGCATTGCTTGTATTAAACGCACCATACGACATTCCAATTTTAATAAAGTTCTTTTCAAAATCGTCCAGTGTTTGAATCTTAATTACCCCTCCTGAAGCATTGCCATACAATCCCGAAGCGGGACCACGCAGTGTTTCTATTTTTTGGATATTATTCAAATCCAAGTTATCTAGTTGACCTTGTCCATCAGGGGTCGACTCCGGAATGCCATCGACTATCAACTTCACACCTCTAATACCAAAAGCAGACCGTGCACCAAACCCTCGAATAGAAATCCTTAAGTCTTGCGCGTAGTTATTTGCATTTAAACTAAATACACCTGGAATGGCACCAATGAAATCTTGAAGAGATTTTTTCTGACTTAAACTAAGATCTATGTTTGTAGAAGCACTGCTCGCAGCCATTGGCAATTCAAAAAGCTTGCTTTCAATCCTTGCCGCACTTATCGTGATTTCTTCTACTTCAACTTTCAAAGAATCCACAACTTGGCTTTGTAGGCTTTCATTAAAAACAAATTGCAGTACAAAAACTGAAACCATACAAAAACAACATTTACTCATAGTTAGCTTTAAGATACTTTTCTAAAGTCTAAAACCAAGTCGCCACATTAATTAAGAGTGATTTATAACAATTTTCCCTACTTGACTTCCTTCCTCCAAAGCACGCAATGCATCAATCGCATTATCTAAAGAAAACTCAGAGTGAATAATGGGTTTCATTTTATGCGTTTCCATAAATGCAATGAGTGCTTTAAACTCTGCCGGTGATCCCATCGCCGTTCCAATAAATTGTATATGTCTCAAAAAAAACTTACTAATACTAATTGTTGTTTTAGGCGCGCCCGTTGATCCGTAAGTAACAATACGTCCGCCATAATTCATAAATTTAAAATAGGCATCCAAGTTGGCATCGGGTGAACTGTCTAAGACTACATCTATGCCTTGCGACAACTCCTTCATTTGCAAATGCCAATCTTCATCTTTATAATTTACACCCCCTTTTGCGCCAAGATTAATCGCTTGATTTATTTTATCTGGATTGGAACTGGTTACAAAAACTTCAGCTTTTTTTGCCAAAGCTATTGCCAAACCTGCTTGTGCCACTCCCCCACCAATTCCAGTAATCAAAACTTTATCACCTTCTTTTATTTGACCATGTCTATTCAATGCACGCCACGCCGTCAAACTGGCTACAGGGATAGCTGCCGCTTCAGACCACGATAGATATCCTGGCTTCAGCACCAGATTATCTACAGGAACTTTAATATATTCTGCAATGGTTCCAGGGTCAGGCATACCGATAACCCTAAAACGTTTTGTGGGTGCTTTTTCATTAGCCCCCCATCCATAAGCAGGATAAATAATCACGTTTTTATCTAACCAGTTTGCATCAACATCATTACCTACTTCAACAACTACACCCGTTCCGTCTGCGCCTAATACACAAGGTAAGGTCATCCCAGGATAAAGCCCTTTTTGTATCCAGATATCTCGATGATTCAATGCGGAAGCCATAACTTTAACGACGACTTCATTTGCGCCAGCTTGAGGTTTGTCAAGCGCAGTTATCTCAAGGTTTTTGTCTTCGGTTAATAAAAGTACTTTCATGCTTTTGTGATTTAAATTCATTTGGTGGAATACAACTTGACCACTTAAATAATAAAGAAGTCCGTTTCAACTCAATTTGGAATTAAATATAAGTTAGAATTATCGATTATCGTTTTCTGATCGCTTAACTATTTATTGTGATATTTATATTACTGCAAGTTTTCAAGATGTGGCAGCTAAATGTATATCAATACGATGAGCCTATAATTTAATTAAATCAGTTGAAAATAGTACTAAATACAAGCCATCCATAAAATATTTCTCAATTTTTGTTGCCTTTTTAAAATTACTGATGCTATGTGCTTGCAGTAGAATCTGGCTCAAATGGACTTTTGACAATTCTACAAAAGCAACAAAGGACAATAGTTCTCTTGGAAAGTGAATTAAAACAATAGCAATACATGATTATTAAGAAATTTTAGATCAACATTCAAAATTAATTCTCGAATCATGGTTGACCTTTTAAGATTCTTGACACTAATGATAAATAACTATCATGTCAGTCATTTTCCAAAGCGAACAAAAAGAATTACAATTCTATAGAAAACTATTCAACAACACAAATGCTGCCATTTATACAATCAATTTAGACCCATACCGTATTGAATGGATCAATGATTCCAAAATACTCAAAGAAATTTTAGGATTAAACCGAGAAGAGATTTTAAGTCAAAGCGAATTTATTGCAGCCAAACTTCTGGCCAACCCAGATTATAATGAATCTGTATTATTAGCTACAGAAAAATTCAAAGAAGATCCAAATATATCATGGGCAGGTGTATATAGAATAAAAGATATTGATGAAAATTTAAATTGGGTGATTTATGCCACCTCAACTTTAGAGATTGACAAAAATGGTACCCCTACCAAAGTTGTTTGCGTAGCTATCGATCCAAAAAACATATTGAATACACCTAAAACTTTAGATGAATTTATCAAATACATTTGCTTAGTAAGACATAGAAGTCAAAGAGAAAAACTTACAAAAAGGCAGAATGAAATCTTGACTCTCATACTTGAAAATAAATCTACAGAGGCCATTGCGACTGTCTTAAGTATTTCAAAATATACGGTTATGGATCACAAGAAATTGCTTTATAAAAAACTGGGGTGTACAAATTCAAACCAGCTTTTTGCCAAAGCACAATTGATGGGATTCCTCTAGAGACACCCCTCTTGAACGGGGTAGTATATGTTTAAACTTATGTGTTTCTTTAATATCAAACTTTTACACCAAATGCTACACACAAAAACCAAGCAACTTTGCTATTCACATACTGAAAGTTTCACTTTCCAATCATATGTTGATAAGCTTAAACAAAATAAATTATACTCATTCAACAACACAACTCAACCAAAATGATACTGCCACAAACGCAAATATTACCTGAAGGTAAATTCAAAGTTTTACTCACGAAACGAGAGAAAGAAGTTTTGAGTTATTTGGCTGAAGGGTATACTGATTTCGAAATTGGGACAAAGACTTTCGTTTCCCAATCAACTATTAAAACTCACAGAAAAAATTTACTACGTAAGTTCGATGCTAGAAATTCCTGTAATCTGGTTTTTCTAGCAGCTAAATACTTAATGATTTAATGCATAGATCTAATATATGATTTGACATTCTTAAACCCTTTCTGAAAATTAATTATAAAATGAAAAATTTAAAAACATACTTGTGGTCAATGATAATACTGACGACTTCAGTTTTGACGGGACAAGATTTAATCGAAAACACAAAATTGGGCATACTAAATATATCAGAAAATTTAGACCTTCAAACACGTATTTTCAAAGACATAAGCTTAGAACAAAATTTTGGCAATCCTTTTGAAATTGAATTATTTCAATTTGATGAAGGAAAAAACGAAACTGAAGATTATAGCAACTTTTTAACAAAAGCTCCTGTCAATTTATTTTTACAGACCGAAAATCTGAACCTACCACTAGAATCTTCATTCGGTAATATTATCAGAATTCCGATTCCCGTAGATAACAATAATAATTTTTATTTGATTTTAAAGGAATACAAAGCTGTTGGAGACTCTTTTTTTGCCCAAACAAACGAAGGAAACCAAATTTACTATTCTAGTATAAAAACCTTTAGGGGTTATGTTGAAAATGATCCTGCAAGTATGGTGAGCTTGACTATTTCAGAAAACCAATTAAGAATTTTAATTTCAGATAAGTCAGGTTCTTATAGTTTGGGTGCTCACGATAATTCTCTTACAGAATATATTTTATTAAATGACTCAAGCATAAAAGAACAAAAAGAGTTTATCTGTGGCGTTGAAGACGACTTCAGCGATTTTCAAAAAAATGAAAACTTAGAAGGTCAAAAATCCTCCACTATTGGCTGTGTAGATATTTACGTACAAGTAGATCATGATTTATATTTAAACAGTGGGTCTAATTCGGAAAACGCAGTTTTTAATTCCCTTTCATTATTCAATGAATCCGCAACTATATTTTGCAATGAAAATATAGATATAATAATGTCAGCATTAATAGTCTGGACAACCGCTGATCCTTATCCGGAAACTGATTCAGGTGCCGCCTTAACAGCTTTTCAAAATCAAGTGGGAACTACATTTAATGGAGATTTAGCCCATTTAATTGCCTCTGATGGAGGCAACGGCGGCTTAGCCACAGTGTCATATGGAAACTTCGGTAATAAATTCAAAGCGTACTCTGACATAGGCAGTTTCAACTATACTGGATTCCCTGCATACTCTTGGCAAGTGATGGTACTCAGTCATGAATTAGGTCACAATTTTGGATCTCCTCATACACATTCCTGTTGGTGGTCTGGGGGTGCTATAGATAACTGTTTTTGTCCAGAAGGTTCTTGTGGTTTTGGACCTGAACCTCCATCTTCTGGAGGAACGGTTATGAGTTACTGTCATTTAGCAGGTGCTGGAACTTATGGAAATTGTACAGTACCCACTCCTAATCCAGGTATTAATTTGGTTGCAGGTTTTGGCACTAACCCTGGAAATACTATAAGAACTGGTTTAACCAATGCCATTAACGGTAATGTAATAGACGGAACATGTTCTTGTTCTGTTACTTGTCTCGACGATTTCGTGACAAATAATTATGGATCTAATTGGAGTTTTCAATCCCCACGTTTTACTGGGGACGTAGATGGAGACGGAAAAGATGATGTTGTTGGATGCGCTAGTGCTGGACTCAGAGTATCACTATCTACTGGAACTGACATAGTATATGATAATACTTGGAACTTAGCCCAATTTGGATATTCACACGGATGGAGAAGTGATTTACATCCTAGACATGTTGTGGATGTAAATGGAGATGGTAAAAAAGATTTTGTTGGTTTTGCAAATACCAATGTCAGAGTAAGTTTATCTTCAGGAAGTGACTTTGCGAGTCATGTTGTTTGGGCAACAGGATACGGAGTCAGTAATGGATGGACTATAGCTGATCATCCTCGAATATTTGGAGACTTTAACAATGATGGTTTAAATGATTTTGTAGCTTTTGCCAATGCAATAACAATGGTTGAAGAATCTACAGGAACAAGTTTTGTAAGGAACACTGCATTTAATCTATTTCATTTCCATTTAAACCAAGGATGGTCTGGTCTATATCCAAGAATGGTTGGTGATATTGATGGTGATGGTTATGATGATGATGTAGTCGGTTTTGGACCGAATGAAGTACAAGCAGTAACATCAGATGGAACTGCTTTCAGTGCAGTATCAAATTGGACTTCTAATTTCACTTCAAGTCAAGGCTGGTCAACAAATTTACATCCGAGATTTTTGGCTGATGTAGATGGAGACGGTAAAGACGATGTGGTCGGTTTTGCTAGTGAAGGTGTAAGAGTAGGTTTATCAAACGGCAGTTCATTTGATCCTCAAGTATTATGGACTAGTGGTTATGGTGTCAACCAGGGTTGGTCAATTACAAATAATCCGCGCTATATGGCTGATGTAAATGGAGATGGCATGTCAGACATAATCGGTTATGCTAATGCTGCTGTTTATGTATCCTTGTCTAATGGAACAAGTTTTGAACCTGCAATATTAATACAATCTTGTTATGGGGTTGTCGATAATTGGACTAGTGTAAACTATATAAGAAGTCATGCAGATTTTGGAGGAGACGGCGGCCAAGATATATATGCTATGGGCTGCGGTGGCACCTATATCCATTTCATTGGAAGTGATGATTGTGAATTTGCTCAAGCATTAACTGTTTCTAATTCTTGCAGCCCGACAACAGTAAACAATACAGATTACAGTTCTTCAGGTCAAACACCAGCTTACTCCTGCGGGAATTCTGGGTCGACCATAGATGCATGGTTTACTGTAGAGGTCCCCGCTTCAGGAAATATAACACTTGAAACAACGCAAGTAACTGGTGGATTGACTGATATGTTAATGCAAGTATTGGCAGGAACTTGTGGTTCATTTTCTGAAATTGCATGTAATGATGACAGTGGTGCTGGTACTCATGCTTTAGTTTCATTGACAGGTAGAACTGCTGGAGAAATACTATATGTAAGGATAGTAGAATTTGGCTCAAATGGATTTGGCGAATTTGGAATTTGTGCACATGACAATTCTGGTGGTGGCAACTGTCCCCCTAATTATGCGGGTGCGAATCAGCTCACTGGTACACAAACTACAATCGCAGATTTTGAAACAGATGGTGCAATAGAATCTGATCAAATCATTGATGCAAATGTCGACTATGATTCTAAAACCATGATCGATTTTTTGTCAGGATTTGAAGTCAAGCTAGGCAAAGTTTTTCACGCTTTCATAGATGGCTGTGGCAATCTACTTAATGAAGAGAAAGAAGAGACAGAACGTAAAAAATAAAAGATTACGAAGAATAAACGGTGTAGCTATCAAGTGACTTCTTATCACTTGATAGCTCATGCCAAACTAGGATATAAAATAATTTACTTCTCCTCCTCTATTTCGCCCTCTTGAAAGGAATTTCCGTAACTATCATCAAAGACATTAAATAAGAGACCTTGCTGTGTGTCAAAAAACAGGAAGTAAATTTGTTTCTGTACCTAAATAATAAATCAATATAATTGAACCACTTTAAGTCTATTTAAGTTAGTAATAATGTCTCAACACATTATCGATTGAATATTAAAAAGGCCACTGCACTCGTAAATAAATTCGCCGGATCTTCTACGCCATTTTTCTTTATGGTCGACTACGAATTAAAGAAGATTAGAGTTGTTCCTCTTTCTGAGTTGAGCATGGATATTTTATATGACTTTAAAGGTAAAAACAATCATGAATATCATCGTGACAAAGGAAAGCTTTCAAGGTTTAAAGTGAACCCTTATCCTTTTAATAAATACTACCACGAATTTGACAAAGTCATGGATCAGTTAAAATTAGGCAATACTTTTCTCATCAACTTAACTTCCAAACATGAGATTGACACAGAATACAATCTGCTCGATATATTTACACAGGCCAAAGCCAAATATAAACTATACGTCAATACAATCTCAGATAAATTTGTCGTTTTTTCTCCTGAGACATTTATAACTATAATAGATGGAGAGATAGCTACTTACCCAATGAAAGGCACCATAGATGCTAATATTCCTAGTGCGCGTAAAGTATTGGAGAATGATAAAAAGGAACTGGCAGAGCATATTACCATAGTGGATCTTCTTAGGAATGACTTGAGTATACATGCTAAGAAAGTGAAGGTTACAAAGTTTAGATATTTAGATTTAATTCAGAGTAATCGAAAGAATATTTATCAAGCTAGTTCGGAAATCAAAGGAAAGCTTCCGTCAGACTATCATTCTAAATTGGGCGACATTCTGTTTTCTCTATTACCAGCTGGTAGTATTTCAGGCGCTCCAAAAGTAAAAACAGATCAAATTATAAAGTCTGTTGAATCGGAGCCAAGAGGATATTACACTGGTGTTAGTGGCATCTTTGATGGGCAAAACTTAGATTCTTTTGTTATGATCCGATACATTGAGCAAAAAGATGACAAGCTCTATTATAGAAGTGGCGGAGGCATTACTTATCAAAGTGAAGTAGAAAAAGAATACCAAGAAATGATTGATAAAATATACGTGCCACATGCTTAAGATTATTCAATATACATCACTCCACTATTTTGGTGCTGACACATGTCTGATTTTAGTTTCCTCGTCTCCTTCTTTTTCAGCATCTTGTCTATTGAAATGAAAAGCGATCCTATATACTTGTTAGAGACTATCAAAATTGAAAACCGTGAGTTGGTCAATTTAGATTATCATAGAGATAGGATTCGTCGATCATCAAATTCTTTGTATGGCATTAAAGTAGAGATTGATTTTAGTCAGATGCAAGAGGCCGCAAATAAATTATGCACAGACAAACACAAGTTACGAGTTGTATACAATAACGATTTCTTAAAGTACACGATTGAGCCTTATCAATTAAAACCGATCAAAAGCCTACGTCTGATTGATGGTAGCAAGATTAGTTATACCCATAAATTATTAGATAGGATACACTTAAAGCGTTTGTATGAATTGAAAAGTAATGCAGATGATATTCTCATTGTAAAAGATGGTATGTTAACGGATACGTTTTATTGTAACGTGGCATTGTACAGTGAGCCTCATGGTGGTTGGAAGACACCACAATTACCATTACTAAAAGGCACTAAAAGACAACAACTTCTTAACGAAGGCTTGATTGAAGAGGAGTTAATCTATTCTAAGGACTTAGCTCAATATTCTCAAATCCGTTTGTTTAATGCTATGGTGGAATTTGGAGAGGTGGAGTTGTCAGTAGGGGAAATCAATTAGTTGAAGTCTACAACATAATTATCAAAGTTTCCATTAATTTCATCGTATGAGTATCCCAAAATTCCAAATTTTTCAAGATTAGGCCCATTAATTTTATTTGGGTTGGCATATGCAGTTAAACATGCTTCTTCAATTAAAAAAACTGAGTTGATCAATATGCATATAACTGGCAAGTTATAATGCATTATTATCAAGTAAATCTACTAGTGTCAGCATATTGTCGTTGGCCTCAGAAAAAACAATACCCAGTTGATCATGCACAGAAAGAGAAAGCCTTTGGTTATGATCATTATTTGTAGGAAATTGAGTGTTCCCTATACTTATTGGCTCAAAAGCTCTCTTATCAACATAGTTATCAATTCTAATTGCTGTAGCATCAAGACAATTTTCGAATCTAATATCTGCAAATGAATTGTCAACACATCCAGTTACCCATAATCCATAATCAGTAATTTGTTTAAAAAGGATATTTCTCATGGTAATTCCATTACTCCAGCCTCTAGCATGTATGCCAGTATCAAAACCAGATATTTCCATGTTGGCAATACTCGTAAAGTAATTTGTACCATGATCTCTAGATTCAAAAATTGATTCCGTGGTATTTAAAAGTGCCAAAGCTTTATTAAGACCTGCACTTGAAGTTGGGGGATCTGTTGGATTACTATTCGGGTTTGTATTGGTGATTTTAAGATTCCTTAATTTAAATAACTAAAACAATAAAAAAATGAACACAACAACGACAGTGGATCAAATGAACAAAATGAAACTGCAA
>ENA-ORXM01000169-ORXM01000169.1-marine-metagenome-genome-assembly--contig:-NODE-169-length-130000-cov-7.071896_pt1 | contig 130000 bp, 117 predicted proteins | sample MGYA00237867_ERZ511480 | MGnify/ENA primary metagenome ERZ511480 (study PRJEB26309, sample SAMN06266103) | marine metagenome | isolation source: Algal blade | place: United Kingdom:Sidmouth, United...
CGGTGAAGACCTCTATCAAATCACCCACAAGAAAATCTACGAAACTTACGAAACCCTGTGCCGCGAAGGCGGGCTTGTTGATTTTGCAGAGCTGCTGCTGCGCAGCCATGAGTTGTGGCTAGAGCAGCCCGAACTGCTTGCGCACTATCAAGACCGGTTTGGCCAACTTCTTGTTGATGAGTTTCAAGATACCAACCGTATTCAGTATGCGTGGCTGCGCGTGCTTGCCGGGCGCCAGGGGCATCTGATGGCGGTGGGCGACGACGACCAGTCTATTTATGGCTGGCGCGGTGCGCGGATAGAAAACATTCACAAGTTTAATGAAGACTTTACGGGTGCCAAGCTCATCCGCTTGGAACAGAACTATCGCTCAACCAGCACTATTCTTTCGGCAGCCAACGCGCTCATTAACCACAATACGGGTCGGTTGGGTAAGCAGTTGTGGACCGATGGCGAAGAAGGCGATCGGATCAAAATCTATTCCGGCTTTAACGACTTAGATGAAGCGCGGTTTGTTGTCGATCGAATTGCTGCATGGGTTGATGGCGGCGGTAGTCCCGACGAGTGCGCAATGCTGTATCGCTCTAACGCCCAGTCTCGAGTGTTAGAAGAGGCGTTGCTGCGCACGCAGATTCCCTATCGTATTTACGGCGGCCTGCGCTTTTTTGAGCGGGCTGAGGTGCGCAACGCCATGGCGTACATGCGCCTCACCGTGCTGCCTCATTCTGACCCGGCGTTCGAGCGCGTGATTAACACGCCCACCCGTGGCGTGGGCGATAAAACGCTCGAGACCATTCGCGACATTGCTCGCACGCGCGGCGTTTCGCTGTGGCAGGCAGCAAAAGATGGCACAGCCGAAGGCGCGTTTAAAGGTAAAGCCGCCAAAGGCATTGTCGACTTCATTACGCTCATCGAGCACATTGCAGACGGACTAAACACTCTGCCGCTGCACGAGATTGCTCAGCTGTGTGTTGAAGAATCTGGCCTCGTGGAGTTTCACAGCAGAGAACGCGGCGAGCGCGGACTTGCGCGGAAAGAAAACCTTGAGGAACTCGTTCGTGCTTGCCGCGAGTTTAGCGGCGACCTGTCGTTTCCTGCAGTGAACGGCCCAGAAGATGATGCCGACACAGAAGAGACGTCGATTATTAATGAGTTTCTCGATCAGGCCGCACTTGATGCCGGTGATCATCAGGCTGGCGACGGCGCTTGCGTGCAGCTTATGACGCTGCACAGCGCCAAAGGTCTTGAGTTCCCTTTGGTATTTTTGGTCGGCGTAGAAGAAGGCCTTTTTCCGCATCGCATGTCGGCGGAAGACCCGTCGCGGCTCGAAGAAGAGCGACGGCTTGCCTACGTGGGCATTACACGGGCGATGCGGCAGCTCTACATCACCTACGCAGAGACGCGGCGACTGCACGGCAGCGATACCTATAACCGTCCGTCGCGGTTTGTCTCTGAGCTGCCAAAAACCCCGACGGGGAAGATTCAGCGCAATCTTTTAAAACAATCAGAATTTGAGGGCGGCTAATGTATACCGGTGAATATAGTTTTCTCTCGCAGTCTAAGGTTGTTTTTGGCGAAAAAGCCGCAGATGCAGTTGCAGAAGAAGTCAGCTCGCGCGGCGCTTTGCGTGTACTGCTGGTTAGCTCCAAGTCACTGAACCGAAAGTTAGGCGCGACCCAAGCTGTCATTGAGTGTCTAGCCGAGTCGCTCGTGGGAGTGTTCGACGAAATTGAACCGCATGCGCCGCTAACATCCGTCGTAAATTTGCTCGAGATGTTAAAGAGTACTGAGCCTGATTTGATCGTCTCCATGGGTGGGGGCAGTGTCATCGATACGGTCAAGGTCTCTCTGCTGGCCTATGCCTCAGGTGTTAATACAGCCGCCGAAATTACTGAGTTGCGCGTCGGGGTGGATGCCGTTGGAAACTTGGCTCCTCCTAAAGGGCCGGAGACGCTGCTGAGGCAAGTCGCCGTGCCCACTACCTTGTCTGGCGCTGAGTGGGGAACAATTGGTGGAGCTGTCGATCCTGAGCGCAATATCAAAGACCTCTACAGTCATCCGCAGTTGTGCTCCGATACCATTATCTACGATCCAGAGCTTTGCCGATTCACGCCTAATGAGTTGTGGCTGTCCACCGCTTTTCGCGCGATTGACCACAGCATAGAGACGATACTCTCGCGTCAGGCTCAGCCCTTTACCGACGGCTCGGCAATACATTCGCTCAGGTTGTTTGCGGGTTCTCTGGATACGAGCCCGCAGGGCGAAAAGAGCTTGCAGTCGCTACAGGACAGTCAGTTTGCCGTGTGGCTAGCCACGGTTGGGCTAATGCGTACGCCCTATGGTGCCAGCCACGGTATAGGCCACCAATTGGGGGCTATAGCCGGTGTGCCTCATGGTCTTTGCTCCAGCATCATGTTGCCGGCGGTGCTTCGTTATAACGCCGAAGCCGCAGGGGAGCGGGACGGCTGGATAGCTAGTGCCCTAGGTTACCCAGAAAACACGGCCTCAGATGCGTGCCGCCAATTGGCACGAAAACTAAAGCTGACGGACAACCTGAAGGACGCAGGCGTTGATAGAGCGGACCTTCGGGCGATAGCAGAGGCAAGCGTCGGCTCATACTTTGTGCGGAACAACCTCAGGCTTGTAGACTCTGCTGATCAAGTGATGGAGATTTTAGAGATGGCTTGGCAGTAGCTTTGCGGCCGTTGTGTCTAATACTCGATCTCTTACTCTTAGTCCGGCGGAAGTTGGCCAGCAGTCGGGTCATTTCACCCTGTAGTAGGTTCGGCTTTAGCCGGACACAGCGCTACCAGCATCGACTGCTTCCAGCTCAAGAGTTTGTCCGACTGAAGTCGAACCTACAGTTGATGCGGGCATATTGATAGCGATATCGCCACCACTGCTGCAACGGGTGCAGCTGAGGTATACTGGTACGTTGACATGGCCTGCGATAGACACACACGATGGAATTGGATCAAGAAATCAAACGGCGACGTACTTTTGCCATCATCTCCCACCCTGATGCGGGTAAGACGACACTGACAGAAAAGCTGTTGTTGTTCGGAGGAGCGATCCAGTTGGCAGGTTCCGTCAAAGGTAGAAAGGCAGCGCGACACGCCACATCCGACTGGATGACCATGGAGCAGGAGCGGGGCATCTCGGTGACATCCTCCGTGATGCAGTTTCCCTACGGTGATTGCATGGTCAATCTGCTCGATACCCCCGGACACGAAGACTTCTCGGAAGATACCTACCGTACCCTTACGGCGGTAGATTCGGCATTGATGGTTATCGATGTGGCCAAAGGTGTTGAGAAAAGAACCGAAAAGCTGATGGAAGTTTGTCGCTTGCGCAATACGCCGGTGATGACCTTTATCAACAAGCTCGATCGTGAAGGTCGAGATGCGATTGATCTGCTGGACGAAGTAGAGTCATCTTTAGGTATACGCTGCGCGCCAATCAGCTGGCCAATTGGCATGGGAAAGCGCTTTAAGGGTGTTTACCACATAGCCAATGATACGGTGACCTTCTTCAGTCCCAACCATAATGGAAAGGTGCAGGATGGCGAGACTGTGCAAGGCTTGGATAACCCGCGACTGCTCGAGTTGCTGGGTGAGGCTCAAGTGGAAGAGTTGCGCGAAGAGCTAGAGTTGGTACAAGGAGCCAGTAACCCGTTCATCATCGAAGAGTATTTAGCGGGTGAATTGACCCCGGTATTTTTTGGCTCGGCGATTAATAATTTTGGTGTAGAAGAGCTGCTTTCAGATTTTGTGAAATTCGCGCCAGGCCCGCAACCACACGCAACGCTCACACGTGAAGTTGATCCTCTCGAGAAAAAATTCAGCGGCTTTGTGTTTAAGATCCAAGCCAATATGGATCCGCAACACCGTGACCGAGTGGCCTTTATGCGCATTTGCTCCGGGCAATATACACGCGGTATGAAAGCGAGGCATGTGCGAGCGGGTAAAGATGTTAAGTTCGCAGATGCACTGACTTTCTTGGCGTCGGATCGTGGGCACGTGGAAGAGGCTTATTCCGGTGACATCATTGGCCTGCACAACCACGGAACCATTCGCATTGGCGACACCTTTACCGTCGGTGAAGACTTAACTTTCACCGGTATCCCCAATTTTGCCCCTGAATTATTTCGTCGTGCGCGCCTGAAAGATCCGTTAAAAATGAAGCAGCTGCAAAAAGGCTTATCGCAGTTGTGTGAAGAAGGTGCAACGCAGTTGTTTAAGCCGATGCAATCCAATGATTTAGTTTTGGGTGCCGTAGGTATTTTGCAGTTTGAGGTGGTTGCTCAACGTTTAAAGGATGAGTACAAGGTCGATTGCCAGTTCGAGTCGGTGCAAGTAAAAATGGCTCGTTGGATTAGCTGTGATGACGAAAAAATGTTGCGCGATTTCAAAGAAAAGCTAGCGGCTAACTTGTCCGTTGATCACTCGGGTGAATTGGTATATCTCGCCTCTACACGGGTGAACTTAAGCATGGCTGAAGAGCGCTGGCCCGACGTGAAATTTTTGGCCACACGAGAACAAGGCGGTCTTTAAAATTCGTTTGAGAGTCTTGTGTTGACTTTGATCTAAGTGAGATAAGCTGTGAAATTGCAACAACTTCGCTACATTGTCGCTATGATGCGGCACGACCTCAACGTGTCGCAAACAGCCGATGCCCTGTTTACCTCGCAGCCGGGAGTCAGTAAGCAAATTCGCCTATTAGAAGATGAAATTGGCGTAGAGATTTTCCAGCGCAGTGGCAAGCAAATCACTAATGTTACACCCGCAGGTGAGCGAATTGTCGAGATTGCCGATGCAATCTTGCAGCAAGTGGAAGACATTCGAACCGTCGGTCGTGAACATGCAAACCCCAATGTGGGTGAGTTACGCATAGCGACTACGCATACCCAAGCACGCTATGTTTTGCCGCCGGTAATAGAAAAATTTCGCGAACGATACCCTCATGTTGTTTTACATATTCATCAAGGCACACCCGCGCAAATTGCTGAACTGGCAGCCAGTGGACAGGTGGATTTTGCGATAGCCACAGAGGGCATGTCTCTGTTTGCTGATTTGGTGATGTTGCCGTGCTTTCATTGGTATCGGGCTATTCTTGTGCCGGTGGGTCACCCGCTGCAAAAAATCGACGCCCTAGATGGCCTGACACTTGAAGCGCTAAGCACTTATCCTTTAGTTACGTATGTGTTTGGATTTTCCGGCCAGTCTAAACTTGACGACGCCTTTAAGCGCCGAGGCTTGCGACCCAATGTTGTACTGACTGCTTCGGATGCTGACGTCATTCGCACCTACGTACGCATGGGACTTGGTGTCGGTATTGTGGCTGAATTAGCTGTTGCTGAGTCGGCGGGAGAAGGTTTAGTCGCACTCGACGCCGATCAGTTATTTGAACACAGCACCACACACATCGCTTTCCGCAAGTCGGCTAAGTTGCGCGGTTTTATGTACGATTTCATCGAGCTGTTTTCGCCGCATCTCACTCAATCAATGGTTGATGAGGCCAGCGCTTTAGCTTCTACGGCAGCACGTCAAGACTTTTTTGCCGACGTAAAACTACGCACTTTGTAGCCGTGAATTCTCGCAAGAACTGGGTGTCTCTAAGCACTCAAGCGATGCACACTGTGCACATAATTCAGCGCGAGCAATAACCATGGTTGAATACAACTACCAGCGATTCTCCGACAGCTTAAAATGGCTAGCGGAACATTATACGGAACAACCCAGTTTGCAGCGTATCGCTGAAGGCTCAGGGTATTCCGCGCACCATTTCCAGCGTCAGTTTAGTCAGTGGGTAGGCGTCAGTCCCAAGCGTTTTGTCGAGAGCTTGAGTGTTGCGCACGCAAGGGAATTGTTGTCTGAGGGGGCCAGTGTTCTCGATGCTAGTCTTGATGCTGGACTGTCCAGTCCGTCGCGTTTACACGACCTCTTTATCCGACACGAAACAATGACACCAGGAGAGTATAAAAGAGGTGGCGAGGGGCTTTCGGTCAGTTACGGTATACACGACAGTCCCTTTGGCGAAGTGTTGCTGGCGAGTTGTGATCGCGGCCTTTTGTCCTTGGTTTTTGTTGAGGGTGAAAGTGACGTTGCAATTGTCGAGATGCAAAAACGTTTACCTTTGGCGACTTACGCGCGCGATGAAGCTGCGACGAAAAAACTTGTCGAGCGTATTTTTGAACCAACACGCCACGGGCGAACAGAGCTGCAATTATTGCTAGCTGGAAGCCCATTCCAACTCAAAGTTTGGCAGGCTTTGTTAGCCTTGCCTGTGGGTACGCGTTGTAGCTACAGCCACCTAGCACAAGCGGCAAAAAGCCCAAAAGCCAGCAGAGCAGTGGGAACAGCGGTAGGCGCTAATCCTTTAGCGTTGCTGATTCCTTGTCATCGGGTAATTCGCGCGGACACGGGTTTGGGAGGATACCGTTGGGGCCTTCACCGCAAGCTTGCAATACAAGCGTGGGAGCTTGGCTTGCATTCTGACAGCATCGCTTGAGTTTCATCTGCCGCATTTCATAAACAGGCGCACTCAAAAAACTTTTAATCGGCTCAAGACCAACTGCGATCATTCTAATGACGGCGATTAAATTCCGTCATTTGGGACCTTCGGACGTATTGGTCTGGCTTTAGCTCTATCTTTGGTGATAAAGCCGATCGGCTTAGCTTCAGGTGTAAAATGGCGGGTAGAGCGCTGTTGCGCGCCTCTTCAAAAGCTGGCGCAAATTCTTCAGTCGTATTCACTTTCAGTGTAGTAGAGGTGTTGCGTGCTACCGTGATGTTGCGCTAAAAAAAAATTGGCTCTAAATTGACTCTCTCTTTAAGTGTATCAGCTGGGCCTTTTTCATCGGCAGCAGCTGTTTGCTTATGACTTGGGTCTAAATGCCAGAGCTAAACTGCGGTTCGAGTAGTTGCTGTAGTGCAAAAGCGTCTGATTGAACACTGGTGCCTAGTTGTAATAAATGCACAATTTGTTTTCGTTTGTAAAGCAAAAAGTACTTTGCATTCGAATAAGATGTAAGAAAACAGCATGTCAGACTAGATGTTTAGGCGCTTTAATAATTGAAAACGGAGAAACGCATGAAAATCGGATTGATTGGTCTCGGTGGTATGGGGCGTGGACTGGCGAAAAACATGGTGGCAAATGGTCTGGACCTGACAGTGTTTGATGTCGATTGTGAAAGGGTTGAGCACGCTGTGGATCAAGGTGCTTCGGCCGGTGTATCGCCTGTTCAGATGGCAAAAGACTGCGAAATCTTGATGTTATGTGTGACCACCGCTGAGGCAGTTCAAAGAATAACGTTAGGACCTGATGGCGTGTTGGCTGCCATGTCCCTAGGTGACATTCTGGTTGATCACACCACGGTGTCGCCTGATCACGTGGACACCATGCATGCGGCTTGTGATGCCGTTGGTGTGCGTTATGCCGAAGCACCAATGACGCGCACTCCAGCCCATGCTGATAGAGGCGAGGTCAACATTCTTTTTGGTGGTGATGAAACCTTGATGGAGCACTTACGGCCGACCTTTAATACTTACGCCGAGAACGTTTTTTATGTTGGCCCCGCCGGACATGCAACTCGCTTAAAACTCATCCATAACTACATCGCCTTTGCCAACGTCGCTTCATTTTGCGAAGGCTTCGCGCTCGCAGCAAAAGAAGGTTTAGACATGGGCAAAGTGATCGGGATTATTTCTGCGGCTGGTGGTCAGTCGGGAATGATGGATCTCTACGGCGAAATGACATTAAAGCGCGACTTTACGCCCCACATGTCATTGGCCAATGCTCAAAAAGACGTTCGCTATTACGCCGAATGGATGGAGCAGGCAGGGTTACCTGGTTTTTTAGCGCAATCTGTTCACCAGACCTACGCGATGGCTTCGATTATGGGCCATAGCAATGAGGGCTGCACTGCAGTCATTAAAGCTTACGAAGACCTCACTGGAGTTCAAGCGAGGCTTCCTGAGGAAAAGTAAACAGCCTAGAATGCCGTTCACATAGCAAGTGCGTAGCTTGCAATATTCCTTAAGCAAACGCTGTCTCGTTAAAAAAAGAGATTACTCCGATTCAAGAAGCTGCTCTGATCACGTCATGGCGATTTGCTTTTTTCGAGTGATGAAGAGGTTCATTCAGAGTTGGCTAGCTCTTTGTTACACCGGACTGGCGCTAAGCTTGAAGCACAAGGTTTAATCTTGGTCTCTCAGTGGGAGAATGGCTTTTACACTTTAAAAGGTTAGGGCATTATGATTTACGATCACCGTACTTATACCTGTCATCCAGGCCGCATTAAAAAACACATGGCGCTGTATGCCGAACACAGCTGGGAAGCCCAGCGCAGACACTTTGGGAGAGCCAGTTGTTTATGGTGCAGTCGAAACAGGTAATGTGAACTCCTATATCCATATCTGAGTCTACGAGGACGCTGCTGACCGAGCCAAAAAGCGTGCTGCTCTAGCAGCTGATCCTGAGTGGAAGAGTTTTCTTGCTTTAAGCTCACAAAGTGGAAACTTATTGAAACAGGTGAATACAATTTTGACACCTGCTTCGTTCTTCGCATCAAGGGCTTAATTGTCACGTGCTATGTGATGGTGAGAAAGTCGGCATAAGTGTCAATTGGCGGCGATCTCAAGTGCGGGCTGCAACATAGCGGCGTTCGCCGCTAACAAAAACCGCTGGGGTGCGCAAGCTGCAAAGTAGCAAATGGGAATTGCGCCGTGCAATAAAACTTGGGCTGTCGCTGCCGACTAAGTATTACTGTTTGTTCCAATCTTTACGGTTGTTTGAATCTAGCCATTGCTGATTGACTTCGGCAAACTCGAGGTTGCCGTAACTACTCATCCACTCTTCACTGAGGTGCAAAAAATCGTTGAGATGGTTTTTTCGCCACTGTTCAAAGTCCCACTCTAAATCCAGGATTTCTAGCTGCGGTGAAGGGAGGAAGCAAAAAGCGTTGACAGGCTTTTGATTTTTGAGTTGTAGTTGCACTTCTTCTGGCTTGTATTCTTCACCTTCGAAATAGATGATGCGTAGTGCTTCTGATGCGTCTAGGCTTTCTATCAAAACCCCTTCAACGGTTTGGTTTGGCGTATGCGCTAAGGCGGGGTAGCTTTCGTTGGCAACGCTGACACGCCTGTACCCGTGAAGGTCTGCTGCGAGCATCTCATCTTCTAGTACCGTACGGCCCACCACAATTTCGAGTACTTCTTGGTCCATCAGACTACCAAAGAAAAACCAGTTCATGAGTTGTTCGCCGCTTGTAAGTCGAAACTGCTCCAAACAGGGCAGTGATCAGAAGGTTTTTCCATAGCGCGTATGTCGTAGTCGATCGCGCTGTCTTGTAGTTTTTCTATCAGCGGTGCGCTGGCGTATAGATGGTCAATTCGTAGGCCGCGTTTTGGTTCAGCGTCAAAGCCCTTAGAGCGGTAATCAAACCAGCTGAAAAATTCCATGCTTTCGGGATAAAGTTGACGATAGGTGTCAGTCAATCCCCAATCAGCTAAACGTTGCAGCCACTCACGCTCCTCAGGTAAGAAGCTCGCTTTGCCGGTGCGCAACCAACGCTTGGCGTTGTCTGGGCCTATGCCAATGTCAGCCTCCAAGGGGGCCACGTTAAAGTCACCCATCACCACAACGTTTTGATCAGGCGCGTGGTTATTCAAGCAAGCCAACACGTCGGCGTAGTATTTCTGTTTGGCGGGAAACTTTACTTCGTGTGTGCGTGATTCGCCCTGCGGGAAATAGCCGTTATAGACATGTAAACTCTCACCATTCGCTAGCGGGTATTCAATGCCGATCCAGCGTTTCTGTGCTTCATCGCCATCTGTCACAAAGCCTTTGATAATCTTGCTAGGTTTGGCTTTGCTCAGCATCGCCACACCGTAGTGAGTTTTTTGTCCGTGGAATGCCACATGGTAGCCAAGCGCTTCTATCTCGGCGATCGGGAAATCTGGGTCGTTGACCTTGGTCTCTTGCAGGCCAATGATATCTGGCGAGTGTGTGTCTACCAGTGCTTGCAACTGGTGTTGGCGCATGCGCACGCTGTTGACGTTGAAAGAAACAATTTTCATGGGCGTTCCGAATAAAAGGTGCTTTGGCGGGCACTATGCCAACCTAGGTTCTGCGGCGCAAGTGTGCTCAGTCAAGCATGCGTTCATACAGGCGATAATGTGTTTCGCTCATGCCCATCGCTTGATAGGTTGCTTGTGCATTGGTATTTTCGCGTTCTACGTAGAGGCGTAGGCCACATACTGATGGGTCTTGTCGAGCTTTGTCTTCTATGTGATTGTAGATGGCGCTAAAAGCACCTTTTCGTCGGTATTTTGGTGCGACAAAAACACTTTGAAACCACCAGATTTGGCCGTTGCGCCAGTCGCTCCACTCGTGAGTGGTCATGGCACAGGCCGCGCGCTCTTCACCTTGCCAAGCGACGGTGTAGTGACCAAAAGCAGGGCTTTGTATTAGGCGCTTGACACCCGGTACAACAATCGCTGGATCAAGCACTAAGTCCTCAGTTTCCAGTGCGAGGGCTATGTTAAACGCCGCTATGGCCTCAGCATCTTCAAGTGTTGCGGGACGAATATCTAAGTTCATGCGGTCGCTCCTGCATAGAGTGATTTTACTTCTTCGATAATGATGTCTAGACCTTTAGCGAGCACGCTTTCAGGCTGTGCAACGCTGATGCGTATGCACTCGTGTTTGTGCTTCCAATCATCTTCTTCTAGGCCTGGGAAGAAGTGTTCGCCTGGTACCACCACTACGTTCTTAGCTTTAAGGCGTTGGTAGAGATCGTAGGAAGTGATAGGCAAGTCAGGCATCCACAGCCAGACGAATATCGCGCCTTCTGGCCGGTGCAGACGGGCGGGCGTTTGGGCCAATGCTTTGCAGATACGATCGCGCGCAAATTCGGCGTGGGCCTTGTAAAAAGGGCGAATGTGTTGGCGAGAGAGCTTGATGATTTCTCCGCTGTTCACTAAGGGCGCCAAAATCGACGGGCCAATGCCTCCTGGGGAGAGGTTCATGACCGCATTCATTGCGCCTATTTTACGCACGATTTCAGGATGCGCGATGACTATTCCTGTGCGTACGGCAGGCAGGCCAATTTTTGACAGGCTCATGCACATGACGGTGTTTTCGTTCCAATTCGGTGTAATGTTCCCCGCAGTGATATTGGGAAAGGGTGCGCCGTAGGCGTTGTCGACGATTAACGGAACGTCCTTGTCGCGTGCCATTTGATCGAGGTGATCCAATTCTTCGTCGGTGAGCACATTGCCCGTGGGATTAGTGGGGCGCGAAACGCACAGAGCACCGATATCGTCACCCACGTTCACCGCGTTGAAGTCGACGTGGTATTTGAATAACCCGTCTGGCAGTTCTTCGATGGTGGGGCGGTGGCTAGCAAAAAACCGCTCACCCACCGCGACGTCGCTGTAACCCATGTATTCGGGCGCCATGGGTAACAGTACTTTTTGCAAAGTGCCGTCGCTGCGCCGGCCGCCAAACAAGTTAAACAGACAAAAGAATGCATTTTGGCTGCCGTTGGTCAGCGCTATGTGCTCTCGGCCTATGCCCCAGCCATACTCGCGGTTGAGCATTTTGACCAGTGCATCCACTAGCTCCATGCGGCCGACTGGGGTGTCGTAGTTACCAAACGCGGCATTAAATCGAGAGCTGTCACTCGCTAGGCTTTGCAGTTGTTCTTGATAAGCCTGCATGACCTCGGGTAGGCAGGCCGGGTTGCCGCCGCCTAGCATTATGGTTTCTCCGCCGCTGTTAGCCAGTGCCGCGAAGTCGTCCATCAACTGCAGCACACCGAGCTGGTCACCAAATCGCTCGCCAAATGCCGAGATTTTCATGCGTGTTCCTCTATCCGTTTTAAGATCCAAGGCAATGCCTCGTCTTCAGGGTTAATGCAGTGGTTGGCGTCGATTTCTAGCGCAGGAGCAAGCGCTTGGGCGCCACATGCGTCAAGCGCTTGCGCTAGTTTCCGGCCGCCTCCACAGAAGTGTGTGTAGCTGCTGTCGCCAAGGGCGACCAGCGCATAATGCAGTCCAGTCAGGCCTTTTTTTGAGTGTTCAAGTTGCTGTAGAAGAGGTTGCAAGCGCGTCGGCAGCTCGCCATTTCCGGTTGTTGAGGTGACGACAATCAGCAAACACTCAGTGTTCAGTTGTTGAGGCCGCGGTTGCTCTAGCAATTGCGTGCAATGGCCCGCTGCCTCCAGTGTTTTCTGAAGTTGCGACATAACATAGTGGGCGCTACCGTAGACGCTGCCATAAACAAGGTTGATGGGTTTCATGCTTGGCTTCTAACCGCGAATTAACAAGGCGTCTAGCGCACGTGTAGGTAAAAGACGACGCAAAATACCAAAAATCCATGTCGGTGTGGTGACGTAGTAGCGGGCGTGTGCACGTTTAGAGCTCAGTGCGTGTTGCACTTTTTTAAGCACAGCTTCTGGTGGTAACGTGAAGCGTGAGTTTGGTCCGGGGTTTGTTAGCCTTTTTACCTCTTGGTTGTAACGAGCAGCATGCACGCTGTTCCGCCTATCTATATGTGCTGCAAAGGATTTAAGTGAATTTTCCCGAAATTTTGACACTACTGGGCCAGGTTCGATCAGGGATACCTGCACACCACTGCCTGCAAGCTCTAGTCTGAGGTTGTCGCCCAGCGCTTCAAGTGCAAACTTGCTGGCGCTATAGGCGCCACGCATCGGCATGCACACCAAACCCAAAACCGAACTTATGTGAATAATGCGTCCATCGCCGGCAGCACGCATCGCAGGCAGCACGGCGTTGGTGAGCTCTTGTGTGCCAAATACGTTGCTTTCAAACTGGGCACGCAAAGCAGCTCGGCTGAGGTCTTCTACGGCGCCGACTTGACCATAAGCAGCGTTATTGATCAAGGCGTAAAGCGATTGGTTCTCTTTCAATACTCGTTGGGCAACGTCTTGGATATTGTCACTATCGTTCAGATCAAGTTTGAGTGCATTCAGCCCTTCGGCCCTCAGTAGGGCGACATCATCATCTTGTCGTGCAGTAGCAATGACACGGTAGCCGTCTTGGCGCAATTCCCGCGCGAGACATAGGCCGATACCGCTGGAGCAACCAGTGATAAGCACTGATTTTGTCATTAATCATTACTCCGCACGAAAGTCTGTTTTGTCATTGCTGTGGACACTCTATAATAATCGGCTTTGTCGCCTAATTGTCGGCGCATCTTGGGTGAAAGAGGGAGTATTGTACACATGAGTCAACTGTCAGCGTTCCAGTCCTTGCGAACACAGTTACAGGACAGAGTAGTTGGTCAATCGACGCTACTTGATAGCTTGCTGATCGCGCTCTTATGTCGTGGCCATTTGCTGGTCGAAGGTGCTCCCGGTTTAGCAAAAACTCGTGCCGTGAAGGCCCTCAGTGACTTGCTAGACGGTGATTTTCAGCGGCTGCAGTTTACCCCAGATCTCCTGCCTGCTGATCTCACAGGCACCGAAGTGTACCGACCAGAAGATGGTAGCTTCGAGTTTCAGCCCGGGCCGCTGTTTCATAATCTCGTCTTGGCTGATGAGATCAATCGTGCGCCGGCAAAAGTACAGTCGGCCCTGTTAGAGGCTATGTCTGAAGGGCAAATCTCTGTGGGAGATCAAACACATGATTTGCCGCAACCCTTTTTTGTGATGGCTACGCAGAACTCCATCGAACAAGAGGGGACTTACCCACTACCCGAAGCCCAACTCGATCGTTTTTTGATGCACGTCTTGGTTGATTACCCCACGCGTGAGGATGAGCTCGCCATTTTACGGCTGGTGCGTGATGAGGCGAGGGGCAAGGCGGTCGGTATTGCACAACAAGCAGGTGCTATTGAGCGTTTGACTTTGCAATCGCTGGAAGAGGCTAGGCAAGAAGTGTTGGCCTTACACATGAGTGATGAAGTCGAGGATTACATTATTCGCCTTGTGGTTGCCACACGTGAGCCCGCCGCTTGGACGGGCTCCACTGAAGGTTGGCTCAGTTACGGCGCCAGCCCACGCGCAACTTTAGGCTTGGATCGCTGCGCACGTGCTCATGCTTGGCTTGCTGGGAGAGATTATGTATCCCCAGCCGATGTGCAGGCTGTTGTGCACGCAGTATTAAGGCACCGTCTGATTCTCAGTTTTGAAGCTGAGTCGGCAGGCGTCACAGCACACAATGTAATTGAAGCCTTACTGGACTACGTGGCTGCACCGTGACTGTGACAGCTAAAACATCGCGTGAAGGAGTGGACTTAGGCATGGCTGAGCTGCTCGCGCAGCGCGGTGCCCAGCGCATACGCCGCCGACACAGTCAGCAGGTGCGCACCCGAGGCGGGCAAAACAACAAGGCGCGACCCTTGGGCCGCGGTCTTGATTTTGCCGAATTGCGGCCTTATCAAGCTGGCGATGAATTACGCTTTATAGACTGGAAAACCACCGCTCGCCGCGGGCAAGTTCATAGTAAATTGTTCCAAGAAGAGCGCGAACGTCCTGTGTTGTTGTTGGTAGATCAACGCAGCGCGCTTCGTTACGGAACTCGCGTGTGCTTTAAATCGATTCAGTGTGCCAGGCTTGCGGCCGCAATAGCGTGGCGCGCTGCCGGACAAGGCGACAAGGTAGGCGCGTTGGTCTTTAACGATGCACAGCACCGTGAGATACAACCGGTAGGTGGTGACAAGGGCGTCGCCCACGTATGTCAGACCATGGTGCAGTGCCACGCCGAGCAGCTCGAGGGTGGCTTGACGATGGCCGGAATGCTCAAGGAATTGACAAGGGTGGTGCAGTCGGGCGGAGAAGCTTATGTGTTGTCAGATTTTCACGACTGGGACAACGAAGCGCAACTGGCGCTGGGCTCAGTGTGCCGTCGCGCTGCTGTGCAAATGCTTCATGTTGTAGACCCTATTGAGTGGGCATTGCCCAACAAGAGTGGGTGCACAGTGGGGGATGGTAGCCGTTGGCGTTTGTTGCCACGCGCAGGAAGCTCTGCGGCAGAGGCTTACCGGCAGCGTTTTGAACAGCGGGCTGAGCAGCTGGGCATTGAGTTTAATCGCGCCGGGGCGCGTTATCAGCGAGTGAGCACGAGTGACCCTGTCATGACAGCCTTGCTTGCAAGCGGTCGAGTGTAGACGTCGATGGATCAAGATTCACAACAGCAAATAGAAGAATTACTTGCGCAACTTCATGATGTTCAGGTCGCAGATATTAAGTGGTGGCCACCGGCACCCGGCTGGTGGTTGCTCGCAGTTTTAATGATAGCTTTGTGTGTGGTCGCGATGCTGTGGCAACAACGAAGGCGCCGACGTTTTGTATGGGTGGCTTTGGCCGAGTCCGAGTTGGCGTCTTTAGAGTCTGATTTTGACCGCGCAGAGATTACCGCGCAGGCGGCAGTGTCGCGGCTATCTGTGTTAATGCGGCGCTCAGCCATGGCTGCGAGAGGCCGGCAAAACGTGGCACGGGCTACGGACGAACAATGGATAAATATCATAGCGGATGTAGGCAATGGGCAAGGCTTTGGGCGGCAAGAAGCAGAAATGTTGTTGCAAGCACCCTATAGCGGAAAGGCATTGCAGGACGAGCAGATTTTGCAGTTACTTAAATCCTGTCGAGCTTGGTTGCAAGGGGCGCGTGTAGATCGTGGCTCGCGCCATGTTTGAGTTTGCTTTGCCTCTGGCGTTGTTGTTATTGCCTCTGCCTTTTGTTGTTCTTTGGCTGAGTCGCGCCAAGCGAACGGTTGGTGCGTTACTTTTACCTAGTATTGAACAACTGCCACAAAGTAGTGAAGCTGCACCATTCAATGTTTGGCGCAGAATAGTCGCGCTTGCTGCTTGGGTTTGTCTGGTGGTGGCGCTTGCGCAGCCACAGGTCGTCGGTGAAGCCGAGTCATTGCCGGTGACGGGGCGTGATCTCATGATGGCTTTAGATATTTCAGGCAGTATGGAAAATCGTGATTTCTTTTGGCAAGGACAGCGGTTATCTCGATTGGATGCCGTGCGTGCTGTGGCCAGTGACTTTGTTTTAAGACGTCAAGGCGACAGAGTTGGCTTAATATTATTTGGCAGTAAGCCATATCTGCAAACGCCATTGACGTTCGATACCAAAACAGTCGACTATTTTTTGCAAGATGCCGTCGTGGGTTTGGCGGGTAAATCCACTGCGATTGGCGATGCTATAGGGTTGGCGGTAAAGCGACTGCGGGACAGGCCGGCCGAATCTCGTGTATTGATACTGCTCACTGACGGTGACAATACGGCAGGGGAGCTGTTGCCCAAGCAGGCGGCTGAGCTGGCCAAAGAAATGAATGTTCGAGTCCATACCATTGGCGTGGGACGTGAAGAGCGTTCGTTTTTTGGTAGTGTGGTGCGTGGCTCGGGTATTGACGAGGCTAGTTTACGCGAGGTGGCTGAAACCACTGGAGGGCAGTTTTTTAAGGCGCAGGACACCAGCGAGTTGGTGGGTGTATATCAGGCGCTAGATGCATTGGAACCGGCCGAAGCTGGAGATGAAGTGTTCAAGCCGCGCAAACCTTTTTTCCATTGGGCTTTGGCCGCAGCCTTGTTGTTGAGCTTGCTGTTACTTGAACCTTGGAGGTGGCAGCGTGGCTGATTTTCACTTTATTCGACCGTTATGGTTATTTTTACTGCCTTTTGTAGCGGCCTTGGCTTGGTGGTGGCGCGGACAACGTACTACGCACGGAGGTTGGTCTGAATTTGTGGATGCGCATCTGTTGGCTGTGCAGTTCACCTTCAGCGGTGGCGAATCAACACGCTGGCTACGCCGCAGTGCGCCCGTAGCTGCTGCTATTGCCTTAATTGCCGCCGCCGGCCCTACTTGGCAGCAAGAGCATGCGCAAGTGATGCGTATGCAAGACGGTCGCGTGTTTGTCTTGGATATATCACAGTCGATGAACGCCGCCGACCTCAAACCAAGCCGTTTGACGTTAGCGCGCTTAAAATTGGTCGATTTGCTTCAGGCCAGCCGGGATCGACAAGTAGGTTTGGTAGTGTTTGCCGCTGAGCCTTATGTTGTCAGTCCGCTGACGGACGATGCTTTGACCTTGCGCGAAACAGCTGCTGCATTGACGACAGCACTTGCGCCTACACAAGGTGCTGATCTTGGTGCGGCCATTGATTACGCAAATACGTTGTTGCAGCAATCTGGCTTACCTCACGGCGAGATAGTGATGATTACTGACTCTGAGCCCGATCAAGAGGCGTTGGCTGCTGCAGAGCGCTCTGCGCAATCCGGAGTCTCTGTTTCTGTTTTGGCGGTAGGCACAGAGCAGGGTGCTCCTGTGCCAGGTCGCAATGGGCAAGCGATAAGAGACGCTTCGGGACGGCCATTGATAGTGAGCCTGCCAACAACTGAGCTACAGCATTTAGCTGATGCGGGTGAGGGGCGTTTTTCGCTACTGAAAGCTAACGGCGCTGATATACAAGTATTGTTACCCGTCATAGAAACCCTTGATCATGCAGCGGGCGGTGACAGTGATCGCAGCACAGAACTTTGGATTGATCGTGGACCGTGGCTGTTGTGGCTTTTGCTGCCGTGGGCGCTGTGGGCATTTAGCACGAGGTGGTTTTAATGCGTGACAAACTGCAGTTGGTGCTTGTTCTCTGCGCTGGTGTATTGCTGCTTTGTTCGAGCCGTGTCCACGCTTTTGGGTGGGATGACTTATGGAAACGCTCGGATCAGCAATTCAGGGAGCTAATCGACAAAGGGGAATTTACACAGGCTGAGAGCAGAGTTGCAAATACCGACGATAGCGCTTTGCTCAAATATCGTGCAGGTGATTTTGAAGCTTCTGCTGAATTGTACGGCCAATCGAAGCAAGACTACAATCGCGCGACCGCACTTACACGTAGTGGAGATTATGAAGCGGCGATTGAGGCCTATGAGCAAGTGTTGGCAGATAGTGTTGACTATGAAAATGCGATGCACAACCGAAAAATCGCACAAAAGCTCGCAGAGTTGCAGCAACAAAACCAGCAGCAAGGCGAAGGTGACGAAGGAGAAGGTTCGGGTGAGCCGCAAGAGGGAGATCAAAACCCGAGTGATCAGCCTTCTGGCTCAGATAGCGATTCTGGTGAGCAATCGGATCAGTCTCAAGACGGAGATGAAAACAGCTCCACGGAACCTAAAGAAGGCGATGGCGGCGAATCGGCCGACGATAAAAAATCTCCCCAGCAAGAAAGAGAGCCTGGGCAAGGTAATCAAGGCGAGACTGATCAAGATAGTAAAAATGCTCAGCCTTCACAGAGCAAACCGCACGACGAAAGACAACAAGAGTTGGATCAGTGGTTGCAGCAGGTGCCAGATGATCCCGCAGGTTTGCTGAGAGCACGCATCATGCGTGAGCACCAGCGTACCTATGGCAACAGCCGAGATAAGGAGCAGGCGTGGTGAGAGTGATTGCGCTGCTGACTTTGTTACTGCTTCACAGCATTGCCTTAGCGGCCGAGCTGAGTGTGAAAGTAGACAGACAGAAGCTTTATGAAGACGAAAGCCTTGTGCTGAGTGTGCAGCTGCGAAATGGCGCTGCTGCCTTTGACCCGATCATCGAAGACTTTGAGATAGTACAGCGGTCTCAGGGGTCTCAGGTGCAGTACATAAACGGTGTGCGCAGTGACAGCCAGTCGTGGGAGTTTGTGCTGGCTCCTAAACGGGCGGGTTTATTGAGTATCCCCGCGTTTGAGATGGCTGGCGCCATCAGCGAAGAGCTTAAAGTCACGGTAGAGAGTATCGGTTCACGTGCTCAGCAAAATGAAGACCGCCCTTTTTTCTTGCGCACTTCGGTTTCCAATAAAACACCCTTTGTGCAGCAGCAAATTATCTACACGATGAAGCTGTATCAACAGACACCCATCGTCGATGGCAATGTCACAGAGCCCGATCACGCCGATATTCAAATCGAGCGATTAGGGCTGGACCGCAGCTACATGGAGCAGGTAGACGGGCGTGAATATTCAGTCTTGGAACGACGCTACGCTTTGTTTGCTCAACGAAGTGGAGAGATTGTCTTACCCGCGATAAATCTCAATGCTCGTGTATCGACAGGTCAAAGTACCAATAGGCTTTTTGCACCTGATACTCGCAATATTCGGGTCCGAGCCCAGTCGATCACTTTAGATGTCAAAGCGGCTACAGATGCGTACCGCGCTGCGTGGTGGTTGGCTTCCAGCAACGTGGTTGGTGAAGCAAAGTGGCAGCCGGAAGACGCTCAAGTAGGTCAGCCGTTGACGTTGGAAGTGCTCATCGCTGCGGAGGGCGTAATGCCCGCGCAAATACCTGTTATTGCGGACCCGAGTTTGCCTAGTGTTCGAATGTATTCTGATGGCAGCCGAGCGGCTAAAAAAGCGGGGGCAGAAGGTGTGGTGTCGCAGCGTGTAACGCGTTGGACCATCATTCCTATGAGGCCTGGCAAATTGGAAGTCGCTGCGTTTACTTTGCCGTGGTGGGATTTAGAATCTAACAGCCAAAAAACGCTCACAATCAATGTGCCTGCGTTGCACGTGACCGGCGAGATGCCTGCAGATAGTGTGTTGGAGCCCAGCGATGAAGTGCAAATTGATAATGGTGGCGAGGCTGAAGACCAGCAAGTTGTAGCCTCTGAGGAATCGAGCGAAGCAAAAGCCAAAGTTTGGCTATGGTTTAGCGACTGGCGAACACAAGTCGTGCTCGTTTCCATAGTGGCTTTGGCCTCATTAGTTATTCGCCGCCGCCGTCGCCGTCCTTTGCCGCTGCAAACAGATGAGCAGCTTCGCTCTCCCGATGCTGCCATGGTGCGATTGTTTGAGGCGGTGACACGCGCTGACGTAAAAACGGCACGCGATGCGCTCTTGGATTGGGGTACCGGAACATTCGGTCAAGAAATACGCTCCTTGCCACATTTGGCAGAGCGGGTGGATGATCCGGAGTTCTCTAAGCTGATCTTAGAGCTCGATGTACTCTGTTATCGGGATAAGGGCAGGTGGTATGGGGAGCCTTTACAAGAGAAGTTAAAGGCATATAAGCCACAGCAGAGTGCTGTGGCTGACAAAGACGAATTGCCGTTTTTGTCTTGAGTTAGTGACTGCTTAGACTTTGTAGTAGTCGCGATACCAATCGACAAAACGACCTATGCCTTCTTCGATAGTGGTTTCGGGCTTGTAATTCACGTCGTTCATTAAGTCTGATACATCGGCATAGGTGTCGGGTACATCGCCCGGCTGCAGCGGCAGAAGGTTGCGAATCGCTTTTTTGCCGAGCTTGTCTTCTAGTACTTCGATATACCGAACCAAGTCAACAGGGCTGTTGTTGCCTATGTTGTATACGCGGTAGGGTGCGCTACTGGTTGCAGAGTCTGGTTTGGCTGGATCCCAGTCGGTATTGGGGGCGGCCACGTTATCTAACGTGCGCGTTACGCCTTCGACAATATCTTCAATGAAGGTGAAATCACGTCTGTGGTTGCCGTAGTTAAACACATCAATTGGCTCACCTGCCAAAATCTTGCGTGTAAACATAAACAGCGCCATATCGGGACGACCCCATGGCCCGTAGACAGTAAAAAAGCGCAAGCCAGTCACGGGTAGATTAAACAAGTGGCTGTAGGTGTGCGCCATCAGCTCATTAGATTTTTTGGTCGCCGCATAGAGACTGACAGGGTGGTCTACATGGTCGTGTATAGAAAATGGCATGTTGGTGTGGGCGCCATAAACCGAACTCGATGATGCGTAGACAAGGTGGCCGACATCGTGATGTCGACAATTCTCAAGGATATTGATAAAACCCACAATGTTTGCATCGATGTAGGCGTGTGGGTTTTCTAAGGAGTAACGGACTCCGGCCTGTGCTGCGAGATTGACGACGCGATCCGGTTTGTGTTCTGCAAAAACTTTATCAATAGCCGCTTTGTCTTCGAGATCAGCGCGTACATCGGTGAAGCTAGGATGCGAAGTCAATCGCTCCAGACGCGCTTTTTTTAAATTGACGTCGTAATAATCGTTAAGGTTATCAATGCCAATAACTTCATCGCCACGCGCCAATAGCTTGTGTGAAAGTGTTGAGCCAATAAAGCCAGCTGTGCCGGTAATAAGAACTTTCATGTTGAAATAATCCTGTGAACTGAATTCTTAAAGACGCGCGTCGACGAGGTCTCTGGGGAATAAGCCTTTGACATCAAAAAGCACATGTTTTGCTTGGCCAAACTCGCGAATTTTAGTCGCACCTAACTCTAGAAACTGTTTGTGGCCCACAGCAATGATGATGGCGTCGTAGTCGCCGAGCTCTGGCTTGGCAATAGGCTTGATTCCGTATTCTTCGTGCGCTTCTTCTGGGTCTACCCATGGGTCGTATACATCCACGTTGGCGCTATATTTTCCAAGCTCTGAGATTATATCCACTACACGCGTATTACGAAGGTCTGGGCAGTTTTCTTTGAAGGCTAGCCCAAGCATTAAAACGCGTGAGTTGACGATCTCAATTTTTTCACCTGCCATTTGGCGAATAACGCGTTCAGCGACGTGCTGACCCATGCCGTCGTTGATGCGACGGCCCGCCAAAATAACATCGGGATGGTAGCCTATCTGTTGTGCTTTATGTGTGAGGTAATAGGGGTCAACACTTATACAGTGACCACCAACCAATCCAGGCTTGAAGGGCAGAAAATTCCACTTGGTTCCTGCTGCCTCCAGAACGTCTAGCGTATCAATACCAAGCCGATCGAAAATGAGTGCTAGCTCGTTAACCAATGCGATGTTGACATCGCGTTGGGTGTTTTCGATGACTTTTGCTGCTTCTGCCACTCGGATACTTGCCGCCTTGTGCGTGCCAGCTGGAATAACGCTGTTGTACAACGCATCGACGTAGTCTGCGATTTCAGCGGTTGAGCCAGATGTGACTTTTAAAATATTGGTCACTCGGTGCTCTTTGTCACCTGGGTTGATGCGTTCGGGGCTATAGCCACAAAAGAAATCTTGGTTAAATTTTAGCCCTGAGTGTTGTTCGAGAACAGGAACACATATTTCTTCCGTCGCACCTGGGTACACTGTTGATTCATAAATAACGACGTCACCTTTAGATAAAGCTTTACCAATCGTTTCACTGGCTTTTCGCAGGGGTGTCAAATCGGGTTGGTTGGCGTTGTCGATAGGTGTTGGCACGGTGACTATAAAAGTATTGCTGCCAGACAACGCTGCAGTGTCACAGCTGTAGCTCAAAAGGGGGGAGTCGGCAAGCTCTTCGGCGCTTACTTCTAAGGTGCGATCGCGCCCATCTTGTAGTTCTTTAACTCGATCGGCGTAAATATCAAAACCGATCGTCACGTATTTTTTGCCAAATTCTACCGCTAAGGGCAAGCCAACGTAGCCAAGGCCGATTACTGCAACACGTGCCGCGTCAAGTTTCTTCGCGTTCAAGTCCTATTCCTTCTTTTGGTAAGTTAAAGCAATGCGTAAACTATAGCTGCGCTTGCATTCATGTGGAACTGAATCGAGCTTAGCAGTTTAGATAGTGGATAGCGGCAGCAGTGTGAGAAACCTCTACTCTTCACATTCGTGCTGGCTGACCGATAACTATAAAGATAGAACCAGAACTCGACCTAGGAAAACGATCACCGTGGGATCTATAAAAATATTTGGTTTTTACATCCGAACGCCATTTTTGCTGTTTTGGATGACCGAGCTATTTGTCTGTATGGGCGCGGTACAACTCGCAGCCTTGATTCGCTTTGGCGGCAGCAGTGCCTCGATTGATGAAACTTTACCTTCCCTCGATTTAGCCACAGTAGTTTTTGGCGCTGTGATGACGGTATCGCTGGTTGCATTTGGCCTTTACCAAGCGCATTTCCGAGGTGGAGCGCTAGGTGTGTTGATGCGTATTGCGCTGGGTTTCTTCGCTGGTAGCATCGCACTGATGATGGTTTTTTATCTTTTCCCTGAGACCTATATGGGTCGAGGGGTAACAGCTATTGCGATAGTGGTGTCATTTTTTACCATTGGGACTATTCGTCCCTTATTTTTGCCGCTCGTGGAGCAAGACACACTCAAACGCCGCATTACCGTCATCGGTACGGGCAAGACCGCAGCCACTATTTTTGGTCGATTACGTAGGCGTGCAGATCGTCGTGGTTTTTATGTTGTGCATTTTTTAGACTTTGGTGAAGGCGAAATATTGGTTGACCCCGAGCGAGTGCATGAAACACCCAAGTCTCTCTACGATTATTGTGTCAGTAATGACGTGCAAGAGCTGGTTGTCGCTTTGGATGATCGACGTTCACGATTGCCTGGTGATCAACTCATCGAGTGTCGCCTTAAAGGGTTAAAGGTTGTCGAGATTCACGGGTTCTTTGAGCGCGAGGCTGGCTTTTTGCCACTTGAGTTGGTTAGGCCCAGTTGGTTTATTTACGCTGATGGGTTTCGTGTGAATCGAGCGGAGGAAGTGCTGAAGCGTCTCACGGATATCACGGCTAGCTTGATCTTACTTTTTATCAGTTGGCCGGTTATGTTGATCACCGCTTTGGCTATAAAAATTGAATGCCGTTTCAACGGGCCTATTTTTTATACGCAAGATCGCGTGGGGTTTGCGGGGAAAAACTTCGGGGTGATAAAATTCCGCAGTATGCAAGTTGATGCTGAAAAACACGGTGCACAATGGGCCACACAAAATGACGCTCGTGTGACCCGGGTTGGTGAGGTGATACGAATGATGCGTATCGATGAACTGCCGCAAATTCTCAACGTGCTACGTGGGGATATGAGCTTGGTTGGCCCTCGACCTGAGCGGCCAAATTTTGTGGAAGAGCTTATAACAAAAGTGCCTTATTATGCCGAGCGTCATCAAGTAAAACCTGGTCTGACGGGCTGGGCACAAGTTAGCTATCCCTACGGTGCCTCTGACGAGGATGCACGAAAGAAGCATGAATTCGATCTGTACTATGTCAAGAATCATACGTTGTTCTTGGACATATTCATCATGCTCCAAACGGTAGAGGTTGTTCTGCTAGGCAAAGGCGCGCGTTAAAAGGAAAGGGTTTAACTTGCCTAAGCTCGGACAATTGCCTCCACAATTTTTTGCACGCAATAATAGATTAATTTCTATTCAATTATTATTTATTGCTCATAAATAATATTGTGTTTAGCGCACTTAGCAAAAAACATGATCCATTTCTGCCAGTCTGCGATTCTTGTAACGACAGATGGGCATGCCTGCGTATAAAATCCAACGCTTCAGATCCAAATAGCTCTGCGTGATCAAACATGCCGTTAAATGCGAGCGCGACTGTTTGCCCTGCGTACAGAATGCTGGATTTGCACGAATAGGGAGCTTTATCTTGAGTAGAAATAAGTGAGTAGGGCTGTTCTAACGTTATGAGCTCGCACTGGGTGATGTGGTCTACTTGAGTTCTTAACTCTCTCGGCAGCGTATCGCTAACGCGGAATGCGGCACAGAGTTAATACTAATTTGGATAGATTTGCGCTAACGGTGGTCTAACAAAGTGCTGGTTATCTGCCCGATGTTTTATAGCTCGTCTGAATTTAGCGCTTCTGTCGAGAGTGGCATGGGTTTGTCGGTTGTAAAAGGTGTGATCGGTGGTACTTGAGATTTTTGCCACGCGGCAAAAGACATGATCCCCATAGCGGCGATCAAAGCCAGGGCGCACGAAGTCAGGACTATCTTGAGAACACTTGTGCCCTGACGATCGTACTGAATCGATTCGACAACTCCTGCGATTTCCTTGTGAGAAATTTTCTCGAAGTCGCCTAAGTCGACCTGCATTGCAGGATCGGTTTCCGGCTGGTAGTCGCGTGGTAAAGCATGGTTTTCACGGTGGTACTCGTTCAGTAGCTTGTAGGCCCGCGTAACGAGGATAAATTGCTCTTGGTTAGCAGCAGCATGCTCAGTGTGTTCCACCCGATCTGGGTGCAAGCGCTGAACTTTTCTGCGATAACTGGTCCGAACATCGGCCCAGGATGCACCTGAGTCGTCCAGTCCTAGCTGTTGGTACGCTTCTTTGTACTTGGAATCCATGAATTGGGTTAACCGTGTAGAGTTTTACTGCTTGACCAGTCTAAATAATCGGCCGACAGAGCGATTAGTTGACATAATAGAGTGTTGTTCGGCAAGTCAACTATTTTTTGATTTTGTCGATAGCACAGTAGTGGTCAAATGCGTCTAAGTTCGCAATGACCGGCACGATACGAATTAAAGTCAAGTTGTGGCACGAATAGTGGTATCAGCTTAATACGTAAAATTGTGAATTAAACCTTTGAGAGGGAATTATGGCGAGCATTCGGGTGGTTATGGCGCTGGGGTTGGCGGTGGCACTTGCTGCCTGTAGTCAGGCGCCTAGAACGGCAGCACGGGCGGCAGCGCCTGCAAAAGTGCAGCCGGTCACCAAGCAAGAAGCAGCCGTTATACCGACAGAAACTAGTGTGGTGGCTGCACTGCCACCCGCAAATTCAACACTCGTTCAGCAACCGGAGCCTTCGCCAAGCGAAGAAGTGCCGAGCTCTGATTCAGGTGAATATCGTATCGGTGTGGACGACAAAATCAAAATATCTGTGTGGCGCAACCCAGAACTTTCGGTTGAAGTTCCCGTGCGCCCTGATGGTTACGTCTCAGCGCCACTGATTGGTGACGTTTTAGCCGGTGGATTGACGGCATCGGAAGTTGCGGTAAATATTGAAAGTAAGCTTGAGCAATATATTCGTCAGCCTCAGGTTTCGGTTATTTTGACCAGTTTGGTGAGCCATCAGTTCTTAACTAGGGTGCGTGTTACTGGCTCTGTCAATAAACCTGTTTCCCTACCATTTCGTCAGGGAATGACGGTGTTGGATATTGTTTTGGAAGCCGGTGGGCTCTCGGACTTCGCTGTACCGGCCCGTGCACGCCTATATCGAAAGGACGCTGAGTCCGGAGAAGCGACGACTATCAAAATTCGATTGGACAAAATTATCTACAAGGGTGATTTAAGCACTAACGTCGAGCTGAAAGCGGGCGATGTACTCACTATCCCCGAACGTAGATTCTAGTTGACGACGAGATGCACACTACGTTGATAACTAACAGAGAGCTTTGCAGTGAATATTGAAGAAACTCTCGCGATGTTCAATCGCGAAATTGTGGCTCGCCGTGGCACGCTGGTGTTGGCATTTATGGTCGTAGCCTTGGCAATACTCGCCGCAGGTTGGACGTATAAAGCCAAGTATGAATCGACGGTGACCATTCTTGCGGACTCCAGTAACATCATTAAACCGCTGTTGGAGGGTACGGCAGAGGCGACTGAAGTTACGGATCGGGCAGAGATAGCGCGTGAGGTAATTTTCAGCCGTGACATTGTTGATCACGTGATTCGCAGTAACAACTTGGCCGACGGCGTCTCAGATCCTGCGGCTATAGAGCGTGTGCGTTTGGAGCTGTATAAAAACACCGTTGTTGGCGATTTGCCTGGCAATACTTTTTTGATCGCTTACAAAAACACTGATCCTGTTGTGTCTTATAACGTCACCAAGCAGTTAGGTGATTTGTTTCTGGAACGCAGTATCAAAGAGCAATCAAGAGAAAGTAACGAAGCTTTCGACTTTATTCAAAACCAGGTGCAGGTATACCGTGAAAAACTGGCGGGCTCGGAAGAGCGTCTAAGGGACTTCAGGGCGAGATCAGGTTTGGGTATCGTGACCAACGCCCAAAATATAGATCAGGAAATTATTGATCTTCGTCGAGGCATTGAAAAGACAGAGCTCGATTTGCGTGAAGCACAAGCTCAAGCTACATCTTTGAAGCAGCAAATTTCTGGTGAATCAATTTCGGCAGTTAGCGTGTATCGCGAAAGTCAATTTCAACAACAAATTGGCCAGTTGCAAAACGAAATTGAGCGTTTGCGATTGGATTACACCGATACCTATCCAGACATTGTTCGCATGAAACAGCAAATTACTGATTTGCGTCAAATGGCTGAAAGAGAACGAGGTGATCGTCTCAGTGGCAATTCAAGGCAACAAGATCGCGAACGCGCGTCTGTCAGCCCTGTTTACCAACAGCTGAAAGGCCAGTTGGCCAAAGCGACTATTGCTGTAGAGACGTTGCGAGTAAGACTGGCTCAAAAGCGATCAATGTTGCAAAAAGAAACTGATAGAGCAAGCTCCACTAATAATTTTGGTGCGCAGCTGGCTGATTTAAAACGCGACTACGAAGTCAATCAAGAAATATATCAAGACATGTTGCGTCGTCGTGAACAGGCGCGCGTGTCGATGAACTTGGACGAGCAGCAACAAGGTTTGTCATTTCGGATTCAAGAGCCTGCCGTGGTTCCTACAATTCCCAAGGGTTTGCGTTTTTTGCATTTCTTGGCAGGAGGCTTGGTGCTAGCTGTTCTGCTGCCACTTGGCCTGTTGTTCGCTTACTTAAAAATGGATCCCAAACTTCGATTGCCCTCTGATATGCAAGAGAACCTTGGTCTGCCTGTGCTGGCTGTGGTTCCCCATTACAAAGGCCCGCACGAGAGTACGGGATTCTATAGAGGAAAGTTTGTCCTCACGCTGGCAGTACTAGCTGTTGTCGCTTTTTACGGTGTTGCGGGTTGGGCACGCGTAACTGGTGGGACAGCATGAGTCAGAACCTTCAAATTGATCCGCTTGATCCGAGAGACAATATGCAAAACACAAATGATCCGCGCCGCATCCGTGTGGTCAGACAGGCTGCCAATAGTCCTAGCCGAGAGCTAGTACGCGCAGACGCCAGCCGTCGCGGAGTAGCACGTCGACCTGCGAGTTCGCCCAAGACAATTGTGCAAATGCAAGATCCACGGCTGTTCAGTAAAGCACAGCTAGATTATCTAAAGATCATTCACCCGCAGAGCGAAAATCGCAAGCTAGTGGATACCTTCAGAGAGTTGCGTACTCGCTTGATGGGTTTACGTGCCAATCAGAATTTCACTGTGATGGTGACTTCGGTGACTCCTGGCGGTGGGGGCAGTTTTGTCGCTATGAATCTAGCGGCGTCTATAGCCTTCCAAGATAGCAAAACGTCCTTGCTATTAGATTGTAATTTGCGTGATCCCTACCTGCATAAAATTTTGCAACTAGCCAAGCTGGACAACGGCAAGGGGCTCACCGACTTTTTGGCAGACCCGACTGTTGGCATTGATACCGTCGTACGCCCGTCTGGCATTCCGCGTATGCGTATGGTTCCGGTCGGCGGTCGACGTGAGTCGGCAACGGAATATTTTTCTTCGCGCACTATGCATGGGTTTTTTAACGAAGTCTCGCGTCGATACCGCGACCGTTATGTCATTGTTGATGCACCGTCCATTGCTTCTTCAGCCGACGCCAAGATATTAGCCAATCTCGTTGATTATATTATTCTGGTGGTGCCTTATGGCAAAGTGAGCGCCAATCAAATCGCGAGTATTTGCCACGACTTAGATCAAAGCAAATTGATCGGAACCGTGCTCAACGACGAACCTTTAGCCGAGATTAGTTAATGAAAAGCCGCAACAAATTGCGCCGTTTACGATTAATTGCGCTTCCTCTTTTAGGGTGTTCGTTGAGTGCGCCAAGCTATGCCGTTGAGTATGGTTTGGATCTGCTCTATAGCTACGAGAGTAGCGACAATATTGATCGTGTTGAAGACACTGCAGCGGTTGCAGCTGAAGATGGCTCCAGACATGTGTTATTGGGCGGGTTGCGCGCATCAACGCGAGCTCAGTGGCTGGACATGGATCTCGACTTAACTCTAGGGGTTTCTAAGTCTGATAGTAACGGTGATAGCGCGACGATATCTGACGGAGATACAACCGAGACAGATGCGCGCGGCAGCCTTTATGCGTTGTTCAATCTGCGCCCAGGGCAAATTTCTTGGTTACTGGCGGATTACATCGTACAGCAAGGGGACGACCTCGAGGGTTTGGCGAATGAAGAGGATCGATTTACTTCAAATTACTTTGTTACCGGTCCTTCGACAACTTGGCGTATATCGCCCGTAGATACAATCAACATGGATTTGTTCTATCTTCTGGCAGATGAAGAGGGTGAATCGGAGCAGACGAGACAGCTCAATTTGCAATCAGACTGGAGCCATCGTTTTTCTCGTCGACATGCTGCTGGCTTGCATTTTGATAATGCGGAAATAAGCTACAAAGACAGTGATGACAAGTTTCGGATCGTCAACATTTATGGACGTTATTCCTATGTGCAGGGAAAAACGCTACTGGACTTCGATGTAGGTACCAGCAGCAGCACTGACGAAGATGCTGCAGACGATACTAAAACCACTTCAGACGAAAGTCTATTGAGACTAGGCATTAGCCGCGAGATGTCGCGTGTATTGTCGCTGTCTTTTAACGCATCACAAATCTATAACGATGAGACTATGAGCACCATTCGAGATTTGCAATCGAACCTAAGTGGTGACCTCAACACAGGGATTGGCCCGTTTTATGAAAAGCGCGTTGCGCTTGGTTTGGATCGCGGTGATGATATCTGGAACGCGGGCTTGAGCCTAAGTAATACCGCTATTGAGTTTGTCGATGAAGATAGTGTCAATGATGACCGCACCACACAGCGAGCATCATTGCAGATGGACTACAATTTAAATAGTTTGTGGGGCTTGCGTGCTACGGCTTCCCTTGCTGATATTGATTACGACAACATAGATAGAACCGACCAAGAAACAGACTACAGCTTAGGGTTGTCTTACCAATTTGCTGTGTCATGGGGAGCGTCACTCAGTGCTTCGCATAGCCTCATTGATATTAATCGGCCCAATGAAATAACAGCGCTTCAAGAAGATGTAGAGGTTGAAGAAAACACTGTTTCTTTTAGTCTTTATTGGCAACCACAGACCAAGCTCACACAAATGCGTGAAAAGTATGAAAGTACGCAAATAGAGAACGTGCTGCAGTAAGGCGTTCAACCAGTAAGCTCGGCTGCTTATTATGTGGATAAATAAATGCGTATTTTGTTTTTGGTTGACGGTTATTATCCGGGAGTAGGGGGGGCAGAAATCCAAGCAACCCTATTGGCCAAAACACTGATACAACGCGGCCACCAAGTTCAGGTGGTCGCTCCTCACTTATTACCTGAACTACCCCTTGAAGATACTTGGCAGGGCATTCCCGTCAGACGTATCGCCTATTTTCATGTGCCTAAGCTCGCCAATATTTTCTATATGATCAGCTTCGCACATTTCTTGTTCAAACATGGCCGTGACTACGACGCATACCATATCCATATGGTGCACAAAATGGCGTCGGTAGTTGCCATAATGAAGCGCTTTTTAGGTAAGCCAGTGTTGGCAAAGGTCTCAGGCGCAACCGAATTTGAAGGCGGGGTTCTGGATTTTCGCGAAGATGCATTTTATAAGCGTGCGTTGCGGAAGTTATTGATGCGGCTTGATTATTTTCAGTCGTTGAGTAGTTACAGCAAATCACAGATCCTTGCAGCAGGTGCGCGTCAAGATCAGGTCATCACTTTGGCTAATGGTCTCGATATTCAACGCTTCGAACTCAGTGAAGCTTTGCACAATGACGATTCGGTTCAGAGCCAAACAGTCATTGCTTACTGCGGGCGTTTACAAGAAGTGAAGGCGTTACCTGTGTTATTGCAAGCTGTCGCTTGCCTGAGAAACAAAGGATACGATGAATTTTTACTGCGTCTCGCAGGTGATGGGGATCAAGAAGAGCATCTGCGCGAGTTAACCAAAGAGTTAGGGTTGTGCGATTATGTTGAATTCTGCGGACGGATTTCGGATGTGCCCAGCTTTTTGTCTCAGGCCCATATCTATGTGCAAGTGTCTCGTTACGAAGGCCTGTCTAATTCTGTGTTGGAAGCTATGTGCACCGGCTTGCCTCCTGTACTTACGCGTATCAGTGGCAACGAAGACCTAGTAGTTCACGGCGAGTCTGGATACCTTGTTGATGTGGATGACGTGCAAGAGCTGGCAAAGCAGCTGTCTACACTACTTGATGATAGAGCGCATTGCCGCTCATTAGGGCTTGCAGCGCGAGCTCGTGTAGAAAACCTATGTGCGCTAGAGAAAGTAGTTGATGTTTTGGAACGGATTTACAGCGGGCAGTACCAGCCATCTCTGGAGCCAGAACTCAGCATCGAGGCTCGTTGATCTTGTCGGTAGCTAAACACTTTCGAAACTATGCCTCAGCTGGCTTAATCGGTTCGCTGTTGGGCTTGGTGACTTTCCCTCTCTTAACGCGCGCTTTGAGTGTCGGTGATTACGGTTTGTTGGGCTTGGTGATGTCTACCGCGACAGTATTTGTCGCAGTAGGGAAACTCGGGTTGCAACACGCATTGGTGCGTTTTTTCTCTGCTGAACAAGAGCGCGGACCGGAATACCTAAAGCAAATGCTTGCTACTATTAGTGCAAGTTTGTTACTGATGTCTGCTGTGTGCATGGCGTTATGGTTGCTGTATGGCAACTACGTCTTGCCATTGATTTCTGACAGTCCCGGTGCGATGGCCATATTTCTCGCTGGCACCTTGTTAGTGCCGATTAAGATGTTATCCAGTGGCGCGCAGAATTTACTAAAAGCGAACGAAAACAGCGGCATCAACTCTGTTGCTTCTGTGCTCGAAAAACTACTTAGGCTGGCACTTATCGTTGTCTGCTTGTTTAGTATTGGGTTGGATGCAGCCAGTGTCGTTTCGATAACGATCGTCTCCGAAGCTGTATTGTTCGCTATATTGCTGCACAGTGCCTGGCCATTTTTAAAAGGCGTTAAACCCAGTATTAAAATCGTATCTCTCAGTCCATTGGTCTTATTCGGTTTGCCTAGCATGGCGGGGGAGATTGCCGGCTTGCTGTTAGAAATTGGAGACAGGTACGTTATCGAAGCCTACATGGGGGCTGGATCGTTAGGCCTGTACGCAGCTGCCTACAACATGAGCATGTATCTAGAATGGGTACTGATTGTGTCCTTACAATCGGCGATGATTCCACATTATGTGCGTCTGTATGAACGCCATGGCGAGGCGGCTAGCGTTGGTTTTGTCAATGGAGTGTTGCGCTACTACGTGTTAGCTGGGGTCGGCATTATGGCGGCTTTTTGCGCTGTCGCGCCTGAGCTTTTAACCATTCTAGCGGGCGATAAGTACACGGCTGGGCACTATATTGTGCCCTGGGTAGTCGCTGCTTTATTGCTGGGCGGAGGTACGCATCTTTTTGCCGCGGGGTGCTATATCTACAAAAAACCTATCATGCTGGTGAAGTGGACTCTCATCGCATTTGTTCTCAATATTTTTCTCAATATCCTGACGGTCCCGTCTTATGGTCTGGTTGCTGCGGCTGTGGCGACGTTTATTTGTTACGTCATTCGCTCAGTGGGCTTGTATCGAGAGGCATCAACGTTACTGAGAGTCACTCTCGACTGGCGCGTGGTAATACAAGCATGTGTCAGCGGGATGTCGGCTTGGGCATTGGCCGCTCAAATTGATATGCAAACTGCTGTTTTGGGAGTTCTGCTAAAAGGCTTCATCGCCAGTATTGTATATGTGACATGCTTGTTTGCTTTGTCCGCAGATTTTAGGCAGTTACTCGCACAAGGATTGACCTTGTTTCAGCAGCGAGTGCGCGGAGGTAATTCATGAGTTCTTTATTAGCACTTCTAGCGCTACTTTTTGTCATTTACACTTATTTTGGATTTCCACTGTTACTGTGGTTGCGGGCTCGTGCGGTGGTTGCGGCAACACCGCAAATGCACAAAGAGCAATGGCCCGAAGTGACGATAGTCATCGCGGCCTTTAACGAGGCTTCACATATTGAGGCGAAACTGCAGAGCCTTTCCCAGTTGGACTATCCGTCTGAGCGATGGCAGGTTGTTTTAGTTGATGATGGCAGTACGGATGACACGGTGGCACGAGCCGAAGCACTGAAGCTACCGTGGTTGCGTGTTCTTAAACTGTCGCAAAACAGCGGTAAGCCAGTAGCTTTGAATGCGGCTATGAAATGCGTAGAAACAGAGTATTGTGTCTTTATGGATGCGCGCCAGCGTGTCAGTGCAAACGCTCTGAAATCTCTTATTGCTCATTTCGATGATCCGGCAATTGGTGCGGTCAGCGGAGAGCTAATGATTGTCGACGAAGAAAACCCAGAGCAAGTCAATGTAGGGCTGTACTGGCGTTATGAGAAAGCACTACGAGAAATGGAGAGTCGTCTTTTTTCCACGTCTGGGGCAACAGGCGCGCTGTACGCCATCAGAAGTGAATATTTCCAGCCATTGCATCAAGACGCGATATTGGATGATTTTGACACTCCCGTGAATGTCCTGAAGTTGGGGAAACGCGTGATATTCGAACCTTCTGCGCAAGTGTTTGATAGTAGTCAGAGCAGTTTGGATGATGAGTTTCGGCGCAAGCTGCGCACACTGACGGGTAATTTTCAATCCTTTGCGCACCATGCATGGTTATTTAGTCCCACGCGTAATCCTATTTTTTGGCAGTTTTTATCACATAAGGTTTTTCGCCTAGCCGTGCCTTGGGCGTTGTTGATTTTGCTGCCAGCGTCTGCTCTTGCTGGTGGCTGGTGGTGGAATCTTGTATTTATTGGTCAGGTTATGTTTTACGCCTTAGCATTAGGCGCTGCGAAAGTAGACATATTAAAGCGCAACAAGTTGTCTAGCTTTGCGCAAACCTTTGTGCAGCTCAATCTAGCTGCTTGGCTAGCGGCTTATCGTTACTACACTGGTGATGTCAGTGCTCGGTGGAAGGCCGAATCATGAATAATTTGACTGTTTTGATGTATCACGCCACTTACGCGAATAAAAAAGAGTTGGCAGCGATAGATGCGGCGGACCGGCCATACGCGGTTGCGCTAGATACGTTTGCAGGGCAAGTGCGCGCTCTGCAGAGTGCTGGTTACACTATCGTGTCGCAAACAGAAGTCGAGCGCGGCGTCGATAATATAGTAAAGCCTTTGTTGCTCACCTTCGACGATGGCCACAGAAGTAATGCAACGCAAGTGACGCCTTTACTTGCACAGCAAGGGTTGAGTGGTTTGTTTTTTGTAACGGCAGATTTTTGCAGACAGCGTGAAGATTTTTGTTCAGATGACGATTTGCGCAATATGCTCGCCCAAGGCATGAATCTTGGAACCCACGGTGTAACTCATCGCTTTTTAGCTGATATGAGTGAGGCTGAGTCACGAGAGGAACTTGCTGAATCTCAGCAGTGGTTAACGAGTATTCTCGGGCAGGAGGTGGACACTGTGTCTTTCCCAGGTGGTCGTTACAACGCGCGTGAATTAGAGCTTGCGGAAGAACTACAGTATCGCTGGGTGTATGACTCAACGTTTGCTCTGTACAAACTCAACGGCGATAAAAGCTTTCATCTGGTGCCAAGAATCCCAGTAAGGCAACAACATAGCAGTGCAGACATTGTTGCGCTGATCGATCCAAACTCTATGCAATTTCGCCGGACACGTGCGATAAACATGGCTAAAACAGTGCTTAAACGCACAATAGGAAATGGGGCATACGATGCGCTCTACCGACGGCTTGCGTCCTAAAATAGGTCGGCCAGTGCAGCCCGCAGACTCACTGAGTCCTGCTCAGCGTGCGGAGAGCACGGTTGTACCTTTACAACGAACTAAAAACACGTTGCCGGCTAAACGTCTAGGCAGAACGTCTGTGTCTGAAGAGAAGCTACCGGCGCCTGATTCAAAGCCAGCGTTTGGTCTTAATCGTGGGGCCCCAAAAAGCAACCCCGAAAAGCAAACCGGTGAAGACGATATCGACTGGGATAAAGTTTTCTCGATTCTGAAGTTTTTAATTCTGCCGGCTATTTTTGCTCTTTCGATTGTTGTAGTTGGTGTTCAATTGCCTAAAGTTGCGCTTTATGGTGTGGCGGCAGTGATCGGGCTGGCGGCTATGGTCCGTTCACAGCGAGACCCTGAAATATTGCTCGCCTTGATGATCATCTATATTCCTTTTGCTCACTTATATGCAATATCTATTGCTCCGCTAGTCAATGGTACAAATATTTTTATCTTGCTCTGCCTGTTTACCGGCCTAAATACCACGAGGAGCAAGGGCGAACCGACATTTAAAGCCAAGCCCGGGTTTATATTGATTGTCACGTGGTTCGTACTCAGCTCTGCCTCCATTCTCACTCTGGTTCGTACGCCCGGAGCACTAAGTTATACATTGGGCGAAGAGCTGACGCAGTACACTGCTTGGCTTTCTCAGTTCGGCTTCTACCTAGCCGTCTATAGTTTGATTCGCAACAAGGGACAGGCCAAGCGCGCCATGGTCTATGTCATGTTTGGCACGGTGATTGTGGTTCTTTACGGATTGCGTGAATCTATCGATAAATCAGGTATGAGCTCAATCGAAAAAATGCGTTTGGGCGGAGTGTTTGAGCAGCCTAACGATTTTGGTGGGTTTATCGCTTATACTTTTATTCCCTTCATCGCTTTGTTTATTTTCAATATGGGGAAAATCAAAGCGTGGGTTATGGCTCCCTACTTTTTAATCACGTTGAAAGTGCTGATTACAACTTTTTCACGCGGGGCTTATGTCGCAATAGCTGTGGGCGGACTAGTGCTTGGCTGGTTACGTGGTCGCGTGTTTCTCTTTGGGTGGGCTGCGTTTGCTCTCGTACTGGTGGCTATCTTTCCGCAGGTGCTGCCCAGCTCGGTACTGGATCGCATCGATCAAACCGGCCGCAGTTCTAGAGTAGAAAAGCTCGATAAAAGTAGTGAAGATAGATTGATACTCTGGAGTGCTGCTGCAGAGATGACTTTAGAGAGTCCGATTACAGGCAAGGGCTTTAAAGCCTTTCCTTATCTCAAAAGTCAGTACACAGAGATTCCTGTGCGTGAAGCCGATCCTCACAACATGTATCTTTATATCTCATCGCAGATGGGAATTCCGACGCTGCTATTGTTTTTGGCCATGATGGCGCATACCGGTTGGATGGGGGTACGTGTCTTTATGAGTTCAAAAGACAGCTTCGAGCAAGTTATTGGCGCGAGCATGGCCGCTGTTATACCGTGCATTGCGTTTATCAACTTGTTTGGTTCGCGTATGGTTGGCATGAGCTATGTGGGCTACTTCTATACGCTTGTCGTCATAGTGCAAGTGCTGTATTCGCCACATAAAGGCGTGAAGCAAGACGCCAGCCTTGGTTATCGAGAGGGCAGCGGGCCAAATGTACAGGTAGGTTATGCTCATGACGACCCGGCCCAGAGTGCGGGCGATAATACAAGAAAGACGCTTATAAAGCGTGTTCTTCGGTGAAGGCGATCACTTCTAACTGCATTGCTTTGTCGATTTGAAAGCGCTTAAATCGCTTTGATCGGGGAAAAAAATGGAGCGGGCACTGATGCTTCAGTCTTGCTGTCTAGGGTGCCGGATATACACTCTGTCTCGTTGCAGGGTGGCGGAGACGAAAAGATTTTCATCCACCGCTTAGATCAACTCTTTCCGCTAGCTAGTGGCAATAAAATCTACAAACTCTTGGGGCATTTGCAAGCCGCGCGTCGCGCAAATAAAACGCAACTGCTCAGTTTTGGTGGAGCTTGGTCTAATCATCTACACGCGCTAGCAATATTTGCCAGACATTTTAATCTGCGTTGCACGGGTTTTGTTCGTGGCCTTTACGTGGATATTGATAACCCTATGTTAAAGGATGCACGTGCGGCAGGCATGGACGTTCGACTGTTGAGTAAACAGGAATATGCGCGCCGTCGGGATCCGCTCTTTCTTGCTGAATTGCGTAGCCAATACCCGAATGCTTGGATTATTCCTGAAGGCGGCGACGACGCTTACGGCAGGTTGGGACTTCATCATTTAGCTGCGGCATTAACACAGTCAATACCTGCTGGTGAGACATTGATTGTCGCTTCTGGTACGGGCGCCACGGTGCGTGGCTTGGCGATGGGGCTGCGGGAGCATGTGCAGTTGGTGTCGGCACTGGTGGTCAACGATCAACAGTTAGCTCAAAAGTTAGACCTGTTGTGTCGCCTACCTTGCGACAATTTTCGTCTGTTCGAATGCAGCGGTGCCGGCTACGGCCGTGTAGATACAAAACTGTTGCAGCAATTAGAGCGGCTCTACCTGCAATCTGGCGTATTGCTTGACCCACTCTACAATGGAAAAGCTTGGCCGCTCGCTAAGAAGTTGACTCGACAAGGTGAACGCGTGCATTTGCTACACACCGGTGGTGTACAAGGCTGGAGGGGTTTGTTGAGTAGAGGATTGCTCGCTCAACACCGTGAACTATCCTACGCAGCGTCACATCTGGAGTTTAAGTAGGCACTCTGCCACGATGCTTTTAACAGTTTGTGCAAACTATTCACGACACGCGCTTGTCGCTTTCCAATAACCGCTACACTTACATTAAATGCGATGATATACGCCTATCGTGCTGTCACTGAAGTGATTCAGGGCGCCTAGTGCGTTAATAGACATGTTTTCGATCTTACGGACCGTCCAAAAAAAGGAGCAAACCTATGACAATGGGCCTGCAAATTGATCCGGCTAAATGCACCAGCTGTCTACAGTGTGAACTCGCCTGTTCGAACCATCATGAAGGCGTGTTTAACCCAGCCTTGTCCCGTATCAAAGTGTTTGAGTTTGAGCACGGGCGGCGCAGCATACCTTATACCTGTACGCAGTGCGAAGAGGCTTGGTGCCTAAAGGCTTGCCCTACGAATGCCATCAGTATCAACAACGAAACGGGTGCAAAAGTTGTTGATGATGCAACTTGCGTGGGCTGTAAAGTCTGCACCATCGCGTGCCCTTATGGCACCATCAACTACCGTTCAGCAACGGGGAAAGTGGTCAAATGCGACTTGTGCAACGGTGAGCCGGCCTGCGCTAGCGCTTGTCCTACCGACGCGATCGTCTACGCATAACAGGGAGAAGACACTATGGCATGGCAACGTAAAGTTTTGCGTATCAACTTGACCCGTGGAGAGATTTATCACGAGCCGCTGAATATGGAGTGGGCGAACGCCTACATGGGCAGCCGCGGGTTGGGAACAAAATACCTCAGTGAAATGATGGACCCTGCTGTCGATGCGCTTGGACCAGATAATGTGCTGATTTTTGCCACTGGCCCATTGACGGGCACCATGAGCTCGACCAGTGGTCGTTACTCTGTTCTCTGCAAAGGTCCGCTGACTGGTGCAATTGCTTGCTCAAACTCTGGTGGTAAATTTGGCGCTGAATTAAAAAATGCTGGATACGATTTGTTGATCTTGGAGGGGCGCGCTCCTTCGCCAGTGTATCTGAGCATCATCAACGATGAAGTTAGCCTGAAAGCTGCAGACGATCTATGGGGCAGTACGGTTTGGCACACTGAAGAAACGTTGAAAGAACGCTCTGGCGACCCGCAAACAAAAGTATGTTCTGTTGGTGTGCCAGGTGAGCGCGGTGTGCGCTACGCGTGTATCGTCAATGACTTGCATCGGGCTGCAGGGCGCTCGGGTGTAGGTGCTGTGATGGGGTCTAAAAACCTCAAAGCGATCGCTGCTCGCGGTAGTGTTGGTGTGACGGCTGATGAGCCGCAGCGATTTATGGCTGTGGTCAAAGACACCATGAAAAAACTAGCAGATGATCGCGGACGTCAGGGCATGACCAAGTACGGTACCAATGCCATGATTGACACTATGCATGCTTTTGGTGGACTGCCAACGCGAAATTTTCAAGAAGTACAATTTGCTGGCTCAGAAAAGATCAATCCTGCAGCCATGTCTACCGCCAACGAAAACGGGCACACGAACTTAATCACCAATAAAGCGTGTTTTGGTTGTTCTATCGGTTGTGGTCGAGTTGCTCACGTTGATCCCAAACACTTTTCTGTGGCCGATAAACCACAATACTGGCACGCTTCTGGCGGACTGGAGTATGAAACCGCTTATGCTTTAGGGCCCGTGTGTGGTGTTGATGATATCGACGCCTGTACCTATGTTGGCTTTCTCACCAACGAGCACAGTATCGATCCCATTTCGTTTGGTGTGACTGTTGCCGCCGCGATGGAAATGTTTGAACTGGGTGCTATCACGCTGGAAGACACGGGCGGTATAGACTTGCGCTTTGGCAACGCTGAAGCTTTGGTCCAAGTCGCGGAGCTCACTGGCGCCCAAGAGGGTTTTGGTGTTGATCTTGGTCTCGGTAGCAAGTTGCTGTGTGAAAAGTATGGTCACCCTGATTTGTTTATGGGGGTTAAAGGGCAGGAGTTTGCTGGTTACGATTCGCGCGCGTTGCAGGGCATGGGCCTGGGTTACGCAACGTCCAATCGTGGTGCTTGCCACCTTAAGCACGACGTGTTCAGCGAGGACATGAAAGAGCAAAACGGCCAAGGTAAAGCGAGGCCTTGCAAAGATTCACAAGATGAAATCGCAGCGATCGACTCCACGGGCCTGTGCATTTTTACTGCAGGTGCTTGGGGTATGGAGGACTATGCTGCGCAAGTTGATGCGGCTTGCGAGGGTGAATGGCCAGTTGAACGCTTGCGCGAGCTGGGTGAGCGCACTTGGAACTTGGAGCGTCAATTTAATTTGCGTGCCGGCCTGACCGCAGCAGATGACACGTTGCCCAAGCGTTTGCTGGAGACACCAGCGCCTTCCGGCACAGCCAAAGGCAAAGTGTGCGAGTTGGATGTGATGTTGAAAGAGTACTATCAGTTGAGAGGTTGGGGTGCTGACGGTGTGCCAACTTCAGATACGCTGGGGCGCTTGGGGCTTTCTGCGTGAACATTTTGCTCAGAACCACGGGAATTATGAGCGATTATTTGCCAGAAGGTGCGGTAGGTGGCCGAGTCGAGCTCGAGCTGCCTGCCGGTGCCACTTTTGCGCAATTAGTGGCGCGTCTTGAGATTCCTGAAAGTGAGCGATATATCGTTTCTATCAATGACACTTTGCTACCCGAGCCTCTTGAGCATCTGCTTCAAGAGGGCGATCAAGTGATCATTATGGCGCCGCTTACCGCCGGTTAGCCATGCACGTAGTCGCATATTGCTTTTTCTGATGGTCTAACTCTGTACTGTAACGTACTCTTTGTGCGTTGCAATAAACTGTCTCATTTCTGAACAGTTCAATCAAAAGTACTGAAGTCGCGGTGTTTTTAGTGTGATCGCTGCACTAAAATACACTTAATTTCACAAGTATCTTTAAATCTATCAACAAATTGCATTCAGAGCCGCCACAATATATGCACTATTGCTGGATAAATAGTGTAAAACAACATATGGTTAGGGTTATGTTGCGGTGCAGCATGCTAGCAACAAGCTTTGATTGTTGTGTGCAAACACAAATATGCACAAATTAGAGAGCGGTATACCGCTTCGACCCTTGGCGAGGAAGGATTGTAAAACGTATGTATAACGATATAAATCGCGATGAAGTTATTGCCGAAAACGCGCAAAAGTTAACTGAACTTGGTGCCGAAGTTGGGCAATACAGTTCTGACCTTCAGTCCATAAGTGGGCACCACGCCAAGGAAATCAACAACTCGCGCAAAGATGCAGTGAACAGTTGGGTTGAGACCAACAAGTCGTTGATGAAGAGTTTCTTTAATCCCTGGAATGTCGCTAGAGATGCAATGGAGTACAGCGTAGACGCTGCACAACGCCAAGTCTTGTTCTGGGATACCATGCGCCAGCGTGGCAATGTCTATAACGAGCACCAAGCAGCGGGTTGCCCGCCTGTATTAGCCTATGACTACGAAACGATCCTAGACGCACGCGAATTTGATCGCCCAGTTAACTATGCTCTAGTGCGTATAAGCCCGCCTGAAGGGGTAGTGGTAGACGAAACTAGCCGCCCCTACGTCATCATCGATCCTCGTGCCGGCCACGGTGCTGGTATAGGTGGATTCAAAGGGGATAGCCAAGTTGGCGTCGCTTTGCGCGCAGGCCATCCCGTCTATTTTGTTATCTTTTTCCAAGAGCCTGAGCCAGGGCAAACTCTTGCAGATGTATGTGACGCGGAAGTCAGCTTTGTACAGGAAATAGTGCGCCTTCATCCCGGTGCGCAAAAGCCGGTTGTCGTGGGCAACTGCCAAGGTGGTTGGGCCGTCATGCTGTTGTCTGCGTCTCAGCCTGGTTTGACTGGCCCGCTGGTACTCAATGGTGCACCTTTGTCTTACTGGGCTGGTAAAAACGGCAAGAACCCGATGCGTTATATGGGGGGCTTGTTCGGTGGCACAATGCCGGCGATGCTTCTGTCAGATTTAGGTAACGGTAAGTTTGATGGCGCTCATCTCGTCTCAAACTTTGAAAAACTCAACCCTGCGAACAGCAATTGGGGCAAGTACTATAAGCTTTACAGTACGGTAGATGATGAGTCCGATCGCTTCCTAGAATTCGAGCGTTGGTGGGGTGGTTTCTACCTCATGAATGAAGGGGAGATGCGTTGGATTGTGGAGAACCTGTTTGTCGGGAATTTATTGACTGCTGGACAGGCACAGCTGACCGAATCCAAAAGTCTTGATCTCAAACACATTACTGCGCCTATTGTGGTTTTTGCATCACGAGGCGACAACATTACGCCGCCACAGCAAGCCTTGAACTGGGTGCCTGAGACCTACCGTGATGAGCATGAAATCCGCTCACTCGGTCAGCGCATTGTGTATATGTTGCACGAGACGATTGGCCACCTAGGTATCTTCGCGTCTTCTGAGCTGGCCCTGCGTGAGCACTCGGCCATCATGTCCACACTTGACGCTATGGAAGCACTGCCACCAGGCCTTTATGAAATGAAGGTTGTCGATCGTGACGGTGAAGGAGAATTACGCCACAAGGTTAATTTTATCGGTCGCAGCATGGCAGAGCTGATCGTCGATATTGAAGTGGACGAAAGAGACGATAGCTTTGGTCCTGTCTCGCGTTTGTCTTCATTTAGCTCGGCAAACTACGAGAAGTTTGTGCGTCCTGTTGTGCAGTCTATGGTCACTCCGCAGAGTGCTGAAATACTCAAACAGATGCACCCACTGCGCCGCGAGCGTTACATGTTCTCTGACAAAAACCCTTGGCTTGCAGGGATGAGTGGCTTGGCTAATTTGGTTGCAGCCAATCGTCAGCGTGCTAGCAGCGATAATATGTTTGTGGCAATGGAGCGTAACAACTCTAGAGCAATTCACAGCGTGCTCGATGACTACCGTCAGCGTCGTGATGCGGGATATGAATTGGCCTTCCATGTAGTTTATGGCTTGCCGGCAGTTCGCGAGTTCGCCAAGCGCCTACACAACCACGATGTAGAGCGTGACCATGACTTTGAACGCCACCTTCCAGAAATAGAAGGCATTGTGGACCGCATGGAAGAAGGCGGTTTTGCTGAGGCAGTCATTCGTATGGTTGTGCAGGTCAGCCGTGCTCGAGGTGGTGTGCCACGCGCAAGGTTGAAACGCTTCAATGAAATGATCACAAAAGAAAAAGCTTTCAGCCAATTCGAGGAGCTCGCTCGTTCACGCATGATTTATGAGCAGACGGTTGTGAGCGAAATGGAACCGGAAAAAGCTGAGCGAGCGCTGCTGAAAATGCTGCCAAAAGCAGCAGATAGAAAGCGAGCAATCAAACTCGTCGATGACGTTATTGGCGGCTTAGGCGAGCTTGACGAGGGCCACGGCAAGACTTGGAAGCGTATACAGAAGCTCCTTGGTGCAAAGGTCGTAGGCTAGTCTCAAGCTCGGCATCTTGCTGAAAGCACAACGGCCTCGGATATTCCGAGGCCGTTTTGCGTTGTGCTTGTTAAACAGCTTATGGGTTCTTCGGGAGAAGGCTTCTGCAGCACGTTTATCTTGGTGGTAGCGCTACTAGTTTTGTTATTTGAAGAGATATACATTGATTATTCAGTTGCTTAGTGTGTTGTCGGCGCTGCTTTTGCTAGAGTGCTAACTATGGAAGCATTAGGTGTTTGCGCTGTATTAACGGGTGATGTTGTCGCCTCTCAAAGTCTCTCTCGTGAGAGTCTCGATCGTGTGCGCTCAGTCATTTTTGAATCCAGCCAACAGTTAGCTTCTTGGTCTGAGGGCCTAGTGCCGAGACCATTAGAGTTTTCTCGGGGTGATACATGGCAGTTATTACTGCGAGATCCTTCTCAAGCACTAAGAGCTTCACTTTGGATTCGCTCCGAATTGCTGCATCGCTGTGCGGTGGATACGCGCATTGCGGTCGGTTTGGGTGCCGTGCTGCCGCTGGCAGACACATTGGCAAAATCGGGTGGCCCGGCATTTGTGCTCTCTGGGCAAGCGCTTGACGAGATGGCGGCGCGGCGCTTGACGATCGTATTGCCTCCGCTTATGCCGCTCGCGGTGTGGGCAGACTTGTCTGCGCGCCTGTGTGACGCTCTTGTGGCCTCTTGGACGCAGCGCCAAGCTCAGCTTGTGCACGCGGTGTTGTCGCCTCAAGCGGGCACGCAGTCGGCTATAGCAGCGCAACTTGTGCCAGCAGTAACCAAGCAAGCGGTAGGCAAGGGCCTTCGTGCTGCGCAATGGGCAGCGCTATCATGCGCCTTGAAAGTATTCGAAGAAAACGATTGGTCGTTATTGTTTGCCGAATCAGTAGACAATCAATAAAGGCTGTATTACAAAAAACAACTGAATATGGTTGTCAATTGAGGCATTAACAAAGCGATGTGGGAGACTCTGGTGCTTTTGTTAACTGGCCACTTGTTGGGAGATTTTCTTTTCCAAACAGGATGGATGGTGGCAAACAAGCGTAAGCCTGTTGTATTGGTAATCCATGTAGGCGTTGTTATCGCTATAACAGCGATTATTCTTGGCAGCCTGCACTGGCCAATTCTATTGTTAATCTATGGCTCGCACCTTGCCATGGATGCAATAAAAACGTGGGTTTTGCCTGAAAATCTGGGTGCGTTTGTTTTTGATCAGTTTGTGCACCTAGCCGTAGTGATGGGGCTTGCGCTTGCTTATCCCACTGCTGCTAGTCAGTCCATTTGGTTGCTTCTGTTGCCCGCGCCAAACGTACACCTTTTTTACGCTGGCTTAACTTTTGTCAGCGCTTTAGTGTTGGCCATTCCTGCTGGTGGGTATCTCATCGGAACAATAATGCGCCCGCTAGTTGAAGAGCTCGACAATGCGCTTGATGGCCTGAAAAAAGGCGGCCAGTACATTGGTTGGTTGGAGAGGTCGTTGGTCGTGCTGTTCATTTTTACCGGCCAGCCAGGTAGCGTCGGTTTTGTGCTTGCAGCAAAATCAATTTTGCGATTTGGTGATATCAAAGAGGCAAGTCAGCGACGCGTCGCTGAGTACATCATTATCGGCACATTCTTGAGCTTTGGTTGGGCTTTACTTGTCGCCAACGTTGCTCTTTACGCCATTCAAGTTTGGATGGCGTAAAGCTGTTGCGAGCTGTAGTTATCGCGCAAGTTGTCACTGCGCGCCCACAAGCAATAACTACTAAGTCACCGTGCGTGCTCAGAGCTTTTGCTGCACACTGCTCACTTTGTCTTTCAGTGATTGTGCTCTGTCTGTGCGTGTGCTCATTTTTATATGGCTAGTGACTCGCACAGCACCCATTGATTGAAGCTTTTCATGGCACTCTTTAACCGCTGCCATCACCTCGTCCCACTCGCCTTCGACATTCGTACCAAAAGCGTGAAGCTGATGTTTTAAACCAGCTTTTAAAAATATTTTTTCGCACTCTGCGACAAACGGAGAAACCGACAGGCCAATGCCGCCGGGGGAAACCATGATGTCCATCAAAAGGTGCATAAAACCAGCTCCACAAATATTAAATGTCAGTGGGCAGAAGCATGTCACGAGAAGGTGTCTTGGGGAAGGGCCAGTGCATATAGTCTGGCAGTGCCTGCGCCAGCTCAGTGTGAGCTGGTGCAGTGAAAACGCGAATGCGCTTTAAGGTTGGCGAGAGATCTCAACGCGACGATTGAGCGTGCGACCTTCAAATGTATTGTTGTCTGCAATAGGGTTGAGTTCGCCGTGGCCTGTAACGTTTATACGCTCTTCACTAATGCCTTTGTCCTTCAAGTAGCCACTGACAGAAAACGCGCGACGCTCAGAGAGCATTTGGTTGTACGTACCATCGCCGATCCAATCTGTGTAGCCATCAACCAAAATGTTAACTTCTGGGTAATCATTCATAATCTCAACCAAACGATCGAGTTCGGCAAAGTAGTCGGGCTTAACTTTGATCTGATCAAACGCGAACAATACAATTGGCTTGCCCAGTACAGGCTCTTCCGCTGCAGCCGGCGCTACTGCTTCAGCTGCGATAGCAGCCACAGGCAATGCAGCAGCAATCGCTGCTGGTGCGGCAGCATTGGCATAAGAAGCGTCACCAAGACGTTTCAGTGCTGAGATTGATACTTGGCGGGCGTCGGTGTCGTACGACGATAGCTCGGCACGCACAGCGACTCCGTTTGACCAGCCATACTCTAGCCCTAGGCCAGTAGCAAAGTGGGTGCTGTAGTCACGATGATAATCGACCTTGTCACTATCGTTTGTCATGCCGCCCACACCAAGTCTGAGATACGTCGACAAACCTTCACGCTGATACAAGCCGTCGTCATCGTAGGCATTGCTATTGGCAGAGCCTGCGTTGAACAAGTAACTGATCAAGCTCAAGCCGTAGACGGTGTAGTCCACACCGCCGACGGGCGTGCCGATGAAGCTTACTTCTGCTTCACCTAAGCTGCTGGCGTAGCCGTCAAGCGTAAAACGAGGGCTGAGGTCATATCCCGCATGCAGGCTAAAGCTAGTGTCTTTTTTGTCGGTGATGCTTAACGAGTCTGTCGTCTTGCGAGGCTCAAGCTCGCTGACTCCAACGCCTGCACCCAGATAAAAACGATTGCTAAAGTAGCGGTTCTCAGGTGAATTGGCTGCGCTAGCAAGTGCAGGCAAAGCCACTAATAGTGCAACGGCCGTACTGGCAGCGGTTTTCTTGTATAGGTCGAAATTCATGCCGACTCTCCTCGTGCAAGCTTGAATATTCGGCGCAGTGGGAACACCGTCACTAGCATAAGTAACCACAAGCCGTTACCGCCTCCGCCAACACCTGAACCGTGAATACCGGTCAGTAGACGAATATCGTCACAGTCACATTCTTCGAAATCATCAATGCCATTTTCGTTTATGTCGCTGAAACGCAATACTGTCACCGCAACTGTTGCCGTTGACTCCGCACCGTTGCCATCGGCTACGGTGTAGCTAAAGCTATCCGCACCGTTATAACCGGGGTTAGGGGCGTAGTTCACTTGGTCGCCATTGATCGTAACCACACCGTGGCTGGCTCCCGAAACATTGGTGATTGTTAAGCCAGCACCTACAGGGTCAATATCGTTGGCCAATACCGCAATGTCGGTGCTTGTATCTTGGCGAATACTGACCGCGTCACCTTGCGCGCTAACAGCTCCGTCGTTGTTGACCGTGACAAACGAGAAGTTGAGGTTGTCAACGTTTCCGCCATTGACGTCAAAGGCCACTGGGTTTGCACCATCTGGTATGGCAACTCCAGCAGGGATCGCATCATTGTTTTCATCAAGCTCTGCAAAATAACTACCGTCCGCAACACCAGGGAAAACAAACTGTCCGCTGGTGTCTGTCGTGACGACGGTGAGCAGTTGGTCAACAGATGGGTCAAATGCTGAGTTGCCGTTAGTGTCAGCGTAGAGAGAGATATCTATTCCGCCCAACCCAACGTCGCTGTCGTCAAAAATGTTGTTACCGTTTTGATCGATGAAGGCGCTGCCTGAAATAATACTGCCCGCTTCGGTGACAGACGCTTCGTCGTCCCAGTACACGCTGGCCATGCCGCCGTACAAATCAGCACCGTCTCCGATGATGATGTAATCATCTGCGCTGTCTTGTGGGAAAGTAGCAGGATCAACCAAGTCATGAGTTGCAGTATCAACATCGCGTCCAAAAACAGAGAAGCCGTAGTACTTTTGACCAACAGCAAGTCCCAAATGGCGGCTTGATACAAAAGCGACGGCCATGTTTTCTGTGTCGCCAGCTAGGTGTTCTGGGTACTGCTGGGGTGCGACCGATGCACTCTGCAAAAAGCTGTACTGGTGACGAACAGCGGTGACGCCGTAACAAATATCAGGGTCAGCACAGCCGGCGGGATGTATCTGCACTAGGTCGCCATAGCCGCTTGGCTCGCCGTTGCTGTCGAGCGATGTGATCGCTGCGATCTTGACTGAATTGTTGCCGCGCTTTTCGGCCACAATGTGCCCGCCAACATCCAGTCCGGCATCGCTCAGCGAGCTGAGCAAACCGTAGCTGTAGATGAAATCTACGCGTTCGATGTTTTTAGGGGCAGGGCCTGTATTGGAAAAGGTATCTAACGTCCCGCGATTAATCACGTAACCGGCCAACATGGATTCCATGTCGCAGCTGCCGTCGGCTCCGAGCGGGAAGCCTGCTAACAGTTCGTCTGGGTTGCCGTCAGATTCAGCGAATACACCACAAGGTTCACCCGTAGCTACACCTGGAATATCGACGCGTTTAAGCGTGACGAGGTCTGCAGCGTTGATTACTGAGTGGTGGTGACCGTTGTAGAAAAAACCATCCAGCAGTTCGTTCTGGCCAATGCCCCAGAGGTAGTCGACTCCCTGAGCGCTGTATTGATACGGGGTCGGTTGTTCAAATTTTGTCTGTACCTCGGTCACTTCACCTGCCGCTTGTACGCTGGACGCAGCTACAAGTGACATCGCCAAAACACCTTGGCGTAGTAAAGGGAAATAGGTGCTTTTTAAGTGCCAACCACTAGGTTTGGCGTTTGAGCCTGCTTGCATGACCCGATAACTCCACTGGGATTCAAGTTGGCTCGATTATAAGCGCCTACGCATATCAAAGACGGTACTAGTTCTCAAAAAATAGTAGTTTGGTAATGAAGTCACAAAATGCTGTAAGCACTCCGTTACAACAAGTGCGGTTTATTCTTGTCTTTTAAACCATATTGCATTGATGCCGCCGGATATCAACCCAGTTGTACATGCAATGATAAGCAAGCTGCTTTCTAAGTTGCCCATGCCGAGTGTGTTATCCATCAGATCGTGAACAAAAAGTCCGATAAAACTGGCGGGTATCGCGATAACTGCATGCAGCACCAAGCCGACACCTCTTGAGCCTGTGAGCCATGCTACCGACACGGCGGATAACATGCCCACCAAGACAAACCCCACAGGCCCGAGCATTTTAAACAGTCGCATCATTGTTTTTCTTCTCGCTAAATTATCAGTGATAAGCCTTAGGGCTTAGGCTGGAGGGCAGTAATTATTTGAACCTCATGATCACTCAACTGCACCGAGCGCGGGTATCGGGGAGCTAGGCGATCATCATAAACGGGCAAGTGCCAATTGTCGGTTGTCATAACAAAGCGCTCGAGACCCGCTTCACCAAAGTGTCGCAGATAGCCGCTCATGACAACATCAACGTAGCTTTGCATAAGCCAAAGTGGCTCGTTATTTTGTTGCGAGTGCTTGCTGGTCCACAGACACGGCGATGCTTGTGCATGTAACTCACCGTCCACGCACAAGTGTAGATGGCTTAGCTCGTGGGGGTTATAGCCTGCTTCGCGTTTTATCAGGTACTCGTCGATATCAGTGCCGCCCGTTACCAGCAATCCGTCGATACTGCTGTTGGCGTCAGCGATAACATCCATAGCTGCCCAACTGGGCTCGCCTGCAATAGGGTGGCGCCAGCTGCGCCGCCAGCCAGACAGAGTGGCTTTGTGCCAGCGAGTGTCTACCGGCAGGGTTTGTTCGTTGACCAATGAGCCAAAGCCAAAGTAATAGGGGGTTTTCATTTCACTCGATTCATATGTGTAGAACTTAGCGGTGTAGCAACAACTGTTTCTGACGCAACACAATACGCAGGCGTATAAACAGTAGCAACGAGCTGATACTCAATCCAACCACCAGACCAATCCAGAGCCCAAAAGCACCCGCCGAAGTATAATGCGCCAAATAATACCCCAGACCAAAAGCGATCACCCAATAAGCAAAGCCATTGATAATCATCGGCATCTTGGTATCTTGCAGGCCTCGCAATATGCCAAACAGAGCCACTTGGGTACCGTCTGACAATTGAAAAATAGCCGCAAACAACAACATCTGCGCTGCAAGCTCTTTGACAGGCACATCATCGGTATACAAGCTCGGAAGCCAATGGCGCAGCAAAATCAACATTAAGGCGGTCGAGCTGGCCATGGTTATTGTCGCGATCAAGCCAGCGTTTATACGTAGACGAATGCTCTTCAGAGAGCCTTTGCCTAACGACTGCCCAATGCGCGCGGTGAGTGCCGCAGAAAGCCCAAGCGGTAACATAAAACAAAAAGACGTCACTCCAATGGCGATATTGTGAGCGCTAGCCGGTAGTACCCCAATTACACCCATCTGAACCGCTGTGGCTGTGAACAAGCCAGCCTCAAACATCATCGCCATACAGATGGGTATCGAGAGGCCCAGCAATAATTTCAATGTACCGATATCCGGCCACTGCCAACGGCTGTAAATTTGATAGCGTTTAAACCCTGTGCGAGAAAGTAAAAACAACAGCGTTGCCGCCATACAAACCATCACGATCGTGGTGCTCCAGCCAATACCCGCCAAGCCCAGCGCAGGAAGCCCAAACCACCCTAGACCAAAGCCCAAATCACCAAAGATATTGATGATAAGACCTAGCACTTGCACCAACAGTACCGGTCTTGTTCTGGCCGTTGCTTCACAGACGTTGCGTGCAGCGCTCAACAGTGCAATGGCGGGCAGGCCCCAAGCAGCCGCTCCAAGGTAGTCCTTAATTGATGGGCTGAGCTCTTCGGAGATACCAACAGCTTCAAGAGAGTTGGCCAATAACCAGACCAAGCCGAGCGAGATAAAACCCCAAAACACGGCTAACCACAGACCCTGACGTATCACGGCACCAATTTCCAGTTGGCGGCCTTGTCCGCGCATGTGCGCGATCACCGGGGAAATGCTAGCGAGCAGGCCAATGCAACTGAGCGCCACGATAAACCAGACGGCGGCTCCTATGCCCGCTGCGGCCAGTGCTTCACGACCTAGCTGACCGGCAACCAAGGTATCCACAAGACCATTGCCCATCTGCAACAACTGCGCTCCTATCAGTGGTGCGCCTAAAAGCATCAAGCGCCGAAGTTCGGCGCGCATTGCCTGTGGCAAAAAGCCAGTCATCGTTACTCCAGAAAAGTGAGGGTGCATTGAGGCTGTGAGACTACCAAGTGTAGCGTGGGCCAAGTTAAACATTTTGAACTGCCTGCAAATACACGGTGATAATTTATCCCACAACTCGCCGTTACCAATTTGAAAAACACAGCAAAGCTGCTTGAGTCGCACGCGTTCAGCGGGCACTCTTCTAAGATTGAGTTTGTCAGGGTTTAACCTTGGCTAGCTTTCAAGTCACTAGCGCCGCCGTTGGATTGTATCCAGCGAGCAAGGGATTCCCAGCGATGCGTCACAAAATCAGTTTTGCAGCCTCAGTGTTGGCTATTTGCTCAGTCCCGTCTTTGAGCACAGCAGCACAAGTTTCGCTCAGCTTGTCGGACATACAGCAGCAAAGCCTGCAGCTGACCAAGTTGGACAACGGAAGCCCGCTGGATCGAGCAGTGGCGGAAAAACTACGCGTCAACCTGAGCGACTCCGTGCAATTGTTCGGAGACACCTTGATCGTTGCTCGTGACATCGCGGAGCAAGTACTCGACGACGGATGCAATGGCAGTAAATTACGTCAATCATCGCTGAGTATCACTTTGCCTCCGCAGAGTGAATTTACTTTCGACTACAGCTCTGTGCTGCTACCTATAAGCGCTTCCCTTGATACCCGAGCTCGTATCGAGGCCAGCGGGTCTGCGGTGCAATATTTTGGTATTGGTAACAAAGACAACTGCACGCGACTAGGCTCGGATAATTTTGACTTTTCGGTCGACGGAGAGTTAGACCTCAAGTTGCGCGTTAGCCTTAATCCGAATGCTGACTTGCGTGACGAGAGCCTGTTGCGATTGTCCCCTGAGGTAGAGTTAACAGTAGAAGTGGGCAGCAATAGCTTCGATGTGGATATCGACAACACTTTGCTAAAAAAACTATTGCAAGACCGTCTCGAAGACGCAATAGATGACAGTTTGACGTCCGTTGCATTGCAGGATTCAGTCGAACGAGCTCGTTTATCGATGCAACGTAGCAGCGCTAATTCTCTGGGAGATGGCACGCTGGATGTCGCGTTGCCGCAAGTGGATAGCAAGCTTGTCACGCAATTGCGCGAGTGGACTGACGACAGTACTGATTTCCCCATCAGTGATGCCTACCTCGCAGACAACGGTGACGCCATTGTTCGTGCTGCGTTGTTTGGCGACACAGAGATGCTCAGTGATTTACTCGGCAGCTTATTAGCCTGTCAGCTGGGTAGCGTTTATCTCGAAGATTTGCCGCGTCAAGCGCTCTATACAGAAAACGATACGGCCTGCGTAGCAACCACAGCTTTAGATCAAGCGCTGTACAGCGACTCGCAGTGTCAGCAGCCTGTCTCGGTTCGGCAGCAGAGTTTGACGGAGTTCTGTCTGCAATCGACCGATGCAAGCAAACTTGGTGATGGCAGTGCCTCGCCAGCGCAGGTGAATGAGTGGGTGCTTACACCCGGTCCGCGCTTGGCAATCACTATTCCAAGCTTTGACGATAACAGCCAACAACCCTATCAGGGCTCTGTGAACTTTAAGCAAGACAGTACTGAACGCGGAACTTGCTCGCTTGAAATGCGTATTTATACCCCCAATCCGGGCGCCAAAAATTTACGCCCTGTACTGGCTTTTCACGGTGGCAGTTGGTCCCAGCGCGGTGCTGGTTTTTTGGGCATGGAATCACTGATGGCGCACTTTACTAGCCGTGACATCATTGTATTTGCACCGTTCTATCGCCTTGCCGGTGATCAAGACGGCCCGACTGCCTGCAGGCAGTTTGTCGCGGAAGACATCGTAGCCGATGCCGTGGCCGCTGTTGACTGGGTCAAACTAAATGGTGAGCAATACGGAGCGCGTGTGGGGAAACTAGGCTTGTTTGGTCAATCGGCTGGTGGCTTTCTCGCAACCTATGCCGCGGTCAATCGCTCCGCTGATATCGATGCGGCACTGCTGATGTACCCACCCACTGATGTGGGCGGTTTTATTGACGACTTAGAAACCGGCGTGTACAGCAACGAACGTGGGGTTGGCATACTGGAACGATTCCTCGGTGTCGAGCAAGCCAACTGGAACAACGAGCCCGCGCGGATCGCCGCGCTGAGCATGGCACAACAAATTGGCGACGGCGCGCCTGCACCGGCGTTTCGCATGATTCATGGTTTGGCCGACGACCTTGTCTTGCCCACTCAAAGTGAGCGGCTTTGTGATGCACTTAGTGGCGAGCTAGTGTCCAACGCCGTTAGTACAGGTCGCTTGCAACGGCGAGAGTGTGGCGAAAAAAGCCAGCTCGATCTGATTGTTGGCGCACAGCACGCATTAGAAGTCTGCGCCCTTGGTACTGAATGTATGGCGGGTGATCTACTTTCAGCAACAGCCGCGCAAAGCTCACTGCGGGAAGCGTATGACTGGCTCGCTAATTTTGCTGAGCCAGCCGATGCAGAGCAAGATGGAGTGGTAGGCGACACAGATAGTAGTGAGGTTGGCACGGACGAAACAGCAGATGACACCGGCGATACGCAGCAAGGTGGGTCAGGCGGCGGTGCGGCAAGCTATCTGCTGTTATTGGTGTTGCTTGGCTTGCGGCGGAGGCAGCCGCAAGAGCCAGGTGCCGGCCTTGGCTAAGGCCGGCGTACAAACAAATTATAAACGCACTTAACTAGCGTTTTTTAATGTCTCCAAAAACAGAGCTTTGATCGCTGGTGCGTCTACACCCATAGCCACGCGATGCTTAGGTCGATTCGACCAAAAGGCATCGTGATCGTATTTCCCCGCTGGCGCAAACAAGGTCTGTCCCGTCGCTACACCCTCGCAGCTTACCGCTACCGCGCCCGTTTCAAACGTCAACAATTCCTCAGCCACTACAGTCAAAACCGCCAGTGCATCGTGTGCTGCGCAGGTGCGCTCATTAAATTTCGTGGCGTAGAAATCGAGGTAAAATTGATGAATCTGGTTCAGGAATTTCCCTTGGCGGGGAGCGCTTGATTCGGCTTGATCAAAAAACGCTTGGTCTAGAGTTGTTTTGTGCGTAGCGTCTAAGCCAACCATAGTCACTGGCCAGTCTGCGGCAAACACAACTTCCGCTGCGTGTGGGTCGTTCCAAATATTGGCCTCTGCCACTGGCGTCACATTGCCGGGTTCAATCGCCGCGCCACCCATCAATATGACGCCTGCGGTTTTTTTGGCGATATCGGGTGCCATCTGCAATGCCAAGGCAATATTGGTCAAGGGGCCAATGGGCACGAGATACACTTCACCCGGCGCAGCGCGAACTTGCTGAACAATAAATTCTGCGGACGAACTGCTGAGTGCGCGGCGCGTTGGCGCGGGGCTTTCTACTTCACCAAAGCCGTTTTTACCGTGTACAAAATCGGGGTGCGCGTGCGGCGTAATCAGTAGTGGCTTTGCAGCACCCGAGCACACAGGAATATCCTGATCAATGAGTTCAACGAGGCGCAGCGCATTTTCAGTTGCGAGTGTCACGGGAACATTGCCAAAAACACAAGTCAGACCCAGCAAGTCGATGTCGGGGTGGTGTGCCGCAAATACGATCGCCAAGGCATCGTCTATACCTGGGTCGGTATCGATGATAATTTTTTTCGTCATGATGACTCTACTTCCCATGTGTGTAGCAAGTTATCTGCAACGTGCCAATGGCGGGCTACAGATTACTGGTGTGTTTTTAAGATGCAGCTAAAAGGCGGCCAAGAATCGATCTACTTGATCGTAGTGCGGAATGCTTTCAGCGGCGCCCGACACGGTCACGCTTAAAGCGGCGGCGGCTGACGCCCGGCGCAATGCGTCCTGATCATTTAAGCCAAGGGCGCGGCTGGCCATGAAATACCCTATAAAAGTATCGCCAGCGGCGGTGGTATCGCGAGCTTCCAAACTGAAAGGCGCCGCATCAAAAGTACCGGCTTCTGTTTGCAGGTTTGCGCCACGTGCACCCAGAGTTGTCAACAGCTGCGGCACTTTTGGCGCGAGGCCGCCCAGTGCTTGACGCAGTTGCTCCGACTCGGTTTCATTCACGATCAGCAAATCCACTTGCGGCAATACCGTCAGTGTGGCTTCTGCATTAAACGGGGCGGGGTTAAACGCAACTTGCAAACCGTGCCGTTTACAGCGAGTGGCAATTTCACACACGGCGTTGGTTTCGTATTGCAGCAGCGCCCAGTCCCCGGGCTTTGATTTGGCCAGTGCGGCGTCAATCTGCGCGCCGTCCAATTTGCCGTTGGCGCCCGCCACGATCACGATGCTGTTCTCGCCGCCTTCGTCCACGCTGATTATCGCGTGACCAGAAGGCTCATCGTCTAGCTGTGCGATACCGCTGGTATCAACCTCTGAATCGCGCAAAATTTGCAAGGCCCATTGATCTTTGGAGTTCATCGCTCCCACATGTAGCACTTCTGCACCTGCACGGGCCACAGCCAGCGACTGATTGGCGCCTTTTCCACCTAAATGTTGTGCGTAGCTTGTGGCTGCTAAGGTTTCGCCAGGTGCAACCAGATGAGGCACCTGGTAGACGTGGTCAATGTTGATCGAGCCAAAATTAATAATCATCGCGCGCTGCTCCGAGCGGTTTTTTACTTACTATAGCGTGGATTGGCTGCGTTTCGGCGTCAGCCGTGCTGAGCTTGTTTGTATCACAGCAGCGCGGGCCGAGATTTCTAGCTCAAATAGGCTTGTTTTGAACCGTGTTTGTCTCAAATTAGCGTTGATCTAGCAGCCAAGAAAAAACGAACAACGCCCGCATTCGTTTAGCCGATATTCGTGACTTAGGCGCGACTTCATGTTTTGCCGCGTTTCAGTTGTCGAATCAAAAATCGAAGCGGATGCAGAGCACGCTGCCACGGATGCTGCTGTGCAAAAATAACGGCTTCCAGAACTTGTGCACAAAAATATGCTGACGTGATTCCACGTCCACCGAGTGCGGCGACCATATACAAGTTAGGAAGATGCGGCGCATTAGGGTAGTGATGTGCCGGTCGGCCATGCTGTAAATCGTCGTAGACTAACTGCGCATTTTTGACGTCGGGCACGCCACCAACCAGTGGCAAATAGTCGGGGCTAGTCGCGCGAACGGCTGCTCGGATTTGCGCCGTTTCCGCGTTTATAGGCATTGTCCACAGCGCATTGCAACGCGAGAGAATCTCGGCATTTCGCTCCGGATCTGCCGTGCTGTCGGTGCTGTTGTGCCAGTGGCCTGCAGTGGCCATCCAGCCGTCCTTGCTGGGGCAAATAGTGCCGCCACCGACCAATGGCAGTGCTGGGCCTGCGTTACTGTGCTCGGATCCAAAATGCAGCAGCTGGCTCAGTACCGGGTTTATCGGCAGTGTTTCGGTTGCGGCTAAATGCGACATTTGCCAGCCATTCGCCAAGATCACATTGTCGGCGCTGGCTATCTGTGAGCCTTCACTGGCAAATAAACGCCAGGCCAAACCGTCGTGTTCTAGCGTTGTCAGCTCACCTTGAATAAGCTTTATATTGTCGTGCGCAAGTAAAGCGGTGCAGTAATCCACCGGCGAAACCCAGCCCGCATCTTCTAATAGCACGCCTTGATCTTGCGCCGCCGAACCAAGTCGAGCGCTGACTTGCTCTGCGTTTAGGTATTGGTGTTTTGCGTCTCCGCGCATGTCCTGTGCATGGCGGTGGCAATGCACTGCGCCTGCAAATTCACCGGCTATTGCATGGCCCTGCAAGCGCAGTAGCTTTATACGCTCGGCGGTCGCTGTAAAAGCCGTGCTGTAAAAGCGAGAGAGCGGATCGTCGGCGTCGCGCGCCAACACAGGCCGCAACACAGCAGCAGGGTTTCCGCTTGCTCCAGACGCTATGCCCGCGCTGTCCATCACGCGTACATCGCAGCCACGCTCGGCAAGAACGCGCGCTATCGCGGCGCCGGCAACACCCGCACCAACCACCATAAAATCACGGCCGTTATCAGCCGCAGGTGGTGGTTCGAGCCAAGGTTGCGTTTTTTGAGAGTCTGTTTTTGGCCACATCTAAAGTTTGATCGGCAGGGTGCTTTCGTGAATATGCACAGCGGAGAGTCTGTACCTGTAAAAAACGATGCAACAACGAGCGGCGGTTAGCTGCTCGTCGCCACGTAGCGCTTGGCCACATAATCTTCAACAATCGCCTGAAACTCTTCGGCGATTCGGTCGCCTTTCAGTGTCATAGCTTTTTCGCCGTCGATATACACCGGAGCCACAGGGCGCTCACCTGTGCCGGGCAGACTAATACCAATATCCGCGTGTTTGCTCTCACCCGGTCCATTGACCACACAGCCCATCACCGCTACGTTCATGCTTTCCACGCCGGGGTGTTTGGCTTTCCACACCGGCATTTGATCGCGCAAATGTGTTTGGATACTGGCAGTAAGCTCTTGGAAGTAGGTGCTGCTGGTGCGGCCACAGCCGGGGCATGAAGTCACTTGCGGCGTAAAAGCGCGCAAGCCCATCGACTGCAATATCTCTTGGCCAACTTTGACTTCTTCCGTGCGTGCTCCGCCGGGCTCGGGTGTCAGCGAAATACGAATGGTGTCTCCGATATTTTCGCTCAGTAACACAGCCAGTGCTGCGGTTGAGGCGACGATGCCTTTGGAGCCCATGCCAGCTTCAGTCAAACCGAGGTGCAGCGCGTAATCACATCGCTGGGCGAGGGTGCGATAGACCGCAATCAAGTCCTGTACCTTGCTCATCTTGCAGGAGATCACGATTTTGTTTTTGGCCAAGCCCAGTTGCTCGGCGACCTTGGCGCTGTTGAGTGCCGAGTCGATCACCACTTGGCGGTTGATGTCTTGAATGGGGCGCGGGTTGGCAGAGGCAGCGTTCTCATCCAGCGTTTGTGCTAGCAGCTCTTGGTCGAGTGAGCCCCAGTTAGCGCCAATGCGCACGGCTTTGTCGTATCGACACGCGACTTCGATCATCGAGGCAAATTGCTCATCGCCCTTAGTGCCGCGCCCCACGTTGCCCGGGTTGATGCGGTACTTGGCCAGCGCCTCCGCGCAGTCTGGGTACTTTGTCAGCAGCTTGTGACCGTTAAAGTGAAAGTCGCCCACCAACGGCGTGTACAAGCCCATCTTCGCCAGTCGATCACGAATTTCCGGCACCGCTCTGGCCGACTCTTCGTTGTTGACAGTGATGCGGACTAGCTCGCTTCCCGCGCGCGCCAAATCAGCCACTTGTGCGGCTGTGCGCACAGCGTCTGCGGTGTCCGTGTTGGTCATGGATTGCACCACCACAGGTCGGCCACCGCCGAGTGTGATGTCGCCAATTTTTACTTCTGGAGTGATTCGTGATTGCATGGTGTAAATTTGAATTGTCGCTGGCGTGCTAAAAAGTATAGTGTAACGCCTGAACCTACTGAATAGTGATTCAAATCGCCTCAGCCATGACGCGGGCATGACAAGCCATGACAGAAAAAAGCCACAAACCAGTGTTGAGCGAGCGCGAGCAGTCAATTTTGCGCACGCTTGTCGACGAATACATCCGCGAGGGCGTGCCGCTAGGGTCGCGCACCTTGTCCAAGTTGCCAGGTGTGGGGCTATCGGCCGCCAGCGTTCGCAACGTCATGGGCGACCTCGAAGAGCAAGGCCTGCTGCACGCAGCGCACACTTCGGCGGGACGCGTACCCACCGATAACGCCTATCGGCTATTTGTCGACTCCATGGTGCAGTACCAAAATGTCGACGAAAAAGCCGTCGATTCACTGCGAGCAGGGCTGCAATCGCCGCTAAATCGCGATCAGTTAATTGCCCGCGCCAGCGAATATCTGTCCGGCTTCACCAGCATGGCGGGCTTGGTATTTGTGCCCAAACCGCCCGAAGACATCTTCCGCCAAATAGACTTCGTGCCTCTGTCCGAGCAGCGTGTTTTAGTGATTTTTGTGGTCAACGATCACAACGTCGAAAACCGTGTGGTTAGCCTCGACCGCGATTACAGCCGCGACGAACTCATCGAAGCCGCCAACTACCTCAACAGCGAGTTTGGCGGTCAGTCACTGGCAAAAGTGCGCGACTCGGTGCGCGCCAGCCTGCAAAATATCAGCTCAGAAATGGCCGACCAAATGCAGCGTATGATCTCGGTGGCCGGTCAGGTTTTTGAAGACGACGACCCCCAGACTGAATCGGTGCACGGCGATTACGCGGTTGCAGGTCAAACCAACCTGATGGCCTGCCAAGAACTATCCGACATTGATCACTTGCGCTCGCTGTTTGAAACCTTCAACAACCAACGCGATATGTTTCATATTCTCGAACGTAGCCTCAGTGCGGACGGTGTCAAAATATTCATCGGCGCAGAGAGCGGGCACCACGTGCTCGATAACTGCAGCGTCGTCACATCACCCTGTGAAAAAGACGGCGAAGTGCTCGGTGTGCTCGGTGTTATCGGGCCCACCCGCATGGCCTACGACCGTGTTGTACCGCTGGTCGAAGTCACCTCAAAAATTCTCGGCTCCGCCTTGAATTTCAGTCGCTAATCCCTATATTGGCGTCATTGTGTTGATTTAGGCTCAGATAGCCCTGAAGTCACCCGTATTAATCCACGACTGCAGCGCAAAAATGCGCTGCTGTCTGTTGTCAAATTTTTAGTCTTTTTGGAGTTCTCCCATGCCGGACGAGCCTCGCGATAGCGAAGAAAACCAAGCACAAAAAACGCAGCAAGATGAAGCTGCAAGCCCCAACAGTGAGGCGCTCGAGGGAACACTCGAACAGGCTGGCGAGGCGACACCTGAAGGTGCTGATGCAGCCAACGAATCAGCCAACATTGAAGAGGCATCCATCGAAGTAGGAGGTGAAGAAGCCGTGTCAGCTGTCGACCCTCTGGAAGAACTCAGCAAAGCTCTCGAGATTGAGCGAGCGCGCGCCGACGAGAATTACGATCTTGCGCTGCGCACCAAAGCCGAGATGGAAAACCTGCGCAAGCGCTCAGCCAACGAAGTGGATAAAGCGCGCAAATTTGCCCTTGAAAAGTTCGCCACCGAAATTGTTGCCGTGCGCGACAGTTTGGAGATGGGCATGGACGCGGCAAACAAAGACGACGCCGACGTTGCCAGCATTCGCGAAGGCACCGACCTGACACTCAAAATGCTGATCAGCGCCATGGACAAATTTCAGGTAGAGCAGGTCGACCCAGCCGGGCAGCCTTTCGACCCTGAATTGCACCAGGCGATGGGCATGCAAGAGAGCGCCGATCACGAACCAAATACGGTGATGTTGGTGATGCAGAAGGGCTACACGCTCAACGGCAGACTACTGCGACCCGCGATGGTGATGGTGTCCAAAGCCTAAGCACTGGCAGCTGCCGAAGGCACTTTTATATTCCTTCGCGCTGTTCACAATTAATTAAATAAGAGAGCTTGAATCTACGGCACCAGCCCCCAGATAGCTCTCAACAGAATAAACCGAGTCGTCAGACGGCTCGCACAGTCCTCGGAGACAGAAGAAAATGGGTAAAATAATCGGAATTGACTTGGGCACCACCAACTCCTGCGTTGCAGTGATGGAAGGTAACAAGGCGCGCGTGATCGAGAACTCTGAAGGGGATCGCACCACGCCGTCCATCGTTGCATTTGTCAACGATGAAGTGCTGACAGGTCAACCAGCTAAGCGTCAAGCAGTCACCAATCCAGAGCGTACGCTCTACGCTGTTAAGCGCTTAATCGGCCGCAAATTTGACGAAAAAGCCGTGCAGAAAGACATCAGCATGGTGCCTTACAAAATCGTCAAAGCAGACAACGGCGATGCGTGGGTAGAAGTTGATGGCAAGAAGATGGCGCCGCCAGAAGTTTCTGCGCGCATCTTGATGAAAATGAAATCGACCGCTGAAGACTACCTCGGTGAGTCAGTAGACGAAGCGGTTATCACCGTGCCTGCTTACTTCAACGACAGCCAGCGTCAAGCCACGAAAGACGCCGGTAAAATCGCGGGTCTGAACGTCAAGCGAATCATCAACGAGCCAACTGCGGCTGCCTTGGCCTACGGCCTCGACAAAGACCGCGGCGACGCCAAAATTGTTGTTTATGACTTGGGTGGCGGTACCTTCGACGTCTCTATCATCGAAATCGCTAACATCGACGGCGAGAAGCAGTTTGAAGTGCTCTCAACCAACGGTGACACCTTCTTGGGTGGTGAAGATTTTGACAACCGCTTGATCGATTACCTGGTCGCTGAGTTCAAAAAAGAGCAAGGCATGGACCTCAAAGGTGATCCACTCGCCATGCAGCGTTTGAAAGAAGGCGCCGAGAAAGCGAAGATCGAATTGTCTTCAAGCCAGCAGACTGACGTGAACCTACCGTACATCACTGCCGATGCCTCAGGTCCTAAGCACTTGACCATCAAAGTGACACGCGCCAAGTTCGAATCACTGGTTGAAGATTTGGTTGCTCGTACCATCGAGCCATGCAAAATCGCGCTGAAAGACGCGGGCATTAAGTCGTCTGAAATCTCCGACGTTATCTTGGTTGGTGGTCAGACGCGTATGCCTAAAGTACAAGACGCGGTAAAAGACTTCTTTGGCCACGAGCCACGTCGCGACGTCAACCCTGATGAAGCGGTTGCACTGGGTGCTGCAGTACAGGGCGGTGTATTGGGCGGCGAAGTCAAAGACGTATTGCTACTCGACGTGACTCCTCTGTCTCTCGGTATCGAGACTTACGGCGGCGTATTGACCAAGTTGATCGACAAGAACACGACTATCCCTACCAAGGCGCAGCAGGTGTTCTCAACGGCCGACGACAACCAGACCGCCGTGACCGTGCACGTATTGCAGGGTGAGCGCGAAATGGCGCAACACAACAAGTCACTCGGTAAATTTGACCTGCAAGACATCCCGCCAGCTCCACGCGGTGTGCCACAGGTTGAGGTTGCTTTTGACATCGACGCCAACGGTATCTTGCACGTCTCTGCCAAAGACAAGGCAACGGGCAAAGAGCAGTCCATCGTCATCAAAGCATCTTCTGGTCTCAGCGATGAAGAGATCAACAAGATGGTCGAAGACGCTGAGCTGCACGCCGAAGACGACCGCAAAATGCGTGAAGTAATCGACGCGCGCAACCAAGGTGAAAACCTGATCCATGGCACCGAAAAAGCCATTAAAGATCTCGGCGACAAAATGGAAGACGACGAGAAGTCTAAAATCGAAGGCCACATCGCTGAGCTACGCACAGCAATGGAAGGCGACGACAAAGACGCTATCGAAGCAGCCATGGCCACATTGGGCGAGTCTGCGGGTGAGTTGGCACAACGTGCCTACGCCGAATCTGCAGAAGGCGCCGAAGGTGCAGCTGAGCAGCCAAGTGAAGGCGAAGCAGCGGACGACGCTGTAGACGCCGAGTTCGAAGAAGTAAAAGACGACGACAAAAAATAAGTCGCCTCTCGTTGAAGCAGTGGACCGGAGCGGCTTTAGTCTCTCCGGCTTTGCTGTTTATGGAATTGAACAAAGATGTCTAAACGCGATTATTACGAAGTACTCGGTGTCTCCAAAAGTGCCGACGGTGCAGAGCTCAAAAAGGCTTACCGTCGCCTAGCGATGAAGTTTCATCCGGACCGCAACCCAGATGACGCCAGCGCCGAGGAAAAATTTAAAGAGGCCAAAGAGGCCTACGACGTTCTCAACGACGCGCAAAAGCGCGCAGCCTACGACCAATACGGACACTCGGCAGTTGATGGTTCAGCTCCCGGTGGCGGTGGTGGTTACGGCGGCGGTTTTGGCGGCGGCGGTGGCGGTGACTTCGGCGATATATTCGGCGATGTGTTTGGCGATATATTTGGTGGTGGCCGAGGCGGCGGCGGTGGGCGTCAACGCGCGTACCGTGGCTCGGACTTGCAATACAACCTAGATATCTCGCTCGAAGACGCGGTGCGTGGCACCACCGTCAAAATCCAGATCCCCACACAAGTCGAATGTGACACCTGTGAAGGCACGGGCGCCAAAAAAGGCTCCACGCCTTCTACTTGTGGCACCTGTAACGGCATGGGCCAAGTGCGTGTGCAGCAGGGTTTTTTCTCTGTGCAGCAAACCTGCCCCAACTGCCGTGGCGAAGGCCAGATCAACAAAGATCCGTGCCGCTCTTGTAATGGCCGTGGCCGCAAACAAGAGAAGAAAACCCTTTCGGTCAAAATACCTGCGGGTGTTGATACCGGCGATCGCATTCGTCTCAGTGGCGAAGGCGAAGCGGGCGAGAAGGGCGGGCCAGCCGGTGACCTGTACGTGCAAGTGCACGTCGATGATCACCAGATATTCGAGCGCGACGGTGCACACCTGCTTTGCAGCGTACCTATCGATATCGTCACTGCAGCATTGGGCGGCGAACTCGAAGTGCCTACACTCGACGGCAAGGTCAAGCTGAAGATTCCCGCCGGCACGCAAGCAGACAAGTTGTTCCGTCTGCGTGGCAAAGGGGTCAAGCCTGTGCGTGGTGGTGCGCAAGGCGACTTGCTCTGCCGCATCAAGATCGAAACGCCTGTTAGCCTGAACAGCGAGCAAAAGGCGCTGTTTAAGAAGTTGGGTGAGTCGATGACGGGTACTAAGCACAGTCCGCAGCATCATAGTTGGATGGATACGGTTAAGTCCTTTTTTGAGAAGGATTGATTTGATTGTGTTGGTTGATTGAATGGAAAAAGCGCTCAAATTGAGCGCTTTTTTCTTTGTGCTGTCTTTTGTTCTGGAATACAGATCTTGGTCGCAGTTATTAGTCTTTGAGTTTCTGTGTGTTCTAACCCGGGACTCGCCCCGGAGGCGAGTGACTTTTGGGCCCAAAAGTAACCAAAAGGCTGGCTGCCACCCTCGACCGTGGTACCCACGGTAATTGCGCTTCTCAGCTTTGCGGGGAAATGCGGACAACTCGTCGCAGGCTCCTCAGACAACCGCATTTCTTCTTCCCACAAAGCCTGTGATGCTCAACTCGGGCGCATGCGATCTACTACGTGCACGAATTTAACACCGGTTTGTAGGCGCGCACGGCTGGGTGCCTTTGGCATTCAGCCGCGCGCGCAATGCCGCGACACCTGCGCAAAATGATATAATCCGTACTAATCCATTCACTATTTAAACCCAAACACACCCATGGAAACATCCGATCGCCTAGATCGCTGGCGCATGCGCTTTGCTGGTATTACTCGTCTATACGGCGACAAGGCTGAATCCCTGATTGACCGACACGTTGCGGTGATTGGCTTGGGCGGTGTGGGTTCTTGGGCTGCCGAGGCGTTGGTGCGTACTGGTGTGGGTGAGATCACCCTGATCGATCTCGATGACGTGTGTGTGAGCAATAGCAACCGCCAGAGCCACGCGATGGCCTCCACCGTTGGCCAGATGAAGGTTGATGTGGTGGCAGGGCGGTTGCGTGACATCAACCCTGATTGTGTTGTGCATGTGGTGCACGACTTTATCTCGCCCAAAAACACCGAAGAGCTGCTGCATGCGGGTATTGACGGGGTGTTGGATTGCATTGACAGCGCCAAGGCCAAAGCGCATCTGTTGAACCATTGTCGGCTGCGTAAGATCACCATGGTGACAACGGGCGGTGCTGGTGGGCGTGTAGACCCTACACTAATTCGTGTGGCTGATCTCAATAAAGCTACTCAGGATCGTTTAACCGCTAAAGTGCGTACCGTGTTGCGGCGGGAGTATGGTTATAGCCGCAACGTGACTCGGCGTTATGGCATGCCTTGTGTGCATTCGGTTGAGCAGCCTGTTTATTATTTGGCTGATGGGACGGTTAGTCGTGAGCCTGGGGATGCGCGGTTAGGTGGGTTGGATTGTGATGGTGGGCTTGGGGCTGCTACTGGGGTTACTGGGGTGTTTGGTTTTGTGGCGGCTGGGGAGTTGGTTGGGCGGTTGCTTTAAATCGAGACGCGATATGTAAAGCTAGATCACTCGGTACAAGTACTTTATCGCCCACAATACAATCAATTGGAGTTGAATGGGCGTTTTGGAAAGGTTTCATATCAGACGTCGAATTAAATATACAACACCGGTTTTTTTCCGGTGTAGACCACTGTTATATGTAAATAGGAATATTACCCACGGATGAAGCAGATCTACAAAATCACTTATCACCCTGTGAAAAAAATCTACATTGGTAAAGATAGCGTTGGCAGTTATCGCTATTACGGTAGCCCAGATATGGCAGTGGTAAACGAAGACTTTGAAAATTTGCCCGATGAAATCCGTAAAAATTATACTATTCAAAAAGAAATTCTCTGGGAGTCACCAGATTGCACTGAATCAGAACTGTCGTCAAAAGAAGTAGAATTCATTCGGCAGTTTCAATCAAACAACCCAGAGGTAGGCTACAACCGATGGCCAAAGTTCAAACCAGAACGTTAGCACATAACAAGGCCAGTCAGCATCGCTCCCTGCGGTCGCTGGACCTCGTTTCACTCGGCCACTGCTGGCTGCGTTAGGCATATGGAGAAATAGTGCAAAAACCTGAACAAATATCACTTTATTTCTTGAACAACCTAAAGAATATTCGCTATTTTGTGGAAATATCAGAGGTACACTTAAAAGAGGAGCTTATTAGATACTCTGAATCGGACATGGAAACAAATGCATCTGAATTTTGCGATAGATACCAGTTCCGTACTGATCTCGATACCCATTTCCAGACTGACTTTCCACAGTATCAAAAGCAGTCTCATTTATTAATGCTTGTATCTTTTTTTGAAGACTATCTTAATCAATTATGCCATAGTATCTGCTTTGAAAGAGCGTTGACTTGTGATTTAAAAGATATAGCTGGCTCTGGAATTGAAAGAGCTAAAAAGTATCTAAAAAAAGTTGCATGCGTTCAAATCCCCACTGATACCAAATACTGGAATAAAATAATAGAAGCCCGAGATATAAGAAATATAGTTGCCCATAATGCAGGACATTTAAACGAAGAGGCGCACAAAAAACATTTCCAAATTATTGAGATAAATTCGCACTTAGACTCTGAAGAATTTGCTAGAGTGCATCTTAATATCAAACAGGATTATCTATTTGAAGTAATCACTGCGATGGAAAATCTAGTTGAAGCTGTTTGGAAAATAATGAAATAAAATGCCTAAGGGGAAAAGACTTAAGGGGTCAAGCCTATTTTATTACATCTAAAACAAAAAAATTTCTGGATTTCGTTAGACCTCCAAATTAAGCGAAAAAAACGGGGTCGCTTCCGAAAAAAACGGGGCCGCATCTAACATCACAACAACCCCACCGCTTCATTTTCAGCTTCGCTGCCATCCAGCACCGAGTTATCTGAACAGATCCAGCGTTCCAACCAAGTGACGGCTTTCCCGCGATGCGCTGTTGCTTATTGCAGCTACGGTGAGTTTTGTAGCTCAGGTGTCCTTGCCCTGTCCTAAATGACATTTACTAGCTTTAGCCTGCAGCAAAAAATCGCCCTCCGGCAATAAGGCTTAGTGACGACCTTAACTACGAGTCAAGGTACAATAATCCATTCTCAACAACGACGCTCTTTGTTTTTTTCGGCGCGTTGATAGAACTCAATGGTTGAGTACTTCTTTTGACGTATGAAAAAATCGAGATCGAGGTCTGACTTGTATTTTATGCGATAGAGAGACTTGCTCATCCCCCAGTATTACGAATAATGCAGGACAACCTTTAATGATCAATCTACAAAAATTTGCAGGTGCTTCGTCCATTTTTGAAGCCCTGATTTACATTACCGCCTTTGTGTATTTCGGCGCTTACTGGGAGTACCCGTCGGAGAGCAGTGCATCAGAGAAGATGGCATATTTAGCAGAAAATCAGCTTACATTTTCAATGGTGAATTTTCTGATGTATGTTGTTTTTGGTATTTTTTTGGCTGTTCTAGTTGTTGGTTTGCATGAAAAACTCAAAGCAACAAACGACCCGATTGTTAAAGTAGGAAGCGCCTTCGGCACTGTTTGGGTTGTCTTGGTGATAGCAAGCGGTATGCTGGCTAATGTTGGGCTTTTACATTCAATTAACTTGATGGATTTGTCCTCCGAGAAAGCCTTCGATATGTGGAGAATTATTTCAGTGCTAGTCGAAAGCCTTGGAGGAGGAAACGAGCTAGTTGGAGGACTTTGGGTACTGTTGATTAGTTTTGCTGCCTTAAAAGCAAAAGCATTCCCGAAAGGGCTGAATTATCTTGGCTTATTTGTAGGAGCTTCTGGTATTGCAACGGTATACCCCGAAGAAACTCTCACCGAAATTTTTGGTATCACTCAGATAGTTTGGTTCACCTGGCTTGGTATATCCATGATAAGTCAAAGTGATGCTGACAGCTCCACTCAGCTGAATACTGACACGTCGGCTGATTGAAACCCAGGAAAGCAAACATGGACACACACCAATTAGAAATTCTCGCTGCTCGGTTGTTTAGATAAATAAAGATGTACTCTGACGATATTTTTAGAGAATGGGTGGTTTTAGAATGAAGTGTTTCAGGGTTGTATCAAGGTGCTTGAAGTGGGCACGAGGGCGTGGTGTGGTGTTTAAAAGCAGGCGAAATCAAGCGGAGTTACGTCGGGTAGAATTTAAATGGTGTGTGTCCAATGCTCCCGTGCTCTTTTTAATCTACATCAGCTGATATCTGCTTTCTATTTTTATCTGGCCGTCCATCTATCCCTCGGTTTCACCACGCGTGTTGTGGGAAGTATTCGTCGAAGTGATCGATCAGTGCTCTCACGACAGAGGAGAGGTGTTTGCGTGATGAGTAGAGCGCGTAGATAGTCAAATCCTTGGGCTTCCATTCGGGCAGTACGGCTTCGAGATCACCCCGCTCGATGTAGCTGTTTGCCAGATAACACGGTAGTAGAGCAATGCCGGCGTGGCCCATGGCGGCGTGCAGCAAAGCTGTTGCTTCATTGGCGGATAGCCGACACTGGACAGCCACGGATTCGAGCGCTCTTTTTCGGGTCAAATGCCACACGTGCCGCTCAAAGTTTTTGTAACCCAGGCAGTTGTGCACAGCCAAGTCGCTGGGTTTTTGCACTTGAGGGCTTGTACGCAGGTAGTCTGCCGAGGCAACCAAGATTGAGTCACACACAGCGATAGGTTTCCCGATCAAGGCTGGATCAGGGTCGGACCCAATGCGGATGGCGAGGTCGATGCGTTGCTCGACGATGTCGGCGACGGAGTCCTGTAGATCAATGTCTACGCTAACCCTTGGGTGTTTTTCCATGAAACTGATCACGGCAGGCACCAGTTGGGAGAACCCAAAGGATGTGCTGGTTGCCACCCGAACGGCACCTGAGAGCTCATCGCTGGGCGCAGCCAGAGCGCTGAGCGATTCCGCCTGCGTCAGCCATTGCTCGGTTTCCTTCAGACAGGCTTCTCCGGCGTTGGTGAGGGATATCTTTCGCGTGGTTCGGTGGAGCAGGCGTGCTTGCAGCCAGTCTTCCATGGCTTCAATGTAGCGCGTCACCATCGGTCTAGACATTTCCAGCCTTTCCGCAGTAGCGGTAAAGCTGCGAGAGTAGGCGACGTCGACGAAGACTCTAGCGGCGGTCAGTCGGTCCATCTATTTGCTCGATTTAAGAAACAATGTTGTCTAGTATCTGCCATTTTTCTGTGCAGAACAAATCCCTATGATAAGGCCCAATGTTTACTGGGTTCTTTGAAAGGGAAATAGAGTATGAAATATCTAGGTGTGTTGATCGCGGCGCTTCTGAGCGCTCACACGGTGTTGGCTGATAGCCACGCACTGAAACTCGATGTGTATAACGCTGGCCCGGGAAGTTTCAGCGTGAACGCTACGGTTGTCTCCGGAGAAACGGAGGCGATGGTGATCGACTCGGGATTTAGTAAGGCTGATGCCTTGCGTATCGCCGCCAAGGTGTTGGATTCAGGTAAAGAGCTGAAAACAATTTTCATTAGCCAAGCTGACCCTGATTATTACTTTGGTGCTGAAGTGCTGCATGAGTTATTTCCTTCCGCAGAGATTCTAACGACGCCAGCGGTCAAGAAGGTGATCGAAGAGAAGCTGGAAAAGAAATTGTCATTCTGGGGTCCAAAGCTCGGCCTGAATGGGCCCATCAAGCCCGTCATTCCTGAAGCCTATCAGCAAGACTCGCTAATGCTCGACGGCCACAAGATAGAGATTCGTGGCACCACTGGGCTACTAGCGCATCGCCCGTACCTGTGGATTCCCGACAGTAAAGCGATTCTTGGCAATGTGGGCGTTTTCGGGAATATACACTTATGGATGGCCGATGCGCAGACGCAGGCGTCAATCGATGCGTGGTCGGCTCAATTGGCTGAGATGCAGGCACTGGACCCTGAGACAGTCGTGCCCGGTCACATGAAAGCGGATACTGCACTGACCTCTGAAGCAATTCTTTTTTCACAAACGTATCTCGCTGATTTTGTCGCTGCCAAAGAGAGAAGCAGCAACAGTGCTGAGTTAATCGAGCAGATGTCAGCCAAATATGGGGATGAGAAGTCTCTGTCCTTGAGCATTGCTGCAAAAGTCCATATGGGCGAAATGAAATGGTAGAAGTACATTACTTCTATGACCCTCTGTGCGGTTGGTGCTACGGCGCCACCGCCATGGTTGAGGCACTTGTCCGCTCCGACAACATCCAATTGAACTACCACCCGGGTGGCATGATGAGCCGCCAAGAGATCGCGCCGACTCTCAGGGCCCACATTCTAGAGAGTGACGTAGCTATCGCCAAGCAAACTGGCGCTAGCTTCGGCGATGCTTACAAATTGCGGCTAAGCGGTTCAGACGGGCTTGTCTTTGACTCCTATATCGCCATACGTGCGATCTTGGTTGCACAGAAAATGGGTCTCGATGAAGCGCAAATGCTGACGGCGATTCAGACAGCGCACTATCAGCAGGGCTTGCCGGTGGAGCAGCTGGAAACCTTGGCAGGTATCGCTGATTCTCTTGGCCTAGATCTGGATACTTGGCACAAGGGCATGCAAGAGGCTGAGGCAGCTGTTGAGGAAAAAACACAAGAATCTCATAGACTGATGACTCGGTATCAAGTGCAAGGCTATCCGACTTTTGTCGCTGAAACAAAGCCAGGACCGCGGCCATTGGCTCACGCTGAGTATTACCACAATGCAGAAGGGTGGCGTGAGCTGCTCACCCACTTGGCTTAAACCAATTTCACTTAAGTAGAAAATAAAATGATCAAATCGATATTCAACTCTCAAGCGGGCATTGCGGCGCTTATCCTGCGAGTACCACTGGGCGTGATCCTAGCTGCACATGGCGCTCAGAAACTGTTCGGTTGGTTCGGCGGACACGGGCTTGAAGGCACTGGAAACTGGTTGGCGAGCATCGGTTTTGAGCCAGGTTATGTGATGGCCTTGATGGCGGGAAGTGCGGAGTTCTTTGGTGGGATTGCGCTTGTATTAGGCCTATTGACCCGTCCTGCTGCTGCATTGGCTGCCTTCACTATGTTAATGGCGATGACTGTGCATGTTGGTAACGGCCTATTTGTGAGTAACAACGGCTATGAGTTTGCGTTGATTTTACTTGTCGCTTGCGTGGCTTTGGCTTTGCAGGGAGCGGGCAGTTTTTCTCTAGATCGCTTTTTGTCCTCAAAGCTTGATGGTTCAAGCGAGAGTAATTAAGGCGAATGTCGACGGAATGGTGTGTTGATAAGACGTAAATTCCTGATTAGCTCGGGTGCTTTGCTTGGCCTCTCGGTGAGCAAGAAATCTGGGCTCGCTTCTAACATCACAACAACCCCACCGCTTCATTCTCAGCTTCGCTGCCTTCCAGCGCCGAGTGATCTAAACAGATCCAGCGTTCCAACCAAGTGGCGGCTTTCCCGCGATGCGCTGTTGCTTATCGCAGCTACGGGGAGTTTTTTGGAGCGATTGAGGTTCTGTTGCACAGGGTGTTGGTGGGACTATGTAATGAAACGTTTATTCTTTTATTCAACTGGATTTTGTTGAGTAACAGTCTTTCTTTAGCCTTCACAAACTACTTTGTTCCGCCCTTCCATTTTGGCTCGATAGAGCATGTTATCAGCTGATTTTATCCAAGTATCGAAAAGATCGGGGTTGTCTTTCTCTACAATACGCAGACCAATACTCACTGTGTATTGTATGGTTATTCCATCGTGTACAACTGCTGCTTTCTCGACTTCGGCGCGCAGTCGCTCCGCTAGTTTGATGGCTTCTACAGGCTTGATATCGGGCAGCCATTCCCTACTTCTCCCGACAGAAAAAGCACCTACTTCCTCACTCGTTTTGAGCCATTGGATAAACCCACTGTTAACGCCCTATCTGAATTGATGTCGTTGAACTCAAGTCAGCTGTGTATAGTGAAGATCTCACCTGCGGAGATTCAGCTATGGAATGTTCGAATGACAATCCCTCCTATGTGATTCACAGTGATGAAGAGCCGCTTCGGCTCGATCGTCAGGCACGTATTTACGGTGTAGAAGACGATCTTTACCATGCCGCCTTGACACACGGTGACAAGGTACTCGACGCCGGTGCGGGCTCTGGCTGCGCCTCCCGTTTGTTTGCTACTCGATATCCCGACTGCTCTATCGTGAGCTTTGACAGAAACCAAAGCTACTTAGACTACGCACGTCGCGCAGCTGCCAGCGAAGGTCTCAGTAATATCGAGTTCATGGAGGGCGATGTTACACAGATCCCGTTTCCCGATGCTACATTCGATGTCGTTTGGTCCAAGCACCTTCTACAGTGGGTCTCGCAGAGAACAGATGCGCTGGCAGAGTTTGCCCGCGTAACAAGACCAGGTGGTCGCGTAGTTTGCTGTAACTTCGACGGTTTTTTTCTCTCGCATTACCCAACCGACCCCGAAGTACAACACGACGTCGAGCGCTGGGCGGCAGCAGCCTCTGAGCAACTTGGATTTGACAACAACGTGGGCCGCAAGCTGCCTTCTATGTTTAAGCAAGCTGGTCTCGTTGACGTAAAGGTGGATGTCATTGCCGACCGGGCATTCAGTGGCTTTGGTGGAGATGCAGAAAGAGCATGGAACTGGGAGATCCAATGGCAAAGCGCATTGCCGTTTAGCGAGCGTGTCTTCGGTGACAAACGGGCAGCAGAAGAAGCAACCGCAAGAATTCTCAAAACCTTCAATGACCCTGAAGTGTACGTGTATACAACCCTGTTCTACGTAGAAGGAACCGTTCCTGAGTAACACCTATTTAAACAAAGAGAGTTAATCGTGACTGATGAAACCATATTAGAAGGTGGCTGTTCGTGTGGAAAGCTACGCTATAGGCTAAACGCCGAGCCGCTTATTGTGCATGCGTGTCATTGCCGACAATGCCAACGAGTGACAGGTAGCGCTTTTGTCTTGAACGCACTGATCGAAAAAAGCAAAGTGGATCACCTTTCTGGCAGTATCGCCAATTTCCATTTTCCTGATACCTACCACACTGCCTATTTTTGCCCAGAGTGCGCCACCTATGTCTGGAGTCAATACAAAAGCGGGCGCTTTGATGATTGTTGGTTTGTACGGGTTGGCTCACTCGATGATCCCGACCGCACACCTCCAGACGTTCATATTTTTCTTGAGAGCAAACAACCTTGGGTCACCATTCCAGAGGGAGAGCCTCAATTTCAAGCTTTTTACAAAATCAAAGATGTTTGGGATAAACATAGCATCGAGCGTATGGGCCCTGAGTGGAGCCCTTGGAATCCAAAATAGAAAGAAAACTCATGGGGGCAAGTCTCGCTAGAAAACGTGGACACACGAAAAAAACAGGGTCGCTTCTACCATCACAACAACTACCCTCGCTTCGTTTTCAGCTTCGCTGCCATCCAGTACTGAGTTATCTGAACAGATTCAGCGCTCTAACCACGTGACAGTTTTCCCGCGATGCGCTGTTGCTTATCGCGGCTACTTTGGGTTTTGTAGTTTGCTTTAGCTTTGACGTTGTTTGCACTTGTGAGATAAAAATTAGTAGCATTAAGTCATATACTTGCTGGGCAACTTTCCCCGCCCTCGCCAAGCCGCGATCCCATAAAACTATTGTCGGCTTTATCGAGAGATGATCATGGCCCTTGAGATACTACAACTGCTTTCTTGTTTGCTCTTAGGCCTACTAGTGGGTAGCTTGCTTACCGAAGCCGTGATTCTCGTGCCCTACTGGCGCACTATGGATGCATCGGAGTTCTTGCGGCTGCACAGCACGCTTGGACCGAAGCTATTCATCTACTTTGCACCCTTAACCATTGCTGCGACAATTGCGCCTGTCATTGCCGCGATCGCTGCTGTTGCCTTGACGGCTTCTCCGTACTGGATTTCGCTTGTGCCTGCAGCTTTGGTGCTTTTGATGCTGGCGATTTATTTCCACTACTTTCAAAGTGCCAACGAAAGATTTAAAACAGGTTCTGTAGGTGCCGATGGCCTAGCCACTGAGTTAGAGCGCTGGGCTAAATGGCATTGGTTAAGAGTGGCGCTGGGTCTGCTCGCCTTTATCGCTTCTTTGTTGGTGACTTTATAAACACAGCTGGAAGCAAAGAAAATTGGTAGCAAAGCTGAGATTCTTTTTATTTGTAGAGCTGGAACTCCTTAGAGCACTGAAACAGAGCACTGAAACAGAGCACTGGAACTTCTTCAGACTTCACATACCACTCTGTTCCGCCCTTCCATCTTTGCTCGGTACAGCATGTTGTCTGCTGCTTTCATCCATGTTTCAAAAAGTTCTGGGGTGTCGTTTTCTACGATGCGCAAACCAATACTCACCGTGTATTGAATAGATTTATCACCGTGCACTACCGTAGATCTTTCAACGTCCGTTCTTATTCTCTCCGCGAGTTTGATGGCGTTTGAAGGCTTTATATTGGGCAGCCATACGACAAACTCTTCACCGCCAAAACGCGCGACCCAATCGTCCGAGCGAACGGCAGACTTTATGCGCTTAGAGAAATCCTTAATCACCTCATCCCCCATGTCATGCCCGTAGTTGTCGTTTATCAACTTAAATTTATCCAAATCGAGCATTAGTAGAGATCCCGATATACGCCCTTGCAGTTTTTCCACACGCTCATACAAATCTCGCCGATTACTGCAACCTGTCAGCGGATCAATACTCGCTAGTGTTCTGAGCTCTCGTGTTAAACGGAAGTGATTATAGAGATATAGGCCACAGAACCAGGCAGCAAAGACTGCGGCAAAGGTCAGCGCACTTTGAATGACAGCAGTGTGCCTCACGCTGTTTAGCTCAGGATCGATGATTTGCTCTACAACTTGCGCACCCATTAGATCCCCTACTTGCCACCGATCTTCTCCTTGCAGGTTTAGCATTCGGTTATGGCAATCTACGCAAGCCTGATCTGAAGCCTTAAACGCCCACACACTGCGATGTGTCGTCACATCATCAACCGCAAACACATTCGAAATATATGCAGTAGAGGGAGCCGCTTCTAGATTCCGCAATTGCTGCCGCATGGTCGCATCTCTTGCCACCTGACCAACTTCTCGCCCTGGTAGACCGACAACAGAGGTTTGAAACATATCCCCTTTATAAACCCCAGCCTCTACTCTCGCCAGCGCTGCAGCTCTGAATATGGCTGGATTGGGAAGTTTGCCTTCAGCATAGCGGGCTTGATAGGCTGAGTATGAATTCACGAACCCTCGCGTAATCTCTACTATTAGGCCAGCTTCTGATGTCGCTCGATCAACTATTTGTTCATAACCCCCATCGATGACCGAGCGATACATAGAAAAGCTAAGCACGATTGCCACGACAGCACCCAAAACTCCTAGGCGGCGGCTGACGCTATGCTTTCCCTTGCTCTCGCTGCTGCGCCTATCAATTTTTATCACTTGAGGTCCTTCGTCAGCATCACTTGGGTGCCACTAACAAACCCAGGCGTTCATCATCTGTTTTAAAAAATAAAATGGCGTGCATTAGTGCTGTGCTTTTCACGGCCCTTATCTTAAGCAGCGCGCACTTCTCCTGTTCTCGCTTACCGAATGATCTCAGTTAGCGGCAAACACATACATCTTAATCATGTACACACAAACAATTGAGAAGAAATAGTCCGACGAAGGTATTCAAAAACGGGGTCGCTTCCATCATAACAACGTTTACTTCCTGCGATGTTTTCTCGTTTGCGACGGAAGATCTCTGGCTTTGCTGGATTGTATTAAGTCTTCAATTTTGGCGACGAACTCTCCGCGATGCGCTGTTGCTTATTGCGCCTACTTAAGCAAGAAAAACGGGGTCGCTTCTAACATTACAACATTTCCGCCAACTGGTCTTCGTTCAATATACCTAAACACATGGCCGTCAACTTTCTTCCATAAACCGCCCGTTCGTGAGCTTCCACATGTGTTACGGCTTGACCGTTTTTCATTTGTCAAAGCCCCAAATACCAAAAGAAAGTTCATGGCTTGGTTTGCAGTGCAGACACGCTGGCAAGAAAAGCACAGCTATCAAGATCAGCCGGTCACATCACCCACTCGCAATATCACTCACACTAAAAATTGACGGTGATGGTAAAGCACAAAGTAGACTAGGCGGAAAAGACACACCGACTAAACAAGGCTGCTCCGTGAAACAATCATTAAGAACTCTATTTTTGCCACTGCTCAATCTATTTGAGTCGGATAAAAAAGCGCTGCCCTACAAAAAATCACATAGAACCACACTAATTATTGTCGGCTCTCTATTTGTCTTGTTGTCTCTAGCCACAACAGTTGGTGCATACTTCTACGGCCAGCTAAGCGCCGCATTGCCTATATTGATTTTTTCGGCGTTGGGCAGCAAGTGCTTGATCGTAAGCACACTGGGAACAGACAACGCTGTCGCAAAAATTTAGGGCGCAAAGTAACATTTACTGCGTCGCTATCATTCTCACAACATTTGCCATCAACTGCGTTCATCGCTGTGGAACACTGAGACTGCCAGATTGCGATACCACCTATTGGCTTTCGCTAGTTCCAGCAGCATTAGTTCTCGCGATGTTAGCGACATATGTTCACGAGCATATAGAACATGCATAGATTAAAAGTCCAAAGTTTCTAGCCATGACTACTTTTAGTTCAAAACATGTATTAACAAAGGCAAGGTAACTACTGATAATACTGTGGTTAGTAATACGGCAGTGGATGCCTGATGTGAGAGAGTTTTGTATTCCTCAGCCATAACGCCCAATACCGCAGCACACGGCATAGCAGAACCTAACGTCGCTATCAGCACCCACATTGAGTTAACTTGAAACATCGACATGATTAGAAATACGACAAAAGGCATTACGGCTAATTTTATTGTCGATATGTAGATTGCTGCAAAAGGTTGTTGAGTAATACCTCGACCAAATAGAGCAGTCCCAACAATGAACATGGCGCAAGGCCCTGCCGCGCTGCTTAATAGCGCGAGCCCTTCAATAACGTTATCAGGTAACGTAACCGCCCATGCAGACAATAGTAATCCGATAATTACAGAAACAATAAGCGGGTTAAGTAAAGAACGCATTAATGCTTTGACTGGATTGAAGCTGCTGTTGTGGTGATCAGTGTTGTTGGCACTTGTATTACTTATTTGTAGTAAAAAAGATGAAAAAGGTAAGAGCAGCAAGAAATCTAATGTCAGCATGAGAGCAAGCGGTACAGACGTCCATTCACCAACGGTGGCAGACAAAACAGGTATTGCAAGAAAACCGATGTTGCCATATACCCCACCTAAACCTACCATCACGCCGTGACTAACATGTCTCTCGAATAGAAAATAACCAACAACCCCCGAGATTGACATCACACTGAGTAGAGACACTAAGTACGCGCTCAAAAAAGGAACATCGATCAATGTTTCAAAATTAGTAGTAGCAAGCTTTGCAAGGAGTAAGGCAGGTAGAGATAAATACATAACAAAGCGTGTGAGGTATTTAAGGCTAATGTCACTAACTATTGAGAACTTTTTACAGAGATAACCCAGACCTACCAATGCGAACAATGGGATGATTTTGATAAGCGTTTCTAACATGTGAGTCCTAAAGTGCTGAATGCGTAGAGCAAGGTGATCGAGAGGCAAGAGACAGAGTTTAATGTATACATTAAATTATTCAATAGCTCAAGTCATCCCATGAGCGTTTGTCTCTAAGGGGTTAAGGCATCCCAAGGGGTCAGGTTTTTTTTATTATCCCTAATGCAACAAGATTGCTGGATTGCACTAGGCCTGCAAATTAAGCGGTAAACATTCCGCGATGCGCTGTTGCTTATTGCGCCTACTTTGAGAGCCAATGCTTGGATACGAATTGCTACTCAACCTGCAATTGCTGAGCAAAAATACATAGTTCCGATAACATTGCTAAGCGCTGAGTCGGAGACAGATCAGCCGCAATCATTTTGCCCAACAACTGCCAGCTGATAAGCTGGACGCATAGGAACACTGGGCGCCAACTGGAACTGGCGTTACAGCGATAACTGTTCAGTCCGTGTTTCTACAGATGACATACACCGAAGCCCCATGACGACATGACACAAATGCAAACAGAACAATCACCCGAGCACAAACCTCAGCCAATGGTTGACCTACTGGTCAGCATTGTCATCCCCTCGTTTATCCTGATGAAGTTCAGCGGTGATAGCGACTTAGGTGCAGTAAATGCGCTGCTATTGGCGCTCGCCTTTCCATTGGGCTGGGGGCTATATGAGCTCATCAAGTTCAAAAAATTCAATTTCATGTCCATCATCGGTATTGTTAGCGTGCTCTTGACCGGAGGTATAGGTTTATTGCAACTCGACCTCAAGTGGCTGGCAATCAAGGAAGCAGCGATCCCTGCTGTGCTTGGCTTGGCCGTTTTGGCTTCTACCTATACTCGCTACCCGCTGATCAAAACCTTACTCTACAATCCAAAGGTTCTAGATGTTGAGCAGATCCAAAATAAACTCGACGAACTGGGCACGAGCCACATATTTGAAGCGCGCCTGCTCAATGCTACCTACTTCCTGAGTGGCACTTTTTGTTTTTCTGCACTGATGAATTACCTGCTTGCCAAATGGGTAGTGACCAGCCCAACAGGAAGTGTGGCCTTCAATGAAGAGCTCGGCCGAATGACGCTGTTGAGCTATCCGGTTATCGCTATCCCATCAATGCTGATGATGATGGCTATTTTTTATTATCTTTGGCGGACCATTCACGGCATGACCGGGCTCTCACTAGAAGACATACTGGTGACGGCAAAAGAAGAGAAGCGTTGAGGCGATCCTTGGTCTGTACAGTGCAGCCCAATTTCGAACAACCTTAAAACTACGCGTCGACGACCACCCTCACCTAACGACATGCAATCATGAAACAAGTCATCATCGTCAATGAAGCGCTAAAACTGCCGCGAGGCAAACTCGCCGCGCAAGTCGCGCACGCATCTGTGGCTAGTTTGCTTGGCGCAACTGCTGAGCAGCAAAAGCAGTGGTTCGGCTCTGGTATGCCAAAGGTGGTGTTAGCGGGCGATTCAGAGCAAGTGCTCACAGAGCTTCATCAACTAGCGCAGGATGCCGGATTGCCGACCCAACTGATCAAAGACGCCGGTAGAACAGTGGTCGCCTCGGGCACGATGACATGCGTGGGTATCGGCCCTGCAGCTACGGAAGACATAGACAAAATAACAGGCCACTTAAAGCTGTTAAAGTAACAACACTGAGCCCAGTTACTTTTGGAGTCATCTGATGAATTTAGATAAAGCAACAAAGATCATCGCAAAGAAAGTCAAAAAAGGCTTTCAAGGCTACCCTGAAATATCTCTGACGTATTTTGGCACCACAGCTGACAATGCAAGCGAAGTTGTTGTTGGTTTTATCCTAAACGAAGGCGATACGGCTCAGGAGCAAAAACTGACCAGTGCGGGTGATGCTAGACAAGACGAAACTATTCAAACGACTATTTTAAAAATCATCGAACGGGCAGAAGCCAAAACTGTTTTAGAAGCCGACGGTGTTTCGATCATTCAGTAACAACGGCCAGCTATCGATTCAGCTTTACCGATCGCATGAGACTCACAAGGCTATGCCTTATATCTGTCAAACAAGGTAACACCGTGAAACAAACGCTAAGAACTCTATTTTTGCCGCTGCTCAATCTCTTTGAGTCAGACGAAAAAGTATTGCCCTACAAAAAATCGCACAGAACTACATTGATAATTGTTGGTTCGCTTTTTCTCTTGCTGTCACTTGCGACCACGGTCGGCGCCTATTTTTACGGCCAGTGGGGTGCGGCCTTACCCATATTGATATTTTTCGCCGTAGGCGGCACGTGCTTGATTGTTGGCTTTCTCGGCACTGACAACGCAGTCGCAAAGATTTGGGGTGCCAAATAGCAATAGTCAGAAAGCTCAGAAATAAGACAAGACTGCCCAGTTTCGGCAAGACAGAATTTTATTCGTTATCGCTGTGCAACTTCTGACAAATACCTTCAACACTATTCAGCAAACAGGAATAGTGCGATGCATTATCGATCATTTGCACGTCAATCACATGTGGTAGTTCTTTTGCCAATAGATCAGCCATCGCAACGGGCGCCCAATTATCCTGCGCTCCGTGCCACAATACCGTTTGCCCTTCGCAGCGTTTGAGCAGACTCTGCCAAGGCTGCACATACTCCCGCACGTCCCGCATATACCCTTTGAGGTTTTGCACGTAGCTTTGCTCTAAGGTGCGCTGCAAAGTCGCTTGGAAACCTGGCTCTTCTGAGAGCGATTTGTCCTCTGCTTGTGCACTGGCAAATATCAAAGCGTATAAAAAACGCGGAGACAATCTACACAATAGACTCTGCCAATAAGACAAAACCGCAAAAGCCACTGGTGAATTTTTTGCCAATTTAAAAACCAACGCACCCGCCATATCATCGAGGTAATCGCCGCTTTCTAAAGGAGCCGCGGCGGATACCAAGTGCAGTTGCCGCACGCGTTCACGCATCAATACGCTCAGTTTCAGAGCGACATGGCAACCAAGTGAAAAGCCGACAATATCGAACGCATTGTCATCAGCTTGCTCTTGAATGGCATCTGCGATGCTCAAGTAATAGTCGTTGCCTTGGCTATCCGCATCGAGCGAAAAGCGATCAAAACAGATAAAACGTAGATTGTGTCGTTTAGCGCTTTCATCTAAAACCATGCACTCTTCAATGGCACCAGGCACACCGTGAAAATACACGACCAAGCGACCATTTGGGTCGCCGTACTGCGCAAATTTCATCACACCACCTACTCAAACATAGTTAGAGCGTCACCCTATATTAAGCTGATAGAGAAGTCACACTAACGACCAGCTGGATGCATTGAGCTGCAAGCACAAATCAGTGTGCATTCAGAGCCCTGAGCCGAGCCGCGGAGCTAACGTCTTTCCATCCCGCCAACCTAGTGCGGATAAACGGAACAAAAAAGAGAGATACTAACAACGCCGTTGCTACCAACATTAGATAGGTAGAAGCAAGCACATCCAACGGGACTCGACCCAAGGGTTTACTCATGCCAACAAAAGCAGCGGCGAGCCAGTGAGTGGTGCTCAGCGCACCGGTTGTGACCAGTAAAACGGCTTCAAATCGTGTTATTTGACCAGTGTCTTTGGTGAGGATAGGAAACGACACATAATGCAGCACCAAGCCATTAGCCGTCAGCGTAAGTACGCACATAAGCTTAAGTAAAAGTTTAGCTTTTTCTTGCAAGACCTGAACATCAAAGCCCGTATCAATGTAGATAACAGCAAGCCCAGTACCCCAAAGTGCTAACAAAATATTTGAGGTGTTTTTGGCCGTTTTTTCTAAACCACGACGGGTAAACTTGCCGGAGAATATCGCTATGTCAGCCCTGAGTACGGCCGAGATAGCCAAGGCGCAAAGTATCAAATGGCTGTACAGCAGACCTAAGCGAGACCACTCCACTAGGGAAATATAACTGAACATGCAAGGCTCCTAATTCAACTGTGTGAATTAGGTCAACGCACGCAAGAGGCATCGGTTGACAAGACGCGACCTAGAGCCTCCCCGTATACTTGCCCATAAGAAGGGCCCACCGCGTTCCAAGCCGGCAGGCTCAATGTCTTAGCGACTATGGATTAAGAATCACCACTGCTTGTACACGAGCTTCTCGGTCACTTGGCCGAGATCAGTTACACCGGCCAAGCCCATTGTCGTGCGTAGTTCAGCCTGCAGTATTTCCAGCAGTTTACTCACGCCTTCTTGCCCCATGGCACCCAAGGCGTAGACCATCGCTCGGCCTAGAAGCACACCCGACGCGCCCAGCGCTTTTGCCCGAAAGATATCTGCACCGGTTCTAACACCTGAGTCCAACAGCAGCTCCACTCGATCACCAACCGCCGCTGCAATTTCAGGCAAGCAGGAAATACTGCTCGCCGCACCGTCTAATTGACGACCGCCGTGGTTAGACACAACGATACTCTCGATGCCCATATCTGCAGCAATTTTGGCATCTTCAGTGTGCATAATGCCCTTCAGCATTATCGGGCCACCCCACTCTTTGCGAATCCACTCGACATCATCCCAGTCAAGGGAAGGGTCAACCATTTCTTTCGCCCAAGTTAACAAACTGCTGAGATCATCCACACCCTTTGCGTGCCCCACAACGTTGCCAAATGTTTTGTACTGCGTTGTGGCCATTCTGAGAGCCCACTCTGGTTTTGTGGCGATGTTAAGCATGTTGCGTGCATTTGGCTTTATCGACAGCGCGTTTTTAATATCTTTATGGCGTTGGCCCAATACCGATAAGTCCATTGTGACCACTAATCGAGAGCAGTTTGCGGCTTTCGCTCGGTGAATTAGGTTACGTACAAACTCTCGATCTTTGACAACATAGAGCTGGAACCAAAACGGGGTATTAGTTGCCTCAGCCACTTGCTCGATAGAGCACATGGACATTGTCGACAGAATATAGGGAACCCCAAAATCCCGTGCCGCTGTAGCCACTTTGATCTCGCCACCGGCATGCTGAATGCCCAACATACCGACCGGCGCGAATGCAACAGGTAACTTCGCATCAAACCCTGCCATGCTTGCATTAGTGGAAACCTTAGAAATATCCACACCCACACGCTGATGAATATTCAAACGAGAAAAGTCTCTTTCATTTTGATGAAAAGTAGACTCCGTGTAAGAACCCGACTCGCAATAGTCGTAAAACATTTTGGGCACTTTTTGCTTATACAGCTGCCGGAAGTCTTCTACACAAGTGATTACAGTCATTTTTTCAATACCCCTAAGCCATGCCCACGGGTATTCTGTTAGGTTGAATATCGTCTGGCCTAGACATCAAAATGTCCTTGAGCTCACTTTGCAAATCAGCGTAACTAGCGTCATCAAAAACGTTATGCAGTTCGTGCGGGTCTTTTTCCAAGTCGTACATTTCACCCGCACCGGACTTCAAATCCATCGTAAGTTTTGCTGTTTTGCTGCGTACAGTGCGCAAACTCAGGCCGACACCTACTCGACCTGGTAGAAGCTCCCATTCGCTCATCGCAGCCGCACGTGTCTCGTCACCGGAAATAACCCCGCGCGCTGAACGGCCATGTATGTCCATTAAGCTTTCTGCACCTGCCCAATCCATAAAGGTCGCTCCAAGATCAAGCGTCGACAGAGGCTCATGGCAAACCTTACCTACAGGCACGTCTGGGCCTTTCACTATCGCTCCCACATTCAATAAACCTTCAAAGGGCATTGGGCCTTTGAGTACCAAGCCGTGATCGCCCATCCAATCACCGTGATCAGCGGTGTAAACAACATAGGTATTGTCGGCCAGGCCTTGCGCATGCAGTTCCGCCAATATGCGACCCACAGAATGGTCAATCAACGAAATCTGACCGTATGTATTGGCGATGATTTCCCGCAGATGCTCGTCAGAGACTTCGGGCATACGCGAATAACGCTCCCGTATTTCTTTGTGCTCCGATGGTATTTCCGATTCAACCGCGGCTTTATGCCACCAAGGACGCCCTTCAAAATTCCGACGCCTATGCTCAGGTAGATCAACTTCTTCTGGTCGGTGCAAGGAAGCCCAAGGCTCTGGCGCATCAAAAGGATGGTGCGGATCAGGAAAAGAAACCCACATACAAAAGGGCTCGTCGTGATCTTGTTTGAGATAGTCGATAGTGCGGTCTGCGATCCACGTAGAGTTATGCCAAGCTACAGGTAATTTGGACGACCACACTTGCGGCGCGCCATTATGCTCTCTGTGGCTCTCCCAGAGCAGCTTATTTTTCAGCTCGCCGCGGCCGTCTCCGTAATACCATTCTTCGTAGGCCAATCCACGAGGCGGCTTTTCTGGCAACCACCAATTGTGTCCGATCAAAATCAATTCGGCGTGGTCGAAGCCCATATACGGCCCACGCCAACCAGCCGGCACTTCTGCCGAGCCTGTGATAGATTCGGGCCTATCAGACTCTTCAAACACATGGTAAGTCGAGAAATGCGCTTTACCGATTTTTGCGGTTTTATAACCCGATGCGGACAAAGACGCGGCGAAGCCTTTTTCACCCAATTCCGGATCGAGATCAATACCGTTATCGTGTACACCATGAGTGCGCGGAAGCAGGCCCGTCAGTATTGAAGCTCTCGCTGGCTGACAAACAACACAAGGCGTAATCACATTCTCTAAGCTGGTGCCTTCGCTAGCGAGAATATCCAGATGTGGCGTATACACTCCACGTCCTCGAAACCCGTAACAGTCACCGCGCTGTTGATCAGCAGTAATAAAAAGGATATTGGGTCGAGATTTTTTTTCGGTCATACATTTCTCCAAAAAACAGACAAAGCCAAGCACCTAAAAAATAGTTTTAGTTTGGCGAAGATCCGGCACGCAACCACCCTGCAGCCAATACAATCACAGCAGAGAGCAACAAAAACACGGGCGCGATAAAACCAGTGAATAAAAAATATGGGTCACTACCAGAGGCTTCAAACGCAGCCCGAACAGTAGTTTCAAAAGGACCAGCGAGAATATAGGCAATGACAAAAGGCAAGATTGGTACACCACTGGAGCGCATAAAGTAACCAACGGCTCCAAACACAAGCAGAATATATACGTCAGAGATATCACTTCCCTGCACGTACACTGAGGTCAGGGTCAGTAAAAACACTACTGGCAAAAGCACCTGCTTAGGAACGCGTACCAACCCACCAAGCAAACGCATAAACCACGCACCTGTGGCCCAGTTCAGTAAATTGGCAGCAAACATCAAAGTAAAAAGTGAAAATGCAATCACAAGCTCATGATTGACTTCATCTGGCGCGAATCGAAAAACTGACGGCCCAGGGTTGAATCCACCAATCGTGTCTGCCGCGAGAATGATAAACACCGCTGCGATATTTCCAGGAATACCAAGACTCAAAGCTGGTATTAGGTTTGCCCCCGATACGGCTGAGTTAGCGGCCTCGGTCGCAGCTATTCCTTCAGGTGCTCCTTCGCCAAAACTAGGTGTGCCGCGGTGCATTTTTTTGCCTGCGGTATAACCCAGTGCCGCGGCAAGTGTGGTTCCGATACCTGGCAGCGCGCCAACCACAGTGCCGATACACATAGAAGTGCCGATGAAGGGTAAAAGCTTTCTGCGCTCGCGCATGCTGAGCGTACTGTCACCAGCCTGCTGCTGCGCTAAAGCGTCTCGCTGCGTGCGCGCAGATCTACACATATCTTCGATACTGATAAAAATTTCGCTCACCACCAAAACACCGATAACAACGGCTATCGTGGGTAGGCCAGAGGCAAGCACATCGGATCCAAGAGACAGCCGAGGATAGGCGTCGGTGCCTGTAGCGACAGAAGCGACAAGCAGCCCAAAGCACGCCGCCAACAGGCCTTTGAAGGTGTCTTTACCCACGACGACGGCAACAAAGGACAAAGACAAAATCATAAGCGCAGACTTCTCTGGCAAACCAAGATACTTCTCGATAGACAGAGCCAGAAACGGGGCACAGATGAATAACATGATGTCTGAAAATGTATCACCACTGACCGAGGCGAAATGCGCTACACGAAGCGCTTTTCCGCCTTGGCCGTTTTGGGTCATTGGGTAGCCATCTAGGGTGGTCATAAAAGCATCTGGCGAGCCTGGCGTGTTAAACAATATTGCAGGCACCGCCCCACCAACTGTAGCGCCTTTCATTATTCCAACCAGACAACCTAAAACCGGTAACAACGCATCAGGCGTGAAGCCGAAGATAGAAATAAGAATAGGCAGAGCTAACGCCATAGCAAAAGGACCAGAAAGGCCAGGGGTCGCACCCACTAAGACACCTACAACAAAACCAAAAGCCACCAGTAGAATCGGCCAAGAGATAATGAGCGGCCCAAGTTCGACTGCAGGATTAGCAGTGAACGCTTCGATAACACCGGCGAGAATATAGTCTAAGGGCTCCATCAGAAATCACCATTTGGTGGCAAAATCAGATTATCGAAAGGTAGGTCGTACAACGCGGCGATGAGCAAAGTAGATAAAAACGCGATAAGTGCGTAGCGCCAACGCACAGCGCGATAAGAAAGCGAGATACAACAAAAAACCAGACTTGTTCCGCCAACAAAAAAACCCAAATATTTCCAGGGTGCACTCGCTCGTAAGCTGCTGTAACTAGCGCCTTCACCTAGTAGTATATTTACAAGCACTGGTCCTGTTTTCATCATCAATAACAATGACAGAAACAGAATTAGAGCCATGGCAATAACAAACCCATACTCCATCTGACGGCATTCGTTCCGCTCATCTCTCCACAGCGTTCGGACTGCAATCACAAAACCCGAAATCAACATACCAATCGCGGCAAAGGTGGGCATCATGGCGTCGCCTATTCGCACAGTTCGACGCCATTCATCGATTACCCCCGTATCAATATCACGCGGTATCCAAACAAAGAGCACTGCCAAAGCAAATACAACATTGAGTGTTGCAATACATAGGTCTCTTCTTTTATGCAATGAATTCATGACAGGATCCTTTGCCGGATTGAGTGCTTAGTCAGCCGTTGCGTCTAATAATGTTTTTGCGTCTACCGCTTCGTTTTCAACATACGCATAAGCATCCGCGCCAAGCATAACTTTTAGCGAAAAAACCTTAGTGATAAAACTATTAGACTTGGAACCTTCGGTCTGCAAAACCGTCTTAATTGCCTCTTGCCAAGCCTGGCTCACATCATCAGGCAGAGCAGCTGGTGCCATCGCCACGAACGTTGCCCCAAACGAGAAATCAACGCCAATATCAGACAACGGTTGAGAATCTGGCGAAACAGCCAAAGGCTGATCCTCTCCATTTACTAGATTCACCAGATCACCAGCTTGCACACCAGCCTTTTGAGGGCCGGCAACCCAACCCACATCAACATCAGAGGCATTGATCGCGTTTAAAACAGCTTTTCCTCCTTTGTAACTGGAGACGATATTAAAATTAACGTCGTTCACCTTGCCGATGTAATAAGCTCCATCAGCCAACCGAGGGGTCATCGCACCAAAAGATATATCTTGGCCTGATTTTGCAGCCGCTATCACGTCCGAAAAAGTCTTCCATCCACGATCTGATTTGGCAACTACGGCCATCTGAGTTCCGGCAAGAGTGGCTAGCACATTAAAATCCTCCAATGCATAACCTGGATCTCTCGCAGCGAGTAAACCGTAAGCTAGCGTATCGGTGATACCAACACCGATTGCCGTACCGTCGGCCGCTGAGCCAATGAGCTCCCGTGCCATCACCGCCCCACCCGCACCTGTGACATTTTCGGGTATGAATTCCCAGCCATACTTTTCGTTGATGTCTTCAGCAATTAAGCGAGCCATCGTGTCTGCTCCTCCTCCTGCGCGAAACCCGATCAGAAGCTTGATCGGACCCTCTGGCTGCCAGTCGGCGTAAGCGCTTGTGAACGACAAAAGCGCTGCAACTGTAACGGTTAAGATTTTTTTCATGCCTTCCTCTCTTTTGGTTACTCAACATCAGATCGACATGAATAATATCTCAGGTTTGCTAGACCATCTAACACTGGTTTCGTATAATTGATATAACCTTTTGGTTATAGCGATGAAATAAAATGCGACCACGACAACTACGGCAGTTTTTGGCTGTGTGCCAGCGCGGCACTATGTCTGCTGCAGCTAAAGAGCTGGGTATTGCTCAACCGGCTCTCAGCAAACAAATCTCTTTGTTAGAACACGAGCTACAAGCAACATTGTTTATACGGCACTCCAGAGGTGTAGAGCTGACAAAGGCGGGAGAAAATCTACGCCGCGAAGCGGCTGAATTGATTCGAAGAATAGAAGCAATCAAAACCTCTATTAAGTACGGCAGCGAGGACATAGAAGGAAAGGTCTCACTTGCAGTGATAACATCGCTTGCACCGGCACTCGCTGTCGGCTTATACCCGCGAATCGAACACGAATTCCCAAAAATCGAAATACATATCTCTGGGACACCATCCGAGGTCGCTGGTGGTGCGCTACTCCGCCAGGAGGCGGACCTCGCCGTATTGCCCAATACAGCATCAGATCTACCAGATGCAGAATCAACACCTCTGTTCAAAGAGTCCTTCCACCTGCTCAGTCGAGCGGAGCAAAACGCTCGTGCAACACCAATCAAACTTGCCGAAGCCGTCAAAAGGCCGCTGGTTTTACCACCGTTTGGTCACGACTTGAGACGCCGCATAGAGGATGCCGCTAGGGGAGCTGGACTGCCGCTGAACATAAAATATGAAACCGGCAGTATTAATGTGATTGGCAAGATCGTCGAAGAAGGGCTGGCTTGCAGCATCTTGCCAACAACTTATTGGTTAGACAGCATTGTGGCCGCAAAAATTAATGCACAACCTATCGTATCGCCATCAATCTCAAGAGTGCATTCCTTGTGTTGGATGCCAAACAAAATCATGTCTCCCGCCACCAGCGTTGTGAAGGAAATGATCTTGTCAGAAATACAAGCACTTATATCTGGAGGTAAAGTCTCGGGTACTTTAGTCCGCCGTTGAAAATATACCTACGGCGTTGACAACCTGCCAAACGGGTACATTTTTTAGTCGCAATTAATCCAAGGATGAACGCCACTGACCCGACTTAAAGGCTTTGAGTAGATTTTTTGTTCGGCCTTCATCCAAGTCTACAAAGGTTTTCCCGCTTTGAAAAAAATCGTTCATGCCTTCAATTTGGGTTAAATCATCTTTCTTAATATCGGAGTAACCCATCGTCCAGTCAGAAAAATTTCGTTCTTCGATTTCTTCGAAGATTATTTTCATGACACGCTCGTGCCGCGGATCTTGCTGAATGGTTTTTAGCAGTGCACTGACAACGTCTGGGTCTCCTTCAAGCACTTGAAAAAAAGAGCCTTCGTCGTATAACAACATGCCGGTGATATCTAGTTCAGCGTTTTTACGTTTGGCCTTGTCGAGCAGTTCGACGATAAACTCTTGAGAGTAATCTTCAACACCAACGCTGGAATAAATACAGTGCACCAGCTCTATTTTTTCCTCTTCGATCTCATCCATTGTATCCCTCCCCAAACGGTCGTGAAAATTTTTTATAAATACACACTCGGCCATATCGACATTTACCATTTAAATCTTAATACTTACATCGCGCTTGATCGCTCACACAGAATAGATTAAGTCACTTTCTATTTGCACGCACTCTTCCTGCCTGCAAATAAACATCAGTGTGAATATATTTATTCATCAACAGCCTAAAAGACATACAAAACAAACCTAGGAAAAGCATCCTAAATCACACTATAGGCATGATGCCTGCCTCACCGATAAAGCCTTCATAGATAACACAGGCTATGTTTAACATATAAAAACATAAGCACAAATACATACGCTTGCATATTTAAACAATGCATAAACAAAACCTGTCTTTATTATATATATTTGCAATATTGCCGTTAATAAAACCAACAGAGCCAACAAGATAATCGTGCGCAAATGATTTATAGCCTTCGATATAGATCGTTAATCAATGAGTCAAAGGGATAAGAATGAACGGATGCGAAGAGCACAACATTACGCCAGCAAACTTGGCGGCGCGCCGAGAAGCCATTTTATTGGATGAAAAAGCTATTGCAACCTTGGCTTCGCTAGAGCCTTGGGCACGACAAGCAGGGCCTAGAATCGCCAGACAATTCTATGATCATCAATTCCGTGTCTCAGGTCCCAGTGGTTTTTTTACTGAATTCTGCCAGAGCCGCGGGATGAGCAAAGAAGCATTGCGCAGCCACCTTGAAAAGTCACATGGTGACTACTTTGTCAGCATTTTCAAGGAAGCGAAAAAACCGAATCCCTTTTGCCAGCAGTATTTTAACGACCGCATGCACGTCGGGAAGATTCACAACGAGATAGACCTACCAATGAAGTGGTTTCTCAGTGCATACGTTATGTTTGAGATATTGGCAGAGCGTCATCTTCGCAAGAGATATCCACATCGCCCTATTATGCGCCGTAAAGCTCTGATGGCACTCAAGTCTGTCTTTAACTACGACACGCAAGCCATCAGCGACTCTTTTTTTATTGATCTACTCGACACGCTAGGCATTAAGACAGATCAAGTGCTGACCAGCCCCAATAAAGATACTGCCGAACAGCTGCCATCACTTAAAAGTACGATACCAACCCGTATAACCGCTCTTGGACAGATGAGTAAACAATTGCTTGAGGGTAGCCACCAACTGGCGCAAAGCTCCCGAAACTTGGAGTCGCAATCAAAGAGCCAAGCAGAGTCTCTTGAAAAAACCGCAGCGGCCATCATTCAGATCACAACAACGGTTAAACACACGAGCGAAAGCGCGAACAGAGTGCGCGATATCACAACCACTAGCGCTGAAGCCGGCGGCAGCAATCAAAGCCTATCGGTTGTAGCTACCATGGAGCAGCTCAGCGAGTCTTCAAAAGATATTTCTAATATCACCGGGCTGATAGAAGATATCGCCTTTCAAACAAACCTGCTCGCTCTGAACGCCGCCGTAGAGGCAGCAAGAGCCGGAGAGCACGGCAGAGGATTTGCCATCGTTGCCGCCGAAGTGGGAGAGCTGGCGAAACGGTCCAGTAAGGCGGCACAAGAAATCAAGCAACTGATCACCAACAGCGCAGGCAACGTTGAAGCAGGTGTCAAATCTGTGGGGCAAGTAGCGAAGATGATCAACCAGATTGCTGACTCATCTAACGAACAGAGCCAAGCCATAGAAGAGATAAGTATCGCCATCAATCAGGCGGATAGCTCAACACAAATGAACGCAAGCCAAGTGGACGTTATTGTGCGGCTCGCTGAGCAACTCTCTAACCAATCCGATGAAGTTGCGGATATTGTTTCTGTGTTTAAGGTAGGCTCGTGAGCGGGGTAATAATAATCACTTACTGCCAGCTCACAACACCTTGCCATTCGCCGGTCTTGCAAACTACAAAGGCAGCAGAAGCAACCTCTACTGCCTGACGGCTGAGGCTCTAGGGTAGAGCCCCTGCACAGCCTGTATCAATTAGCGCGCGTTAGCTCTTTAGCAAAGCATTCACTAGTATGCAGTGCCATACGCTGAATCAAGCAACTGCTCTAGATCCACAGCGTTGCCCATCTGCGTGTTGCCAGAAATATCACTGTATTTTACTTGCAGCGTCGTTACCGACTCAGAACCAAACTCATGCGTGACGGTATTGAGCCCGACAGCGGTGAAGTTATGGTATTCATGGTCAGAGAACGGGGCTTCAAGATATACCGTGCGCTTACCGTAACCCTGCCAATCAAATTCGACTTCGAAGCCTTGTTGCGGCCCATCAGAAATGACCTGACTCCAAGGATCAACTGCACCCGGACGGTCTTTCAGACGCATAACAACACGCTTGTTTAAATGTTTGAACGTCGCAACGTCAGCTACTCTCGATGCGCTCACATCAAATATATCGCCACTTCCGCGGTACAGCTCCACGCCGCCGGAAAACACAGACTCAGAGTAAGTGTTTGAAGTGAACTCAGGTACTTTGATCACAATCTCGGCTTGCTCTGTAGGCCTGTTTGCATCTGCTCGAACTTCAACCAACAACTGATTAAACACCCATCCTCCTTTTACCGTGGCGTAATAGACGCCCGGCGTTTCAGAGGTAAAGCCTGCCACTTTTAAGTCGTTAGCACGCTCAAAATCCAACACCAAACTTTTAAGACTGATGGGTTCGAAAGGGTTGCTATCAGAAAAAGTCAACGTTGCCTTGGGGTTGTTCAACTCCAAACTTGGGAATTGGAACTGCGCACCTTGATCATTGAAGTGTATGGATTGATAAACGTGCGTGCCTGCCGCCGCGATGGTTGGGACTGCAGTGGCAGCTATCATGAGCAGCGCAATTGTTGTTTTTTTCATGAGCATCCTTTCTTGTTATAGTTTTTGATGAGCTAACAAGAAAGGATTCGACACGTGGCAATGGGTTCTTGAACAGAGAAAACTTAGCAAAAAATAACAAAAGAACACTAAAGTGCTATTTTCTGCGCGACGCTCAAGGTGTTTTTTGAATGCGCAAATACTGGCTATAGCCTCGAAACACTACTTGATGCTGAAACTGCGACCCATGTTTTTCAGCCAGCTCTTGCATCACCAAGGGCAAATGTTCTCGTGGTGTGACGTGGAATTTTGCCAGCCACGCTCTCAGCTGCCGAGCGAATACAGTGGGCAGTCCAGACTGATCGCCAAAATCAACCACGTGTAACTCACCGTGTGGTGCAAGCACCGCCAAGGCTTGCTCGAGCGCCTCGGGCCAATGGGGGATCATCGACAATGCAAAAGAAACAACAACACGATCAAACTGCGTTACAGCAAATAACTCTTCGGGGTTAAAGTCGCAAGCGTCCCCTTGCGCTAGTTGTGCTTTTACTCCGAGTTTCTTTTTTGCGGTGACCAACATCTCGCGCGAGATATCCAAACCATAGAGATGCACACTCGGGTAGGCCGCCGATATTTTGTCTAAATTTCTCCCTGTGCCACACGCTATTTCCAATACTTTCTGGTGAGGCTGAGCATTGAGTTCATCCACCAATAAGTCACGGCCTAAAAGATAGTATTTACGGGTAGCGTCGTAGATGTAGCGCTGATACCTATAGGTGACATCCATAAGCGCTGCATGACCTTGTACCGGAGCAGACGTCATAACTACGCCTCTAAGCGATACAAGTAAAAGCCACCATAAATCGCTGAACGATCATTGCAAAACCCTTCTCGCGAGCTCGCCGCATCGACCTGCCATCGATCGAGCACGGCTGAGCTAACGCGGCCTGGCAGAATATCGCTCGCACCGCCAGTTCGAAAAATCACCCTCGCACCAGGTGTGGCTGTTCGAGTGATCTCCCGCCATAGCGAGTTTAACTGCTCGTCCGTCATCCAGTCTTGCGCGTCTAAAAGCACAAAACACTGCTTGCTGTTATCAGCTTGTTGTAGCAGCGCTTCTGTGACTGACAGGTTGAACACAGAAACTCGACTGGCGTTGCCTCTAACCTTTTCAAAGTTTTGCGGCATAAGATACGGCGGCAACGATGCGTTATCACTCGCTTGGTAAGCTCGATGAAACGCTTGCCAAGCGAAGTAGTTATCAGATAACGGAAAATCACACATCAGCTTGCGAACGCGCTCTTTCAGCACAGGTAAAATATCGCCACCGCCATCACGCGCGAGTTTTTCATACTGCGCCGGCGGTATACCCAAGCCAATCAACGCTGCCCGCTGTCGGGCAATAAATCGAAACAGCTTTTTATCAAACAATGGTGCAACGTGGGCGTCAAAAAACACCTGCTGCTCGGCTAAGGTCTGGCAAGACAAAAAGCGCGAAAAATCCACACGCGAAATTTTTGCAATGACATGCGCCGAACCAATAAACCGCCCTAACACACCGTGCCGATAAAGGCCTTTTGTGAAGATTCTCTTTTTTGCGCCGCGAAATATATCTGACTGCGCCCAATAATTTCGGCTTTTTTCATCTAAGTGGTCACTTACATAACGATCAAAAAGCTGTTCATTACCCGCGTGGTTGGCGTCTCCAAAAAACGCGTAAAAACTTTCTTGATCTGGCAGATGCTGCGCTGCCGTCAGTTTTAGCTTATTCAACGCGACATGAGCCGGTGAGAGGTCAACCGCAAGCACAGACGCCGGGCTGGCCGTTAAGTAGGACATCATGTTACAGCCGCCCGAAGCGATACACACAAGATTGTCGCTAGGCTGAATTTGCAGCGCGTGCATATCCACCACAGGGTCTTCCCATATCTGCGCGTATACCAACCCCTCAAACAAACGAGAGAACAACCGCTCCAGTATGCCAACCTTGGAGCCTAAACTATTCTGATGCACTGCTTCGCAGAGCTGATCATGCATGACCTGACTAGTGCTCATGTTTTCCCTTTCAATTAGGCAGCCTTTTTGGCGCTGTTGTGTCTCGCTGATGAAGAGCTTTCAGGCCAGGTACTTGACGCCTCTTCATGTGCTCGTTTTTCCGCCCACCAGTCGAGCAACTGCAGCTCGCCGCTGTCTAGTTCCAGTACAGCCGAACAGGTCTCCATCCAGTCACCCGTGTTGACGTAGTGGATGCCGTTGATGTCGCGCAACTTCGCCACGTGGATATGCCCGCATATCACACCGTCGTAGCCACCGTGACGTGCCTCATCGGAGAGCACCTCTTCGAAGTATTGAATGTATTGTTGCGCTTGTTTGAACTGTTGCTTAGCCCACTTTGACAAAGACAGCGGTCGCCGACCAGATAGTTGCCGCACGCGGTTAATAAGGTAGTTAACCCTGACCGTCCATTCATAGCCCCACGCCCCGATCATCTCTAACCACTTGGCGTTTACAACGAGACTGTCAAACTGATCACCGTGCGTGACCAAGTAACGCTTGCCGGTTTGGCTAATGAACTCTGCATCCTGCATGACTTCAATACCGCCAAAGTGCGTACCAAAATAATTGCGTAGCACCGCATCGTGATTGCCAGGAATAAGAATTATTTTTGCACCTGCTTGCGCTTTAGCCAGCAGTGCCTGAATAACATCGTTATGACTTTGAGGCCAATGCCAACGGTTACTCAAACGATAGCCATCCAAAATGTCGCCAACCAAATAATAGGTTTTTGCGTTATGCAAATTCAGAAACTCGAGCACTTGCTCTGCTTGGCAGCCACGCGCACCCAAATGGATGTCGGAGAGGAAAATCGTCTTTACGTCCAAAACACATACTCGGCCACTGAGATAATGGTTTTGTACGCAACGTATATGACAAGCGCGTGAATAAGCTCGTATAGGGAGCTGATTGTTATGGCTTGTGCATCAGAATTGTATATAGAAGAACCGAGGGCGCACTGATATCACCCGTATGGTCACCAGCAAGAACTATCGAGTGCCGTCCCGCTGAGAGCTATCGTACTGGTTCGAGACATCATAATAGTCATCAAAGCCTATGCGCTCACGTAGGCTTTTGAAATCCAAAATATCGTCTCTAGGTGTGTCGTCACGTAAAGCATCTAGTGTACGCAACATGGCTTGCATTGCCGCGGCCATCAACGTGAGCGGATAGGCCGCTATGCTAAAACCCATTTGTTCCAGCACTTTTGCTGGTAAATCAGGAGTGGCGCCGCCTTCTACGATGTTGGCCATCTTGGGCCCTGGCAGCTCCTCACACACCTGCTGCATCTCTTGCTCATTGGCAGGCGCCTCTACGAATAGAATATCGGCACCCAATTTACTGAACTCGTGCGCGCGATGTATAGCCTCTGCCAAGCCGTGTTCGTGCCTCGCATCGGTACGAGCCAATATTAGGATATCGGCACCCGCTTCGCGTGCATCCACTGCGGCTCGGACTCGGTCAAACGCTTCTTGCCTAGTGACAACCGCTTTGCCCGGTGTATGTCCGCAGCGCTTTGGAGCCAGCTGGTCTTCAATCATGACCGCTGCGCAGCCAGCTTTTGAAAAACCACTTACTGTGCGGCGCACGTTCATCGCATTGCCATAGCCCGTGTCGCCATCCGCAATTAAGGGGATATTGATGGCGTCGGTGATGTTACGCGCCTGATCCAGTACCTCACCGTAAGACATCAGCCCCAGATCAGGTGCACCAATGCGCGAGGCAGACGCGGCAAAACCCGACATAAAGGTCAAACCAAATTGCTTTTGCTCTATCAACTTAGCTGAAAGCGCGTCGTAACAACACGGCATGGTGTTTAGCCCAGGCTGTGCAAGTAACTGGCGCAGTTGATCGGGAGCAGAAAGATTATTGTGTAAAGTCGACATCTTAATCTCGGACGAATATTGGAGCGTCAGCGCGAATACTGCACCGACACTTAAAGTTTAAAGGGAATATAAAGCGCCAGATCGGGCCACACATATAACACCGCCACCGTGACAAACATTAACCACAGGAACATCAACACGCCTCTGGCAACTTCACTGAGCGGTACTTTGGCCACAGATTGAATCACGTACAAATTTAACCCTACCGGCGGCGTGATTAAGGCGCACTCAACCATGATCACCATATAGATACCAAACCAGATCGGATCGAAGCCCATATGCATAGCAGCAGGCAATAAAACCGGCGTCATGATCAACACCATAGACAAAGTCTCGAACACTAACCCCATCAATAACAACACTACCGTCACCACCAAAATAAACACCAACGGTGTATCGATGTTTTGGCTGATAAATGCTGAGATGTCTTGCGGGATGCGATAGAGCGCAATCGCTTTGCCAAATATTTTTGCGCCGCCAATGATCAGCAAGATAGCAACGGTTGTGGCCATGGAGTCGATACAGGCTTCTTTAAAGCCTTGCCACGTTAGCGTGCGAAGCAGCAAGGCTGTAATAATCAGAGCCGCAGTAAAGCCGATGGCCGCAGCTTCGGTGGGAGTAAACACACCGGCATAAATTCCTCCGATGATGATGACCGCCAAAGCGACAGACGGCAAAGCCCGAATACTGGCTTGCTTGCGCACACTGCTGCTGGCTTTTTCTTGGTCAGTAAAACCACCCCAATAGCGAGCGTATATCATCGAAAAACCGATAAACAAGGTGATCAACAGCAAGCCCGGCCCTACTCCTGCCAAAAACAGCGAGATCACGGACTCTTCGGTGACAAAACCGTAGACGATCATGGGAATAGAAGGCGGAATGAGGATACCCAAGGTGCCGCCGGCAGCGAGCAAACCATAGACAAAGCGCTTGTCGTAGCCTCGGGAGATCATCTCGGGAATAGCAACCGTGCCAATTGTGGCAGCAGTGGCAACCGACGAACCAGATATAGCGGCAAATACACCACAGGAAATAATGGTCGCGACGGCCAACCCGCCTGGCCAATGCCCCACCCACGCCTGCACAGCCGCGAAGAGGTCTTGGCCTACACCGCCTTTGAGCAAGACATTAGACATAAGTAGGAACAGTGGTACAGCGAGCAGTATAAAACCATCCAGCGTGGACAGCATCGCCTGCGGAGCCATCAGCGGAGAAAAACCGCCGACGACCAGCATACCGAGCCCAATGCTACCCAGCGCAAAAGCCACCGGCACGCGTATCAACAGCATGGTAAATAGAATCAGTAATATCCAAAGCACCGTCATATGTCGTGCTCCGACGACAAGCTGTGCTCGCCCTTTCGCGCATGATTCACTTCAAAGAGCGACTGAACAAATAGCATGGCAAAACCAAGCGGCACCGATAGCTCGGCAATCCACGCAGGCAAGTTAAGCAAGCTGCCAGTGGTGCGCCCTCGCTCAAAGGAGTCATAAAAGATATCGAAGCCCCAGATTGTCACCATTGCCGCAAACACGGCGACCACCAGCATAGCGATCACGTCTAAGCCATGACGAACTTGGCTAGGCAAGAGCGCAGCCACAGCGTCGACACGTATATGGCGCTGCTTGTGTAACAACCAGCTCATGCCCAACAAGCTGCCCCAAATAAGGCACAGTTGCGATAGCTCGGCGGCCCATATTGTGGGACTGGAGAAAAAATAACGCGCCACAACTTCATAGCTAAGCATGATGCCCGCTAAGACAAACAGAACAGCAGCAACGCTTGCGGCATACGCCACCACGCAGTAGAAATAACGCATCGGAATTGACTCGACAAAACCAGACCCCGCCAAGGAGGTGACGGGGTCTATAAGTGCTAGATAATTTTACAACCCGCGAGCAGCTTCAAGCAGCTTTTCACCCAGCTCACCAGCACTCTCAGTGAATGCTTCATATACAGGCGTGCTAGACGCTACCCACTCGGCCATTTCAGCTTCACTCGGCGTGTAGACACTCATGCCGTTTGACTCGGCGGCTGCATAAGCTTCGGCTTCAATTGCAGAAACTCGGTCGCGCACATCGTTTTCGGCTTTAGCTGCTGCGGCAGAGATAATACCGCGGTGCTCTTCTGACAGTGACTGCCAAAACTCAGTATTCACCACAACGATAAACTCGATATCTGCGTGGTTGGTGATGGTGATGTTATCCATCACCTCCCAGAGCTTGCGAGACTTCACACCGGAGATTCCGGTCATGCCGACATCAACAGTTCCGCGCTGATAAGCCAAATACTGCTCTGAACCCGAAATTAGTGTGGGTGCACCGCCCGTAGCGGTGACAAAATCACCTAGCGTTTTACCAAATACGCGCACTTTTTTACCTTGCATATCTGCTGGTGTTTTTAAGGGTGCGTCTTTGCTCAGCATGATGGCGCCACCGTAAGCCTGCCACCATAAAACGGTCGAGCCGGTGTCTAAAATGGCGGTATCGATTTCATCACGAATTGTCGACCCCTTTGCCACAGCCGCTCGTACTTTATCTTCGGTATTGAACAAAAAGGGCTGGTAGAAAATATCAACCGCAGGAATATCGCCAACGTATCGGGTTAAGGAAGCGACACCTGATTCTATTGAACCTGCGCCGACCGCTGCAGGCACCTCTTTATCTTTATAAAGCTGAGCGGAATCGTAGATTTCTACATCTATCGCGCCATTGGACTGTGCTTCAACTTCTTCTTCAAATAGTTTTAGGTTTTGACCAAGGTGGCTTTTCATTGGCAATTGCAGCGACATACGCAAAGTGACATCGGCGGCTTGAGCAGCGCCGGATAGTAAGCTGGCGGCAAGTGTCAGTGTTAAAGCGGCTGAGCGGTAGGCACCACAAAAAGAACGTGCTTGTTGCATGTTGTATCCCCAGTAGCAGCGACGGCGCGCAATAACGCGGCTCGCATCGAATGAATTGACCGGACACAAGGAATACCCTTTAGGCACTCAAGAGCTTCCGAGCTTCGCAATCAAAATTAGAATAACGTGAAACTTGCTGGCCGTCATTGTGCAGTGCAACCAAATCACCGGACAAAAGCTAGACCGCAGTGGGAACTAAATACAAGCCAGTTGGAGGACTTCCACATACTAGAATTGCCCTTGCGTTTTTGTTGTCAAAAATCAAAAAAGTCTATGGGTATGTAAGCACGATACATAAATCCGGACCTAGACAAATACGGATATATAGCGTCATGCTCTAGCACACAGCAATAAGGATAATTTTGAGGCGGTATTGGCGATGAACAAAGATAGGCAACAACCCTTTAAAGCAGCTGTGCTGCAAGTATGCGCAAGCGCTGATCTTGACGCCGATATAACGCGCTGCCTTGGCCTGATGAGCGAAGCCTGTAAAGCCGGCGCCCAGCTGCTGACGCTACCCGAGATTTGCGTGGGGTTAGATCAAAGCGGACAACAGCCACACACTATTGCATTGAGCGAAGACCAGCACCCCGCATTGCCAGCGTTCACATCATTTGCACGCGAACACCAAGTCGAAGTGTTGGTAGGCTCGATAGGCATTATAGAAAATGAACAAACTTATAACCGCTCATACTTGATCAGCAACACAGGTGAAGTCCTAGCGCATTACGACAAACTGCATCTTTTTGATATCGACTTAGGCAACGGCGTGTGGTTCAAGGAGAGCGATACTTTCGCGGCCGGCGAGCACGCAGTCATGAGCTCTTGCATGGGAGCCAGTGCAGGAATGTCGATCTGCTATGACTTACGTTTCCCGCAGCTGTATAGAACCTATGCGCAAGCTGGTGCAGAAATGCTGTTTATCCCAGCTGCGTTCACTCAGCCCACGGGAGAGGCTCACTGGCACAGCTTAATGCGTGCGCGAGCAATAGAAAACGGCGCTTGGGTCATCGCACCCGCCCAACACGGCAACGGTGTCAAAGGTTGTTTTGGCCATTCATTGATCGTTGATCCGTGGGGAACAATACAAGCCGAGTGCGATGACAAAGAAGGCTTTGCGATTGCGGAGATAGACCCAGCAGCGGTTGCAACAATACGAGGAAAAATACCGTCCCTCAAAAATGGCCGTGACATCACGCTGCGTCCAATCTAAAGCAACCGTTAGCTGTAGTTATCGTGATGGCGCAACCAGGACATGCCGTTGTCTTCGTTGCGCCCTTTTGGTGCCAAGTCTATGTAATTGTAAGCCCCGTTGAGCATATCTAAGCCTCGCCCATAGGTAGAGTAGCTGTGGTAAATCTGCCCGTCATCCGCTTTCGCAAACACACTGACTCCGTGCATCTCTTCCATAAAAAAGTTCTGGTCTTGGTAGTTGTAGTGAATCTGCCCGCGCTCGCGCTCAGACTCACCAAAGGAGACATTAAAGTCAGCGCCAAAACTACAACCTTGTGACGACAACCACCGAAACTTCCACCCCATACGCTCGGCAAATGCATCTAAGGTTTTCTGTGATGCACTGGATACGGCCAGAAATGATATGTCTCGCTGCGCAAGGTGCACGTCGATGCCGTTGAAGTTATCCGCCCAGAACGAACAACTGGTACAAGCAGCATCCCAGTTTTCTCCGTACATAAAGTGATAAATAATTAACTGACTGCGTGACTGAAAAAGATCCGCCAAACTCAGTTGTTGATCACCAAAGCAGTAGTTGTCGTCAACTAATACCCACGGTAACTGTTGACGCTCGAGGCTCAATTCGTCACGAAGCTTGGTGAGTTGCTTTTCTTTTTGTAGCAGCTTTAATCGCTGCTCAAGCCACGCCTCGCGCGACACCGCATTTACACTACTCACAACCAGAAGTATCCGCACTGACCGTGGACTCTGCCGCCACTGTTTCACGCAATTTTGCAAAGTGCTCGTCCCAGCCAGCGTCCAACGCCATCAACAAGCCAAGCGCTGCTTCTCCTGCGGCGGTGTCGATACCCTCATGCGTCAGGGTTAGCCGTGTACCGCCATTGGCATCTTCTAACAGCCAGGTGACGTTTGTCATTGCGCCACCCAATGGTTGCACCGAAAAAGTCCATTGCATAGACTCGGGCGCGTTCATACTGAGCACTTCACCCCAGCAGAGCTTGTCGCCGCTTTCTGGCCCAATCAAGGCATAGGGCTGCCCTTCCACGAGGTCAGCCTCTGCGGGAAGAAACCATAATGCAAGTTTGTCTTTTTGCGTGAGGTACTGCCACAAGGTTTCACGCGGCACGCCAAAAAACACTGTTTTTTTCATTGTTGAATCTGACATCACTGTTTCTCCGATTGATCAATGACTTGCTGTAATTTGCTGAGCTTGCTGTCCCAGAAGTGGTCAAAATACTTAAACCAGTCCGAGACAAACTTCAGTCCCTGCGGCTCAAGCTTGTTCACACTTTCCCGACCACGTCGCTCGACCCGAATTAGTTGCCCCTCTTCTAGTGCCGTCAAATGCTTCTTCACCGCATTACGTGACACCGAAAATTCTTCAACGATCTCAGCGATACTCATCTCTCGCTCGCTCAGATGCATCAATATCTGACGGCGCGTGGGATCGGCCAAGGCTCTAAAAGCTGGCTGAATATCGGGCGGCATAATGTTTATCCTCTTTAAAGCCTAGACTGTCTCAAAATTGACAAACCCAACACCAAAAGGTGTTATTTATAGTAACACCTTTTGGTGTTATGTAAAGAGGCAAGAAATACATCGCACTAAAAAATATACTTGGCAAGACCAGTCGCGCCTCTCATAGAGCGATCAAAATGCTTTACGAGGTGCGGCCGTTGGGGGGAAAGCTTTGGCAAAATTGCGAGATCAAACACTTTGCAGATCTTCCGGTATGGGACGAGTCTCTGCAGAGGTAGCTGAAAAGCCGTGAATGTACACCACAGACCATTCGGCTTTTTGCGGCCAGTCAGGATTTAGCCAGGCGATTATTTTGTGATATCAGGTATCAAGTCAGCGCAAAAAGAACTATTAAAAAAACCTTTAACTAGCAAAAAATAGAAATCAAAGCCAAACATTCCTGTCTATTCCGCTCACGTTTCGAGCGTCACATTTTGACAGTTAGGTGTCACAAAAGCACACTTGCTCGCCAGCTCGTAGTCGCAAAAACTACAGAGCAAGCGAGGCTGCTCTAGTGTGATGATCTCCCGACTCACTGTGACTCCAAGTTTTTGGAAACTCTTGAGAATGCGAGAAAACGTCTCGGGGGTCATATCTAAGTAGGATGCCGCAGTTGCCTTGTTATAAGGCAGTACAATATTTTGCGGGGCCACATCAGGTGCACTTTCGTTTTCTGTTCTCAGAGACAACAAAAACCAGCCAACGCGCTCTAAAGCGCTGCGTAATCGTAGTCTCTCAAGGTGCTGTAACTGGCTTTGGGAACGTACTGCCAAGCCCTGCAGGGCATTGGTTTTTAAGTGGCTGTCTTGCGACAACCAACGATGCAGCGCAGCCGCAGGCACAGCCAACAAAACTGCGTCTTGCTCCACTCTTGCGCACACGCTTGAATCGACGTCGCGATAGATTGGCGCATCCACCACCGCATCTCCACGGCCAATCAGCTGTAGGATTGCCTCTTTCCCATCTTCGTTGACACTACATATTTTGACCCAGCCCTCCAGCACGATATGTAGCACCGCGGGTTTTTCTCCAGCAGACACGAGTGTATCGCCCACGGAGCGCTTTACAACTTCAGCTTGAGCCAGAAAACCCGAAACCGTCAGTGCACTGAGATTTTGCAACATTGGCAGCTGCAGGATTGATTCGCGGAAGACCTCTAACTCAGTACTTAATTTAGCTTCTATGCCTTGAGCAGGCGCGCCTCCGGTTGACTCGCGTAAGTGCCCTACAAGCCTGAGCTCTACTTGGTAAAGCTCGTCTATGCGACGAGACAAAAGCTCAAACCAACCAACAACGGTCAGCGGCGCCAAGGCATCAGCTCCAGCGGGGGAATCTAGGAGAGAATGCGTAAGGTCAATTACAGGGCTGACTTCTGATTGACTGCCCTGGGCGTGTTGCAGCTGAACCCCATCGGCCATATCCAAGAAGGCCTGCTCGAATTCGCGCTGCTTTCGCACCAATAGTCGCATGACCTGCGTTTGGTCTTCATCGGCAGATCTCTGAAAAAAACACTTAACGCCATAGCCACGTTCCAATGCCATGCGCTCTTTCCAATGCACAAAATGCCGCAAGGCTAGCAGCTGTTCTCTAGGCGCTAGAGTGCGCGAGCACAGAGACAAATTGAGCGAAATAAGGGGAGTTATAACAAGCTGACTGAACTGCTCCATCAAAACACCGACCGAAACCGGTTTCGATTCTCGTCGTTTACGCAGATTATTTTGCGCTTCCCGCATTGCTCTGCGTAACTCTGCAGCGTCTACATTGCTGAGCTCGTTCGCCTTCAGCAGTAGATTCAGCTGGTGAAACTGCTGATCGACAATGGCCCTTTGCCGCTCCAGCTTATCGCTAAATAACTCGCCTTTACTGAGTTCAACAACAGCCGAGCAGCCACGCTCTTTTTGCAGAGCATGGATAGCCGCGCTGACCAACACCACCGCATCAGACACGTTGTAATAATCGCGCAGAGTTTAATTTGAATTCCATCATGTCCACTTGACCCAGCTCAAGGCAACCCGTTGACAGAGCGTACACACTGCCCAACGGTTCTCCTAATTTTGATGATTATCATTATGCCTGAAGAAAATCTCGAGCTTAAACAATCCAATCAGGCGCTGCTCTACAGCACGCTTGCCTTTGTGGTCTGCTTTGCGGTTTGGACCATTTTTTCGATCATTGGTGTGCGGATAAAACAAGAGTTCAACCTCACTGATACGCAGTTTGGCATTCTGGTCGCCACCCCTATTCTGACCGGGTCTCTCTCGCGGTTATTTTTAGGCATCTGGGCAGACCAATACGGCGGACGTCGGGTGTTCTTTTTGCAAATGCTCGCCACGGGAGTTGCCGCGTACCTGCTAACGCTGGTTACCACCTTCCCTATGATGATCGTAGCGGCATTGGGAGTTGGGCTTGCCGGCGGTAGTTTTGCTGTAGGCGTCACCTACGTCTCCAGCTGGTTCCCTGCCAATAAACAAGGCACGGCCTTGGGTATTTTTGGTATGGGCAATGTAGGGGCCGCCATCACCAATTTTGGCGCACCTTTTTTATTAGTTGCCGTAGGCGGTGAGTGGCAAGGTGTTGCGCGTGTTTACGCCATCATTGTTGCCATTGCGGCAATACTGTTTTTTGTTTTCAGTAAAGAAGACCCAAAACACAAAGCAGGTAATCAGAAGCGCAGCTTTCTGGAGCAGATGGAACCGCTGCGGAACATTCAAGTGTGGCGCTTCTCAATGTACTACTTTTTTGTCTTTGGTGGCTTTGTCGCGCTTGCGCTTTGGCTTCCACGTTATTACGTCGGTGTTTACGGACTCGAGCTCACCACTGCAGGCATGCTGGCTGCTGCTTACGCATTGCCTGGCAGTATTTTCCGCGCTTTTGGTGGCTGGCTGTCAGACACTATCGGCGCACGGCGGGTAATGTACTGGACCTTCATCGCCTGTTTTATCTGCACGTTTATATTGTCTTACCCCTCGACTGATTACCTAGTCAAAGGCATCGAAGGCCCGATCGCTTTCAACTTGACTATCCCACTTGAGCTGTTTGTTTTAATCACGGTTGTTCTCGGTTTTTTTATGTCTTTGGGAAAAGCCGCCGTGTTTAAACACATTCCTGTCTACTACCCCAGCAACGTGGGTTCGGTTGGCGGCATCGTCGGCCTGATCGGTGGTTTAGGCGGTTTTTTCCTACCTATCGCTTTTGGCATGATGAACGACTTCATCGGTGTCTGGACCAGCTGCTTCATGCTACTCACCGTGATTATCGGTATTGCCACCGTCTGGATGCACGTATCTATCGTGCGCATGGAACGTCACGAAAATCCAAGCGCAGAGCAAAACCGTCACTTCCCTGAACTGGAAAGTCTACACGGCCAACGCAGCCAACCCGAAGCAGAGTAACCCGACGTTTGGCGCTGAATTTTTCAGCGCCAAAAAGCAAATATCACATCAACAGTAAAGCCATAGGCTGAGCATAACAGCCGCCTTGAGCCCGCTCTAAGCACAACACTAAAGGAATAAGTACATGGCCAAAGATCTCTCAAACTGGAACCCTGAAGACGAAGAACAATGGAATCGCGGTGGCAGTAAGATAGCTTCCCGCAACCTCTGGATATCCATACCTGCATTGTTGTGCGGCTTTGCCGTGTGGCTATACTGGGGCATCATCACTGTGCAGATGCTCAATCTCGGCTTGCCATTTGCCAAGTCTGAATTGTTCACGCTCATGGCCATCGCTGGTCTCTCAGGTGCGACTTTACGCATACCCAGCTCATTCTTTATTCGCTTAGCTGGCGGGCGAAATACAATTTTTTTCACCACCACGCTATTAATCATTCCCGCATGGGGCACTGGCGAAGCGCTAGCGAACCCCGACACACCGCTTTGGATCTACCAACTACTCGCACTTCTCAGCGGCATCGGTGGTGGAAACTTTGCTTCAAGCATGTCAAACATCAGTTTTTTCTACCCCAAAAAAATACTTGGTTCAGCCCTAGGTATGAACGCCGGTCTGGGAAATTTTGGCGTGACCACTATGCAAATACTGGTACCGCTTGCGATGACGTTTGGCGCATGGGGACTTACGGGCGAAGGCGGTTTGCTTCAGAGTGCTTCTGGCACCCTCATTGGAAAAATCCCCGCCGGTACCGAAACTTGGATTCAAAACGCAGGCTATGTTTGGTTGCTGTTGTTGATCCCCTTGGCTGTTGCTACTTGGTTTGGTATGAACAACATCGTTGACGAGCATGTGTCGCCCAATATTGGCAGCACATTGTCAGCATTTGTGAAGATCATCGCCATGTTGCTGTTGGCGCTGGCGACCACCGTATTTGGCTTGTGGTTGTTATTACCGGAATCTGTGGGCGGTTCCGGCCTCAACGTGGACAACCTGCTTGTTATGGCAATAGTGATCGCCGCAACCGTGTTGCTACTCAAAATACTCCCGCTGGGCAACGTCTACAAAGCTGCCCTCAACAAGCAATACAAGATATTTGGCAACAAGCATACTTGGGCCATGACGCTGATCTACACCATGACCTTTGGTTCCTTTATTGGTTTTGCTGCTGCGCTGGGTTTGTCTATTAAAGTTATTTTTGGCTTTCAGCACATCATGGGCGCTGATGGCGTGATGACGCACGACACGCTCAACCCCAATGGCCCCAGCGCTTTGATGTACGCATGGACTGGCGCATTTATCGGCGCGCTTATTCGCCCTATCGGCGGCAAGATATCCGACAACCTAGGTGGCGCCAAGGTCACACAGATCGTCTCTTTTGTGATGGTCGCTAGCACACTGGGTGTCGCGTATTTCATGAAGCAAGCATACGCCTCTGCCACGCCAGAAGAGTATTTCTGGCCCTTCTTGATTTTGTTCTTAGTTTTGTTTGCAGCGACAGGTATCGGCAACGGCTCTACCTTTCGCAGCATCGCTCAAATTTTTGACAAAGAACAAGCCGGCCCTGCACTGGGCTGGACCTCTGCCGTCGCCGCCTACGGTGCTTTTTATATCCCCAAAGTGCTAGGCGAGCAAATCAAAGCCACAACACCGGAATACGCACTGTACGGCTTTGCTGTTTTTTACACCGTGTGCATCGTCATTAACTGGTGGTTTTACTTGCGTAAAAACGCCTACATCCAGAACCCTTGAGGAAGTCATCACATGAGCCAGTTTTTAGACAACTTAACTTTCTTTAAGCACCGAAACGAACCCTTCTCTAATGGCCACGGTGTCACCACAGACGAAGACCGTAGCTGGGAAAAAGCCTACCGTGGTCGTTGGTCGCACGACAAAATCGTGCGCTCAACACACGGTGTCAACTGCACCGGATCGTGCAGTTGGAAGATTTACGTCAAAGGTGGGTTGGTCACTTGGGAGACACAACAGACGGACTACCCTCGCACCCGCGCTGACCTGCCGAACCACGAACCACGTGGCTGCGCCAGAGGTGCGAGCTATTCTTGGTATCTCTACAGTGCCGCGCGGGTCAAGTATCCGATGGTGCGCAAGAGCCTGATACAGATGTGGCGCGCCGCTTTAGAAAAACACGGTGATCCAGTATTGGCTTATGGCAGTATCATTGAAGACAAAGCGAGTACTGACAAGTACAAATCAGAGCGCGGTCGTGGTGGCATGGTACGCGCGGGCTGGGACGAGCTAAACACCTTGGTGGCCGCATCAAACGTCTACACCGCCAAGCAGTATGGCCCCGACCGCATCATGGGCTTCTCGCCTATTCCCGCCATGTCTATGGTGTCCTACGCTGCCGGCAGTCGCTACCTCTCATTGATAGGCGGCGTCTCACTGAGCTTCTACGACTGGTACTGTGATCTGCCACCTGCATCTCCGCAGACATGGGGTGAGCAGACTGACGTACCCGAAAGTGCCGACTGGTACAACGCCGGTTACATCATAGCTTGGGGTTCAAACGTGCCGCAGACGCGCACACCGGACGCACACTTTTTTACCGAAGTTCGCTACAAGGGCACAAAAACTGTTGCCGTCACGCCCGATTACTCCGAAGTCGCCAAGCTCAGTGACGAGTGGGTGGCAGCCCGACAAGGTACAGACGCAGCACTTGCCATGGCGATGGGTCATGTTGTGTTGTCTGAGTATCACGCGGTGGGCAAGAGCGCCTACTTTGAAGACTACTGCCGCAAATATACCGACATGCCTTTTTTGATCATGTTGGAAGAAGACGAAGAAGGCCGAACAGTGCCTACTCGTACCTTACGCGCCAGCGATCTAGAAGGCGATATCGGCCAAAGCGACAACGCCGAATGGAAACCGGTGTTGATCGACGACACCGACGGCAGTGTACGCGTGCCCAACGGCACAGTAGGGTCACGCTGGGATAAGTCGGGCCAGTGGAATCTAGAACAACGCGCAGTCGATGGTCAGGACGAGTTTAAATCGACGCTCACATTTTTTGAGGAACACGACTCGGTTATTGCAGTGAGCCTTCCCTACTTTGGCAACAATAAAAATGACCAGCCGATCTTCCAGCACACAGAGCACCAAAGTATTTTGGTCAAAAGAGTGCCTTCTCGCACCATCAAGACAAAAACAGGCGAAGTACAAGTCGCGACAATCTTTGATTTAACGCTCGCCAATTACGGTGTAGACCGTGGTATCGATGGACTTGAAACCAGCTCATACTTTGACAACGCGCCTTACACTCCCGCATGGCAAGAGCAAATCACCGGTGTGCCTGCAGAGCAAGTCATTCGCATAGCGCGCGAGTTTGCCGACACAGCCCATAAAACCGAAGGTCGCTCCATGGTCATTTTGGGTGCCGGTGTGAACCATTGGTACAACATGGACATGATCTATCGCGGCATCATTAACCTGCTGATGATGTGTGGTTGCATAGGTAAGTCAGGCGGCGGCTGGGGCCACTACGTAGGACAAGAAAAACTGCGCCCACAAACGGGTTGGCTGCCCTTGGCGTTCGGCCTAGATTGGAGCCGTCCACCGCGGCAAATGAACAGCACCTCGTTCTTCTACAGCCACTCTGATCAATGGCGCTACGAGTCACTCGGTGTGAACGAGATCCTCTCGCCTCTGGCCAAAAGCTCAAACTGGGAAAACACCGCACTGATCGATTGTAACGTGCGCTCAGAGCGTATGGGATGGCTGCCTTCTGCACCCCAGCTGAACCATAATCCGCTCAATGTAGGCAAAGCCGCCAAAGCAGCTAATAAAGCTGCAGGCGAGCACGTGGTCGAGCAATTAAAATCAGGCGATCTGGCGTTTGCGGCGGAAGACCCGGACAACCCGGATAATTTCCCGCGCATGATGTTTATCTGGCGCTCGAACCTGTTGGGCTCCAGCGGTAAAGGCCACGAGTACATGATGCGGCATTTGCTGGGCACCAATGACGGGCTGCTCGGGGAAGACAACGGCAAGTCCGGCGCTGCCAAACCAAGCGAAGTCAAATGGCACGATGAAGCACCAAAAGGCAAGCTTGACCTAGTCGTGACTTTGGACTTCCGCATGTCCACCACGGCGCTCTACTCGGATATCGTCTTGCCATCAGCAACCTGGTACGAAAAGAACGACCTCAACACCTCAGACATGCACCCGTTTATCCACCCACTGTCCAAGGCTGTCGACCCAGCTTGGGAATCTCGCAGTGACTGGGATATCTACAAAGGTATCGCCAAGCGTTTTTCTGAAGTCTGCGTAGGGCACTTAGGTGTTGAGACTGATGTGGTCACCGTGCCCATTTTGCACGACACCCCGGCCGAGTTGGCACAGCCCTTTGAAGTAAAAGACTGGAAAAAAGGCGAAGTTGAACCCATTCCCGGCAAGACCATGCCCAACGTTGTGGCTGTTGAACGAGACTACCCTGCCATCTACGCCAAGTTCACCTCAGTGGGACCACTGTTGGAAAAACTGGGCAACGGTGGCAAAGGCATCAACTGGAACACCAACGACGAAGTGGATCTGTTGCGCCAACTCAACAAAGAAGTCAAAGACGGTGTTGCGGACGGTCAGCCCAAAATAGAGACAGACATAGACGCAACCGAAGTGATCTTGTCTCTAGCGCCCGAGACCAACGGGCAAGTCGCTGTCAAAGCATGGACCGCACTGGGTGAATTCACTGGACGCGACCACACCCATCTGGCTCGACCGAAGGAAGACGAGAAAATTCGTTTTCGTGATGTACAAGCGCAGCCGCGCAAAATCATCTCCTCCCCTACGTGGTCTGGTGTCGAAGACGAGCATGTTTGTTACAACGCTGGTTACACCAATGTGCACGAGCTGATCCCTTGGCGCACGCTAACCGGTCGTCAGCAGTTCTATCAAGATCACACCTGGATGCGCGATTTTGGTGAATCCATGTGTGTGTACAAGCCACCCATCAACACCCGCACGGTGCAGCCACTGCTCAGCGACAGCGAGCCGCAGGTAGTGCTCAACTGGGTAACACCGCACCAAAAATGGGGCATTCACAGCACCTACTCTGACAACTTGCTGATGCTGACGCTAAACCGCGCGGGGCCAGTTATTTGGATCAGTGAAAACGACGCCAAGAAGATTGGCGTAGAGGACAACGACTGGCTAGACATATTCAACGTCAATGGCGCGATCGTCGCCCGAGCTGTTGTCAGTCAGCGTATTCCCGACGGCTTAACACTGATGTATCACGCCCAAGAGAAAACCATGAACACACCGGGCTCGTCCTTGACGGGTGTACGTGGCGGTATACACAACTCTGTCACTCGAGTGGCGGTTAAACCCACCCACATGATCGGTGGTTACGCGCAACTCGCTTGGGGATTCAACTACTACGGCACTACTGGCTCCAATCGCGATGAGTTTGTCATTGTGAAAAAGATGAAAAACGTCGACTGGATGCAAGAAGCGACTGACAAAACGGAGACAACGGCATGAAAATTCGTGCACAGATAGGCAAAGTGCTCAACCTCGACAAGTGCATAGGTTGTCATACCTGCTCAGTCACTTGTAAAAACGTTTGGACTACTCGCACAGGTGTTGAATACGCCTGGTTCAACAATGTCGAGAGTAAGCCAGGTGTTGGTTACCCTCACAACTGGGAAGACCAAGAGGACTGGAAAGGCGGATGGGAACTCAAAGCGGGACGCTTGATTCCCAAAATGGGCGGCAAACTGAAAATACTTTCAAAGATCTTTGCCAACCCCGATATGCCGCAGATCGACGACTACTACGAACCCTTCACCATGGATTATGGTTTTTTACAAAACGCACCGCTGGGCAAAACACTGCCTACCGCGCGTATGCACTCTGCCATAACCGGTGAGAAGCTAGAAAAAGCCGTCACCGGTCCCAACTGGGAAGAGATCATGGGCGGCGAGTTCAGCAAGCGCAGCAAAGACGCCAACTTTGATCAGATTCAAAAAGATATCTACGGCGAATTTGAAAACAGCTTCATGATGTACCTGCCTCGCCTGTGCGAGCACTGCCTAAACCCTACCTGCGTTGCCGTGTGCCCCAGTGGCGCAATCTACAAACGCGAAGAAGACGGCATTGTTTTGATCGATCAAGACAAGTGCCGCGGCTGGCGCATGTGTGTCACCGGTTGCCCCTACAAAAAAATCTATTTCAACTGGGAGTCGGGAAAATCAGAGAAGTGCACCTTTTGTTATCCACGGATTGAATCGGGCGAGCCAACGGTTTGCTCTGAGACATGCGTGGGCCGTATCCGCTATTTGGGTGTCATGCTTTACGATGCCGATAAAATCGAAGAAGCCGCCAGCGTCACAGACGAGCAAGACTTGTATCAGTCGCAGCTGGATGTTTTCCTCGACCCCAACGACCCTGAAGTAATCGAGCAAGCGCGCAAAGACGGTATACCCGAGAGTTGGATTGAAGCGGCGCAAAAATCGCCTGTCTATAAGATGGCCATGGAGTGGAAAATAGCATTTCCACTGCACCCGGAGTATCGCACACTACCCATGGTGTGGTATGTGCCACCCTTGTCTCCTGTGCAGTCTGCAGCCAAAGGCGGCTGGTTAGACAGCGACGACGTACTTCCCGATATCGCAAGCCTGCGTATCCCGGTTAAATATCTGGCCAATATGCTCACCGCAGGACAAGAAAAACCTGTCATCGATGCACTGGAGACGATGTTCGCTATGCGCGGCTACATGCGCGGACGCCACGTAGACAACACCGAACGCACTGACCTGCTAGAGCGCGTCGGCAAGAGCCAACAAACCATCGAAGATATGTATCAGACGCTGGCCATCGCCAACTACGAAGATCGTTTTGTCATTCCGACAAATCACCGTGAATTTGGCGGAAAAACGCCGTTTGATGAAGATATAGCATTTGAACAGCGCAGTGCATGTGGCTTTACATTTGGCAACGGCTGCGGCGGTGGTGATGCTCCTGCGCGTAATACCACCGAGCTCTTTGGCGGCAAGACGCAGCGACCATCAAGTTTAAGCGGGAAAATATTCCGACTGGAGAAGGGTGAATGAGAACGTATAAAATCCTCGGCCTATTGCTCACCTACCCCGAAGCCAACTGGCTGGAGCATTGCGACGAGTTACGCAGCACTTTGCGAGAAGAGGGAAAGCTCAGCAGTGATTCAATGCGGCGGGTAGAAAAACTCATCGACGGATTAGTCGACGCTGAGCTACTTGATTTGCAAGAGCGCTATTGCGACACCTTCGATAGAGGTCGAAGCCACTGCTTGAATCTGTTCGAGCATGTCTACGGTGAGTCGCGCGATCGCGGGCAAGCCATGGCAGAGCTTTTAGAACTGTATATGGCCAAAGGCCTTGAGAGCACCGGCGCGGAGCTACCCGATTACCTACCGCTCTACCTTGAATACCTGTCGAGGCTAGACCCCGTCACCGCTCGCGACAGTCTCAGCGATACCGTCGAAGTGATTGCGGTCATTGAGGCGCGCTTGCGCCAAAGTGAATCACCGTACGCTGCGGCCATGGCGGCACTGGTGGAGCTGTCTAAAAAGAAGATCAACAAAAAAGAGATCGAAGAGGCCGCGGCCAACACCCCAGACGATAGATCATTCGAAGCCATAGACGCTGCTTGGGAAGAAGCCGAAGCATTTGGCGGCAAACCCGACACACCTTGCCCGACATCTGCACAAGCAGGCAGCAATTTAAGCTCTCAACCGCAACCCATCAATTTCGTGGCTAACGCAAGAGGATCACAGGCATGAATCAATTTCTATTTGGTATCTATCCTTATATCGTACTGGGCGTTTTTGTAGTCGGATGCATTGCCCGCTATGACCGTGACCCCTACACTTGGAAAGCGGGCTCCAGCCAGCTGATGCGCACCGACAAGCAAATGGTACTCGGCAGTAATTTATTCCACATCGGCGTGCTGTGCTTGTTCTTTGGGCATTTTGTTGGTCTGCTCACCCCCGAGCCGCTGTACCACATCTTTATGAGTGCAGCGACCAAACAGGTGTTAGCCATGACGGCTGGTGGCATCTTTGGCTTAGTCATGCTTGCAGGCTTGTTTATTCTGCTGCGTCGTCGACTCACCGATCCTCGCATTCGCGCAACCACTCAACCCACTGATCTGGCCATACTGATTTTGCTCGGCATACAGCTCATATTGGGTCTACTGACTATTCCTGTTTCCGCCATGCACTTAGATGGTAGCTCTATGATAGCGTTAGCCAATTGGGCACAGCATGTGGTCACTTTCAGAGGCGGTGCGGCGGATTTTATCGTTGATGAGTCCATCATCTTCAAGCTGCATTTGTTCTTGGGCATGACCTTATTCCTGCTCACGCCATTTACGCGATTAGTGCACGTGATCAGCGCACCGATTTGGTATGTGTTTCGCACTGGCTACCAAGTGGTACGCTCACGCAGCTAAGCAAGACCGAGCTCAGCCACACGTGGCTGAGCTCTTCATATTTCATTGAGGGCGCTGGCTTTGTTTGAACTGGATAATAAACTGACCGAGCTCGCTGCACAGATTGATGCCGCACTTGGCCATGCAAAAATCGCTGACTTTCACTACCCTACCGCTAAAGACGCCAGTTCGCTCAAAGGTGAGTTTTGCGTGGTTAGACTTACAGGTGGTGGCAGCGGTTTATCTTACTCTCTAGCCGAGGATCACGGTTTTGACCACAACTCGATTGATATGCCTAAAGCTGGCGACAAGGCCATAGACTGGGTACAGCGTTTTAGCGCTCCCATCGACAAGACCCCAGGACCACAACGGGCTGCTGCATTGGCCACCATCAACGCTCTGTACAACAACCTTCTTCGGCGCACCCAAACAGCTCTGCCACCGGCTGATAACAGCTTTGGTCTGAGTGATGTACAAGCGGGTGACAAAATTGGCATGATAGGGTTTTTCCCGCCCTTGGTTAAACGCTTGCGCGGCATGAATGTAGATTTAACAGTTATTGAGCTGCGCCGCGATTTGGAACGAGAGCACCCTGGGTTAATCGTCACGACTGACCGCCGTAAACTAGCCCCCTGCAACAAGGTACTGTGCACAAGCACCACCTTGCTTAACCAAACACTGCCCGACATGATCGCCGCAGCGCCAAACGCGACTGAATTTGCACTGCTAGGCCCAAGTGCTGGCTGCCCACCCGAGCCGCTGTATGCACTCGGCGTAAGCACCTTAGCAAGCGCACAAATTATGCACGACGATAACCTCTGGCAACGATTGCTCGACGGAGAGCGACTCGGTGATGCACGCCGCAAATGTAATTTGAGTGCGCACAGTGTGCCGAGCACTCTTTCACTCATAAAAAGCCTCAGCTAGAAAACAACGCTCACCTGTAAGCAGTTGCTCACGGCGTAATGCCATGAGTTGCATTCTTAGCCTCATTTGTTTATTACCATTAATCTGTGGCTCTATCGCTGAGCGGCGCACACCAACGAGTGGCGATAGCTCCTACAGGCATAAAGCCCTGTGCACAGGCAGCAACAATCTAATCAACAGTGATGCTTGCGGTAGACGACAGGCCAGATTGAATCAAAAACGCCAATCAGCCCATAAACAACACATGACATAGCACCAGTGCTGACGCAACCTCCTCCCAGCTTAACAATCATTGTGCACGTATCCAGAACAATGAATTCCGTTTAAGACGGATAATCGCACCGCTGCCAAGCTCATATACTCACCACAAGCGCGCCAACGCGCTAAGCCAAACGTGCTTACTCTTTATTAAGGTAGAAATTACGTGAACAAAATCAAAGCAAGCCTTGCCGCTACTGTGTTAACCATGGCAGCAATGATGAACAGCGCACTCGCCGACGACAAAGCGGTGGTGCAAAAATTCTATGACTTTCTGAGCAACCCAGCTTCTCAGGAACGCGTATCCGAGTTTAAGTCAGCAGCAAGCGAGCAATGGGAAAGCATTGGCAACTACTCGGGCAGTAACAAAAGCCGCGACGAGTTTGTAGGGCAAGTCAGCGGTTTTTTCGCCAAACTGATGCCAGACCTAAACTGGGAAGTTCAGGAGATGATTCAGGAAGGTAACAAGGTTGTTGTGCGCAGTCGAGCAACCGGAACCCCCAATGGCCCGCTGTTTGGTGTCGATGGCCAAGGCAAGAGCTTCGATATTTTGACCATCGATATTCACACCCTCGAGAACGACAAAATCATCAACACCTATCATGTCGAAGACTGGGCTGGTGCTCTTCAACAACTAAGTGCCAAGTAGACCCTATTAACAAGCTGATCAGCACTGATCAATACAAGTGCGACAGGCACAGATTTTCACTTTTATACGACTGGACAAAACCATGCAAATTAAAACCATGTTCAAAACTCTACTTGGTGCATTTTTAGCACTTTCACTTAATGCCAATGCGGGAGCAGCAGATTTGGACGCTACTAGCCAAGCAACACTCGATACAGTCATGGCCTTCATGGGCTCAATGGGTGAAGGCAATATGGACAAAATGTCCGAGCTGATGGCCGACGATATGGTCTGGCAAAACGAAGGCGACAAAGCGATGCCTTGGATTGGCCCTTGGAATGGAAAGGAAGAAATCTTCAAATTCCTAGGTGTATTTGGTGAGAACTTCCAAACAACTGCTTGGGAAAACACTGATGTGATCGCCTATGGCGACACCGTTGCAGTGTTCGGAAAAATGAACGGAATCACTACCCATTCAGGCAAAGAAATCGGTGAATTTACCTTTGCACTGCGTGCTAAAGTGCGCGACGGTAAGGTTGTGCTTTGGAACTGGTTTGAAGACAGCTACGCGGTCAGCCAAGCCTACCACGCAGAATAAAGCACCTAGAATATCGCTTGCTCGTTCTGCTCGGTAACAAAGCAACCGGGCAGTGCGGGCAATCAAGCCGCGCGCACTACCCACTACTTAGTCCACGCCTCTATTAAACGGTGCTCTGCACTATTTTTTCTCGCAACTCGTCTACCGTAAAGCTGCCTTTTACAAGATAGCCTTTCACAAAGTCGTATTTTTTCATTTCTTCTAGATCAGACTGGTGATTAGAGGAAGTGAACATCATCACGACGCAGGAATGCACATCAAACGAGGCTTTGATTGCGGAAAACTGCTCCAGGAAATCCCAACCGTTTAACAAGGGCATGTTGATGTCTAAAAATATCAGTGTTGGCGGATAACCCTCCTGACGGAGACTTTCATCTTTCTCTCGTTGATGGAAAAATTCGAGAGCCTCCATACCGTTACTTACTTCAAAAACGTCCGAGTCGAGGCCGGTATCGCTTAGATGTCTTTTCAACAAATACCGGTCAATCTCACTGTCATCAATAATCAGAGCAGAAATTTTATTCATACATAGCCACTTTTGGGCGTATCTCGTCCTTGGGTTCTACACTATTGTATTGCAAATACCTCAACAACAAAAACATATCTGCAAGGAGCGCAGAGCAACATGGATATCTCGGAAAAGCACCTTATACTGCAACAACACCTGTCTGAGATTGTAGGTGCCGTGCCCGTCGGCATTGCTGTCATTGGCCCTTCAGGAAAAATCGTGCTCTGTAACAAAGAAGCAAAACGTATTTTTGGGCAAGACCTACTCAATCTGAGCGTATCCGAGCTCATACCTTACGCACACCGTCAACAGCACCCAGCTCATATGGCCCGCTTTAGAGCCGCCGGAGTCTCGCGTCACATGGGGCAAGACGAAGACATCTTTGGACTAAGAGCAGACGGCGTAGAGATACCCATCGATGTTGGTCTGACTTCTCTGGTCATTGAAGACAAACAATACGTTTTTGCCTCAATCGTGGACATCAGTAGCCAAAAGTTAGTAGAGCATGCGCTGGAGCTATCAAATCAAGAGCTCTCTCAATTTGCGTATATCACCTCCCACGACCTCAAGGGGCCTCTGACCACCATCAGAGGGCTGACTAAGTTCATCGTGCAAGACATGGCCACCGATCGCCAAGATGAGGTACTGGAAAATATAAACAAAATACAACTGATGACGGCGAAACTCGAAAAGCTAGTCAACGATATTTTGGCCCGAACACAGGCAGAGCAACAGCAGCTACCGCTTGCCGAAATAGACTTGCTTTCGATCATCGACGATGTCACCGGAAACCTACAAGGCCTGGCTTGGGCTGAAAACATAAGCATCAATAAGAGCATCGACGTACAACCCTTCCAAGGCTACGAAACACGTCTCTACGAGATACTCGAAAACATCGTTTCCAACAGTTACAAATACTGCGACCCTGACAAGGCCCACAAGAACGTGACGATAACTGCCCACGATGAGCCTGGCGCGGTCATCGTCACAATAGAAGACAACGGCCTAGGTATTCCTGAAGATAATCATGAAGAAGTTTTCACCATGTTTAAACGTTTTCACCCCGAGCGGGCGCAAGGAAGTGGTCTAGGCATGGCACTAGTGAAAAAGCATCTAGACAAAATGGGCGGCGAAATAACTTTTACCAGCGCCGAGTCGGGAACATGCTTTACTTTAAGAATTCCCCGCCTCAACACATCCATATAGGCCGGAAGGCCAATCGACGCGGCTAGCTCGCGGCCATTTCTTGAACAAGCAGGCCTGCCCCCGAACAATCAGCTCCCATCAAACACTACAAATTAATTGCTTTGTTTACTCAGCGATGGCTCGCCTCACAAAAAACAACGTGCCCAAACCCGAGACTGAGATCAATACCAAGCCAAAAAGCGAAGTGAGATCCGGCCAGTCACCAAACACCCACACGCCAAGTGCTGTCGCGGATATTAGCTGGGTATAAACCAAAGGTGCGATCAAGCTCGCTTCGGCTGTGCGACTCGCAATGACTAACAAATAATTTCCAGCAGCCGAAAATGCCGCACTGCCAAGTAGCAACAATGTGATGTGAGTACTCAGCTCTGGCATCTCGACGCTGAGCCCTACTGGTGTTAACAACAAAGAGCCAATCAACAACTGAGAGATCAGCAAAACGCGTGGACGGAAATCACCTGCAACTAGCTTCGTCATTACAAGGTAAGAGCCATAAAAGGTTCCCGCCAACAATGCCATTGCAATACCAAATGAAACACCAACTCCAGGCTTAACTACCAGCAATACACCGCAAAAACCAAGTGCTAGGAGAATGGTACGAATACGTGACGGGCGTTCACCGAGAAACAAGATCGCCAAAACATAAGCCACCATCGGCGCTATAAAAAATGCACCAAAAACATTGGCAATTGGCTCCGTTTTTAGTGCTGTCAGAATTGAGCATATGCCGCCAGCGATAAACACACCGCGCAGCAACACACGCCAATCCAAAAGATCGCGTAGCTCCGCCCAAGTCAACCCACTCAAGGGCAACAATAAAACAGCCGCAATGACAAAACGAGACCAGGCCACAAAAAACGGACTAACACCGTTGATCACAAGCAACTTCCCAGCTGTATCGCCAAGAACCACTAATGTCACGGCTAAAAAAACTTGCGCTGCGATTTTGAGAAGCTCAGAGAGAGCCATTTGGAATAATGCCAGTTGAAATCGAAGCGCTCATGCTATCTGGTTTTACTCTTTCACTCCATTGACGAGCGAAGGAAAAAAACCTGATGATGAGTTTCAGAGCGTTGAAAATATCGTGTGCATAATGCTCCAGCCAGTCGAATTGCTGTAGAGCAGTTTCTAAACACTATGCTTCAGCACACGGCAAGGGCCAGAGATACCTACCGGCTCTGATTAAAGCAGGTGAATTGCTAACGTCGATGAAGATTAAAAGACCTAAATCTGTTACATTTCTACTATAAAAAATCGCCTTGCCATTGAGACTATCCAATTTAGTGGCGTGAAAAACACAATCGGAAAATCTTAAACTCATCAGTTAGTTTGACTATGAAAAATCATCCAACAATTCCAAACAGTGACTCCGTTCCTACGGAAGCCTCATCGACACAACAAGCTTATCAAGCCATTCGACGAATGATTGTTATGGCGGAATTGAAACCCGGTGAAAAGCTCAAAATCAACTATTTGAAAGAACGACTCAATACCGGTGCGTCGCCGATTAGAGAGGCACTGAGCCTGCTGACGTCTGATCAGTTGGTAGAACGCATAGACCAACGCGGTTTTCGCACCGCAGAAGCCAGTCGAGAGAATTTCGATGAGATTTTACGTTTGCGCTGCTCTTTGGAAGACATGGCAATACGCCAGAGCATTGAAAATGCAACTACGGATTGGGAAGAAAACATTGTGCTCTTCCATCATCGCATGGTACGCAGCGAACAGGACAAGCTCGATAGCTTTGAACAATTTCACAAAGACTTCCACACAGCATTATTGGCGAACTGCAGTTCACCTATTCTGTTAAAGTTTTGTAGCCAGCTCTACGATCTAAATGTTCGATACCGATACATTGCTGGTCGCTCTCAGAACTACCAATCTCGAGACGTCTCTGAAGAGCACAAAAGCATTATGCAAGCCGCAATCGATAGAAATGCTGACGAGGCAAGTGAACGCCTTCTCAGCCACTACCGCAAGACAGGTGTATACCTAGCCGGCCTCTTTCATTGATCTCGTGATATAAAACCCTCTCGATTTACTGCTCTACCAATATCAAGTCAAAATCCACTTTTAGATAGTCCTCTGCCACGCTACCCGACAAAACACAGCCTTCAGGAAAGCTATCAGCAGACATCAACTGGTAGCGCATAACAAGATCCTCTCGCACGCCAAAAACCGTGTCTTGATCGAGGTAGGGATCATCTTCTGGAAATACTTCCGTAACCAATGATCGATAGCCCTCAGCCTTCACAATAAAATGCAGGTGCGAAGGGCGCCAAGGGTGGCGACCGCAGGCTGTTAATATCTCTCCCACCGGCCCGTCTGTGGGCACCGTATATTCAACGGGTCGCACAGTAGTGAAAGCATAGCGACCATCCGACTGAGTTGTCTGCAAACCGTGGAAGCTATAAGTGTCTTGCGCAGGATCTTGGCTTGAGTACAAACCATTGGGCGCAGTCTGCCAAATATCTAGAGTGGCACCTTCAATAGGCTCACCTTTTACATTTTTGACCACGCCTTGTGCGAGTAGCACTTGGCCAGGAAAGTCAGCTTTTAAGTCACCACCAATCGCCAGCTCTGGGGAGCCACTGATGTGGAAAGGCCCCAACACACTAGAAGATGTTCCCTCGGGCCGCGAATTTATCATATCAACTAAAGACGATAAGCCAAGCACGTCTGACAACAAGACAAACTCATGTCGTTCTGCGTCAGAGATATCCCCTGTTCGCTCAAGGAAGGAGATACCCTGCTCCCATTCTGCGTGGGTTAAATTCACATCCTTGGCAAAAGCATGTAAATGCGTAACCAATGACGTCATCACTTCGCGGAGTCTCGGGTTAACATCTGGCCCCATATAACCTGTAAAAGCGTCGGTGAGGTTATCTTTCGTGACGTTACGCATAAGAAGATCCTAATTTAATATAGTCAAACTAAGCTGAGGGAATGCAATCAGCAGAATCAGCACACAGAGCATCACGGCCGCAAAAGGTAAGGCGCCGAGAAAGACATCTTTTAGCGCGATACGATCGTCGTCCAGCGATGCCTTAATCACAAAGCAAGAGATACCCAAAGGCGGCGTTAACAACCCGATCTCCGCGCCGACCACTGTGACGATTCCAAACCACACCAAAGACAACCCCATCGGTTCTATCAGCGGGAGAAACAATGGCACCACAATGAGGATGATCGAAGCGGTATCTAGTAAGGTGCCGAGAAACAACATCAGCAACACATAAATCACCATGATCTGCAGAAAGCTCGCCTGGCTATTCGCCATGTACACACCCAACTCATTAGGCAGGCCTGCAAGTCCTAACATACGGCTGTAGATAGAGGCCGCGGTTATCAAAAACAAAATGGTCGCCGTGATGTGTCCAGTCTCAATGAGTACACGCCAAAAATCTTTAAGGCTCATGCTACGCCGCAGCAACGCAATGACCAGCCCTGCTAACGCACCTGCGGCACCGGCTTCCACCGGTGTCATCCAGCCGGTGTATATTCCGCCCAAAACTATGGTGATCAGCGTCAGCGTCGGCAAGGTTTTGGATGCCACTTCACGGAGCGGCATGGGCTCGTAATCTGAGCTGGGCCGACCACCGACAAAGTCAGGGAAAAACCGCCCCATAAACCAAATGGCGGCCACATAAGCCACAGCCAACATCAGCCCAGGCACAATACCAGCGAGAAACATATCCCCAACTGACTGCTCGGCGACAAAGGAGTAGATGATCAACATCGCCGAGGGAGGAATAATCATACCCAAAACGGATGAGCCCGCGACCACCCCCACGGCAAACCGGGGGTTGTAATCGTACTGCATCATCTGTGGCACGGAGACTTTTGAAAATACAGAGGCGGAGGCAATCGAGGAGCCTGTAACAGCAGCGAACACGGCATTAGCACCTACCGTTGCCATGCCGATCCCGCCCTTTAATCGACGAAACCCACTGTTCATCACCGCGTAGATATCTGTGCCGAGGCCCGCCTTTGAAACCATCAACCCCATAAAGGTAAATAGGGGAATAGTCGCGAAGGTATACTCCATCGCACTATCGCCAATTGCTATCTTCAGCAAGTTAATCGCTAGGTCAAAGTTATCTCTCATTATCCAGATAGAGGCAAAAGAAACCGCTATCAGTGCAATGGGAATATAAACTCCCACGTAGATAAGAAAAATAATCGCCGCGACCGAAATCATGCCAATTTCAATGGGGCTCATAGAGCGTTACCTTCAGCTTGTGCAGCCTTAACAGCCGTATCTGCCTTACGCCCACCAAGTTTGAGCAGAAATACAAGCGTGCAAAGTACGGCGCTACAGAGAATCGTCAGTTTTATTGGCCACCAGGGCGCTGTGAAAACCCCGGGGATGCCAAAAAAATCTTTGCTTTCCCACATCTCTTGAAACTCAGGCAATATCGCCATGGCAATGAGCGCCATCACAATTGCCGACAGCAAGTTTATCGAGCGACGCATGTTCCGCGCTAAACGTGGATATTTAGGGGCGATCAAAGTCAGCAAGCCATCCGACCGGGTCAGTCGCCCAACCCGAACGACATCAGGCAGCTGCAGAAAGACAATCAGCACCATTGAAAACTGCACCACTTCAACCGCCCCTCGAAAGGGCGTGTTAAAGATGCCGCGGGCAAATATGTCGTAATTCACCACCACCACAAGAGCCAACACCACCAATGTTCCTGCAACATTGGCCAGTGTGGCAACTCGATTTGACAGCGTGGTGAGGCCTGAAAAAAAACTGCTTAACGCTTTTTTCACATTGCCCCCTCAGGAAACAAAAGTACTGAATTGTGGCTAAAGCTGCTTATTTCACAGACCAATCACGAACACCTACGTAGCCAGCCTCTTCGAGCTTGCCCAAGTATGTGTTAAGCATATCGGTGCCAGCCTCGCCTTTACTGTTGAGACCCTCAGCCCATTCAGCAGCGATATCAGGCATCGCCGTCGCCCATGCTGAGCGCTGCTCTGGAGACAACTCGACAATCGTACCGCCCGCCGCTGTGTAAGCTTCGCGACTAGCTGCCGCGCGGTCCATTGCCATACCTGCCACATGATCTCGATATTCAACCGCAACGTCTTGCAAAACCACCTTGACTTCATCGGGCAGTTTTTTCCAAAAGGACTCATTAACTGTGATCGTTTTTGAATTTACCGCGCCAAAATTTACATTGAGCATATAAGGAGCGACCTCAGCGATCTTGAATGTCTTGGCGGCCTCAGGCCACAACATGGCGTGATCTACCAGCCCCGTTTGCAACATATTGTAGAAATCAGTCAACCCGCCCCTGACACCCGCCGAACCTTCAATCCCCTCCAGATAACGCAGGTTCATGCCCGCACCAGCGATCTTGCTGCCTTCAAGGTCCTTTAAGGTTTTAATCTCCTTTTTGCCAAACACTTGATAGGTATCAAGAACAACTCCCGTTGCAAGGTAAACTTGCTTTTGCTTTTTGAATTCGTTCTGCATTGCTGGGAATTCTTTGGCGATTTCGTCTATCGCTTTTGCCACCACTCGGGCATCAGGTGCAACAAACGGAGTGACGGCGGCAAGCGCCTGACTGGGCAACTTGGATGAATGGAAAATCGTGGTGACAATGCCGATATCACCTAACCCTAGTTTGACCCCTTCGAGTACACCCTTGGGCTTGACGATTGTACCGCCGTAGCTTTCTTGCCAATCCATTTTGTAGTTGCCAGTTTCAGCCAGCTTTTTATCGACTTGAGGTATAAAAAAATTGGTGAATTCCTGCACCCACAATGCACGAGCAGGGTAGCCATCAATCACGACTGTTTTAATCGTTTCAGCTGAGAACACGGGCCCTGAAACTACACAAGCAGTCGCAATACCAAGACCTAAAGTAGCTTTTTTTATCCAGAGATTCATAGTGCCTTCCTTTGGGACGTCGCCCGGTAGTAGTCAGAAACAAAGATATTCACAGCGATGGAGGCAGCCAGAGCCGCACTCCACGCAAAGCTCTTTTACAAAAAGCTGCAAACTTTTTCGAACGGGAATCGTGGCAATTTCTGGAAAAGAGCTGTTTCGTCGGCATACCCTACGTTGCAGAGAAAATTTGACTTCCAGCCGTTTTCAGAAAAAAACTCTTCATCAACAATCTTGTTAGAAAACCCCGACATCGCCCCTACATCTAAACCCAACGCTCTGGCCGCGATCATGAAGTACGCCCCTTGCAGTGTTGAGTTTCTATAAGCGGTGTCATGGCAGTAATCGGGGTTTCCTTCAAACAAAGGAAGTCGATTTTCATGCGGAAAAAGAAACGGTAACTCTTTCCAGAAGTCAGGGTCCCACGCGATGATCGCGGTCACCGGAGCGTCAATCATTTTTTCTATGTTCTTTGGCTTCAGAGATTTACACAATCTCTGCTTGCCCTCTTCACTTGTGACAAACACAAACCTCGCTGGGCATGTGTTCATGCTTGTGGGGCCGGAAATCGTAATATCGTAGAGTGTACGCAACAGGTCATCCGATACTGGCTTGTCTGTCCACGCGTAGTGAGAGCGAGCATTCTTTAGAATCAAATCGATAGATGCATCATCTAATTGCGATTTATTCGCTCTGACCTGTCTGACGGCTTCCTGCGCTTTCTGTCGCGCCTGCTCTAACTCTTCACCAGTGAGTGCCACTTTTTTACACCTCGTTCTTTAAGACAGGGTTCGCGTGCTAACTGCACCCTTTAAGTTCAGCCTTTCTGACTTACAAACCGTCTACGTCATTAATCTCAAACCTGAAGCCTCAGCGAAAAAGCTAAGACACATCAGATGTGCAATGCACCCCACAAAGGAGCTGCATTACAAAGCCTGCGAGCGTCTGGCCAGTGAGTAGGCACACAGCTCGTCAGCAATAAAACACAGAGACGTTATTCTACATACGCATGTATCATAATTCACATTTAAGACGATTTTCCGATACAATGTCAATAATTATCGATATTTTATTTAAACAAGATGAGGGCTGCGGAATGCCGGCTTGGAATGACTATAAGAAGATGGCCAAAGAGAGGGGTTCTTTGGCACTTGAGCTGTATGTGGTGGAATCAACTCTCGCCAAAACACCTGATGAACTGCAGGCCACTCTGCCAGCACATTTGGCATACCAGCAAGAGCAAGAGATAGCAGGAGTTCTAGCATTTGCGGGGCCTTTGTCGGACCCCACTGGAGAGCTCATACTGGGCACAGGGCTAATCGTCTATCGCGCAAATTCGATGGAGCAAGCTCGACAAATAGCCGACGCTGACCCAATGCACGCTACCGGCACTCGCAGCTACACCTTGCGGAAGTGGCTAATTAATGAAGGCAATGTGCAGCTTAATGTCGGTCTATCTAGCAACCAAGTGTCACTTAAGTAGTGTAGTCGCACTGCCATAATACAAGTGTGAATCATGCGTTCGCACTGGCTGTCTATTGCTTCGAGTTAAGAAATATTTTTACAATCATGGCACCTCAATCCGCCAAACGAGTTACTGCAAGGCAAAAAAAACTCCGGACCAGCCGGAGTTTTCTCGAGAAAATTGAGGAGCAACCTAAACGATAGTCGCCTCAGTCGCCGCTCTCAACTCTTCTTCGCTGACACCATCTGCCAGTTCGACAATCTTCAAGCCGCCTTCAACCACATCTAAGACACCTAAGTTGGTGATAATGCGATCAACAACACTTTTGCCAGTCAATGGCAGAGTGCACTCTTTCAGCACCTTGCTATCGCCGTGTTTGTTGGCGTGATCCATGATGACAACCACACGGCCTACGCCAGCCACGAGGTCCATCGCGCCGCCCATGCCCTTGACCAATTTGCCAGGGATCATCCAGTTGGCTAGATCGCCGTTCTCGGCTACTTCCATCGCACCGAGAATAGCCATGGCTATTTTGCCACCGCGAATCATGCCGAAGCTCTGCGCCGAATCAAAATAAGCGGTTTGCGGAAGCTCGGTGATGGTTTGCTTGCCGGCGTTGATCAAGTCGGCGTCGATCTCGTCTTCGGTGGGGAAGGGCCCCATACCCAACATGCCGTTCTCGGATTGCAGCGTTACCTGTACACCATCGGGAATATAGTTGGATACCAACGTGGGAATGCCTATGCCCAAGTTTACATACCAACCGTCTTGCAGTTCTTGGCCAGCGCGAGCTGCCATTTGGTTTCTATCCCATGCCATGACTCAGGCCTCCCGTACTGTGCGTTGTTCAATGCGTTTCTCGTGCTCACCTTGAATGATACGGTGCACGTAGATACCCGGTAGGTGAATGCTGTCTGGATCAAGCGAGCCAGTCGGCACGATTTCTTCCACTTCCACAACACACGTTTTGCCACACATCGCAGCGGGCGGGTTGAAGTTGCGGGCAGTTTTGCGGAACACCAAGTTGCCTGTAGGGTCAGCCTTCCACGCTTTGACAATGGCCAAGTCGGCAAAAATACCTTCTTCAAGGATATACGTCTCGCCGTTAAAATCTTTGTGTTCTTTGCCTTCGGCGATCACTGTACCTACACCTGTTTTGGTGTAGAAACCTGGAATGCCACAACCGGCAGAACGCATACGCTCTGCCAATGTACCCTGTGGGTTAAATTCGAGTTCAAGCTCACCGGACAAGTACTGACGCATAAATTCAGCGTTCTCGCCCACATAAGAGCTGATCATTTTTTTGACCTGCTTGCTCTCCAGCAAGATACCAATACCAAAACCGTCCACGCCTGCATTATTGGAAGCAAACGTCAGGTCTTTTGTGCCTGCATCCTTGATGGCTTGGATAAGTAACTCGGGCAAGCCGCACAGACCGAAGCCCCCTGAAGCGACTAGCATCCCATCGTGCAGCAAGCCATCCAGCGCTTGCGTCGCGTTATCAAAAACCTTATTCATATAAGTTATACCAATGACGTAAAAACAAGTAGGTGAAAAGCAAAGCGCTTCACACGCACGTTTGCCATAGGAGATCGTAAACTCCAGGCTTGCTTCCAGACCCACACAAGCGACGGACACGTCAGCGCGGGGTAAAACACAAAGCGAATCTAAAATGGGCAGACAACGCCTGATAGACGCTAAAACCACCTGCACTTTAGTTGTCGACAGCCGCTGGTGACACGGGGCATTTTGAACACAATTCGACCGCCTTCTTACAGGTAGACTATTGATGTTTTGATCTTTTGCCCTCTGATATACAACCGCAACCAGTAGCGCCAACTTTCAACTTGTTGAGCAGCCTTGCAGAATAAATCATGGCCACCTTTGCCGCAACTTGCCTAAACCCAATCACAGTCAAAAAACAGTCGCGTGCAAACACTAAAAACTCGCCTATAGTTCCTGAGCGACTGATTTTTAGTCTGTGGTTTTTGCTTAATTCAGCTTGACAACAGCGAACTTAGCCAAAGGTTATGCACATTTCGCCCTCGCAAACGCCACAAATCCAATTTGCGCGCCAATTCGCATTTTAAGCTCGAAGAAACTGCTACATCTTGTTGATAAATATATTAAAACAACAATATGGTCAGTTTTTGACCAAACAGCCAAAAACGTGATTTTTAGCCTTAAAACAGCCTGTCAAAGCGTTTAATCCACAGAGTTATCCACAGATTTTGTGGATTCCCACAAAACGTCGCACACCATGCCTACTTGCACAAAACACCAAAATTGAATATCGACGCCAGAAGGCCGATAAACAAAAGACGGGAGCTACAAAAAATCCTCCCACGTACCTCATTCTGAGATGGAGACTCCCGATGGTCTATGTAAAATTATCGATTGCGGCCCTGCTGTTGGCCATGGCTGTGAACTCACCTGCGTCTTCGCCATCCCCCATTGCGCACACCCAATTGCCCTCGGTCTTCAACATACGCTGACAGGCTCTTCTGTTAATGCCTTATCTGCTTAACTGCAGTCGGAATACGGCGCAAGGGTTGCTGGCTTTTGTGAATCTCAAAGTCACAACATCTGTCACGAATAGGCCATTGCTGCTCGAGGAACAGACTTAGTCAGTGACAAGTACTCTCCACTTGCTCTATAAATAGGCATGCCGCACTCCCCTAGTTACTATCGGGTTGCCGTCCCCGTGCCGCTCTCGCGCCACTTTGACTACCTCCCGCCGCACGACAATCCGCCAACCCCTGCTCCTGGTACTCGCGTTCTGGTCCCTTTTGGCCGTGGACAACGCGTAGGGATATTTCTTGGGCTAAGCAATGACAGCGACGTTCCCAGTAACAAGCTAAAAGCTGTCTCTGCCGTTTTGGATGACGAGCCTAGTTTCGACAGCGCCATGCTGAAGCTCCTGCAGTGGGCCGCGCGATACTATGTCTACCCTGTAGGTGAAGTACTCGGCCAAGCACTGCCAACCGCCCTTCGCGAACCAGAGCAAAGCCTTGTGCGCTGGACACGGGCTTGGCACTTTACAGAGGCTGGGAAAACAGCCCCGACAGGGGCAACCTCACGAGCACCTGTGCAAAGCAAGCTGCGTGATCACCTACGCCAACACGGCGCAAGCGACGCCGCGGCCTTGGCCACTTGCGGTAAGAGCTGGCGAGATGCTCTTAAAAAACTCAGCGAACGCGGATGGGTTGAAGAAGTACAGCTGCCCGCCGCGGCTCCGCCCACCAGCGAAGCCAGTGAAGAAGCTCTTGCACTGAACGACGAACAGCGTGTCGCCGTAGAAGCCATCAGCGAGCACCTAGGAGAATTCCGTCCCTTTTTGCTCGATGGAGTCACTGGCTCTGGAAAAACCGAAGTTTATTTACAACTGGTGCAGCGCTGTCTCGACAAAGGCCAGCAAGTTTTAGTGCTGGTACCAGAAATAGGCTTAACACCCCAGTTGATGGCGCGATTTAACAACCGGTTTTCAGAGCCAGTGGTGTCGCTGCACTCGGGTTTGTCTGATGGCGCTAGATTGCAACATTGGCAGTGGGCACAGCGCGGTGAGGCGCGCGTCGTGATTGGCACACGCTCAGCAGTGTTTACCCCACTGCCCGACTTGGGCCTCATCATCATCGATGAAGAACACGACGGTTCACTAAAACAACAAGACAGCTTTCGTTATCACGGCCGAGATCTAGCGCTGGTACGCGCCCGTTCAGCGGAGATACCCATTGTTTTGGGCACGGCTACGCCATCACTAGAAACCCTTAAAAATGCCCGCGACGGCAAATACACTTTATTAAATTTGCGGCAGCGCGCAGGCCATGCTTCACCGCCAAGCATTGAACTATTAGACATCCGCCGCAGCCAACTGCACGAAGGTCTGAGCCAACGCCTCATAGACGCCATGCGTGAACCGCTCAGCAAAGGCCAGCAAGTACTGATTTTTCTCAACCGCCGTGGCTTCGCTCCCGTGTTGATGTGCGAAAGTTGCGGTGAAGCCTGTGACTGCAAACGCTGTGACGCCCACATGACCTGGCACCGCAGCGACGGCCAACTGCACTGCCACCATTGCGGAGGACAGCGCCCACTGCCGCACGTCTGTGAGCACTGCGGCGAGCCCTCCCTCAACCAAGTGGGCCAAGGCACACAACGTATCGAAGACGAACTGCGCAGCCAATTTCCCAAGCACCGAGTGCTGCGTGTAGACCGCGACAATACGCAACGCAAAGGTGCTCTAGCCGAGAGCCTTGAAAAAGCCCACAAGGGCGAGGCAGATATTTTGGTTGGCACGCAGATGCTGGCCAAAGGGCATCACTTCCCCAAGGTGACGCTAGTCGGCGTGCTAGACATGGACGGCGGTTTGTATAGGGTCGACTATCGCGCTGCCGAGGTGATGGGCCAAACTCTGGTGCAAGTGGCAGGGCGCGCAGGACGCGCGGCCGACAAAGGCAAAGTCGTGATCCAAACCCGCTTACCCGACAACCCACTTTTGCTGACTTTATTGCGCGGAGGCTATGCACCTTTTGCCGACGCCCTACTGCAAGATCGCCGCATGAGCCTCTGGCCACCCTATTGCCGGCTGGCGATTGTGCGCGCCGAGTCCACCACGCCCGGTGCAGGCTTACAGCTACTGGAAAGTATCTACGGCACGCTGAGCAAAGAGCCAGAGTTGCAATGTGCGCCACCCGGTCCAGCACCGATGGAACGCCGCGCTGGCCGCTACCGCGCCCAACTGATGATCACGGCAGACAGCCCCAATGCACTGATCAATCAACTGACCAGGCTTAGGCATTATCTTGAGAGCAGCAAAACCACAGGCGTTGCACGATGGAACATAGAAGTCGACCCCGTGGACATGCTGTAAAACTCGCCCTTTGCGACAAAGCTTTAAACGCTAACGAGAGAATCGGGGATTAGTCTCAGCTACGCAATTAGCGGTATAAACTTCGAGTCTTATATAAGCATTATTTTGCTACTATAGAAGGTCGTAGCAACCGACGCCGTTGCGAATACAGTAAAGCTCAGCGTTTTTTCTTAATAGACTTTATTATTATGTACACGCTCGATAATCATGTCATGTCTGTCAAAGACACCACAGGAACCGAACTCAAAAGCACGGTTGTGTGGCATTTTCTTGCAGCGCTGTACCTACAATCAACACTCAACCCAAATGGGCTAGGAGAAATTGATAATACAACGCTAAAAAAAATCCCTTTTTTTAGTCGTTATCGAAGCAACTCTCTCAGAGCAACTATCGCGCGCACTGTCAGCTCGATAGAAAAACATTTTAATATCATCACTTATAACAATAAAAGCGCGGGACCTTGGTGGCTGAGTAACCCCGACGATATCAAAATATTCCCCTCCGTGAAGCACCTACAGGAGAAGCTGCAATACCAACCGCAAACGGTTAGCCGACTCCAGCATCACGACGAAAAAGCGCTGTTTCTTTTTGCACAAAACATTGTCAACGGCGACTGCCTTTTACACACTGGCCACCAAAAACAAGCTTGTTTACAGCATTACCGAAAAGCCGCCAGCAGCAATATTCCGCTTCTAAAAACATCCGGTAAGCTCCGGCTTTGTCAGGCGCTGATCCGACTAGGGGACTTCAAAACAGCAGAAATAGAGCTGCTAAACACAAACTGGCAAGAAGGCGGAACCTATGCAGAAACACATATAAAGTTACTGACGTCAAGACTGTATCGCTTACAAAGCAAGCCAGACCCTCACAAAAAACCTATCGACACCAGCAGCCTACCCGACGACGTGAGCACGGCGCTAGCGATGACGTTAAACGCGTTCAATATCCGCGACAGCTACATGCTGGCTGTGGCTGAGAACAGCAGAGCTCAAACGCTGACACGCCTTGCCCACGACTGCCTAGAAGACCTGTATAACGCCTTGTTGTTTCGCTTGCGGGCGTATCACTACGACGGCATTCAACAAGCGGCTTACAACATTGCCAACTCCATTCACCAGATGAGCCGTGCCTCTAAAGTACCCTTCAGAAACCAAGACACCCTCGCCGTCATAAACCGGTGGAGCGAGTTTTGTGAAGAAGTCTGCAATAACTTTGAAGTCGGCAAAGACACCTATTTAAACGAACTGCTGCAAGCAGAAACTCTGGCTTTAAGCCCCGAGACTCAGGCGCAAGCCCTAGCCGCTGCGAAGTCCGCTTACGATAAGTCGCTCTTTAATGGCAACCGCTACGACCAACGCGAAATACTTGATCTTATAGAGAAACTTTCCGGAAGCTCTTGATTTTTATAGTAATACAACCAAAAATCAAACCCAAATAGGGATCTCCACCTATCCCTTAAAGTTGAACCACTGCAAAAACATCAAGTCTTAGTACTATTGCGTATTTAACGTCGTGTAAATCCGCCGATGCGTGGGGGTTGGCCGATGATATTTGATCAAACCTGCAGCAGCTTGCGCCGTTAAGGCCCGCCTATACGTAGTCATAACAATGCCCCGCGTGAACAGAGCACGCTATCTTAATAGGCACTAGATACCCTTTAGATACCCTTTAGACACCCTTTTTGAGGAACGCTGAAATGAACAAAAGAACCTTCCTAGCTAGCCTGACAGCTGTACCGGTGGTTGTGATGGGCTACCGTTCTGCCACCGCCACATCAGCGCCCGAGAGCAAGATGGAATCAAGCGGCCCGATAGAAAAGCTTGAGTTAACAGATGCCGAGTGGAAAGAGCGCCTCAGCGAACAGCAGTACGCGGTGTTACGCAACGAGGCCACCGAGCGCGCTGGCACCAGCCCACTCAATCACGAAAAACGCGAAGGTACCTTTGCCTGCGCCGGTTGCGACCTGCCCCTGTTCAAGTCTGAGACC
>ENA-ORXM01000170-ORXM01000170.1-marine-metagenome-genome-assembly--contig:-NODE-170-length-129862-cov-39.555634_pt1 | contig 129862 bp, 113 predicted proteins | sample MGYA00237867_ERZ511480 | MGnify/ENA primary metagenome ERZ511480 (study PRJEB26309, sample SAMN06266103) | marine metagenome | isolation source: Algal blade | place: United Kingdom:Sidmouth, United...
CTGCGGCACTTCGCCCGGTCACGCCGTGACCCGATCCGGGTGGCGAGCGCAGGCCGCGTGACGGTAGACTCTTGCTAACGGTCAACCACCGATCGCTTTGTCGTGATACCACCTGCCCTATGCCATCCCGGTCCCCGATGTCGCTTTGCCTGTTGCTGGCAGGGCTCCTGCCACTCACCGGATCGCTTGCTCAGGCGCAATCGGTTGATGAGCGACTGGAAAGCCTGAGTCGCGCCGAACGTGAAAATGTCACCAGACGTTGCCTGCCGAAAGAGTATGAGGCCGGTGCGGCAGCCTACCGTGACTGCGTGAGCACCGCACTCGATGCAAGATCTACTCGCGCGAATGTGATCTTCGACACACTTTCATTCGACGATCGCTACGCACTGCAGGAAGTCTGCGCCGAAGGTGAATCCACCGGCCCGAACGTTGGTGACGGGCGCATGCAAGCCTGCATCGACGAACAGATATCTCGATTGGTCGATGCTCCGGAACCGACAACACCCGATCCCGGTGCGTTGACACCAAGCGAACGTCGCGATCTGGCGGACCGCTGTACGACGGAGAGCAACTCTGTCGCTGCCTATCGACGCTGTATGACCGCGGAAGTCTCGACCGCGGAAGCCTCGTCAGCAGACACCTTGGTGGTCGATCCACCCGCTATCGCCGCTGCGGAATTGGCTCCGCCCCCCGAGTCGGTGATCGAGCTAGCGCAAGCCGAGACGACCGACACGCTGCCTGGAACCGACGTGTCACCCGCCCCTGAAGAATCGGTTGCAGCGCCAGACAGCGATGCCGTGCCGAGCGGTGATCCGGTCACGAATGAGGAGACTGCGCCGAATGACGACCCTGACTCCGATGAAAGTATTGCACCGGGCAATGAGACGAGCGACTCGCCGGACGATGCCGGCCTGCCGCCACCGGATATTCGCCAACGAGCCAGCGACGCTCTGGCAAGACTCAATCTGACGATCGCGGGTCTCAAGGGGATCGAGCGCGTCGTGCTGGGAACGGCGGTCGCCCTGCCCCTGTTGCTCATTGCCGCCTGGGGGCTGACCCGCGGCTCACGTGCGCGTGCGGCCGAAGCACGACGCTACGAAGACAGCCTGTCGGTGCGCAATCATCAGCTCTCGAACCGGCTACGAGAGAAAACCGGCAGGCACACCGGAGATTCGTCGTACCCGGATGAATTCGATGGCCGGCAAGCCGCACTGACCGGGGATGCAGCCGCGCTACCCGATCTGTTCGACGACCGGGAACACGACACGGCCCGCGGTGGTGTCGATGTTTCATCGCCCGAGCCAATGCAACGTGAAAAGAGCGAGCGCGACCTGGACGCGACGCTCGACGCCACCCTGCCGAATGACATCGCGGGTTCTGCTTCTGTGAACGACGCGCAAGCAGGGCCAGTCGACGAGGGCGATCCGCTTGATGATGTTGTCGGTGAGGGATTTGCCGGATCGCTCGACACCAGCCTGGATGTTCGCAGGGGCATGCCATCGAAAGTCCCGGGGGCTGCCGACCGCGAGACACCGACGACGAGCATTGCCGACTCGGCTGACACGTCCGCCGAGCCAAGCCCGGTGACCGTGCCGTTGTCCGCATTTGGACGCTGGATCGAGTCGAACGACGAGCGACGCCGTCTCGAACTTGCCATCGAGTTCCTTATCTACTGGATGGCCTATGGGGACGAGCGCTACGATCCCGAAACGCGTACTCGCTTGCTCGCCGATGGCGGCAATGACGGCGATCCGCACGACCTGATCAAACGCCGCGTTCTCGAGCAGGACATCAACGCCTTCGCCGACACGGTTCGCTGGCTGCAGCGCAATGCAAACGAATTGCAACGCATACAGATTCTCGATCTGCTCATGGTGCTGCTGGTCAGCGATCGCGCCATGTCCCCTCTGCAGAACACCCTCCTGCGTTACCTCTCCGATGCCTTCGGTCTCGGCGACGCCACACTGGAGGAGCGACACGAAGTGGCTTTCGGCAGACCGATGTCAACCTTGCCCAGGGTCGATCTGATGGCCTGGTGGAACCGTGTCAGCGAGGACGAAATGCTCTGCTGGGACGCTCGAACCGTCATGCAGCTCGATCCGCTGGATCAGTATCGATCACAACTCGGACTGCCCATGGACGGTACCCTTGACGAAGCGCAGATCGTCGAGGGTTTTCGCTGGGCTGCACGCCGATGCCATCCGCATCGATTCGATGCACTCGGCGACCGGGAACGCTCGCTCGCCGAGCGACAGTACAGCAAGTTCGAGGAAGCGCGCGATCGACTGTTGGGAGTAACAGCATGAGAAACCTCTTCGCCCGCTTCGGTATCGACGGCAGCGATATCAGCCATCTTGAACGAGCGCTGGCCGACTCGGCAGTACAGCCGGCCGACATGACGCCTGCGGAAGTCGAAGAAGTACAGACGCTGCTCAGTGGAGTCGAACGACGAAAGCACCTGAGTCGACTGCACTTGCAGTATCAGGCGATTGCCGCAAGCATCGACACACTGGACGAGGCAGACGCCTGTGACACACATCGTTGGCGAAAACGCATCGTCGAATTCGAGGTCGAATCCGAGGAACGGCCTCACTCGGCCTAGGGTTCAGGCTCGTGTCGCAGACAAAGTTCGCGCGTCACCTGCCCGCTACGTCTCGACCCGATCAATGAAAAACTGAACTCGGCGCCGTCTGACAGGTCGAGCCGTGCGTTCGACCCGACGTCGAACTTGCCGAGTACCTCGCTCTGGATATCGCCCGCAAGATGCAACCACAGGGTGGTACTCGCAGCAGCAACATCCACCATCAGGGGCACCTCCATCGATTCCTGATCGATGGCAAGTGTGACGCTGCTGCCGTCCTTGTGGATTTCGGCAATCGCCGCTGCCTGCGCACCGGTGAACCGGAACCCGAAGACAGGCCGGCACTTGAACCGAGGGACGAAGCCGACGCGCACGATCACGCCACCTTCCAGTGCCTGTGAACTCGATACGTACTCATTTAGCATAGAGCCGTCAGGCAGGACGCGTTGTTCGAGTTCGCCACGCCAGTTGTCGAACGTCGCTTCCGGGAACATGGCACCTGCATGCGCGCTGTTGACAAGCACGCCTAACAGTGCTCCGAGCATCGCACCAAGCCTCGCATCAAGACTTGCACCAATGGCCAACGACGCGACTCCTTTGTTTTTCCACGCATCTTGTACCGCGCTGCCCAAGATCGACTCCCGCAGTTTGCCGTAATTCAGAGTTACCGAGCGGTTCCGCAGCCCGCAATCGTGGAGGGTGACAAGAATCCGCTGACAAGTCCAGACACAAACTGTCGACGAAAGCGCGTTCGGGACAGCCAGGCAAACGGAACGCAATGCAAGTCGGCATCAATCTTGCGGTACGGGTTCACATTATCGCAGCGGCCCAAGGACTCTGCCATGTCGTTCGAGCTGACCGGATACGTTCTTTCGGCCCTGACGGGTTATCTGCTGTTTGCTGCCATCAGCGGGCGCTTCAACCCGTTTTCCCGCCCATTGGCGTTGCACCAGAGACCAGCGTGGGCCCTGGGAATCTGGACAGGATGCGCTGTTGCCAGCGTGTCGGCGGGTTTTCTCTTCGTGATAGATCACACTGACTTTTCCGGATCGTTAGCCGTGGCGAGCTCTGCTGCCTGGATTCTGGGAGCGCTGCTCGTACCGGGTCTCATTGCGGCAATGGCCTATCGGAATACGATCAACACTACCCTGATCGAGGAAATGCGGCTTGCCCGCGAACGCGCCATTGCACTGACTGCAGAGAGCGACATACCACTTCCGGAAGAGCATGCTCCAGGCGTGAGCCTGACCGATGAACATCTCGAGGAGCTCGGTTTCTTCGATGCGCCGGATGCGCCTCGAGCCGGGCAGCCGAGTGCCTCGACAGAGACCAGCGAAGCTTCCGATCCGGCAGAGGCAGATCACGATGCCGAATCGCTCTCGATCGAGCCACTTGACGCTGACACCTTCGCAACAACAGCAGGCGAAGGCGCCACAAGCCTCGCGATCGAGCCCCTCGACATGGCATTGTTACCTGCTCTGGCCACGATCGGGCCAACCGATGTTGACCCAGCCAATGCCAGTCTGGTCAATACCAGCCTGATGAACGACGGCCCTGGTGATGCCGGCCCTGTGAATGACGGCTTTGACAAACGGCCGTGTCGCGAGGATCTGGAGGACAGGCTCAAGATTCTCGAAATGGTCAATGCACGGCGTGACGAGGAGATTTCTGCCCTGCTCGCTCAACTGAAACGCGAGAAGCGCAGGACCCGCGACGATGTCGCTTCGCTCGCGAGACAATGGCTACTGCAGGAACGTCAGCTCTTTGCCCGTCGAAGTACGCTTGGCAAGATGGCTCGCCGAGCTGAAGGTCAGTTGACACCGCGCCTCGCGCGCCGCGTTGCCCGCGCCCGTAGCATAGTCCCGAGCATCTGAACCTCGAAAAAGCCTGATACACCTCGAGGAGGTCAGGCGCGGTGAAACTTCGCTACGACAGGGTGGGAGCTGACCGGCTCCTCTTCAGCGGGGTGCACATCGAGCGACTCGTCCGATGCGGCCACTTCGACTGAATTTGCCGCTTGCACCCTCTGCAGATGGACGGGCAGGCTGCCGGGCACGGATATCGACATCGTCGAGGTCATCGGCAACTGCGTCTGCAAAAATGACATGCCGGAGCGGGCCGAGGTTTCCCGCCGATGCCGCTCGAGACTTTCACAGATCTCCCGGGCACGCCGCTGCATTCCGAGCATGGTCCCGATAACCGCGAGATAGACGCCGAGAAAGGCGAATACCAGTGGCACGCCCTGCAAGGTAAGGAACGTCACTACAGCCGAAAATATCAGCAGGCAGCCAGCAACGACTCCAAGAACGTGGAGGGGATTCATCTGCGCTTTGTCATTAATGCTTTCACAGGTAAAGAATATACGCCCGCTCCGCGTAGCATGGCAACCGCGCGAGATTGATGAATCGACAGCGTCACACTTGTAACAAGCGCCCCCCAGGAACGCAAGATATTCCAAGCGACGCAGACGGAAAGCGCGTCACGCCGGGCAGGCAAGCCGCCACCACCGCTCGAGCCCGATGTTGCTGCCGCAGGCAAGAATGGCGACACGCCTACCCGAAAGTTCTGTCGCAAGCGGCCCCTGCAGAGCAGCGAGGGTCGCAGCGCAGGCAGGCTCCACCATGAGCTTCATGTCTTCAGCCAGCTGACGCATGGCCACACGGAGCGACTCGTCACTCACGCGGACCATACGAGACACGTGCCGTTCAACGAGCGAGTAGCTGACCGGCAGATGCAAAGGCGCGCCAAGACTATCGGCAATGGTGTCGACGGACACGCGGGCCAGCGGCGCGCCGTTCGCCAGGCTCGTTGTCATGCCTTGTGCGCCCTCTGGTTCCACGCCGATAACCTGACACCCCGGTTGCAGGTGCGTCACGGCAGACGCGATTCCGGCAATCAGACCACCCCCGCCAATCGGCACGATGAGCGCGTCGAGCGCCGGCACGTCATCGCAGATCTCGAGCCCGACACAAGCCGTCCCCTCGATCGTCGACACGCCCTCGAAGGGATGCACCAGCACGCGACCTTCGTGCGCGCGAATCTCGTCCACGCGCGCCATCAATTCCTCGATGCTCTGTCCGAACACGACCTCGGCACCGAGTTCGCGACAACGCTGAATCCTTGCCGGATCGGCCGTTGCCGGCATGACCACCTTGACCGGAACGTTAAGGGCCCGTCCGGACCAGGCGGTAGCGATGGCGTGATTTCCGGCAGAAAAGGCCACCACACCCCGCTCGAGTGACGCCGAATCAAGCTGTTTCTGCTCGAGCATGCAATTCAGAGCACCGCGCGGCTTGAAACTGCCGGTGTGCTGCAGGCACTCGAGTTTCACGTACAACTCGGCGATGTTCGCGGGCAATCGCGACGGCCAGTCGACCGTCGGTGTGCGCAGAACATGTGGCGCCAGTCGCGTAGCGACATGACGCATTCTTTCAAGTGTCGGTGTGTGATCCATGCGACTGACGTTACGATGCGTAGCGATCCGCACGTTCTGCACCGATCGCTGATTGGCCTGTGCTGACCTTATCAGCTTGAAGGTTCGCCCGGACCTCGCACCCCTCCCCTTGCCGCTGGATTCCGCCTCATGACACTCACACTCGAACGCCCGGATCTGCTCCGTGCGCAGAATTTCATCGACGGCCACTGGTGCGATGCGGACGATGCCACGACCCGCGCGGTAGACAACCCGGCGACCGGTGAGACCCTGGCCGAAATCGCCAATGCCGGCACCCGTGAAACACGGCGTGCCATCGATGCCGCCGCGGCGGCCTGGCCCGCCTGGCGTGATACCCCTGCAGCTGATCGCGCGCGACTGCTCATGCGCTGGCGTGAACTCATGCTTGGTCACCAGGACGATCTTGCGCGCATCATGACGGCCGAACAGGGTAAGCCGCTGGCCGAATCACGTGGCGAGATCGCCTACGGTGCAAGCTACATGGAGTGGTTTGCCGAGGAAGCCAAGCGTCTGTACGGCGATGTCATTCCCGCGCCGGACAAGGGCAAGCGTATCGTCACCTTGCGCCAGCCGGTGGGCGTCGTAGCCTGCATCACTCCCTGGAATTTCCCGAACGCAATGCTCGCGCGCAAGATCGCACCTGCCCTCGCCGCAGGCTGCACCGTCGTCTGCAAGCCTGCCAACGCGACGCCGCTGTCGGCCTTCGCCATGGTCGCGCTCGCCGAAGAAGCCGGCGTCCCGCCAGGCGTCGTCAATATCGTCACCGGTAACACGGCGGAAATCGGTGCCGAAATGACATCGAACCCGACAATCAGGAAGCTGACCTTCACCGGCTCCACTGAGGTCGGCAAGCAGCTCATGGCGGAATGCGCCACGACAGTCAAGCGCACCTCGATGGAGCTGGGTGGCAATGCCCCCTTCATCGTCTTCGATGACGCCGATCTCGACGCTGCCGTCGACGGCGCCATGATTTGCAAGTACCGGAACGCCGGACAGACCTGTGTCTGTGCCAATCGCCTCTTCGTCCAGGCAGGCGTCTACGACGAATTCGCCAGGCGTCTGGTAGCCCGGGTCGAGAAACTTTCGCTCGGCAACGGTCTTGACGAGGGCACCGATATCGGTCCGCTGATCACCGATGAGGCGGCGGACGATGTCCTGTCCTTCATCGAAGAGGCGACCGCGCAAGGCGCTACCGTGCTCAGCGGCGGCCAGCGCAGTGACGTCGGCAAGCGCTTCTTGCAACCGACCGTTCTCGGCGACACCACCGACTCGATGCGCGTCTTCAAAGAGGAGATATTCGGTCCGGTCGCGCCACTCTTCCGCTTCACCGGCGAAGAGGAAGTCATCGAGCGGGCCAACGACACGCCCTTCGGCCTCGCCGCCTATTTCTATTCGCGGGACATCGGTCGCGTCTGGCGCGTCAGCGAAGCGCTGGAATACGGCATTGTCGGTATCAATGAAGGCATCATCAGCAACGCGGCCGCGCCCTTTGGCGGTGTCAAGGAATCCGGCCAGGGGCGTGAAGGATCGAAATACGGCCTCGACGATTACACCGAACTGAAGTATCTGTGCATGGGCGGTTTGGCTTCCTGAGACTGCGAACCCTCAACCGTACGAAGTTCAGTCAAACGTCCAAGCGCAAGTGGTGCGCCAACAAGTAGTGACGGGCTCAGAGTGCATCAATACGGGCTCCCTTGCAGGCAGGCAGCGGCATCAGGGACGATTCCGCGGCCAACAATGAGCGCTTGCGAGCAATGCCCCATCGATAGCCGCCAAGGCCTCCGCCGCGACGCGTGACCCGATGACAGGGGATCAACAGAGCGACCGGATTGGCTCCACAGGCATTGGCCACGGCACGGTGTGCCGATGGCCGTCCGATGGCCGCGGCAACCTCGGCGTAGCTCATCGTGCTACCCGCAGGAATTCCCTGGAGTACGCGCCAGACCTGACTCTGGAACAGCGTCCCTTCGATATCGAGGGGAATCTCGCGTACCTGACGCCGGGAGTCGCTCGACTCCGACACCAGCGCGGCCACCGCCGCGACGGTCGTGGCGAAGCGGCGATCACCACGGCCATGAGTGGCCTTTGGAAAGCGACTCAGCAAAGACCGGATCAATGCATTGGCTTCGTTTTCGCCACTCTGCTCGTCCGACGCCACCGATACTTCACCAAAAGCGACGCGGCAGACGCCAGCATCGCTTGCCGCGACCAGCATGGGCCCGAGGGCGGTTTCGACGACAGCATGGGCAATGGCGACGCCTTCACCGCCGGCTCGCCAGGCCGACGGACTCATGCCGAGCATGGCGTGTGCACGTTCGTAGAATCGACTTGGCGTCGCGAAGCCTGCATCGAACACAGCGTCGGTGATGCGCGGCGCTCGTCCCAGAGCCACCTGGGCACGCTCACGCTGCAGCGCAGACACATATTGTCGTGGCGTGACGCCAAGCGCCGTCCGAAACCGGCGCTGAAAGGTGGCGGCCGAGAGCCCGGCATCGGCCGCCAGGCGTTCGAGAGAGATCGGACCGTCACTCGCATGCAGCCTTTGACATGCCACGATCAAGGGGTCTTCTGAAGACGATTCGCTCTTGCTGTTCATTGTCATCGATCCTGGCACCTGGTGCGCCCGTACAAGCGTTGATGATCACCGCAACACCACCAGTCTAGCGACCCTGTCGAGTTCACTTCTCCCGGTTCCGGCGCAGTCGCTCGTCAAACTGGGGTGTTGACGACTTATCGCAAACGGTACTGGCGTAAATGCACGTCTTCGCCGGAAACCAGGGCACATTACGGTGCTTTCACGGCACCAACCGGCCGATTAAGGGTTCTCAGGAGACGGTACGGGTATAAACTCCGGCTGGCACACAGCCGTTACTGACCGACGAGTCAACGAAAGCTTGACGGCGGCCTCAACCGACCTTTCCCCTCACGCGTCCGCCATGAAGAAACGTATCGCCCTCGCCGTTTTTGCCCTGCTACTCATTCTGGGCGGGCTCGGCGGCATGAAAACCTTGCAGATTCGCGACTTGATCGCAGCCGGCGAAAGTCAGCAGATGCCGCCTACTGCAGTCACATCGATCGTCGCCGAAGATGACGAATGGGAGACTACCTTGCGCGGCATCGGTACGCTCGAAGCGGCTCAGGGCGTGACCATCACCGCTGATCTTCCAGGTCGGGTGACGAAGCTCTTCTTCGACGGTGGCGAGCAGGTCGATGCCGGCGAAGTCCTTCTGGAACAGGACACATCGTCCGAGGTCGCCATGCTTCGAGCGGCCGAGTCGTCGCTCTCACTGGCCCAGAGCAATCTCGACCGGACGACGCGACTCAAGCGCAACAATGTCGTTTCACAATCGGAACTCGATGCGGCCAGTGCGGGAGCCGAAAATGCCGAGGCGCAGGTCGAGAACCTCCGCACGAGCCTGGCCAAGAAGCGTATCGTCGCGCCGTTTGCCGGTCGGCTCGGGCTCCGCGAAGTTGATATCGGTCAGGATCTGGCCCAGGGCGTACCGATTGTCTCGCTGCAGGCCGTCAACCCTATGCGTGTCAACGTGTCGCTGCCCCAGCAGGCCCTGTCACGAATCGCCCGTGGTCAGGCGGTAAGGGTCACCACCGATGCTGTCCCGGGTAAGATCTTCGCCGGAGAGATCACGGCCATCAACACCGAAATCGACCCCGCAACGCGAACGGTCCGGGTACAGGCCGAGCTCGAGAACAGCGACGCCGGCGGCGAGCGGGGGCCTGCCTTGTTGCCGGGCATGTTTGCCCGCGTCGAAGTTGTCCTGCCGGAACTGAAGCCCGTGCTGACCGTGCCGCTGACGGCGGTTTCCTTCGCCACCTATGGCGACAGCGTGTTCATCATCGAAGAAAGCGACGGTGCCAATGTCGAACGCGGCGGCGCGCCAGAAGGTCAGCTCGCCGTGCGCCAGCAATTCGTGCAGCTCGGCGAGCGACGCGGCGACTTTGTCGATGTCACCAAGGGCCTCGACGCCGGGCAGAGCGTCGCGGCCGATGGCGTCTTCAAGCTTCGCAACGGCGCAGCCGTCTTGTTGAGCGAGGACGGTGCGCCAGAACGCAGCCTCGACCCACAACCCGCCAATTCCTGATCGTCAACCCTGATCGTCCCTGACACAGCGTGATTGTCGCAACGTCAACGGGACCTGAGTGATCACGGCATGAAATTCACCGACATCTTCGTCCGCCGACCGGTTCTCTCGATCGTGGTCAGCATCCTGATCCTGATCGCGGGCCTGCAAGCCATTCGCGGACTGACGGTACGTCAATACCCGCGCAGCGACAACGCGGTCGTGACGATTACCACCGCTTATATCGGTGCCAGCGCCGAGCTCGTCCGCGGCTTCATCACCACGCCGCTCGAGCGCGCGGTCGCGGGCGCTGACGGAATCGACTACGTCTCGTCGGAAAGTGCGCAGGGTCTCTCCACGGTGCGGGTGCAACTCGAACTGAATTACGATCCCATCAAGGCCCTCTCGGAGATCAGTTCCAAGGTCAATCAGGTCCGCGGTGACCTGCCGCCGGAAGCCGAGGTGCCAACGATCAACGTCGAATCGGCGGATAGTGCCTTTGCTTCAGCCTACCTCGCATTCAGTTCCGACATTCTCGAACCGAATCAGGTCACCGACTTCCTCGCGCGGGTAGTGCAGCCACGCTTGTCGGCACTCGATGGCGTGCAACGTGCCGAGGTGCTGGGTGGACGTGAGTTCGCGATGCGCATCTGGCTCGAACCGACGCAGCTCGCGGCCTACGAAGTCACACCGTTGCAAGTGCGACAGGCGTTGTTGTCGAACAACTACCTCGCCGCCCTCGGTCAGACCAAGGGCTCGCTGGTCGCGGTCAACCTGTCGGCAAATACCGACATCTCGGATGTCACCGAATTCGAGAATCTGGTGCTCCGCTCTGAAGGGGACGCGCTGATTCGTCTGAGGGACGTTGCGCGTGTGGAACTTGGTTCAGCCTCGAGTGACACGGTCGTGCGTTCACTCGGCAAGAATGCGGTCTTCATGGGCATCTGGCCGTTGCCGAATGCCAATACGCTCGACGTCATGAAGCTGGTACGCGACGACCTGGCTGCCATCCAGCAAACGCTGCCGTCCGGCATGACGGCGGAGGTTGCCTACGACTCGAGCGAGTACATCGCGTCATCCATCATCGAAGTCGGCACCACTCTGGCCGAGACCCTGGTGATCGTCATGCTGGTGATCTTCCTGTTCCTCGGCTCCCTGCGCTCGGTCATCGTACCGATAATCGCCATACCCATCTCGTTGATCGGCGCCGTGTTCCTGATGCAGTTGTTCGGCTTCAGTGTGAACCTGCTGACCCTCCTCGCCGTGGTGCTGTCGGTCGGGCTCGTGGTCGACGACGCCATCGTCGTCGTCGAGAACGTCGAGCGTCACATCAGCGAAGGCAAGACCCCGGTCGACGCGGCGATACTCGGGGCACGGGAACTTGTCGGCCCGGTCATAGCAATGACCTTGACCCTCGTTGCGGTGTATCTGCCGATCGGGCTGCAGGGCGGGCTGACCGGCTCGTTGTTCCGCGAATTTGCGTTCACGCTCGCGGGCGCCGTCACCATCTCGGGCATCGTCGCGCTGACCCTGTCGCCGATGATGTCGGCAGCCCTCTTGCGTGAAGGTGATCATGAACGCGGCTTCACCGGCACCGTGAACCGTGCATTCGATCGCGTGCGGCGCGGCTACACACGTGCACTCGATGCCACGCTTCGCGCTCGTCCGGCGGTCTATGTCTTCTGGATCGGCATCACCCTGATGTGCATTCCGATGTTTCAGATGTCGGCCACGGAACTCGCCCCGACCGAAGATCAGGGCATCATTTTCGGCATCATCGATTCGAGCGGCAATTCGACCATCGAGGCAGCGGCGGGCTGGTCTGCCGAGGCCGATGACGCGTTCCAGAGTGTCGAGGAAACCTCGTTCACCTTCGGCCTCACCTTTCCGGCCGGCGGTTTTGCAGGCATGGCCCTCACAGACTGGAACGATCGTGATCGAACGGTCTTCGAGATCAAGCCTGAAGTCGCCGCGAAGCTGAACAACATCAGCGGCCTCTCGATGTTCCCGGTGACGCCACCGGCACTGCCCGGTGGCGGACAGTTCCCGGTCGAATTCATTCTGGCCTCGACCGCCGAGCCTGCGGAAATTCTCGAATACGCGCAGCAACTGCAAGGCATGGCGATACAGTCCGGCATGTTTGCCTTTCCGCCAATCATCGACACCAAGGTCGACAAGGCCGAGGCGCGTCTTGTTATCGACCGTGATCGGGTCGCCGACATGGGGCTGACAATGCAGCAGGTCGGCGCGGATGTCGGCATCCTGCTCGGCGGCGGTTTCGTCAATCGCTTCAACATCGAAGGGCGAAGCTATCGCGTCATCCCGCAGGCGGTGCGCACCGAGCGGCTCAATCCCGAGCAGCTGAAGGAACTCTACGTGACCGGGCCCGAGGGCGGCATGGTGCAACTCGGCTCCATTGCCGACATCGAGAACCGCACGGTGCCGCGCTCGCTGAATCGCTTCCAGCAGCTGAACGCCGTCAAGCTCTCGGGCGTATCGATCCAGCCCCTGGACGCTGCACTCGGCTTCCTCGAGGAATCAGCCGCGGAAATTCTGCCGGCATCGTACTCCCTCGACTACACCGGCGAATCACGCCAGCTCCGACTCGAGGGCAACAAGTTCCTGCCCGCCTTCGCGCTGGCCGTCGTGCTCATCTACCTGACGCTCGCCGCGCAGTTCAACAGTTTCCGCGACCCTTTCGTGATACTCGCGGGCTCGGTACCGCTCGCCATGTTCGGCGCCCTCGTCTTCACCTTCCTGAAGTTGCCGAATCCGGAGATGCCGTACTGGACCAACAGCTTCACGACCACGCTGAATATCTATTCGCAAGTGGGTCTGGTCACGCTGATCGGGCTGGTGGCGAAGAACGGCATTCTCGTGGTCGAGTTTGCCAAGCAGATGCAGCAAGCCGGGCTGACCAAGCTCGCGGCGATTCGCGCTGCGTCGACAACACGTCTGCGACCCATCCTGATGACCACGGTTGCGACCGTCGCCGGTCACTTCCCGCTGGTGCTCGTCACCGGCGCCGGGGCGGAGGCGAGAAACTCGATCGGTCTGGTTTTGGTAGGCGGCATGGCCATCGGCACGCTGTTCACCCTGTTCGTCATTCCGTCCGTCTACATGCTGCTCGCCCGTGATCTGCACGGCACGCTGGATCATCTGCCGGAGCGAGAGCATGCCGACGGGATTGATGATGACGATTCTGATCCGGAGGACAGTGGCGAAGGTGGCGATGGCAACGGCCTCGAACTGGAACGGCAGCGACTGACCAAGCAGAAGCGACGCGAGATTCCGGTCCTGAAGCGTCCGAAGCGACGGATTGTCGAAGCTGATACCCGCACTCAGGATCCATCACGACCCGGGTCGCTGGGCCTCGACCCCCAGGTCTGATCCGGCCCGGGTTGCTCTGATCTGGGTCGCACCGACCAGACTCCGGCTCACGGTTACTGCGTCTGCCGCGGTCCGGACGACTGAATGAACTCGAACAGTCCGCCGTAGCGTCCAGTGGCGATCATGCCGTTCGCAAGCACGAGCGTGAAGGTCAGCGATATACCCGGCAGGGGCCCTTCGAAATCGATGGTGCCGTCGATGACATCGTGCGTCTCGTCGGCATCGACGTCCCCGCTCAGGTCGCTGTCGACACCGAGTCGACCATTGATGAAGAAGTGCCGACCGGCGATCGAGGGGCTTACATCGGGCGTCGCCACGAAATCGTAGTCGGCGAACGGAAAGGCATTGGCGCCTGCCGCATACAGTTCGGCGGTAAGCACCGCGCTCGCCCCGACGGGTTCGCGAACACTCGCGTCGATGCCGTCGACGACAATCGGGGTGACCGCAAACTGCCCGTCGGTCAGGGTGAAGTCCACGTTGAAGTGCGTGTCGTAACGGCTTTGCCGTCCCCAGATCTCGCCGACAGCTGCGGTGAAAGGATAGCGAGCGCCGTCGACGCTGACGCCGTCGTAGGCGTCCAGGTCCGGATCGTCGGCACGCGGAATGGCATCGAGCCCTTCCGGTGTGATTTCAGTACAGCCGACGAGCGATGCCAGTAGTGCGGCGAGCAACGAGCCCTGACACCTGTCACGGACTACGAGTATTCGACCGGGCGATTCAGGCACAGGCATTGCTCTAGCATAGAACGAGACGGCACCTGTTTTACCTTCGGCAACCGTATGTTTCGACAAACTCACAGTTCGACCGCCCATGGGGCACTCGAATCAAGAATCGTGCCTGATTCCGACTGAAGACTGTGCGCGCAAGGTTCGGTAGCCGAAGATCACGCGATTCAGCGCTGTCAACGCACACAGCGCCGTGAACGCCCACGCAATGACGGCGAACGCGTCGGGAAAGAGACACATCAACACGAAACAGAGAATGGTTTCAGTGCCCTCGGCCAGGCCGTCCAGATAGTAGAAGCCCTTGTAGGCAAACGCAGGGTGTGCAATCCCGTGTCGCTCCGCTTGGCCTGCGAAGGCCAGGAAGCTTGCACCCGTGCCGACAAAACTCGCGATCAGCACCGCCGCCGGCAAGGCATTCTGAGCGGGATCGGCAAACGCGAAACCGAGCGGAAAGAGTGCATAGAAGATGAAGTCGAGCGAGATGTCGATGAAGGCACCGGCATCGCTCGGCCCTTGCAGTCGGGCAAGTTCACCGTCCACGCCGTCGGCCAGACGATTGAACAACAGCAGCACGAGCGCGAGCGCTGGATGCCCGGTTGCCATCGCAGCGACGCTGCCGAGGCCGATGACAAAGCCTGCCAAGCTTGCGCCATCTGCGGTCGCACCGCCTGCATCCAGTGCGCGAGCCAGCTGCCCGAGCGGCGCCTTGAGAAGCGGTACGACATGCCGATCGAGCATCGCTCAACCCCCGCTTCGCTGAGGGACCAGACGGGCAGGCTCCGTACCCGATTCACCAATCGTGACGATCCGGGCTCCGCGGGGAACATCCGCCAGGTCATGCGTAACCAGCAACACCGGCAGCTCACGCGCTGCCTCCCAGGTGAAGGCTCGAATCTGCTCGCGCAGGGCGGTGTCGAGACGGGAAAACGGCTCGTCCAGCAGCAAGGCACACGGCTCAGAGAGAAGTGTTCTGAGAAGACTCACACGGGCTCGTTGTCCACCGCTCAATGTCGCCGGGTCGCGCTCAGTCATGCCGGCGAGACCTGCACCGGCAAGACTCTCTTCGACGCGACGACGCCGACCGGCCCGATCGCCACTGCGTAGCCCGAACATCAAGTTGTCGCCGACGCTCATGTGCGGAAAGAGGTAGTCCTGCTGCAGCATCAAGCCGAGATGACGTCGCTCTGTTGGCACGGTATCGAGCCTGCGCTCACCTTGCCATACCTCGCCATGCGCCTGGATTCGTCGATCGAGCGTACCGGTCAGCCAGGCGAGCACGCTCGACTTGCCACTGCCACTCTGCCCCATCAAGGTCAGAACCTCTCCGGGCTCGATCCGGAAGGACAGCTCGTCGATGATGAGCCTGCCGTCGGGCAGCCGCAGGCAAAGGGATTCCACACACAAGGCAAGCGGCGTCATCGATCGACCTTCGAAGTTGCCGAGCCGCCCGCGATCCTTGCATCACTCATGGTCCCGCTCCCGAGGGTGCAAGTGATGATCGTTGCAAGCCAGCACGTAGATGGCGACTCCGCCATGCTGGATAGAGGAGCGCAAGCACGAAGACCACCAGCGGCAACAGACTCTGTAACACGGCGAGCACCGCGATGACACGCCGATCGACTCCGCCGACGCTGGTGACCAGTTCGATGGCCAGTGTCTGGTGCCGCCCGGCACCGAGCAACAAGGTAGGCAGATACTGCGCGACACTGACCGCGGTAGCGACGGCGGCCGCCTGACAAAGGGGCCGACGCAACAACGGTAGTCTCACGCGCCACAACACGCGCCAGTAGCCGGCCCCGAGCACGGCCGCCGCGTGATCCCATTGCGGATCGTGTTCTCTCCAGGCGACCGCGAGAATCAGCACGACGTAAGGCAATGCATACAGCCAGTGTGCATGCAGCACGGTAAGCCATGCACCGTCGACATCGAACAACAAGGCTGCAGCCTGCCAGCCGAACAGCAGGCTGACCTGAGGTACCAGCAAGGGCACGTACCACAACCAGTCGAGTGCACGGGCCCGCCCGCGTCGCTCGAGCTCGAGCCAGGCCATGGCGGCAAGCAATGCGAGCAAGCAGGAGGCGAATGCCAGCGCAAGCGTGGCACCTGCCGGTGACATCAAGGCCTCGCCACGCCCGCTCCAATGGCGCAACGTCCACTCCGTCGGCACGCTTGCTGGAAATCGCCAGCGCTGGGCCAGACTCCACAGCGGCAACATCAAGAGCGAGGCAATGCTCGCAAACGTCAACGCGAGCACGACACTCTGACCGAGTCGGCGACCGCCGCCGAGGCCAAGTCCACGGGCCCCGCTTTGTCGCCGACGCCGGGCCATGCGCATGGTCAGTGACTCGCCCGCCCGGGAGACCACCAGCACGCACACGACCAGCGCGGCGAGCAGTATCGCGCCGGCCGACGCTGCCGCTCGGGAGTCGGGATCGTTGACAAGCGTCATCAACAGCACCGGCAAGGTCGGCGGATTGCCCGGACCGAGCAGGATCGCGAGATCCACGACACTCAAATTGAAAACCAGCACGATGACAAGAGTCAGGCGAATACGCGAATAGAGTCGCGGCAGAATGAGTCGGCTCCAGCAACGCGCTGGCGAATAACCGAGAGTCCGCCCGATCCGCAACGCGGCATCGACCTCGAGCGCAGGCAATTGCGCTGCCGCCGCGAGCAGCAGGAAGGGCGTCTCCTTCATCACCAGTACCGCGATCAGGGACCAGCCTGCCGCGTCGGGAATCACCCAGTCTGTCGGCGGCCGCTCCCACCCGCTCGGCCAAGGCGAAACCAATCGCACGAGCCAACCGCTTGGCGCAATGAGAAAGGCCAGTCCCACGGCGAACGCCGCATGCGGAACCGCGAGCAATGGGGGCAGGCTTGCTGTCACCCAGCGCCACCAGCGTGTCCCGTGGACACAGACCAGCGTGAGCAGGACCAGTGCGAGCACCAGCACCGTGGCCATGACACCCGTGAACAACGTCAGCCTGGCGGCGGGGAGGAAGCGCGGATCGCCGACGATTGCTGCCATACCCCGCCAGGCCAGCGGAACCCCGGCGCCCGTGTCGACGGTCGGCGCCAGAGCGGGCATGAATCCGAATGCCGGTAGCAGTGTGCCGAGAATGCCGACAATCAGCGGCGCCACGAACAGGCTGACGATGACCCAGGGCAACACGGCAAGTGTGCGATCGCGAAACACCGGATTCGTCACCCTTCACGTGATCGCGCGCAGGCACGAACGCCAGGTGCAGTGCGTCGCAAGGCTACTGCCCGTAGCGAGCTATCCAGGCGCTCTCCAGCGCTTCCGCCCATGAAGCATGCGGTTCCGCCAGCACCTTGCCAGCGCCGAGCGGTAGTGCCCAGGGCCCGAGATCGATCGATGCGAACAATGCCTTGGCTTCCGCATCGAGAAGCTCGATGTCCAGTACTGTCGGGTCACCCCACACCTCCGGATCGGCCTTCCTCGCTTGTGCCTCGGGCGACAGCAGGAAATTGGCGACGACCATGGCCGCCGCGCCTGCCTTTGCGTTCCAGGGAATCGTCACGAAATGCGTGTTGCCGATCGTGCCCTCATCGAAGACGTAAGTACGAACGCTCTCTGGCAATTGTCCTCCCCGCACCGCCGCACTTGCCTCGTTCGGGTTGAACGAGAGCGCGATATCGAGTTCGCCATCGTCGAGCAACTGTCGAGTGGTCTCACCACTTGCAGGCCAGCTCTTGCCACCACCCCGAAGGGCCGGGTGCAGTGCATCCAGATAGGCCCAGAGGGGTGCTGTGACGGCATCGAAATCAGCTTCATCAGCAGGTTTCGCCAGCACTTGCGGCGCATCACTGAGTTCAAGCAGGATCTGCTTGACGAAGGTGGTGCCATGAAACGCAGGCGGTGCCGGATAGGCGAATCGGCCGTCGTCCTGGACCACGAACGCGAGTAGCGCCTCTGCAGATCGGGGCGGCTCCTCGACCGTTGCCATGTCATTGATGAAGACGAGTTGCGCGCCTCCCCAAGGGGATTCGAGGCCATCGACCGGTACCGAGAAATCGGCCTCGATGGAGGGCGAATCCTGGACGAGTGATGCATTTGGCAGCGCATCGGCAAACGGCCCCCAGGTCAATTCGTTGCGTTTCATGGCGGCGAAATTCTCGCCGTTGACCCACATCAGATCGACATTGCCATCGCTGTCACGACCTACCGCCTTTGCCGCCTCGAGCTGGCCGACGACTTCGGCGATATCGCCGATCTTGACGTGTTCAAGGGTAACGCCGTGGCGCTCATCGACCGCATCGGCGACCCAGTCAAGATAGGCGTTGATACGATCGCTGCCACCCCATGCATTGAAATACACTGTCTGTCCGCGTGCCTCCTCGACCACTTCCGACCAGTCGGCGCCCGGCTCGACCGCAGGCGACGTGGCCGGTATGACAGCTGTCAGAAAAGCCGTCAGAAAAGGGAACGCGCTTCGTATCGGCATCGGTTTCAGGGTCTGGACGGCAGTTCGATCAACGAGTATAGAGACTCACGCAACATGCCAAGGTTCCCTGGCAAGCGATGGCAGGCTCGATGAACACTCGCGGTGTCGTGGTCGCCCTGCTCGGCGTCGGCACGCTGTCCGCCATGGACGCTGTCGCCAAGCTGATCGTATCGGGAAATCTGCATCTGGCCCAGATCATGGCTGTGCGCAGCGTTGTCGTGATAACCCTGCTCGTCCTCGTTTTCGGACTCCGAGGTGACGCTGCATCGCTACGCCCGGTGCGCTTTCGCGCACAGTTGCTACGCGCTGCCGTCGGCCTGCTCGCGCCCGTCTGCTTCTTTGCCTCACTTCGCTATCTGCCTCTGACCGACGCTACCGTTGTCGCCTACAGCAGCGTATTCATCATCACATTGCTTTCGGCGCTGATCCTCGCCGAACGAGTCGGCAAATGGCGCTGGAGCGCGATCACGGTCGGCTTCGTCGGTGTCGCCATTGCACTCGAACCAACGGGTGAGGGGAGCGCCCTGGGCTACGGCCTGGTGCTGATGGCAAGCGTCTCCTACTCGGCTCTCGCCATCGGCGGCAAGCTGCTCGGTGCGACCGAGCGCTCATCGTCGCTTGTGCTTACCTACAACACACTCCTCGGGGTCACCGCAGGGCTGTGGCTACCCTGGGTCTGGCAACCGATGAGTGGGGGAGAGATCGGTGGCATCGTGCTCTTCGGCCTGATGGCGGTCACCGGGCAGCTCCTCTTGACCGGTGCCTATCGTCGTCTCGACGGATCGCTGGTAGCCCCTCTCGAGTACACGTCGCTGCTGTGGGTCGTGACCCTGGATTTCACCATCTGGCAGGACGCCCCCGGCGCACGCACGCTGCTTGGCGCATTGATCATCATCGGCGCCAGTCTGGTGGTCATTCATCGCGAGCATGTGAACGCCTCGGCATCAGCGCCGACAGGGACGACACGACGCTGAAACGTCAGGCTTGATACAAGCAGGCCGTGGCAAGCGGATCGTGTCAATCGCCACGTGTCAATCGGGCCGTGTAGGCGGCGCTCAGGAGCTCCTGCGTATACGGGTGCGCCGGCGCGTCGAACAGATCGTCGGTTGCGCCTGTCTCCACGGCGACGCCGCGCTGCATGACGATGACCCGGTGCGCCAGGGCCCGCACCACACGCAAGTCATGGCTGATGAACAGGTAGGCGATTCCCGACTCACGTTGCAATGTCCGCAGCAATTCGATCATCTGTACCTGCACGGCCCGATCGAGTGCAGAGGTCGGTTCATCCAGCACGATGACCTTCGGCTCGAGTATGAGCGCACGCGCCAGCGCGATGCGCTGCCGCTGACCGCCGGAGAACTCGTGTGGATAGAGATGCTGCGACGCCGCCGGCAAGCCGACTCGCGCAAGCGCACGGGAGACGCGCTCATCAGCCGTGTCCGGATCGCCTGCAAGGCCATGGGCACGAGGCCCCTCGAGAATGATCTGACCGACGGTCAGTCTCGGACTCAAGCTGCCGAACGGATCCTGAAAGACCACTTGCAGATCGCGTCGCAAGGACTTCAGCGCATTCCCGGACGCAGCGCTTATGTCGGTGCCGGCAAATTCGATCCGGCCGTTCGAGGCGATCAGCCGCAGGAGCGCCTGCGCCAGGGTTGTCTTGCCAGAACCACTCTCACCGACCACCGCCACGGTTTCACCCGGACGAAGCTCGAGATCGATGCCATCGACCGCCTTGACGTGACCGACGACACGCTTGAGCAATCCCTGCCGGATCGGAAACCACACCTTCAGGTCGCTTGCCTGAAGTATCGGCATCGCGGAGGGATCCACCACGCCACTACGGCCGCTCGGCTCGGCTGCCAGAAGTTCACGCGTGTAGGGATGTGAGGGCGATGCGAACACAGTCGATGTCATCCCGCTTTCGCGGATCTTGCCATCACGCATCACCGCCACGCGATGCGCGACATGCCTGACGACGGTCAGGTCATGGGTAATCAACAATACCGCGAGACCGAGCCGGGCCTGCAGTTCGGATAGCAAGGTCAGTATCTGCGCCTGTACCGTGACGTCGAGGGCGGTTGTCGGTTCATCGGCGATCAGGATATCCGGCTCATTGGCAAGCGCCATCGCGATCATGACGCGTTGCCGCTGGCCCCCGGAGAGCTGATGGGGGAAGGCACCCAGCCGCTCGCCGACATTGTCGAGCCCTACCAGGGAAAGCAGCGAAAGCGTTCGCTCGCGCGCCTGCAAGCGATTCAGCCCCTTGTGGACGAGCAATACTTCATTTATTTGCTTCTCGACGGTATGCAGCGGATTCAGCGATGTCATCGGTTCCTGGAATATCATGCCGATCCGGTCACCCCGGATATCACGCAGCACTGCCGCCGACGCACCGACGAGCTCCTGCCCACGATAGCGCACGCTGCCGCTCGGATAAAGCGCTTGCGCAGGGTTCAGGAGTTGCAGTATAGACAGCGCTGTCACTGACTTTCCGGAACCACTTTCTCCGACCAGCGCCAGCGTCTCGCCGGCAGAAAGCTCGAACGAGATATTCCTGACGACCGCCTTCGCCCTGTTTCCCTGCCCGAAGGTGACAGACAGATCGTCGATCACCAGCAAGGGTTCTACTGTGGCGTCGTTCACTATCGCCCGCTCTTGCGTGGATCGAAAGCATCGCGAACCGCCTCGCCGATGAAGATCAACAGACTCAGCATGACCGCGAGCACGACAAAGGCGGTGATGCCAAGCCACGGTGCCTGCAGGTTCTGCTTGCCTTGGGCGAGCAATTCTCCGAGTGAGGCCGACCCGGGCGGCAGGCCGAAACCGAGAAAGTCGAGTGAGGTCAAGGTCGTGATCGAGCCGTTGAGTATGAACGGCAGGAAGGTCAGGGTCGCGACCATCGCGTTCGGCAGGACATGCCGGACCAGGATCGTCCAGCGACCGACACCGAGCGCTGTCGCAGCCTTCACGTAGTCGAGATTCCGCGCCCGCAACACCTCGGCACGGACCACGCCCACCAGCGACATCCAGCTGAACAGGAGCATCAGTCCGAGCAACCACCAGAAATCGGGCTCGACGATGCTCGCTAGAATGATCAACAGGTAGAGCACTGGAAGACCGGACCAGATCTCGAGCACTCGCTGGCCGATCAGATCGGTCCAGCCACCGAGATAACCCTGTACCGCACCGACCGCCACGCCGATGAGTGAACTCGCCAGCGTGAGCGTAAGGCCGAACAGTACCGAAATCCGGAACCCGTAGATGACCCGCGCGAGCACGTCACGGCCCTGATCGTCCGTGCCGAGGAGATTGTCTGCCGAGGGAGGAGCCGGCGCGGGCACCGGTAGATCGTAGTTGATGGTGTCATGGGCATAGCGTACCGGTGGCCAGAGCATCCAGCCGTCATCCTCGATCAGGTCGGCAACGAACGGGTCGCGGTAGGCAGCAGGGGTATCGAAGTCACCGCCGAAGACCGTCTCGGGATACTCGACCAGCACCGGGAAATAGAAGTTGCCATCGTGACGCACGAGTAGCGGGCGGTCGTTGGCCAGGAGTTCGGCGAACAACGTCAGCACGAAGAGAACGAGAAACACCCACAACGACCAGTAGCCGCGCCGGTTCTGTCGAAACGTCCGCCAGCGCCGCTCACCGATTGGCGATAGTGCAAGTCGACTCTTCGGACGACTGACGCGAGGGCTCGCTTCGGCAAGGCTCTCGAGGCGATTCACAGGGCACGTCGCTCGAAGTCGATACGCGGATCGATGACGGTATAGAGGACATCTCCGACGATATTCAGGACGAGTCCGAGCAAGGTGAAGAAGAACAGCGTCCCGAACATGACCGGGTAGTCGCGATTGATCGCCGCCTCGAAGCCGAGCAGTCCCAGACCGTCGAGCGAGAAGATGACCTCGATCAGTAGCGATCCGGTAAAGAGCACACTGACAAACGCACTCGGAAACCCGGCTACGACGATCAGCATCGCATTCCGGAACACATGTCCGTAGAGCACGCGGGTCTCCGAAAGCCCCTTGGCTCTTGCCGTCAGCACGTACTGCTTGTCGATCTCGTCGAGAAAGGAGTTCTTGGTCAGCATGGTCAGACTGGCAAAACCACCGATGACCATGGCCGTGACCGGCAGTGCGATATGCCAGAAATAGTCGAGAACCCGACCGAGTGGCGACAGTGTATCGGCGTTCTCGCTGGCGAGGCCCCGCAGCGGGAACCAGTCGAGGAAGCTGCCGCCCGCGAAGACGACGACCAGCAATATCGCGAACAGGAACCCCGGTATGGCATAGCCGACGATGACCACGGCGCTGGTCCAGAGATCAAATGCAGAACCATCCTTCATCGCCTTGCGAATGCCAAGCGGTATCGAGATGAGATAGACCAGCAAGGTGGTCCACAGGCCGAGCGAAATGGATACCGGCAGCTTGTCGATGACCAGGTCGATGACCTCGCGATCACGGAAGAAGCTCTCGCCGAAGTCGAACCTGAGATAGTCACCCATCATGCGCACGAAGCGTTCGAGTGGCGGCCGATCGAAACCGAACTGGCGTTCGAGATCGGCGATGAGTTCAGGCTCGAGTCCACGCGAACCGCGGGACAACGCGTCCGCTTCAGTGGACGTCGCGCCGAGGCCACCCAGACCGCCACTCTGGCCGCCACCCTGGCCGCCACCTTGACCACCGCCCGCAGCCGGCAGGCCGTCGGACGACGGTCCAGAGATTCGCGACGTTGCACTGACCGCCTGCCCCTTGATCTCGGCGAGCAGTTGCTCGATCGGCCCTCCTGGAGCGGCCTGCACGATGACGAAGTTCAGCACCATGATCCCGAACAGTGTCGGGATGACGAGGAGGAGACGTCGAATGATATAGGCGAGCATCGCTCAGCCGCCGCGGGTCACTGATCGTGGTGCGTCAAGGCGATATCGACGGACTCAGAGTGCGGCTTCCTTTTCCGGATCCACCCACCAGGTCTCGAAGCCGAGCACCGTCGTGGGCATGATCGCGGGGTGACTGAACTTGTTCCAGTAGGCCACCCGATGAGTCGGTCCGAACCATTGCGGAATGATGTAGCGCTCATGCAGAAGGACACGGTCGAGCGCACGCGCCGCCGCCACCTGTTCATCGCGTGAATCCGCGGTGACGATGAGCTTGATGATGGCATCGACCGCCGGATTGGCTATGCCCATGGTGTTTCGCGAGCCGGGCTCGTTCGCGGTCGAGGAGCCCCAGTAGTCCACCTGCTCGTTGCCGGGCGATTCCGACTGTCTCCAGGCACCGATGATCATGTCGAAGTCGAAGTCCTCGCTGCGCTTCTCGTATTGCGCACTATCGACGATGCGCACTTTCAGCGTGATGCCGAGACGTTCGAGTGTCTTTGCATAGGCCAGGCCGATCTTCTCGAATGTCGCCGAACCGAGCAGGAACTCCATGTCGAGGTTCTCGCCAGTTGCTTCACTCGTCATCTTCCCGTCGCGAACGCTGAAGCCCGCTTCCTTGAACAGGCGCAAGGCTTGCCGATAGTTTTCCCGCAGGTTGCCGCTGCCATCGGTGCTCGGCAGGCTGAACTCCTCGGTGAAGACCGTCTCCGGCACCTGATCGCGAAGGCTCTCGAGAATCTCGAGTTCGCGCCCCTCAGGCAGTCCGCTCGCCTGCATCTCGGAATTCTGGAAATAGCTGTGCGTGCGCTCATAGGCGCCGAAGAACAGGTTCTCGTTCATCCACTCGAAGTCGAACGCGTAGCCCAGGGCTTCACGAACGCGCCGGTCCTGGAAACGGGGTTGACGCAGGTTGACAACGAAACCCTGCATCGTCTGGAGCGCCTGGTCGGGAAGCTCCTCGCGAACCACTCGACCCTCTTTCACCGCCGGGAAGTCGTAGGCAGTGGCCCAGTTCCTGGCAATGTTCTCGAGACGGAAGTCGATGTCGCCTGCCTTGAACGCTTCGAGCATCACCGACGCATCCCGATAGTAGTCGTAGCGGAGGACATCAAAGTTCTCATGCCCGACCCGGACCGGCAGATTTCTGCCCCAATAGTCATCTACCCGCTCGTAGGAGATCGAACGACCGGGGTCGATCTTGCCAAAGCGATAGGGCCCGCTGCCGAGCAGGGGTTCCAGCGTGGTCGTCGCGAACTCGCGCTCCGCCCAGAAATGCTTCGGCATGACCGGCAGTTCACCAATGATCAAAGGCAGCTCGGCGTTGTTACCTTCTTTGAAGGAGAACTTGACCGTGTGTGGGTCGATCGCCTCCGCCGTGGCTACCGCTTGCCAGTAGGTTCGGTAGAGGGGATGACCTTCGCTCATGATCGTGTCGAAGGTCCACACGACGTCGTCGGCCGTCAGTGCAACGCCATCGTGCCAACGCGCTTCACGTCGCAACCGGAAGATCACCCAACGCTTGTCGTCAGCGACTTCGATGGACTCTGCGAGGAGACCATAGGCGGTCCCCGATTCATTGTTCGAGCGAGCAGTCAGTGTGTCGTAGAGAGAAGTCGCACCGATGGCGGCCTGTCCCTTCAGTATGTAGGGGTTCAGATTGTCGTACGAACCAACCCTGCCCAGCGTCACGGAACCGCCCTTGATAGCGCCCGGGTCGGCATAGTCGAAGTGCTCGAAATCGGGCGGATACTTCAGATCACCGAATACCGAGAGCCCGTGCGTCGGCTCGGCTGCCAAGGCTGACGTCGAAACCACGGGTGAAAAAACCAGCCCGGCGACCGCTGTCAGTACCGCCGCAGCAATGCGGCGCACGACGGGAAACCTCTCGTTCATGCAAAGGACTCCAGTTTCGAAGCGAGTGACGCTGTTTTTTACGGATTGCCGCGCGGCAAGGTTCTCTGCACCATCATCGTTCATGCCAGACATCTCCCAACGGAGCCGAAGGCCAGTGCGTCCGGGCCGCCTCGCTACTCCAATCGATGAGCACACGTCCGCTTCGACTGTCATCAATGCCGCTGTCGATCCAGCCCGAACCCTGGCTCGAACCCTGGCCCGAACTCAGGCCCGAGTTCAGGCCCCGGCCTGTGCCCGATACCAACCCGGATGCCTGAACCAACAGCAGCACTGCTACCAGCAACACGGCGGCGGCGACAACGGCAAGCGCGATCTTGACGACACTCCAGGGGCGCTCGCCGCGCACCTTGCCGGTTCGGCCATTCACCACGAAGCGGTAGGTCTTGTCGCGAAAACGGAAACCCGCACTCCACAGCGGCAGCAGAACATGCTTGAAGGTCGTGTCGCTGTGTCGTGTCTGCAGGGAATTGACGCGCTGACGGTCACCGCCGATGGCCCGACGAACGTCGCCACGGATCGTGTCGTCCATGACCTTCTGAGCGATGTTGAAGCCTTTATCAAGATCCACCTGATAGACCTCGCTCGAGAACCCGGCAAGATAGTCTTCCGTGTAGGGAACGAGGTTCTCGAGATCCCAGGGGGCGAGCCAGTCCGTGATCTTGCGCGGCAACGTTCGGGTCGCCCCGACCAATACATCATCGAAGTGCCGCGTGGTCCGTCCACTAGCCTGTGACCAGCGAATCTTCGGTACCTGGCGCGTGCGCGTGACGCGACGCCCATTGACGGTGGTGGTGTAGCGCTGCGTCACATAGTAGACGTCACCCCGTTGCCCGGTGTAAGCGGTCGCCGTGTCACTGTCATAGGTCCAGTAGGGTAGATAGACCCCGCTCAACGACGTATCTCCGTGCGCATGCTGCTGCAGCGCCGAGGGTGCGAACCACAGCCCTCTCAGCCATTTCCGATATGCGTCACGTGCGGCTTCCGCAGTCACCGCGAAAGGTAGCAATCCCTTCGGCTTGATGAGCTTGTACTCGCCCGTCTCGGTGACCACATTCGTGCCACAGAAAGGACACTCGCCCGAATGAACGTGTGCATCCAGGGCAAACTCGGCGGCACAGTTCGAACAGCCGATGACGTTCTGCTCGACCGATGCCGGTCTTGCATTCTGCAGCCGTTCCAGTGCAGTGTGCAGATCGAGTTCCTCGATCGTCTCCCGACTCGCGAGGATGGCATTCCGATGGCCGCAATAGCGACACTCGAGCGTGTTCGTGCCGACCGCGTAGTCCAGCACGGCACCGCACTGTTCACAGGGGAAACGCCGCTCGGTAAGCGATGCCGTGGTCGCTTCGCCCACCTCACGTGCCTGTGCCGAATGCCAGTCATAGGAGGGCGCGCCGACACGTTTCGACGGCTGACGCTGCACGCGCCGCTCGAGTGCGGCGTTGAGGCGTTCTTTCAACCCCTGCCGGCGCATTGCCCCACCGCCGTTCGGGTCCGGACCATCGCGTTGTGCGGACCTGTCGATGGTCGGGATCAGCGCGGCGGCAACGGCGGAGGCCGTCTTGCGGCGACGTCGGCAGCAGCCTTCAAAGCCGATTCGAACAGCGTGGCGATCTCTGCTACTTCGGATGCCGCTCGCCAGCCACTCATGCCGTCAGACCAGACCAGCGTCTCGCTCGCGAGCGTACCCGCCTGGATGCGACGCTCGAGCTCCTTCGGGCTGTGTGGCCCGTCAGCTTCGCCGTCGACCTCGATGAAGTACTCATCGTCCGCCGAGGGCGGCGCCGGCGGCTGCCGAGATGAGCCCGCAGGCGTTTCTCCTGTCTTTGCAATGCGATCTGCCATCGCCATGCCGACACCCATGCCGACACCTGCGGCGGCCGCACCGCCACCGACATTGGCCGCAGCCGTGGTCATCGCCTCACCGGTCTGATATTTCAGGAAGTCATCGAGATTACCGGTCATGCCCCGACTCGTCCGTTCGTCCAGAGCTTCAGCGACCTTGGGCGGCAGCGAGATGTTCTCGACCAGCACCCGCGTCAATTCGAGTCCGTATTCCTCGAATTCCGGCGCAATGCGGGTGGTCAGGAATTCACCAAGCTGATCGTAATTGGCTGCCATGTCGAGGACCGGAATGGATGAGCCGCCGATGATCGAGGCAAAGCGCGAGGTGATCAGGTTGCGAAGTTGATCGCTGATCTCGTCGGTGGTGAAGACACCTTCCGTGCCGACGATCTCGCGCACGAAGGTCAGCGGTTCGGTGATGCGCGTACCATACGTACCGAACGCGCGTACGCGCAATCCACCGAATTCCGGATCGCGCAGCATCAGCGGCTGCTTGGTGCCCCACTTCAGATCGGTGAACCTTCGCATGCTCAGGAAGTACACCTCGGCCTTGAACGGGCTCTTGAAGCCGTGGTGCCAGTTCTGCAGTGTGGTCAGTACCGGCAGGTTCTTCGTCTCGAGCTCGTAGGTACCCGGTCCGAGTACATCTGCCACCTGCCCTTCGTTGACAAACACCGCGACTTGCGTTTCGCGAACGATCAGCTTGGCACCGTACTTGATTTCATTGCCGTAGCGCTCGAACCTATAGACCATGGTGCGCGTACCTGGCCGCGCATCCGAGTCATCAGTCCATTCGATGACATCGACGAACTCGTGAAACAACATGCTGAACAGGCCCATCGTTTCAGCCTCCGGCAACCGACGGGCCGCTGCTCCGTGCCGACGCCTGCTTGAGGGATGCCTTCAGGTCGGCTTCCATGACCTCGAGTTGCCGCTCCGCGTCAGCCCGCTTGCGTTTGCCTTCGTCCGCTATCTGCAAGCTCTCCTCCACTGTGGCGATGAGATTCTCGTTGGCCCGCTTGACCGCGTTTACATCGAACACGCCGCGCTCGAGTTCCTCGCGTACCGTGCGATTGGCCGTGCGCAGGTTCTCCGAGTTCTTCTCCAGCAGCTCGTTGGTCAGATCACTCGCCCGTCGCACACTCTTGGCGGCTTCGGCCGAGCGGAAGATCGTGACGGCCTGGGCGAGCTGCTGCCGCCACAGCGGCACGGTATTGACAAGCGTGGAGTTGATCTTGTTGACGAGGCCTTTGTCGTTCTCCTGTATGAGTCGGATACTGGGCAGGCCCTGCATCGCGACCTGACGTGTCAGTTTCAGATCGTGCACTCTTCGCTCGAGATCGTCACGACCACTGCGGACGTCACGTAGCTCCTGCGCGACGAGCACCTCATCGCTGCTTGCCGCCTTCGCCTCTGCCTCGGGAATCATCGTCGCCTCGATGTGTTCGAGCTTCTGCTCGCCGGCAAGGATATAGGCCTCCAGGTTGTGGAAGTACTCCAGATTCGCCGTGTACAGACGATCGAGCGAGGCAATATCGCGCAGCAATACTGTCTTGTGCCCTTCGAGGTCATCGGTAACCGTATCGACCTGACCACGCACGCCTTCGTACTGCTGAATGAACTTCGCCACCGGTGACACGCCGCCGAAGAGCTTGCGCCACAACCGCGTGAAGAACCCGGCCTTCTCGTTCGGATCGAAATCCGCAACCTCGAATCCGCGCAACACAGACACCATGTGATTGAGCGACTTGCCGGCCGAGCCAAGATCCTTGTTGCGCACACCTTCGAGCATGCTGTCGGAAATGGTCGTCAATTCCTGCTGCGCCTTGCTACCGAAGAAGATGATCGAGTTACTGTCGCCGAGATCGATTTCCTGCATCAGCCTGTCGATGCGCTCACGCTCGGCGGGATCGACCTGTTCGTAGGGCACCATGTCGTGCATTTCGGTACCGAGTTCGGGCAACGGTTCGGTGCCGGGCACGATGGCCGCGTCGGTCGCCGTCGTGGTCGTCACCCGGCTGTTCTCATCACTGCTCGTGGCCATGCTTTCTCCGCTCGTCAATCGCGCGCCTGCGGCGCGTCTTCAGTGCTCGAGACCACGACTCGCGGCCTCTCCCCGATTCTCGCACGGCAGACGCAGACTCGCCTACGCTCACGCGCGTTGCCGTGCCGTGTGCCACGCTAGTGGTGCTTCAGGTAACGCCCTCTTTCTCGAGCTGCATCTGCAGCACCTCGATCTGCACATCGAGTTCGGTCAGGTTGTTCTCGCGCAGTTTCAGCTGCTGCTCGGCAATGGTGGTCTCGATGGTGCCGAGCACCCGCCGGAAATTTTCTTCGAGTGCAGGCGCCTCGCTCCCGGCAGCCGGCACGCCCTTATGCGAACGCGCATAGCCTTCGGTAACCTGACGCGCACCGTCGAGATAGACTTTCAGGAATTTCCGGGCACGTCGTGCATCGACCGGATCGCGTTCGATGGTCACGAGTATCTGTCGAGCCTCGTCGGCGATGCGCCGCAAGCGATCGCGAAACTCGACGTTGTCGATCTTCCGGCTTGCCTTCTCGATAGCGACAATGCGGCCTTCTGCCTCATCGAGCAGCTCGACCAGCTCCTCGGTAGTAATGCCGATGGCCGCAATATCCGGATCCTTTCGCGTGCCGTCGAAGTCGTAGTAGAGATAACAGCCAAGCAGCACGGCAAGGCCGAAGAGAATGCTGGTAACAACGCCGTGCTGGCCGGCCAGACCGAAGAAGGCAACGATCGTCACACCGACAGACAGCAAGCCCGCGCCCACGGCACGGTAGCGAACGGTGCTTGCCCGGCGTCGAAGGTTGCGTCGGATGGCCTCGTTGTCGAGCCGGATGCCTTTCCTGATCAGTGTCGCCGCCGCCATGGCGAGTGCGAATCCCGTGCCACGGGCAACGGCCTTGACAACTTCACCGTCCTGCAACGAGAAGGCCGCGGCGGGCAACAGCGGGAAGGCAAGCACGTAGAGCAGCCAGCCGCGCCACAACACAGGCTGCCTGGCCTCGGGATCGTAGCGCTTTGCGTTACTCATGCGCCGCTCGCGGTCAGCGCGGTACTCGGCGCCTCCCGGTTGCGTTCCAAAGGCCGAAGGGCATTCCCCTGTACAGGCTTCATCCTGGCCCCCGGATCATGTCAGCTCCCCTCATGTCAGCTCCCCTCATGTCAGCTTCCCAACAGGGCCTGGCAGGAAACCTGTCCGACCGTCGCGAGCAGGATGACGAAGCCGATGACGCGTTGCAGGTACTTGGGCATGGCGTACTTTCTCAATTAGAGTGAATTGCCTAGAGGGAATTGCCGCATTGCGTTGGTCGGGCCGCGTAGGTCGGGCCGCGCAGGCCGGATTGCCAATGCCGCTCAGCTTTCGCGCCGTTGAACCCGGTAGACGCGTTCGTCCAGCGAATCGAGCCCCCGGTCAGCCAGATTTCCCAGCCGCTTCGCACCGCTGTAGTGTGCCAACGTTTCCATGTCGAAGTCCTCGCCGAGCAATTCGTGAACTGCATCATCGGTCACCGCAAACGGCGGACCCGACATGCGTGACTGGTCATAATCGATCGCGATGACAAGCCCATCGCTGCCGGGCGGCATGATCCGGCCGAGCTGTTTCGCGTAACGCGGGCGCAAGGCCTCGTTCATCGCGATCATTGCCGCCCGGTCATAAACTGCGGCTATTTCGTCAGAAATCAATCGTTCGGGTTCAAGCAGAAAGAAGTCGCCGACCAGCAGGTGAATGCCGTCCGCCCGGCCAAGCCCGCTCCAGATATCGAAAGGGCCATCGACCCGGCGTGTTGCCTGGAGTCCGTTCTCTGCAAAGAAGTCACCGACCGCCTTTTCACTCAACTCGATTCCGAAGACTGCGTGGCCTTGTTCACGAAGCCACAGCATGTCGAGGGATTTTCCACACAATGGCACAAACACCGCCGCAGACGGGGCAATTTCGAGTGTCGGCCAGTGTTCGGCCAATCGCTTGTTGGCGCGGTCCTGATGAAAACCGATGCGATCGGAATTCCATCGCTCGTGCCAGAAATCAGCGTCCATCACAGGTGTACCTCGGCGGCAGATCTGTCGATTATGGCGGAGGCGTCGTCGTGATGAAGCACCTGCCCGGCGAGCTTGCCGGTAACATAGAGAAGCTGCCGAGCTGTATACAACGCTCGCATGGGACTCGACACGAGACCAGCACAGGCAGATCCCGGCCGCGTCAGGGAATGGCCTCCAGTAAAGTCAGAGGCGGCGCGCTCGGTCCCTCCAGGTAAACCCGGTTCTTCTCGAACTGCTTGCCGTCTATCAGCGCGCGATCGGCTCGGCCAATCACCTGTTTCAGCGATTCACCCGCTCTGTAGACAGCGACGCCGATCGTGACTCCGACCGGGTAGCTTGCCCGCTCCCGCACGATAGGCTCACCGACGGTCGCCTGCCGAATGCTCTCGAAGGTACGGTGAGCGTCGACGCCGTCACGGAGTCGCATGGCCACGACGAACTCATCACCACCCGGCCGACCGACGATATCGCCCTTGCGCAGGCGCGCCTTGAGCCGACGCGTGAACTCCTTGAGCACGGCATCCCCGGCGGCATGTCCATGGGTATCGTTTATCGTCTTGAAGCCGTCCATGTCGAACATGGCGATTACGAGTCGCGTCTGTATTTCATCGGCGCGCCGCTCCTGGGCGAGCCGTTGCAATCGACGATCGAACTCAACGCGCGACAGCGCCCCGGTCAGCCGGTCTATCGTGGCATCACGGTGGAGCCGCACGATCGGTTGCATCAGACCGTGCACGGCGCAAGTTGCGACCAGGGCCATGAGCACCACAACCGCGAGCAGCACTGGCCAGTGTGTTGCGAAGTAGTTCGACATGTCAAGCTTGTATTTCACCACTGGCATGTGCACGAACAGTGACAATCCGCGCGACAAGTGACCCTCGCCGAGTGGACGCATCAGGGCGAAATGCACACCATTCTCGAGAGCAAGCTGGCCGGACACGCCGGCACCGATTCCAGACGCTGCGTCATCCGCCAATGCGCGGAACAGAAGTGGCAGGGAATCTCCCTTCAGTTCGTCGACGGCGGGCAATCTGGCCTGTTGTCGCGCGAAATCCACCCATCCTTCCGTGGTCGCTGCAATGACCCTCTCGGCGTCGTCGAGCACCGCCGCGTTGCCTTCGCCGGCACCCGGAATCTGATCGATGAAACGTGAGAATGCGCCGATATCGATGGACAGCCCGAGGATGCCGATCCGCTTGCCGTCCGGACCATTGACCGTCATCGATGCGGTCAGGCCCGGCACACCGGAAGAGAAGTATGCGAACGGGTCGGACCACGCCAACGCGTGACTGTCGCTTGCCGAGGCATACCAGGGGCGGGCGCGCGGATCGAAAGAAGTCGCACGCCTGATCGACTGACGCAGCCTGCCTTCCGTATCGGCAGGATAGTCGTACTGCTCCTCGCCACCTGAAGGTGTCTGCACGACGATCCGCTTCAAAAGATGTTCATCGCGCCGCACGACGGTCACGAAACTACCATCATCGCGAGCGAAGAAGATCGAATGGAGCTGTCGATCGGACTTCAACCGGGAGCTGAACCAGCGTGCCAGCGCCTGATCGTCGGACGGTTCCAGCATGCCGAGACCGATAATTTCGGCGCCAGCCTCGATGGTCGCCTCGGCATCCTGCAGGAACGTCTCGGTCCGTGCAGCCACGGTTTCCGCGAGCGTCGAGAGATTGCGACGCGTGTTTTCGTCCACATCCTGCTCGACGCGCTGCTTTGCATCTCCAGCGAAGAGAATCACGGTGCCGATCTGCAACCCCAGGACAGTCGAGATCAGCAGAATTTTCAATATCGACGGCTTCACAATTTTGTGGTAGGCAAACTCTGTGCCCACTCTGGCCAGCCCTGCCACGACGACCTCGATCGCGATACCATCACGACTCAACCGTCGACCAGTCAGAGCGCGCGATACATGAGCCAGAAAAGCATCCTTGTCACCGGTGGCGCGGGCTACATTGGCAGCCACGTGGTCAAGCTTCTCGGTGAGCGCGGCGAATCGGTCGTGGTGCTCGATGATCTATCCACTGGCCATGCGGAAGCGGTCTTGCACGGCGAACTCGTCATCGGCAAGACCGGTGATACCGAACTCGTGCGCCGCCTCTTCCGCGAGAACGACATCGACACCGTCATGCATTTCGCGGCGCACACCATCGTGCCGGAGAGTGTCGAGAACCCGCTCAAGTACTACGCCAACAACACCTGCAGCACTCGGAACCTGCTCGAGGCCTGTCAGGAAGAGAAGATCGCGAATGTCATCTTTTCCTCCACCGCCGCGACCTACGGAATTCCGGGTGACGCAGACACACCCTGCCGGGAAGACATGTCGACGTCGCCTATCAATGCCTACGGCATGTCGAAACTCATGTCGGAAACGATGCTGCGCGACCTGAGCCTGGCAACGCCACTCAAGCATGTGGTACTCCGCTACTTCAACGTCGCAGGGTCTGATCCTGATGGCCGTATCGGTCAGTCGACTGACAAGGCCACGCTGCTCATCAAGGTCGCAGCGGAAGTCGCGGTAGGCAAACGTGACGCTCTCTACATGTTCGGCACTGACTACCCGACGCCCGACGGCACAGGCATTCGTGACTACATCCACGTCACCGATCTGGCGTCCGCACATCTCTCGGCGCTCGATTACCTTCGGCAGGGAGGTCAATCGACCTTGCTGAACTGCGGGTACGGCCACGGCTTCAGCGTTCGCGAGGTCATCGATGCCGTGGAACGTGTACACGGCGAGAAACTCGAGGTCATCGAGAAGCCGCGACGCGCTGGCGATCCGCCGTCACTGATCGCCGCGGTGGGAAAGATCGCGGAGACACTCGACTGGACACCCGAGCTTGACGACCTGGATACCATCGTCCGTACTTCACTCGCCTGGGAGCGCACGCTGCTTGCACGAAGTCACAATCAGCAGAATTGACTAATTGCAGTATCGGCCACCGCATGTCCCACTACCGGCGGGGGAACCACGCCTGCAAAGTCAGCTTACAACGCGTGATCGAGCTGCAACTGATCGGTTCTAGCGAGGCGCGCGGCAAGAATCTCGGATATGAAACGGTAGTAGTGCAAGTGCACCTTCGGCGGTAATTCGCTCAATGAATCCCTGGTTACCTCGAGCACGCTACCTTCCGTGAGCGCCACCGTCTCGCGCGTTTCCGAGACGCCATTGATGAAGCCGAGCTCGCCTACGCAGTCACCTGCCCTACGCACCGCCAGGAGCTTGCCGTCGCCACTGATGCGCGCCAGGCCGTCAGTCAGGATAAGCAGACGTCGATCGACGTTTCCGGCCCGGAGCAACACATCGCCCGGCGAGAATGATCGCACCGTGACCAGTTCGAGCAGCTGGGCAATCTCGACATCGGAGAACGACAGAAAGAAGCTCTGCTGTTGCAGCTCCTTGATGAATTGCTGCTGAGCCGGTGGTCGTTGCTCGACGATCCGGAATTGCTCGACGAAAGGTAGCAAGGCATCGCGCATGGCACGGCCGGACTGGAACCTGAGTGAGGGCTTCTTCTGCAACGCACGGGCGAGCACGTCGGAAAGCTCGAGTGGCAGATCCGGACGAACATCGGCGAGCCGTGGCGCTCGCTGGTGCACGACGACCCGAAACAGATCCTTGACCTTCTTGGCCTTGAACAACTGGCGGCCGGTCAGGAGTTCGAACAACACGGTCGCCAGGGAGTAGAAATCGCTCGGCGGGCCGAGTTCATCGCCGAGAATCTGCTCCGGCGACATGTAGTTGGGGGTACCGAGGGTGGGCCCCTTGCGCATCAGCCCACCACTCCCGGTGAGGCCGACGGCGATGCCGAAATCGAGCAGTTTCACATCGCCGTTGTTGGCCAGCATGATATTCGCCGGCTTGATATCGCGATGCAGGATGTCGCGTTCGTGAGAATAATCGAGCGCCTGACAACACTCGGCGACAGCCGACAGGGCCAGGTGCTTCGGCAACAGCGTGCGGCCCTTGCCGAATTCCTTCAGCGAGCGCCCCTCGATGATTTCCATGACCAGAAAATTCAGGTCGCGGTACTGTCCAGCGTCGTGCACGGTCACGATATTGGGATGAGTCAGCCGCCCGGCAGCTACGATCTCGGTCTGATAGGCCCGCTGTGCCCCCGGCACCTTGCCGGTCGAGATGTGCGCCTCGCCGATCGGCGAAAGCTTGACCGCAACCTCGCGGCCGAGCACATCGTCGATGGCCCGATGGACGACACCGCAGGTACCCGAACCGATGCGATCCCCGATACTGTAGCGTCCGATCGCCTTCGGGACAGCGATGGAAAGCGGCTTGAAAGGAACGCGCCCGCCTGCCTTGAGCGACCCTGGCGGCGACCCTGGCGATGTGGCTGGCGTACCGCCGGCACCGTTGGCCGGTGCACGATGCCCGGCATCGGGCAGGCGTGCTTCGCCCGTCTGCCCGCCGGCAGTCGAATTTGCCGTCACCGATGTCTCGCTGCCCTTCGCGCCAGCTGACAGCGCACGCTCGTCCCTCATCGCGGAATGCTCATGCACCACCCCCTATTCCGACCGCATGGGTACGCCTGCGCGCCTCGACCGGCGAGGAGCCTTCACGACGGCACTCATGGGGCAGAAGGAGACGATGGCGGGGTCGTCTGGGTCGACAAGGACGGTCTTCATCATAACATCTGAGACTCCTCGACCTCGTGCGACGACACGCCGTCATCCGGGTCACTGATCGCAGCCGCCCCCGGGGGCAGCAGGACGCTGAGCAGTGTCACCAGTGTGATCACGTAGGCGAACGCTGCAAGGATGCTGACAGCAAGGCGCAGGTCGAAAGTATGCCGCAATACATGCGCCAACAAGGACAGACTCCAGACCAGCAGCACGAATTCACCAAAGGCCACGATTCCCGCGTCGGGCGCCTCTGCCGTCGCTGCCGGGTCGAAACCACGGCCTCTGCCGTGATAGACCGGAATCGCGACGAGATTGACGAAAGCCGACGCTCCGCACAGACCTCCGAAGGCCTGTTCGAATCGGCCTGGATGCCCGATGAGCGACAGCCCTAACTGAAAGACCAGCGCGGTACAACCCAGGTCGAGCACGATGTGGATGATGATTCGCGCAGCACTCTCTGTGCCGATCAGGGCAAGCAGATACGTGGTGGCCGCGAGCGCAAGGCCGACCCGCATCTGCGTGCTGCCACCCGGCAGATCCTGCGGCTTCCCCATCAGGAATGCGATGCGGAAGTACTGTCTGAGCAATTCGGCCACGCTGACCAGTCTCACGGTATGGCACGGGATCGTATCACCGAAGGCCAGGTGTATCATTCCCGCCCCAGCGTCAGTGCCGCAACACATGTATCAGCCCGGACAGCCCGTCAGCATGAACGAACGCTTCCGGGGCTATCTGCCGGTCGTCGTCGATGTCGAGACTGGCGGCTTCAATGAACGGACCGATGCTTTGCTCGAGGTCGCAGCCGTGCTGCTCGACTTCGACGAACGCGGTGAATTGCATCCGGTAAAAAGTCTGCAGACGCACGTCGTGCCGTTTGACGGCGCCAACATCGAAGCGAAGTCGCTCGAGATCAACGGTATCGATCCCTGGCACCCGCTGCGCGCGGCGCGCGAGGAGCGTGAGGCCTTGACCCACATCCTCGCACCCATCCGTGATGCGGTCAGCGCGGCCGGGTGCACCCGCGCCATTCTGGTCGGACACAACGCCTTCTTCGATCTGAAATTCCTGAATGCGGCGGCAGAGCGAACGAACATGAAGAAGAACCCGTTCCACCCGTTCAGCTGCTTCGATACGGTAACGCTCGGCGGACTCGCCTACGGTCAGACCGTGCTGGCACGAGCGGCGACTGCCGCCGGGCTGGACTGGGACACCAACGAAGCCCACTCCGCCATCTACGATACTCGCCGCACGGCGGAACTTTTTTGTGGCGTCGTCAATCGATGGGAGGCGCTGCACGCGGGAGTCGACTCGGCGCTACCGACATCAAGTGCCGAACAACGCTGATGTGGCCCGTTGACGCGGATACTTGCGCGATGAGAATGCAAACGCCGATTGCAAACGCATCGCTCACCTACGAAGTCGAGGGCGAACGTGTTATGACGTATCTATGAAAACAACTCTTGCGGCTGCGCTGCTCGTTCTTCCGCTGATCTTCAGCAGTACTCTGCACGCTCAAGGTGTCGACGACCGTGGCATTCGGGCCGCTGCGAGTGAGCTCGATCACGCCATCGACGAGAAGGACTGGGAGCGTGTCCGTGATCTCCTGCTCGACGAGGTCACGATTGCATTACCCGGCAAGGAGCGCATCACGATGTCCGCGGAAGCCCTGATCGCGAACTGGCAGGCGAACCTGCACAGCGGCAAGATGAGCTTTCACCAACGTGGCAGTGAAGTAGCCACGTTCGATGGAGCCGACAGCGCCGTACTGCGCTCCAAGGGCTACGCACGCTTCGAAGTGATCGGCATTGCCGGCGAGGATACCTACGAATTCTGGGCCGACTACGTGCACGAACTCGACCGCCACGAGGATGGCTGGCGAGTCAGGCACATCGCTTACGTGCCAAGGCTTGAGAATGGCAACCTCGCCGTCATGACGCACCGCTTGCCGGCAGAGTCGAAAGAAGGCGATGCGATGCCTTCGGGCGAGCAAACGGACGCCGATGCAGACGCTCCCACCGGCACGGTGGCTGACGGCGCGGAAGATGCTACCGCCAAGGATGAGGGTCAGCCCGACGCGACCACCGAATCCGGCGAGGCCGGGGACGCGGGGTCGACGGCGGACAAGGCTTCTACAGGCGACGACGCTCAGAAGGCTGACGCGGCCGAAGAGTCAGCTGACGACGTCGAATCGTCGTCTGGCACAATCGACGAAGAGACATTGGATGAATCGTCCCCGGACGGCGGGGAGGAGAACGCCGCCAAGCCAGAAGGCTAATCCGCGACGCCACAGCCAGAGCAACAGGACAGGCGGTGTCATTGGTCGCAAGGACGGGTAGCAAGGGACGGGTTGCTGGACGGGTTGCGGACGGCGGTAGCCCCTGTCCGGAACGGCAAAGACAGACATGACATTGAACGACGAGAACGTACTTCGTATCGACGAGCTACTCGCGATACCGCTTGCCGAGATCGAATGGCACGCCGTTCGCGCCCAGGGAGCCGGTGGCCAGAATGTCAACAAGGTCTCGTCAGCGGTGCATCTTCGATTTGACGTCGGCGCCTCGTCCTTGCCAGAGCCCGTCCGTGCGCGATTGCTGTCGAAACGCGACCGGCGGCTGTCAAAGGACGGCGTCATCGTGATCAAGTCACAACAGCACCGGCGTCAGGATCGCAACCGCGAGGACGCGCTGCAACGCCTGCGCGAATTCATCAGTGAAGCACTCGTCGTGCAGAAGTCGCGCCGCGCGACTCGCCCCTCACGGAATTCCGTTACCCGACGCCTCGACAGCAAGACACGCCATGCGCGACTGAAACAGTCGCGCGGCAAGGTGGACTGGTAGTGCTTCGGTTCGGCCTCAGGCCTATCTCACACCGATCTCACGCCGATCTCACGCCGATCTCACGCCGATCTCAGGCAACCTTCGCGTCGGCCGCCTTTTCGACCATTTTCTGCAGATCGCCACTTTCCGCCAGTTCGCTCACGATGTCACAACCGCCGACGAGCTCGCCTTCGACGTAGAGCTGCGGAAAAGTGGGCCAATCGGAGACCTTCGGAAGCGTCTCCCGAATGGCCGGATCAGCAATGATGTTGACGAAGGCGAATTCGCGATTGCAGGCCTTCAATGCCTCGACAGTTCGCATGGAAAACCCGCACATCGGCAACTGCGGCGTCCCCTTCATGTAGAGGATCACGGGATTCTCGGCGATCTGGAGAGTGATGCGCTCGGTGACGTCGGTAGATGGCTCGGACATGGCGGATCTCACGGAATTGAAGCTCGACTGCGGAGCATGGGGCTCGATGGCGTTTCCTGCAAGTGGGGCCTTTCCTGCAAGTAGCCAGGACCCGGTCTCGAGCCCGTTCGGGCACGGCCGATCCCCCGGATGGAAATCGGCCGTACCGTCGCTTGCGACGCTCAGGCGTACTGTGCGAAACGCTCGGAAGCCTTGGCCCAGTCGACCGTCTCGAAAAACGCATCGATATAGTCGGGGCGCTTGTTCTGGAACTTCAGGTAGTAAGCGTGCTCCCACACGTCGAGCGCCAGAATGGGCGTACCTTGTACAGGCGCGACCTGCATCAACGGGTTGTCCTGATTGGGGGTCGAGGTGACCTTCAGCGCGCCGCCTGCGACGATCAGCCACGCAAAGCCAGAACCGAAACGCGTGATTCCCGCATTTTTCATCTCCTCTTTCAGCTTGTCCATCGATCCGAACGTGCTGTCGATCGCGCTGGACAGTCCCGCGGCAGGTGCGCTGCCGCCATTGCACATCGAATTCCAGTAGAGGATATGGTTGTAGTAGCCACCACCGTTGTTGCGAACCGCTGGCGAGGTCTTGTCGTCGACGCTCTTCATGACGTCTTCGAGCGATTGGTCAGCGTGCGCGGTGCCGTCGACAGCACCCGTGAAGTTCTTGAAGTAGGTGCGATGATGGCGATCGTAGTGAATCTCCATCGTCTGTGCATCGATGCTCGGCTCAAGCGCGGTGTAGTCGTACGGAAGGTCGGGGAAGTCGAATGCCATGATGGGCTCCTCGTGCTGTGAAGGTGAATCGATACGGATGAGCCAGATGCGGGCCGACGGTCCTGCCGGATCGGCCAGAGGCTGCTCATGCGCTGTGATGATGGTCTCATTGCCCTCGGTCAGGTAGCAAGCCGCAGAGGATTTATCAGCTGTCGGTCGCGGCCCCTTCGCCTTCGATGGTCTGTCGCGCCTTCTCGTAGATCGCGATATCGAATCGACTGATCGAGGCGATCTCGCTCTTTGGAATGACGAGGTTGTAGCGTGACATGTCCGTGTCTTCGCTTTGCAATGCCTCGAAAATCTCGTCGTACTTGTGAGTCAGCCGGAGTTCAAGTGTTTCACGATCGCGATAGCCGCTGTGCGTCGGCACGATGGAGAGGAAAGCACTGTCCTGGTCGGGTTCCACCGAGGCCACGATCATGCCCACATAGACCTTGCGATTGACAAGGGTTACCTGCAGGGGTGCAAACGCGTCGATGACAGCGTTCAGAAGCCGACTCAGATCATCCTTCCACGCCACCTGCAACGCCGCCGGCTTGTCGTACACGAACGTGTTTATCAGCCATGCCGTCAAGGTGGCGACAAGCAGGCCGAAGAAGCAGTCAGCGGCAAACGTACCGTAGGCATCCAGCTGCCATTGAACCGTGCCGTCGTTGAAGAACGCGCCGAACAGCAGGAACGGGAGTCCGTAGGCGATGCAATAGAGGTAGGAGTAGTAGCCCGACTGGCGGGCGAGTTCATAGCGGAAACGGAAGCAGCGTTTGCAGAAGAAGAAGCCGATACCCCCTGCAACCAGGATTTCGCCTGCACCGATCACGGTTACTCAGTGAGAGGCGGGCTTCACGTCATCGTCAGGTGAATAGAGAGGCACGTTGCGAAGGCGTTCCAGCGTGCGTCTGAAGCGCCTCGCGCGAAACAGCTTCTCGGGGATCGCTCGCGCCACCCCGTCGCCTTCGATGGAGTAGAACTCTCTGAGAACCGCACCACGCGTGCGTTGCCCGTTCAACGGGACGGGGAGCGAATCGCTCGAATCGGTCTCGATACTCATGGACGGGTCAAGCCTCGTTGACGTTGTGCAACCATTGGCGGCACTTGAGTTGGCGGCATCGTCGCCAAGCACCTGAAACTATAACGTATGTTGCATGATCACGGTATCAAGCCAGCGCCCGTGCTTGTAGCCGACGTCCCGTAGCCTGCCAGCTTCAAGAAAGCCGACCGACGTGTGCAACGCGATCGAGCCTGCGTTATCGCTACCGCCGATGACCGCGATCACCTGCCGCGTCTGCCCCAGTCGACAGTGTCCAATCAGTCTCGTCAGCAGTGTTCGACCGACGCCCTGGCCGTGATGCTCGGACGCCACATAGACCGAACTTTCCGCCGTGAACCGGTAAGCAGGGCGTGCCCGATAGGCTGTTGCATAGGCATAGCCGATCAGCAAGCCTCTTTTCAAGGCAACAAGGTAGGGCAGCTCCAGGGACAAGGATTCCCACCAACGCATCTGCAGCATGTCGACGGTAGGCGGTGTCGTCTCGAAAGTTGCTGTCCCGAATAGCACTTCATGGGCGTACAAAGCCTGGATGTCGACGAAATCGTCGGCTCTCGCCTCCCTGACAGTGACATCCCTGACAGTAAATGGCGCTGGTGCTTTCGACACGTCAGTGATGGGCAGATGAGGGCGGCAGATCCAGCAATCTTTCCGCCAGGGTTCCGGCTTTCATCAAGACCGAAGAACGGCCATCGTTACAAGCCACGAGACTCGCCACACTGCGATCCCCGTTCAGCGCCACACCGGCCGACCACAGCGTGTTCGACCCTTGAAAGACATACGAAGCACGTATGGATGCAGGTGTTGCAAGCCAACCCATCGCCATGGCCGATTTCTCCGGTTGTTTCAGCAGATACTCGACGCTCGACGGCTGCAACAATCCGCCGCCGTCCGTCAGAAACAGCTGCACGAAGCGCGACCAGTCCGAAAGCGTCAGATGCACGGTTCCCGCCGATGAGAATACGCGTGGATTATCACTCACCAACACGTCAGGGGTGGCAGGCTTGCCTGGCCAGGCGAGGAAGCTACCCAGGCACAGGCGCGCATGATGCCCGTGGATAGCTGACGGCGGCCCATAACCGACAGACGTCATGCCCAAAGGGTCAAGAATGTAGTGCTGCAACGCCGCTTCGAACGATCGCCCACTCAGTCGATCGATAGCAGCTCCAACGACGATATAACCGAGGTTCGAATAAAGGAAGCGGCCTCGCGGGCCGGGGGAGACGCTAAGCGCAGCGGCCGTCAAAGCGCTTCGCTGTGCCACGAGAGGCGCCTCGTCCAACCAGTGTGCGCGCATCTGGACAGGTGATGGGTTGGCGTTCAGACCGCTGATACCCAAGAGCAGATCTTCAAGGGACCGTGACTCCCACGCGGGCGAGCACGATCCAGCGAGATCATCGAAAATTCTCACGACCGGAGTGCTCCACTCCACCCGGCCCTCCTCCACCAGTCGAGCCACCACGGCGGCAGTCAGTGCCTTGGTGCAGGATCCGATGTGCCAGGCATCAGACGCTCGGACAGCTTCCATTCCGTTCCGGAAACGCACTCCGATGACTTTGATGGCTTGCAGGCCGTCGACGTTGATTAGGGCTGCGCCTGCAGCAGGCACGCCTGCACGCTCTCGAAAGAAGGCGAGTTCAGTTGAGAATTCATCCGCCGGCGCACGGATAGCAGAATCTGTTCGTGCCACGGGCGCCTCTCCTTCAATCGACGTGCCGCTGCAGCGTCGTCACGTCACGCGCCCCATCCGACCTGGCGCAGCCTGCCGGGCGACACGATGACGGTGCCAGAGAATCAGGCCCAGGCCAACGATCAGAGGGATGGCCCAGTAACCCGGGTACAGCGCGAGGTCAGGATAGAAGCGAACAGCACCGAAGGCAAAGAAGGCGGTATAGACGGAAATGCCGGCACCGACCAGCCCCTTGATGTGTTCCATCTGCCAGGCGTGACTCGCCGGCCGTCGCGACAACATGAACCAGAGGTTCGTCGCGACCGTTGCAAATCCCACCATGGATATGCCGATCATGAGTGGCTGCCCCACCTCCCAGCCACGCCAGAGAACCTGCAGAGCGGCCAGCAGGAGCAAGGCCTGAAGAGCGAAGTTGTACCAGGCGCGATGTCCTGCATGCCGCCGGCGCAGATCGATGCATTGTTGCCCGTACCAGGCAAGGTTGATCGTCAGCACGGCGAGATACAGCATCATCCAGCCAAAGATCGCACGGATGAGCGTCGTTTCCGACAGATCAGGATGCTCTGTCAAACGCGGATGCGTCGCGACCGGGTCATGCAAGGTCACGATGCTGATACCGACCGCAAAGACGCCGGTGACGAGCAGGGCACGCACGAAGAGCCGTCCCCACCAGCGATGCCTGACACCGCCTTTTCTCGAGATGATCGGCACCCAGAACGCGACCAGCCCGACGGCTCCGGTGAGAATATGCCCGGCCACCAATGCATGGAAAAGCTGCAGACTGTTCATCCAGGCATTATCGTCGAAAGCCGACAGTGCGCGAAGCGACATCCTGATGAACGTTTCGACCGATGGCAGGTAAGCAATCCACCACCGCCGACGACGTTGCTGTGCGTGACGAAGATGGACGTCACGGCAGCGCCGTGTTTCGCCCGCCAGCACCCCGCACGATGTCACCGATCGCGTCGCTCATCCGCGTTGTCCTGCAAGGTGAGGGCAACCTCCTTGCGCTGTTGCCGGCGAGTGCCTACCGCGACAGCGTGGGAAGACTCGGCTACTCGCGGCGGGACATACTCGTCGTCAACGACCCCGCCCTGGCGCGCCGCATCCTGACGAACGAAGACGGTATCTTTCCGAAGAACGATCTGATGGTCGGCGCACTGGATCCGCTGGTCGGGAATTCGATCTTCGTCTCCAGTGGCGATACCTGGCGCCGCCAGCGCAGCATGATCGACCCGGCGCTGTCGATGATTCGGGTCAACCGTGCCTTCGACTCGATGACCACGGCCATCGATGACTATGAGACACGGCTGGATAGCGCTGCCGCGTCCGGCGAACCCGTTTCCATCGACCTGGCCATGAGTCACCTGACCGCCGACATCATCTGTCGTTCGGTATTCTCTACGTCGCTCGCATCGGAGACGGCGCGCGAAGTATTCGACGACTTCAAGATCTTCGAACGATCGGTCGCACAAGTCGAGCTGCTACGCCTCATCGTCGAACCGGCCTTCACACCGGTAAGGCAGCATCCGGCGGTGCTGGATGCCTGTGTGCGGATACGTGACCATCTGGGGGAGCTTCTCGACACGCATCTGTCAGAGGTGTCCGGAACTCGTGCCGGGGCTGCGGACGCTACCGCTGGCAATGGCGATCCTGGCGGCAAGAACCCACCTGCAGCGAATGAACCTGACGCGACCGAAAGTCGCTTCAACGACATTGCCAGCATGATCATGACCGCCCGCTGTGCAGACGACGGCAGCTCGTTCACAAGGAAGGAGCTGATCGATCAGCTAGGCGTGTTCTTTCTCGCGGGCCACGAAACCACCGCAAGCGTACTCACCTGGGTCATGTTCATTCTCGCGACGCGCTCCGACGTGGCCGCCCGGGTGCGAGCCGAAGTCATCGGCATCGCCGGCGACGGGCCGATCGCCTTCGAGCAGATACGCGAACTCCGCTATGTCCGCAACGTGTTTCGGGAGACACTCAGACTCTATCCACCGATCACATTCCTGCCGAGGGTGGCGATGGAAAAGACCACACTCGGGCACATGACCGCAAAGCGCGGTGCCATGATCATGGTGTCTCCGTGGACGATTCATCGACATCGACAACTATGGAAAGACCCTGAGCTGTTCGATCCCGATCGATTCCTGCCGGAGCGAGAGCATGAGCTGACGCCGGGCGCGTATCTCCCGTTCGGCGTCGGGCCTCGCGTCTGTGCCGGTGCGGGATTCGCGACGATCGAAAGTGCATTGATCATCGCGCGACTGGCGCGCCGCTTCGACTTCTCGGTAATCGACGCGGAGAAAGTTCAGCCGGTTGCCCGGCTGACAACCCGGCCTGCGAAGCAGATCATGGCTCGGGTCCGCAGGTCAGCCTTGCAATATCGCGTGTAGCGGCTTCGCCGAGGCTGGTGCGCCCGACAATCGAGCGCAGGATGATGGGCATCGACAGGGGTGTCATCAAGAGAAACGGCCAAGGATCGCCTCGCTGCCAGGTGACATCACGATGGCTTCGCATTACCGCAAGGTGCTTCTTCATGTCGTTCGGGCGAAACAGACTTGCCTGGGTTTCCGTCAGGCTCGTGTAGAACTGATGCAACTTCCGCTGGGGACGCAACGCGATCGACGTCGTTGATCCGGGATCGAGCAGCGCGCGAGCAAGCGCTCTCTGCTCGAAGAAGTGTACGCCACTGGTAAGACGCGGGTTGCACTCGATCGCCGCCGGCTGGCCATCGCCATCGTCGATGAAATCGAAGGCGATGAACCCACTGAACTGCCTGGCCTGCACGAACCGCTCGACCCAGCGATCAAGCGCAGGCGTGTCGATTCGCTCGAAGGCGGCGGCTACGGTGCCGGAAAAAAGAGAAGCTCGATAATTCACATTGGCGAGGATCCGACCCTGATGCGCCAGGGCCAAGGTGCTGCGGTGGGCTCCGTCCAGCCTCTCCTGCACGAGCATCGGTCGTCCGGGATCGACGGCCGGCAAGGAAGAACCGGTCTCAAGGTAGCGAATGTCAGTGCCAGAGCAGGAATAAACGGGTTTCAAGACGGTTGCCGAACGCGCCGCAAGCCTTGTGGCTGCATCGCTGCCCAACAGTTCAGTTGCCGGCACATTCAGGTCGAGCAAACCGGCCTCGGTGACGAACCGATACTTGTCATGCAGTTCCTGAAGTTTCACCGACGAATCCGCCAGGAATCGAACACCGGCCGGCAAGGCCTCGGCCAGGTGCACCAGGTGCAACGCTTCTTCCGAAATCGGAACCACCAGGGTGACACCTTCGCGGACGATGATATCGAGCATCTCTTGCCGATACTGCGCTGCGTCCACATTCGGCGCAGTCACCCGGAAGCTCCCGGAAACGGCACTGGAAACTCGACAAAGGTGCAAGCTGAAAGGCTCTGCAACAATGACGCGATAGCCGGCGCCGGCCAGCGCTCTGGCGATATCGAGCGCCTTGGGCAGACGCCCGAGTGACAGGAGCGCTGTCGGCGTCAATGGTTGTGCCGCGGCACCGACTTTCCGACTTCACGGTACTTGAGCGCTCGCTCGACCGTCGCGCCCTCGGCCAGCTGACCGGTGTGTTCCCGCGAGATTTCCTGCCAAGGCGTCTGACTCGCCGGAACCCGGGTTGCTCCCGCCGACATGCGCTCCCGCCACTCGGTCTCATCCACCAGAGCGTCACAGCGCCCCCCGTTCAGATCGATGCGGATCATGTCGCCGGTCTGCAACCACGCAAGGCCGCCGCCGACGACGGCTTCCGGGGACGCATTCAGGATCGACGGACTGTCCGCCGTACCCGATTGCCGACCGTCCCCGAGGGTCGGCAGACTCATGATGCCCTCGCGAATCAGTGCGTCGGGTGGCTGCATGTTCACGACCTCGGCGGAACCGGGCCAGCCAATCGGCCCGCAACCCCGTATGACGAGAATGCAGTGTGCATCGATCTCGAGCGAGGGGTCGTTGATGCGATCGTGATAATCCTCCGAACCATCGAAGACGATAGCTCGACACTCGAAGGCGTTTTCAGACCCCGGGGTGGAGAGATAGCGCTCACGAAATTCCGCTGTGATCACCGATGTCTTCATGATCGCCGTATCGAACAGGTTGCCGGTCATGACGACGAAACCGGCGTCGGTCGCGAGCGGCGCGTCGCGCGACCGAATCATCTCGCGATCGTGACTTTCACGCCCATCCAGATTGTCGAGCATCGAGCGACCGGTCACGGTCATGGCGGAGCGCAGCAAACCGCCTTCGCGCAACTCCCACATGACGGCCGGCACGCCTCCGGCGCGGAAGAAGCGTTCCCCCAGGTACTTGCCAGCGGGTTGCATGTTGACCAGGAGATCGACCGCATGTCCGTGGGTCTGCCAGTCCTCGGGAGTCAGCTCGACACCGATATGCCGGGCAATGGCGGTCAGGTGCGGCTGAGCGTTCGTCGAGCCGCCGATGGCGGAATTGACGACGATGGCATTCAGGAAGGCCTCGCGCGTCATGATGTCCGAAGGCTTCAGGTCGGCATAGGCCATCTCGACGATGCGCTGCCCGGTCGCGAGTGCCATGCCGGGACGCTCCTTGTACGGTGCCGGGATCGCTGCGCAGCCGGTCAGGGACATGCCGAGCGCCTCGGCCAGCGCGTTCATCGTCGATGCCGTGCCCATCGTGTTGCAGTGACCGGCGGAAGGTGCCGAGCCCGCCGCGCCGGTGATGAAGGTCTCCTCGCTGATCTCGCCTGCGGCCAGGCGTCGTCGCATGCGCCAGATGGAGGTGCCGGAGCCCACCAGCTCGTCGCCTTCGAAGTAGCCGTCTAGCATGGGGCCGCCCGACAGTACGATGGCCGGTATATCGACCGTGGCCGCCGCCATCAGGCAGGCTGGTGTGGTCTTGTCGCATCCCGTCGTCAGGACGACAGCATCGATCGGGTAGCCATGCAGGATCTCGACCAGGCCAAGGTAGGCGAGGTTGCGGTCGAGCGCGGCGGTCGGGCGCCGACTGGTTTCCTGGATGGGATGAACCGGAAACTCCATCGGAATGCCCCCGGCTGCGATGATGCCGTCGCGGACACGGCGCGCGAGCTCGACATGTATTCGATTGCAGGGCGAGAGGTCGCTGCCGGTCTGGGCGATGCCGATGATCGGCTTGCCACTGCGGAGTTCTGCAAGCGTGAAGGCCTGATTGGCATAGCGCTCCAGGTAAAGAGCGGTCTGATCGGGACGGTGCGAATCCGCGAACCACTCCCGGCTCCGGAAGGGACGCGCAGGGCCATTCTCGACGCTCATGTCTCGACGCTCATTCAATCAACTCCAACGATGCGGTTCGGCCGGCTGGACCAGTACCCGGCTCCCGATACTACCCGTCTGCGAAGGGTATCGGCACGACTGTCCGGGACAGCACGGCAGATGCGCGGCTTGGCGCAGTTCTTCGCCTGTAATACCATCGACGGTCCTGTCTGCCCTGGACACTTGGGATTCATGAGTGCATTGATGGCTGCCTACGGGCGTCTCCCCGTCACGATGGTAAGGGGTGAGGGTGCAGAGATGTACGACGACAAAGGGCGTCGCTACCTCGATGCACTCGGCGGAATTGCGGTTGTCGCACTCGGCCACGCAGACCCGGTACTTACCGATACAGTGGCGAAGCAGTTGAGCACCCTCCTGCACTGCAGCAATCTCTATTCGATTCCGGCGCAGGAGGCGCTCGGTGCCGAACTCTGCCGCCTTGCAGGGATGGACAAGACCTTCTTCTGCAACTCCGGGGCTGAGGCAAACGAGGCCTGTATCAAGATAGCCCGCCTGCACGGCCACGGCCGGGGCATCGAGAACCCCACCATCATCGTCATGGACACAGCCTTCCATGGACGCACGCTCGCGACGATTGCGGCGACCGGTAACACGAAGATCCAGAAAGGCTTCGGCCCGCTGACGCCAGGCTTCGTGACCGCACCTTTCGACGACGCTGACTCTGTTGAAGCCATAGCCGAAGTCCGCAATGACATCGTCGCCGTGATGGTCGAACCGGTGCAGGGAGAGAGCGGCATCCAGGTCCCCGAGAAAGGCTACCTGGCCCGTCTTCGCGCTATCTGCGACGCGCGTGGCTGGCTCTTGATCTGCGACGAGATCCAGTCGGGCATGGGCAGGACGGGTCGCTGGTTTGCGCATCAGCACGACGGTATCCAGCCCGACGTCATGTCGCTGGCGAAGGCGCTAGGCAACGGGGTGCCGATCGGCGCCTGTCTGGCCCGCGGCCCGGCGGCCGAGCTCATCCAGCCCGGCAGTCATGGCACGACCTTTGGCGGCAATCCGCTCTCCTGTAGCGCCGGGCTTGCGGTAACGCGGGAGCTTGCACGTCGCGACCTGGTCGCACGAGCAGGCGTACTCGGCACGCGCATGCTCGACGGGTTTCGAGCGGCACTGCACAATCGCCCGGGTGTCGTCGAGATTCGTGGCAAGGGGATGATGATCGGTATCGAGCTCGAGCAGGATTGCCCCGAACTCGTCACACGGGCACTCGACGCGGGTTTGCTCATCAACGTGACCGCAGGCAATGTCATCAGACTACTGCCGCCGTTCATCCTGAGCGATGCACAAGCCGACGAGATCGTCACCGGTGTGACCGCTCTGATCGAGAAATGGCTCGACGAGACCGACCCCGCCGGCCATGCTACAGGTGATCACTCGCCTGCAACGAATGGACCTCTGCCAACGGGCACCGAGGCCTGACATGCCACGCCATTTCCTCAGCGAGCTCGATCTGTCGGCGGGCGAATTCCTGTCGATCATCGAGCGCGGCAGCGTGTTCCGCCGCGAGCACGAGAGCGGCACCGGCAGCGCGTTGCTGCCAAGGCGCACACTCGGCATGATCTTCGAGAAGTCATCAACCCGCACGAGGGTCTCGTTCGAGACAGCCATGACACAGCTTGGCGGTCATGCGATCTACTTGTCCCCCGAAGGTACGCAGATGGGCCGCGGCGAACCGATCGAGGATACCGCTCGCGTCCTGTCCGAGATGGTCGACATCATCTCGGTGCGGACCTTCTCGCACGCCTCGCTCGAACGTTTCTCGGCTGCGTGCTCGGTGCCTGTCATCAACGCACTGACCGATCTGCTGCACCCCTGTCAGCTGCTGGCCGACATGCAGACCTTCCATGAAGTGTCCGGCAACATCGGCGGACGGACGGTCGCCTGGATTGGCGATGGCAACAACATGTGCAATTCCTACATCAATACCGCGCGCCTCCTCGATTTTGAACTGCGCATTGCCTGCCCGGAAGGCTACACCCCGGACGAGGCGCTCGTGGCGGCGGCGGGACAACACGTGCGCCGAGTCGACACGCCCGAAGAAGCCTGCAGGGGAGCTGACCTCGTCGTTACCGATGTCTGGGCGAGCATGGGTCAGGAGGATGAGCAGTCAGCCCGTGAAACGGCGTTTGCCACGTACAAGGTCAGCAGTCACATGATGCAGGAGAGTGCCGAAGGTGCGCTCTTCATGCATTGTCTGCCGGCGCATCGCGGTGAAGAAGTCGACGCCGACGTCATCGACGGACCGATGAGCGTGGTCTGGCGGGAAGCCGGTAACCGACTGCATGCCCAGAAGGCATTGATCGAATTTCTGCTGGATCGCCGCTGACGCCTGGTAGCCGTGCCGCCACGGCGGACAAGCTTGCTGACCCAGTCAGTTCAGGGTGCAGGGCTCATGGTGAGTCAACACGGTTTTGACGAGCTCAGAGCCCTGCTTCCCGCGCCGCATCCCGGACGGCCGATGGTGGCGTGTACTTCAGCGAAAACAAGAGGGCGTTGCTCTCGCCCGTATCGACTTCGGCACGACTCTTCTGCCGACGGTAGCGATACGACGCCGAAGCGGCCCAGGCTCGCTTGAAGCGCCACGTGAGTTTTGGCTCGAAACTGATGAAGCGCCGTGCGAAGAGATCGTCAGGGTTCGCGCCGAGTCTGTCGGGCTCGTAGGCTCGAAAACGGAACGAGGCGTCGAGCAGTGGCGTGATCGTTCGATACACGTCGGCAATCAGTTCCTGGGTCTCTACCTGGGTACCGATGCTGCTCGGTTGCACGTCCAGCCCGAAGCGTGCTGTGTAACGGGTCAGGCCGGCGTCCTTGCTGAGCGTGATGTTGGCCAGCCAGCCGTTCGAGTTGCTCTCGAGAGCCGCACGGCGTTCCTCGTCGAAATCCTGATCGGGGCGGTCGCTCGGTCGATAGGTATCCGTCTCGTCAGTGGTGTTGAAATACAGGCCTGCCTGCACACCCCCCTTCAAGGTCTGCGAGAGGTTGCGCTCATACCCGAGGCGAAACGAACTAGTGGTCGAGATCGCATCGCGCCCGCGCGGGCGGCGATAGATATCGAGCTGGCCCTCGCGCACGAGTTGGGGGAAATCGACATCCGCCGCCTCGACATCGGCCACGTAGTAGCTCGTTGCCGCGATCGCCGAGAAGGTCGAGATCGGTGACAGCTTGAAGCGATAGGTCAGGTTGAGTTTCGCCTCGTTGTAGTCGTCGAGTTCACCGGTGGGCGTGAACACACCACCGGCTTCGGCGATCGTCACCTGATCGATCGGCAACGGCGAGCCGTCGGCGGCTGTCGGGAAGTCGTCTGGACGATTCGGGTTGTTGTAGCGTTGCAGGTAGCGGGTATAGATCGCGTCTTGCGGGTCAGGCAGCTCATGCGAGACGCTGACGACACTGAAGGTTGCCTGCACGCTCGAACGACGCGTCAATTCGTGCTTGATGCTTGGTGCGATCTCGAGTCGCTGGCGGGCGACGTTGCTGCGTTGTGTCACGACGCCACTGTCGGTCGCTTCAGAGCCTTCGCTGCTCAGGTCGGCCGAGATGTCGCGACTCGGTGTGTCGAGCTTGGCGCTGGCGTCGACCCCCCAGCGGGTGCGCTCATTGCCGTAAAGCCCCTCGACGAACAGCACCCGGTTCGAATCGAGCTCATCGCCGTCGTACTCACCCCGCGTCAGCAGGCCATCGATGCGCACGCCTCCCTTGATCGAGGAGGTTCGAGATTCGCGACTGATGCCCAGATCGCCAATCAGGCGCGTCGCACTGACCTCGCGCTCGATACCCGTCTCGAGACGATAGTTGTCATCGAAGCGCTGGTCGAGAGCGATCGATGGCTCGTAGATCCAGGTGTCGGCCTGTACCGGCAGCGCTGCCATCAGGAAAACGAGACAGCCCGTTGCGCCATGCCTCGCCATGCGGCCCGCCCTCAGGGTACGACGACGACGTCGCCGCTCTGCAGGATGATGTTCTGTTCGAGGTCCCGACCCCGCTTGATATCACGATAGTCGAACGAGTAAGTGACTTCCTTGCCATCCTGACGACGCAATACCCGGATATCGCGCTCACCGGCATAGGGTGTGACACCCCCCGCGAGGGTCAGAGCCTGCAGTACATCGACATATCGACCGAGCGTGAACTGACCGGGCTCGTTGACCTCGCCAAGCACGAACACCGTGTACCCCGAGATTTCCTCGACGGCGACCGTAACCTCGGCGTCCGGCACGAAGCGCTGCAGACGCGAGCGGATCTCGTCCTGTATTTCGAGCGGCGTACGACCAGACACTTGCAGATCGCCCGCCAGCGGAAACGAAATCCCGCCATCTGGTCGGACCAGAACCTTGCGATCAAGATCCTCTTCCTTCCAGACAGAAATGTGCAGGACGTCTTCGGGGCCGATGCGATACTCGAGACCGCCTTGCGCGAAGGCAGAAGAAGACCCGACGGCGAACAGCGAAACGCAGCCGATGGCGGCCAGGTGCAACAGGCGCCTGGGAGCGCGCCGAATCGCACCACGCGCATTGTGGAAGGTGCTGGACATGAGGGGGCTCCGAACGATCGCGGGTGCTTCTAGAGTCAAGCACATGCTGGGATTCAATGGTCCGGAGTATAGCGGACTGCACGTCACCCGCCAGCACGGCGGGATGACGGCGAGGACGGCATGCCGGAGAGAGAACAACGGTGTTGCGTCAACGTGATGCTGACGCAACACTAGTTGATGGAACTCGTGACCGTGTCGATGACCTCGTCACGCAGGGTCGTTGCATCGTAGATCGTGCGGAACTGATCAACCTGATCGATGCGATCGGACTCGAGGAACAGTTCGCGCAGGTGACCGAAGGAAAACGGCTGATAGCGAAGCTCGGCGCGCAAGCTGAACGTGTCGCTGGTGTCGCTGGCAGGCACGGTCACACGGTAGGTCACAGTGTCCAGGCCAGCATCGAAGTCATCGTCATCCATCGCGTTGCCAAAAACACCAAAACTTGCGGCAACATCCGGGCTACCGGTCACATCCCGCTTGTTGAATCCCCTGGGTGTCAATCGGTTGTCCTTCAGGTAATAGCTGCCGTTCAATAGCGAGTGCGTGCGCTCCTCGTCCGAGTTGCCGACGATGGCCTGGTACACCTGCACGTCCCGTTCCGATGTGATCACGTCATGGTGAGGTTCCCAAAGCGAGGGGTTAGTGTCTTCGGCCACACCGACAATGCTGCCGTCGGCGTTCATGCGTCCACTCTCGAACACCAGTTCACCATCGCTGTCAGCGACCTGGACATGCAGGTAGACACGACGCGAGTGATATCCCGAGGGGAGCTTGTGGCCGGTCTCGTTGGTGACCTGTACATCGAATTCCAGTGTCTCGACATCGCCCTCGGTACTCAGGCCGACGTTGTCGATGGCCAGACTGGCAGACGTCGTCAGGAACTCGCGGTTACGTTCGATCGACGCATCGAAATCCAGGTCCGGCTCAATGCCGAGCTCGTTCGAGAAATCCCGCAACATGCTTTGCATGACCGTATTGGCGCCGAGGAAGGTGTGCTCGCGAAAGCCATCACGCTTTTCCAGCCCACTGCCCTCACCAAGTACAACCGGTTGATCAAGGGTCGGCATGTGGCAGTCCATGCACGATTTCTCGAGCGGACCGCCCTTGCGGTAGTCACTGAACAGCCACTCGGTGTAGTTGGCCTGCTCGGCGAAGTGGCCAGCGTCCTCGAGCGGCACACCGTCTTTGTCGATCGGCTCGATATTCAGATTGTGGCAGGTACCGCAGGTCTCTGATCGGCTCATGTGTTCACCGAGCTGTGCGAGAAAGCCGACCTGCGACTGCATGTAGCCCCCATCCGGATCGCTGTACTGTGCATACGCCGGACGGTCATCGATCGTCGTGCCACGATAGTCCAGCACCTTCCAGCCGCCGGTCTGCGCTTCTCCCGGCAAGCTCGATTCGAGACCAAGGTTGTCTGGATCCATCTGATGGCAGAGCGTACAGCTGACTCCGTCCATCGCATGATCGAAGGTCGTGTCTCCTGCGGCCATCGAGAGCAAGCCGGGAACAAGATCGCCGTCAGCCTCGGAGCCCTTGTCGAACAGGGACGGCATCGGCAGGCCCTCTTTCTTCACGTAGTCATTCATCATCGGTGCGTGGCAACGCGTGCACTTGTCGTTGATGTCCTCCTCGTGCATCGGAAACCGGTCGAGTTCGTAGGCGACAACGGCGTGCCAGTAAGGATCGCGAGTGGAGTTCGCCATCACGCTGGTCTCCCAGGCCTTGCCGATCGAGACGTCCTTCGGCCCGCCCTCGGTCGACACCGTCATCTCCTCGTTGTCATGACACTGGGAGCACTGCGCGCTGCCGGCATAGTGGTCGCTCTGGAAGCCGTGATTCGAGATCGCCAGCGCCGGCAACAAGCCGCGTGCCTCAGGCGGTGGCTCCGGCGTGATATCGACGATCGGCGGCGTCGTGCCTCCGGTCGTCCCGCCAGTGGTCCCGCCGGTGGTACTGCCGCCGGTCGTGGTCACCGTCTTCGAATTGCCACCATCTCCGCCACAGCTCGCCAGTGCTAGCACCATCGTGCCCACAACCAGTCGCCATCCTCGACATCTTGTCGGCGCAGCACCCACCCAGGACGTCTGCGCCCCTGATTCGCTTGTCATTCGATTGCCTCGATACGGCGGCACGCGGGGAGTCGTCGGCGCACCATTCAATGAATCTCTATCGGCAAGGTGCGACGCAAACTACAGTCCAGGACACGCTTCAACCTGGAATCAATAGTCAGAAGGTTCGAGCACGGAAATCTTGCTGGCGCCAAGGTGCCCGACCCAGATGGTTCCGGGGAACGGGTCGTCATTGCCGAGTGCGTCCACGTCGAGCGGTGACTTGCCGAAGTCTTCGACAAGCTCGCTCTTCGAGGTGACCGCCGTGCCGTTGCCATTCAGCTCGATTCGATAGACCGTCAGATTGAACCCGACGGCAATCAGATCACCCAACATGGCGCCACCGAAGTTGAACGCCGAGTAGTGATCGATTCCATTGGTCGAATCATTGATCGACGTTAGCGAACCGTCCTGACCCGAGGGCTTGAAGTTGCATTCCTCGGGGTTGGCCGCGACTTCGATCGGACTTTGCGGGTTCGACTGGTTGAAGGTATTGCCCTTGTTTCCGCGCACCGAATTCGGATGCCCGTGATAGCTACCCCTGGTGACCAGGTGTAACGTATCCGGCAGCTTCTTCCCGGTGTTGTCGAACTCGTTCTTGCAGTCGGCCTTCGCCCCCCCGTTGGTGTTCGGTCCGTTGTCGAAGGTATAGAGCTTGCCCGTGGGGGTCTTCGTCAGATCGTAGGCATTGCGGAATCCGGTGGCGAATATCGACACCGGACCGTTGGCAACGAGCTTCGCCTGATTCTTGCCGTTGTTGCCACCGAAGGGATCGTTCTCGCCGTTGGCTCCGGGACGATCCTCGTCATCGAGCGTCGGCAGGTCCTAAGTGCCATTGCCGATCTGCGCAAGGTCGATCTCGAGCACGGCGGCGGAGAGGGCATACTCGGAGGCCACGGCAAAGTTGTACGACGGCATGCCTTTGTTGGTGTGACCGCCACTCATCAGGAGGAGCTTGTTACCGTCCAGGACCATACCGTTCGGGGCGTGATTCTCCTCGGATCGCGGCAGGCCACGCACCATGTCCTGCTTCTTCCAGCCGTTTCCGCTCTTCGTCGGGCGATGCAGGATCCCGGAGTTGGTATCGAGGTTCGGGTTTGTATCGTTCCCGTTCGGCCCATTGCTAGCCTGCGGCGGCCCACCGCCCTGCCTTGGATCGCTCGATGCGACATAGATGATCGGGTCGGCAGCACTGCCCGTCACCAGGATACCGGTGACGAGACGCTTGTTGAGATTGGGATTCTGATCACCGTCATCGTCATGATTCATGACGGTACGCACCAGATCGATGGTCTCGAGATGGGTCGCCACGTACTTGTTCTTGCCGTTGCGCTGTACATCGAGAACGTGGATCGGTCCGTTCATTTCCGAGTAGTAGAGCTTGCCGTCAGGGCCGAACTGAAGCGATGTGACTTGCTTCACGACGATGCCGTTGACTTGCAGATCACTTGTCGTGAAGTTCACCGGTACCGCAGCCGGTTCGATGACGGCACCCGAGAATCCCATCTCGAGCGCTGGATTGTTGCGGTCATGGCTGACGCTCGCCTCGGCAGTCTTGTTACCCGGCCCATTGGAACTCATCGTCGCCGTCACACTGAGCGATTCACCCGGCGGCAAGGTCTTCGGTGTGAAATCGACCTCGAATGCCTCGGGCGTATCGCCAGTGAGCGAAATGTCGGTGATGGTGATCGATGGCGCTTCAGCGTCACCCGTATTGCTCAGCGTGAAATTCTTCGTGACGCTCTGACCGGGGATCGTCTGACCGAACACGATCTCATCCGGCGAGACGGTGAGATCGGACGTCAACGGAAAACGAGCCGTCCCATCAACGAGAACCACATAGGGCGCCGTCGCACCATCGATGGACGGACGTAGCCCGGCCGACTTCGGTCCGGGAGCCACGGGCGTGAAATCGAGCGTGAGCTCGATCGACTCACCTGGCTGAAGTGTCTGGAACCTGCCGAACGCGGTAGTGAATTCATCCGCGTCCTTGCCGATCATGGCCGCGGCGCCCAGTGCGATCGGCTCGGCATCCGGATTTCCCGAGTGCGTAAGCGTGACCGTCAGTGCAACCGACTCGCCGATCTCGACCATGCCCGCGTCGACCCGGACCGGCGTGACGTTGAGATTCCCGTTCCTGAGAATGGTCGCGGTACCGCTTAGCGGGACGATGAGGCGACCGGGCTCTGACGCACGCGGATCCGCACCATCATCACCCCCTGCCGTCGTGCCGCCATCAGCCCCGTCATCCGTCGCAGCTTCGGTTTGCGACCATGCCGTCAGGGATGACAGCAGCAGCACGGTGGCAAGCAGCACATGCCCGGACCCGTCCGGAAGCTTGTCGATCATCGCTCGTCTGTACTCCATTTCGCGTCATGACAAGCGCCCCGCATTAGCCGCGACTGCGACCCGGTGCAAGTTCCGTACTCGTCTCGCGAGGCATGCCACGGTAAAAGCGCGTTAGCTCACACTGACGACCCTCACCGAGGCGCGATACCGGCATACAATTCCAGGCATGGAAACAAACGTAACAATTCAATCGATGACCCGACCGTGCAGATTGCTCCTGCTGCCGCTTGCGCTCGTTGCCGGCGGAGTCACCATCAACGTGTCTGCCGAAGACGGCCCGCTCGATTCGCCCTTGCCGGAAACCACGAACGTGCCACCGGGTCAGGGGGGGGTCTCGGCACCGGCGTTGACCCCGGCGCCGGGTATCACCGGGCAGGACTCGCTGATTCGCGCGGTGCAAGAGGAACAGGACGAGCTCGAAGCGCTGCCCCAGCCTGAACTCGAGGAACGTGCCGAGGATGGCGAACGCGCGGCTCAGGTCGTCCTCGGCGGTGATTTCGCCCGCGAAGCGGAGTCTCTCGCCTTCGCACCCGCTGCTGCCAACGACGCGCTGGCCGATGCGGTGCGCTGGTACAACGAGGCAGCCAGCTACGGGTTTCCCGGAGCGCCGTCGCTCGATGAGTCGGGCATCGACTTCTACCCGATTCGCATCCAGCGATCGCAACCTTGAGGCCGATGAGGATCTACCCGCAAGAGCCCTCGTCACCGAACCGTATCAGCGGGTGATCCGGTTCGGTCTTGCGCCGCTGTGCCAGCAAGGGCCTTGCCTCGCGTAGTCGACTGCATTTCAACAAGGCGTGCACCAGCCACTGTTTGAAGAGGTCGCGCTGCGCCTTGCTGCCACCCAACTCGGGCAGACGCTCGCGAACGGCCAGCAACAAAGTCGCCGCCTGCTCATGATCGCCTCTCGCATGGGCGTGTGCCCCTCGCGCGCAGGGAATGCCGACATTCGACCAGAGTGCCTCGTTACCGGGAACGAAAGCACCATCGACCTGCGACTCGATCAGGGCAAGAAGATTGTCCGCCCCTGGTGAGCCCGAACGCGTCAGACCGTACAGGTAGTGCATCGTGACGAAGGGCTGCAGGACATCGTCAGCACGACCTTCGAGGTGCGGCCGCAGTCGCTGCCAGCGATCACCGACATCGACGCCTGCGCATTCGAGTCGCGAAAGCAGAGACACAGCGTTTATCTGATCCTGGCTGTAGTCCGGCTGCACTCCCCAGACACGATCATCGAAGGTTCGCAGCGCCGCTGTCGCATCCCCTTCGGCCAATTCGAACAGTGCCAGATGCCACCAGTTGTGTGTGAACATGAACGAATTGAGCTCATTCCAGGTATCCGCTCGATCGGACAGGAAACGGCGCCCTTCATCGAGTGCTCCCCGTTCCAGATAGGTGTGCGACAACGCATGATGCGCCCAGGGCTCAGCCTCATCCAGATCGAGTGCCCGAAACGCCGCTCGCTCGGCAGCGTCGAGCTGACCATTCAGCTCGTGCCCGAAGGCGAGCATCGAATGCCAGGGGGCGCTGTGCTCATTGCAGCCACGCCCGTATTTGGCCAGACGCAGCGCCGCGGCCGGATCGGCTAGATTGAAGGCGTGATACTGGCCAAGCTTCAGGGCCGCCAGATCCTCGGGATATTCGCGACAGAGCGCGTCAGCGATTGCCAGCGAGGCACGCGCGTCACGACCGATCCATGCCGAAAGCAAGGCAAGCAGGCCCCTCTCCCGCGCATTGAGACCACGCACGCGTTTCGCACGTTCAAGCCAGGGCGCAGCCTGGTCAACGGCTTCCGGACGCTCGAGAAACATCCAGAGAAATCCGGCATAGAGGTTCGCAAGCGCACTTTCCGGATGCGCCTCGGCGACAGCCAGTACCTTTGTCGCGCGCGGATGATAGCAGACGAAGCCGAGGACGAAATCATCGATTCCGCTCAGCGCCGTCTCCGGGCTGGTGGTCAGTGCGCCGTGCGCGTCACGTAGCTCAGTTGCCTGCATACCGACCGTGGACCCGAATTTTCCTGCACAGATTCCCGAACTATACGGGACCGGTGGCGCGTCAACGGGATGCTGCCGGACCACTGACTGTCATTTCAGGACCGCTTGCAGCGTGGCAATCGGGATCACTGGAGATCACGCAGCAGCGCCGCGACTTCAACAGGATAACGGCTGCGAAGCGCTGCCCAGCGCTCGATCTGCGATTCACGACCTGCCCGGCTGGAAATTTGTTCCCACTGCTGAGCCACACGCTGCAACGCCACGTCCGGCGATACCTTGCCTGCCATCGCCCGGTCGAGCCAATCGCTCAATGCGCCGAAATACTGCCCTTGGCTCTCAAGGTAAAGATCCGGTATCGCCTGAGCCAGACTCTCGCGGTGCACCTCGAGGAATTCGTCCGAATAGATGCGTCGAATCTCGTTGTCCTCGTAGTGCTCGGCGCGAAAGGGATCAAAATACCCGCCTGCCTCACGAACCGATGCGGTCGAGATCTCTGGCGTCGAGGCGAACAGGGCAAACAGGTAGGCCATTTCAGGTTGACGGCAGCCGGTCGTCACAACGTAGTTCCAGCCCCAGTTGAAGTATGGAATGCGCATCAATTCGCCCTGAACCTGCCCGCCCGGGGTCGGTCTGTAAGACAGACGCCCGCGCACGGCCGACGCCTCCCCGTTAAGGTACTTTTGCGAACCACCCCAACCAATGTTGCAGTATACATCCCCTTTCGCGTAGCGCTTCCAGTTGTCGAACAAGCCGAGAGTGCGTGTCTCCGGAGCTAGCGAGGCGGTGGCCCGGATCATTTCCTCGAGCGCTTCAACGCCTTCATCACCCGCAATCTGCGGAACCAGCCTGGGCGAAAATGGCCAGATGCCCTTGGCGTGAAAACGGGCCCACCACTCCCAGGCGAGATAACCCGGCGTGCGAAACAGCAGTCCGCCCGACAGCCCCTCGCCGGGCCGGTTGAAAAAGGCCATCTGTCGATCGAGCTGCTGCCAGGTCTCCGGCACGGCGAGCGCCTCACCATGCTGATCGGCATACCGAGCCTTCTCCTCAGGTTTCTCAAGAAGCTCTTGAAGATAGAACATGAGGTACACATCGCCGTCAGTCTGGTAGCCATACAGCTCGCCATCAAAGCGATCACCGATGCCATAGAGCAAGCCGTCGCGATAATTTGACGGTTCATGCATTGCGGCATAGGCACTCAGCGATCTGATGGCCCCGGAGGTGACCAGATCGGGTAACGCAAACGTTGCGGGAAGTGCGACATCATGGCGGCTTTCACCGCTCATCGCTTCGAGCGACAGCTGCGCACTGATGTCGTCGACGGCAACCGCCAGGAGTTCAACCCGAATTCCTGTCGCCTCGAGAAACGCGTCAACAACCGGTCGCAGATTCTCTTCGGAACCTTCGGGAAGCAGGAGTCGGAGTTCCGATCCGCCACTCCGACTCAGGGCCTTCGCGTGAGCGGCTGCATAGACATGCAGGCCTTCTCCACCCTCCTTCCCGAGTGCAGGTACCGCATCTCCAGCGGCAATTGAACCGAGCGTTGCGAGGAACTGCCTTCGCGTGATGTGTGGGTCCAAACCTTGCATTCTCGAGGGTGATGCTCCGGCGCTCCGTGCTGCAACAATCGTGCAAAGTCGACCGATGCCCGGATGATCAAGGAGGAACCCTCCAGCCCACGCATCGCGTCTGCCGTATTTCGGCTGCGCGCGACCTTCGCGATCGTGCTTGGGCTCTTCCTCATCGCGCTCGTCCTTGGCGCCTGGCAGCTCAGCCGACTCGAACGCTCACAGGCTATCGCCGTCGAAAGATCGGTACCTGCCCTGGTGAGCTCACAGGTACTCGCACGTCAGCTGTCGACCTTCCTGCGCCGCAACGACGAGCTGCGTCTGGCTGATACTGCCACCGAGACGACGACACTTCATGAGGCCGTGCGCGCTATCAGCTCATCGATGCACGCTACCCTCGACCAGCTGCCGCGCGAGGCAAGCTTCGAATCGACCATCGAGCGAATCGATCAGGATCTGTCGGCCATCGAAGATCAGACCGATGCATTGAAGTCGTTGAAACTGGACATGCTCGATAGCGAGGTCGCCTTTGCCGAACACCGCAAGGCACTCGAGACCATCGGCACCGTGACCCGGGAGCTTCTCGAGCCGCAATTGATCGAAGTGGGCTCGACCCTGGCAACCACTCTCGGCGGGGCGGGAGTTGCACTTGCAGACACCAACTCCAGCATGGAGATTCTCAGGCTGGTCGAACGACAGGACGCCCTGACGACAATTGCCGTCCGCCTTGGGTCTGTGGTCGACGAAGCGACTCAGCTAGCCCGACCATTCGACAAAGAGTTCCTCGAGGCCAGCGCAGACCGGCTACGCTTCAACTTTCGCAACATCGTCAGCATGATTCCGACGCTCGACGCGGGAGCGCTTCGCGAGGAACTCTCCCGCCAGACACGTGATCTCTGGGAACATGTCGCGGGCACAGGGGGCCTGGTAGAGCTGCAAGAGGCACACGTCGGTCTGGAACGAAGGTTTGAAGATATTCAGTCGTCGCAGGCGAGCGTCATCGCGAACGTGTCAACCCGCATCGGCGCGATCGTTGAAAGCACGCGCAAGGATGTCAGCACCACGGCCGTGACCTTTGATCGCGTGCTCTTTCAGACATTCGTGCTGTTCATGCTCGTCGGCCTCTCGATCGTGACCGTTGTCGCACTGGCCAGCTGGCACATCGTGGAGCGCCAGATCAATCGACGCATGTCGCGCTTGACAGACGCCGTCTTGCAGACCGCCGCGGGAGGCACGGGCATCAGCGTACAGATCGACGGCCGCGACGAGATCAGCGCGATGGCGCGCGCGCTCGAAACCTTTCAGGAAAATGCCCTGGCACTGCGCCGCTCGAACAACGACCTCGAGCAGTTTGCCTACGCCGCTGCCCACGACATGCGCACACCACTCAACGCCATCAAGCACCTGGCCGAGTGGACGCTCGAGGACAATGCTGATCTGGGCGCCGATTGCCAGGCCAACCTTCACAAGATAATGCAACGCGCGAACCGACTGGCAACACTGCAGAACGATCTCCTCAAGTATTCTCACGCCGGGCACGGCGAAGACTCTTACGTGGCGACAGATCCGGAAGCCTTGATTCGGGACCAGGCGGAATTGACCGATACCGATCAGCGGCTTGTCCTGACCATCGAAGGTGACTTGCAGCCGATGATGACATATGCCGTTCCATTGGGCCAGGTTCTCCTGAATCTCATGAGCAACGCCGTGAAGTACCACGACAAAGAGACGGGAAGGCTCCACGTCGACTTGCAACAGGGCGACGGGCGCATGACCGTCACCGTGCAGGATGACGGACCGGGCATTCCTGTCGAATACCAGAAACAGATTTTCGAGCTCTTCAAGCGCCTGAAGTCGCAAGACGCAGTCGAAGGCAGTGGCCTGGGGCTGTCAATGGTGAGAAAGCTTGTCGGGAGATACGGTGGTTCGATAGACGTCCATTCGGAGCCCGAGCGTCACAGGGGTACGACCTTCACCTTCGATTGGCCCTGCAGCCCTCAACCGTAACGCGCATGCCAGCTCGGCAGGGTATCGCCGGGTCGAGCCGCAGCCAGGTAGACACCGCGTGCGATCGCCCGTGCGAGGCAAAGGGAGGCGACGTGCCCAAGCGTCATCGGATCGATGAGCGGATCATCGAGTTCGCGGGTACCTGTCGACAATGCGAACACAAGATCACCGTCGAACGGAGTATGCGAGGGCTGGAGTGCGCGTGCGAGACCATCCTGGGCCGCCACGGCCATGCGCTTGAGCTGCGGCTTGTCGAGCTTCGCATCGGTCGCGACGATCGCGATGGTGGTGTTCGTTCCCGCCAGCGCAGGCTTGTCATCGCGGTTTTCAATCTCGATCCCGTCCATCGGGCCTTCACCTGAGATGGCTCCAGCCCGCTCGCGCTGCAACGCTTCCCAGGCAGCAATCTTCTCGTAACGCGGCAACAGCAGCGGATCGTGGGCAGGCGCCACGCCAAGGCCGCCGAACTCGTCACCGACCTCGAAAGCTGCCGCATGGAAGTGACCTGTGTCGGATGACACCGCGCCACCGTGGGGATTGGCCGTAACCAACGCACCGACAGTGGCGCCGCCCGGGAGAACGAACGATGCCGAACCGAGACCCCCTTTCAGGTTAGCCGTCGTCGCACCGGCACCGGCACCAACGGAACCGAGAGCAAAATCCTCCGCCGCGGCATGTAACGCTTCCCGACCCAGTGCGTAATAGAGATTGTCGATCCAGTCTGTTTGCCCGCCGTTCAGAAGATCGAAGATGATCGCTGCCGGCACGATCGGCACGCGTACCGGGCCCACGGGATAGCCCCTACCGGCGCGACGCAACTCGTTGGCAACCGCCGAGGCCGCATCGAGACCGAGGGCAGATCCACCCGAGAGCACCAGCGCATCGACCCGTTCGACCAGTCGATCCGGCGCAAGGCAATCTGTCTCGCGTGAACCGGGGGCGCCGCCCATGACATCGACACTTGCGGCGAACGGCACGCGCGATGTCAACACAGTCGTGCCGGACTTGACTTTCTCGTCGTGCGCATGGCCAACCAGCAGTCCGGGCACATCGGTTATCAGGTTTCGCGGCCCGAGCGCAAGCGGCCGCGCTACCTCGATCGTGCTCGACTTCTGGTCGTTCGGACTCATCGACTCCGGCTCCTCTGCACATCAAAGGTTTTCACTGTCACTACTCTACTCCGACCTTGGTGCGTCCTTCGAAATCGGGTAACACCGGCACCGCCGCCAGCAACTGGCGCGTGTATTCATGCACAGGCGATGCGTAGACCTGCTCGGTCAGGCCCGTCTCGACAATCTTGCCACGCTGCATGACCAGTATCCGATCGGTGACATTGCGAACGACGGAAAGATCATGCGAAATGAACAGATACGCGAGCCCATCGTCTCGCGCAAGCTCGTCGAGCAGGGCCAGCACTTGTGCCCGCACCGAGACATCGAGCGCAGACACGGCCTCGTCAAGAACCACCAGAGACGGTTCGACTATCAGCGCACGCGCGATGGCAATACGTTGGCGCTGACCGCCCGAGAACTCGTGAATATAGCGACGCAATGCGTCCGTGCCGAGGCCAACGCGCTCGAGTAGTTCGGCAACCCGGCGACGCCTGGCACGGTAGGAGAGGCGCTTGTCGAGCAGATAGAGCGGTTCAGCCACCAGGCGCTCTACCCGATGCCGAGGGTTGAATGAACCGTATGGATCCTGGAAGACGATCTGGATCTCCCGACGCAGCGCACGGGAAATCGCGACGCTCCCTTGTCTCACTCCTTGGCGTGTCGATGAAAGCTGATCCTTGACGAGCCCTGTACGCACGTCACCCTTGAAGCGAATGGTCCCTTCATCGATGGCCGTCAGACCCAGGAGCGCACGCGTCAGCGTCGACTTTCCGCAGCCACTCTCGCCGACAAGTCCAACGCTCTCCCCGGATCGAACGTCAAAATCGACGCCGTCAACCGCCCGGAAACGCGCACGCTCTCCGAACAGACGTCGCGGTCCGGACGGATAGCTGACTACCAGATCAGACACAGAGAGCATCTCCTCACCCGAGGCTTGTCTCACCCCGGCGTCAGCACGCCATGTCGACGCCTTGATCAATGATGCGGTGTACTCTGATGAGCGCGAAGAGAAGACCGAGGAGAACGGCCCGGCATCGACGATGCGTCCGTCCTTCATCACCACCAGATCGTCCGCCATGTCAGCAATCACGGCAAGATCATGCGAGATCAGGATGAGCGCCAGGTCGTCTTCGCGCTGCAGCTCCCGAAGCAAATCGAGAATGCCTGCTTGTGTCGTCACATCGAGTGCCGTCGTCGGTTCATCGGCAATCAGCAGCTTCGGCTTGCAGGCGATCGCGATGGCAATCCCGACGCGTTGGCGCTGCCCACCGGAAATCTCGTGTGGATAGCGTCCTGGCGGACAGACATTCGCGGGCAAGCCGACGCGCACGAGTGCTCGTTCGGCCAGCTGCATGGCCTCACGACGACTGACACCACGATGCAGGTAGAGACTTTCTGCGACTTGTGCGCCTATGGCATGCACCGGATTCAACGCGGTCATCGGCTCCTGGAAGATCATGCCGATGTCTCCGCCGCGAATCGTTTGCAGCTCTGTTTCGGAAAGCGCTGCGAGATCACGTCCGTCAAGCAGAATCTCACCACCAAGCCACGCACCGCTCGGCAGAAGACGCATGGCGGCCAGTGCCGTCATGGACTTGCCGGAACCACTTTCGCCGACAATGGCAAGGGTCTTGCCATTGCGTGCCTCGAGGGAGATGTCGTGAAGGATCGACGTGTCACCAATGGACACATCGACTTCACGAAACACCAGCAGAGGCGTATCAGGGTCGTTCATCGGCAATTGTCAGCGTGCATGCCGCAGCCTTGGATCGAGCCAGTCCCGCAAGGCGTCACCGAGCAGATTCAAGCCTAGAACACTCGCGACGATCGCAAGACCCGGGAAGATGGCGACATGGGGTGCGAGCTGTATCAGCGTCTGACTCTCGGCCAGCATGCGACCCCAACTCGGTATTGGCGGTTGCGCGCCGAGACCCACGAACGACAAGCCCGCCTCGGCCAGGATGCCGAGTGAAAACTGGATGGTCGCCTGTACGACGAGCAGGTTGCCGAGATTCGGCAGGATATGTTCGACAGAGATGCGCAGAGCGCCTTTGCCTGCGACTCGCGCGGCCAGCACGAATTCGCGAGTCCACAAGGACAAGGCGGCACCTCGTACCAGCCGCGCGAACACCGGTACATTGAATATGCCAATGGCAATGATGGCGTTCACGGCCCCGGGACCGAAGACGGCAGTGATCATGATCGCGATGAGCAATGCCGGAAAGGCGAATATCAGATCGTTACCCCGCATGATGCATTCATCGACGAGACTGCCCTGCCGAGCCGCTGCGGCCAGACCGAGCGGTACGCCCAGACCGAGGCCGATACCGACTGCCACCAGGGCCACGGCAATCGACGTTCTCGCACCGACCATCAACATCGACAGGATGTCACGGCCAAAGTGATCCGTACCAAACCAGTGCAGGGCAGAAGGCGCCTGCAGCTTGTCGGCTATCGCAAGCCTGGTAACATCGAAAGGTGTCCAGAAGAAGCTCGTCAGCGCGCCGACGATGACCAGTAGAACAAGCACCAGTCCCGGGATGAGTGAACGGAGTTTCATTTACCGCAGAGACCAGGCATTGCTGATCAGCGCCTGAGACGGGGATCGACCCAGGCATAGGCCAGATCGACCAGGAAGGTGACGGTGACGACCGAGCACACCAGCAGCATGATGACGCTCTCGACGACCACGAGGTCGCGGCTTGCAATACTCTGGAACACGAGCCGTCCGAGGCCTGGCAGGTAGAATACATTCTCGATGATGATGGCGCCCGCGAGCAGGAACGAGAACTGCAAGCCGATGATCGTCAGTACCGGGATCATGGCGTTCCTGAGGGCATGCCGCCAAAGTGTCTGGCGCGGGCTCAGGCCCTTGGCTCTAGCGGTACGGATGTAGTCTTCGCCGAGAACATCAAGCAACGATGAGCGCAAGACGCGTGCAAGAATGGCTGCCTGCGGCAGCGCCAGGGCAATCGCCGGGAGCGTCAGCGACTTGATGGCAGGCCATGGACCTGTGTCCCATCCGGCAAAGCCGCCCGATGGCATCCACCGAAGCTTGATCGCGAACAGCAGTACCAGCAGCATCGCAAACCAGAAATTCGGCACCGCCACACCGATCTGTGTGAATCCCATGACGCTGGCGTCAGCCATCCCACCGCGACGACTGGCGGCGATGAGGCCTGCAGGAAACGCGATCAGAACGGCGAGCAGGAGTGCATACAGCGCAAGCGGCAAAGACACCATGATGCGCTCGGCTACCATCGTGTTGATTGGTGTCCGATAGGTGTAGGAGATTCCGAAATCACCCCGCACCATACCGCCGACCCAGTCGAAGTAGCGAGCCAGGCCCGATCGTTCCAGCCCCAGTTCCTGCCGCAGGGCCGCGACCGTTGCAGGCTCTGCATTGAGACCGAGCATGAACGAGGCTGGATCGCCCGGTACGATCTCGATGGTTGCAAAGATCACCAGGCTCGCGACCACCAGAGTGGCAAGCAGTACTGCAAGGCGACGAACCAAATACGCGATCATTGCCCGTTCACCTGCCAGGTGTCGTTGCGGTACACATGCCGACTTCCGGGTACAACGCCACCGCGCTCCGTGGAGCCGGATCGAGCCGGTAGGTCAGACCTTGCGCCGGCAGTCTGCCCCTCGTCAGTCTTCCCAGTAGACGCCCGTCAGGTCGTTTGCCTGTGTCGGTGAATTCTCCCAAAGCCCTTTCAGGCCGGCCGCTGCGACGCCGGTCTTGGCTAGTTGGAACAGGTATGCATTGACCTGGTCGTCGGCGATCTTGCGCTGTGCTTCAGCCAGCAAGTCACCACGTTTCGCATCGTCTGTCGTCACGCTGACCTCTGCCATCAGCGCCTGAAAATCGGCATCGTCATACTGGAAATAGTAGTCAGGGCGCGCATAGATGTTGATATCCATGGGCTCTGTATGCGACACGATGGTGAGGTCGAAGTCCTTGCCCTTGAATACCTGCTCGAGCCACTGCGCCCACTCGAGGTTCTCGATTTCCGTATCCACGCCGACCTCGCGAAGTTGTGCGGCGATGATCTCTCCACCACGGCGCGCGTAGGCCGGCGGCGGCAGTTTCAGCGAGAGCGTCAGCCCTTCTTCGTGCCCGGCCTCCTTCAGCAGCGCCTCGGCCGCCTCGGCATCGTTTTCCGACTGCGCCACGAGATCGACATACGCCGGATTATGCGGCGCGAAATGAGTGCCGATAGGTGTGCCGTAGCCGAACATGGCACCGTCGATGATCTCGTCACGATTGATGGCGTGTGCAATCGCCCGACGCACACGAACGTCATCGAGTGGTGGCTGCTGATTGTTCATGGCGAGAATGGTCTCGCCTTCGGTCGAGCCGAGCACGACCGAAAAGCGCGGGTCGCTTTCGAACTGCACAAGGTTCTCCGGTGCCGGAAAAACCGGATAGGCATCGATGTCGCCCGCCATCATCGCTGAAAATGCAGCCGTGGGCTCGGAGATGAACCGGAACGTGGCCTTGTCGAGACGTGCAGGCTCTCCCCAGTAGCCGTCGAACTTGACCAGTTCGACCCGATCACCCTGCAACCAGCGATCGAACCGGAAGGGCCCGGTGCCGACCGGCGCCGTTGCTGCCATCTCGAACGACGACTCGTCGAGCATGATTGCATCACCCCAGGCCAGATTGAAGGGCAGACTACCGTCGGGCGCTTTCAGATTGAACGCAACCGTTGTGGAATCGACAATCTCGACATTGTCGATATTCGCAAAGAGCGCTTTCTGGGCGTTGGTCGAATCCTCCGCCACGGCACGCTCGATCGAGAAAACGACGTCATCTGCATCAAACACTGCGCCGTCGTGAAATTTCACGTTTTCCTGCAGCTTGAAGACGTAGCGCTGGCCATCCGCCTCGATCTCCCAGGACGAGGCGAGCGCGGGCTGTACGCTACCGTCCGGTCCGAAACGCGTCAGCCCTTCGAAAAGATTCGCATAGACGATTTCGTCGATAGCGGCGGCCGCACCGCCTGTGGGATCAAGATTCGGCGGCTCAAGCTGCATGCCGATCGAAACGTCCGTACGGGCTGCGTGCGCCGACGGCACCAGCCACGACATGCCAAGCACGACCGCGACAAGAACATGCACGGCACGGGACGGTACAGTGAAGAATGGCACCGCGGCAAACGAAACCGCACCCGGCAAACGCCGATCTGGCCGAGGGAACAGGGTTGTCACGATTCGATCTCTCCGGTCTGGCCACGACATATTGGCTACGGGCAGAGTATCACGCACGCCAGGTACGCTTGATCATGCGGTCGGTGAGTCTTTTCGAGAGTTCACCAGCAGGCTCAGCAGCGCACGGCCCATGACGGATGCCGACGCCAGCATGTCGTCGATGCCGACCCATTCGTCCGGCTGATGAGCCAGGTCGAGAATTCCCGGGCCGTACGCAATACAGTTGCCGAGTCGTCCGACCCGATCGATGTGCTTCTGATCGTAGGTGCCCGGGGAGACGACATACTCAGGCTCTATTGCAAGTCTGTCTCTGATGGCATCAGCCACGGCGGTGGCCACCGGCGAATCACGCGGAGTCATCGACGGCAGTACCGTAAAAAGGTCGCGCACCGTATACCGAAAGTTCTCCCGAGCCTGGCTGACATCGTCAAGTAAGCCGACGATTTCCGCCCGCACTTCGTCGAGGGATTCCTCGATCGGAAAGCGCCGATCGACGATCATCCGACAACGATCGGGAACCAGGGCACTCGGGAGACCGGTGTAGGCCGCGTCTGGCTCCTCAAGGCCACCGTGCACGGAGTTGATATTCAGCGTCGATCGTCGAGCGCCGGCTGGAACCACTGGCATGCTCGTGGTTCGCGCAGCCAGCACGGGAAAGAGCTCTGTTTCGAACGCTGCCAGCACTGCGCCCATATGGCGCACGGCGCATTCGCCGAGAAACGGCATGGAGCCGTGGGCAATATGGCCTTCAGTGGTGATCTCACCCCACCACACGCCCCGGTGACCAAGGCAGATTCGTTCCTTGTTCAGCGGCTCGGGAATGATCACGTGCTGTACCCGGGAAGGCGCGAACCAGCCTTTCTCGACCAGCCAGGCAACGCCACCGAAGCCGCCAGACTCTTCGTCGCAGGTCGCCGATATCTCGATGGCGCCGGAAAATTCCGGAAAAAGGTCCACAAACGCCTCAGCAGCAACGATTGATGCTGCAAGACCACCTTTCATGTCGCAGGCACCACGGCCATACACGCGATCATCCCTGACGACCCCTGCGAACGGATCCACTGACCAGCCTTGACCCACCGCCACGACATCACTGTGCGAATTGAAGTGCACACAATCGCCAGCCCGGCCCCCATCACGCCGGGCGATCAGGTTCCAGCGAGGGTAACGATCGCTGTCACCGAGGGCGCCTGTCGCACGCAAGAGCTCGGTGGCGAAGCCGCGCGCCTCGAGGCGCAGTGCCAGAAAGTCACACAACTCCCGATAGCCCTCACCCGGAGGATTGACCGTCGGAAAGCGGATCAAGGCCACCGTCAGCGCCACCAGATCGTCACGGCGCCGGTCGATTTCGGCGTCGAGACGCGTCTTCATGTCGGCGCTTGTGTTTCCCCTGTTCACCACGATATTCCACTACACGCACACGGTAAACACAAACGCGATACCCGCGCATCGGCTCGGGCCGTGTTAGCGTCACGCACCCAGCCGCGACCAGCAACCCGGAGATATCTTGTGGAAGACCAGATCAAGAATGCCGTCAGGAAGTCACTCGACGAACTCAAGGAAATGCAGACCAAGCTCGACGACCTGGTCGATGATCTGCCGGAAGAGGTGACGGAGATTCGCGAACGCGCCGAAGAGTCATTGAAGAAGATCGGCGAGAAATTGAAGGAGTCGATGAAGCAGGCAGACGAGTCGACTCAGGAAGCTCAGATGCAAGCGCATCTCGGGTTGATGGAAGCCCAGGACCGGCTCGATGCATCACGAACCATTGTCGACGATCATCTCCGTCAGCTGGGCGAACGCTCGAAGACACTCATGGATGAGGCCGAAGTCAAGCGCCACCTCGCATTGATGGAAGCTCAGGACTTCTGGGAGACACGCGGCAAGCATCTCGCAGCCGAGTTCGAGAAGTCATCGGACATGATGATGTCGATGGCAACACGGGCTGTCTCGGACTTGCAGGTTACCTTCAAGAACTGGAACGAAGCGTTCACCGGCAAGGGAAAGTAGATTGCGGGCTGGAGGTGCGCCAACGTGATATTGACGCACCACTGCCTGCTCAATCGAAATCCAGCATGCCGTCGATCATGACATGCGTTTCTCCGCCGATGAGAACACGGCCTGGCACAACCGGGTCGGGCTTGATATAGACCCGGCCCTGTCGCCCGATAACCGTACCCTGGGCGACGACAATGTCGCTCGAAAGCCTGCCGTTGGCCTGTAGCCAGTGCGCGACAGCAGAATTGAGGGATCCGGTAATCGGGTCCTCACTCATGCCGCTTGAGGGCGCAATCATGCGAATCTCGAAATCGGTATCCGCACCCTCGGGCTGACGCCCGAGCAGGCCGATGGCGTTGAACAATGGCCAGCGCACACGTGTTGCGTCAACCGCCAACACATCAGCGGCACTTTCGAATTCGATGAGTTGCCAGACCGGACCGTTGTCGAGCCGGGCCGTCGCCCTGATGCGAGACCGGTCCAGCTGCAGTGCATCGACAATGCGCTCGAACGCATCGTCCGGCACAGGTTCCACGCGTGTGGCCGGGGCGACGAACGCCGGCACATCGCCGGAATAATCGATTTCGACGATACCGACACCGCACTCCTGTCGCACACGGTGCTCTTCACGCGGCCGGTTTCCCGCATGCAGCCAGGCCGCACAGGTGCCCAAGGTCGGATGCCCCGCGAACGGCATTTCGCGTTGCGGCGTCAGGATTCGAACGCGATAGTCGGCGGAAGGATCGGTCGGTGGCAGTACGAACGCCGTTTCGGCGAGGTTTGTCCACGCGGCGAAGCAACGTAGCGCATCGTCGTCCAGACCGTCTGCGTCGAGCACGACGGCCAACGGATTGCCACGGGCCGGCGTGGCACTGAATACATCACATTGAATGAAACGCCGGCGCATCGTCGGTTGGCGAGTGGCAACCGACTGTTGCCACTCGCACACCTTTACTCGCGGTAACAGATGCCTACTTGAACAGGCTCTTGGCCATGTCGACTGCGCTGCTCGCACCGCCGAACTTGTCCGTCAATGACCCGCCGGAACTCGACTTGTCGAGCAATGTCGGCAAGACGTCCTTGATCTTGTCTGCCGCCGTCGCTGAGTCGACACCCATCGAGGAGGCCACTTCTGCAACCTTGTCCTCACCGAGCGCGCTCTGCAGCTGCTCACCTGACACTTCCGCATTGTCGCCGTCGCCAAGCCACGAATCGACCTGCTCGCCAAGACCGCCTTGCTTCAGCTTGCCGATCATCTCACCGAGATCGAGCTGGCCTTCACCACCGCCTGTCAACTTCGAGAGCCCTTCCATGACGCCACCGATGCCACTCCCTCCACCACCACCAAGCTTGTCGCCCAGAAGCTGCTTGCCCAATGCTTTCAAGTCCATCATCGTTTCTCCGGTTTGCTACCTGAACGGCGTAGCCGCTCGGCCAATGCTGTGAACGCCATCGCGTGGAGCGACACTACAGGCGTGGGCTTGCCGAGAACAACGGACGCATATATCCGCGCAATCGATGCATCGACAAATGACGAATCGAAGTTTACCACCCGGTTCAGCACGATCTTGTGCAATCGTGATCGAAACCACGTTTGAATGCGTGAACTACTGTAAATATCATTGCTAAAAACGACTGCCATTTGGCCTGTCGCACGCTTTTCTCGATCGACCAGGCACTCGTCGTTGACGCAGACTGTCCGCTCACCTAGCCTGCTCGGCGAATCGAAAGGAATCGATGAACATGCAGATTGCGCGCCATCCCGAGTTATCCGTGCTTGCATTATTGAAACGCACCGGACTATCTCCAGGCAATACCGCACTGGCAGCACTACTGTTGCTTGGCTGCGGTGATCCTGATCTTGACACGCATACCGGCTCGAACGCCGACATCGTGACCGATACCGCTTCCGTCCCGGCACGCGATCCAGGGCCTGGGGCAGCACCAGCAGCAGCAGCAGCAGGACCAGGACCAGGACCAGGACCAGCTTCAGTGTCCGACCCGACACAAGATTCAGCACTCGAGCCAGCACTCGACCCCGGATCAGACTCGGCTCCCGGCTCGGCTCCCGGCTCGGCTCCCGGCTCGGCTCCCGGCCCGAATCCCGGCTCGAATCCCGGCTCGAATCCCGGCTCGAATCCCGGCTCGAATCCCGGCTCGAATCCCGACTCGAATCCCGACTCGAATGCGGATTCGACTACCGGCTCGTCGGCCGGAACGTTGTTCGACCCTCAAGATGGATCTGTCGGGACCACGGCGTCGTCCGATTCGACCGCTCAGAACCCTTCGGTCAAGGATTGCAGAGCCAGTCTTCCCTGCCAGGCGAGTACACCGGATGGTGCCGTGACCGTTACGGTGTCGGCGGCTGACGGCATGGCACAAGACGGCAGTGGCCCACTGCGCATCGACTTCGCGGCGGTCGCGATGACGCGAGATACGACCATGGCAATCGAGTCAACTACGGTTGTCAACAGCAACGGACAGATACTTTCCATCGCGGCGCTGGCATTCGGGGGACGCACGCCCGCCGGCATTCGCGATGAAGCCGAATCGGCACTGACTGCCGGTCTTGCGGTGAACGGACACCTCCTGTTCGATGTGGCACCAGCGGGAAATCCGGCTACGCTCGATCGACTGACACTCGAGCTGACCGAGCTCGGTGTCACGCACACGATAGGCTTCGCACACATTCCCTATGGTCCTGACCCAGCGCCTGCCACTGACTGCGAGGAACGTCTTCCCTGCCAATGGCATTCTGGTGAAGCTGACGTCACGCTGACACTCGAGGCGGTCGCTCCCCTCTATTGGAACAGGGGTCATCGGACGGCCATCGACTGGTCACTGTCATCGACCAGCGCCATGACTCTTTTGTCCTTGCCTGGCGGACAAGCCATCGCTCGCGACGGCGAGTCGAAGGAAGTCTACGGGCGCGAGCTCGCGGGTACTGGGTCACGGGACGACGTGCCACTGACGCATGCCGTCAACGCTTTCGAACCGCTCAATGGTCGGCTCGTGCTGCGACGTCCACCAGACGAAGATCAACCGGGATTCACGCGCATCGAGCTACCCTTGCGGCAACAGCTCGCCTTGCGCCAACCACGTTGGCGTCCGGCATTTCTTAACGTGCCGTTGTCTCCATGAGACCATCAGTCTGATCGAACGCCAGCGAGACCGCCGTGGAAGCCGACCTTGACCTTGCCAACACCATCAGACCCGGACTCGACATTCTCGCCAACGAGATTGTCATTGCGCTGAAGAAGCGCACGCGATTCGCGTGCAACCCGGCCGTCTATGAACCCGGCCTGGTGCGCAGCCAACCCGATATGTCACTGCTGATGTACACGCTGGCAACTGTTGAACGTCAGCATGCCGAACTTGGCCGCTACACGTTCGCAACGCAGGATGCGTTCACGGATGTGGCTGATATCGAACCGATCATCGAGCGGGCAGCGCCAACAAGCTCCATTCAACCCATGCCGAGTCGCGTCGGCGAGCGTCTCGTCGATTTCTACCGCAGCTGGATCGTCGACGCCTGCTCGCCCGGTAACCGATCGGATACCTACGGCGAGACCGTGACCGCGGATGCCAGTGCCTTGCTTGCCATCATGGAAAGGGTCAATCTTGGCAAACCGGTTGCGGAATCAAAATTCCGCGAGCACGAGGCTGCCATACGCGCGAGCGGCGGTGATCGCGACACGCTGCTGTCGTACATCGTGCGGAGCGACCGCGAAGCCGCCGTACTCGCCATGGCCGAACGGCTCGCAGCACGCTACGAACTTCCTGCACCGTCAGTTCGTCGCGTGTTCGACTTCATGATCGCGACCACCGTCGATATCGAGGTGGACTATCTCCGCCAGCGCATTGCCCAAGGTTGATGGTGTCAGTTGTACCAGGCTGCCTGCACCACCTCGATCGCGTCGCTGCCCGCCTGTACGCGCTTGGCGAACTCGCCAATGTCACTGCCCTTGTGGTGATAGGGATAGACAACACCGGGCGTAAAATCGAGCACGCCTTCGGCTGCCTGTTCGATATCCATCGTGTAAGGGAGGTTCATCGGCACGAAGGCGATATCGATAACGCTCAGTGCACGCATCTCGGGGGTCGCTTCGGTGTCTCCCGCGATGTAGAGCCGGGTTCCGTCAAGACCCAGAATATAGCCGTTATCACGCCCCTCAAGAGGGTACTGCAGGCGCTCCTGCGTCATGTCATAAGCAGGAATGGTTCTCATCCTTGTCGTATTACTGAAATTCGCGCTGCACCATCTTACCGTCGGTACCACCCGACTCTCCCTGACGGTGGCAATCAATTCGCCCCTGTATCTGCGCGGCACGGACGAGAGCAAGGGTGACAGCAGACATCCAGCGGCGACCTGTCACCATGCTGGCAGTCTGTCTGCTCACTGCTGCCGGTTGCCTGCAGGACAGGGGTGTCGACAGGCGCCCGCCAGCACCCGATCCCGTGCTGCGCAAGGTTCTGGCCGAGCGCATGGCGACGAACACGCCTGTCGCTAATCGGGCGATCTGGTCAAGCGTCGCGGACGGCGCCCGTATTTCGGCCGACAGGATTCGGCTGTTCTATACCCGTCGAGAAATTCCCGCGGCGCATCGTGCCTCGGGTGACAACCAGGGAGAGGCGGACTTCTGGAATCGCGAGCATGTCTGGCCACGCTCGTATGGCTTGAAGAAGACACCTGCCGAGGATGATCTGCACAATCTCGTTCCGACCGATCGTACGATCAACTCGTCTCGCGGCAACAAGGTCTTCGGCCCCGCTGAACGAACTCATCACGAATGCCATGAGTGCCGTGTATCAGCCGACGTCTTCGAACCTCCCGATGAGGTCAAGGGCGACGTCGCCCGGATCCTCTTCTACATGGATGTTCGCTACACCGGCGCCGACGGTGCACCGGATCTCGCGCTCGGCGACGTCCCGAACAAGCAGGCCAGTGTATTCGGACCACTCCCGACGCTGATGGCATGGCATTGTGAAGACCCGGTCTCGGACGAGGAACGACGCCGTCACAAGGCTGCAGCGGCAGCGCAAGGCAATCGGAACGCCTTCGTCGATGAACCGGCTCTGGCCCCTCGCGTATTCGGATTTCAATGCTACTGACGTTCAGGGGCTGTCCGTGCTTCCGTCACACAACCAGATCATGCGGATCGATGAGCGGCGACGGGTCTTCATCGTCCGCCCGTGCGGCATTGACCAATGTAGCCGCAGTCGCGAGAGCGTCCAGCGTACCGTCGTCGAGCGGTATCGTGCGGGCACGCGCGTTCCGACTCAGACGCTCGGGATCACCCGGCATGAGTATGCCGCCAAGTGCCTCGCCCACCTCGTCTCGCCGCGCCGACTGCACCCACGCGATGAAGCCGCTCGCTTCGCGTTCGAAACTCTCGGCCGTGCCGAGTCGTGCCGGATCGAACAGTATCGCCAGCATGTTGTTGATCACGCCCGGGACCTTTGGAAGATGCACGTCACGCCCGGTCACGCCCCCGATCATCGCGGCACCCAGTAATTCACAGACCATGGCGAGCGCGTGTCCCTTGTGCTCTGCAAACGTCTTGAGCGCACCGATCGGCGGCTCGAACAGGACCCGGGGATCCAGACAGGGTTGCCCCGCCGCATCGATGACGGTGCCTGTGGGCACCGCCTTGCCAGCGTTCATCGCGACACGCGCCTTGCCGTGGGCTATGCCGCTGGTGGCGAAATCGAGAACGATCGGCTCACCATCACGCCGCGGTATGCCGACCGTGAAGGGGTTGGTAACGAAGCGCGCCTCCGCACCACCGTGCGGTGCAACGACGGGGGTCTGCGCCATCGCGTTGGTAAAGTGAATGGCCACGAGCCCGGCATCGATCGCTTGCTCGCTCCAATGACCTATCCGCCCGATGTGATGCGCGTTCCGGAGTCCGAGGAGTGCAATTCCGTGTTCACGCGCACGCTCGATCGCAACCGCCATCGCCTGATGTGCAACCGACTGACCAACGCCCTGTCGTCCATCCGCAATCACCATCGACCCGGTATCGACAACGATGTCGATGTCCTGATTGAGCTTCAGAAACCCGGCCTGACAGGCATCGACATAGAGCGGAATCATGGCGACCCCGTGCGAATCGTGACCCGCGAGATTGGCACCGACGAGATGCTCGGCAGCCAGTACGGCCTCCTCGGACCGCGAGCCGAGAGCACGAAAGACCGAGACTATCCAGGCTTGCAATGATGTGACGGGAAGTTCCCTCATGTTCGCGCCTCCGTCGGCGGTCGCCAATCCGCATAGCCGGGAACTCCTCGTGTCAACGGGAGAGTCACTCGTTCACCGTCAGTGCTCGACGCGTACAGCGCCGTCACAAGTTCGAGCGATGCACGCGCATCGCCGAGCGTGACGGGCGGCGGCAATTGCAGGCGTAGCGAATCGTCGAACAGTTCGAATTGACGTGCAAATCCGATCAGTTCGGACCCCCGTCTCTGCGCGAAACTACGACACCCGGCATCAATAGCCGCCTGCTTGCCTGGCAGTTCCTCGATTCCGCCCCGCGCTTCGTAAGTCCAGGCGCCATCGGCCGGCGCATAGGGATCGAGGGCACTCTCCGCGCTGAGATCACTGAAACAGAACCTGAGGCGCGACCGGTCAGTCGCGCTGCCGAGGGTAGCCGATGACGTGACCAGTGCGCCGGATGCCATGGTCAGAGTGATCGCCGCACAATCTTCCACCTCGATCGGATTGACGCGGGTCGCAAGGCTTGCCTGCACCGATGCAACCGGGCCGAGCACATGTGAAATCAGGTCGTGGGCATGGATCGCATGACCGACAATTGCGCCACCGAGTTCGCTTGCCCACCGGCCTCGCCAATCCACAGAGTAGTAGTCCGACTGCCGATTCCAGTGCGTCTCGATTGCCGCGATCAGCGGCTTTCCGGCAAGTCCGCAGTCCATCAGATGTCGAAGCGCTTCGAGACCACGCCCGAAGCGGTACTGAAAGACCGGCATGACCACCCGATTGGCGGCGCTCGCCGCCGCCTCGATCGCGTCAGCCTCGGCAAGCGATGCCACCAGTGGCTTTTCACAAACCACATGCCGGCCTGTCGAAAGGGCTGCCAGCAAGGTATCGCGATGTAGCCGGGGCGGCAGACAGATGTCGACGATCTCGATGCTGTCATCAGCGAGAACCCGGTCCAGGTTGTCGTCGAAGCGCGCGCTCGATCCACCGAGTTCGGCACGTTCGATCAGCGGAGCGGCCCTGGCCCGATCGAGATCGCAGATCGTCGCCACCTCGAAACGCGCCGGACTGGCAAGCCAGCCAGCCAGATGCTCGGCACCGATACCGGCACCGAGGATGGCGATACGACGCCGTTCACCCGGCATCAGCCAGCCAACGCGCCGAGGCGAGTCGCCTGCGCCTGTGCCCGCAGGGCGAGCTCCATCACCTTGAAACAGTGCGTCTGGGTCATTGCCGTCTCGGTCCGCCCTTGCACATCGGCAACGAGCTGCGGATAGTATGGAAGCGTGTCATTCATGCAGTCGATGTACTCGGTGCCCTGACCGTCGACGACGAACAGATGATTGGTACCCGACCGCCCCTCGAGGTCGACATACTTGCGAAGCTCGATGTAACCCTCGGTGCCGAGGAGTGTCAGGCGTCCATCTCCCCAGGTGGGCAGGCCGTCCGGTGTATACCAGTCGACGCGTACATAGCCGTGGGCGGTGCGCGACGCACCGGTCGAGCGCAACACGAGCTCGCCGAAATCCTCCAGCGCGGGCGTCTCCGGATTGACGTGATTGGCAACACTCGATGACACGATCTCGGCGTCGTCCGAGCCCGTGAAGTAGAGGAACTGGTCAATCTGGTGACTCGCAATATCCGTCAGGATGCCGCCATATCGATCGGGCTCAAAGAACCAGTCCGGCCGGGTTGGACGATTGAGCCGGTGCGGACCGAGTCCGAGCGTCTGCACCACCTTGCCGATGCGCCCCGCCTGCACCAGCTCGCCGGCCCGTTGCACAGCGGGGACTTCAAACCGCTCCGAGAAGTTGATCGACCAGATGCGACCGGTGCGAGCCACCGTTGCTCGCAAGGCATCGAGCTGTTCCAACGTGGTGCAACCCGGCTTGTCGGTCATGACGTCCTTGCCGGCCTCCATCGCGCGCATCGCAATGTTCGCACGATCGCTCGGCACGGCCGCCGTGACGATCAGTTGTATGCGCGGATCGGTGTAGAGCACGGACGGATCATCGACCCTGTTGAGCGTCGGGTAGCGCTTGACGAAACCGGCAAGTGGCTCGGGGTCGCCCGCTGTCCAGTAACCCGCACACTCGCAACCGATCTCGAGGAGACGTCCGACCTGCTCATAGATGTGCCGATGATCGAGCCCGATGGCGGCAAAGCGAATCATGTCCTCGACTCCATGTCTTGTGCCCCTGACCCGTTGTGTGAGATCGGCTTGACTTGCCGCCCCTCGCGCGACGATACAAGGAGCGCGTCGATCAGCGCATGAACGGCCAGCGCTTCGCGCGCCGGAATGGCGGGTTCTGTATCGTCTTCGACTGCCACAAGAAAATTCTCGATCAATCGGCGATGCCATTGATGCGGAAAGTCCATCGGGTTGGCGCCGCCACCACTCGTGCCGGGCTCACCCACCGCTTCCTGTCGGCCGTCCCGATAGTCGATCGTGAGTTCAGCGCCCGCAAGCGTCGCGGTACCCAGTGTACCGGCGAGCACGATCGATTCGGTCGCTCCCGGGTACAGCGCCGTTGTCGCGATCAGTGAGCCTATCGCACCGTTTGCGAAACGCATCGAACCCGCGACGAAATCCTCGCATTCCATGGCATGCAGCTTTGTGGTCGCAGCCATCGCCATCACCGCATCCACAGGACCTGCCAGCGACAACATCAGATCGAGGGTGTGGATTGCCTGACTGATCAGCACACCACCCCCGTCACGCGCCAACGTGCCTCGGCCAGGTTCGTCGTAGTAACCCTGTTCGCGCCACCAGGGTACGCAGACCTGAACGCTCGTCAGTTCTCCCAGCGCAGCTTCGCGCATGCGCTCCCCGAGTACTCGCGAAGCATCACGAAAACGCTGCTGAAGAACGACACCGAACTTGATGTCGGCTTGCGCCGCGATCACGACCAGTTCAAATGCCGCACTCAACGATCGCTCAAGCGGCTTCTCCATCAGGACATGTTTGCCCGCTGTGGCGAATTCGCGAACCAGTGCGACGCGAGCATCCGGAGGGGTGATCAGGATGACGCTCTGGATATCAGGGTCATCGACGATCGCCGCCAGCGAGTCGGCGATCGGCAGTCCCCACTCGGCGTGGAAGCTCGACCTGCGCGCATCGCTCGGACTCCACGCTGAAACGACCCTGACCCGTCCTTCGGACTCGAGCTCTACGAGACTCTTCGCGTGTGGCCGCGATGCCATGCCAAGTCCGACCAGCGCTACCCCGTGAGGAGCTTTCATGAACGATCTCCGTAAACCAGACGACGAGGCGATGGGCAACACCTGTGTACTGCGTCAGCCGGAAACCGCCGGGCCACCGAATACCGTGAAGGCAACCAGCGCCGGTAGCAACACGGCCACCCCCATGCCGATGACACCCCACAGCCGTTCGCCACTGGTTGGCGCACGCCAGTCACCATAGCGGTTGCGAACCTTCTTGCCCGGCGCCAGCGCCATGTACAACACCATGACTGCGCTCACCAGCGGCACAAGCATGAGCAAGGCCCACCAGCCCACGTAATCCAGATCGTGCAGCCTTTGCACCAGCATGCAGACATAGAACGGCAAGGACAGCAGCATGCCCAGTCCGCCGATCAGCAGGGCGCCCGGAGGGAACGGCCCGCCGCCTTCGGGAAATCCACCGGCCAGCAGCGCCACGGCGATGATCGCGAGCGTCATCAGCACGTACAGCAGGATTCTCGTGTTGAACGTCAGCACGCCAATCCGGCCCTGGAGTGACAACAGACTGCCTGATCTCATGGAGTCGATTCGAGGACTTCGAAGTCGCGCCGCCAGCCTCGCGGAAACGGGGCGCTGGTGACCACTTCATTGCGTTTCAAGAACTTGCCGGGACGACGCGGCGTCATGTCGTGCTCGCCAGTATAAAGTCTGAAAAGCGAATCGAGCGCGTTCACGACGAAGGTGATACCGACGTTGACAATCCTGCTGGACAAGCAAGACAGAAAACACCGGCAGCTCCGGGCGATGCGGGATTCGCGTCGGAACGCCTCTCAATCGTTCGTGTCGAATAAGTAGTCATCGTCGCTGACCGGATCGAGCCAGTCGGTCGCGCTTTGCAGGGCCAGATGTTGCAGCGGCGTCGACGCTGCCGCCCCGTGCCAGTGCTCCACACCGGCGTCAATCTCGATCACATCACCAGCGCTCATGCAGCGCGTCTGCTGCCGGGTGCCGTACAGACCATTGCCCGAGGTGACGATCAGCACCTGTCCCTCGGTGTGTGTGTGCCAGGCGGTGCGCGCACCCGGAGCAAAACTCACTCGCAACACGCCCAAGCCCATGCCCTCGTGCATGGACAGGTTTTCAAGCGATACCACTCCAGTGAACCAGGCAGCCGGTCCAGCCTTGGCAGTCAGTTCGTCAGAGCGACGGTGCACGATCGGTTCGCGGGGCATTTCGATGTTCCTGTCGATTGACGGGGCGGTCGTCCACACTATCCCACTGATGTGTTCCTCACGCACCCTCGCACTCGGTTCTACCGCGAAACGTATAATGACGGCAGCCGACGTGTCGTCACGAGCACCTTTCCCGGCCGCCGCCGATCCATGGGCATTCCATCACCGATCTCCCGTCGACCCCCTATGAAACCTGATATCCGTGCCCACCTGCCGAAGCAGGAGCGAGCTACCCGCTTCTGGTGGATTCGCCATGCGCACGTTCCGCAGGTGGGTTCACACATGTACGGGAGTCTCGATGTCGATTGCGACACCACCGACAATGCCTTGTTCAAGGCCGTGGCGGCACGTCTTCCACGCGACGCAGCGTGGGTAACCAGCAATCTCAAGCGAACTCGCCAGACCGCAGATGCACTGCTCGCAGCCGGCGCGAATGCTCGATCGATCATCGAGGACGCCGATATTGCCGAACTCGATTTTGGCGACTACAACGGCATGACGCATGAAGAGCTCTTCGCGCTGCGCAAGGGCGATCCGTTTCTCGGCTTCTTTCCGCTTTCGCCACACGAACAGGCACCCAATGGCGAAAGCTTCACTCTGCTGGTGGAACGCGTACAGCGTTTCGTCTCGAAGATGCAGCGTGAACACGTCGGCGAAGATGTCGTCTGCGTGGCGCATCGCGGCACCGTCCTCGCGGCGCTGCAGATTGCTCTCGAACTCCCGTTGACGACGAGTGTTGCCTTCGACATCGGTAACGTTTCCGTCTCCCGGCTCGTCCATCACGACGACGTACCCGAAGGCGGACCGTTCTATCGCGTGGTCGATGTGGGCTGGTTGCCGAACGGGTAGCCGACCCCGGAGAGACCGCAATAACAAGACACTCCCCGCCCTCGCGGACGCGCACGGCGTGTTCGCGCCACGAATCCTGGCCGAACGAGTCGAAGAAATCGTACTCGTAGACTACCGTCATGTTCTGACCGTCCGCTCGCGAGATCATGGTACTCAGGTCGTAGTCGCCTGCGTCAAGATCGACTCGGTCGCCATGCAGCCAAGAGTACTACACCCGCTCGAACACGGTCGCGATGCCCTGACCCATGCCGATACACATCGACGCAAGGCCGATCTCACCATCGCTCTGCTGCATGACGTTCAGGAGGGTGGTCGAGATGCGGGTGCCGGAGCAGCCAAGCGGATGACCGAGCGCGATCGCGCCGCCGTTGAGATTGACCTTGCGATCCATGTCGTCGAGCAGGCCCAGGTCCTTCAGTACCGGGATCGATTGTGCGGCGAACGCTTCGTTGATCTCGACATGATCAAGGTCATCGACAGTCATGCCCGCTCGCTTCAGTGCCTTCTTCGATGCCGGCACCGGGCCATAGCCCATGATCGCTGGATCACAACCGCTGACCGCCATGGAACGGATACGCGCGATCGGCGTGACACCCAGGGCCATCGCCTTCTCGCCCGACATGACCAGCATCGCCGAGGCACCATCCGCTATCGCCGAAGACGATCCGGCGGTCACGGTACCGACCTTCGGCACGAACACCGGAGGCAACGCGCCGAGCGCATCGAGCGAGGCATCGCCACGAATGACTTCATCGTGTCGGATCAACGACAGGCGACCGTTCTCAAGGTGGCCTTCGATCGGCACGATCTCGTTGTCGAAGCGCCCGGCCTCGGTGGCGGCCTGGGCACGCTGATGCGACCGCAACGCAAAACGATCCATGTCATCCCGGGAAACCTGATGCATCTGGCCAAGCATCTCGGCCGTCACTCCCATCATCATCGATGCCTTGGCCATATACTTCGACATGGCCGGATTGATGTCGACGCCGTGCATCATCGGCACGTGCTGCATGTGCTCGACGCCGCCGACAACGAAGACATCGCCGTAGTCGGTCATGATGCCCTGGGCGGCGATGTGCAGGGCACTCATCGAGGACCCGCAGAGTCGGCTGACCGTCTGCGCCGCGACCTGCTTCGGCAGGCCTGCCATCAGGCCGATCGCACGGGCCACGTTGAAACCCTGTTCAAGGGTCTGGTTGACACAGCCCCAGACGACATCCTCGACATCGGCTTTCGGGACATCGGGGTTTCTCTCGAACAGGGCCTCGACCAGCGCGGCCGACAGATTTTCGGCACGCACGTTGACGAAGGCACCGCCTTTCGAGCGACCCATCGGTGATCGTACGCCGTCGACGATGACGACGTCACGGGGCTGGAAGCGACTCATGACGATGCTCCTGAGACGGTGCTCTGATGGTAGGTGTCGCCCGCTTTCGCCATCGCCCGCATGGCCTCGGTCGGCGCGTACAGCGCCCCGAGAGCGGACAGTTCGTCAGCGCGCGTGCAGAACGCCTGCAGACCTTGCTTGTCGACATGCTTCAAGGCGCCTCCTCGAAAGGGCGGAAAGCCGACGCCATAGACAAGACCCATATCGACCTCGGCAGCCGTGCCGACGATATTGTCCTCGAGGCATCTGGCGGCTTCGATGCACATCGGAATCATCAGCCGATCGACGATCTCCTCTGGTGTGAATTCCTGCTGCGCGCCTTGCACCGATGCGACAACGGCGTCTCCCGCCTCGTCCGGCAACTTTCTAGGCTTGCCGCGCTTGTCCAGTTCATAGCGGTAGAACCCCTTGCCGTTCTTCTGTCCGAGCCGATCGGCTGCGAACATCGCATCGATGACGGTGTCCCCATCCGCCGCCATGCGGTCAGGAAAACCCGCCGCCATGACGGCCGCAGCGTGCTTGCCCGTATCGAGCCCGACGACGTCGAGCAAGTAGGCGGGCCCCATCGGCCAGCCGAAGTGCTCCATCGCCTTGTCGATGGCCGCGATGTTGCCACCGTCAGCGACAAGTCGGTTGAAGCCACCGAAATAGGCGAACAGGATGCGATTGACGAGAAACCCCGGGCAGTCGTTGACGACGATCGGCGTCTTCTTCATGGCTTGCGCATAGGCGACTGTCGTCGCGATGGCGTGCTCGGATGATTGTTCAGCAAGAATGACTTCGACGAGCGGCATGCGGTGTACCGGATTGAAGAAGTGCATACCGCAGAAGTTCTCGGGCCTCTCGAGCGCTTCGGCCAAGAGGTTGACCGAGATGGTCGACGTATTGGTCGCGATGATCGTTTCGTCACCGACATGCTTCTCGACCTCGGCCAGCACCCCCTGCTTGATCTTCGCGTTCTCGACGACCGCTTCGACCACCAGGTCAACGCCACCGAATTCGCCGTAACTCAACGCAGGCTGGATCGCGTTGAGTACGGCTGGTACACCCTCGGGCTTCAGGCGACCACGAGCGACCTGCCCGCCGAGCAGCTTGCCGGCTTCGTCAAGACCGGCCTGGATGGCATCCTCGCGGATGTCCTTCATGACGATCGGCACGCCATTCGATGCGGACTGATAGGCAATGCCACCGCCCATGATGCCGGCACCGAGTACCGCTGCCCGCGAGACCGTGCCCGCCACCTGTGTCTGCTCGCGAGCGATACGCTTCAGCTGCTGATCATTGAGGAAGATGCCGACGAGACTCTCGGCAACATCCGTCTTGGCGAGCTTGACGAAATTAGCCGACTCGATCGGCAAAGCCTCGGCACGCGACTTCGTGCCGTGTTTCGCGATGGTATCGATGATCGTCAGCGGCGAGGGATAGTGCGGTCCGGCCTTCGCGCCGACGACTCCCTTGGCCGATTCGATCGCCATGGTGCGCTCGAGATCGGACAGCAGCAGCGGTCCGGTCTTGCGTTGTCGACGCGCCTGTATATCGATGTCGCCTGCGGTCACGCTCGCGATGAGTGCGCGTGCCGCGTCGAGCAATTCCTCGGCCGGCACGACCGCGTCAGCGGCGCCGTCAGCGAGCGCGACCGCAGCCTTCTTCGCACTGCCGGTACACATCCACTCGACGGCATTGTCGACGCCGATGATACGCGGCAGCCGCACCGAACCGCCCCAGCCCGGCATGATGCCTAGCTTCACCTCGGGCAAGCCGACACGTGCCGTCGGGACCATCAGGCGAAAGTCACACGCCAGCACCACTTCGAAACCACCACCCTGTGCTTCACCGTTGATGGCGGCAACGGTCGGGAACGGAAGATCCTCGAGGCGATTGAACATGGCGTTCACTTCGTCGAGCATGTTCCGGAGCACGGCATCGGGTTCTCGGAAATAGCCGAGAAATTCGTTGATGTCAGCGCCTGCGATGAAGACCGACTTGCCACTGGAAAGAATCAGGCCAGCGACGTTGTCTTCGGCCTCGATCGCGTCGAGTGCCTGGCCGAACTCGTCGAGTGCGGGCCGGTTGAAGACGTTGACTCGATTGTCTTCCGTATCGAAGTGCAATTCGAGCGTGTTGTCTGCGCGCGTCAGGCGAAAAGCCTTGCCTTGAAAAAGCATGTGTCGTTGACTCCGGTCAGAACGCAAAGTGCGCTTCAGGCAGGTCCATGAGGTTATCGGCACCCGACAGCATCGTGGCCGCATGGGTTCGAGTTCTAGGCAGGATACGCTCCAGATAGAAGCGCGCCGTGAAAAGCTTGGCGCGCAGGAAGGCGGCGTCGCCCTCCCCGGCATCAAGTTTTCGGTGAGCCGCCGCCGCCGCCTCGGCCCAGAAGGTGCCCAGCACCAGATACCCGCTGTACATCAGGTAATCAACCGACGCGGCGCCAGCTTCCTCTGGATCCTGGATAGCGGCCATGCCGATTCGTGCAGTCAATTCCTGCCATTCACGATTGAGCTTGACCAGCGGCCGGGCGTAGCGGGTCAGACGCTGATCGTCGTCGGCGCGCAACGCGAAGTCATCGATACGGTGCGTGAAGCAGGACAGGAGAGTCCCGCGCGAGCCGAGCACCTTGCGACCGAGCAAATCGATAGCCTGGATACCGGTCGTACCTTCGTAGAGCATGGCGATGCGCGCGTCGCGCACGTTCTGTTCCATGCCCCATTCACGGATGTAGCCGTGCCCGCCGAAGACCTGCAGACCGAGATTGGCGGCCTCATAGCCGGTTTCGGTCATGAATGCCTTGGCAATCGGTGTCAGCAAAGCCAGTTCCTTCTCGGCCAGGGCGCGCTCCTCATCGCTGCCTTCCGCGTGTGCGATGTCGACAAGCTTTGCGCAGTGGTACAACAGCATGCGTCCGCCCTCGGAAAGCGCTTTCTGGGTGAGTAGCATGCGACGCACGTCCGGATGCACGATGATCGGATCGGCGGGCTTCGACGGCGCCTCTGCACCTGACAACGAACGCATCTGCAGACGCTCGCGTGCGTAAGCGAGCGAACCCTGAAACGCACGCTCGGCATGCGCAAGTCCCTGGATGGCGGTACCGATACGGGCGGTGTTCATGAAGGTGAACATGCAATGCAGCCCACGATTCGGCGGCCCGATCAGGAAGCCTTTTGCCGCATCGAAATTCAGGACACAGGTGGCATTGCCGTGAATGCCCATCTTGTGCTCGATCGAACCGCAACTGACACCGTTTCGTGCACCCGCGCTTCCGTCTGCCGCGAGGGTGTGCCTGGGCACGATGAAGAGCGAGATGCCACGGGTACCTGCCGGTGCATCGGGCAGACGTGCCAGCACGACATGCACGATGTTCTCGGCCATGTCGTGCTCGCCGGCGGAGATGAAGATCTTCTGCCCGTCTATCGCATAGCTACCATCGCTGCGCGGTTCAGCCTTGGTCTTCAACAAGCCAAGATCTGTACCACAGTGCGATTCCGTCAGACACATCGTCCCGGTCCACTCACCACTGACCAGGCGCGTCAGGTAGTCGGCGCGCTGCTGATCGGTACCGTGCGCCGCCAATGTGTTCATGGCACCGTGCGAGAGGCCCGGATACATCGACCAGGCCCAGTTGGCGGTGCCGTTCATTTCAGAGAGGATCGTGCCGAGAGATTCCGGCAAGCCTTGTCCCCCAAGGTCTTCGGCTTGCGTCATCGACGGCCAGCCGCCCTCGACGTACTGAGCATAGGCTTCGCGAAAGCCGTCAGGGGTCTTGACCTCGCCGTCCTGCCACGTACAGCCCTGTTCATCACCAACGGCATTGAGAGGCGCCAGCACCTCTCGGGCAAATTTCGCACCCTCCTCGAGAATTGCATCGACCGTGTCGGGTGTCGCGTCATCAGCGCCGGCAAGCGACGCATAGTGGCTGTCAAAATCCAGGACATCACGCAGCGCGAATCGCATGTCCGTCAGCGGCGGCTGATAAGCAGTCATGGCAGGGAAAGGAATGGAAACCTGAACTTATTGTCTGACGTGCCACTGACTGATTCAATGACTTGAAACGCCCCTTCGACTGGCGTTTTCGCTCATGTTGGCACGGCGGCGAGAGTTCCGCCTCCGTCGAGCGAGAAGAATCATCGCGGCTCCCGGCAACAGGAACACGAAGGCTTCCAGTGCACCCCGATCTCCCGCCACGGCAAACCCGCCGGCTCGCCCACGGAAAGCATCCGGCGCCAAGACGACAACACCGTCGTCGAGCGGCTCGTCAACGCCCGGCCGGTCAGTCGGATCATGAATATAGGGAACGATCTCGAGCCCGGATTCCGCGCTCGTCAGCGCGCCGTTTGCTGTTCTCAGATCGTCAAGACAGGCAACGCCGCGCGCGCCACCCTGTGCGAAAGGCACCACCTCATGTCGAGTATCCGGGGCACTGTGGATTTGCGTCGCGAATTGGTGAACACGAGTGACTTCACCGAGACTGAAAATTATCACTCCGGCGTCACGATCGAGCGCAACCGCAGCCGAGTAAGGCATGTCGACTCGCGGCGTGAAGCCCATATCACGACAACGTCGCTCCGGATCGAGTAGCGGCACGACGTTTTCGCCGTTCGTGCCGGCCTGACGCCGCAGACAATACTCCGCGTAGCCGCCATCATTAGAGAGCCCCCCTGACTGAGTCGGCATCAGCTGCGCTTGCACACTGCCGACTGACGCCGTCTCTAGCGCAAACCCGCCGACGGGTGAATCTCGATAGGAAGCCCCTTGCAGTCCCAAACCAATGGCCGAACCTTCCTCGATGGTCAATTCACTCGAGAGCATCAAACGCCCCTGCAGATGATCCATCACGTTCCAGACGCCCAGTCGGGCTTCGTCGTAGTCGACGCCTTCTGGTGCCGCAATACTCAGTCGGGCCTTACCCGCCGCATCGATGAACAGACGCCGATCAGCCGGTCGATCGAAATCGAGAAATGGTCGGTAACCCGGAAAGACCGGCAGATCGGCTGTGAAGTCATCGCCGAAGTTATCGGTTTCCACGCCACGCACCTCGATGAGGGTGTCGCCCACACCCTGTGTGACGAAGGCCTCCAGATACTTGGCACCGCTGTGCGCCTGATAGACGCGTGTCGACAACTCGACAGCTCGTGCAAGACCATCGATCTCGGCCGTCATCGTGCCGTTGGCCCGATCGAGCGTCAACGCAGGTCGATACTCTGCTTCGAATTCAGGCACAAACCCTGCGAAAGGCTCGCAAAAAAACCTCACAGAAATTCCGCAATGGTCGGGATTCACCGGTGTCATCGGTGCGCGACGCACACAGCCGCCCACCGCGCGAACCGTCTGCGCGTGCAAACAGCACGAGACTGAATTAGCTGTCGCCTGATGCCGCCGTACCAGAACCCGGGTCAGCCGTGTCGTTGTAGAAGTTGCCTTCGATCCGCACGCCCGCTACACCGTCGGCATACGAAGCGAAGCTCGCGCTTTCGAGCACTACGCGAGCAACGATGTGGTCTGTCGGGCCGGCCATGGTCAGTCGGAGATCGTCGACCCCGGACTCGACCACCCTTGCACTCATGCGCAGGCCCTGATCTCCCGCAAGTACCTGACCTAGGCCACCCGTGCCTTCGCGCCGTGCAAGCGTGTAGTGCAGACTGTTAGGGGAAAAGTCATCGGCAAAGCCCTGTGCACCGACCGTCGACACGACTGCAGGTCCGCCCGCTGACAAGACCGCAAGCGACAGGACCAGTAAGGAAGATCTCACAGAGGGCAACACCCGGGCATGATAGTGCCTTCTGTGAAATCTGACCGGTTACCGGATGATGCCGCGCTTGTCTCCTGCGTGAGTTTCACCCGAACGAGTGTCCGCGCGATAACGCGCCGGCGTCATGTCAGTCCAGCGCTTGAAGGCACGGAAGAACGCACTGGGTTCGTCGTAGCCGAGCAGCTCGGCAATGTCGGCAAGAGACAGATCCGTCGCGGCAAGAAAACGGATGGCGGCCGCTTGTCGGCTACTGTCCTTCAACGTTCGGAACGACGTGCCCTCCATGGTCAGTCGTCGTCTCAAGGTACTGACCGACACGCCGAGTTGTCGAGCGGCTACGGCTGCGGAAGGTAACGGGCGACTCACGCCATCGCCAAAGAGGGCAAGCACGCGCTCGCTCATGTCCGGTTCGGTGTGAGCCGATCGAATCAGCTCGAACGGCACGGATTTCAGAAAGATCTCCAGCGCGCGTTCGTTCCGCACATTTGCCCAGGCAAGCATCGGGGCCGGCATGACAAGCGCCGACGCCTCTGCTCCAAAGCGTATCGGGCAGTCGAAGAGACGTGCCCAGGCAGCTCCGTTCGCCGGGGCCGGAAAGGCGAACGTCACTTCGTCGAGCGGCAACGGACGATCGGCAAACCAGCCGAGCAGCTTGTGCCAAAGGTACAAGGTGGTGCGCAGGCGAACCGCGTCCTGCTCGGCGAGCACCGCCTCGAGGCTGCGCCCTTCTACACCACGGGTCAGTGCGAAGCCGACTCGGGCGACAGCCGACTCGACGTGCAGATCAGGCTTGACGACGACGCCACGGGCAACGTCGAGAAATTCACCCGCGCGCTGAATGATGGCACCCAGCTCGGGGCGTGTGACCAGCACCAGGCACATCATCCGGAACGTGCCCCTGACGATTCGACCGTCGCTGACGAGGCCGAGCGATTCATCCTGGAGGACCTGCACCGCGCGCTGATAGATCCGACCGAAGAGAGCAGTGGGAACCGTGGCGCCGGCAAGCTCCTCTTTCGTCAGGGATTCGGCAACGAGCAGGGCTTCAGCATCATGACCCTGCTCTGTCACCGTCGCGAGCAACGTTCGTACATAGGATGCAGGCACCGTGAGCCCGTCGCTGCTCAACCGAGGCGTCGTCGCTTGCGAATCGACCGCAGACTTGCGAGTGGTCACGGCCATGCGGAAGTATCCGGCGATGAAGGTTACCGGCGAACACTACCGTAGTACGGGCAAAGCGACCTCGAGGATGCTGACGGGCGAGGGTGCCCGCGAGCTATCCACACCTTCGGCATCGAGCTGACCGACAGCCTGTTGAAAGAGATGCAACTGACCGCGGTCCCGCCACAGCACGGAATCCATCGTCGGTTCCCAACGATCGAGCGGACCCACGGACACGGGCGCGATTGTCCAGCTCCCCGCACGTTCATCACCGACACGACGGAAAGACGACGCGAGGACAGCGTTGTCGTCGTATTCCTCGTCACGGTAGATGACGTGCAACTCGACACCTTCGTCGACAACCCGGGACACGATCAACGGACGACTGATCGGCAAGCTTCTGGAGCCTCGACCGGAGAGTTCGAAATCGCGATGACGCTGGCTGATGGTCTCGTTCTGCCATCCTGCTTTACCTGGCGTGTGATAGACCAGATGAACATCGGTAACAGCCTTCCCGCTACCTCTGAAATAGGTTGCGATGTAGGGGTTGCCATCATCGTCCGCCGTCATCGATGTCTGGTTGATCAGATTGCTGCCCTGCTCGATCGACAACGCTACCTCGGCACTCGACTGGACGATCGGCAGGGCATACGCGCTACCGTCGGTGCGCCGCCAGCTGCGCCCTTCGTCGTCGGAACGGGCGTACAGCAAGTCATGATTCGTCGCCACATCGGTGCTCTCCCGCCAGACCCATGAAAGATGCAGGCTGCCGCGCGTGTCCACATGGAATTGCCAGTAGGCGCTACGCACACCTTCGCCGTCGATCAGTGCGTCGTGAACCCGCGTCCATTGCCGCTTGGCTACATCATATTTATTGAGTACCAGAGCACCATTCCCTGCTCGCCCGTCGCGATAGGTGAACAAGAGGTCTCCGGAGGGCAGGCGATGAAATTCCGGGTAAGTGACCTCACTTTCCTCACGTCCGATCATCGGCATCGCTGCGCCGAGTTCGAGCCCTCCGGGCTCGAGACTCACGGCGTAGTTCAATGGATCGACATGGTGATCCCATGACACATGCAGGTAGCCGGCCCCGTCGCTCATCATGCTGATCGTGTTGTGCGCGTCGCGTACACGACCCGCGAGCGTCGTACGCTGACTTTGCCAGTTGCCACCTCCGAGCCTCCTCTGAGCAAGCACGAGGCGGGCGGCATCGTCGTAGAACGCGACAAATTGCCTCTCGCCATCGTTCGTGATCGAATCGCGACGAAAGACGACGGCGTTCACACTGGTTCCTGACCAGCCCTTTCCGATCGGACTGCCTTGTGTCAACAGTGCAGGCCCCGACCTCTGATCGGTCTTGCTGTCGCAGGCAGCTGGCGTGATCGTCAAAAGGCAGACACTCGACAAGACAGGAGCAAAGCGTCGAAATCGGCGAATACAACGTACAGTCAGGATCAGACCGAAAGCGATCCGGAAGCAGCCCGGAGCCTTGACGTCGTTATTTTGACGAGCCACTTCGTTCCGATTGTCGGTGAAAGACGATTGTCGACAAGCAATTGACGTTCCATGACTTGAATCGTGAGCACGGACGAAGGAACAGACTTTCTGGTGAAATTCAAAGCTCGACCTGTACAAGGCTTCCCTGATTCTGTGACGGCACCGCGAGGAGAGGTGATTGCCAGGGTTGTCCTTGTGGGCTGCCTTGTCGGCCTGATGCTTCTCTTCGGTGTGTTGATGGCGGGCGTCTTCGCGTTCAGGGAACGCGACGAGTCGACGCGGATCACGGTCGATCAGGTCGCTGACCAGAAGGTAAAACCTACCATCAAGCTCGAGCAAATCACTCCGGCAGATTCAAGCCCTTTGACAAGTATGGCACCGGACAGCGCGAAGGCCAGTCCGATCAAGCCCGCTCCGCTCGAACCCGCTGAGGTCGAGCCCGCTCCGGTCAAACCTTCTCCGGTCGGACCTTTTCCGGCCAGACCCTCTCCGGCCAGACAAAGGCCGGCCGAACATTCGATGGATGCAAGCCCACCTGTGGTCGTCGACGTGAGCGCCCGGCGCGAGAATTCAAGAAACGAACGTGACGACGCGAGAACAGCCGACCTTGACGCGGTTCGCTCGCTTCTGGCCGAGGCCGAGGCCGCTGCCATAAAGCCTGCAAGTGAGTCCGCCGACAGTCGGACCGCGGCCGTGACTGTCGACAGGGAGCTCGCGCAACTGTCCGCATCAATACGTTTCCCTCGCCGCAGCTGGACGGTAGACGCGGGCATGCAAGCCGTGCTCGAGCGGGTAGATACCGCACTGGAATCGAATCCGGATGCGCCAGTGCAAATCCGTGTCGCGACAAGCGAATATGCAACGGCTGCAAGGAATCGTCAGCTCGCCTTGGAGCGCGGACGTGCGATTATCGCCGAGCTGGTAACCCGAGGCTCGGCGCTGTCACGGTTCAGCATAGACGCGCTTGACCAGGGCGATCCATCAGGCGATGCATTGCGGCGTGGCGATCACCGCGTCATCATCGGATTCGCCGGCCAGGATCCGGAATAGGCAACCAGGAGTTTCCACGTGAACAGAGTCTTGCCGAAAGCAATCCACACATCACGACGCTTTGCCCTGATATTGCTCGCGACACTGGTTATCGCAGGGTCAGCAGGCGTCGCCACGGCCGGTGGTGTCGGCGACATCATCATTCCGACGCGCGAGCAGGCTGCCAACGTCAACAATGATACGGTCGGCGTCGTATTCACGCATGAGGAGCTGTTCCATCAGCTTGTGCATGACATGGAGCATGAGCTCGAGCCGGCAAGCGGCTTGCGGATCGTTCCCGTCATGGGAAAGAACCATGTTCAGAGTGTCTATGACCTTCTTTATCTGCGCGGCATCGATCTGGCGCTGCTACGTGCCGACGCAATCGAATACGTCAAGCGCAAGGGCAACTATCCGACGATCCAGCGAGTCGTCAAGAGTGTCGCGAAGGTCAGCCAGGAAAAAGTGGTCCTGATCTCACGCAATGAATACGCATCGATCGAGGATCTGGCCGGGCAAGTGGTCGGTTTCGGTCTGCCTGGCTCAGGTGAATACGTGACCGGAACTATCGTGTTCGACACGCTGGGTATCGAACCGGTACCGGTACAGGTCGACAATGTTCAGGCGTTGAAGAACGTTGCATCGGGGGAACTGGCGGCCATGATGTATCTGCTCCGCGAGCCCGATGCAGTGCAGACAGGCCTCGATCTGAAAGCCTCGATCGCGATAAGCGAGATCGCAGCGACGAGCGATCTGCATGTCATCGCCCTGCCCGATGCCGATGGACTCGAACAGGTCTACACGCCAACCAATGTGAGTCATGACGAATTGCCCGGCCTGATCGAGCAGGGTCGCGAAGTCGCAAGCTATTCGGTCGACGCGATACTCGCCGCCTATCAGTGGCGATCAACCGCACGCCGGTACGAAAAATCCAGCCGCTTCGTTGCCGCATTCGCCGAAAATCTCGACGGTTTGCGAAACGACGAGTACCAGCCCTCCTGGAAACGCGTTGATCTGGCCACGACGACCCCGAACATCCGTCGCTTGCCCCTCGTCGAAGAGGAGCTTGCGAAGATCGAGGAGAATCGCCTGGCACGTGTCGAGGCGGAAAGGCTGGCGAAGCAGGCGGAGGCCGAACGGATAGCTGCCGAGGCGGAGGAAGCCAGACAGCGGGAACTGAAGATTGCCGAGCTCGCTCGCCGCCGTGACGCGCTGACTGAGCGCCTTGGCGAGGAACTCAACGAAGCTGATGCCGCCGATCTCGAAGCCATGTTGCAACAGCTCGACGCTTTCCTGAAGACTCGAGGTGTCGCGCCAGAACCCAAGTAAGCAAGGTTCCCGGTCTGTTGTCGATACGACGCGTTGACCTATAATGGCGTCAACAAGGTGTCGCCCAGCTCCGATTGATTCGTGTCCGTCGGCGCAGACGGATGCCGATCGGCTCGGGCCTGTCCGTGCCGTTTCGCGGAACACGGCGTTTTCCGGCCAGGTTTGGCTCAAGCAGGTTTTGCTCAAGGATAGATCAGGGAAGATGAAGAACTCAGCGTCGCTTTGGATCGTGCCTGCTATTTCGTTGTTCGCGATGTGCAGCCCTGCTCATGCGACCAAGACGCTCCCTGGCGTCACCTTCGCCCCCCCACCGGAAAGCGCTCGATCGCTGGACGATACGTGCACGGCGAGCCAGTTGCAGTTGGCGGAATCCGCGCTCGCTGTCGCACGCGGCATGGTCGACCTGGCGGTAGCGGACATGGATGCGGCGTCACCCGAGCTGCTCAGATCGCTGGATCGCGACGCCACGCGTTACGGCTATTGGCTTGGGCGGTATGCCAACAGCCGCTATGTCCGTACGCTCGATGGTTACCGCAAGATTGCCGGTGTCATCGATTCCGGCACAGTGAGTTTCGACTGTTCGTGTGAGCGCGAAGGCGTCTATGCCTACATATTCGCATCGACACCGCGTGTATACCTCTGCCCGGTGTTCTGGCAAGTACCCGAGGCCGGGCTGGATTCGAAGGCGGGAACCCTGGTACATGAACTGAGTCATCTGTCATCGACATTCAGCTCCAGCGACTTCGCTTATGGCACAGCTGCGGCAAGACAGCTGGTCGAAGACGACGCGGAGCGTGCCGTGAGCAACGCGGACAACATCGAGCGATTCACGGAAAACACCCCCGAGTTGCCGATGCCTGCGGCTGAGCCCGAGCCAGAACCCGAGCCAGAACCCGAGCCAGAACCCGAGCCAGAACCCGAGCCAGAACCCGAGCCAGAACCCGAGCCAGAACCTGAGCCAGAACCTGAGCCAGAGCCAGAGCCAGAGCCAGAACCTGAACCAGAGCCAGAGCCAGAGCCAGAACCTGAGCCTGAGCCTGAGCCTGAGCCAGAACCGGAACCCGAGCCCGAACCTGAGCCCGAACCTGAGCCCGAACCTGAGCCCGAACCCGAGCCGGAACCTGAGCCCGAACCCGCGCCAGCCCCGGAGCCAGAGCCCGCTCCGGAACCGGCTCCCGAGCCAGCGCCGGAACCGGCACCTACCCCGGATCCAGAGCCTGCGCCCGCCCCGGAACCCGCGCCTGCGCCGTCACCAGCTCCGTCACCGGCTCCTGCGCCTGCTCCAACTCCCGCGCCTGCCCCGGCTCCAGAGCCTGCGCCCACCCCGGCACCCGCGCCTGATCCGGCGCCAGCACCGACTCCAGCGCCCACGCCGGAACCCGCGCCAACGCCATCAGCGCCGGTCTCGACGCCAGGTGCTCCGGTTCCAGTCGCGCCGGAACCGGCTCAGTCACCTGGAGACGAACCGCCGGTACTTGAACCGACGATCGATACCGGCGAGGAGGAAGAGCAGGAGTCTCCCGTCAATCCATTCGCACCGGTCGACGATGAGCCGTCCGCAAACACGGCGGAAATTCTGCCGGCAGTTGGTGGTGGTGCCTTGAGCTGGCTGCTAGTGCCGCTTCTGATGGCCACCGGACTTCGACGGCGTGCCGCGACGACATCATCCAGTCCAGCCGATTCCCGCCGAAAGGCAGTTAATCGATAACAGCAGCGGTACCAGGGCCTCCTTGTCCGGCTCGATCGGCCCGGTACCGCTTGCCCCCAAGCCGCGAAAGCGTCGAATCAGTTCGACCTGCTGACGACCGACACTCGCCAGCACCGGCCAACGCTGTTCGACCCTCTCCCGGTGCGGCGGCTTCGATTCACAGAGCATGGTCGATCCGCTCAGCCACAGCATCTGCTCGACGGTCCGTTCGTACTCCGCTGTGACACGCGAGAAGACTGCGTCAGCCAGGCTTCGATCGCTGACCAGCTCGACGTAACCGCGTGCTGTATCCAGATCAACCCGCAACAGCGTCTTCTCCACTTCATCGGCGATCAGACGAAAAAGCGGGTATTCCTGATACATGGTCTTGAGCACGCGATCGCCGGATTCCCCCCGTACACGACGGAAGTTCGCCATCGCCGACCCCATGCCATACCACCCGGGCACCATCATGCGATTCTGAGTCCACGCGAAGACCCAAGGGATCGCCCTGAGATCGTCGAGCGTCGTCGCGCCAAAACGCTTCGCTGGCCGCGAACCCATCTTCAAGAGCACGAGCTCGTCGACCGGACTGGCCGCCTGATAGAACTCGATCAGCCTGGGCAATTCCGCCAGTTCCCGGTAGTGCACGAAAGACAAGCCGGACAAGGCTTCCATGACCTCGCCGAATTCGGAACTGGATTGCAGCTCCGACTCGACCGCGGGTTGCAACGAGTGCTCGAGCACTCCGGATACCAAAAGCTCCATCTGGTATTCGGCGGTACCGCGATTGGCGAACTTCGCCGAAACCACTTCCCCTTGTTCGGTGATGCGCATGCGCCCGTCGACGGTACCGGCCGGCTGCGCGGAAATCGCCCGACCGGTCGGTGCGCCGCCCCGACTGACCGAACCACCTCGACCGTGGAAGAACGAGACGGCAACGCCATGGTCCTTGCCGGTACGACACAGTCGGGACTGCGCCTTGCTCACCTCCCAGCTTGCCGTCAGGTACCCGCCATCCTTGTTGGAATCGGAGTAGCCCACCATGATTTCCTGACAGCCGCCACTTTCGCGAATGGTTCTACGCACGACTGCGTGGCGTAAAAGCGCCGACAGGATCGCCGGTCCGTTACGCAGATCCTCTATCGTCTCGAGCAAAGGCACCACCTGAATCAGGCACGCGTCCCGAGACGCGACATCGGTATACGCGCCCGCGTAGCGAGCGAGCGTGTAGACGCCGAGAATGTCGCTGGCTCTTTGCGTCATGCTGAGCACAAAGACACCCAGGGCTTGCTTGTCACGACTTCTATGCCCATGCGCTACCAGCTTCAACATGCCAAGTGTGTCCCTCGCGCGCTCGCTCATCTCTGTTTCGTCGACGGCATGCTCGGCAAGATCCTCGCGGCTAATCTCCTGGTTGAGCCACGCGTCCCACTCGGAGGAGTCGGTCGCTATCGCCTCGGACGCATCAGGATGCCGTTGCTGCCATATCTCCAGCAGGCAGGCATTGACGGTCTGCGAATTCTCACGCAAGTCCAGTCGCACAGTGCGAAAGCCGAAGACTTCCACTTCTCGCCGAACCGTCGATACCAGTTGAAGCGCCAGGTTCTCGCAGTTCATCTCGACCAGTGCTTTCTCGAGCGCTTTCAGATCATCCACGAGCCTTGTCGAACTCGGTTGACCGCCCACCTGTTCGGCCTCCGTCAGTCCGGCCAGAAGACAGGCAACGTAAAGTCGCAAGGGTTCGCGCGGATTGCGGCCGGCGATCCCGTCATCGGTATCGACTCGTTCCAGCCGTTCGCTCAAGCGTTGCCTGAACCAATCGGGTATCGCCACGGCGTGCTCGGCAATGCTGATCCGCCTCAGCAAGCGCTCCAGCGAACGTCGGTGTCGAGCGATCGCTTCGCTTCTGCTGGCACCCAGTGCCGCCGCCGTGACCCTGGTCGTCACGTGCGGATTGCCATCGCGGTCGCCACCGATCCAGGAGCCGAATCCGAAGACACTTGGCACATCCCCGGCCGCCTCCGGATAGTGCTGCTGTAAAGCAGCCTCGAGTCGCTGGTAGACGTGTGTCACCCCGTCGAAGAGCGACTCGCGAAAGAAGTGCATGCCCCAGCTGACTTCCCGGTCCACCGTCGGCTTCTCGAGAAAGATATCGCCGGTCAGCCACAGCAACTCGAGTTCGCCACACAGATTCTCGAAAAGTCCCTTTCGCTCTCGAGGGGTCCAGCGCTGCAGCTCCATATCCATCAACAATCGGTAGATTCGTCGGTGAATCTCGAGCACCGTTACCCGTCTGGATTCGGTCGGGTGAGCGGTCAGCACGCAGCTCACCGACGTCCGGCTCATCAAGGACCGTATCGTCTGAACCGGTACGCCTGCGAGTCGCGCCTGAGCCAGTACGTGATCGAAGGTTCCCGGCAATTCCTCGTGACCCAGGCGTTTTTCCTGAGCACGTCGCTCGGACATGCCGACGTTCTGATCAGCGGTATTGAGCAACTGGAACCAGATGACATGTGCCTGCAGCGTCTTGAGTATCTGCCGATCGGAAAGCGAGTCGACAGCAGCCTCGCCGTCGGTCCAGTCAGCGAGCTCCGGATGCTTCTTGCGAGTGACCAGGCGAAAGGCATTCGACAACTGCTCGAATGCGCTCGCCGGTGTGCTGAACGGCGTGACTGGCTTCACCGTCGACGATTCCGATGTTGTTGATCGGGCTTCGGTGCGTGACGCTTCAATGACGATGGCCGCCTGATCCGGGCCATTCCGGCCTGTTGATGAAGAGGGAAAGCATCAGGCCGGAATTGCCAGCACTTTTGCAACAGTGTCACCAATTTCTGACGGGTTGGGCGCGATGTGCGCACCCACGTCGCGCAAAATCTCGACTTTCTCGTCAGCCGATTCGCCGAACGCGGAGATGATGGCGCCGGCATGGCCCATCGTTCGACCTTTGGGCGCACTGAGGCCCGCCACATAGGCCACGACCGGTTTGCTCATGCCGTCACGCACATATTCTGCCGCCTCGGCTTCCTGCGGGCCACCGATCTCGCCTACCAGTACAACCACGTCGGTTTCATCGTCGGCATCGAACAGCTTGAGGATATCCAGGAAGGAACTGCCGTTGATCGGATCACCGCCGATACCGACGCTTGTGGAAATACCGATTCCCAGCTCCTGCATCTGCGAAGCCGCTTCGTATCCCAATGTGCCCGATCTGCCGACGATACCGACGTTGCCAGACTTGTATATGTGCCCGGGCATGATGCCGAGCAAGGCCTTGCCCGGGCTGATGATGCCGGCACAGTTCGGCCCGAGCAGTCGCATTCGATTGCCTTCGCGATAGCGACGCATGTAGCGTTTCACCCGGATCATGTCGTGAGCAGGTATGCCGTCGGTGATCGCGACCGCCAGTCGGATACCGCTGTCGGCCGCTTCCATGATCGAATCGGCGGCGAACGGCGGCGGCACCATCACCACACTTGCAGTAGCGCCGGTATTCTTGATCGCGTCAGTCACGGTATCGAACACCGGCAGGCCATGAACCGTTTCGCCGCCACGCCCGGGCGTGACACCGCCGACGATGTTGGTCCCGTAGGCACGCATTTCCTCGCAGTGGAAACCGCCGATGCGCCCGGTAATTCCCTGGATGATGACCTTCGTGTCCTGATCGACGAGTATGCTCATGACGGAACTCCTTCGTCCGCGACTTTTGCAGGCGCGTTCCTCTTGCGAACCTTCGGTGCGTTCGATACGGCCTTGACGGCACGATCGGCCGCTTCTGCCAGTGTCTTCGCGTGAATGATCGGTAGCCCGCTCTCGGCGAGAATGCGTCGACCTTCCTCCACGTGCGTTCCTGCCAGGCGCACCACGAGCGGAACGTCGATCGGATCTCGCTCGAGTGCCTGAACGACGCCTTCGGCGACCCAGTCGCAGCGATTGATGCCGGCGAAGATGTTCACCAGCACGGCGTCGACATTCTCGTCGGACATGACCAGACGGAACGCCTTGGCGACCCTCTCGGGTGTTGCACCGCCGCCGATATCGAGGAAGTTGGCCGGCTGACCATCCGCCTGGGTGATCATGTCCATGGTCGCCATCGCCAGGCCCGCACCGTTGACGATACAACCGATATTGCCTTCGAGACCGACGTAGCTGAGCCCGCGATCGGCGGCACGTGTCTCACGAGGATCCTCTTGCGACTTGTCGCGAAGCTCGGCCACATCCGGGCGTCTGAACAGCGCGTTGTCGTCGAACGTCATCTTCGCGTCGAGCGCAAAGATGCCACCGTCCGTGGTAACCACCAGCGGATTGATCTCGACCATCGTCGCATCGAGCTGTTCGAAAGCACGGTAGCTGCCGAGAATGGTTTCCACGGCCGGATTGACCAGTTGTGGATCGATGCCGAGCTGGAAAGCGATCTGTCGCGCCTGGAAGGCCTGCATGCCGACCGCAGGCTCCACCACACACCGAACCAGACTGTCCGGCTCGTTGGCAGAGATTTCCTCGATTTCCATGCCACCTGCGCTGGACGCCACCACCATGACTCGCTCCTCCTTTCGGTCGAGCACCAGTCCCAGGTACAACTCGCGGGCGATCGATACACCACCCTCGACGTAGACGCGATAGACCACCTTGCCGGCGGCACCGGTCTGCTCGGTTACCAGGCGATGCCCGAAAAGCTTGTCTGCCGCATCGTAGACCTCGTTCTCGCTGTGGCAAACGATGACACCACCGGCCTTGCCGCGGCCGCCGCTGTGGATCTGCGCCTTGACCACCCACGTACTGCCACCGATCTCGCGGGCACGATAAGCGGCCTGCTCCGGACTGTATGCCAATCCCCCGCGCGGCACCTCGACGCCGAAGCCGGCGAGAAGCTCTTTCGCTTGATACTCGTGAATATCCATGATTGCTGCCCCTCAGGCTGTGGTTGTCGAGGCGTCGGCGGTGCGCCAGTGCTCGAGCGCCGCACCGACTCCGCTACCCGGTTCGACGTCGATACCGACATCCCGCATGGCCATCTCCGCGCCGCCCAGTGCGCTGAGCAGCATCAATTCATTCAGGTCACCCAGATGGCCGATGCGGAAGACGCGTCCGGCCACTTTCGACAGACCTCCCCCGAGTGACAGTCCGTAGCGATGGTAGGCATGCTTGATGACTGCATTCGCATCCACACTCTCCGGCACGACGATCGCAGACACGGTATCGGAGTGCCATTTCGGTTCGACCGCACAAAGCTTCAGTCCCCAGGCGTCGACACCGCGGCGCACGCCCTCCGCCAGGCGGTGGTGTCGCGTAAAGACGTTTTCCAGACCCTCTTCGAGCAACCTGTCCACCGCCACACGCAGGCCACGAATCAACGGCATGGGCGGGGTGTAGGGGAAGTAACCCTGTTCGTTGGTCGTCGCCATGTCCTTGAAGTCAAAGTAGCAGCGATGCATCTTCGCCGTACTGGCGCAATCCAGCGCTTTCTGACTGACGGCCATGATGGCCAGGCCCGCCGGCAGCATGAAGCCTTTCTGCGAGCCGGATACGGCGACGTCGACGCCCCACTCGTCCATGCGGAAATCGATACAGGCGATCGAGCTGACGCCATCCACATAAAGCATGGCCGGATGATTCGCCGTATCCATGGCCGTACGCACGGCACCGATGTCGCTCGACACGCCGGTCGCTGTTTCGTTCTGCGTGGCAAGCACCGCCTTGATGCGATGCTCCTTGTCGGCCGCCAGGCGTTCTGCATATTGCTCTACCGGCACCCCTTCTCCCCAAGGCACGTCGATGCACTCGACTTCCAGCCCCATTCGCTCGCACATGTCCGTCCAGAGATGCGAGAACTGCCCGAAGCGGGAGATCAGCACCTTGTCACCGACGTTCAAGGTATTCGTGATGCACGCTTCCCAACCACCGGTTCCAGACCCCGGGATGAGAAACACCTGGCCGTTCGTGGTCTTGAAGATCTTCTTCAGATCGGCAAACAGCGGCAGGGTGAACTCAGGCAGATCCGGCGCGCGATGATCCTCCATCGGGACGTCGATGGCCTTGCGCACGCTCTCGGGAACATTGGTGGGCCCTGGAACGAACAGACCGCGGCTACCTGTCATCATCTCACTGCTTCTCCGGTAAATTTTTCGACGAGATTTCGGCGATGCGTTGGCTGATCGGCCCACGTCGCGCTGAACGGAAAAGCCCGAACACGGCGTCCAGCCTTGTCTCTGTGGTCACGAGTCTGATGACCCCCTTCGCCGACAACAACACCCATTCCTGCTCCGATTCGCATCCTCAAAGGGGGGAATATATCCATCCCTTGGGGTGGTATTTGCGGTATCGTGCAGAGAAATCCCACCCTACGGCATGGGTTCTGGGAGGCAAAAGGCCTCTGGTGGCCGACCGATGACCCGGAACCGGGGGAGGAGCTCGAAATGACGGTGGATGTCGCCCTGGCAGACAACAACGCGCTGATGTTGTCCGCGTTGTCGGCGGTGTTCGATCGCGATGGCCGCTTCAGCCTGGTCAGTACGACGAACAGCGCCGAGTCCTTTCTGCAAACGATATTGACCGTGCCCGCGACAGTCGCGGTGCTGGACTGGAGCTTGCCGACGCTTGGCGCGGAAAAGCTGATTCGGACACTGCGTGACGAGGGTGCACCGGTGCGCATCATCGTCTGCACGCACGGCAACTCGAACGATATTCCCAAGCGCGCCATGGCCGCAGGCGCGGCCGGCTTTTTTTCACATGCCGATTCCGCGGAACAGTTGCTGGACGCCGTCGCCGAGGTAGCCAGGGGCAAGATGGTCTTCCCCTTTCTCGACGTTCGCGATCTGCAAGACCCTCTGCAGACTCTGACCCGGACCGAACGCGCCTTGCTCGGCTCCCTGTCTGTCGGTCGAACAAACAAGGAACTGGCAAGCGATCACGGCATCACCGTCAATACCGTGAAATTCCACCTCAGGAACCTGTACGAGAAGCTCTCCGTAAACAACCGCGCGCAAGCGATCGCCTTCTACTATTCAGCGGCGCAGCGAGGTGTCGTGAATACCGGAAGCTGACCGTGCGACTCAGGCAGCGCCCGCGATCTGATCGGCTTTCTCGACCAGGGATTCTGCCTGACGAATCGAGGCAAGGTCGATCAGCCGGCCGTCCAGCGACACCGCGCCCTTGCCCTCACGTGCCGCTTCCTCCATCGCCACGAGAATACGCCGCGCCCGATCCACTTCCTCAGCGCTCGGACTCATGAGCGTGTTGGCAAGTTCGATCTGCGAGGGATGGATCGCCCATTTCCCCTCGAACCCCAGAGCCGCCGCACGACGCGCGCAGGCCGCATAGCCGTCGGGATCAGAGAAGTCCCCGAACGGTCCGTCGATCGGCCGCAGGCCGTGGCTTCGCGCCGCCACCACGATGGACGACAACGGGTGATGCCACATGTCGCCCCAGTGCACTTCGCGAGCGGCAGCACCGTCCTCGGGCGCGTCCGTCAGGACAGAGTAGTTCGGGTTGACGCCACCGATGTTCGTGGTACGGGCACGAGTGTAGGCCGCATAGTCCGCCACACCGAAATGCAGGGACTCATTGCGCGAGCTTGCACCCGCTATTGCCCCCACATTCTGCAAGCCGAGCGCGGTCTCGATAATGTGCTCGAAGCCGATGCGCTTCTTCGCACCCATGTGCTGTTCGATCTGGGTAACCAGCATGTCCACCGCATAGACATCAGCGGCGGTACCGACTTTCGGAATCATGATCAGGTCGAGCTTGTCGCTCGCCTGCTCGAGCACATCGACCAGGTCGCGATACATGTAGTGCGTGTCGAGACCGTTGATGCGCAGCGACATCGTCTTGTTGCCCCAGTCGACGTCGTTCAGCGCCTGGATGATGTTCGTCCGAGCCTGCAACTTGTCGTCCGGGGCCACCGCGTCCTCGAGATCGAGAAAGATCACGTCCGCCTCCGACGCCGCCGCCTTCTCGAACATCTGCGGTTGACTGCCCGGCACTGCCAGTTCGCTGCGGTTGATGCGCGCCGGCGCAGTCTCGATCGTGTGAAAGCTCATCGTGCTGCATCTGCTGAGAACGTCCCGGAAGGAACCGACGCTCTACATTGCCCTGTCACCTGGCAACCGGGAACGTTCGGAAGGTACGCGTAGGTCCGACGAAAGGCTGGCTCGAGACCTGCTCGAAGGGGTGGTATTCAAGAGCGCGCCATCAACCGCATTGGCTCGGCACAGTTTCCGGGCCTTCATCTCTTCCAACGGAGAATCTTCAATACCCGTGCAAGTACGCGGGGCGCTCGGTGACGACACGAAGTAGTACCGAAACCATAGCTTGTCCGGGCAGTGTAGATCACTGATTTTACAACCCATTCGGAATGCACTCGCAACTTCCCGCAAGCACGTCGTTCAGCGATTCTCGCAAGCAGCGCAAGGCATGTCTGAGGCGGCTGCGCTCGACGTAGCTGTTCACAGCGTGGTTGCTGACTCTCAGGCCTTCCGCGGCTCTCAGCACAGCTCAGACCCCGCATTGGACTTGCCCCCGTATCGTGGACACATCCCGCCCGTCGTCGGCGAACCTGAGAGCACGGCGCCACGGGCTGCAGAACACGCCGTGAACATGTCTATGCGGTGCATAGCTAACCCCCTTCGACCACCCTTGGCGTGATTACTCGCTCGTCCTCGTTCGGGCGTTGTTGCCACAAGTCAACAGACGTCCGATGAGCGTCGTGCCGTTTGCTATGGCCGCCACGAGCTCGGCGTCGGTGCCACCGTTCGCATAGAAATTATGCACTTCAAGGGTCACTGACTCGCTGAGCTTCTGGCGCCTCGCCCCCCCGACGACGGCCTTGCAGGAACTCATCAATCGCTCGGTTGCTTCGTTCCACCGCTTCAGCTTTCCGCGCCTAGCCAACGAGACCTTCGTCTGGTGAACGCCAGCCATCGCGCCTAGCTGAGTCTGGGTCTTCAGGCCGCGATGAGCGATCTCTTCCAGCGCGCTCTGAAGCTCGGTCAGCCTTGCCACAGAATCGCTTGCCATATCGCATCATCGCATATGATATATGCGAATTAAAGTGGCGCTTGTCACGCACGCAACGGCACAATGGAGAAACGTGCAAAGCTTCTTCTGATCACCGGATTGGCAGGTGTATGCCCAAGCCCCCCGACGGCAGTACCGAGCGGAAGGAGCTGCGCTTTTATTGATGCGTCCGTCCTCAGAGAGCCCCATCTGAACGCCGTCTTGCGCATGGCCACGGGGCTAGGTGCCTGATGAATTCCACCGGAAAGTCGGACGCGACCTTGACTAGACGATGGGTATCTTCAATGCCCCCGACGTGTTCGCCCATATAGAGAGAAGGACCAGACATGGTCGCCGCGCTTGCACCGACACTGAGTTACTCAGGAACCGAGAACTCTGCGCAGTGGCATGGTCATGCGGCAGTGGACGAAGAGCGGTTCAAGGCCTACGTCACAAACAGAGTCAAGGCGCGGGTCGAAGATAGCGAAGCCCACACCCCCTTCGCTGCCGAGCTCCACGGCATGGCCACCACGGGCATGGCTACCGAGTTCGTCGAGCAGCTTCTTCTGGCCGTTCCGGACGAGAAGCCATGGGCAGTCGGCGAGGCCTTGGCAGAATGCGTTCTGGCTGACGACGATGAGCGTGAGGTCTGCTGGCCGTGGAACCTGCTGCGAGACCGCCGAACACCAAGAGCAAGTCTGCCCGGAGCGGATCTCGTCGGCTTCTGCAAGGAAGGCGATGACGTTCTGCTGCTTTTCGGCGAGGTGAAGACTTCCTCCGATGCGAACACACCACCTAACGTCATGAACGGTAGCGGGGGCATGACATGGCAACTGGAAGAGGAAGCGACGCGACTCGATATTCAACACGCCCTGCTGAAGTGGCTTCGGGCTAGATGCGAATCCAGCGAACACAGGGCCTTGTACCAGTCCGCTGTCTGCCGCTACGTGCAGTCGGCTGGAAAGGACGTTCTTCTCGTTGGAATCCTCCTCCGCGACACACAGCCCAATGAGCTGGACGTAGCTGCTCGCGCTAAGGCTCTTGCCAAGAGTTTGGGCGGCCTGACGCGCGTCGAGGTCACCGCTTGGTACCTTCCTCTCCCGATACAAGACTGGCCAGCTTTGCTTCACGGGGGCGCACCGTGACAGAGGGCGCTTGGCTCAGAACGGCGGTCGGTGAAGAACGACTTCACTTCGCGTCAACAGAGGCAAGTCGACGCAGGCTCGCGAATGCCTTCGGATCGAAGAACAGCGAAGACGATGACCTCGCACTTCAATTCGTCGTCAACGCGCTGGAGCTACAGCTGTTTGATGCCTTGGAGGATGAAGAGCGTGCGGATGAGCTTCGTGATGTCGCCGCCGAGACGTTCCAGAACGCAAGGACCTTGGCGTTGCCTGAAGGGAAGATCGCCGCAGCGGAGCAGCTCGTATGGCTAGGCTGTGTCGCGGTCTTGGGAGACCGCTCGGCCGACTTTCAGCGCATCGTCAAGGAGCGCCAGCTTCCGGCCCTTCCACTCGATTCGCCTGACTGGGGTGTTCGGGTCTGGTCATCTGTTCTAGATGTGTGGTTGCGTCTTCTAAGAAAGCAGGGTTGGGATGATCTCGATGCTGTCCAGGAGCGCGTCGTCGCCATACGTCGGGCCCAGCGAGAGGTAGAGCCTAGCTTTCTGAAGGAAGCCGAAGCACGCGGAGACGTGCGACCGGCGTGGGAGCTCATGGTCCACTACCACCTCGCGAAAGCCGCGGAACTTCTCGGAACCTACCTTGGGCAAGGATCAGTTGACGGTCATTTCGACATCCGTCAGCAGCTCGAAGCGCAGTTCGATCGAGCTATCGAGGCTGCGGCTCGCGGGCGACTCATCGAGCGAGAGACAACGTCTCGGCTTCTCGCTCGAGTCGCAAGAGTGATGGTCGACAACAGCATTTGGACAGTTACCCGTGCGGTGAACAGCAGAGTGACCCGGTTCGTAGAGTCGCTGACCGATCGCGATCGAAGACGGCCCATCTTCGAGATGCTCCCGCCCCAAAGGCGCACACTTCGAGAAGAGGGTCTGCTCGGTTCAGGCCATCGGTCCGTAGTGGTGAGTCTGCCAACCTCGAGCGGCAAGACCTTTATCGCGGAGTTCAGAATTCTCCAGGCACTGAACCAGTTCGACCAAGAGAACGGCTGGGTTGCCTACCTTGCCCCTACAAGAGCGCTGGTGAATCAGCTCGTCGGACGTATACGCCGAGACTTCGCTCCTCTCGGAGCCGTCGTCGAAAAGGTCAGCCCGGCACTCGAGATAGATGGCCTTGAAGCAGGGATGCTCACCGAGGCGAATCAAAAACAGCAGTTCCGTATCCTCGTAACCACCCCTGAAAAGCTGGACCTGATGCTTCGTGGGGGATGGGAAGAGAAGATTGGCCGCCCGCTTACGTTGGCCGTCGTAGACGAAGCTCACGGTCTTGCCTCCGACAGTCGAGGCCTGAAGCTTGAGCTGCTTCTTGCCACCATCAACCGGGAATGCCGTTATGCGCAGTTTCTGTTGCTGACGCCATTCATCAGCAACGGTGCCGAGATCGCCCGTTGGCTGTCGCCCGACAGCAATAAGAACATTGACCTCGGCGTGGACTGGACGCCCAATGACCGAGTAGTGGCGATTGCTCGGGCGAACAAAGGTGAAGCCAGAGGCCAATTCAGCTTGTCTCTCCACTCACGGCACACCACGCGCAATACCCTTAGCATCCCTGGCGATATTGATGTCGGAGAACCACGTCCTCTCGGATTGTCATGGTCGGCGGTGAAGGGTTCGCCTGGCAAGATCGCTGCAGCTACAGCTCAAACTCTCAAGGACCGAGGTGCAGTCATCGTTCTCGCAGGCACTCCGAAGGAGGCGTGGGGAATTGCCAAAGCATTCAAGGTCGAGGAGAACAAGCGCAACTTGAACGATGAGGATCTCGGACATGTCCAGAGATTTCTTGTGGACGAAATGGGTTCGGACTTTCCGCTAGTCACTTTGCTCAAGTATGGCGTCGGCGTGCATCACGCAGGCATGTCCGAAGACACGCGCTCCTTGATCGAATGGTTGACAGAGAACAACCGTCTGAACGTGTTGGTTGCAACAACGACTATTGCGCAAGGCGTCAACTTTCCCGTATCTGGAATCGTGTTTGCTAGCCATCAGTACCGGCTACGGAAATTCCCTTACCGCATCGATATGCCGCCTCAAGACTTCTGGAATATTGCAGGGCGAGCCGGTCGTGTGGACCAAGGGGATCTCGGCATAGTGGTACTCGCAGCGATGAACGATGACAAGCAGCAGGAACTTGAGCAGTTCGTCGACAGATCTGTAGACGAACTCAATTCCACTCTCGTTCAAATGGTGAAAGCCGCTCTCACCAAAGGTTCTCTACTCGAATTGGATTCTCTGTCACATCAGCCTGGCTGGTCTGCCTTCGTACAGTACTTGGCTCACACCTATCGTCAGATAGGAAATCACGAGCAGTTCGCAGCGCAGGTCGAGCAGGTGCTACGAGGCACCCTTGGCTTTCAATCTCTCCGTAGAGATCACAAGGGCTGGGCCGACACGCTGGTAAGGGGTGTATACGCCTATGCTGAACGCATTAAGGGCAAGCCCCTCGGTCTTGTCGATGCCACTGGGTTCTCGTGGGAGTCGGTCAACGCCACGCTTGCTAGGATCGGCCAAGAGGATCTTCCCGATGATGTCTGGTCGCCTGACCTGTTCGCAGGGCGCAGAGACGATCTGCGCCGAATGATGGGGTTGCTGCTGAAGATTCCGGAGCTTCGTGATCCGCTTGAGGCAGTGACAGATGGAACTAGTCCGGAGGGTGACAAGCTGGCTCGAATTATCTGCGATTGGGTACAGGGCCGGCCACTCTCCGACATGGCGACGGACTACTTCAGTCGATCCGACGTAGACGAGAGCGATGACGTAGCCGTTGACTCCGTCGCCGCAATGACCAAGTGTTGTCAGAGCGTGTTCGGTCAACTTACGCAAACCGCGTCGTGGGGTCTCTCCGCGCTTCAATCCCTGACGCTCGGTAGTTCCTTCGACGAGCTTTCACCGGATAAGCAACGCAGTCTCCGCAATCTCCCTGCTCGGGTGTACTACGGCGTCAACACTGACGAAGCGATCGCGCTTAGGCTACTAGGTGTACCCCGGACGGCAGCACCCATGCTAGCCAGAGAGCTCGCCATCAAAGCGGACGAGCCGCTCCACCGCGTTCGCAGTCGTCTTCGGGAGAGCGACGTAGGCGAGTGGAAGAAAGCAATGGGTGAGCGCGGGGAGAGCTATTATCGTGTCTGGTCCATAATAGAGGGGGAGCCGTGAGACGCTGGCAATGAGCGGGGAGGTGCGCCCGGAGCGTATCGGCGAAGCACTCGGCGCTCACCAGATCGAGAACGGCGTTGCGGTCGAGTCGGGCGCGCAGTTGTTGAGCGGTAGGGACAGTGGCGGTAGGCTTCACGGTGGCTGGTTCCGGTTGCGTTTTGGTGTCGCAACTCGAACGTACCGCCGGGGCCAGCACTTCAACCTCCGTCAGATCCTGAGCTTTGTACACATCTCCGAGCTGCAGCCCGACCGACCGCGTAAGCGCTTGATTTCACGAAATCGGCCGTCTGTCGCGCGACAGCTCTGCTCGTCACGCCAGATGCGGTTAGCGAGACGCCTACGAACCTCCGTTTTAGACCGTCGTGTTCAATCTCGGCTCGAGGGCCACGATAGCCAGCGGGCTGGACATCGAGGCGGCGATCCGCAACCGCTAGAGCGCCTGAGAAGGGGCCCTACTGCACCTTTTCGATAGTTTGGCGAATATATCCAAGAAACGCTTTGCTATTGCGATGGAGGCTTCAGGTCCGCACGACAAGGAGGCCGCGCGGACGCGCAGCCAATGCGGCGAGCTCGACGCACTCGGTCAAGGTCGCGGGTTCTTCCTGGCGCACCTCTAAAGGAACGGGTCAGAGCCCACCGCGGAGTTTCTGCAGATTTTGGGGCCCTATGCTCCCACAGCGACGAACGTCCGTAGAACACCTCATCCCTTGCTGGATAGACTCAATGCCTCGCCCGCGCGTTAAGAGAGCTGAGCATCTCAGCGAAGAAGCTGGGCAGACAAGCGAACCAACAAACGCGACTCCCTCCGCGTCGTGCTTCCCCGTCAACTTACTCTAATCGGGACAGCAGACAGCGCATTTCGTTAGGCAGCGTGCGAGCTCTCTCCTTCTCGTGACTGCGCTTCACCTTGCTGTGCTTCGAGCTCTGCCAATTTTCCTTCAGCCGCTTCATCCTCCTTCATCGCTCTTTCTCGCTCTGCAATTACCGAATTCCTATACCGCTTCTTTTCACCCTCAGCGAACCGAGCGAGCGCCTGACGCATCAGAGGCTGGTAGCCGATTCCGTTGATCTGAGCCAACGCCTTGAAATCATCGATTAATTGCTTCTCCAAGCGGATCGAAATAGCCTTCAGACCAACACCATCATCAAGAGCTCCCTCGAGCGGTGGGGCAAGCTCAGCCGTATTGTGATCGAGGCCAAGCTTTCCACTCTCCCACTCGCCAACATTGTCCACGACACTGTCGTCAATTTTTTCCATAGTGGTCATCTCCAAGCCCTCTTGTTTAAGCGAATTCAACATGTAGCAACTACGCGCCCTCATCACCCTGGGGAGGCTTGTGTCGGACGTAAATTTCCTCTGCCTCTGGCTCAGGCGGATACGCGGATTTGATGACGATGCTGCCATCCAATCGCGCAATAAAAATCACCTTCAATCGCTTCCCAAAGTTCGTCTCAGCGATGATCCATCGCGTCGGTGGGTCTGTCGCATGTTCCTCACGAGTGTCCAACAATCCGTCGTCCCGTCTGTTCGCGAAGCACTCAACTACGTCCTCAACACGAACGCCATGCTTCTCCCTCAGCTTCTTCCGGATACGATCACTGACGTGGGGTCTCATCGCGAGTTCTTCCGACAGAGCTGAGCCGCGAATACTACCGGGACAACAAGTATGCGGCCACAAGTTTGTATATACAAACTTTACACCTTCAACTTTCGGACCAGGTAACTGATCGCACGTGACGGATTCGTCAATTTTGTGGCGGACAGGGTGATGACAGGTCTATCAACCTCGTTCCTATCTCACATCACGCCCTTCTCCGCGCTCATATCTCTACTTGCGAGCGCAAGCCAACAGACGGTAAGAGCACTAGCTCGTTCACATTCGGCAACCAAGCTTCCTGACAATCTCTTGCCAAAAGCGACTAGACTCAGGGTAAGGAAAGCGACTAATAGAGCGGGGCGGAGTTGAAAGCCACGGAAATAATGGTGCTGGCGAGAGGAGTCGAACCCCTGACCCACTGATTACAAATCAGTTGCTCTACCGACTGAGCTACGCCAGCGCCCGGGCGAATTGTAGGCATTCATCGGGAAACGCGCAAATATCTGGCGAATGCAGAGACTCCGAGTTCAGAGCACGTCCGGGCAACGGGAGGCAAGGCCATGCTCCTCGGTGGTCGCCCGCGCCACGACCGAGACGCCACGCAGTACCAGCAGGGGGTCGCGCACCACCTTCGCCTCCATCATGTCTTCGAGAATCCCCGATTCCCCGCCGGTGACGATCGTCGTCAATGGTCCGACGGCTCGCCCTGCCTCGCGTACCAGCCGATCGATGGCGCCGACTGACGCATAACCGGTGCCGCCGGCGATACCGCTGGCGGTATTGTCGGAAAACGGCACGATCTCCCCGTCGGCGGCGAACAGCGCTTCGGTGTAGCGCCCCAGGGAGCGTCGCATCGTGTAGATACCGGGCAGGATCGCCCCACCGAGATGCTGCCCGTCAGCAGCGACCACATCGACCGTGGTGGCCGTTCCGGAGTCGACGACACAGAGGGCGCCGTCGTGGGTGGCGCGAGCGCCGATGAGCGCTGCCCAGCGGTCGACGCCGAACGTTGCAGGCTCGGCATAGCCGTTTCTCAAACCGGCGTATTCGCCCGTGGAATGAAGCGGCACCGGTCGCATCTGCCACTGTCGGCAACACCAGGCCTCGAGGTTCGGCAACAGCGCATCACCTGCCACGTTGGAGACGTGAATGGCGGTCGGTTGCCGGTTGCCGAGCGCCTCCAGCCAGACGCGTTTCAGCACGCTGTCCAGAAAACTCTCTCGCCAGGCGAAGGTCTTCAACGGCGTCAGTTCACCATCGTCATCGATGGCGGACTTCATCCGCGAATTGCCAATATCGACCACCAGCTTCATGGGCTATCACTCATCTGACTGAAGTTTGCGACTCGCGCACCTCATTCCCCGACAACCGGGCGGATCGAGACTTCGCCACCGTAGAGCGTCTGCTCACGTCCGTTCATCAGGACACGCAAGGCACCGTCATCATCGACCCCGATTGCCCGCGCGCGTACATTGCCCGTTCGGCCGAGAACAGTGATTTCTCGACCCTGAAGAGCATCTAGCGAGCGCCACCGCCCGGCGAAGGGAGCCCAGCCTGACTCACGAAAACGGGCATGTTCGATCATCAGACGGGTGGCAATCTCTGCAAGCAGCAGATCCCTGTCGACAGAATTTGCGCCGAGCGCCGCGAACGACGTGCCGCCGATACCGAGGCTCGACAGTCGAGGGTCGTCGACCAGATTGATGCCGACACCGGTAATGACGACGGTTTTCCCGGCGGCCTCGCAGGCCTTGTCAGTCGATCCCAAGGCCGACTCAATCGAGGGACAGACTTGCGCATTTGTCAAGAGTCCGCCTATCTTGGCCGCACCGACGAGCAGATCGTTGGGCCACTTGATGGCGACATCGATGCCGACCGTCTCGCGGAGTACTTCCGCCACCGCGATCCCGGTAACAAGACTTAATCCGGAGTGTTCGCCAAGGGGTGTGGATACACGGTCGAGCAGGGACATGGCCACATTCCCCGGCAGCGATACCCAGCCCTTGCCGCGTCGCCCGCTGCCATCGCTCTGCAGATCGGTCGCGCAAAGCGCCGGTGACGATACCGCCGATTGGTCGCAAGCACGCTCCTCGAGCCAGCGACTGGTCGACGGAAGCTCGTCGAAGAGATGGATGGACACCGAGTCGAAGCCCGCTCTTGCCAGCTCGTCGCGCAGACGGGTTCGGGAAATCACCCGTGCATCGTCAGGCATTGGCGCGAGGACCATCGAGCCAGTCAGACGGACCATCGGCCGCCGCGAGTGTTACCACTGCGGTATCTCGCGGCGCGGCTTCGATCACCAGGCTCGATTGCAGCAATCGACCGAGCCGGACATGATGAACACGGACGGTCTCGCCCAGCGGGTAGCGGCGAAGCACCGCATCGATATCGCCTGCGTCGAAGGTCAGGTCGTCGATCGCGACCAGACGATCACCCGCGGCGAGGCCGGCGCGTTCGGCCGGCCCACTGGCCAGAACGATCTTCACGATCGCACCTGACGCGCCGGCTACCAGCGACGCCCCGAGCCAACGCGAATGTTCGTCGAGGCCATCGGCACCGGCACGGGTATGGCTACCAACAGGGCCGCCGGCATCGGCGGCACCTTCGCGCGCTCGCCATGCCAGTCCAGCACCCAACGTCTGCAAAGCGGAATCGAGCGGCAGTTCGTCCGTCGAATACAAGGCCTGTCGAAAGAATCCGGAAAGATCGTCGCTGGCGCTCCTGTCACCGATCCGTGCGTCCCCGATCAATTCCAGGGCAACACGTTCGGGCTCATCTTCATCAAGTCCGGCACCATCTTCGAGCCAGCGCGCCCAGAGCACCGCCATCAAGGTGTCGAGCGTGATCCGACCTGCCGTTGCCTGCCGCAATCGCGCGTCGAGGCAAAGCGCAATCAGCGCACCCTTTGCGTAGTAGCTGACCACGGCATTCGGTGCGTTCTCATCCTGTTGATAGAACTTGTTCCAGGCATCGAAGCTCGAATCGGTCACGCTCTGGGTCAAGCGTCCGGCGCCACGCTGCACACGGGTGATGGTGCGCGACAACAGCTGGGTGTATCGATCGCGATCGATCAGGCCACAACGGACCAGGGCGAGGTCGTCGTAGTAGGACGTCACACCTTCGAAGAACCAGAGCAGGCGGGTATAGGACTCGGTGGCGAGGCGGTAGGGTACGAATTGCGCTGGCTTGATGCGCTTGACGTTCCAGGTGTGAAAGTACTCGTGGCTGCACAGACCGAGGAATTCGACATACTTGTCGTCATTGGGCGCGGCGCCGACTTCCGGCAAGTGACTCCGCGTGGCGAGCAGCGCGGTCGAGGCGCGATGCTCGAGGCCACCGTAGCCCGCATCGACCAGCATCGTGAGAAACAGGTAGCGAGGCATCGGCGCCGGTTCGCCAAAGAACCGCACGTGATGCTCGCAGATGCGCACGAGGTCATCGCGAAGCCGATCCGCGTCGAACGGCGCCGCGTCGGTCAGTACCACCGCATGTGGCACGCCACAGACAGCAAAGTCGATGCGCTGGTGAGCGCCGATCTCGAACGGGTGGTCGATCAGCTCATCGTAATCCGCCGCCCCGTATCGCCCGAATCCGGCCTCATCGATATCGACTGGATCCATGGCGGTGGCCACCCGCCAGGGGCGTTCGTCACGCACCGTCGGTGCCACGACGAGCACGTCGACGGGGTCATCGATCTGACCGTCGACCGCGAGAAAGACGCTCGTGCCATTGAAGAACACGTGGCGACGATCGAGATGCGCGGCACGCACCGACAGATCCCAGGCGTAGACCCGGTAGCGAACTTCGAGGCGCTCGAGCCCGGCCGGCGCCTGCCAGGTCGACTTGTCGCACTTCGCAAGCACTACGGCCGAGGCTTGGCCGTCTTTCGACAGACACACCGCATCGATCGTGACAATGTGGCGCGAGAAATCACGGATCTTGTAGCTGCCCGGAATCCAGTTCGGCAAGCTCAGACGCTGGCCCGATGGTTCGGCCCGGTCGATACGGAGCGTCACATCGATCAGGTGGGCGTCGCGAGCGTCGAAGGAGACGCGGTAGTGGATGCTCGGCATCGTCGGTATTGTAGCAATGCACCGTGATCCGCATCACGCGGTGGTCGCTCGTGCATCTGGCCTCTCGAACAGCGGCCGATAGGCTTATCGTAGCCCAGTCAAGGTCGAGTCTTCCGTGTTCAAGCCAGTTCCGCTGATCCTGGGGTCGATCGCCTTGATGATCATCGTCGAAGCGGTCTCGGCGACCACCATCCATCGCCATCGCGCCACCGATGGCTCGATCGTCTTCAGCGACTCGCCGCTGGATGGCAACACGCTACTTCAGCCCAGCTACCGCACGACCGCCGGCAGGCCGCCCCAGAGCTGGTTCTGTGGCCAGTTGGGCACCGCCGGGCTGCGCGAACAGACCAACCTCTGGCGCAGTGCCGCCATTCGTGCCGGACAACGACACGGGGTCGATCCCGAACTCGTGCTGGCCGTCGTTCGAACGGAGTCCTGCTTTGATCCGCGCGCCGTGTCGAGGGCTGGCGCCATGGGACTGATGCAACTGATGCCGAAGACGGCACACGAACTTGGCGTCGTGGATCCCTTCAACGCAGAATCGAACCTCGACGGCGGAACACGCTACCTCGCGCGCATGATCAAGCGCTATGCAGGGAATCTGACGCTCGCGCTCGCGGCCTACAACGCGGGTCCAGGCAACGTGGACACGTACGGGGGCATTCCTCCCTTCGCCGAGACCGAACGATACGTCGAACGGATAGGCCAGCTGTATCCAGAAGCTTCGGCCAGTCGCTGAGGTTCGCCCACCCTCGCCGAGCAAGGCAGGTCGCCTATACTCGTCGCCTCACATTCAGCCGGTAGTTGTCCATGCCCTCCCCCGCTCCGCCCGACGAGCAGACAGGCCGCCCGGCCAACCATTTCATTCGCAGCATCGTTGCGGATGACGTCAAGGCAGGCAAGAACAGCGGCCAGGTCGTGACCCGTTTCCCGCCGGAGCCGAATGGCTATCTGCACATTGGCCACATCAAGTCGATCTGCCTGAATTTCGGCATTGCCGAGAGTTTCGGCGGGCGCTGCAACCTGCGTTTCGATGACACCAACCCGGTCAAGGAAGACGAATCCTATGCACTCGCCATTCGCGACGACGTCGAGTGGCTCGGCTTCGAGTGGGCCGAGTTGCGTCATGCGTCCGACTATTTCGAGCGACTCTACGATCATGCCTGTGACCTGATTCGACAGGGCAAGGCCTATGTCGACAGTAGCTCCGCCGAGGACATGCGTCGCCTGCGCGGCACCCTGACCGAGCCGGGCGTCGCCAGCGAATACCGTGAGAGGAGCGTGGCGGAGAACCTGGCGCTCTTCAAGGCAATGCGCGGCGGAGATTTCGCCGACGGTACGCATGTGTTGCGGCTGAAGATTGATATGGCGTCGGGCAACATCAATCTTCGCGACCCGACGATCTATCGCATCCGCAACATCGCCCATGCGCGTACCGGCAATGTCTGGAACATCTATCCGATGTACGACTACACGCATTGCCTTTCGGACGCCTACGAAGGCATCACGCATTCGCTATGCACCCTCGAGTTCGAGGATCACCGACCACTGTATGACTGGGTTCTCGATCAGATCGAGCCACCGTGCCATCCACAACAGATCGAATTTGCACGTCTGGCCCTCGAATACACGGTGCTCAGCAAGCGACGGCTCATTCAGCTGGTCGAGGAAGGCCATGTGGACGGCTGGGACGATCCGCGGATGCCCACCGTCGTCGGTCTGCGTCGCCGCGGCTACACACCGGCCTCCTTGAAGGATTTCTGCGACCGCATCGGTGTCACGAAGAACGACGCGGTCATCGACATGACCGTCCTCGAGACCTGCATTCGCGACGATCTGAATACGCACGCACCCCGACGCATGGCGGTTCTCGAGCCTTTGCGCATCATCATCTCCGATCTCCCCGCGGGCCATCGCCAGCTCCTCGATTTCGCCAATCACCCGCAGGACGAAAGCGCCGGAACACGCCTGGTACCGTTCACCCGTGAGCTCGTGATCGAACGCGAGGACTTTTCGGAAGATCCGCCGCCGAAGTGGCAACGCCTTGTTCCGGGCGGCGAGGTGCGTCTGCGTGGCAGCTATGTCATTCGATGCAATGACGTGATCAAGGATGCCGATGGCCGCGTCGTCGAGCTCCATTGCACCCACGATCCGGAAACACTGGGTCAGAAGCCGGTCGGACGCAAGGTCAAGGGCGTCGTGCACTGGGTATCTGCCAGTGAGGGCCGCAAAGCCACGGTGCGCATCTACGATCGACTGTTCAGCGTGCCCGATCCCGGTTCTGCCGACGATCTCGGCCCGGTGATCGATTCACGGTCGATCACCGTGCACGCCGACGCCGTTATCGAACCGCAGCTTGCCTCGGTCGCCCCGGAAACCCGCGTGCAGTTTGAACGTCTCGGGTATTTCGTTGCCGACAGAGTCGAGCATGCGGAGGCTGCGCCGGTCTTCAACCGGACAGTCACCTTGCGGGATACCTGGGCGCGCAGCTGACGCAACACGCTGTTCGCGACACAATGTTTAGTTGACGCCGCGCAGTCGGCGAACTATTACCTTGTATGTCGAGTTCGTCGGTACGCTGACACACTTGGCGCCTGTTACCGCGCAGGCCAGAGTCAAGCGCGATAGGGGTGCCGGAAGCGACTGCTGAACGCCGCGCCAGACTCCCCCTATTCCCGAGCAGGTAAGAATCCATGCCCCAGCGAAACCCGCCCCGCCGAAACTCCAGAGTGTTCCGCACGAGCTGTCTCGTCGCCGCCATGGCGGCCGTAAGCGCTTGTTCCACCACACCCCGTGGCGAAGAGGGTTTCGTCGACACGCTGGCCGATGCCGGTAGTCGGACCTGGGACCGGACAATGTACCTGCTCGGCTTCGACGAAGCCGCGAAGGAGAAGACCCGGCAGCAAGAGCTCGAACGTGCCATGGCGGCTCGTTCCGAGAGCCACTTGCTCGACGAAGTCGACCTCGCGCTGCTCAAGGAAGACGCGCCGCCGCGAGAGAACCCGGGCCTCGACGCGGCCGATGACGCGGCGGGCTCGCCCTCCTGGTCTGCCATGGCCGCAGATGGAGACGAGACCGTCGGCGATCTGGCACTTGAGGAACGCTCGAGCACAAGCGAAGCCCTGCTGCCAGACGATCTGCCGGCAGCCAGCCTCTCGGCAGATGCAACCACCGTCGATGGCGAGGGACAAGCGGTCGCACTCGACGACAGCGTGCTGGTCGCCGCCGACGACCTGATGCACGTGGTAGTCGACGCCGATACGCTCTGGGACATTGCCAAGGCAACGACGGGCGATGCAACCAACTGGCATGTGCTTGCCGATATCAACGACCTGGGTCCGGATGCCGCGGTCTACCCGGGACAGGAACTCATCATTCCGGGCGACATGCGTCGACCCGAGCTCGCCGCGGCGACACCCGCGCCTGCGGACAGCAATGTGTCTGCCACGCTCGATGTTGATCACACGGATGACGATGACCCGATCGACGTTGCAACTGATCTGACTGAATCGGATCCGATCGACACTGCTGCGGCCCTGGCCGAAAGCACGGTCATGGAAATCGACAACGGCGAGACACTCTGGGACTTCTCCAGGCGCACGACCGGGGACGCGACCAACTGGCAGGCGATTGCCGCTGCCAATGCCTTCACCGACGAGCAGGCCACGAAAGTCCGTCCGGGCCAGTCGATCCGTATACCGGACGCCCTGCTGCGCGAATCACTCGCCAGCGCAAAGGACGAGTCCGTGCCCGTGGCCGCCGCAGCGACAGAGGCTGCAACCGGGACAGAGCCACTGCCGACCGATGACGTGACCCCCCCTGTCAACCCCGAAGTTGCTGCGAGCGACGATACGGTGGACGCCGCACTCGAGATTGCAACGGGCGATGCCGGTGGTGAAGCGCCCGACAGCGACCGCGTCGAAGACACCCGTCGCGCGCTGGAGCTTGCGCCGATCGCAAGCGCTTTCGATACCGCGCCGGATGCGGTCGATCCGGTCGTCGAAGACAGCGACAAGACTCTCGCGGCCGCGAGTGACCCGGTCGACAAGGCAGTCGCCGGTGACGATCAGCCGATACGCATTGTCGAGGCTGCTTACCAGACCGAGCCCGAGGTTGATGTGGCCGATCCGGCGGCGGCAAGCGACGTACCTTCACAGATCATGGTAAGCGGTACCTACTATCCGAAAGCGGTCTACAACGATGCCGATTTCTCGTCATCGCTGCTGATGCGGGTGCCGCCCGGAACCAAGCTGCAGGTCTCGCGCGCCTTCGGCCCCTGGTTCGAGGTGGAGACGGCCGAGGGCACCGGCTTCGTCCACGCCCGCGACATTCGCTAAGCACAGTCGGCGCTGGCACGGCTCGGCCCTCTCAACAAACCCGGCGCACGTTCGACGACCTGGCCAGTCAGGTCGTCGAGCGAAGTCTGCGAACCGCTTCACGCTGGAATTGATGCGCGGGTCGCGGACTGTCGGGGACGCGTCACCGTAAGCTTCTCCACCGCGTCAGGGAACCCTGTGACGCCATTCGGAGAGCACCATGTTGTCGACTTACCGAAACACTCGTCGCCCTTCATCGGCAGTACCCACACCCTGCCACCGCGGCCTTGTCGCAGCGCTGCTCGTGACCAGCTCGCTGTTAGTCGCTTGCGCCGGCACCCCGCCCGTACGGAGCGACGCCACACAGGATGCCCTGGTGTACACCGTGATGGAGGGCGACCGACTCGGTGAGATTGCCCGCGAAACGACCGGCAACGCCGATCACTGGCGTGCCATAGCCGCCGTGAACGGTATCGCGGATCCGCGCAAGTTGCAGGCAGGCGCGCCCCTCGTGATCCCTTCGCGACTGCTCCCGGCAGAGAGCCTGGCCCTTACTCACCGGGTCATACTTGCGACCGTCGACGTCAATCGTCGCTTCGAACTGACGCCGCTCGACGGCTCGCGTGGCCACGAAGGCCGTTCGCTCTTGACGAAATCTGTCAGCGTTGGAAAATCTGTCCGCGTGAAAGATGTCGCAGGCAAGGCAGATGCCGTGGTCGTCACCCGCATTGCCGCCACCGACGTGACCCGAACGGGCACGAGTTCACTGCTCGAGGGCCAGCGTGGCATAAGGGTCGTGGGCAGCTATTTCCCGAAAGGCATCTATGCGCAGCCTGCCAGTTACTCGAGGCTCATGATGCGGGTTGCCCCGGGCACCGTCTTGCCGCTTGAACGCACCGTCAGCGACTGGTACGAAGTGATGACGTCAGAAGGCATCGGCTATCTGCGCGACATCGATGGCAAGCTGGCCGACAGTGACGACGGCGTGCAGCTCACGCTGGCCGAGTCGGATCAGGGCTGAACGACTTTCAGTCGAGCGACCGGCAATCGACAGACAGAGGAATGATGGATTCAGACCCCGGAGAAGTCATCAACGACCGTTCCGTGCGACTGCTGACGCTGTTACGTCACGGCAAGGCCGAAGCAGCCCCTCGAGGCGGCACCGACCGTGATCGCGCGCTTGCCGCGCGGGGTCACAGCGATGTTCGCAAGATCGCGTTGCGCAGCGTGGATCCGACAAGGCAACCGCAACGCATCCTCTACAGCCAGGCGCGACGTACTGTTGAAACGGCGGGCGTGTTCCGCGACACGCTATCGCTTGATGAGAACAGGTTCATCGGTCGCGAGAGGCTCTACCTCGCCTCGGTGGAAACCTTGCTTGCGGAAATTCAGGAACAGGATGCCGAGGGTGTCGAACACCTGATGATCATCGGTCACAATCCCGGACTCGAGCAGCTGGCGATGCACCTCGACAAGCGACTCGGGGAGCCCCACTGGTCGATGTCGACGGCCACGCTCTGTCGGTTCCTGCGCCGTGTCGACGAACCTGCACGACTGCTGCTGGAGGAGCGCCCGGGTTCGCGCCGATAAGTGGAACGTCTTACGGATCGACCTTGGTGAAAACCACGGAAGGCTTGTCGCCCTTGCGGTAATAGCGTGGATGGTCACTCATTTCGAGCAAGGCCCGGTCGCGTGCCTCCGCCGTCTCGTACCAGCGCCACTGACACCAGTCCGCACCGAGCAGATGGGGCGCGCTCATCGGATCACCGGCCGGCAGGGTCACGGCAATGCCGTAAGGTCTGGCTGTTTCGTTCAAGAAATCCTTCCGGCGATCCACATGAATCGTGAATTCTACGTCTACCGAGCGGTCACGGGCGGATTCGCGGATAATCCGAGGCCTCACCAGACGACGAACCTGAACCATGCAAACCCCGAAACTGCTGACGCGAACGCTCGGGTGCACCGCCCTCGTTCTGGCGATGGCCGGCTGTACCCAGGAAACGCAAAACCAGATCGGCCGTTCCATTCAGAACTGGACCGGTACGGACGGCATCATCGAGATCTATGCAGGCCCCGAGCTGGTCAAGCGCTTCATGCAGATCGACAAGCTGACGACCGCCGCCGGCACGGATAACGGCGCCGACCGACCCTATCGTTTCGGTTACGGCATTCTCGACGCGAACCTGAACGGCGAGGTAGACAACGGCGAGAAGAAGGTCTACTTCGAGTTCAGCGACTACAGTACGTCCTACATCTTTTACGAAAGCCCGACCTGACGGCATTGCGCCGTCACGTTCCCTGTCCTGGTCCAGCGCAGAGCCTTGCTGGACAAACCGCATTGACAGACGACTTTTGACGACTAGTCTCCTGACGTGTCCCGGAGCAGTCCGGTGTCACGTTCTTACCCCCTTTGCAGGGCCCGCTCAGCGGGCCCTTCTTTTTACCCGGGTCCGTGGGGTTGCAAGGAGGCTCGCGCCACGCCGCTCGGCAACGCCGATCGTCGCCATCACGTTCAGGCGCTGGCGAGAAAGAAACGCACCATCTCGAGCGACGCGTCCGGGCCCTCGGACTCGGTATGCGAGCCTGCCGGGTTACCGCCAGACCAGGCGTGCGTACCGGCAGGCACGTGCCAGTGTTCGCAGATGACCCTTCGACTCCGATCCTTGTAGGTGGTTTGCGAATAGCCGCGCTGCTGCATGCCCTTGCCAAGGCGTGTCTGCGCGGTGATCTCCGTCCCCTCGGCGATACGCGAGAGGCAGGCATCGACGATGAGTTGTGCATTGTCACTGTGCACCACCTGATCCATGCCGCCATGGATCACGAAATGCGGCTTGGGAGGAATTTCAATGGGCGTCGTCGACTTCGATGCCGAGCGAGCTTTCCTCGGCACACCGGACTTCATCAAGGACAGCGCCTGCGGTAACGAGCGGGCAACGCCCGTGGCCAGGCCGGAATGTACGCCGACGGCAGCAAACAGTTCAGGGTAGGTCTCGGCCAGTATCAGCGCCATCGAGCCGCCCGCCGACAGGCCCGCCACGAAGACACGACGGGTATCGATGGCGTGATTCTCGCAAACGTCGCGCGTTAACGCAGCCAGGCGCCTTGGCTCGCCACGCTCGCGCCGCTGGTGCGAAGGCTTGAACCAGTTCCAGCACTTGTTGATGTTGGCTGCGCCGTTCTGCATGGGATAGAGAACGTATAGGCCTTCCTCTTCGGCAACCGCGTTCATGGCGGTACCGAGCGCGAAATCGTCAGCGTCCTGGGTGCAGCCGTGCAACATCACGATCAGCGGCGCGGCCGGGCGAACCGGCCGGGTGGGTTCAAACAGCTTGTAGGCAACTGTCCGACCACCGATGCGATGAACGCCGGCATGAATGACGGGCGTCGGATCGACGGGATCCACGTCGACGGCCGAAGTCGCGGCCGCTGCATCGATGACTCGCATCACGCCGTTAACGTTGCCCGATGGGCTCGACATGTTCTGTTTTCCTTTTCCGAGCCACGCAAGTGCTTGCATTCTTCCTGTTCCATCAAGATTGCCGATGTCGGCAGCTGGCACGTGTCGTGCGGTCAGTCGACACGGCTACTCACAACGAGTGCACGAACCGCGCCGTTCGTCGTGACGGCTCCACAACACGTCAGGTGGCCCCTGCGCGGTCACGCTATACTGCCGCCGCGCCTCACCCCGGACGAAACGAACCATGCGGATGGATTACTTCAGCGATCTGGTCGAACAGTCGATCAACGGCGCAAGCGCCGAGATCGTCGGCGATGGCAGCAAGTTCGAAGCACGGGTTATCAGCGACTCTTTCGACGGTCTGTCAACCCTCGCGCGGCACAAGCAGGTCTATGCTGTACTCGACGAGCACATTCGTTCCGGGGCGATTCATGCACTAAGCATTCGTGCCTTCACCCCTGCCGAATGGGCTGCAAAGGGCAAAGACTGACTCTCGCTACGGGCCGGTCGCACGCCCGGCTGCCACTACGATCATGTGCCTGCGAGTGCCCGTCGACCGGCGTAGTCACGCGCGAATTGCGCGGCAATGCGCCCGCTTCTGTTGCCCCGAAGCAATGCCCAACGCAGCGCCTCGGCACGACACTCATCGCTCAAACCATCGATTCCGTTTCGTTTCAACCAGAGGCTAACCGCTTCGAGATACTGAATCTGTGAGAAAGGGTGAAAACTCAACCAGACCCCGAAACGCTCGGATAACGAGATCCGTTCCTCGACAGCCTCGCCGTGGTGCAGTTCACCATCAACGATACGGGAATGTTCGTTGTCGGCCATGTGCTCCGGGACCAGATGGCGGCGGTTCGACGTTGCATAGATCACGACGTTGTCGGGGGCGATGGCGGTCGAGCCATCGAGCGCTGCCTTCAGGGTTCGGTAGCTCGCGTCGTCAGCATCGAACGACAGATCGTCGACAAAGAGCACGAATCGCTCGCCACGATCACGCAGCGGTGCAACCACGGCCGGTAGATCGACCAGGTCGTGCGCGTCGATCTCGATCAAGCGCAAGCCCTTGTCGGCATAACGATTGACCATAGCCTTCACCAATGAGGATTTTCCGGTACCGCGCGCACCCCACATGAGGACATGATTGCGGGGCAGACCGGCGACGAACTGGCGAGTATTCGCGTCGACGATGCCGATCTGGCGCGGGATCGCGACCAGATCCTCGACCCGGATGCCATCGGTCTGCCTGATCGGCTCGAGGCGCCCCTGCCCTCTTTCGGTACGCCAACGGTGGGCAAGCGCGGTATCGTCCACAATCGAGACGCCTGGTGGCCCGAAAATAGCTTCCAATCGACCCACCAGTCGATCCAGACTGACCAGCAGGGAATCCGTGTCAGACATACGTGCGTGTGCTTGCAGGCACCGGACCTCGGTCACGGCAGGGAGCACGATTCTAGCCGAGACCGGCCAGCACCGGATGCGACACGTCGGGGAGAGCAAGTTGGAGTTCGATCGGGAAACGAGCACAGCATCGAAAAGAAACGCCGGTAACAGCTGGATCGAACGTCTGTCGGACGTCATGCGGCATGCCAGCGACGAAGTGCCGTCGCGTCTGCACACGACACTCTCCTGCCATGTCCGTGGCAAACGGCCGATCCTCTTCCTGCCACCCGAGATGGGTACGCTGCAGCCGCAAGGACTCGCCTATCTGCGCGCATTCGCGCGGCGTCACAGCTTCGGACTGGTCGAGGACAGACGCAAGATCGACCTCCGTCCGGTCACCGAATCACGTGATCGCTCGCCATCGAAGCTGGCCATGGGTATCAGCCTGCTGCTCAAGCAGACCGGCATGCCCGGCGGCGCCAGAACACTTTCCAGCCCACACCGACTGAACGCCGACAGCCTGCACGTCGATCTCGCTGAACTGGTACACATGGCAGCCCTCGCGCGGCGGCGCAGCAAACGTATCGTGCTGTTGCCGAATCGCATGATCGTCGACATGATCGGTCAGGACACGCACCCGATCGTGGGTCATGCCTGCCGTCTTGCCACCACGGACTCGAACACCGTTCTCAGCCAGTTCGAATCACCCTCTTTCCGCTCCATCGGTTACAGCACCGGGCGGCAATACGTCATGCATGTCTTTCTCGCCGGCGGCAGTTCGGATGCACCTGAACTCTGGACGCGCTTGCAGTTGTTCACACATACGGATTTTCGCTTTCGACTGTTCCCGGGTCAGAGACAGGGGCCGGACTATGGCCTCTTCCACGCGACCTACTTCTTCGAGATGTCTGACGGCACCAAGTCTCCCTGGTGGCTCAAGCAGGAACCGGACAATCCGACTCTGCAGTAGCGTCACGCAGGCACACCGGCTTGTGCACCGCTACGTCAGTGGTCTTCGACGGTTCAGCGCAGGCTGGCCTGCCTGTGGTCAAATGCGTGCGCACAAGCGACGGCGAGACAAGGGCGGTTGACACGATGAGTGATGAACTACGGGTTCTGCTCGGCAAGGGCGAAACGGCTGTCGAGCTCTATGCGGGCCTTGCCAATCGCCACGGACTGATCGCGGGCGCAACCGGAACCGGCAAGACGGTCTCGTTGCAAGTGCTTGCCGAAGGCTTGTCGGCACTCGGCGTGCCGGTCTTCATGACCGACGTCAAGGGCGATCTGTCCGGTATATCTCAACCCGGCAGCGCACACCCGAAGATCGAGGAGCGACTACAACGAGTCGGCATTCCGGACTTTGCCTTCGAGGGCAGTCCGACGGTTCTCTGGGACCTTGACGGCGAACACGGTCATCCTATCCGCACCACCATCACCGACATGGGGCCGGCCTTGCTGTCCCGCCTGATGGATCTCAACGAGACGCAGGAAGGCATCCTGAACATCGCGTTCCGTTTTGCGGACGACGAAGGCATGCTGATGCTCGACCTTAAGGATCTGCAGTCGACCCTGCGGTTTCTTGCCGACAACGCCAAGGCCTTCCGGGAAGACTACGGCAACGTGTCAAGCGCAAGCGTCGGGGCCATCCAGCGGCGCTTGCTGGTGCTGGAGGAAGAAGGTGCCGATCAGTTCTTCGGGGAGCCGGAACTCGATCTCTGGGACCTGATCCGCACCTCCCGTGATGGACGCGGCCACGTCAACATCCTCGACGCGCGTGCGCTGATGCTCAGACCGAGGTTATACGGTACGTTTCTGCTCTGGCTTCTCTCGGAGCTGTTCGAGGAACTCCCGGAAGTCGGTGATCCTGATGTCCCGAAATTCGTGTTCTTCTTCGACGAAGCACACCTTCTCTTCAACGACGCATCGAAGGCACTGGTCGAGAAGATCGCGACCGTCGTCAAGCTGATTCGTTCGAAGGGCGTCGGCATCTACTTCATCAGTCAGAACCCGCTCGACATTCCCGATGAGGTGCTCGGGCAACTTGGCAATCGCATTCAGCACGCGCTGCGCGCCTTCACCCCACGCGATCAGAAGGCCGTGCGGGTTGCAGCGGACACAATGCGTCAGAACCCGGCCTTCGAGACGAAGGTCGTCATCACGGAACTCGGCGTCGGTGAAGCGCTGGTGTCGACCCTGCAGCCTGACGGTACACCGTCGATCGTGCAACGCACGCTGATGAGCCCACCGCGTTCACGCATCGGCGAGGCCACGGACGTCGAACGACAGGCACTCAGGAAGAACAGCCCGATCGGCGCACGCTATGACAAGGCGGTCGATCGCGAGTCCGCATTCGAGCTGCTCGAGGAGCGCATTCAGAAGCAGACCGAGCAGGCCGCGGCGGAAGCGGCCGCCGCGGCAGCGGCCAAGCAGCACGAACAGGAAGAACGCGCGGCCCGACGCGGCAGCGGTCGTGGACGTCAGACCATTGCCGAGGCGGCGGCCAAGACCTTTGTACGTTCCATCAGCTCGCGGCTCGCGACTCGCGTGGTACGTGGGCTTCTCGGCTCCGTCATGCGACGCTGAAACGAGCCGTTCTGTACGACCGACCTCAAGCGTGAGCCCGCCGGTTCATCCTTCCTTTACGACGAGAAACCGCCTTACCCGATGTCACTCATTCGTGCCCAGCAGGTCTCGCTCGCGTTCGGCGCGCGCGCCGTTCTCGATCAGGCATCGTTCACGGTCGAGCCCGGGGTACGTATTGCGCTGGTCGGTCGGAACGGCGAAGGCAAGTCGACGCTTCTGAAGCTGATCGCCGGTCTGATTGACGCCGACAGCGGTGACATCGTTCGTCAATCAGGATTGAAGGTTGCCTACCTTCCACAGGCCGTGCCGACCGATCTGCAAGGCACGGTATATGAGCAAGTTGCCGGGGGCATAGCCGACGCCGGCTTGCTGCTCGCCGACTATCACCGCGTCTCGACAGACACAGACGGCGAGATGGACATGCGGGCACTGGCCCGATTGCAGGACCGGCTTGACGCGATCGATGGATGGTCGCTGGCACAGCGCGTCGAACAGACCCTGTCGCGAATGGAACTCGATGCCGATGTCGACGTCGCCAGTCTTTCGGGCGGTCTCAAGCGACGGGTGCTGCTGGCGCGGGCGCTGGTGAACGATCCCGACCTGCTATTACTCGACGAACCCACCAACCATCTCGACATGGGGGCCGTTGATTGGCTGCAGGAGCATTTGCAGGGATTACGCTGCGCCTTGATCTTCGTCACCCACGATCGATCGTTTCTCGAAGCGGTGGCGCGGGACATCATCGAGCTCGATCGCGGCAGACTCAGCGAGTGGCCCGGTGACTACGCACTCTACAAGAAGCGCAAGAACGACCAGCTCGAGGCCGAGGCGACACAGAACGCGCTGTTCGACAAGAAGCTGGCTCAGGAGGAAACGTGGATTCGGCAAGGCATAAAGGCGCGGCGCACGCGTAACGAAGGTCGTGTCCGGGCGCTGGAGGCGTTGCGCGCCGAGCATCGCGAAAGGCGTGTGCAGAGTGGCAGCGTGCGCATGAGCGTCAACAGCGCCGAGCGCAGCGGCAAGCGGGTGTTCGAAGCCAACAACGTGACTTTCCGCCGCGGCGAACGAACGATCATTCGCGACTTGAGTGTCGAATTGAGCCGCCGTGATCGGCTCGGAATCATTGGCCCGAACGGTTGTGGCAAGTCCACCCTGGTCAACCTGCTGGTGGGCAACCTCGAGCCTGACGGCGGCAACATACGGCACGGCACTCGTCTGGAGATCGCTTATTTCGATCAGCTGCGCGCGTCGCTCGATGCAAAGGCCACGGCAGCAGAGAACGTCAGCGGCGGCCGTGACACGGTGACCGTGAACGGCAACGATCGTCACATCATGAGCTACATGCAGGACTTCCTGTTCGAGCCCTCGCGCGCCCGCGCGCCGATCACGGCGCTCTCCGGAGGCGAGACCGGCCGACTCATGCTCGCCAAGCTCTTTCTCAAACCCTCCAACGTCATCGTGCTCGATGAACCGAGCAACGATCTCGACATCGAGACCCTGGAACTGCTCGAAGCCTTGCTGGCTGACTACGTCGGCACCGTCATCCTGATCAGTCACGACCGGCAACTGCTGGAAAACGTGGTTACCCGCAGCCTCGTCTACCAGGGCGAGGGACGCTTCGTGAGCGTCATCGGTGCCTGGGACGATTTCGAACGCGAACGCGCGACGTCGTCAACCCTGAAACCGGTGTTCGGTCAAAGCGAGGAAGGTGAACTGTCAGCTTCGCTGACCGCGCGTAACAAGAGCACGCGAACCGAGGATACCGATGCGAAAGTCGACCGGAAAGACAGGGGAGCAACCGCGTCCAACGGTCAAGCGTCGACCCCGGCTCACACGCCTGCGCGCGTCAAGCTCAGCTACAAGTTGCAGAAAGAGCTCGACGAATTACCGGCGACGATCGACGATCTCGAACAGCGACTTGCCGCCATGCAACAGGCGATGGCCGCAACCGACTTCTACGCGGACCGTGACAAGGCCGAGCAAGTGATCGCCGACGCGGCCACCACGCAACAGACACTGGATACAAGCTACGCTCGCTGGGACGAGCTCGAATCCCGCGCCGGTGGTGCGTCAACGTGATATCGGTGGATCAGGGTGCCGGAGACATGAAGTCCCACTCGTCGATGAACGAAATAGCGCCCGAGTCACTGATATCGACCTGAACCCGGTTTCGCGCCTCAGCCAGTGCGCCGACGCGCAGACCACGAACGGGCCTGCCATTGACTTGAACCGTGAGAACGGCATCCGATATATCTATCCCGGCGATGTTCTCGTCGGGGTCAACATCGGCGTGACGCCCGTTCCGGCGAGTGATCGCGGTGACGGCCGAACCTACCCCTTCCTCGATCCGCGCTGAATCGGCGTAGTCATGCACGTCCCGTTGTTCACACGTCCCAGCGTCGTCATCACGGTCGATGATGGCGTTTTCAGTGCTCTGATCCGTGCGCAAGTTCCTGACCCGGAGATCAGCGCCGCTTTCCGTGCGCTCAAGTCGCGAGAATCGCATTCTCGAGCGCGTTCGCACGGTCGAGTCGCAACCCGCCGGTACCGAGTTCTCGATGTTGATCTGTCGGGCGGATGTACCTTCGAGCGTAGCCGACAGTATCGTGCTCTCGATCGACAGAACATAATTCCGGATCGTCTCCTCGATGCTGCTTGATGCAGAGAAATTCCCGGTTTCCACGGATTCGTAACGACCGTCGAGCCGATAACCGCGCACGCCACAGTCGTCGAAGCGGTAGCTCTCCTGGTTACCTGGAGCACCGCTTGCACCCTCCACAGTTGGCGCGTACGAAGCTTCACCTCCCTGCGGACAGTCCAGTACGACAGC